>Ga0315312_1000044_pt1 | contig 244083 bp, 186 predicted proteins | sample TDP7_MG_FD_203629 | JGI IMG/M metagenome (GOLD analysis project Ga0315312, IMG submission 203629) | Freshwater sediment microbial communities from Lake Towuti, South Sulawesi, Indonesia - TDP7 | ecosystem: Environmental > Aquatic > Freshwater > Lake > Sediment | place: Indonesia: South...
TCGTCGGTTATGAGAATCCTCCTTTCACCGAGCAGAGTATCGTTCACGGTGGCAAGAAGTCGATGCCGTTCTTCTACAGCAACACCGCCGGCGCAGCATATTCAGAGGCCGAACGCACCTTCGCAGTCCCACAGAACTGGACCGAAGCTGGCATTAAGACCTTGGCGCTTTTCTTCTACGGCGTTTCGGGCAACACAGGCCAGTTGTACGTGAAGATAAACGGCTCAAAGGTTACATACGATGGTGACGCCGGCAACTTAGCGCTAACAGGCTGGCAAGCATGGAATATCGACCTTGCAACGGTTGGCGTGAGCCTGCAGCGTGTCACCAAGCTTGCTGTCGGGATTGATGGCAATGGTGCCGCCGGTAAATTGTACTTTGACGATATCAGGCTGTATCCTTACAGCCGAGTGTTGCTCACGCCGGTTGAGCCTGACCCCGCTGGTCTGGTATTACGCTGCGAATTTGAAGGCAACTTCAACGACAGCTCCGGCAAAGGCCGCAACGGCACAGCTATGGGCAGCCCCACTTTTGTGGCCGGCAAGCTTGGCCAGGCCATTAGTCTCGATGGTCTCGACGATTTTGTGCAGATAACCGGTTACAAAGGCATTCTCGGCCCGAATGCCGTTACTGTGACCGCCTGGGTCAATACGACCAGCACAGTAACCGGCACAATCGCAGGCTGGGGTCCCAACGTCAATGGTCAAAGATTTGACTTTCGGATTAACGAAAACAGGCTACGTATAGAGCATGGTGGCGGCAATCTCCAGGGTAATAGCAATGTTACCAACGGCCAATGGCACCATGTTGCGGTGACATTACAAAACAACGCCACGATCTCATACCCGGATGTGATACTTTACGTCGACGGCACAGATGACACCAGACCCAGCACGGACCCGGATGCATTTAATCTGACCGCCGACCAGGATGTCAGGATTGGCAGCCGTCCGTCAAGCAACGACAGATTCTTCATGGGGCAGATTGACGATGTCCGCATCTACGACCGTGTGTTGACACAAGAGGAGATTGCGTGGCTTGCAGGTCGGACTAAGCCGTTTGACAAACCATTTTGACATATAAGAGACGGTGTGTGAAAAGAAAGGCACTGAGCTAAAGTTTGGAGTGACTAAAGTGCCTAAAATATGGATATCAGAAAATCAGGGTGCAGCACCGTAAGGTGTCCTGTGGAGATATCAGGGAATTCGGATACCAGGGGAAAAACAATGTTAACCTCATATCCTGGTAATCTGATAACCACTACCTGATGTCCTGATAACCTGATAAACACGTTGACTTTAGCTCACTTTAGGCACTTCTCGATACGGACATCAAGAGTAAACGAATATCTATTTTGTCGCCGGTAACCTGGTAACTGAAGGCATTGCATCAGTCTGGGGCCTGTACTGGTTCTATTGGTAAAGGCCTTTTTTGTTTTCACAAGAATAGACGATTAAGAAAACACACACTCACGAAAAGGACTCCCACGTCTATTTTGAGGGGCGCTCAAGTAAAAAAGGGAGAAAAGCGTTACATCTGACATCAATGGTGGCACTTAGTTATGGTTTTTGGTGATTAATTTCCTGAGGAGGGAGGTCGTATAGTGTACTGAATATACACTATTACGTAAGCCCCTGCTTTATTCAACGCTCTCCTCCCAAGGCAGGGGCTTTTTTTTCAAATCCGCTTTTCTTGCAGCCCTTGCTGTTCCGGCCCCTTCGCTTCGCTGAATGTCGCAAGCACAGATGAACCCCATTCGAAGCGTGAGGCCAAATGAAACCGCCGGCAGAATATTCCTCAGAGTGAATCCCAGAGCAAGGGATAACCAGTTATTTTATTTCTATTGAGCCTACGTTTGTCCTCAGGCTAATTTTCCCTTCTCCTGAGCCGATTGTCCCTTTTATCGATTTGCCGAGTTTGCCGACTACAGTAACGGGCTTATTGGTTTTAACCGAGCCGACATTTGTGGAGGCATTTAATTGGGCTGACAATTGAGGTGGGCCGGTAAACTCTATACTGCCGACATTGGTTGTGATATCCGCATTGCAGGCGGCGGGGGCGGTGTCGGAGTATTTGACCTCTATAGAACCAACGTTTGATTCAAGGGTGACATCTTCGACAACCTGGCTGCAAGAAATGGAGCCAACGTTAGTCGAAGCCTTTATTCGGCCTTCGATGTCCGAGACCTTCAAGGTTCCTACATGAGCAGAACAATTTAGATTCAAATGCTTTGGAGCTATTATTTTGAAAGCCACGGAGAGCGAGCGGCTCTTTAATTCACTGGGCTTTCTGGCCTTGATGGTCAGGGTGTCGCCGGAGCGTACAGGTTCTATCCTAACATGTTCGGCAAGTTCGCGAGCTTTTTCTTTTGTGCGGGCCTTTACAGTGATTTCAGCGGTGATATTGCAATCGTTGACGTCAACTCCTGTGACAGTGATTGCGCCGAAATCAGTTTCGACATACAGTTCAGCAACATCTTCGACCGGTGCGTATACATTTTCCGTTCTTTCATATTTGGCCTTGAAAACGTCGCCTATGTTGACGCAGCAGCAGCCACAGAAAAGTGTCAGCAGGCACAAACAGAAAACTAAACTAAGATTTATAAGGGGATGTTTCTTCATTTCCTGTCTCCTTCGATTATATGCTTTTTGCCTACAATATTATTGTTGATTTATTGTGAATTGTTTGCAAGTTTATTTCCATCTTTGCGTCTCGCAAATTGGGTTTGAATTGGGTTTGTTTTCATAATTAGTTCATAGTTCGTGGTTTGTAGTTCATTGATATAATTCACTGTTGTTGCGGAGGTTATGTTCATTTTGGGCATCCTGGAAACTGCCAGTAAATTGGGTTTGTTTTGCATAATTTGGTTGTTCATAGTTCATAGTTCATCGTTCATTGTCTGTAGTTAATTGGTTATTGACTTGGACCTGCTGGACCTGAGACCTTGTCCTACGGGGCGGTATGCGTTAGCCTTATGGCTAACAGGGTGAGTATTATACCAAATTTCGAACAAAAATCAAGTTAAAAATTAGCCACAAAGGCACAATGAGATTTTTAGCCACAGAGGGCACAGAGGACACAGAGAAATTAGCCACGAAAAGGCATCCGCCTTCGCAGAGATTTCGCTTCTGTTTTTCTTTCGTTTCCATTTTCGCTACACCGGACAGGACGACGGACAGGTGCGCTACGGCGGACAGGCTCCAGCACAGATTTAACCGCGGAGAACGCGGCGCGGCCTCCAGCCGCAACCAAAATAAAAAATTAAAATGTAAAACGCAAAACTTCGGAATCCCGGCAAGCCGGGATAACTATTTATTATCTAAACAATTGCGTCAGCCTTATCGAAAAACGTGCACAAAAAACAAGAAGTTGAAAGACTGTAGTAGGGATTGGTGAATGGGGGAATCGTGGATGGTGAATTGTGAATCGTGGATAGTGGATCGTGAATGGTGAACGCGTGGGGTGGAGGTTTGTTTGGCTCGGCGGAGCTTCGTCAGAGCCACAGAGGTCACAGAGAAATTAGCCACGAAAAGGCACAAAAAGCACAAAGAGCTTTTTTAGACAGGATTTACACGGATTCACATTGATAGTACAAGAGTAATTAACCGCGGAGAACGCGGCGCGGCCTCCAGCCGCAACCAAAATAAAAAATTAAAATGTAAAACGCAAAACTTCGGAATCCCGGCAAGCCGGGATAACTATTTATTATCTAAACAATTGCGTCAGCCTTATCGAAAAACGTGCACAAAAAACAAGAAGTTGAAAGACTGTAGTAGGGATTGGTGAATGGGGAATCGTGAATCGGGGGTCGTGAATCGTGGTTCGTGAATCGTGGTTCGTGAATCGTGGTTCGTGAATAGTGAATCGTGAATGGTGAACGCGTGGGGTGGAGGTTTGTTTGGCTCTAAGCTTTGTCAGAGCCGGCCATGACAATTATATTGTGATGTGCTCTGCACAGCCTACCAACTGTCACTACGGGATAACCTAAAGGCGAAGCGTCTGTTAGCTCATCACCCCCCAGCCGAAGCCAGATATCGGTCAAGCCCGTCAAATATTGGTCGGGCTTAATTGGGACTTTGTCCACCGAAATGGAACCACAGAAACTTCAATGAATCTGGCTTTGGTGGCTAAGCTGAAGAAAAAAACCGGTGACTGTCCCTAGTTTTTTATCCTTTTATTTTCTTGACAGCACCATTATATAATTGGCTGACACCGGAAAATAAAGCATGGTCGTTATGGTGCAAGGCATGGCATGAGGGTGACTACGATGCAGCTTCAAGATTGATGGAAGCGATTGAGAGATGGGATGAGGGGGATTGTGTGGACCTTCAAGAGTGTTGCAAACGTATGAAAGATGGGAAGTCAACATCATTAAACAAGGATTCGGCAAAAGTAACTGTTGAAGCAGATACAGAAAAAGACTGAAAGTTCTTAATTGTCGGAAACACAGGGGGCTTCCGAAGATACCTACTCGGCTTAAGAATCGTTACTCGCACACATTACTTATCGGAGAACGTGAAACAGGTAAATCAAGCAATCGACATGATTCGTGACTATCTCTGGTCACTGTATGATGGGTACGACTACGACTACTGATTATGCCGGGTGGTAGGTTGTCGATTTTGGTCGTATGCCAACAAATTCTCGAATTCCCTGCCATGAATCGAAGGGCTTGAATTTTCAAAAAATGGTTACAATTCTCGAAGGATATTCAACTCCCCTATACTCCTTTTTTCATTTCCTCCTACCTCCCCTCCCCCTGGCCTCTTGCAGGTCGAAATAAATGCTCATACTCTCGTGACTTATGGTAAATCTGAAATCTGGGGACACCTTACTTATTTCTCCCTTTCGTATCTCGTGTATAGTTTCCGCTCCCGGATGCATCACGCCTTTAGTCATAGAGAATAACAGAAACAAAGCAAATATCAAAATGAAAAAAGCAAAAATACAATGGAAAAATCAAAGAAAAAAGACAGCGGTTAGCATATAGAGATTGCCGCGCTGCGCTCGCAATGATTTAATAATGAATAAATGTAATCCGCGCAATCCGTGAAATCCGTGGTTGCAATATATTTTGTGCTAATTCGTCCTGCTACGGCACGCTCCGCGGTGACGAGTGTAATTCGTGGCTTTCTTTTTTCGCGAAATAAGTGTAATCTGTGGTTATGCTTGGGAAGGTACTATCTTTTTATACGAAGTATTTCGCTGTCTGGGTAATCATATTTGGAGTGGTGGCGTATCAGGTTCCAGGACCCTTTGCAGCTTTGAAGAACTATATGGATTGGTTCTTTGCGCTGACGATGTTCGGAATAGGGGCGGTGCTGCAAATTGAAGATTTCAAGCGGATTGTGCAAAAACCGGTTATTATTCTAATCGGCTGCTGCTCACAATTCAGTATCATGCCGTTAGGCGCATTTCTATTAGCGAAGCTATTTGACTTACCGCCGGAGATTGCGGTCGGCTTGATACTGACCGGTGCGGCACCGGGGGCGATGGCAAGTAATGTAATAAGCTATATAGCCAGGGCGGATACGGCCTATTCTGTTTCGCTGACGACGGCCTCCACGTTGTTGTGCCCATTGTTGACGCCGGGCTTGACATTTGTCCTGGCAAGAGCGAGGCTGGAAGTTCCATTCTGGGAGATGGTCGGCAGCGTTATAAAAATGGTGATAGTGCCATTGTTTATAGGGTTTGGGGTAAGGCATTACTTCAAAGAGAAAGCCGAGAAGATATCGGCGATATTTCCAGCGATATCAGTTACCTTTATTATATTCATCTGCTCGTTGGTGATAGCTCTTAATAAGAATTATCTTGCACAGGTAACAACAATGATTTTGGTGACGGGGATATTGTTAAATATCCTGGGTATGCTGGGCGGCTACGGCGTTGGGTGGGCTTTTCAGATGGATTTGAAAAAAAGGCGAACTTTAAGCATTGAGATTGGGATGCAAAACGCCGGCCTGGGCACGGTGCTGGCGTTGAAGCATTTCGGCGAAAAGGCGGCGATACCATCGGCGGTTTTTGTGTTTATCTGCATTATTACCGCATCTATAATGGCTGAAATCTGGCAGAAAAGGCCGGATGAACCAATATTGAAATAATAGTGTGTGACTAATTTCCGTGGCGTTGCGTAACAGTATTGCTGAGACGATTTTATCTGCTGTTGTCATTGCGAGGGAGCGAAGCGACCGAAGCAATCTTTTGCATTATTAGTCTTGAGATTGCCACGCCCCGACAAGTCGGGGCTCGCAATGACAGGGGGCTGCCATAAAATCTGGTCACACACAAATAATATATATTAGTAAAAGGCTGTTGCATTTTGCAGATATCAAGATTATAATTTGAATTTCTACAGCGCAGCTTAAGTTTGATAATCCGGTTTTTTCGTTAAAATTCGAAGAACTCTTGCATACGGGCCCGTTGCGGAACTACTCTGAGCGCCCTTGAGATTGCTACGGCCCCCTGCTTTCTTGCGAAAGCAAGACGGGGGCCTCGCAATGACACTGAAATCGAGCCTTTTGTCATTGCGAGGAGTCCCTCAGGGACGACGAAGCAATCTCCTGTTTAACAACAAGCCCATACGCAGGGATAAATCCGCCTTCTTATGGTGGGTAAACTCGTCTCTGCGAAAGCGGGTATCCGAAAACCAGCTTTGCTGGGTCGAATTTCGAATTTAACGCAATTTATGTAACTACTTATATAGTAATGTCTTATAAGCGATGCTCGGTACTAAATTGCGATGTAGTGTTCGTAATCTTTTTTTATAAGTTTTTTGGCGGGCAGTCTTTGTTTGGCTGCCTTTAAGTTTGGGTGCAAGAGAAGATTTTGAGGAGTTTTAAGGTATGGGTCCTAATCTGGCAATAGCAGGAGTAACCGGAGCGGTCGGGCAGGAATTTCTGAAAATCCTCGAAGAGCGGAATTTTCCATTTGATTCTCTGAGGATACTCGCGAGCAGCCGATCTGCAGGCAAGAAAATCGAATTCAAAGGTAAAGAATACGTCGTTGAAGAGCTAAGCAAAAAGAGTTTCGCCCGCATCGATATTGCATTGTTCAGCGCCGGCGCAGCACGAAGTAAAGAATTTGCACCCGCAGCGGTCGAGGCCGGGGCGGTTGTGGTAGATAATTCTTCGGCGTTTCGAATGGACCCTAATGCTCCGCTGGTTATTCCTGAAATAAACCCACAAAAAATCAAGGAGAATAAAGGCATAATCGCTAATCCGAACTGCTCAACAATTATCGGGATTGTGCCGGTCTGGCCATTGCATAAGGCAAATCCTGTCAAACGAATGGTCGTCAGCACGTACCAGGCGGCCAGCGGAGCAGGATACCAGGCGATGCTCGAATTAGAAAATCAAAGCCGCGAAATACTGCAAGGAAAAGAGCCGACCTGTAAGGCATTCCGGTTTCAGATAGCATTTAACTGCTTTAGCCATGATTCAGCACTTGGGCCGAACGGATACAACCTGGAAGAGACGAAAATGGTCAATGAGACCAGGAAGATTTTCGACTGTCCTGAGATTGCGATTACGTGCACGTGTATTCGCATCCCGGTATTAAGGGCACACTGCGAAAGCATCAACCTTGAGTTCACCGAGGCGATCACGTCCAACCAGGTCAGGGACCTTTTAAGCACGGCACCGGGCGTTTCAGTGTTAGACGACCGCGAAAATAATCGCTTCCCTATGCCGATTGACGCCACAGGCAAAGATGATATTTTCGTCGGACGAATTCGGCAGGATGAGTCCATACCTGAGAACCGCGGCATCAACATTTGGGTCGCCGGCGACCAGTTGCGAAAAGGTGCAGCGTTAAACGCAATCCAAATCGCAGAGAAGCTGCTCTAATCGGTAAGAATGGCCGTTCGCAATATAAAACTCATCGTGCAGTACGATGGCAGCAAGTATCACGGCTGGCAGATACAGCCGGGAAAAAGAACTATCCAGGGTGAGCTTGTCGAGGCCCTATCGAATCTTGTCGGTGTCCGAACTTCGGTCCACGGTGCGAGCAGGACTGATGCCGGTGTAAGCGCGCTGGGGCAGGTTGCCCTGTTTGAGATTGACTCGCCCATCCCCACGGAGAACTTCCCCAACGCAATCAATGGCCGACTACCTCGTGACATCGTCGTTACCGCCGCCGAAGAAGTGCCGCCAAATTTCGATCTGTTGGCCGATGTGAAAAGCAAACTGTACCGCTATACGATTTATACTGGCCGACACCGCCACGTCCTCTGCCTGAATCGGTGCTTGCACATACCTAAAAAACTTGACGTAACAGCAATGAACCAGGCGGCACAACTTCTCGTCGGAACAAAGGACTTCAAATCCTTCGCATCAGCGGCAGATAAGAGAGAAGAGACAGTGCGCACAATCTTTCGCTGCGATGTCGTTTCGTCGTGCGTGATGCGTGATGCGTATCGCGAGAAAGAAAAAATGGATTCCTGCTTTCGTAGGAATGACGATACACAATACGAAATTCGCAATACGCAATACGAAAATCAATGGGTGTATGTTGATGTGGAAGGAGACGGCTTTTTGTATAATATGGTCAGAAATATCGTCGGCACTTTGGTTGAAGTCGGCGTCGGCAGATGGAGGCCTGAAAAGATAAACGAAATCCTCGAAGCAAAAGACCGAACCGCTGCAGGACCTCTCGCTCCGGCTCAGGGATTATGTTTAATGTGGATAAAGTACTGATTGCCACAGAGAACACAGAAAAAAGCTTTGGCGGGTTATGTGATTTGCAGCTTTGTCCACCTTCGTTTCCAAATGACCAAAACCCATTATCTGCCAATTGGACTACTAAAATTCGGTAAAAAATGAAATGTTCCGCCTCATATTTTGATGTCGATTATGAGGATGCTAAAATCAAAAGCAGTCTTTTTGATATTAGAAAGTTTTTTTGAATTATCTCGCAAAACTTTACTAAAAAAACTTAAAATGACTGTGAGAAAAAAGTTGAGGTACTGAACCTCTGATGCTATTCGGGAACAATACACAAAGAGAAGAAGTGATATTTGATATATTCCGAGATAAATATGGTTTGGTCGGATTCTACCACCGAGATAATCCAGACTTTTCGGGTTTTTATGATGGTGGTGTTTTAGGGATTGAGATTACGGAGCTTTATAGTGATGAGAAAATATATGGTAAATTCTTACTGGAACATGAGGTCACAAAGGGAAGAATAGTAAATCAGGCCCGCAAAAAATGGCGAGAACTTGGTTTGCCACCTTTGGATGTGCATGTGATATTCGCCGGTGATATACCAAACAAAAAAGAGTCCGATTTAACAAAATCTCTTTTTAAAATAGTTAGCGATAATTGTCCCAAATTGGGCGATCAAGTAAGTTTGAGTATTGATAGCGATTTACCTGAAGGGTTCGGAGCAGTTCTCATATACAAAAGGCAGGGCTTAAGAAAACATTTCTGGAATTACGGGGAAGCTTGTGATGTTGAAACAGATTTTTCGGAGCAATTACAGATCAGAATAAACGAGAAAGCAAAAAAACTTCCCAAATATCTAAAAAGTTGCGACAAATGTTGGCTTATTATCGCCGCTCTTGGTGTTAGCCCGTCATCTTCTTATGAATTTGATGAGGAAATGGGGAAAATTTGCTACAGATCTCCTTTCGAAAAAGTTTTCTTCATAGAAGTAGTAAGTAAGACCTTAAAGGAACTTAATATAAATAGAGTAAATGAGAATAAATAGAGGCCGCCATTATAATACAATTATTTAGGTTTGGGCTTATTGTCGGACTTGGATCGAAATACTCAGTCGATATTGACAGAAAGGCAAAATAAGACCAGTGACAAATTGTTTTGTATACTATTATATTGTGTGAACATAAGGGAATCCAATAAATGTCATCTTGGCTTAATTGGTTAATACTACTTTTCAGCCTATTGCTCATATTCATGTTCTGGAGTTGGGTTCCAATAGAGCGTCTCGATAAGTATTGGCGGCGCAATAATGAAATTGGGCGTCCCTTCCTAAATACAATAGTAATCACAGGATTGCCAGCTTTGTACGCGAAACTCACCGCTACCCCGTTAGGATGGCTTTTAATTCCCATATGCTTCTTCTTAACACAGTATGCCGTTCTATCTGGTCGTTTTCTCAAAAAAGAGATGTTCGTTGCCGGCTGGGTGATGTTGATAACAATGGCCGCGATTTGGATTGCATATTTTGTACTTTAGGCTTGTAGTCGACATGGCTACTCTTCGCAACATGTATCGAATTGGAATCGACTTTTCAGCTTTGATTTGAATTTGTGTTCCCCTGTGGTTAAATTTCTATGTGTGCTCTGTGGCTTTATAAAAGAAAGAACTCTGTGGCAGAATAGTCATATTGAGAATTGTTCAAATAATAACAAGATTGATTTTAGGTGGGGCGCAGGAGAATACTCTTATAACCTGCAATCTCCTGGCACAGCGAGGCCACGACGTTACACTCATCACCGGGCCGGCCATAGGGCCTGAAGGCGAGCTTTTCAACCAGACAAAGGGACAGGATTATAGAGTAATAGTGGTCGACAGACTTATCCGTGCCATTTGTCCTCTGAACGATGCCCTAAGTTATTACCAAATCAAAAAACTTCTACGAGAATTACAGCCGGATATCGTTCACACTCACTCAGCAAAGGCAGGGATACTTGGCAGATTCGCTGCACACAACATACGTAAAACGCAACACCAGATGCGCAATACGAAAATAGTGCACACAATACACGGACTGGCATTCCATAGGTATCAAAGTAGAGCCTTGAATAAGTTTTATATCGCCATCGAAAAATCGGCGGCAAAGCGAACGGATTTTTTTATCAGCGTCGCAGATGCTATGACCGCACAGGCAACCGCTGCGGGTATCGGCAGAGGTGAGCAGTTTGTTACCGCTTACTCGGCTATCGAAGAGGACGATTTCTTAGAGCCAATCTCAGAAGACCGCAAAAAAGACTTTCGTCTAAAATATGAAATCCCGGAGGATGCGATTGTGCTTATCACTATTGCACGGCTCTTCATGCTCAAGGGACACAAATATATTATTGAGTCGGCCAAGCAGCTCTCGAAGCGATTTGAAAAGTGCGTTTGGTTGTTCGTCGGAGATGGAAACCTCGCAGAGCATTTCAAAAAACAAGTTCGCCAGTTTGGATTAGCTGAGAAGGTCAAATTCACAGGTCTCCTGCCGCCAAGTGAAATTCCGCTTGCCATACAATCATCGGATATCCTCGTGCACTGCTCACTGAGAGAGGGCCTTGCACGTACCTTGCCCCAGGCGATGCTGTGCGGCAAGCCGGTCGTATCTTTTGACGTCGACGGCGCAAAAGAAGTGGTGAATGAAAATACAGGCCGATTAATTGAGCCAGAGAATGTTGAGCAATTAACTAAAGCCTGTGCGGAGTTGATAGCAGATGAAAATTTGCGAAGAAAACTTGGCCAAGCAGGCAGAGAATCTGTAAAAGACAACTTCGCACCGGCAAGAATGGTTAATAAAATTGAACAGGTTTACAATATACTTCTTAGAGGCTAATAACGGTGAGTCAAGGCACGGGCCTTAAAATTATCCGCCGCCGCGCCGACTGGATTGCAAAGTTGTGCACAGTCGCGCTTGTATTTCTGGTGTCAGTGAGCATGGCTCTGTCAGCCGCCGAGACAAACAAACTACAATGGGTCACGATCTCCGCAAACCAGCGATCGTTCAAACTTGAGGAATCTGGCCAGAGATTTGTGCCCTGGGGATTCAACTACGACCACGACCGAGCAGGTCGGCTGCTTGAAGATTACTGGGACCGTGAGTGGGATGCTGTCGAGCAAGATTTCCGCGAGATGAAACAGCTCGGAGCCAACGTCGTGCGAGTACATCTTCAGCTCGGAAAGTTCATGAATGAGCCGAACGAACCGAATGAAGCGTCACTGGACAGATTTGTGGACGTGCTCAGCTTAGCTGAACGGGTAGGGATTTATCTTGATGTCACAGGGTTGGGCTGTTACCACAAAAAAGATGTCCCGCAATGGTACGATGAACTACCTGAGCAGCAACGATGGGCCGTGCAAGCTAATTTCTGGGAGGCTGTGGCGAAAAGATGTGCCAAGAGTCCTGCCATATTCTGCTATGACCTTATGAATGAGCCGGTCGTAGCGGGCGGCAAGCGAACTGATTGGCTTGGTCCAGCCTTTGCCGGCAAACACTTTGTTCAGTTTATAGCTATTGAGCAAGGTTCACGAGACCGTCCTTCAATCGCGGCGCAGTGGATAAACGAATTGTCAACAGTAATCCGTAAACAAGACCGCCGGCATCTAATTACAGTTGGTTTGGTTCCGTGGAGCCTGGAACGTAAAGGGCTCACATCCGGCTTCGTGCCGGAAAAAATCGTCCGGCACCTGGACTTTATCAGTGTGCACATTTATCCTGAGCAATCGAAACTGCCAGAAGCAATACAGACTCTGGCTGGATTTGCAGTCGGAAAGCCTGTTGTTATCGAGGAGATGTTCCCACTGAAGTGTTCAATGGATGAGCTTGGTCAATTCATTGAAGAATCGAAAAAATACGCCGCCGGCTGGATAGGATTCTATTGGGGCAAAACACCCCAGGAATGTAGAGCGTCCAGCGAAATCACGGACGCTCTGATATTGCAGTGGCTGGAGTTTTTCAAGAAAAACACCGCTACGATGCTGAGGTAGGCAGACGTGAGCTCGATTGAAGACCGCTGGAGTAAGGAGATTGCTGCGTATGAGCAAGAATCTGAGACCCTGCTGGCAGAATTGCTACGCACCTGATGATAAGAGATTTCTTGAGGATAAGGAACTGTTGGCGATTGATGCGATGGAAGATTCTATCGCCCCGTTAGATGACCAGACAATAGCTATAAGGCAGCTTATCACGCGTTTCGAAGCGTGCTATCATGAAGCTGACAAAGAGGCCAAGCGTATTGCCAAAGCCATAGGTTCTGGGCGCTGCCCAAAGGAATCAACCTCGCGACCCCCCAAACGAAAGAAGGAATTGCAGAATTGCCGCCGCATACTTTCGCGTTGGTGCAAAAATCCCGCTATTAGGGGTATGAATCTCGATGTCGGTGGCATCCCTGCGGATGAACTGTTGAGCTTCATCGGCCAGCCAAGCCCTCTTAAGATATGGCAGGTAGAGCGAGTTGTCGATAAGGTTAGCCAGGCTTTAGAGCCAAGCCGCCGCTATCATAATATGGCCTTGGACCTTGGAGACTATGGTGAGCCAGGAGCGAAACCAGCGGGAGAATATTACCAGGACGACTCGGCTTTCCTGAAGCAAACAAAGGAGGCAATCATTCATGATACGGTAGATGGCCGGAAATCAAAGGTGTCATTAGCTATGGCTATAGACCTGCTGATGCCGTGTCACTGGGACTTCGTCGGAGGTCTTGTTATTATCCTCAAGGCCATCGGTGGAGACCTTAACCCAGCAAGGCCATTTGCGTGCTGTATTCGGAATATTAAGCTAAGCCCTCTTTGCGACAGAATGAGGACTATTTCAAATACGCTTCGGGCCTTTTGGAAAGGCAAAAAGACAACCAAAAACATAGACCTTGACATTCTTGTAATTTTAGGAGAAGCAACACCGGCGAAACGTTGGCTTGCTGCATCCTTGGATAAGACTATAAGACTGCATTTGAGCCTGCCTTTCGAGATAGATTTGTCCTAACAAAAAAAGCGGAAAAATGTAAGAGACTTTAGCATACTAAGGCTTGACCACTCCAGACTGGGAGAAAAATATTATGAAAAGTTACAGGAAAGAACTTTGGTTTAATACCCCACACAGGCGCGAATTTATCAATATTACGCCGCAGGTTCAGGAGTGTCTGGAAGAAAGCGGTGTCAAGGAAGGCTTCGTGCTCTGCAACGCGATGCACATTACTGCCAGTGTGTTTATCAATGACGACGAATCTGGCCTTCATCACGACTTTGAAGTCTGGCTGGAAAAATTGGCGCCCGAGAAGCCTCACTCGCAGTATCGGCATAACGGCTTTGAGGACAACGCCGACGCACACCTGAAACGCAGCATAATGGGCAGGGAAGTGGTCGTGGCTGTGACCGGCGGCCGGCTAGATTTCGGGCCTTGGGAGCAGATATTCTATGGCGAATTCGACGGCAAAAGAAAAAAAAGGGTCCTGGTAAAAATCATCGGCGAATGAGTTAGTGACTCTATGGAGTTGTTAATTTTTTTAACCACGGTAGTCGGTATATCGCTTTCGGGCGTTATGGCACCCGGGCCGGTGACGGCGGCTGCTATTGCACTGGGAGCACGCTCACGACACGCTGGGCCGCTTATCGCCGTCGGCCACGGCATTGTGGAATTTCCCCTGATGATTTTGATTGTATTAGGGATGGATAGGCTTCTTAAATCAACTATCACCCAAATCACAATCGGCCTGGCCGGTGGAACGTTTCTTTTGATTATGGCAATCCAGATGTTAAGGAGTTTGAAGAGTGCAGAAATCCAGGAGGCCAAAGCTACTAAAAGTGGACCAATTGCAACCGGCATAATACTGTCGGCAGGTAATCCTTACTTTCTGCTCTGGTGGGCTACTGTAGGCCTAATCCTTGCAACTACTGCTACACAATTAGGAATATGGGCCTTTGCGTTGTTTGCAGTCGTACACTGGCTGTGTGACCTCGTCTGGCTGAGCGTGTTGTCCTGGGCAAGTTTCAAAGGCTCTGTGCTGCTTGGTCCGCGCAGCCAGCAAATAGTGCTGCTGATTTGCTCGGTAGCACTTTTGGGTTTTGGCTTATTTTTTATTTATAATTCCAGTAGTAGTGTGTTCAACTTGATTGCTTCATAAAACGTAATATCATAATATTGATGGAAGACAAAAATATATACTGGCACAGAAAAAATTAATCGCTTTTATAGGAGGTTATAAAATGTTAAAGCGAAGATTAATTGTAATACTAATGGCGCTGTGTGTGGCGCTGCCCGTCTTTTCTGGAAGCGGTGTCTCAGAGCGGATTGGGCCGTGGCGTGTTGAAGTCGGGCCACCCGGCAACGAGTTCTATGAAGTGCCTGCAGAAAAGCTGCTGCCGCCTTCCGAGGCTGTATTGCGTTGGGCGAAGGTGTTCACACCTCATGCGAAGATAACAGGCTGGGACCCTGAGAATGACGACTACCGTATTTATGCTGAAGTAGGCAAGGAAAAATACCAGTTTGATGTTACACCCGAGGGTAAGTTGCTGGCTTTAGAGTACGAGAATGATGATACCGACACCAAAGAGGAGCCGGACGAACTGGTTCTTCGGGGCACTAAGAAGAGTATCGCCGTCAGTGAAGTGCCCCAGGCAGCTCTTAAGACGTTGGCAGAGGCCCTGCCGGATGTTAAGCCCAGCCAGACCTGGACGGCAGAGACGACTGCGGGGCCTCGATACGTGATTGTAATTGACGAGATGGCCTTTTATGCCCGGCCAGACGGGCAGATTCAAGCGGCAGGCCGAATCAGCGAAGGAGCACTCGAAGAAATCGATGCTCCGCCGAGTCAGCAAGAGGGTAAGCAGACCGCACGCGATCTAAAAGCGTTCAATGCCGAGTTAGCGGAACTCTTGGGCCAATACCGAGAACGATTCAACTTCGAAAATCAGATAAAAAAGCTTGGAAAGCAGCCACGCAGCACTGACGGCAGATTTCGCTATGTAGTGATGGGAGACAGCCGCTCGCAGTGGGAGCTATGGTCGAATATAGTTAAGCACATTGATAGTCTTGAACTGAAGCCCGACTTCGTCATTAACTCTGGTGACATAGTGCCGACAGGGTATGCGAGAGAGTATCATGAATACTATATCCCTGCGCTACTGCAAACCGATATTCCTTACTTTGTCGCGATTGGCAATCACGATGATAGCTCCGATAGTATGGCGAGGGAATATCAGTATTTGTTTGGCGAAAAGGCCTTGAATTATTACTTCGACTACGGCAAGGCGCGGTACGTTTTCATCGATAACGTTACAGACGTGCAGCCTTATGAGGAAACGTTGAGTTGGCTCGATAAAACCCTGGCAGATACGCCGAAAGATTATCGCAAGTATGTGGCCGCGCATAAGCCGCCCTCGACTATCGAGAAATGGGCGTATCATGCGTGGGATGACGAAGAGTCAAAGGTCTTTACGGAGCTGATGACCAAACACCAGGTCGATGCGGTTTTTCTTGGGCACATCCATGCGTATTCGACCGCGACCTTTAGCGGCGTTCACTACACCTTAAGTGGCGGTGGCGGCGCCCCACTGCACGACCGCTACGGGCCTCTCGGCAACGTCCACCACTATGTCATCTGTGACGTTATGGCCGATGGCAATGTAAAACAACAGGTTGTGCGGTTCTACAAAGCAGATAAATAAAAGTGTTTGACCGTCGCCGGGGCGGCGACGGCTAAACGTTGTTTATGATTTGTTTTAGACTGTACTGGGCCAAAGTGCTCCGCTGGGATTGAATTATTTTGTCAAGGCTCTCAGGCCTACCGGTTGGTGACTGGGCAAAGCCTACTGCTGCTACAGCCTCGGCGACATCAGACAATTTTATATTCGCCGGGTCCCTTGCAGGCAGGAAACCTATCTTAGGCTCGGAAGTCTTGGCTATAAGTTCGCTGTCAACAAGATGGTTGAGAATTTTATCGGCGAACTCAGCAGGAATATCCAATTTGCTGCATATAACTTCCGTACCGACCGGAGCATCGTTTTTCTCGAAAGCATCAGCAATCTCTCTTACAATGTTGATAGCGGTAAGGTCATTGGCTATGAAATATTCCTCAGTTTTTTTGGCAGCGGCAATCTCAGCGGCGTCAAGGCTCTTTAAGTGCTGAGTGGTAAATGTCAACTGCAGGCCGAACAGCACTATGAGCCAGGTAATATAAATCCACAGTACTGTGATTGGAACCATTGCCATCACACCATAAACAGTGCTGTACAGCTTCAATTCGGTTACGCCGTATCCGAAGATACTTTTGGCTGCTATCCAAACCAGAGCAGCTACCGCCGCACCCCAGATAGCCGCTCTTGCCTTGACCTTTGTATTCGGCAAAACAAAGTAAAGCAAAAAGAAAACAACAGTAGCCACAATATAAGACAAAACAGGCGGCGCAATATTCGATAAGACGGTTTCCTTAATCCGCCCGATAGCCGAATATCGCGTGCTTATGTATATACTGACTCCGATAAGCAATGGCCCAAGAGTTAGAAGCGACCAATAGTTAATCACTCGGTGCAAGAAATTCCTGCCCCTGGTGACGTGCCATATATTGTTAAACGCCTTCTCTACCGTCAACAGCAGAGCCAACGCAGCCCAAATAACAACCAAGACGCTAAATAACGTAATCGAGCCTTTGTTTGCGCCAGTAAAAAACTCTGCGACCATTTTGTCGAGGTGCTCTATAAGTGTTATTGTTTTTTCCGGATACTCAGCAGTGGGGGCGGGACTTTCGAAAGCTGAAAAGTTAGCCTGCTCATAGATGAAGTCTTTTATCTTTTCCCCAATGTCACTATAGGCGGGAAACGACTGGAATATCAAAAGCGTTACGATAGCCAGAGGCACAATCCCGAAAATAGTGTGATACGATAGAGCAGCAGCCTGCTGGCCGGAGCGGTTCTTTTTCAAAAGTCTGGCACAGTGCGACCACAGTTTAATCTGAAAAACCACAAAGCGACCGGCTTTACCAAGCTGTGCGGTAGGTGTGGACAAAAGCTTCTTTGGCGTTAGCATATCTATTCCCTTCCAATCCCGACTTGTTCAAACATCCTATTTTAGAACACTCCTCGACTTCACGATGCTGCGCACCAACTTCGCTCTTGGCTAAAGGCTTACCCGCCAACTTCCGGGTGAGCTTCTTTCGCTCGGAATGACAATCAGAATCAGTTTAGAGCATTTACTTAAGCAGTTCCTCAAGGCCCCTTCGCACTGCGTCCTTTAATAGCTGCTTTTGCATCTCTTGTAGCAGCCCACCCACGTCAAGTTCGGGCTTCGCACCAGCGCCTGTCTTAAGTCTAAGTTTTATTCTATCGCTGACATTTTCGCCAACTCTTGCCGTCCGGCCGCTAAGAGTCCACGGTAAAACTACGGTCATATCATAACTTTTATCAAGGCCTATAACGGCATTGGTGAAATTAATCGGGCTGTCTCCAACATCGACCTGCATATCATCATACCGAAGAAAACCATTCTGCAAAACGAATCTTGTCGGATGAATAGTAAAGTCTTGTCCAGGCACACCTTTTCCGGCCAATGAGAGAATCTGTCCGAGCAAATCCGAGGCCTGCAAACGCAGTTTGCTTATCGAAATCGTGCCCACAACCTCAGCTTGATTTTTGTCAGCGGCGCTGAGTGGTATAGTGAGTTGTTCACACCCGAAATTTACAACGCCACTGACATTGACGGCGTTTGCAAAAATAGGACTGACATATATCAAAAGTCTTCTGGTCATTTCATCGTTGATATCGATATCCTTTATCATCTGCACCGGATTCGCTGTTTTTAGTAGTGTAGGCTTTTGTTTGAAATCAGCCTGACCGGCAAAACTGAATTGGCCGTTGTTGACGGTCGCCGCAAACGGCGCAACTTTCAGCAGGCCCTGCTGGATTTGAACGTCCACGTTTGTAAGGCCGAAATTCATTCCAACATACTGGGCCTTGTCAAAACCCAATTTGCCCTTAGTGCTAAGACCAGCCAGAAGCTTGTCAGGCTGGCCACTGGGATATTCGCTGGTGAAATTGATAGCGTCTTTTCTTTTGCCCTGGAGTGTCAGGCCCTGTGGCAGAAATGGTCCTGCCACAGTACCGAGCGCCGACCAGTCGTATTCATAATCAATCAGACCTTCTAATTGGGTCTTGCCGGCTTTAACGACCTGCTTGAAGTCGCCTTTCATCTTTATTTGCGGACTTTCCAACTGTAGTTTCGCAATGTTAATAGTCTTTTGTTCGGGATTAATCTCAGCGTCAAAAACAAATGAGACCTCATTTGACTCAAAAGGTTTCTGTCCGGGGTAGCTGAACTTTAGATTTGCAATTTTTGTCGAGGTGGTCGTGATTCTATAGATGTCTTTTTTAGAGCTAATAGAGATATCCGAGTCGGCTATGCCGGCCAATTGCATCTGCTGCGGAAAGGATGCGAACAGAACCGCAAACGGTTGAAGCTTGTTGAGGTCAACGTTATTTGCGGATATAGCCAGGCGCAAAGGTTCCGGCGAGTCTTTCTTCCACGGCACAACCGCATCTTTTATACTGACCTGGCCAAAACTTGCGTCGGCCTTTAAAGAATCAACGGCAATAGTATTATTTCCCCTGTCTATATCAAGAGCGAAAGCTACATTAGCCATCGGCTCAGAAGCAGTTACTGCCTCTTTTGAACTTAAGCGAAGATTCTTGACCACCGATGAACCGGAAGTAGTAATCTTTTTTTCTTTGATGGAGAGTTGGCCCTTGCCGAGGAGCTCACCAGCCATCTGATATTGGCCGGCATTTATGAACTGTCCCAGCTCGGATTGAAGCTTCGCCAAATCCACGTCAGCATTGTAATTAAGTAATTCACTGGTGCCGGTGCAATTGATTTTGGCAAAGGGGGCCGACACGTCCAACTTGTCAAAATTTATGCCGGCCTTACCCGATGACATTTGCGTTTGTGCTTTCACTGGTTCCGACAGCGCAATTTTCTTTCCTTCCACTGTGCCTTCCAACCCCGCGAGAGTTCCCTGTGCTTGAATCTGCCTTTGGCCGGCTCCAGTGGAAGTCTCAATATTGCCATCTAATCGGCCCGATGTTATTTTCATCCCTTCTTTAAGGCCCAGAGTTTTGGGCATCTGCGACAAGACGGCGGCTATATCACAATTGAAACTACCAATTAAGTTGTAATTTGAATCGGCTTGGAAAAAATCAGTGAAAGACTTAAACGTGGTAGGGACAACCCCGCTGGCTTTGACAAAAGCCCAATCGCTCTTAACCTGTAGATTGTCAATATTTATTGTTTCCTTCTGGCGGTTCAGTTTTATGCCGACATCCAAACTGCTGGTCTGTAATCTGTCGCCTTTTAGTTTGGCGCTTGTTATATCCAGATTTTTCCCTTTAATATCGCCGCTGAGATTTTCCAATCGGCCATCTTTAATTTCACTTTTTACCTGTCCCCCAATAAGACCTTTTGCCTGAACCTCAACGCCGGCTAATGCAAAGAACGGCCCTAAAGATTCGATGTCCAAATCGTTGACTTCAACGGTCAAATTACCGCTGGTCCCTTCGAGGGTCCAGCCGGTTTGCTGCTTCGGAGTAATCTGGCTGGCCACTTCAATCTTTGAGGCTTTGCCCCCATCAATCACAGCCATATTCAGGTCAAAATTTGTTTGCTGTCCCGGCGGCCGTAAATTTACCTTCGAGTTTATCTGTGAAACCTCAACAGTGTTAGCTTTTGGGTCGGTTACCTTCAAATTACCATCATTGAGAACAAGGTCGATCTTTTTAATCGGTAGCACCATTGGTCGTGCTCTTTTGCCAGCCGATGGCTCACGCCGAAGGTCTTTGAGATTTATCTCTACTTTCGGCTCGTCAATTATCGTTTCGCCGAATGATAAATTGCCCGTCAAAATAGAGCCATAGTGAGGCTTTGCAGCAATCTGCTTGACCTGGACCGCAATTTGGCCGGCACTATCATTGAAGCTAACATCTGCAACGTTGATACCCTTGAACCAACCCATTGAGAGGTCGGCGAAGCTTGTTCGGCCACCAATTGAATTGTTGATTTTGGCCAATATTATTTGTCGGCCTTTTCCAGATGAAACAAACGCAGGTACAAGGAAAAATATCAGCACAATCAAAACGACTATAAGTGCCAATACCAGTTTGAGCATCCTTGTGGCCGTCTTTTTTCGTGGCCTTGTTCTTGAGTTTTTTTCAGCTCCCATCGCTTTAGCCCCTAAAATAAAGTTAGTGTGCAATTCGTAACCTATTTCTCGTGAACCGTATTTCGTGAATGGGAGACAGTCTTTGGCAAATTGAGACCTGTTTCCGCAGGAATGAGACACTAAATACTAACGAACGAATAAAATCACGAATGACGAAACACGATACTCAGTCTTGCCCTTATGGTTTAGTCTATTGAGCTTGTCAAAATTAATCGAGCATTATTTCGTCCGATTTGTTTTTGATTATTGCGTCAACTTTGTCGGTATAATCTTTGGTAATATCGTCGATTTGTTTCTTGCCGGTTTTAAGGTCATCTTCGGTAATAAGTTTGTCCTTCTCGTACTTTTCGAGCTGCTTGTTCGCATCTCTTCGTATGTTACGAATACCGACCTTCGTCTGTTCGCCGACCTGTTTGGCCTGCTGAACAAGCTGCTTTCTTCTTTCCCCGCTAAGCGGAGGAATACTGAGCCGAATAAGTTTGCCGTCCACAATCGGTGCGATGCTCAGGTCGCTGTTTTTGATTGCCTTTTCTATCTCTTTAGTCGAGGAAGGGTCAAACGGCTTGATAACAACCATATCTACCTGCGGCGTCGCCAGCGTTGCTAACTGTTTCAACGGCGTAGGTGTTCCATAATAATCTACCTTTATATTCTCAACCAGCCCCGTAGAAGCTCTTCCCGTGCGAACTGTCTTTAATTCATCATGAAGCACTTCGACGGCCTTTTTCATTTTTGACTCACTCTCAGAAAGTATTTCTTTAGCAGGCATCGTCAACCTCATCTGGTATTACGATTTTCGATGTTCAACACCTGATGCTCGCCTCATGCTTTATGCATCGATATTCTGGTACCAACGCGCTGGCCACAAAGAGCCTTGGTTATATTGCCCTTTTTGAAAATATTCAAAACAATGATTGGAATATTATTGTCGCGGCAAAGATTTATCGCCGAATGGTCCATTATTTTAAGGTTTGCATTTAGAACCTGGTCGTAAGTTAGTTCTTCAAAAAGCTGTGCATTTGCATTCTTCTGGGGGTCATCGCTGTAGACGCCCTCTACCTTTGTCGCCTTTATGAGCAGGTCCACATCGAGTTCCGAAGCCCTCAAAGCCGCACAGGTATCGGTGGTAAAGAAAGGATTTCCCGTTCCGCCGGCCAATATCGCAACCCTTCCCCGCTCAAGGTGACGAAGAGCCCTTCTGCGAATAAAGCGTTCGCACATCGCCGGGACCTCTATTGCGCTGAGCACTCTCGTCGGCTGTCCGAGCTTCTCAAGTGTCTCCTGCAGCGCACAGGCATTGATAATAGTGGCCAACATCCCCATATAATCGGCTGTGTTTCTGGGTATACCGCTGACCTGCGAAAAGCTCTCTCCCCGCAGAAAATTACCGCCACCAACAACGACTGCGACCTGCGGCCCGAGCTCGCATATTTCCGATAGTCTTTCAGCAATCGACTCAAGAGCTTCGCGGTCAATCCCGAATTCGCCGGGCTTGCAAAAACTCTCGCCCGAAAGTTTCAGTAACACGCGATTATATTTACTCTGTGCCATCTTTTTCTTTCGAAAGGCTTAAACAACCAATTATACCAATCCAACTAAATAAATGCGCTTTTTGGTAGACTACCAATCACTGTGTCATGCCTGCGAAAGCAGGCATCCAGTACATATAAACCTATGGATTCCCGCTTTCGCGGGAATGACAGGGCGCAAGAATTAACTCCAATTGGTATTAGTTCTAAGTTTTGGTTTTTTAATTGTAAGTTAACTCAAAAAATCAACACTCAACACTAAAAACTTATCGATTTTTGAATAAATAATGGAACAACCACACTGTCACTCCTGCGCAAGCAGGAGTCCAGGAAACGCTGAGAAAACGACTGGATTCCCGCTTTCGCGGGAATGACACCTTTGCTTTGTTTGTACAGCAATGTCCCATTTAATATTCGAAGAGTAATAAAACTATAATTGTTAGCCGACTTCAAATCGTACGAATCTTTTTATTTTCGCCTTGCCCCCGGCTTGTTTGGCAGCTTCGGCGAGGACCTGCGCGACGGATTTGCTGTCGTCCTTGACAAACGCCTGGTCCAGAAGGCAATTTTCAGCAAAGAATTTGTTCATCTTGCCCTGGACGATTTTATCTATGATGTTGGGGGGCTTATCCTTAACCTGCTCGGCGAAAATGGCTTTCTCCCGCTTAATTGTCTCAGGAGCAACACTATCTCTATCCAGAGCTAAAGGATTCGTTGCGGTGATGTGCATTGCTATGTCGCAAGCAGTCTGCTTTAGCACATCTGAAGCTGCGACGTTTTCATCGCCGGTTTCAATCTGAACCATTGAGCCCACTTTTCCATTGAAATGGATATAGGTCCTTATAAGCCCAGGATGATCGCCAAGGTAGAACTTCTGATAATCACCTATAACCATCTTTTCGCCGGTTTTACTGACGGTTTCAGTGATAATTTCTGAGGCTTTTTTGCCATCGATTTCGGTTTCGAGAATGGCCTCTGCGCCGCAGTCAGCCCCGCATTTCTCCACATAACTTCTAATGAAGTCGACAGTTGCCATAAAATCATCGCTTCGAGCCACAAAGTCTGTCTCACAGCACAGTGTCGCCAATGAGGACCAATTGTCACCTTCAACGCCAATGACAAGACCCTCCGAGGTTTCTCTGTCAGAGCGTTTCTTTAAAGTTGCAAGACCTTTCTTGCGAAGTATATCTATTGCTTTCTCATTATCGCCGTCGGCTTGCTGAAGTGCACTCTTGCAATCCATCATTCCCTGTCCGGTCATCTTGCGCAGTTTCATTACCATCGCCGACGAAATTTCCACCATTTCAAAAACCCCTAATCCCGTATTGTGTTTCTTGTATCGCGCATTGCGTCATCAAGATTCTTCACCACACCTGGCTTCGCCAGAATAACAGCATAACGTTTCTGGTATTGCATATATCGTATTGCGTTAAAGAAAATCTCGCTAATTGGAATTCGACATTCGCATTATGCTAACCGGCGGTGAGACTGCCGGCTAAATACTAACGACCATCTACCGCCGGCTTCTGCTGCTCAACATGGCCTTCTTGTGAGGCCGAGTCCACAGTCTGCAACGGGTTTTGCTCAACAGTGCCCACAGTGTGCGGTTCGTTTTCGCTGGCACGGGCCATCGCCGGCCTTCTTGAGCGAACCCGCTTTGGACGTTGCGGCTCCTGACGGGGTGAAACCATCGTTTTGCCAACTGCCACCGCATCGGTCAACTCGTTAAGTATCAATTCAATCGCTCTGATGGAATCATCATTGGCCGGAATCGCCACATCCACAGTGTCGGGGTCCGAATCAGTATCGAGAATTCCTATGGTCGCGATTTCCAGCTTTCTGGCCTCCCGCAAAGCAAGATATTCCTTTTTAACATCAACCACCACAACAGCACCCGGCAAACGCGACATATTGCGAATGCCTTGGAGATTAGCTGCTATCTTTCGCATCTCACGTTTGAGCCTTGAAGCTTGCTTCTTGCTCTGGCTCTCGAGTGTTCCATCCTCCTGCATTGCTTCCAACTGTTGCAGTCTCTGCAATCGGGACCGTATGGTTCTAAAATTAGTAAGCATACCGCCGAGCCATCGCTGGGAAACATAGTGCATTCCGCACCTGTTGGCGGCGGACTCGACAGCTTTTTGAGCTTGACGCTTTGTACCTACAAAAACAACGTCTTTACCGGAAGAGACCAGATCAACAAGAAGCTTTTTGGCAATAAGCATTCCCTTTAAGGTTTCTTTGACACTGATAATATGGATATTCCCTCGCTTTGCGAAAATAAAAGGGGCCATCCTGGGATTCCATCGGCTCACACCGTGTCCAAAATGCACCCCTGCATTAATTAATTTCTGGGCCAGGTTTTTAGCCACAAAAAACCTCCAAACAATTTACAAAATTTGGCCTCATCTGCCACATACAGACGGACAAATTTACAAAAATTAATGTAAATCCTACAACATGTCAAGATTATGTTGAGAATTTTTAAATAGCCATATTATGGGTGCACGCTATGCTTGCGGCTAACTGATGTAGATACCCGGCTAAGAGACATATATTTTTTACTGAAAATCCTGTAACCTCGGCTGTCTTCCACCGTTGAATCGAAAATGATAATATTGGTTAGCTTATGCGGCTTGGCCTTGCTCAAGAAACACAAAGCATAAGACAATTGTATTGTTGCCCCCAAGAGATGTTCTTCCACTGACAGCCGTTTTCTCGTACATCCGCTTTTCTCGTCGGCTGCAGACCTTTTAGAGACTATCTCACGACACAGAACCTTGTACCGAAATCCCCGCTTTGCTCGACTGCAAGCTCTGCGAGACCCGATGTACCGTTTTTATTTTGGCCAAATATACCCTTGCCCTTCTCTTCGTTCGGGGCTGAAAGCCTTTTTCGCTCAGAACCTGCCCTGAGCCTGTCGAAAGGGTGACAGTTTCGAGACCAATTCTTAATACCAGACCGTAATTATAATATTAGGCTCGGTCTTTTTGGCCTGGACTTCGCCGGTTACGATGTTGGTTCGTTTTATTGTAACATTCGGATTTTCGTTCAGCCACTTGGCGATTTGCTCATCAAGGAAATTCATAGCGCCGGGGTGCAGTTTCGTAAAAAAGGTCTTAACGCCCGTGATTCGGTCGGTGGAAGCCATTTTCTCAGCAGGCTTTGTTACGGCCGGCCTCTGCACCTCTGCCACGTCGCTGCCGCCCAAATCCAAAGGCGAGTGTGAAACACTCGTTTCTCTCGTACCGGCATCGTCAAAAGGAATAGGCTTATCAAAGTCATCTTCCAAGGGAATCGGCTCATTGAAGTCTTGATTGCCAAAATTATTGTTCTCGAAATTATCCATAGGCTCTCCCTCTACTATTTGTTGGTACCTCGTGAACCATGAAGCAAGCCACGAGTTGGGTTGTCTGTTTCTTTAAGTCTCTTCGGCTTTCGCCTTAGCCTCGTTTTCTTTGGGCTCTGGCTCTTGGACATTAGGTTTGGTTTTTGGGGTTTCTTCCTCGGCCTTTTCGGCAGCCTCGGTTTTGGCCTCAGCTTCTTTTTTAGCCTTTGCTTCGGCTTCGGTCTTTACCCGATTTAGTTCTGCCTTCGCCTTTTGGGCTTCTGCTTCTGCTCTTTCGGCTCGTTCTTCGATTTCTCTGATGGCGCGTCGGGCCTGTGCTTTTTGTAACTCGGCTTCGAGGCGCATTTGTTCGGCCTCCTCGGTTTTTTGCTGCTGCTCTTTTTCACGGGCTTTGAATCCAAAGGGGTCTGTAACAGCTTCCTGCATCGTTCCGACCTCAGGTGGTTCATGTTTTCTTTTGATTTCTTCGACCACGTCTTCATTCGGTCTGCCGCCGGCGGATACTGTCGGAGTTAATACGAATACGGTTTCCACCGCTCGCTCTTCAAAATCTCTGCCAGAGAACATAATGCCGAGCACAGGTATGTCTTTCAGAAACGGAACACCGCGAACAACGTCGCGCATCTCGGTCTTTCTTATCCCTCCTATTACCAGACTTTCACCCTGTCTGATGCGGTTTTCTTTATTTTCGATTTCTTTCTTGGTGACGATTGGCAACTGCTTGACACCTTCGGGAGTTAATTTCGACCCGAGAATGATGGTTGTTTCCAATCCGATGTAGCTGTCCGCAAAGACATGGGGAGTGATTTCAAGCGAGTCAATTACATCCACATATTCTGTCTCTTCCTGGATCACGGTGGTCACACCAGTACCGGGTACAATCTTAGTTATTTTTTGCAGGGGAACCTTCTCACTTTTGAGCACCATTGCTTTTTTGCCGTTGACGACTTCCAGCGTGGGATTCATCAAGATTTTCAGATAACCCTGTGACTCCAGCAGGTCCACCAGAGCCATGTACTTACCAGTTTTCCAATAACCAACCGAAAGACCCATTCTGGCCCGAGCCACGTCCCGCAGTACAGCTCCTGGAAATGCAGGCAGCACGGCCGCCTCCTGCAACCCTGTTGCGGTAGCGCTAACATCGCTGAACTTCAGACCCGAAGGTTCCACCCAAATATCCTCACCGAACAGCTCTTGAATCTTTAAGCTAGTTGAGTGGTCCAAAGTTTTATCCGCATAAACCTCGGAAACAAGGCAGTCTATTCTGACCTGAATGGGCGGGACATCCACCTGCTGTAAAAGTTCAAGTACCGCTTCCACATCTTGTCTGGCTGGGCATCTTACTATCAACTGGTTGGTAGCGGGATTGCTGCTAACGGTGTAGTCGGGGACCGAAGTTACTTGGTCTTTTTTGGGGTCCTTAAAAAGCTTGGTCGCAAATTGGTCATGGACAATTTCTTTCAACTCATCGGAGGTATGGTATTTACAGAAGTAAAATAGTTTGAACTCTGTGGTACCGCCGATTATTTGCTCGATGATTTTAGGTGGTTCTTTGTAAACCGGAGGGACAGCGATATTAGGCTCAGATAAGGGCTCAATTTTTTTCAAGTCGCTGAGGATGCTTTGGGACTGAAGGCCGGCATTTTTTCCACTTAGATTTTCCTCGCACCCTCCAATCCACATCACAACTCCTACGGCCACAGCCACGATTAGCCTTTGACTGTAGCTAACTTTTTGGCTGCTACCGTTCATAATCTCGTACCCGCCATTATTATCTCGCACCTTAGGTGGTGTCTTTGTCTTTAAGCACCTCTTATCCGTGTATGGACCGGGTCTATTGTGATTATATTTCATAATTTCTTATCGTCAACCTTATTCTAAAACAATTAGTAAAAAAATAATCCTCTTCTCCGGGCCTGGCCAAATCAAAAATATTTAGACTAAATCGCGTTTTGTTGCTATTTTTTAGGCTTATGGCAAAAAAGCTAAAATCCATAACTATCGGTTTCACATCACTGGGCTGTCCGAAAAATGTAGTCGATAGCGAAAGGATGTTGGCTGAAATCGCTCAGGCGGGCTTTCTGATAGCCGCCGAGCCTGACAGCGCTGACGTTGTTGTCATCAATACCTGCTGCTTCATCGCGCCGGCTAAGGCTGAATCGCTCGAAGCAATAAGACACGCAGTAGACTGCAAGCTCAATGGCACCGTAAAAAAAGTAATTGTCGCTGGCTGTCTGGCAGAGAGATTAGGTAAGCAACTTTTTGCCGGGGTCGATGGCATCAATGCCGTTGTCGGTCTTGGCCAGCGAGATAATATTGCCCAGATAATCGAGAAGACTCTTTCTTCCACGCAGCCGACCGCCTATCTGGACCACCGGACGCACACAATCAGCGATGACAGAACCAGGTTACTCATTACGCCGCGCCACTGGGCCTACCTGCGAATCAGCGAGGGCTGTAATCACCGCTGCTCTTTTTGCACAGTACCGGCAATCAGAGGCCCATTTAGAAGCAAACCCAAAGAGCTCGTTCTGGCCGAAGCTACTGAATTGGTATCGGCAGGTGTAGTCGAATTGAATGTAATCGCACAAGACACCACATACTACGGCCGTGATTTGAAAATAAAAAACGGTCTGGCTACAATTATAAGAGAACTTGATAAAATTAACGACCTGGTGTGGATTCGATTGATGTACCTGTACCCGGCAGGAATTGACGAGAGGCTAATCGATACCATCGCAAAAGGGGAAAAAATCGTCCATTATTTAGATATTCCGATCCAGCACATAAATGGTACAATCCTGAAGGCTATGCGTCGGCCCGATACTAAAGAGCGTCTCAGCCGACTGATTGAGAAGCTGCGTTCTGCTATGTCCGATATTGTGTTGCGAACAACATTGATAATCGGCTTTCCCGGCGAAACCGACCGGCAGTTCGCCGAGCTTGTAGACTTTGTCAAATGGGCCCGGTTCGATGCTCTCGGTTGTTTCAAATTCTACGCCGAATCCGGTACGACCGCAGCTAAGATGCCCCGACAGGTCCCTGAGAAGGTTAAGCAGCAACGCCTCAAAGAGTTGATGCTCACCCAGCAGAAGATTGCCTTTGCTAAGAACAAAAACAGAATCGGCAGCAAACTGGCCTGTTTGGTTGATTCCGTTGATGACTCCTGCTGTCGCAGGGGTAAGCTCGCTCGCCGTGCTGAGCACCTGGCGCAGCAGGCCCCCGCGCAAGCGGGGGGCACCAGCCAGGGCCGCTTTTACGGCCAGGCACCTCATATTGACGGCATTTGTACGATAAAGAACTGCTCGGTAAAACCCGGCAAGTTCATCAATACGAAAGTCGTGGATACAAAGAACTATGATTTAATCGTCGAGCAAATTTAGGATTGAATTACGCCGCTGACAAAGTAAACTTTAAGTGGTTGTAATAAAATGAACTCTGAAGTTGCTCGATGGGTCTGGATTCCCGCCTTCGCGGGAATGACAGACAGGAAATGTTCTTTTTGTCAGACGCTTTAAGTTATGCTGAGACTTATTCCGAACATCCTGACTTTGGGTCGGCTCGTCTTAACAATCATACTTCTGATTATGATTCTTTATTCACCGCGTTTCTATTCTGACGGTGAACGCCCCTTTCCGGGTTTTCTTGACATCGCCTTTGGGATATTCGTTATCGCCGGCATTACCGATTTAGTCGACGGAACGGTAGCACGCAAATTGAATGTCACGAGCAAGTTTGGCCGAATGGTAGACCCACTTGCCGACAAGGCCCTCGTTTGCGGTACCTTTATCTGTTTCGCCAAAATCGGCGAGCCGAAGCTTTTCGATTTCAGCCCAGGTACTTTGGCGGCTATTCACTGGTCGGTAGCGGGCATTCTTATCGCAAGAGAAGCCTATGTAACAACATTGCGCCACATCGCGGAAGCCCATGGAGTCAACTTCTCCGCAACGGCATCCGGCAAGGTCAAGATGTTTCTGCAGACCTTTGCCATCGGCACAGTAATTATAAAGATAGCGCATGTCCAGACTGCCACGTGGGGATATTGGTTCACTACCGTGACGTTTGCAATTATGTTGGTCGTTACAGTCGTTTCAGGTCTAAAAGCAACTCAGCGAAGTTCCTGGAAAGAGCGGCGACTAATTCGTAAAACTCCGACTGCGATGCCCTCGTCAGATGAATGAGATGTTATCAATTACAAATAAAACCAACTGCTAACGACGACGTTACCAAGAAGTGCCAACATCATTTACCTTAAGAGTATCATTTTTTTCAGCACCGACGAATTCATTTAATGAAAGAACTGCCTTAAGGTTTTCATCTTCTCCATCCCTTTCTGCCCAGAACGCGGCTATTTCGCCTGCGTTCCCAACCGACCGCTGCTTTCGTAATTCAAGGACGCCATCTGCCCCCTGCGTCTTAAAGTCGACAAGCTCCAGTTGGTGCGCATCCAGATTTCGCCCCTGGCCGGTGTCAATTCCCTCAGATGAAATATTGCCTATCCAGCGAAAATCCTTCTCCCTGATTGGCTCCGATGCTCCATTCACGGCTTCTGTGCTAACCATACGGGGAATATTTAGAATCAGATTATTGTAGATATACCAGCCGCTTGGGACGTAAGGCGGGTCGAGAATATCGCCCAGGCAATGGAATGAAGTTTCTTTTTCCCAGAACTCAACGAGAAACGGCTCTATTGCTTTTTTCAGTCTCGGAGCAATGGACTCCAGCTTGATTCCCTTCTTTGCCCAGTGGAAGACAACATTGCATTTTAAGAAAGTGTTATGAGCAACAAGGTTATCCGGTGAAGCTCGATATGCAAAAGCGAGTTTCCCGGGTCCAAGCTCGTCCTCCATATGTGGGGGGTCAGTATCTCCCCAGCAGCATTCGATAGGCTTGGCGATATCTTCGAGGTAATTATTAACAAACACGTTAAATTTGCCGTGGATACGAACAGCTCCCGCATTCGGCTCATCGGATGCAAGGAAGATATTGCTGTAAACGTCGTTGTAATTGCCATCCCTGATTGAAACAGCCCCCTTGCAATTCAGAAAAGTATTTCCGCGAATCACATTGCGATGTGATTTAATGCAGATAAGCTCATGCTCCCCGTTGCAACGTAAGAAAAGGTTCTGCTCGACTATTGCGTAATGAGCCCACTTACCATCCCCATGGATGTAGACGCTTGAACCGTCATTGGCTCCAAGCTCCTTGTAGTCGTGAAAATAGTTATGGTCGATATTCGCGTATCGGCTTCCAGGGCTAAAGTGTATATAGGCTCCTGACGAACTTCTTTTACCAAATTCGCAATGGTCTACACGAACGTGACGAGATAGCTTAAATTGCACCCAGTGCAGCTTTTCACCGGTATCTTCCATCAGGAAGCGGTTTTCTGTGATTCGGACGTGTTCGGAGTCCTGGCAAGATATTCCGCCTGTCCCCTTGAACAGAAATCCTTCGAGCCGAACCCACGATGAATCTTGAATACGGATACCATGAGAGCCACAGAGAACTGTCTTTCCCGGCTCCAGAGCTTTCAAGACAACAGGATGCTCAGCAGTCCCCCGGCCTTTGAAAACCAACTGTTGAGGAAGCTCATATACACCCGGAGCTACTATAATGGTTGTTCCAGCCGATACCTTGCTTACGACCTTGATGAGCTCTCTTAAGGATGATGTTGTTATTTCCTCGGGCGAAGAAAAAGCTTTCGGCCAAGCAAAAGAGAACAATAGAAGTAAAATAATTCTTGGTAGATGACTGCGCACGCGTTAGACCCAACATAATATATTGAATAGAATCACAGTTTTCTCTAACAATTATACTTTTACCGACATAAGAGTCAAATCAAGCTTTTTTTGCTGTGCTGCGTAAGACATATTCGTATAAAAGATAGGTGCTGAAACGGCGAAAAAGCTAAGCTCTTGACACAGCTTAACGCAAGACTTATCATATCAATGATAACACTATTGTTAAAAGAGGATGACCTAAGTTATGCCAAACAAAGGGTTTACGCATCTTCATCTTCACAGCCAGTACTCGCTGCTCGACGGCGCTATAACGTTCGATGCGCTGCTCAAACGCTGCAAAAAGCTCCAAATGGATGCAGTAGCAGTTACCGACCACGGCAATTTGTTCGGCGCCATCGAGTTCTATACAAAAGCCATAGCTGCACATATCAAGCCGATTATCGGAATCGAGGCGTATGTCGCCCCCGGCAGCAGGTTCGACAGGACAAAAACCACCATCGCCGATGCCGCATACCATTTAATACTGTTAGCCGAAAACAACATCGGCTATCAAAATCTGCTAAAGCTGGCAAGCGCCGGTTTCACCGAAGGATTTTACTACCGACCCAGGATTGACAAAGAAATTTTAGCTGAACTTAACGAAGGCCTTATATGCACCTCAGCGTGTCCGAAAGGCGAGATTGCGATTGAACTTGCCAACGGCAACGAAAAAGGAGCCGCCGCAGCAGTGGAAAGTTACCTGAAGATTTTCGGGCCTGATAGATTCTTCATCGAGACACAAATACATCAAGGCGATGACCCGAATATCCGCCAGCAGTTGATTGACCTGGCGAAAAAGGCCGGCGTACCTCTGGTTGCAACCAATGATGTGCACTTTCTGGAAGAAGACGACCACGAAGCTCACAATTGTCTCTGTGCCATAAGCACCGGCAAAAGGGCTGATGACCCCGACAGAATGATTTATCCGCCGGACGTTTATCTAAAAAGCGCCGAGCAGATGCGCCAGCCCCAAGAATTCAAAATTCAAAACTCAAAACTCAAAACTGATTGGAACCAGGCCTGCGACAACACGCTGACAATTACCGACCGCTGCAATATCGAGCTTGATTTAAAAACCTGTCACGCGCCCCACTTTGAGCCCCCTGACGGCTCGACTCCCGAGGAATTTCTGACCAAATTGTGTTATGAAGGGGCGAAACAGCGATACGGTGAAATCAGCGGCCAGATAAAAGACAGACTCGAAAGGGAACTGAATGTAATCAAGTCGAAAGGCTTCGCCAGTTATTTTCTCATCGTCTGGGATTTTTGCAAATATGCAAACGAGAACAACATCCCCATAGGCGCCAGAGGCAGCGGCGTAGGCACGCTTGTTGGATACTGTCTGGGACTGTGCGATGTTGACCCTATTCGATACGATTTGCTCTTCGAGCGATTTATGGACCCTCAGCGCAACGAAATGCCCGATATTGACATCGATATATGTCAGGCTCACAGGGTGAAAATCATCGACTATGTCCGTCAGAAATACGGCCACGTCGCACAGATAATCACTTTCGGAACAATGAAGGCGCGGGCGGTTATCCGTGACATCTGCAGGGTGCTCGGCGTGCCGTTGGTCGAGGCCGACAGATTGGCCAAGCTTGTCCCATTCTCGCTTGATATGACTCTCGATAAGGCGTTGAAGACCGAACCGGAGTTAAGACAGGCTTACGAACAAAGCGAGCAGACACGAAAGGCAATCGACATCTGTAAAAAGCTCGAAGGTCTCGCCCGCCACGCATCGGTCCACGCCGCCGGGGTCGTCATTGCCGATGAGCCGTTGACTAATTTCGTGCCATTATATAAAGCGCCCGGCTCCGACGATATCGTAACCCAGTTTGAAGGTCCGATGGTCGAAAAAGTCGGCCTGCTGAAGATGGACTTCTTAGGCCTGAAGACCCTAAGCGTACTGGAGCGGGCACGGCAGTTGGTCAAGAAACTTCACGGAACAGACATCGACATGGAAAAACTCGACCTTGCCGACCCGAAGGTTTTTGAGCTATTTTCAGCCGGCAAAACAAAAGGAATCTTCCAGTTCGAGTCCGGCGGTATGCAAAACCTGCTGATGAAAATGAAGCCCGACCGGATAGAGGACCTGATAGCTGCCAACGCTCTCTATCGTCCGGGTCCTATGATATTGATTCCGGATTACATCGACCGAAAGCACGGCGCAAAATGGAAGCTACCGCACCCAATTATGACGGAAATCCTCAAAGAAACTTACGGGATTATGACCTACCAGGAACAGGTGATGCGGATATGTAATCGCCTCGGCGATATACCGCTGCGAGAGGCCTATGGCCTCATCAAAGCAATAAGCAAAAAGAAAGCCAGAACCATCGCCAAGGAGCGGGAAAGATTTATAGCGGGCTGCGCCAACAAAGGCTTAACCAGGCAAGAGGCCGGGCAGATTTTCGAACTCATTGAGCGATTCGCCGGCTATGGCTTCAACAAAAGCCATTCCACCCGCTACGCCTTCATCGCATATCAGACCGGCTATATGAAGGCACATTGGCCAGTCGAATATATGGCTGCCCTCTTGACTTACGAAATGGACAACACCGACAAGGTCGTTGACTATATCGCCGAATGCGCCGAGATGGGAATTGAAGTCCTTGCACCGGACATCAACGAAAGCGGTGTCGATTTTACGCCGCTCTATAAACAGAAGTCAGAAGACGAAGAACGGAAGACAGAGCCTCGAACGTTAGTGAGGGGCAAAAACGATGGCCGATATACGACATACGACATACGAAATACGAATCGTGGCGTGATACGTTTCGGCCTGGCCGCGGTCAAAGGCGTCGGCGAAAAGGCCGTTGAGCAAATCATCGCTGCTCGTGAAGAAGTCGGCAGATTCCAGAGCCTGTTCCATTTCTGTGAAAATGTCGATTTGAGGGCCGCCAATAAACAGGTGCTCGAAGCCCTCATCAAGGCTGGGGCCTTCGACGGGCTTGGTGGAAACCGTGCGCAAATGATGGCCGGGCTCGAAGGGGCAATGGAAAACGGCGCAAGCCTCCAAACTGACAAACAAAAAGGTCAAATGAGCTTCTTCGGCCAGAGGCCGGATACCGATTATTCAGAAGACCATCATCGCCTGCCCAACGTTGCGCCCTGGCCAGAGCCGCAGATGTTAGCTTACGAGAAACAGGTGCTCGGCTTCTATGTAACCAGCAATCCGCTCAGCCATCACGCCGAGACAATAAACATCTACTCCACACACAACAGTTCGCAATTATCCGAGGCTAACCGCGAGCGGCAAATCACAATTGGCGGAATGATAACAAAGATAAGATATAACCTGACAAAGACAGGCCGAAATGCCGGCTCAAAAATGGCCGTCTTTACACTTGAGGATTTGCAGGGGCAGGTCGAGGTGGTAGTGTTTCCGGACGTGCTGAACAGGTTCAGCGATTCGTTGGTGCAGGATACGGTTGTTTTTGTAAAGGGAAAAGTCGATTACAGAAGGGAAAGCCCCAATATTTTGGCAGTTGAGTTAATAACTCTGGACCAGGTTAGAGAAAAATTAGCCGCCACAGTCCGAATCCGACTGGACGCCAAAGATGTCACTAAAGAAAAAGTGGCTATGATAAAAAGCATCTGCCAGCACCATAAAGGCAAAAGCCCTGTTTATGTCGCAGTAAAAACCGACAAAGGCAGGGTCTATACAGCCGCCGACAAGGAGCTGTCCGTCAATCCCGACCTAGACTTTTGCAGGAAGATGAAGCAATTAGTTGGCGAAGAAAACTTCCAATTGACAAGGTAAATTATCAAAAAATTAGCAAAATCTTGAAAAATACCTTGAACATTTTGATTTGATTGTTATACTTAATTTTGCCCTGGTGGGTGAACGTCGGCTTCAAGCCGTGTGTTCGAGTGGCTTGTCCACTTGAGCCTAGCCTACTATGGGCTTTATTTTTTTTAGTTCCAATGGGTTGAAATCACTGTACCATTCACCATACGGTTTATTTCTCGTATCGTCCAGGTCCATAATCAGGCGGTATCCCTGCGCAAGTAAGCGAAAAAATCTATCCTCGCCTCGTTCGAACAGGCGCTGCAAAGCCCATAAGTAATAATCTATAACTTGGAGTCCACTATATTGTGAAGGATACGCCGAAATGATTATAGCCTTGCTCTCGGAGCTAATTCCCGTTTTCCGCTCGAAATTTAATTTTGCTCTCCTGATTGCCTCCTCCAGAGCATGCTGGCGAATGGCTTTACCTCGTCTGGCAAAAACTATGAGATTCTTTTCAGCGGTATGCAGGCTTGTCTTAAATAGCCTTTTGATGAGGTCGTCGTAGACATCATCAGGAGAAAGCTTTGATTGTCGATTATGCAATAAACGAGCGATTTTAACAAGGTACTCTTTCCGTCTTATCGCAACCAAGACCTTAGCACCGAACCGCGGTAAAACTTTGAAAACCTCGCGTCTTACCTCGGCAAGATCATCATTGGCGTGAAAGCAGATAGCTGTCTTTTTCCCTTGCGGTTGCATAGATGGAACATCTTTGAAGTATTGATCAGCAATTAATTCCTCTCGTAGATGTTCAAGTTTTTGATGTACCAATTGTGGGTCCGGAAGGAAAGCAACCCCTACCATAAAAATGCGGGAGACACCTGCATTACCGATAATTACGTGTCCCTGTTTATTGAAAAGTGTCAGATCACCTGCCTCATCTACATAATAATGATTTACCGGTCGTTTCTCTGCCATCTGTACAGGCTCAAAATATGCTTTGACGAATTATCAAAATTATATTATCTATAATAAGTTTATAACCTGTCAATTTTTATTATCATAAGAGAAAAATTTAGTGTAGGTTTGTAAAAATTATGTGGCTGCCAAAAGATGAAAGAACATTACTTGCTTTTTGTTGTACCAAGATTAGCAGGGGAGAGGCACTATTTAACCTTGCACATAAGGAACTTGTAGCAGAATTGAGAAACAAAGGAATGGAGGTTAATAGTCAACTTGTTCACGAGACCCTTTTTAAGTTGCAAAGTCGAAATTTGCTCCGCTGGGGATCGTGTACAGACAGCAATAGTGTGGGAATTACACTCTCTCAGCAAGGGTATGACTTAGGAAGAAAATATAGCTCCTGGTGGACTCGCAGTGGTTTATGGTTTGAAATAATATAAGACTCATTGGATTTGGCTTATCGTAAGCTTTCTGGGAGGAATTATTGGAGGGTTATTGATTAACTGGCTGTCTATAGGTGATTAAGTGAAAGACAAATTTTCAGGCAAATTTATTGTACTTGATGGGCCGGACGGCTGCGGAAAAAGTACGCAATTAGAACTACTTACAGAATATTTTAACAACGAAGGCATTACGGTAGTTAAAACCCATGACCCGGGTGGTACTAAAATCGGCGACCAAATCCGACACCTCCTGAAATACGGCGCAAAAGGAACTATGGACGTTCACACCGAGACTTTACTGTTTATGGCCTCACGAGCCCAGCTCGTTGCAGAAGTAATTAAACCGGCAATAGAAAAAGGCAAAACAGTTCTATGTGATAGATTTATCTCATCTACTTGTGCTTACCAGGGCAGTAGTGGATATCCTGTTGAGAAAATAATTGAACTGGGCAGATTGGCAGTTGGAGATGTTTGGCCAAACTTGACAATTATAATTGACATACCTGCCGAAGAGGGTCTTGAGCGTACCGGCCGTAAGCCACGCCAGAAAAGTATAGCAAATCACAAAGATGCCGACCAAAGCCACTTATTTGAAAATACCGCTCCCGACAGATTTGATTCTCGAACCTTGGAATACCATAGAAAAGTCAGAAAATGGTTTCTCAAGATAGAAGGATACTACCCCGGGACTGTAAAAGTCGTTGATGGCACTGGTGATATCGAAACAGTTCATAAGAGAATAAAACAGGTCATTCTGGAAACCGATTTTTAGCACATGTCACTTAAAGAGATTTTCTGTCAGGACAAAGCAATTGATATTCTGCAAAGGGCCTTTGCCTCGGGTAAGTCGGCTCACGCATATATATTTGCAGGCCTTGAAGGCGTCGGTAAATTCAAGACCGCCTGCGAATGGGCCAAGCTGCTACTTTGCAAAAACCCCATAGAGGACAGAAGACAGAGGACAGAGGACAGAAATCAGAGCGGAGACGAGAGACAAGAGACAAGTATCGAGCATCGAGTATCGAGTATCGAGTATCGAGCATCGAGCATCGAGTATCGAGTATCGAGCATCGAGTATCGAACCGACAGTTGCGGCTCATGCCAATCTTGCCGGCTTTTCGAGGCCGGCGCGCACCCGGACTTCAATTCTGTCTATAAAGAGTTACGAGAATTCACTACCGACGGCAAAGACAAGCCTCCTCCCGTCGATTTGCCGATAGATGTTATTCGAGAGTTTCTGATAGCAAAAGTATCGACCAGGCCGACTCTTTCGCAAAGAAAAGTTTTTGTTGTCAGCGAAGCCGAAAAGCTAAACGCCGCCTCACAGAACTGTCTGCTAAAAGTTCTTGAAGAGCCGCCCGGATACTGCTGCATTGTGCTGCTGTGCACCCGTTTGGAAAGACTTCTGCCTACTACCAAATCAAGGTGTCAGATAATTCGGTTCAGCCTTATAGACCAAGACAGAATAGTCGAAAAATTGAGAGAGATGGGCATCGGACAAAAGCAAGCCCTTTACTTCGCACGTCTGGCTCAAGGCAGTCTGGGCGCAGCGTGCCAGTGGGCAAAACTTGAACTGGCCGATGCAAACCTTTACGAAACGAAAAAAGAGATGGTAAGCTCTTTGGTCAGCTACAAATTAGCAGATGCCCTCGACCTGGCTCAACAGTTTCTGCAGGAGAGTAAAAAAATCGCGTCCGTCTGGGCCGACCTTGACAAGACAACAAGTAAAACCGATATCAACCGCAGAGCTGCAAAGACTCTCGTCCAAATAATCATATCAGCCTTGCGCGATGCGATGAGGCTAAATATCACTTCGGACAAGGAAGTTATCAATTTCGACCAAAAGGAGCTGATAGAAAAGTTGTCTGGCCGCCTCGACCCTGAGCAGTTAGCAGAAAAAATCTCCGACTGCTATAAGACGCTGCGTTGGATTGAGTCCAGCGTCAATGAAAGACTTATTTTCGAACAGCTATTGTTAAACCTCGCTGATTCTGATACAATGCCGGTTTAGGGAACTCATTTTGTCCTGCACCAATTGAGCTTCGGCTCTCGCCTAATTCGTGCTGGAACGCAATATGAGACATCCTTTAACGGTAGCACAATTTAACTTTAGTATCGATCTGGGTAACTTGAATGTCAAAAGCCTTAGAAACAAAGTACAAGCAGGCAAAAGGCAAAAAATATATGCTGGTCCGCTACGGCCGGATGAATACGCTTGGCTTTTTTGAGCACCACGAAACCAAGATATCCAAAGTAAACACCCGCGTCGTTGTAAAAACCGAAAAAGGCCTTGAATTGGGCCACCTCGTGGGCCAGTTCGCCTCCTATAAGGGCGGGCAATTAAAATTGCACGAAGACCAAATAAAAGAGTATTTCGATAATAGTGATATCGATTTCTCCCCAAGCTATGATGGTAAATTCGTCCGTTACGCTACTGCCGCCGATATAAGCGAAGAGAGGCACCTTAAGAAAATCACAAGAGAAGAAATAGAATGTTGCAGGCGCTTCGTCAAAGAGCTGAACCTGCCGATGAAAATAGTCGATGCAGAGCACATATTCGGAGGCGAACGTATAATCTTCTACTTCATGTCTGACGGCCGGGTGGATTTTCGAGAGCTCGTAAAAAGAATCGCACATGAATACCAGACAAGAATCGAAATGCACCAGATAGGCTCACGCGATGAAGCCAAACTGCTCGGTGACGTAGAAAGCTGCGGACAACAATGCTGCTGCCAAAGATTTCTTAAACTCTTGAAGCCGGTCAATATGCGAATGGCAAAAATGCAAAAAGCGACCCTCGACCCGGCCAAAATCTCCGGCTTTTGCGGCAGATTAAAATGCTGTCTGCGATATGAAGACCAAACTTACAACGAACTCAAAAAACGACTGCCAAAAAAGAATACCAGCGTAAAAACCAAACACGGCCAAGGCAAAGTGATAGACACTCAAATATTAACACAACTTGTCCTGGTCGAATACGAAAATGGAGAAAAAATTGCTGTCGGCATCGATGAGCTTGAGATAATTGGCTCTCCCGAAACCACAGATAACACTGAGCAGTCAGATGGCACTGAGCAGTCAGATAGCACTGAGCAGTCTGATGGCACTGAGCAGTCTGATGGCACTGAGCAGTCAGATGGCCAGTGATAAGTAGTTAAATTGTGAGCGGTAATTAGTCAATCAATCGACTAACCAATCACCAATTAACCGATAACTGCTCGTCAAGGAAGAAATATGCCTCGCAAAATCGTTGTAACGTCAGCTTTGCCTTATGCAAACGGCCCGATACATATAGGGCATTTAGTAGAATATCTCCAGACCGATATTTGGGTGCGCTTCCAGAAGTTGTGCGGCAACCAGTGCTTCTACTTTTGCGCCGATGACACGCACGGCACCCCTGTTATGATAAGCGCCCGCACCGCCGGTATAAGCCCAGAGACGCTAATCCGGCAAATGCATAAAGAGCACAAAAAAGATTTTGACGGCTTTTACATCGAATTCGACAATTATTACTCGACTCACTCACCTGAAAACAAGTATTTCAGTGAACTTATCTTCACTCGCTTAAACCAGGCCGGCGCAATCGTTACACGAGACGTCGAGCAGACCTACTGCGAAAATTGCAAAATGCCCCTGCCCGATAGATACATTCGCGGCACGTGCCCGCGGTGCAAAGCCGAGAACCAATACGGCGACTCGTGTGAGATTTGCAGCGCAACCTATCGGTCTACCGATTTGATTAATCCCTATTGCGCGACCTGCCGAGCAAAGCCGACCCTACAAATATCCAAGCATTATTTTTTCAAACTCGCTGATTACGAACAACGACTCAAAGAGCTTATCAGCGGAGGATACACACAAAAATCAGTAGCAAACAAACTCGACGAATGGTTCAAGGCCGGCCTGAAGGACTGGGACATATCCCGCGACGGGCCGTATTTCGGGTTCAAGATACCGGCAGAAGAAAACAAATTCTTCTACGTTTGGCTGGATGCCCCTATCGGATATATGGCCTCTGCTAAGAACTACTGTGACAAAAACGGCTTGGATTTCGATACGGTCTGGAACAGCACCGAATACGAACTCTATCACTTCATCGGCAAGGACATTATGTATTTTCATGCGCTGTTTTTCCCAGCAACGCTGATAGGGTCGGGATTTCGCACCGCCGACAAACTTTTTGTCCACGGCTTTTTAACCGTAAATGGCGAAAAAATGAGCAAATCACGCGGAACATTCGTCAAGGCAAGCACCTACACAAAACACCTTGACCCAGAATATCTGCGATACTATTACGCAAGCAAGTTAACCGATGGCATCGAAGATATAGACTTGAGAATTGAGGATTTCATAAACAAAACCAATTCCGATTTGGTCGGCAAACTTGCAAACCTCGCCTCCCGCTCCGGGCCGATGCTGACAAGGAAACTTGACTCTCAACTCGGTCAATTGGACGAACAAGGCAAAGGATTAATTAACAGGCTCACTGCTGCAAAGGACCAAATCATCCACGACTATGAAAACCTTAACTATGCCGCTGTCGTTCGGACAATTACCGCGCTGGCCGACGAGGCAAACCGATATGTTGAACAGAATCAGCCGTGGGTAACGGTAAAAACAGATTTAGAAAAAACGCGAGGTACCTTAACCGCGGTGATAAATGCCGTCCGCATCCTGACGATTTACCTAAAACCCGTTCTGCCCAAATATGCCGAAAAGGTGGAGAGATTTCTTAATGTAGAGGCGCTAAACTTTGCGGACGTTGAAACAGTGCTCGAAAATTATAAAATAAATGATTTTGAACGATTGGTTGAAAGGATTGATGAAGAACAGGTAAATGCGATGATAGAAGAAAGTAAAGAGCAAATCGTACAGAGCCCCGAGCGTGAGCGAGGGGTAACCGAATCGACGGATGTCACCGAGCCGTTCAAGCCCGAATGCACAATCGAGGATTTTGGGAAAATTGACTTGCGAATTGCCAAAGTAATAAAGGCCGAGCCGGTCGAAGGCGCCGACAAGCTGCTGCGGCTGGATTTGGACGTAGGGGGGCTGGAAAAAACCGTTCTTGCCGCCATAGCCACAGCCTACAAACCCCAGGAGCTGACTGGTAAAATCGTAATCTATCTGGCCAACCTAAAACCCAGAAAGATGAGGTTTGGCCTGTCCGAAGGTATGATTCTTGCAGCCGGCACCGGCGGAAAGGATATCTATATGCTCTCAGCCGATGGTGGGGCAAAACCAGGCCAGAAAGTGCTTTGATTTAGTAAGTAGTTATGAGTTCATAGTTCATAGACAACGAACTATGAACAAAGAACTATGAACAATGAACTAAAATGAAAAAGAACTTCGAACATATTGCCAGAGCAGATGACCGATTCAGCCCCTTAGCGATTAAGTTCGTCTATGAGGGGCTCGGCTACACCGTTAAGAAGATTGCTGCTGAGCCAAGCCATGTCAGTGGCCAAATGCTCTGCGAAGGGCTAAGGAAATTGGCTATTGAAAAATGGGGCAGATTGTCGATGCTGGTCTTGAACACCTGGGGCATCAAGAACACTCGCGATTTCGGCGAAATTGTTTATCTTATGATAAGGAACAAATGGATGAACGCCGCAGCCACCGATTCAATAGACGATTTCAACGACGTCTACGATTTCAAAACCGTCTTCAAGGACCGATTCGAATTTTAGATTATCGATGCCGTAACCTTAGCGCCGGTTCACTCCTGGCAGTAGCCACGGAAAAAGCCCTTCTTCTATCCACTGCGGATAGCTCACACGAACTATTCGCCATATATCTTTCGGATACCCAGAATATCGCCAATACCTAAGTCCCTCTTTATAATGTCACCCTGCCAGGTGTAAGCATGCATCGTCAGCGCGCCGTCTTTGAGCGAGTAAAGATCACTCAGAACGAGTGTATGGCCTGCTTCGTGAGTCGCTATGTTCCACACGTCGAATTTATTGGTCTCTCCGGTGATTGACCATTGTTCATCACAGTCAAAGACAATGTCACAGTCTATCAACTCTTTGGTTCGCGTATTGTACCAGAAATAGGTGATAGCTATGATGCCCCCGGGACCGTCTATTTCTCCCCAGGAGACAGTATTCACATAATCGGGTTCATCCAAGCTGGGGCCAACGGAATCATCGCGGCTGACTGTAGCACTATAAGGCCCAGATGCATCATCCCATGCGTCGAAACCCTTGGCAACTTCAGCAACTACAGATTCACCAAAACCGCTACCTGTCGGATTCACCAAGACATCTATAGAAGGATTAGCCCAGTAGCACCTTGGAGCCCACCGGTAGTTATCGGTCTCCTCCTCTGGGGGATACCACCCAGGGAATGAGATTGGTCGGTTAACGAACATGCCCCTCTCTATCTCTGGCGGGGCCTTTACAGTGCCTCTTCCCATGTCATGCCCCTTGTTGCCAGCGGGAATTCCTGGTGATATAACCGAAATTAAAAGTAAGCTAACTACAATAGCCATCGAAATTTTGTTTTTCATAATATTGCTCCTTTCCTCGATTAAAGATTATTCCAAGCTATAATTAAACGCAACGAAAACAAAATGGTAAATCATTCTGTGTTTTGCTTCGATGCCACATCCTCCCGAACAATAAAACCACATACTGCCAACACCTGCTACAAATCTTTCATATTTTATCAGATTAAATTGCCAAAGTCAAGCAATTCACCCTGTTTCCTTTTTGGCAATTTATATGGCAGCCAATGACGATTTTTTGCTTTTTTCAGCCCTAACAAATATATTTTCGAACGTAATACAAAAATAGCTGGCTGTAAGCTAAATTGCTGATATAATGTTATAGGTAAATAAATCTTTTGGAGATCTGCTATGTGTGATATATGCGGTTGCAGCGAATCTGAAACTGAAAAGACCTTTGAAGAAAAGGTCAAAGACGTAATTGAGGTCATTCGGCCAAGTTTACAATACCACGGCGGCGATGTTGAACTGGTTGGAACCGATGACGATAATACCGTCAAGGTGCGCCTCCAGGGAGCCTGTCAGGGTTGCCCCGGTGCTACGATGACAATGAAAATGGGCATCGAAAGAATTCTTAAGGAAAGGGTCCCCGAGGTCAAAGAAGTCGTCACGGTGGATTAGTAATCTAAAAAGCGGTTCCGCCCTTTGCAAATACCTCTGTCCCAAGACTCTCCCATAATCCTGTAACTACTGCTTCTGCTGTTTTTTGGGCGGTATCTGCGAGTTGTCCGGAGCTTCCGGTTCTATAATATCAGACGGCCTGTGAAGACGGAATATGTTGACATATCCTCCTTTCGAGCCAACCTGTGCAATAAACTGATAAGGCCCAACATCCTTTGTCGTGCGCAGAGGGGCTATATTTTTATCCAGACCGAACTGCCGATACCCCGTATGGTCGTCTCTTAATCCTTCCCTCGTTGCCCATACAACATAAGTGATATCCTCTTGGTAACAGGCCTTAACAAAGTCCGACTGATTGTCAGCTTTTGGCAACATTACAATGTTTTCTGCATACTTGGGTGCGAATATCCTCACTATCTGAAAATTATAAAGACCCATTTTCTCGCCGGGCTTTGAATTGGCAATATACCAGTCTGCTAATTGCTTGAATTCTATATCTCTCTGTCCATCACCGATGAGACGAACGAGTGTAAATTGATTTGATACAATAATCAAGCAGACAATCGCCAGTATAGAAAGCTCACGCAGGAAACATCTGGTCCTATAGATAAAGATTCGCGCAGCAAAAATAAAACCTGCCAAGACCATTGCCACATAAGGCAGAGAAACTGACTTCGGGCTCATCCGGGATATTTTTGGCAAATAAGGGGCAAGCGAAATAAGCCACACAATTGCTATAATTGCCACTAAGCCCTGCAATATTAGTACAATGGTTGCCGGTATCCGCCCATCTTTATCTATAAGCCTCCAGATACTCTGCAGACCAAACAAACATAACAACACTGCTATCCAGAAGATGGTGGAATGGAATCTTTGGAGAGGATAAGGGTATAGCGAGTGAAGCAAAAAATACGGCATAAAGAATATGAGCAACGCCAATATTTTCCACTGGCGCTTGCAAAGACCATAGACAGTACCGAGAACGCCGGCGGCTATCGCCATGATTTGGCTGAAACTAAAAAATGTTCTTATCGACTCGATTTGCCCAGCGGTCAGTTTCTCGAAGTTGCCTTTCGCCTCTGTTGTCAATCTGAATAGAGGATAAAAACCTACTGTCCAAAGCAATCTCATGTGCCGGACTATGCCGGTCCTATCCTTGGTTGAATCGGCGAATACTTCCGCATACTCCTTCTTGAACAGTACATTGAGATAATGGCTTGTCCCGGCCTTCCAGGTCAAAACGGTGCCTAACATCCAAAGTGCCAGAGGGATAGCTGCCATTGCCGAATACAAAAAGGCCCGAATTCGCTCTCGCTTACTTTTGCAGTATATCATATCAATTACAAATGCAGCCAGAATCAGCGCTGCTCCTTCATACCGCACCATTGTCGTTATTGAAGCGATAACATAGCACCAGCTCGAGCGCTTAAAAATAAGATAAACCGTCAAAAGCGAGAAAAACAACAGAGACGTTTCAATAATAGGCTCTGTGAGCATGTATATCACCCAATAGTTCAGTATGGCGATTATAGCGAACCATATTGCGGATTTGCCGACGATTCTTTTGCCGACCAGCCAGAGCAAGACCAGATTTAGCGGATGCAATATGGCGTTGAGCAGCCAGCCGGCGGTCAAATCCGGATGCTGACCGCCGACCCAGTGAGAAAGCAAAGCCTGCAGGATGCCAACAACCGGAGCCTGCTTGAAACGTGTAGGAACCTTAAAAGACAAGAGCTCATGGCCTGTCCTGACAATGTCCGGGAAATCCGAAATAGGCACAACCTGATGGCCGAAATAAAGAACCGACTGATAGATGCCGAAAGCTAGAAAGGCTGCTATCAGGAAAATCTCAAAGTATTGCTCCTGTTTGGCGGTCTTTTCAGCTTCTGCTTGCTCGGCTGAAACGACACGCATACCTTTCGGCACTCGCTTACCGGTCTTCGCCCTGGACTTTTTGACCTTCCATCCGCTCATTCTATGTATCAATCAACTTTTTCCAGCTCTATTGTCTGAAACATACCCAATAAGTCATTAACAGACGACAACGTATATTCTATGGCTTTAATGGCCGGATAGGTAAACGATGGAACCAGTTGACGAAATGTCAGGCCGCCGCTGAGCAGATACCGCAGGGGAGTATGGCTACGCATCCTGACGATTTTCAGAGAGGGAAATTCGTTTTCGAATATCTTCCTATCACGCGAAAAGATTATCCACGGAAGTGCACCATTTCCACCTGAAAGAGGCCCTGCTTCCTGCAGGGAATCCAGCTCCCATTTTGCCTGCGTGTCAAAAAGCTCGTGATGGAAATTTTTATAGACAAACCTCGACCACAACGTATTTGCCGGTTCAATCATAATAACTCTGCCGCCAATTCTAAGGCACCGCAAGGCCTCCCGGAAAAAGGCTCTTGGAACAGCTATGTGATGAAGGACGTCGAACATAAAAAAAGCATCCACGCTTTCCTTTTCAAATGGCATCTCAAGGGCCGAGAAAACCTTATCAACATTCGGCAATTCAAGAATGTCGGACGTAATCACGTTGCCAATTACCTCTTTAATAAAGCCGGCGCCGCTTCCAAGCTCGACAAGAACCTTTTCTTCAGGCTCAGATACTGCATTTTCAAACTGTTTATAAAAATCAAGATATAATTTTCTAAGAAACGGCTTTTTTTGTATAATCTTAGCGTGCAACAAAGTAGTTGCAGGGTCGTCGAGGTTCTTAATAGACCTTGTCTCAGACAGCTTGAACCGTTCAATTATCTTCATAATTTCTGCAGAATTAAACCCCACGTAAAACGCTGGGCTAAATATTTAGCCGGCGGTTTTACCGCCGGTTCTTGACGAAATGTCCCACCTCATAAACCGGTCCGAATAAAGAGGGAATAATTTGCATCTGAACAACTCGTACCTTATCCAAAACGCTATCAGCAGCGTTGAACACATCCTTTTCTGTGGAAAAATGATGCTCACGAATGTTGCAGCCCAATAACCGGAACATCCATACCATAAAGCCGCGCTCGATTGGCACACCATATACCGCCTGGCCCCCCGGTTTAAGAACCCGGCGAACCTCCTGAAAGGCCCGCGTTTGCTCGAAGGGCTTTAGATGCTCAAGAACACTAACCAACAAAACAGTGTCAAAAAAATCATCCTCATACGGCATAGATAATACACTGCCGTTCTGCAAATGCGTCTCAATCTGCTTTGCCCTAAATACAGCCGTAGTATCCTCAACTGAGGCGTTCAAATCCAGTCCATGAATCTCTTTATAATTTTCGTGAAGATTCAGAAATGTAACACCGGAGCCAAAACCCACCTCCAAAACGCGCTGACCACCGGTGCACTGGGCTAAACATAGCTCAGTTCGTCGGCGGTACATCCTGCCTATGATTGGCCAGAAATAAAATCGAAGCGGGTCATCACGGTCTACGCTGGCATATTCACGGTAACGTAACAGCTTTAGTTTAGGTAGCACGCTCGTTCTCGGCATACTCATTAGCCTAACGCGTCTTTCCAAGCCATTTGATTTTCTTAAACGCTATCCAGCTCATCTTGAGCAGCAGCCAGCCATGCGTGAAACGGCTGATATTGGTCTTGCCGTAGGTTCTCGCACAATAAGTTACCGGCACCTCAACGACCTTAAGGTTTTGTTTTACCGCTCCAAAGATAAGGTCAAAATCACCAAAGGGGTCAAAATCTCCAAAATACGAACGGTTGGCCTCTATCAGCTCATAGTCTTTCCTGCGAATCATTTTCGTACCGCAAAGGGTATCCCTGAATCTCTGACCCAACAACCAGCTAAATAATACCCCGAAAAACTTATTTCCCAGGAGATTCAAAAAGCGCATAGCCTGCTTTTCCATCGGATAAACAAGACGCGAGCCGTTGATGAACTCACCTTTACCGTCGCGCAGCGCCCTAAAAAACTTCAGCAAATCTTCAGGCCGAGCCGTCAGGTCCGCATCCTGGATAACCAGCACATCTCCTTTGGCAGCGGCAAAACCTCTTCTTACCGCATCGCCCTTGCCCACTCCCTCATTCTGACGAATCAAACGAATATTTCTGTCCGGGTTCTTTTCTATTTGACTCTCTATCTCCTCAGCGGTGCCGTCCGTGCTGTTGCCGTCAACGAAGATTATCTCCGTTTCCCGGCCCATTCGTGGAATCCGTTTCACCGCATCTTCGATATTGCCACGCTCATTTCTGCACGGCACCACGACGGAAACAGACAAATCCTCGTCACGCAGAGCAGCAGGTGCCGGACGGGCTATCACAAGATATACTAAATTGAAAAAGCGAAACCCCGGCAGCAGAGAAAGAAAATAATTGCAAAAAGCCGTCAACGGAGGGACGCGTTTCGGCATCATTAGATATGAGGCAGTCCGAATAACGTCAAAGTCAGTCAATTTGAGTAGGTTGCCAATATCGTCCGGCGGAAGCCAATTCTGATATGAGTACGGCCGACGAATCCCCAAAAGCGAGCCCAAGCGCAAAATGCCCTCCCAAAGATAATTATAATAGGTTATTACAATTCGTGTGCTTTCTTTAGTTAACGGACGAATGCGCTCCAACACCTGCTGAATATCGTGCCACCTTCCTAACGAATTGCAGATCAAAACATAATCAAATTTTTCATCAAGCTCCAATTCATGCGGGTCAACCGCGTGGAACCGCAGATGGCCAAATCGTTTCCTTGCCAACTCGATTAGCTCCTCATCTGCATCAACACCGACACCATAGGACGGCTCAACCGCCGCCAGCAGGTCGCCGCATTCACAACCGACATGTAAAACCCTGCTGTTTGGGCGAACAACGAATCTATAAATCCTGTCCAGCCAATTGTAATAATACGAATTACGTCTTCGCCAACGAGGCAATAACTTATCACTGCCTCGCCCTGCCTCTCTGCGAGGGGTCGGGCCTCGCCCGCCTGTGTTACCGTCGGACAATTGCAAAGTTTGATTCTTTGCCTCAATCATCCTCGATCTTCGAATATCCGAGTCCCTATAACTCTGACCCGCCATTTTTCCCTACTTTCTACGAGCATCGAGCATCCAGTATCGAGCATTACGTTAAATGCTCAGAGATATTCTCGGCGTTGGGATTTTCAATTACACCCCTCTCGGTAATAATAGCAGCAATATCACACGCTTCCGTAACGTCGAAAGCCGGATTGTACACATTAATTCCCTCAGGAGCAATTTGTGTTTTTGCAAACGTTGTTACCTCCGAAGCCTCCCTTTGCTCGATAGGTATTTCGTCTCCGCTTCTTATATCTAAATCGAATGTGCTTGACGGCGCAGCAATATAAAACGGTACGCCGTGTTCTCTGGCAAGAATGCTCAGGCTGTACGTACCGATTTTATTTGCAGCGTCACCGTTCGCCGCGATTCGGTCGGCACCGATTATAACCGCATCTATTTTTCCCTGCTTCATCAGCCATCCAGCCATACTATCACAAATTACCGTAACGTCTATTCCTGCCTGTTTCAACTCCCAGGCCGTCAGCCGAGCACCTTGCAGTAATGGCCGGGTCTCATCCACATAAACCGTGAATTTTTTCCCTTTTTTGTGTGCCTCAAACATCACTGACAAAGCCGTCCCCTGTCCTGCGGTCGCAAGCGCCCCGGCATTGCAATGCGTCAAAATACCGGAGTTTGGTTTGATAAATGTTTCACCGTTCTGACCAATCCGTCGGCACATCTCCACGTCCTCTTGAAAAATAGCGTTCGCCTCGGCCAAAACGGCTTCCTTCAATTCTTGTGCCGAAGCCTGCCCGCCGGACAAGCCCTGCCCGCCGTACGAGACTTTGGGCAGGCGGGCTCTGGGTAGGCGGGCCCGCGGCTGCGAGCCAACAAACTCCTGGGCTTTTCGTCGAACTCTCTCCATCGCCCAGAATAAATTTACGGCAGTAGGACGAGATGACGACAGATACTCGGAAGACTGAGCCAAGACTTTAAGTCCCTCGTTGAGGCCGTCGGAAAAAGTTAACTTTTGCATAGCCAAAACAAGCCCGTAAGCCGCCGAAACACCTATGGCCGGAGCACCGCGAACAGCAAGTGTCCTTATCGCTTCGAAAAGGACCTCGATATCACGGCACTGGAATTTAACAAACTCGGCGGGTAACCGCCGCTGGTCTACAAGCTCCAAAAAGCCCTCAACGCCACCAATCCATTTAACCGCCTGAACTATCATAGAAATGCTCGATTCTCGTTTCTCGATACTCGACGAGCATCGAGAATTACCCCGCACTTATTGTTCCTTCGGAACCGAAAGCCATAATTGCTCGGTCTGTACAATTAGTGCTGGGTCTCAATCATACCCGCCTTCGGCAGGCAAGCCCGCCACACGGATGTCGGGTAAAAATCAAGAGTAGATTTTTCCCTCTCTATAATCCTGCCAGGCCGGCTCAAATGCCTTCCTGCCAATCGTGGCCGGCCTCAATTCTATATTCTTGCAACGGAACAAATCAGGCAAACTTTCGTCGTATTCAATCTGTAATATAGAATTTCTTAACGACTTATTCTCAGGTTTGAACTTCAATGGCTTGTTAGTGGCTTTATCAATCACATCAGGATGAATTTCAATGCCATCGTCCGACAGGACAAGGTGCGAACCTCGCGAGCCGCTGCCTTGCTGAAGCAATTCCACAATCGCTTTAAGATATGCAACGCTGGTCAAAGCCAAATGTTCTGCCTGGATTGCTCTTATGATGCCTGCGGCGCTGGGTTCCCGCACCTGCGGTTTGCTGCGCACGCCAGCAACGGCGGTACGGCTCCTCTCCAATTTAAAGCCCCATTGTTGTATATCCCTATAAAGCTCAATTGCTTCTTGCAAAGCCCTGCGAGCATCATTCAACTCTCTTATATGCCCTGCTGATGCGGTCATACGGTTTTGAATCTGTTCCATTACCTCTTCAGGCACTAACCCCGATGAACTCTGGCATTGCTCAAGTTTGGTGGCGAACTGGCTTAGCTGCCGGTCAATGTCGGATTGCTTGTCTGAATAATCTTGCCCGCTCTTGTCGCAGCCATAAACATTTACAATGTATTCCGCCGCCCGCAGGCTGCCGACCTGGCCGGCGTTGAGGGCAGAGCCGCCGGGCCGCTTGACGCCATGAGTTCCCGCCATCTCACCGATTACAAAAGTCCGTGGTATGTTGGACTGCCACCATTTGTTTACGGCAAAGCCGCCGTTGTTATGCTGAGCACAAACCGCAATCTCAAGCGGCTCGGTATATAAATCAATACCGTTCTCTTTATAAATCTCGATAGCTGGAGGATTCATATGTGCCAATCGTTCGATAGGTGTAGGCTGAAATGCCCCCGTTTTTTTCAAATATTCATACGCCTCCGGTTCGAGGTCATTAATGTCAAAATCCTTCATTGAATCGTTGCCGATGGGATTGTGCAGAAAGTCCATAAAGACCCGTCTATCCTTTTGCGTTTCGTTGAACACCAAAATGTCAATCAGTGACGATTGCAGGTTCTCGATGCGCTGCGGGTCAAAAGGCCATTGATAACCCTTGAGGAAAATATTCGTTGCCATCTTGCTCATTGACGGAAAAAAGCCCGTCAGAAATTCCCGCTCGTCTTTGCCACTGGCATCGGTGCTGAAGATTCGCGGAATCGCCTGCATATAAGTACCGGAGACATTCCAGCGAAACTTTGTACTTGCCAGCCCAAACTGTGATTCGGTCAGATTTTCACCAATCAGACCCGCCTTGAACGCAAGCCCGTGAATGCCTAATTGGTCCTTTGGATAAACGCTGGTTTTATAAAGCTCCCCCGGGCCTCCGGCAGCAAGCACAATATTTGCACCAAGGTAAACGTTTATGGTTATCTCGTGGCTCGTGGTTCGTGGCTCGTGGCTCGATTCACGATTCACGATTCCCGATTCCCGATTATCTATCGTGACAACGCCGACAATTCGTCTCGATTCGCCGGAGCCGACCACAAGTAAATGTGCGACTTCCTGGCCATCGTGTATCCTGACGCCATAGCGTTCGAGCTGCCTCTGGAGACATTCGCTCATGTACTTGCTCGTTTTGGGGCCAGCGGAAGTGGCTCGTTCAAATGGGTCATGGTCCGTTTTGTAGCCGACGAAGCTTCCCTTGGAATCCGTTGGAAATGGGACTCCCACCTGCACTAAATGATAGAATTCCCGAAGTGAGCCAATTGCTTCGGCAAGTGCCAATTCGCCGTGGCAACAGCCGGCAGCCGTCAAACTCTTCGCAAATTCCTCGGCGCTATCGGCCACATCGGGACTCGTGCCCATCTTATAATAGGTCTGCTTGTCCGAACCGCTCATTCGCGATGCGCCCAATCCAATTCCCGCAGTTATTACGGCAATTCTCTCTTGTGGATTCTCAAAGCCTTTTCGGCTCATAAATTCATAAAGATGTACCGCGCAGTTCATACCGGCTGCACCTGCACCGACTACAACAGTGTTATAATGATGAAAGTTAATTATCTGGCTGCCGATTTTCCTGGTTTCCATAGTCTATTTCTCTGCTAACCCAGATTGAAATTTCTGCCGGTAATCCGGCTTATCTGTTCAATGGAAGCTTCGGCAAAATCGATATCTGGATACTTCTTCGCCCGCAACTTGTCTATTAACTGTTTAATTACCGTTAGTTTCTCGGCTAAAAGACCGTAGTCCTGCTCGTCGATAATCTTTTGCATCGTGGCTTTGTCAATCATACTGAACGAGCCGCCGAGAACCAGAACTCCCGCATCAATATAGTCGGGAATATTACCGGCGTTCGTCCCACCCGTAGGCACCAGACTGATGATTTTGTGGATGGCCGGGTCGATTGCCTTAACAAAGGCTGGGCCGCCAAGCTGCTCGGCCGGAAATATCTTGCAGAGATTTGCTCCCTTGGAAAACTGACTGACAACTTCAGTGGCACTACCACATCCCGGTATTATTGGTATGCGAGCGGCAAACTTCTCAAAGCTTTCGTCGTTGAAATTGACCGGCGAAACAAGATAGCACGCACCTGCGTCCACCACTTGCTGAACCGAAGGCAATGGGTCTTGCGGATTGGCCTTATTGTAAACATCAAGCATCTTAGGCCAATCAATTAAACTCGCTGAACCTGCCGCAAAATCAGCAAGCTCCCTACGCAATCTCTTAAGTTTTTCCAAAGGTTTTTTGATTCGGCAGGTTACCTCCATATTATTAACGCCCGCCTTTATAAGGGCCTGTGCCGTCTTAACAACGTCGAGCTTGTCCTGGTTAAAGACGAGGATAAATCCGTCTCTTAATAGCGTCGTGATTGTACTTTTGAGATCCATATCTTGCTACTCCTGAAAATTCGAAATTCGAATATCGAAATTCGAAACAAATTTACATAAGGCACAAAGGGGCAAAGAAACATAGGCACAAAGTTAATCCAAAATTTAAAATTATAATTACTCTGTGCCTTTGTACCTCTGTTTCTATGTTCCTTTTCAGGAATTTCGTGCTTCGTATTTCACATTCAGAGTCTTCTTAGATGGAATCCCCCATCAACATTTATGACCTGGCCGGTGCAAAAGTCCAGTCTACCTTCGGCGATAGCACCCACGGCTTTTGCAACATCTTCCGGCTGGCCCCAGCGTTTTATTGGTGTTAGTCCCTCTGCAATGAGTTTGTCATATTTGTCCTTGACGGCACTGGTCATATCCGTTTCTATGATGCCGGGGCTGATTTCAAATACTCCGATATTATATTCAGCGAGCCGGTCCGCATAAAGCTTGGTCATCATAGAAACGCCGGCTTTACTTATGCAATATTCCCCGCGAGATGGTGAGCTGGTGTATGCGGAAATTGAGCCGATGTTCACAATCCGAAAGGGGCGCGCAGGATTCTGCTTTTTCTGCTCTATCATCCAATTGGCAACAAGCTGAGTCAAAAAATAAGGCCCTTTGAGATTTATCCCGAGGACTCTATCAAAGCTCTCTTCAGTTGCTTCGAGAATATCCATCCGTTTCAGAGGGGCGACGCCGGCGTTATTCACAAGCAAATCGACTCTGCCGAATTTATTTTTAGCTGCATTAACAAGTTGTTTGCGGTCCCCGCTTTTACTTATGTCACCGGGGACAAATTCACAGCGTGCACCGAGCGACTCGACCTGGTTTTGTGTTTGCGGAGGTTCGGTCTTTACACGGTTGAGGACCAAATCGAAACCCAATACCGCCAGTTCAACAGCAACAGCCTTTCCAATACCGCGACTTGCGCCGGTAACAATTGCAACAGGTCGTTCTGCCATTTTCCAGTCCCTTCACTCTTTTATCTTTTCAGAAATTCGTCTATTTCTTTTGCGGCTTTCATACCGTCGGCAACGGCTGCAACAATCGTCGATGGTCCTCGTACCAAATCGCCGCCGGCAAAAACTCCCGGCCTGGATGTCGCCAGTGTAGCCTCTTTTGTGCGAATAAGCCCTTTTGTTAGTTCCACACCGGGGAGAATTTCGCTAATTTCTTCCGGCGATTCCTGGCCTATAGCCTCCACAACAATGTCCATATCAAGCTCATACGCACTTGACTCTACCGGCTCAGGGCGGCGCCTGCCCGAGGCGTCCGGCTTGCCCAGCCTGGTTGGACAAACCTTAATTGCCGTCAGTTTACCATTGTGAGACCTAAATCCGAGCGGCTGCGTCAGTATCAAGAAATGCACGCCTTCATTTATCGCCCTGTCACGCTCTGCACTCCAGGCTGGCATTTCTTTAAATGAACGACGATATATGACATAAACGTCTTTAGCACCGAGCCGTTTGGCGGTAAGTGCCACATCCATGGCCGTATTGCCGCCGCCTATCGCCGCCACGCATTTGCCTGCAACATCCAACTTGCCCGCCAGATGGGAGGCGGGCTTGCCCGGCTCCTTTGCCGCCGAGAGGAACTCCATCGCATCCCACAAACCGTCGATTCCCCTATCTCTGTCACTCGTACTGACCGATTTCGGCAACCCCATACCAATAAAGACAGCGTCAAATCCCTCTCGGCTAATCGTATCGAGGTTGAAATCAGCGTTTAATTCCTTTCCGAGACGCAAAATCATTCTGTCTTGCGGGACATCAGCGAATATAGCTGTAATTTCATTCTTCAATGAGCCGCTCTGCCTCTCCTGCGGGATTACAGATTCTACCATTCCGCCCAATTCGGCACTTTTATCAAAGATTGTCACGGTATGTCCCGCCTCAAGCAGTCCCGCTGCACAGGACAGACCCGCCGGTCCTGCGCCGATTATAGCAACGTTCTTTCCCGTCGTTTTTTTGGGTATTCGCAGTTTTGACCAGCCGTTTTTATTGGCCTGCTCAGCCAGATACCGTTGTATATCAGCAATAGGCAAAGGCCCATCACCGATAAAGGCCCGCAGACAGCTACCTTCACATTGCTGCTCGACCGGACACAACCTGGCGCAAATCTCGCCAAACACGTTCGCCTCTCTCAATACCTCATAAGCGCCCTTATCATCGCCGTCCAGAAACAAGCTGATAAATTTCGGGATATTAACACCCGCAGGACAGGCCAACCGGCACATCGGCTCTTGACACTTCCGGCACGCCGACGCAAGCCGGAGCAGATTGTCCCTGTCGCTCATCCGTCCGTGCTCGAATATCGGCCCATATACTTCGTTATCCCGCACCACGCAGCCCGTCATCCCCCCGTCGCGCATTATCTGCGTGCACGCACTACAGCTTACACAAACTTTGTCGGGGAACATCCGGCCCTCAGTAATAATATCTTTGGCGAAATCCGGATAAGCAAACGCCATCCTGCCGGTGCCGATTAAGGTGACTAAGCCGTTTGCCTTGCTTGCCGCAGCTACAAAAGGCAACAGCGTTCTCAGCCAGGTATAGCCGGTGCCGACAATTGCAATGTCGGGAAATTCCTTTTGAATTTCGCCTGTTAGATTGATGAGTCTGCTTACGCCCACCAGCGGGTGTTCCGGCTCTTCATAGCCGCCGACTATCGGCTCATTGAAAGGCCTGCCGACATGCGGATTGTAGTATGGATTTGCCACCGTGATGTTAATCAGCTTAACGCCGCGCTGGCGTAAAAGGGCAATGAGCTTTTTCGGCTCCGTCAAATCAGGTTTACTGTAATCATCTTTGTCAACTCCCCAGCCATAAGGATACGGTATGGCGTCATAAATGCCCATACGAGTTACTACCGGCTTATCTTCGCCAAGCTCATTGTGAATCCTGTCGATAACTTCAAGTAAAAACCTCGTCCGGTTCTCGAATGAGCCGCCGTATTTGCCTTTTCTGTTATGACAGGCAAAAAGTTCGTTGATTAGGTATCCGTGACATGATTTCACGTCCACCGCATCAAAGCCCACCTCAAAAGCGATTCTGGCCGCCTCAACATAAGCACCAACAAGCTCATCGAGGTATTCATCAGTCACTATAGGCCAATCTTTAGGTATTTTGCTTTTTGCGTTTGGGTCGGGCTTTTGCTGCGGCACCAGCGGATCCCGGTAAGGGTCGCGTTGAGGAATCATGGGGTGAGCAACACCTTCGGGCTTACTGTATCGTCCCGAATTAGTCAACTGCAGCACGATAATGGGTTGGTGATTCGTGTATCGTGTATCGTGGTTCGTCCGGCTACGGCTCGGCGCTCCGCCGAGACGAGTGGTTCGATTCACGATTCCCGATTCACGATACACGTTTCTCGCTTCACGCTTGACAATTCTCACAAGAGCCGCAAAGCTCTCTTTGTTATTTTCATTAAGCCACAATTGCCTCGGATTAGCTCTGCCTTCAGGGACGACCGCTGTGGCCTCAGCCCAGAGCAGCCCTGCCCCACCGGCGGCAAATCTTTCATATCGCCGGAGCGTTAGTTTGCCTGGTCGCCCCTGCGAATCGCCGTCGCACCCCTCCATCGGATGAATCGCCAGTGAATTCGGTATCACCAGTCTACCAATCTGCACCGGCTCAGCTAAGATGGAGACGTCCTCTCTGACATCAAGCCGGACCCCAAGCCGTCCGCTTAACTCTCTCAAATCTTCAATTCCGCTCAATTGAAATTCCCACATTTTATCGCTCACTTTAGTCACTTTCTAATTTCGTTAAGTTTTGCTTTCAGGAACTTTCCTGTATAACTTTTACTGTTTTTAATAATCTGCTCAGGCCGACCTGCAGCAACGACCCTGCCGCCGGCATCTCCGCCCCCAGGGCCGAGGTCTATTATATAGTCAGCCATCTTGACAACGTCAAGATTGTGCTCGATTACCACGACGGTATTACCCATATCACACAATCGCTGCAGAACGTTTAAGAGGTTTTGAATATCAGCAAAGTGCAGGCCTGTCGTCGGCTCATCGAGCAGATACAAAGTGTGACCCGTAGCTGCTTTGCCTAATTCGGCGGAAAGCTTTACCCGCTGTGCCTCGCCGCCGGAGAGCGTCGTTGAGGCCTGGCCCAACTGCATGTAGCCCAGACCGACATCGTAGAGCGTTCGCAATATTCGCACAATTACAGGAAAATTCGCAAAAAAATCAAGCGCCTCTTCAACCCTCATATCGAGCACGTCGGCAATATTTTTGCCTTTGTAGGTAACCTGTAACGTCTCAGGATTGTATCTGCTGCCTTTGCAGCTTTGGCAGGTGACATAAACATCGGGCAGAAAATGCATCTCAATTTTCTTCGTTCCCTGTCCCCTGCAGTATTCACAGCGACCGCCCCTAACGTTGAAGCTAAATCGCCCGGGCTTATAACCGCGAATCTTCGCTTCGCGCGTCATCGATAACAATTTTCTAATCAGGTCAAATACGCCCGTATACGTAGCCGGATTGCTCCGCGGCGTCTTTCCGATGGGCGACTGGTCTATCTCTATGACCTTATCAATTTGCGAAGTGCCAAGAACGGTTTTGTGCTTGCCAGGCTTCTCACGAGACTGATACAGACGGCGCTTCAAAGCCCTCAACAAAATCTGACTGACCAAAGTGCTCTTGCCAGAACCCGAAACCCCCGTTACACAAATAAACACCCCCAGCGGAAACTTAACGTCGATTTCTTTAAGATTGTTCTCCTCAGCGCTTTTTACCTCAATGCATTTCCTTAGATCGTAATGTCTTCGCTTTATCGGCAGAGCTATACTTTTTTTGCCTGCCAGATATTCACCTGTCAGCGACCTTTCGCAAGCGATAATATCGCTAAGACTTCCCTGCACAACCACTTCACCGCCTTGCGCGCCGGCCGCAGGGCCGATGTCAACAATATAGTCCGCGCTTTTGATAATATCCTCATCGTGCTCAACTACTATAACCGTGTTGCCGAGCCGGCTAAGTCGTTGCAATATCCCTAACAATCGGTTGTTGTCGCGCTTGTGCAGACCTATCGTCGGCTCGTCAAGCACGTAACAGACCCCAACCAGACCGCTGCCCACCTGCGTGGCCAGGCGGATTCGCTGGGCTTCACCGCCCGCAAGGGTGCTGCTCATCCGATCCAGCGTCAAATACTCAAGTCCAACATCCACCATAAATTTAAGTCGCGCCTTTATTTCCTTTAATACCCGTGCGGCGATAACAGACCTTTCCTCGTCCAGTTTCAGTTTGTTAAAGAACTGCTGAGCCTTGTCTATACTAAGTGCAGTCAATTGATGTATGTTTTTCCCCGCCTTGCTGCTCACGGGGTCACCTCCTATGGTCACGGCAATGGCTTCTGGCCTAAGCCGTGCTCCCTGGCAACTCCGACAGGGCTGCTCTGAAAGGTAGCTGTGCAATCTGGTCTTAACATACTCGCTTGTGGTGTTCTCCCATCGCCGGGAAAGATTTGGAATAACCCCTTCAAACCACATGCCGTACTTTTGCTCGTCAGCCTCGCTCGTCCCGTACATCAGAACCCTCTGATAATCTTTCGGTATGCGTTCAAACGGCGCTGATTTACTTATGCCCAAATTCTTGCAGAACCTCTTAATCAGCCGATTGTAGAAAATATTCATTCTCTTACCCCCCTTGCGCCAGGCCTCGATGGCGCCATGTTCCAGTGAAACACTTTTGTCCGGCACAATCAAATCTGGGTCAAACTCCAGAATCGTTCCCAGGCCGTCACAGCTCTTGCATGCGCCATAAGGACTGTTAAAGCTAAATAGGCGCGGCGACAGCTCTTCGAGGCTGGCCTGCGGGTGCTCAGGACATGCAAATTTTTCACTGTATATGACCTCCTCCCACCGGCCGTCACTGCCATCTTCCTTATCCACACCGGCCTCCGCCACCAGCACCAAAAGTATTCCATCAGCCAGCTTCAGTGCCGTCTCCACAGAATCAGCTAACCGAACACGAACCGAATCCTTTATTATCAACCTATCGACAACCGCTGCAATATTATGCTTTTTGTTCTTGCTCAAAACCGGGACATTGCGGACGTCATAAATAGCCCCATCAACGAGGACCCGAACAAAGCCCTCACGCTGTATATTGGCGAAGATGTCTTTATGCTCGCCTTTTTTGCCGCGAACGAGCGGAGCACAAATCTGGACCTTCGTGCCTTCCGGTCGAGCAAGTATTGACTCTACTATCTGTGAAGAGTGCTGGCTTGTAATCTCTCTGCCACACACCCAGCAGTGCGGCTGACCCACACGTGCAAAAAGCAGTCTGAAATAATCATAAATTTCAGTGGTAGTAGCCACCGTCGAGCGCGGATTACTGCTGGCACGCCGCTGCTCAATCGCAATAGTGGGCGGAAGACCTGTAATCTCTGCCACCGCAGGTTTCTGCACCTGTTCGAGAAACTGCCGGGCATAAGCACTCAATGACTCGACATATTTTCTCCGCCCTTCAGCGTAAATGGTATCGAACGCAAGCGAGCTTTTGCCCGAGCCGCTTATACCGGTAATCACCACCAATTTATCACGCGGAATACACAGGTCTATATTTTTGAGATTGTGCTCAGCAGCTCCTGTAATCCTAATCGCTTTTTCCTCTTGCTTTGCCATAATACTTTCTTGCTGGTTTAGGACGCCCCTTAGAAAAATTCAACAATAACACAAATTTATAATTGTAACAAAACACCACAGGCAGGTAAAATGTTTTCACTACTGATTTTGTCATTCCTGCGCAGCTTGTGCTCGCGAAGGCGGGGAGCAGGAATCCATAAAAAACATGCGAACAAAGGCCTTACATAGCTGGAACCTGTCTTACTCACAGGCGGTTGCTTTGCAGAAACAGCTCGCCCAAAAGGTGCAGCAGATTGAGCTAAAAACTCAGCCTAAAACTATAGCTGGCCTGGATTGTGCCTTGAGCCCCGATGGCCACAGTATTGTAGCCGCAGTGGTTGTTTTACAGAACGTTGAAGCAACAGAAGGTCTTTTCGGACAGGTTAAGATAGCTGATTTTAAGCTCATCGAGACCGCAACAGCTTCCGGAGAGCTTACTTTTCCCTACATTCCAGGATTGCTTTCTTTCCGTGAATCTCCGGTTTGCATAGCGGCGGTTGAAAAGCTTAAAAAAGAGCCTGACGCATTCATGATTGATGGCCAGGGTATTGCACATCCCCGCCGACTCGGCATAGCAGCACATCTGGGCCTATTCTTCGATAAGCCAACTATCGGCTGCGCCAAAAGCAGATTGACCGGTTATTTTGAGGAACCTTCACCCGAAAAGGGGGCGTACAGCTTCCTAAAAGACAAAAAAAACTACCACGCTGATATGAATGACGAGGGACCCCCGCTGCAGGGGCAGGCTTGCCCCCGCGAAAGCGGGGGGACGAGCGACGAAATTATCGGCGCGGTGGTTAGAACACGCGCCAATGTTGAGCCGGTCTTCGTCTCCGTGGGTAACAAATGCTCGCTAAAGGATGCGATAAAAATCACCCTCGATTGCACAACCAAATACCGCATACCAGAGCCAACCCGTCTCGCGCATCAATTAGTAAGCAAGCTGAAAATTGAAGTATGAAACGTAAATATTAAGCACAACAAAAAATCAAAAATTAAAAAGCAAAAATCAAAATGACAAATTAAAATTCAAAAATGAAATCTTGCCTTTTGCACTGTAATTTTGATATTTGAATTTTGATATTTAATATGATCATTCCCACTTGTGTTTTTTTACAGAAGCCAGAATCTTCTCGGCACATCGCAGAGCAGCTAAGCCTTCTTCAGCACTGACCTCAGGCGCAAACGCTCTATTAGTAACAGCCTGCAGAAAAGCCTCCTGCTCCAGACGTATAGGCTCCTTATCATCTATATCAAGCTGCTCGATGTGCAATAAATCCGGCCATTTCACTGTCGTCGGGTCAAAATCCCCTGAATTTTTATGCTCGTTTATCCATTTTACAACGTTAATATTTGGGTCGGCCTTAATAATAATCCCGCTCCTTTTAAGATAATCCACACTTAAATACGCCTGCGGACTGAATACCCTTACCCTTCTTTCGGTTTTCAAAGCCAGCCTCGAGGCGGTAATATTCGCAATACAGCCGTTTTCAAAAACAATCCTCGCATTACAAATATCTTCCTTCTCTTCAATAACACCAACGCCAACGGCTTCTAATCTCTTAATCTTGCTTGCCGCCAGAGACAGAATAATATCTATGTCGTGGATCATCACATCCAGCACAACACCGACGTCGGTCGAGCGGAATGGATAGGGACTGACGCGGTTGGCCTCGATAAACTTCGGTTCGATATTGAGCCTTTTGATTGCCTGAACAACCGGATTGCAGCGCTCAGAATGACCCACGGCCACAACGCCCTTATTCTTTTTCGCAAGGGCTACAATCTTTTTGCCCTCCTTGACATTGGCCGCCAGCGGCTTTTCTATCAGCACGGCTATCTTGTTCTTGATAAAGATTTTCGCTAATTTCAGATGTGCCACTGTCGGTGCTGCTATTGTTACCGCATCAACCTTGTCCAGGATATCCGCACAATCTGTAAAGGCCTGACAGCCATATTGCTGGGCGAGACGCTGGGCTTTTGGGGCGTCTATATCAACCACGGCAACCAAATCGCTCTGGGGCAACTGGTGATAAATCTTTGCATGTATCGCCCCCATCTTGCCTGCACCTATAACAGCAGTCCTTATTTTTGTATCCTGCATCTCGTATCTCGTATTTCATAACTCGTGACTCGAACGACGAACGACCGGTCACGAATAAAACACCTTTCATCGTCTGAACTTCTCAAGGTATCTGCCAAACTGCTGCTCGCTGCTCCTGGTTATCGCATCAATCATAGCTCGAACATTTTCATCGAGCCCATCTTCTTGTGCCAAAGCCGTAGCATTTTCCAGCAATGCACCACCTTGCCGATAGAGCTTCCTGTACGCATCGAATATTCGCTCTTGCTGCTGCTCACTCAGACCAGCCCGTTGCAGACCTCGCTTATTAACACCACGAATCCTCGGCGGATAGTGTCCGCTGACAGTAAGAAACGGCGGAACGTCCCGGTTAATCCCCGTCAGTCCCGCCGCGTAAGACCACTTGCCAATAGTAACAAACTGATGCAACGCAACCAGACCGCTGAACCAAACCCCCGTTTCAATCTTGCAATGCCCGCTTATCTGCACATAGTTGCTCATAACAATCTTATCTTCAAGTGTGCAGTCGTGTCCAATGTGCACGCCGACCATAAGAAAATTATCATTTCCCACTTTCGTCGCCGCATCCGGATAAATACTCACATGGATTGTCACCTGCTCGTGGAAGATGTTTCCGTCACCTATCACAAGCCTGCCGATCTCGGTATCTGGACTCAAGCCAAGTGTCTGCGGGCTGCACCCAATCACACAATTGGCAAAAAAGTGATTGTTCTTTCCGATTTTGACATCCTTATCAATCACAACATTGGCATCAAGCACAGTCCCTTCCCCAATCGAGACTCCTCTGCCAATGACACAATGCGGCCCAACCGTAACGTCGTCCGCTAACTGAGCACCCTTTGCAACCACTGCACTGGGATGTATCTTTAGTCTCATAGCTCTTCTCTTACGTCCACAAATAGTTTTTAATATCGGGTCTTAACTAAAACCCAAAAATCCAACCCGCCGAGGGCGGACATTTCTAACAGGCGAACACAAAACTGCCTTCACAGCTTCTCATCGTCAACAAGCATAAACCTTATTTCCGCTTCAGCAACTAACCGCTGTCCAACCATTGCCTTGCATCGACACTGTGCGGTTCTCTTCCTCAATCTGACCGTCTCAGCGGTAAGGATAAGCTGATCGCCCGGCACAACAGATTTACGCAGTTTCACACCATCCATACTTAACAGCACAGCCAACTTGCCTGTATGTTCCAATCTTTGAGCGAACAATAAGCCGGACACTTGCGCCATAGCTTCGACAATAAGAACACCGGGCATAATAGGCGTGCCGGGAAAATGCCCCTGAAAAAATTGCTCATTGAAGCTCACATTCTTTATCCCTTTTATTCGCGTATCACCTTCGATTTCGACTACCTTGTCCACCAGTAAAAAAGGATATCTGTGCGGCAGAATCTTCTGAATCCTCGAAATATCCAAAAGTACATCTGTCCCGAATTTCTTGATACGCTCGTGCTGCTCGGCTGCCTCATACAATTTTCTTACAAGCTGCTGATTCAACGAATGTCCGCTCTTATAGGCCACAATCCTGCCCTTGACAGCTCGACCGACTAACACAAGGTCGCCAATCAGATCAACAATCTTATGTCTGGCACACTCGTTAGGAAATTTGAAACTGTTCTTTATAGGTCCATCTGAATTGATAACCAGAATATCGCGAGGGCCAATATGGGTTCCCACTCCGTGGGCTCGAAACTGTTTGGCCTCGGCTTCAAGTAAAAAGGTCCGGGCCGGTGCCAGATTTTTCTCAAAACTCTCCGGCGTAAGCTGACAGCTATAAATCTGCCTGCCAATACCAGTGTGCCCGCTGTAATCCAGGTCGTAGGTGATATTCAATCCGTCATCCGAGTACGGCAGCGCATATATAGATGCATCGCCTGAGACAATACTAACCGGCTCGCTGATAACAAACTCCTTTCGGATGACCTGCTGCTCAACCACCCCGGCATGTTTGAGAACCTTAAAATACTCGGCACAGCTACAATCCGGAGCTGGCATCTCCAGGCCGTCGACTTCTACAACCACATTGTCAATCTCCATCGCGCTCAGCGCAGCCAAACAATGCTCGATGGTCTCTATACTTACAGAACCCTTCTTTATCGTCGTACGACGGCTTCGCTCAGCAAGATTAGTCACGACGGCATTAATCCGTACCGCCTCCGGTACATCGGTCCGAACGAAAACCACGCCGGAATCCGCAGGAGCGGGACGGAAAATAACCTTCGCCTCCTTGCCTCCGAACAAACCGCGACCATGCACCTTAGCTTCATTTTTTATCGTCTTCTGCAGCTTCAAGTGCTTCTACCCTCTTGCTTAGTTGCTTTAACTGCTCAGCCATCTTCGGCAAACGCTTCACCAAGCTGACAACCCGCAGCGCCTCTTTCATCTCAATTGCTGGGGTCCAGCCTATTACCTGCCCCGCAGGTACATCGCTTATAACACCGGCCTGGGCGCTAACCATCGTACCTTCTCCTATTTCTATATTGTCCACCAGGCCGGCCTGGCCGCCTAACACAACACCATCACCCAGCCTGCAACTGCCGGAAACACCGACCAGAGCCGCTATCAGACAACATTTACCAATTACCACGTTATGGGCGACCTGCACGAGGTTATCTATCTTTGTTCCAGCTCCAATTATGGTATTTCCAAATTTGGCCCTGTCAACACAGCAATTGGCTCCTATTTCCACAAAATCTTCAATCACCACTCCGCCGTTGTGCGGAACAAGTCTGTGTGCGCCATCGATAAATGAATATCCAAAACCTGTCGAACCTATCGTGCTGTTTGCCTGAACGACCACATTGTTACCTAACCGGCAGTTGTGATAAATAACAACATTGCTGTCAAGACGACAATTCTTACCCACCTTTGAATTCTCGCCTATTTTGCACCCGCTGCCGATTATGCTGTTTTCGCCGATTTCAACCCTCTCGTCGATTACTACGCCCTCACCGATAGATACACCTTTAGCTAACTTGACGCCGCGGGCAATCTTAGCGCTCGGAGCAATACCCTCGGCTGCAGGCTTCAATCTGGGCGCAAAAACATTCAACGCTTCTATCAAAGCTGCATCAACATTCTTGACAATTAATTGCGGCTTATTTAAATCATCAAGCCGTCTGGCAACAATAACCGCTGCCGCCCGCGACTTTCGCAGGGCTGCTTTGTATTTATCATCTGTAATAAATGTAACATCGCTGTCGCCAGCAGCCTCGACCGGGCCCACAGCGCTTATCTTCCTGCCGATACCGCCGGCATCACAGGCTAACTGGGCACCAAGCCGCTTAGCTAATTGTGCAACCGTCAATCTCATTTTTGATTATTCTTTATCCAGCCAGGCAATTACCTCACCGGTAATCTCCACACAGCCGCCATCGTACAGAACTTTATGTGTACGAATAGCCAACATAGTACTGTCGATACTCGCAGCAGGAAACTCCACTTCATCCTTATCAACAACCAAATCCAGCCCTTTTTGCTTCGCAACTTCAGCCGTTCCTCGCAGAATGTCCAGATAGAGGTCTTCGACCCATCGTTGATATTTTAACGCTTTTTGCTGCGCAATGTACTCTTGTTCAGCTTCATGTTTGCTCTGTTTGTCGAATACCTCCTTGAGCTGCGCCAGATAATCGCTGCTGCCCCGTTTGAAGGCGTTGAGCCCTGCTTTGCTGGCTTCTACCTCTTTGGATAACCTTTGCAGCTCTGCCGCAGTTCTGCTCTGTTCGGCGAGAACCTCCGCGTTGTACCTGGCACTTCTTTTGCACTCCTGGAAAACTCTCCTGATACTTACAACACCAATCTTTGAAGAGGGCCTGGCCGCCTCCGGCTGAGCCTTGCTGTATTCATAGCCCATCACCAGAACAACCACAACCATCAAACACACTAAAACTGCTGTGCTGGCCTTCATAAATCATCCTTTCTTCTTTAATCTTGCATTTTTTCCTTCAGAACCATTTTCCCGCAGAGAAACTAAAAACCTGTGTGCTGTCATCATCATCTTTCATAAATGGCGCGGCAATCTCAAACCTCATCGGCACCGGCCCAAACCACTGCGGTATCAATATCTGTATGCCTGTCCCCATCGAGGCCCGATAGGTGCCGCTATCAATCGTTCCGCTGTCCACGAAAAACAACGCCGCAAAATTGTCGCCTACCAAAGGTACAGCCACCTCAGCATTAGCCAAAAATATCCAGTCACTGCCTATAGGTGCTATCCGCTTCGGGCTGGGGACACCTGTCTGCAATCCTCTGGTGCTCACGCCGCGATACTCAAATCCCCTGATTCCATGAATGCCTGTACCGCCGGCATAGAACTTCTCAAAAGGTGGTGCCTCACTTATCACAGTAGCCGAAAGCACTTTCGTCGCCAGTATAGTCTTGCGCTCGAGCAAATCCTCATAAAGCGTTTTGTACCATACGTAACTACCGCTGGCTATCCCGAAAACCTCGTCGCCGGCAACCTGCTCGTAACCGGCACTAAAAGTATATCCTTTACTTGGGTTAAATTTGTTATCGGTCAATTCTCTTGCGACACCAAGCTTAGCACCCACAAGAGCATTGCTACCTTTAACATTAATCATTTCCTGTGGTGCATCAGCATGCAGGCCTATAACTTCGACATTTTCGACTCTGACGCCGATACTGTTTCGCCATTGGCTTTTATATCGCTTCTCGAAGCCTGCATATCCCTTTGTCCTTAGTTCATCATAGCTTTCTCTGTACCTTGCCCAGCTTGAGCCGACCACATCGAGGCTTATGGGTTTGTCGCGAAGGTATGGCTCTGTGAAGGAAATCGAATACTCGCTGACTTCCATACCCGGCTCAGCAGCAATCCTCAAAATTTGCCCTGCGCCTTTGAAAGCATCGCCGGTAACAAATTCGCCAAAGCTCTCCGGCCAGTCGGTAATGTCGAAATTCCGCTGCTGATAAATCAATTGTCCTATTATGTCGCTGTCGCTTGAGAAACCACCGCCTAACATTATCGACCCGGTCTGACCCTCCTTTATGTCGACGCTTACATCCTTCTGGTCGAGCGCGCCGGAGCTTGGCTCGACAGGGCTGATAATTACCTCCTCGGCTAAAGTCCCCCGCCGTATATACTCTTCCAATTTACCGCCGCCTTGCTTCGGCGCTAAATCGGCGTTGTACAATTGGCCCGGCGTAAAATCATACTCGTCCAACACCCGCCGGATAACCCTATCCTGCGTCTGCTCGTTGCCGGTTATGTTAACCCGGCCGATTCGAAACTGCCTGCCCTCAGTAATATCAAATTGCACATTGACAAGGCCGGGAACTGAAAGAAACTGAGGTCTTTGCTCAACTACAGCATCGATAAAGCCCTGTTCACGATAAAGCTTAAGAATCCTATCAGCATGAGAATCAGCCAGTCGTCTATTATAGACCTGTTCCTCTTTTAATTTCAGCCCCGCCAGCAGCGTCTCATCATCAAAGCGCCTGTTACCGGTGAAAATAATTTTACTAACAGAATATGCCTGTCCCTCTTCAATTTCGAAAGTGATATGCACCCTGGTTTTGCCTGCCGGAACACGCTCAGGTGCAGGGATGAATTCTCTTCTCGCCGTTATGCTGTGATCGAGAAAACCTTTTTCATAATAGATATTTTGCAGCCTTGCCACATCCTCAGCCGGCCCCTCTTCAACATAATACTTCGGCAAAAGAAACCATTTCTTTGTCCCTGTCTTTATGGCGCTGCTGAGTGTCGAGGTCTTTATAGCATTATTGCCGCTGAACTTCACCGACCCAATCTTGACCCTCGGCCCCTCATTAACCGTATAAATTACTTGTCCTTTCTGCAGCTTCTCACTGTCCAGCGTCACCCCAACGAAAGCGAAACCTTTTTTTCGATAAAATTCACTAATAGTTCTTCTGTATGCCTCCGCCAGAACAGGGTCAAGGTAGTCTCCTACCTTAAAGTCCAGTTTCTTCCGCAAGCTCTGGTCTTTATACGTGCGGTTATTCACAAAATCAATCGACTTAATAACATTTCTTCCACCGCTGTCTATGGCAGGTTTTTTTATCTTATCGTCTCCTGCCCGGCCCTGCACTGATGCGCAGCCCGAACTTAAAAACAAAACAAAAACAAAAAGGCAAAAGGCAATTTCTCTTACTTTTTTGATTTCCAACTCTCTACCTTTTACCTTCCTGACGATTCGTTTATCGTCCATCGGTTGCGCTGCTCGTTTCGTCTGACGTCAACCGTTTAACGCTACCGTAACGAGCTTCGCAACCTGCCCGACGGACAAGCCTCTGGGTAGGCGGGCCGCAACCCTATGACGATTCCCTAAAATGGCACCGTTCCGTCATCTATCTGAGAGGCATTTTCAAACCGCGTGAATTTCTCTCTGAAAATCAGCTCCACGTTTCCCGTAGGGCCGTTACGCTGTTTGGCTATTATCAGATCCGCCTTATTATTCGGCTCGTAATCCTTGTCGCCACGATTGTAGTAATCCTCACGGTGCAGCAGTATTACGACATCGGCGTCCTGCTCAATACTACCACTTTCACGCAGGTCGCTCATTCTCGGCCTGTGGCCCTCTCGGCCTTCCGGAGCCCTGTTCAACTGGCTTAAAACCACAACAGGGATGTTTAGCTCTCTCGCTAAGGCCTTGATATATCTCGAAATTGTGGTAATTTCCTGCTGGCGCGATTCTACCTGTCCGCCACCTACGTGCATCAACTGCAAATAATCCACTATAACGCATCGTATATCGTACAGGCTTTTAAGCCGTCTTGCCTTGGCGCGAAGTTCAAGGGGCGTCAGCGTCGATGTGTCATCAATATAAATCGGCGCCTCAGACAACTGGCTGCAAGCTTTAACCAGTTCCTGGTAATGCTCGGTATCGAGCGTGCCCTTTCTGACTTTCTGGGCGTCAATAGCACTTATGCTGCACAAAAATCTTTCAGCCAACTGTTGCCTTCCGGTCTCTAATGAAAATATCGCAACCGGCATCTTCTCTACCAAGCCGATATGCTCGGCGATATTCAATGCCAGAGACGTCTTTCCCATACTCGGCCTGCCGGCAATGACTATCATCTCGCCATCCTGCAAACCACAGGTCCATTCGTCAAGCTGATAATACCCCGTCGGTAGGCCTGTAACATACGTGCCTTCACGCTTCTCTATAAGCTCATAAGCGCGAGTAACCAAATCCTTCAACCGAACAGCACTACCGCTTATATTTTTATCAGTAACGGCAAATATCTTCTGCTCAGCTTCGTCAAGCGCCTCACTGGTTTCGCCGGTCTGGTTGTATGCATCATCTAAAATTTCGCCGGCAGCGGCTATAAGTTCACGCAGCAGCATTTTTTCTTTGATGATTCCCGCGTAATACGCCACATTTGCCGAGGAAGGCACAGAATCTAAAATCTTTGCGATATACTCGGCTCCGCCGACCTCGTCGAGGCAGTTGCGCTTCACAAGCTCATCGTGAAGCAGCACCGCATCTATGCCAACACCTTTATTTTTTTCATAAAGCGCAATCAAAGCATCGAATATATAACGATGCTCGATTCGATAAAAGGCATCGCGGCCGACCAGATCGACAACCTGTCCGATACATTCCGGGTCAATTATCATTGAGCCTAAGACCGCCGCCTCAGCGGCCAATGACTCAGGCATACTGCGCACCGTCGACAGTTTCCCAGTAACATCCGACTGACCACTAACAACCCCCGTCATTTCAACCGTTCGAGTTCTTTCTTTACCTGCCATAGTACATCCCTGCCTCGCTTTACCCCGCATCAATTGTACCTCAGACAAAGACTTATGCCCGCCGTCAGACCCGCTCGCCACCACAAACGGTCAATTAGTGCGGGTTGAATCCATATTTTCGTAAACCGGAATTCTACCCTCCGGCCAGCCCACAGTCAAACAGATAATCGTGAATAGTTGCTCGTGAATCGTGAATAGCGAATAGTGAGTAGTGAATAGTGAATAGTGAATAGTGAATAGTGAATAGTGAATCGAGCCACGAATCACGAACCACGAATCACGAACCACGAAGCACGATTCACGATTTTTGAGGCTGGTTCGTTATTTCAATAATCTTTGAAACGTTTCATCCAATCCGGCCATACAGGGGTGCCCTTTTGGGCCGCATCCTCTATCCACTCCCGATGCCACCTAAGCTTCCATAACTCCTTTAGCCCCACTTTCCTGACGGTAAAATCCAGAAAAAGGCAATTGACAAATCCATCGTGCCGGTTCATGCAGAAGCGCCTCATGTTATTACCCTCCCCAAGATTGAATTCACCATCGAAGCTCGGAGGCTCGTCCCACGCTTCAGGCCAGCCATCAAGACGGTTGGCATCCAGAAACAACGGTATGTAACTGGCACCGGCAACGTTCTTCGTCTTCCAGTGTTTTTGCGCACCCTGCCGGACGTTAGTCTCCACAAAACCATTTGTCCCATAGCTGCCATAATCCAACAAGCCGTCTGGGTCCTCACTATTAAAGACCCAGGCCGTGTTATTGCCCCACTGCTTGACTTCGTCAATATGTCTTGTAGCACAAGGGCAGTAGAATAACTTCTCATCATCACCATAATATGGCTTCATTGCTACAGTCCAATGATGCGGCTGATCCAAACCTTTATGAAAAACTCCATCGTGGTCGTCAGTATACATTGAAAAGATAACGCCCCATTGTTTAAGGTTCGACAGGCAGGCAACCGCCCTCCCCTGCTTTCTGACCCGCTGCAATGCCGGCATCAGTATCGCCATCAACAGTGCAATAATGGCGATTACTACCAGAAGCTCTATTAATGTGAACCCTTTTCTTGGCATTTCCAATTTTCAATTTTCAATTTTCAATTGTCATTCGACAATCGTAAATCGGACTTCTGACCTCTGACACTTGTCTTCTGACTATAGATTGCTCTGGCTATAATTTGTTATCAAGCCACGACTCCATTAGTTTGTCATAATCCAGTTCATTTATCCATGTTAAAATGGCTTGTCAAAAGGCTTTGTTCTGCCGGCAAGCCACGCAATCTCCTCCTGCGTCAATGCACGTTCGTAGATTCGAACATCATCAAGAGAACCTGGAAAAACCCGGTCATTGTTTGTACCACGACGACCTATATTCACGTCTACGTTAGCGACAATATTGAACGTGTCAGGGTCTGTCGTTGTCTGGCTGTCATCATAACCGTCAAGATAAAGTTTCACGCTTGGATACGAAAGCGGAGCATTCTCTGTGACCGTTACTGCGACATGGTGCCACTGGCCATCCGCCAGTACCGTCCTGCCTTGCAAATTCCCGTTTCCATGCTCTACACGCAGCCTACCCTGGTAAAGACGAAAGTCTACTCTCTGACCACCTAACTGAGTGCCCCAGTTTACCATGGTGACATCGCCGGTAGAAGTGCTTTTAACCCACGCCACAATGCTGAAGGCATTTCCACCGAGAATACCTTTGTAACCGGTTATCACCACATAGTTACTGCCGCTTAGAGTAACTGCCTGGCCGACTTTGCCAGCCTCAAAAGTGGGGTTGCCTACTCCAGTGCCGTTGCGGCCTTTGCCGGAGCTGTCGTTGAGGTTGCCTTCAAATTCGCAGCGTAATACCAAACCAGCAGGGTCAGGCTCAACCGGCGTGAGCAACACTCGGTTGTAAGGATACAGCCTTATATCGTCAAAGTACAATTTACCGGCGGCACCATTGCCGTCAATCCCAATAGCCAGCTTCGTTATCCTCTGCAGGCTCACGCCAACCGATGCAAGGTCGATATTCCATGGTTGCCACCCTGTTAGCGCTAAGTTACCGGCGTCACCATCATATGTAACCTTGGTGCCGTTTATCTTCACGTACAATTGCCCCGTGTTGCCCGAAACGCCGTAGAAAAACAGCGCCAACGTTTTAACTCCAGATTGGGTCCAGTTCTGTGGAGCTGCGAAGGTGCGTTCTGCCTCTGAATATGTTTTGCCGGCTGTGTTGCTGTAGAAGAACGGCATCGACTGCTTATCACCGTGAACAATAGTTTTCTCGCAAAAAGGAGGATTCTCATAACCAACGATAGAGCCGTTTGTCGTGGTGCCGTATCCATCCAGCCACGTATTAAATATCCTGTTGCTCGCGGGGTCAGTTGTGTCGAGGTCATTGTAGCTCTCAAAATCGTCCACGATAAGGAACTGGCGTGTCGTAAAGCTCCAGACGTCGCCTTCCAGCGTTGTAGGGGTCTCGGCCATATTGACTTCGTTAATCTTCCAGTAGTAAGTCTTGTCTAAATCGAGCGATAAGGGACCATAGCTGGCCTCGGACACGGTAATAACAGGTGCGGTACCATCTATTACAGCCTGCTGGTCGGTGCTGAGGTACACATTATGCTGTGCTGCCTCTCTTCCTGCACGCCAGTCAAGGACCGCATCCACGTTCACATTTGTTGCCCCTGGTTCCGGGCTTGGCTCTCTTGCACGGATAGGTATGTAGAAGAAGCGGACCTCGCTCAGACCGAATTGGGGCATAAAGCCCCAGTTGCTTTTAGCCGTGAGTCGCACATACTTTGCTACTACTCCGCCAAAATCAACAGTTGTATTGTGGGCATAGCCATCGGTGCCGGGCGCCCGGGCAAATTCAACAGTAGTGCCCAACGTCGTATAGTCAGTGCCGTTTGTTGAATACTCAATCGTAACCTCTTTGAATCCGAAACCGACGAGAGACTCAATCGCTTGATTAGAGTTCCATACCCACATCTCGTGGAGTTTGTAAACCTTGTCAAACTGAAATTCGATCCATGCCCCCAATGGTTCAGTGCTGCTGAGCCACATACCCGCTGGTTCTTTCGAGTGAAGGTCATCGGCATCCAGCCCCGAGCCGTTGATTGTATTTTCAGGGCCCATATCTGCTTGGTGTGTACTGGAAGCTGTGGCAATTATGTTCTCTATAGGATAAGCAACAGGCTCGGTTGTAAAACTCCAGACATCACCTTTGTATACCATATAATCCGGCGGGCCATTGACCTCATCGACGCGCCAGTAGTAAGTCGTGCCCAAATTGAGGCGTTGCGGCGGAGTGTAGCTGTTGGCATCCTGCGTTACACCGCCGACGCCGTCGTTGACGTCTTTGAAGTTCTCACTAAAGAAAACTTTGTGCCCGTTGACTGGCGGCGCATATTCCCCCGGCTTCCAGCCAAGAACAACGTCTCGTGGCACATCTGTTGCCTCATTAGGTGGCTTCGGGTCAGAAGCCGCACCAGGCGGTACACCTATCATAACCCGTTGAATCTCCTCCTGCGTCAGCGCCCTGTTATAGAGGCGCACGTCATCAATTTTGCCCCTAAAATAATTGCGCTGATTAGTACGGCATCCAATCAACAAACCAGAGGCGGCGCTATGTATTCCCGGATGGTCAACCACATTTTCCAGGTTTCCATTGACATAAATCTTGAAACTGGTTCCGTCAAAAGTGCCAGTGATGTGGTACCAGGTGCCTGCGGCCCAAGAGCGGGTTGTGGTCTGAGGGCCATTAAAATCTCCTCCAACGTTGGGCCAGAGGCCGATTTCTCCGGTCCCACTTCTATTGAAGGTAATGTGCGGTCGGCCATTGCCTACCTGCCAATATAGCAAATCTTCCCGTGTGCTGCTCGCGCCCAGAGCAGAGTTGGAATTAAACCACACTGTTAGAGTAAAGGCATTGGTCGATAACTGAACTGAAGCTGCGTTAACGTTGTCACCCGTGCCGTCGAACTCCAGCGCACCGTTTATCTTTCCTGGCACCCACTGAGGGTTACCAACAATTGTGCCGTCGTTCCCATTTCCGCTTGAATCATGTGCAATGGTGCCGGCCATCTCGTCGAACTTCCACCAGCCGAGAAGACCAGTTTCAGCACCTCTGGTTATGCTCATAGGAAATAGAGCCAGCACCAACACAAAAGAACTTAAGCAAATCGCTTTTCTACACATATTCATTCCTCCCGCCTACCCAGAGGCCGCCTGCCCAAAGTCTCGTACGGCGGGCAGGGCTTGTCCGTCGGGCAGGCCTTCAAAAAAGTTGAGATGATTAGGTTTTAGCCGTCCGCCTACCCAGAGCCCGCCTGCCCAGAGTCTTGTACGGCGGGCAGGGCTTATCCATGGGGCAGGCACAGGCTTAATCAATTATATTTGTACCAGATTAGCCACCCTGCCGTCAAGGATAATCTACGTAAAACCGCCATTGCAACATCTATTCCTTCGTCTTCGCGCCTTCGTTCCACGTTTGTGCTTTCGCAGAAAGCATGTGGGTCAATCTGAGGTTTTACACGTATTATTGGTTGCAATATTAAAACTCAAAATTCTTGCAGCCAAACATGCAGGCAGGGAGCGCCATAGCTATATGGTTTTCCCAGAATATCGATATCACCATCGCCATCGAGGTCACCGAGTTTAGATTCATGGTTGGCCTTGCCGACGTCAATAACATCCTCAATGAAATTTCCTTTACCGTCTCCCCAATAGACCCTTGTCCTTGCCTCTGGTCCAGCTCCTGGCCTGCCCATTTCAGCGACAAAAATATCCAAGTGTCCATCGTTGTCTATGTCGCGCACCGCAAGGCTATGTCCGTGAATAATTTTTTCATGCAATTGGTGAGCAACCCACGAGCCGTTCTTCCGTTGATACCATTTCAGCGGTCCGTCGGCGTCTCCGGGAACTATGACCACTTCCGGCCTATCGCCTGCAATGATCTGACCCGCTGCACTGCGGGAGAACTCTCTGCCCTCGCTGCCGTCTATCACATTTTCCTTGAATTTCGTACCGTCTTCGTGCTTGAACCATCGGCCGGCACCGATAATGTCGAGCTTGCCATCAAGGTCAATATCCGCCGCTGCCAATCCCTCGTATTTGCCAGTAGCCTTAAAGATTACCTTTTGTTCCCATTCTCTGTCGACTCGGGGATTTTCCGGAATTTCAATTAGCAGTAGATGTTCGGCCCCTTGATTCCACGATATAAGTTCCATTTTGCCGTCGCCGTCGAAATCACCAAATATCTGGTCGTGGTGCTTATTCTTGCCTGAATTCTTGATGATATAACGCTTCCAAGGAGCGTCATTTTTGAATTTCGGATAGGGATTTTCCCACCACCAAATCTGATTGCTGACGGCATCGCCCCCGAAAACAATATCCAGGTCGCCGTCGTTGTCGATGTCGAAGTAATCGCCCCCAGCCTCGATTCGCAAATGTGTATCGTCGATTACAAACCTGGTCCAATTGCCGTCGCCCCGGTATTTATACCAGACCACCGAGGGAGCTTGCGTTCGTTCGGTAATAACGAAATCATTTGTACCATCCCTGTCGATATCGAGTATAAGACTTGCCGTTTGTTGGCTACCTGCGTTAGGCTGCGGGATATTTCCCCTTTCGGTCGAATAGTACCTCCACGAAGCTTGCCCACCGGCATTTCCTGCTCTAATAGACAATATTACCGCGGTTATCGTCCAGACCATCATTTTCTTATTCATCTTGTACGCTCCTATCCTGAACACAGACGATACAAAAAAACTGCACCGAAGTCGATAAAGACCCAAGACTCAAGGGCCCAAAACACAAGACTCAAGGGGTCTGGAGTCTGGAGTGGATTCGAAAATTAATCGAACAATTCTTGCGCTGTCACCTCGTTTTTGTTATTGCAAGGTATGCTCGGTGTTGTCAAAATACTCCTTGAAACAATCATTTGACATTTATGCCAATCCTGAAAATGTTAACACCTGTAATGAAAGGATAACCTATGAAAACGATACTTGGTGCTGCGTTACTTTTGAATGTGATTATAACTTGGCTGCCTCTCTCGGGACAGAATTTTCCTGCGGTCTCAGAGAATCAACGAATCGAAATGTTAAAGCATCCAGACGACAAACCGGTCCGAATGGTACTTGATACCGACACCTATAACGAAATTGATGATCAGTTTGCCCTGGTCTATGCATTAATCTCACCTGAGCTGGACGTGAAAGCAGTCTATGCCGCTCCTTTCACGAATAGTAGGTCAAGTGGGCCAAAAGATGGCATGGAAAAAAGTTATGAAGAAATTGTAAGAGTCCTGAGTAAACTTGGCAGACCCGCAGATGGTTTTGCCTTCAAGGGCAGCACAAATTACTTGACTGAGCTACGAAATCCAGAAAAAAGTCCCGCCGCGATGGATTTGGTTGAAAGAGCAAAGAAAAGCAGTCCCCAAGACCCTCTCTATGTTGTAGCTGTGGGAGCAATTACAAATATCGGCAATGCTATTCTAATCGAGCCATCCATAATCAAAAACATCGTTGTTGTATGGCTGGGCGGAAATGGCCACAATTGGCCGAATCAAAAAGAATTCAACTTCAGACAGGATTTGAATGCCTCCAGGCTCATCTTTGACTGTGGAGTGCCTTTTGTGCAATTACCATGTACTCCTGTGGTTACCCATTTTACGACCACTGTACCTGAAATGGAGCGATACGTAGGGGGCAGGGGCGTGATTGGCGATTACTTACTCGAGATTTTCAAGGGATACAGAAAAGACCATTTTGGATGGTCCAAGGTACTATGGGATATGACAGCAATTGCATGGGTTATTAACGACGAATGGTTACCCTCTGACCTCGTACACAGCCCTATAGTAACCGACAACTATACTTTTAGTTTTGACCAATCCAGGCATCTGATTAGAGCTGTAAATTTCGTTCACAGAGACCCGATTTTCAGAGATTTCTTCACAAAATTGGATACACAATCAAGAAAGTAGTATTCTTTCACGCATGATTCGAGGGATTGTCATTCCGAGCGGAGCGCAGCGGAGTCGAGGAATCTGTTTTAATAGACCCCTCGACCCGCCTCTGGCGGGCTCGGGGTGACAACCTTGCATAAAATATGCAATCCATCAATAGAGCTGTGACAAAGCAGTAGTTTTATTGTCTACAAGCATGTGTAAACTTTAAGCTAAAAACTAAAAGCTCAAAAGTAATGAATTCCATAATTTTTCGTTTTTAGCTTTGATTTTTTAGTTTTTTTGGCCTCACCATTTCCAATCATCAAACCTTCTAAGGTCTGCATCCTCCTCAAGCACGCCTATCGTAATAATCGCAAACGTGAAAACGTTCGTGCCAGGCTCTAAGTGCCCACCCAAAGCTTTTTCTTCGTCTGAAAATGTGATATGTGCGTGGACTCTGCCATCAATCACATAGCCATTGACATTTAGCAGATCTTGAGGACCCTCGGCCTTGTAAAATATGTTCTTCGTAGGAAAGGTGGTGTTGTCGACGGCATGGACATGATAACTTGTCAACGAACCGACGCCGCTCAAGATAACCGCGTTCTTGATTTGCTCCTTCTTTACTGCTTTGTTCAAACCGTCAAGCAAATCTGTGCCGTGTTTAAGTCGTACAACGACGATTCTCTTGAAGTTGCCGCTGATGGAATGAATCGCCGGCGCCGATGGGCCCAAGTCCAACTTGTTTTTTGCACTCAGTCCCATGTCCCCGCCTTTATTCTCAAGTCCGCTGTGGCAACCCGAATGACCCAGAGCGATTATGACAGTTGCTAATAGAAAAAAACCTGTTGTTTTCATAATATCTCCTATAAAATTGAATTCTGCATTTCCTGGCAAGCCGGGAAATATCTGTTCATTTATGTTTTATTATAGAGTCAACTTCTGTCGAAACCAGAACCTGACATTTCAGTGTAACATCCTGTCTACTATAATATCGAGTCTTTTAAATGGACGCAATACTCTGATTCGTTTGTTGACAACCGGACGGACGACGGTTGCACCGCGGCGACAGTTGAACTTCTTTCTGCCTTTGCATGTTGCAATTTACGATACCGCTTTCAACAATATCTTTGCTTGCTTTCGATAGGGAATTGATTACAATACAAGACGGCGCATGTTTAGCTTAAAGGCAAGCAAATAAAATCTAATGGAGATACGCAAATGTCTGAGGAGATAATTGGAAAGGTATCGGTTTTTTTTGCCCGACCTGTCGTTGCCGCCATCGAGTTAACCGCAGCTTTAGAACTCGGTGATAAAATCCGCATCAAGGGCCATACTACCGACCTTACACTGAACGTCGATTCAATGCAAATCAACAATGTACCCGTTAAGGAGGCTAAAGCTGGAGATTCTGTTGGAGTGAAGGTGCCCGAGCGGGTAAGAAGCGGCGATACCGTCTATAAAATCATCGAGTGAGTTTAAATTCAATTAACAACAGCTCGGTCTCAAAATTGCTTAGAGAACGTTTTCTTTCAGCAGAACTGGAGCAGGTTGAGGCTTCTACACGAACTGCCCGCCCTTGCTTGCTTCTGTCCCAGTGCTTTTTGCCCCCTCGTGATTTCCTGCTTGCCTCTACGTCTCTCGACTTAAGTCGAGGCGGCAGGCGAAAGCAAGAACAAAGGGAAACGCACATGCAATTGGTGCAAATGCCTTATTACGGCTGGGCGAAACAGCCTGCCATTAAGACTGCCGCCAAATTTGCTCGTCAAGCCGCTCGCTCGCCTTTATATCAAGGTCTGCCTTATCAACCAAACAAATTTAATTGCCACTCACGGTGCTCGCCGGCTACGGAGCCAAACGATACAGACGAATGTCGTCAAAGCACAATTTTCCGCTGGCGCCATTGCCGTCAATCCCAACTGCAAGCTTAGTAACCCTCTGCAGGTTCACGCCCAACGATGAAAGAACAATATTCCACTGCTGCCATTGTGTCTTCGCTATGTCACCCGCGTCACCACCATAGACGACCTTGGAGCCGTTAATCTTCACATACAACTGCCCCGTGTTCCCCGCAATGCCCTGGAAGTACAGCACCAATGTCTGGCTGCCGGCTTTGGTCCAATCCTGCCCAACGGCAAAAGTCCGCTCCGCCTCTGAATATGCCTTGCCGGCGGTGTTGCTGTAGGCTAAGGGCATCGACTGCTCGCTACCGTGAACAATAGTTCGCTCAGCGAATGGAGGATTCTCATAACCAACAATAGAGCCGTTTGTCATGGTGCCGTATCCATCTATCCAAGTATTAAATATCCTCCTGCTCGCAGGGTCGGTGGTATCGAGGTCGTTGTAACTCTCGAAATCGTCCACAACGAAGAACTGGCGTGTCGTGAAACTCCAGAGGTCTCCTTCCCACATCGTAGGAGTCTGGGCCAAATTGACTTCGTTAATCTTCCAGTAGTAAGTCGTGCCTAAATCGAGCGATAAGGGACCATAGCTGGTCTTACTTACGGTGGTAACAGGTGCGGTTCCATCTATCACAGCTTGTTGATTGGTGCCGAGATATACGTCGTGCTGGGCTGCCTCTCTTCCCGCTCTGAAGCCAAGTACCACATCCACCTCCACATTCGTTGCACCCAAACCCGGCTTGGGCTCGCTTGCATAGACCGGTATGTGGAAGAAGCGAACCTCGCTGAGACCATACTGGGGCATAAGACCTCCCCAGTTGCTGTTAGCCGTCAGCCGCACGTACCTTGCTGCAACGCCGCTGAAATCAATGGTTGAATTGTGTGCATAACCGTCTGTGCCGGGCGCCCTGGTAAACTGGTGAGTTGTACCCAATGTCGTATAGTCGATGCCGTTGGCCGAATACTCAATCGTAACATCTTTTAGCCCGAAACCAAGCACCGGCTCAATACCGTCATTAGAATTCCATACCCACATTTCATGCAGCCTATAAACCTTATCGAATTCAAATCCTATCCACGTCGGCTGCGGCCCAGCAGGCGCGCTCAGCCACATATTGTTGTCGCCTTCTTTACCGTGCAATAAACCACTGCTATCCAGCCCTGAGCCGTTCACGGTATTCTCTGGACCACGATTGGCCGCCTGACTGGAAGCTGTGGCCGTCACATTCTTGATGGGATAAGCAATTAGCTCCGTCGTAAAACTCCAAACATCCCCTTTGTAAACCGTATAGTCAGGCGGGCCGTTGACCTCGTCGACTCGCCAGTAGTAGGTCGTGTTCAAATTAAGACGCTGCGGCGGAGCGTAGCTGTTGGCATCCTGGATTACACCGCCGACGCCGTCGTTGACGTCTTTGAAGTTCTCACTAAGATAAATTTTGTGACCATTGACCGGCGCCGCCAAAGCCCCCGGCTTCCAGCCGAGGACCACATCTCGCGGCACATCCGTCGCACCATCGGCCGGACTGGGGCGGTAAGCCACAAAACGAAACGCCACAACAGGTGCAGCCTCCGCTGTCCAGGTAGCACCCTTTATAGTCCCGTGGTTCTGGTTAGGCGAGCTGTCGTTGACCGTCGCTCCTTCTCCCTCATTGAATTTCCAGTAACCGATTAATCCTTCTTCACCGCCAGTGAGTTCTGTGTCCATGCTTCCTAAGATTTCTTCTCGGGTGCGGGCATAGTTCCAAATGCGGACCTCGTCGAATTTTGTTCCAGGCACGCACGTTTCTAAAGCAGGATTTTGCCCTACTCTAAAAGTATTTCCGATACCGGTGTGAGCAGCCCCGCCAGCATCATCACTAATTTCCTCAACACCGTTTACATACATTTTCATGACTTTTATGTTTGCATTAAAAACGCCGGCTATATGAGCCCATTCTTCGATGGGACAGGTATCGATACTCATAGTTCTTCCGGCATCATGTTCTGCTTCATATACCCTAAATTGCAGGTTGCCAACAGGTGCCAGTCGTTTTAAAAATCTAAATCCTTCCTTCGAGGCAATAATTGGTTGCACATTAGAGCACCTAAAGCTATTGCCAAGAATAAAACCAGATTCGATTGTCGACACAGGCCTCCACATCCAGAACTCAACAGTTACTTGTGTAAGTTTCTGGTAGATATTTTTTGCATCCACATAATCATCCACCCCATCAAACTTCAACGCATAACTTCCTCCCCCAGCGGCATACGCTGCAGACATGGATGTAAGCATGTAACACACAACTAAAAGAAACATAGCCAACACAAAATTCTTGAACAAGCTTACTTTCCGAACTTTTCGAATAGAGTACATTTTGCACACCTCCAAATTAAATGAATGTTTCTTCATCATGACAAGTAAAGAAGTAAATCAATTTTCTACACATAATAGCCTAATTCAAAAACGCAATCCCTTCCACGTAGCAGCCTTACTACGAAAGACGAATATTAGCGGTTAATTGAAGTGCAAAAAACTTTATTCAACGGCACAAAGTTCTTATTAAAACTCTTTGCTCGCATCAATACTCCTCCTCTATCGAAAAACTGCAAAAGTTCTACTCTTCAGAGGGCCAAAATCCACAGATACCCGCCCATTCTTTTGTCACGCTCCGGCCAAGCTTTCTCTCGCTCAGGGCTGGCTCTATGTCGTCAAAAGCCTCATTTATTTTATTTATACCACATTAGCTGCTTCGCTTCAAGAAAAATTTATGCATAACAAACGGTCCCCATAGCTGGCAGCCCTCTTCGCCTTGGACCAAAACTGATTTTCGAGAGGTTCTGGACAAAAAAGTGGTTAGACCGGCTCCTGCTCTTGTTTTTCTATAGAAAAATATGTGGAGGATTAATCGCCAAAGCTCTTCTCGAAAAAAAGTCGGCCGAACTCAGATATTATTGGTTTTTTGCAAAATTTGTTGCTGAAAACATTTAGCAGGCTTAACATATTTTGCATGGAAATAAGAATCTTTTTTACACATGGAAAGAACACAAAAATAAAGAAAGAACGATTAACAAAACTTGTTGGAGAGATACTCTTCACTCTGGTTGCCATTTTTCTTCTCTTTGGAGAAACATCTGGAGCAAGTTCAAAAAGTTATTACAGTACAAACACCTCAGAGAACCATCGCCAAAAAGTGCAAAAACAAAATCGGAAAACGGCTAAAACCCTCTCATCAAATAAAGTAAACAATCCAGATAAGCAATTCGTAAAGACTGTTAGCCTCTCTGGGCTAACACCCGACATGCCTTTTGGCGAGGCAATCGATATTTTCCGTAATTCGACTGAGCCTCCATTGAACATAGTGGTTTTTTGGAGGGATTTAGAAGAAAATTCAGATGTTGATAGATACACTCCCATTGGTATAGAACCTCTATCAGGAGTTTCCTTAGGTCAGAATTTGGAACTTATATTGATGTCAGTTTCATCTGACCCCAGGAAATTAGGATATGCTGTTGAAAAGGGAGTAATTATTATTGCGACAAAGGATTCTCTGCCTACTAAAATGATAAGCCGAATTTATGATGTTACTGATTTAGCAAGTGCACCGGCTAATTATTTTTCTCCGGCACTGATGGGGCCTATGGGATATTATGGGATACCGTCCGGAGCTATAGGTTATGGAGGCTACGGACGTCCTTACGGCCAAGCGTATGGCGGGGCTTATGGATTGGGAGGCTATTCCAGGTATCCTTATAGTGTGAGGGGCAGCGAACTTGGTGATTTGATAGGAACCCTCCACGGACCAAGTAGGAGGACAAGACAAAATAGGTAGAGGAACAATCCCGTTAGTTTTTCCCGAACCGAAGGAGAAGACCAATTATGAACCGAAGACAATTCACAAAGAGCTTCGCCGCTCTTGGCGCGCTGTCACTCACACGCACAACGGCGTTTGGCTCGAAGGGACGCGGTAAAATCCCGATGAAAATCACGGATATTCGAACCGTGCCCGTCAGCCGCTACCTTTTTGTCCAGGTGTTTACCAACGAAGGCCTCACCGGTCTGGGAGAATCCGGAACGTGGGGCTTCCTCGAAGCTTCGGAGAAGGCCGTAGAGACCTTCAAACGCTATTTGATTGGCCAGGATCCGCTGCGCATTGAACATCATTGGCAGTACCTCTACCGCTCGACGCATTTCAGCGGGTCGGCTATCATGGGGGCCCTCAGCGCTATCGACATCGCGCTGTGGGATATTGCTGGCAAATATTTTGGTGTCCCCTGCTACCAGCTATTCGGCGGGAAGTGCCGCGACAAAGCCCGGGTATACTACCACGTTCGCGGCGACACCAAGGAAAAATTGATCCAGGGATGCATCGACGCCAAGAAGAATGGCTTCACCGCCGTGGGCCATCTAACGCCGTTCCTCGACGAGTCCAGGGACGTCCCCTATTTCAAAACATACGCAGACAAGATACAGGATGCCATTGATACGGTTCGACGCTATCGTGAGGCGGTTGGAAACGACGTGGACCTGTGTCTGGAAATCCATCGACGTCTCAGCCCAGCCGAAGCAGTCTCGCTGGCCGCCGGCATCGAACCTTATCATCCCTTCTTCTATGAAGACCCGATTCTTCCAGATAACCTCGATGCCATGGACTTGCTCGCCCAAAAGATTAAAATCCCCATCGCGACTGGAGAGCGCTTTTTTACTATGCAGCAGTTTGCAACACTGCTGGAACGCGGTGCCGTGCAGTACATTCGTCCCGACGTTTGCTTGGCGGGCGGCCTGACAAACTGCAAAAAGATAGCAGCTCTGGCGGAGGCTCATTATGCCCAGGTGGTCCCTCACAATCCGCTCAGCCCCGTGAGCACCGCCGCCTGTATTCAACTGGCGGCCTGTATCCCAAATTTCGCTTTGCAGGAATATCCTCGAGGCGAGCATGAACCGCCTAAGAGCGAAATCGTCAAGGGGGCCCTGAAAGTTGAAAATGGCTACCTGCTCATCCCAGATAAGCCGGGCATCGGTGTGGAACTGGCTGATGACGCCCAAGAGCGTCATCCGTACAGTCCGCGTGGCATAACAACCCGCCTGCACGAAGACGGCTCTATTGTTGATCAATAGCTCCAAGCGGGTGAATCGTCCCACACTGCCATTGCTGCGTTTCAAACCGCTAATACCTATCAAAAAATTAAATGCCCCCTTTTCTGCCTTCAGCAGAAGGCAAGGGAGACAGGTCTACTGGTAATCAATCGAGAGATGATTGCTCGCTTGCTCATGGTCGCTGCTCTGTTGTATATCCAACCTGATATCCTGATTCCTGGTATCCTACACCCTGATTCCCTGATACTCTGATGTCCTAACAACAGTCCGAGCAGCGCATATATTTTTTTCGGATCTGTATTAGACACAAATAATCGTCGATTGGCAGTTGTTGCAATCGCGGAAAATTAAATGGGCAGGGGCGGAATTGAACCGCCGACACACGGATTTTCAGTCCGTTGCTCTACCGACTGAGCTACCTGCCCTTAAACTTCTAATACCTATTATATCACGACCTCAATGCAGATGATATCGGGAAAAATTTATATTGCAAGGAAATTTGCGCTTCGCGATTCTCGTCGATTATCAGCCATCCAGCATCGAGCATCGAGAAAATGGATACAACCGGATATGAACAAAACCATGATGATAGCAGCAATGACCACGGTGTAAGGTTCGCAGGTTTAATCCCGATGTATCGCCGCAAGGACAAAACCGAAGACAAATGGAGCAACGGCTGTGAGCAGGCTCTTATTTTGCAACAAGTCATAAAGTCGAGGTCGCGACCCTGCTTCATCGTAGCTCGGTCCAAAATGAATTTCGCCGAGTATGCTGCTAACTTTCCCTCTGAGCTGCGACGCAGCATACCCGGCGAATATGAAAATCATTTATTGGGTTCCCATCCTGCAATAAATCGCAAAATGGTGCCCCATTCACAAAGTGCTATGCACTTAATTAATGAACCTCGATGGCCGTATGACTTCTAAGTTCTTCCAGCCGCTCAGTAGGAGCATCCAGGCCTCCGATAATCGTATACACCCTTAAGGAATCTCTGCTGTCTTCATATATTCCTCTGTGGATGGTCGCCTTGCCGGTTATCTCTGACAGAACATCAAATGCATAGTCTATGTTGTCTTGTAAACCTTTAACGTTGGCCATTAGTTTCTTACCACCAACGGCTATACAACCGGCCACTTTGGATGTAGACAAATCGAATCCACTTGCCAGCAGGGTCTTGCTAAGGTTCTTTTTCACTGCCTCTGAAAGCGCAAACTTGTCGCCGAATTTACTCACTTTAGTCAGGCCCATTATCGCGCAACCGTTGGACTCCATAATGCTGCGATAATCTACAGGGTCAAAGGAAGTATACTGGCTGCTCAAGGCACTGAGCCTGTTGAAAATATCCCACAGGCTTGCGACAGTGTTGTTTATGCTGGGCCAGAATTCCTTTACTGTCATTCCCGGATACATCCTCTTAATCTTGTCATTGTCCACAATGATAAGCGGCGATATTTTCCCTGCCGCTGCCATTTGACTCAACTCCCAGGACACTTTATACGCATTTTCCGCAACCACTGGTGAACTGGCTTCGCCCACGGTGGGTAAAGTCATAATAACTCCAACATTCTTACTTGGATTGCTCAGCCCAACATACCGCGCGTATCTTTTGGCGACCTCAATCAATCCCACAACGCTTCCACTGCCGGTACCGCCACCGGCCCCAAAGCAAACCATAATATGGTCAACTTGCGTGCCGAAAGTCTGCCTGGTCAGGTGCAAGATTTCTTGCTGATACTGCTGGACGGCTTCTTTACCCCTTTCCATATCCTTGCCGGCTCCCTTTGCCCCTATATTCATTAAGAACTTCTGTTCCTTGGGAATATCGAGCAAATCCAAATCGTTGTGAGCCGTATTCACCGCCAGTACCTTTCCATAACCCAAATCATGGAAGGACTTCACCAATCTTCCACCGCACTGACCCGAGCCAATCCACGCACAGCGGATAGAGCCTCTGACCTGGTCCTTAACTCCAACCTCCTCCTGAATATCAGGTTCGTATTGTTCCAAAGCTAAAGTGGGCAGAAGCCACGAATTGAAATCAAACCCGCCCTTCGCTGTTATTTGGCTTCGTTTTTGAGCAACCTTCTTCGCATTGGTTTTTCTGCTCACCTTGGCTTTAGATGTTACAAATTTCTTAGCTGCCGAACGATTTGATGTGACAGCTCTTTTAGTCGCATTGACCTTAGAAGCTGCCTTAGGTCTTGTCTTTCTGTTTTTAACCCATGTTTTTGCCATTTTAATTTCTCCTACAACTAACTTAGATTAAATACTTAGATAATTATTCCTTAAACCTATTTTTCAAATGTTCTTTTCAAGTAATACCCCAAGAATTTGGTGTGACGTTTTTCTTATTAAGTACTACCCCAAGCTTTTGGTTCGCCATTGTTCTTATCAAATACTACCCCAAACTTTTCGTGCGCCGTTGTTCTTATCAAATACTACCCCGAGATTTTGGTACATCATCGCGTTTTATCGACCTATGAATTGCGGGGTATAACTTCTTTTTTCCCCATTTTTATTTTTTATCACAAAAAAACAATTTCTCTGCTGTACCCCCCCAACGTATAGGCTGCTATACTGAACTGCCATTCATCTTGCAGGAAATCCAAGTCCGATAATTGGCATTGCAGCGAAATTCTTAGTCAGAAGTGTGTAAAAGCACCTGGCAGGATTGTATAGCTCGTGAAAGTCCACAGGTTATAGCAGAAATGTCGCTTATCTCATCGGCGGTCAATTTGTTTTCCGATGAACAGTAAATCAACATAAAGCCTAACGACGAGCCGAGCAGCCCAAGGGGTATCGTCACGGCTGAGACCTTATTCAATCCAATCAAGTTGCCCTCCAGACCCATTGCAAACATATCATCGAGGGTGCATATCTTGTTCGACTTGCAGATATTGTCCATCAGCTCAGGGACGAAACAATTCTCAAGCTGCTGCTTGTCAAGAATGATTGGCTGCTCACCCTGGAACGTATGCAGTTCGAAGTTATCTGATTGACGCAAAAAAAAGGTTACATTTATATCAGGGTTTTTCTCTTTAATAAGTTTGGCTGCAACGCTTAAAAGGCTGCTCAAGTTGATTGCCCCCATGATTGACTCATAGAAATTCGCCGTGAAATTGATGGTGTTCAGTCTTTTGATAAAGTCCCTCTGAGCAGCAATGAGGTCATTGCAGAGTATATCTATTTTTTTCGCCTGCTTCTTGCGCTCTTTGTTTAGCTTCTTTATAAGCAGACGCAATCTTCTATGTCGCTCTATATCACCCACAGTTACCCGTTCTTCTTGATGGCTAATCGACACTTGTAATGGCTCCGTTACTTTAGGTTCGGCTTAACAAAAGAAAGGCTTTAAGGGTAAAGAAATATTAAATAGAGCCAGCCTCAGGTAGCCCTATAAACAACCGCTTATCAGTTTCGCAGCTATTGCCCCCCCTTCAAAAAAGTGCATCAAGCCGAATTGATGTGTACTTTTTGTCTCGGTTTTCGGACTTGTTATTTGCAGATTAATTACGTCTTTTTTAATATCACGCTACCGGAGCTGGGCAGCAAGAAAGTAGCTGCTTGAGCTTTTCGCCGACAGGAACTTTACGGACGCGTGCGGCAAAATCATCAATCTCTTGGACTTTCTCGAACCCGACGACCATCGCATCCACAAAGCCTAATCCCAGCACGTATCGGACGGATTCGTCACGTTTTTCATCGCTGTCTCGGAAGCTGCCCTCGCCTATCAGCTTCATCCCCACCACACCTTTACCTTGCCTGTGCAGGGCCTCGAGTACTGCTTTGACCTTGGGTATCTCCTCGACCTCTTTCATGTCCATTTGCACGGCATAAGGATTGATTCGTGCGTGCACCGAATCAACCCAGTCTTCCTTCGCGCACGCCTCCAGTGCCTCCACTGAATGGCACGACACCCCATGTGCCCGGATGCTGCCTTTCTTCTTGAGTCTTGCCAAAATGTTCATCTGCTCGCCCAGTTCATCCGGCCATTTAGCGGACGAAACGCAATGCAGCAGTATAAGGTCGATGTAGTCGGTCTCCAGCTCCTTGAGAAAACGCTCGACAACCACGTCGCAGTCAGGGCGTTCCTCTTCCGGCAGACCGCCGCGCCGCCACCAGATTTTTGAGACCAACACGTAATCCTTGCGCGGCATCTTCTTTAGCGCCCGCGCCACATAAGGGTGCGTGCCGTAGAGGTCAGCCATGTCAAACATCCGCACGCCGCGCTCGTATGACGCCTGCAGCAGAGCTTCGAACTTTTCTTTCCCCATACGGGTCTGGTTCGACTGCCGCTTCCCGCCACGCATGCCCGTGCCGAAACCGACACGAGAGACCTTAATCTCCGTCTTTCCCAACGGCACGCGCTCGTATGGGTCGAACATCTCTGCTTTCTGCTCCACAGCGGCTGAAAACTCCGACCCCACCAGAAGACCACCCAACCCTGCAATCGAACTGGCTAAGAACTCACGACGTCTCATTTTCATAATCACCTATTTTATAGAATTGTTTCTCATCTAAAAAACAAATTTCACACACCTTCTGTGCTCAGCTTTTAAGCTCTACTGATGTAAGAATCTTCCTGCACGTGCAATGATTTCCTAAGTGACATAATGCAATTTTCGAAGCGGTAAATTTCATTGGAAATGTCCCCGCTTCGCAGGAACCAAATGGCAGGTCGCTTATTTCTCCATATCCGATTGTTATATGCGGAAAGAATTTTTCGAAACTTGATTTCTCAGAATAGTTCTTAATCCAGAGTAAGGTTCCCCGCACCAATTGCCTGTCGCCCAGAGGTTGGTCCGTGTTGCTGCTCTGCCGGCGCTGTCGCTTCAATTGGTGCGGGGCAGCCTGGGGCGGAGAAAATATCATATCTTCCGTTACATCATAGCTGAAATATGGTGCCATTCTTCGCATAATTTCCTCATGAAGCAATTGAAGCGTCTTTGTTCTTTCTATCCGAAAGACCGACACTTTTTCGCCGCCTGAGCTTATTCCAACATGGATGCCGGTAACGTTTAGCTGCTCCAGAGAATATTGTTTCGCAATTGTCTGCAGAACTTTCTCGATATCAGCAATGTCCTTTTCATCAATACAACCCATAGCCAGAGAAATATGGGGCAGGCAGTTTTCTTTGTCTAAAACAATTTTGTCGGGGAACCCGGCGCATTGCTTCAGCAGTTGCCTATTCGCTTCGATAGCCTTATCCGCCATCTCTTCCGACGGTAACAGTACAACATCAACCGCTATTTCAGCCATCAGGTTAATCCTGGTAAACTAATGTTTTATCTAAAAAACTCTTCCTCCTCTTCGGCGGGTCAGAATCCTCACAGCGTTACGAGGTTCCGCTGCCGTTTTTTAACGGTAGGCATCGGCCAGCTCGAACACGTCAAGGATACATTCGAGCGCATCATAAGGGTACGTGCCGATGTCCACCGTCATAACGTCGTCCCTATTGGAAATAGTAGTTACATTCCCGGCAGCGAACAGGACGTTGCTGGCCGCCCGCTTATGGCTCGTTCGAGTCTTCACCTGGAAAGCCGCCAGCGACGGGTGTGCTAAGAACTGCACATCGGTTACAAGAGCAGCTATGGGCTGCCCTTTGCTGTTCCGGCCCAAGTCGCTCAGTCTGATGTGAAACGCCTTTGGCGTACCGGTGAGCAAGGCCACAGATGCGTGACGGTAGTAAAAGTCGCTCTGGGCCTGGGCCCGTCCGACGTGGGCTAATTGCTCTTCGGCCTCCGAAGGCTGGTCCGCGCCAGGGCAGAACAAAACCGTGGGCTGATGGGCGAGGTAGTCTTCCAGCAGCAGCCCCAGACCCACAGCAGCACCGTCTTCCAGGGACAACAAGCTGGTTACATTGCCGGTCACCGTGTAGAAATTCGAGCCCGTGACCGGCCGGCCGGTCGGCCCGAAGGGTATCGTATCGCCGAAGTCCTGAGCATATAGATGGATTGCCAAGCCCACCTGGCGGAGATTACCTGCACAGGCCGTCCGACGCGCCTGATGCCTGGCCAGACTCAGTGCCGGTAACAGAATCGCTATCAACAGGCCCAAGGTAGCTATCACCACCAACAGTTCTACAAGGCTAAAGCCTGCACGCAGCTCGTCATTGACTTTTGATGGATAGTTTATCGTGCACATTTCATTCATCGAACATTAGGCTCGTCATCCGTCAAGCCTGGACTAAGCTGCGACTCGCTGAGGCGGACGTTGTCCAGAACCCAGAACCCGCCAGCCATACCCCTCGCACGTATGGCCACACCGATGGCCATGCCCGCCCAGGCATCCCCGGCCTCCACCGCCGGAAGGTACAACGAAACATCCGTCAACTTGGTCAAAATCATGTCAACCGCCTCCACCGTCTGGCCCACAATGTCCACCACGTCAGCCCCATCGCGGTAAAAGAGCACCACTTCGAGACCATCCACCGGCTCCACGGTCGACGGCGGGAATAAGCTGGACACTCCCACTGCCACCGTCAGGCGGTAGTCGCAGCCTTCCTTGTACGTGGCAACCAGGTCCTGCTCCAGGGCATTGCCCAACTGAGACCCCAAAAAGGCCAGTTGGCTCCCGTCGGCATTAACTATGTGGTCCGGCCTGCCCTCGGCGGTATTTATAAATACGCCGGTATTGGTGCTGGACAGAGCATCCACATCGACCTCCGTCCACCCGTCCATATAGGGCACTACCGGAAAGCCGTTAGGGTCCACCACCGGGGCCTCGAACGAGGCATTCTCTATCGGAATCGATATAGGTAGCGACTCGATAAGGCGGACGTTGTCCAGAACCCAGAATCCGCCAGCCATACCCCTCGCACGTATGGCTACACCGATGCCCATGCCCGCCCAGGCATCCCCGGCCTGCACCGCCGGAAGATACAACGAAACATCCCTCAACTCGGTCAAAATCATGTCAACCGCCTCCACCGTCCGGCCCACAATGTCCACCACGTCGTCCCCATCGCGGTAAAAGAGCACCACTTCGAGACCATCCACCGGCTCCACGGTCGACGGCGGGAATAAGCTGGACACTCCCACTGCCACCGTCAGGCGGTAGTCGCAACCTTCCTTGTACGTATCAGCCAGGTCCTGCTCCAGGGCATTGCCCAACTGAGAACCCAAAAAGGCTAATTGGCTCCCGTCGGCATTGACTATGTGGTCCGGCCTGCCCTCGGCGGTATTTATAAATACGCCGGTATTGGTGCTGGACAGAGCATCCACATCAACCTCCGTCCACCCGTCCACATAGGGCACTACCGGAAAGCCATTAGGGTCCACCATCGGGGCCTCGAACGAGGCATTCTCTATCGGAACCAATGCCGACCTGACCGGGGCTGCGGCCCACAAGCCCGCTATTACTAAAACACTTAGACGCATAACATGACGTAACATCCCTTTTCTCCTCCCGAAGCGGGTTGGCCCGCCACACGTGAGGCGGGCTGGTCCGGACACTCCGGATTGTCCTCGCTTGGTTCGTAAACAGGGTATAATCATACACCTCTCAGCCCTCTAATCAAGAAAATTTGGGCAAAACACCACCTTTTAAGCTACATATCCCGACTAAATGCGAACAAGTCCGTGACCGAAACGTAACACTAATTAGAATTCATCATCCTCCTCCTCCTTCGAAAATAAAGGGGAGCGGCCAAGAACGCTCCCTTTTATTTTTTTCAGCCGAAAAGGGCTTTATTAGTTAACCGCAGAGACCGCCGAAGACGCGGAGATAAAAAAGTGAAAAAAGACTTTCTCTTCGAGCTCTGATACCAATTGGAGTTAATTCTTGCGCCCTGTCATTCCCGCGAAAGCGGGAATCCATAGATTTATATGTACTGGATGCCTGCTTTCGCAGGCATGACACAGTGAGTGGTAGTCTACCAAAAAGCGCATTTATTTAGTTGGATTGTTATGAGTTCTCTGCGGTAAAGAAAGCAACGAAACTTATTTTCGGGGCAAACAAATTGTTACCGTCGTTCCGCTACCAGGCTCACTTTCAATATCTAACGAGCCTTTGTTTAACTGTACAAACCTGGCGGTGTAAGCAAGGCCCATGCCTCGCTTTCGGCCTGCCGGCCTTACCGAGAAAAATGGCTGGGTCGCCTTTTGGAGGGTCTCCGCATCCATCCCACAGCCCTCATCGCTGATTGTCAATCTCACCACGTCGCCGCCGGACCCTTCAGCTTCAGCGGTAATCTTTATTGGCCCAAGCTCACCGCTGTAGGATTCAACGGCGTTGGAAATAACATTTGCAATTGCCGATACAATTTGGGCCGAGTCCACAAAAACGTCTTCGACGTCCTCGGCAATTTCGATTTGGACATTGATATGCTCTACATTTGTCTTTTGGCAGGTTAATTCTACGGCCTCGTCGATTATTTGACTTACGGCTGTCCGCGCTGGCATAGGCTGCGACGGCTCGGCAAAGCTCATAAGGTCCTCAATAATCGAAGACACCTTCTGAGCGTTTGCTTGAATCTGTTCTAAGATTTGTTTCTTTTCCCGGTCGCTCTCAGCCTCAGCGAGCAATTGTGCCCGCCCGGATATCACCGATAGAGGATTATTTAATTCGTGCGCCGCACCAGCTGCCATCTCCGCCAAAGCGCTCAACGGGTCCTCTGCCGGGCTACCAATGGCAGCCTTGCTCAAACCCGCCTTCGCCGGCCCGCCGCTCGTCTCGGCGAAGGCCCGAGTCGTAGCCGGGCTGGCGACCACACCAGTTGAAGACCTGCGGGATTCGGCCTCCTCGGTTCTTGAGGACCCCCGCTCCGCGCCTACCCCAATCAGCCGGACAAAACGCTCAGCAAAATTCTCCTGACTCCGGCGGGCCAAAGCCATATCTAAAACAGCAGCGGCAATCGAAGTAGATGCCTTGAACCTCTCCTCGAACAATTCTATATCTCCCGGATAATGAAGCTCAAAAGCAATTGCCCCCACTGCTCTGCCTGCCGAAAGCAGCGGCACCAACTTGGTCCGATTCACATCAAAATCAACGTCTAATTGTTCAAACAGCCAGTCGATATGCTCGTGAGCGTTTAAAATCGCAAAGTTGTTTGCTATCGATTTTGGTATGGCAGGTGTCTCGATAGGGGCGTTTAAGCAAACCACCTTGCTCTGCGAAAGGCTTTCCACAACCACCGCCTCAAGCGTTTGCGACCCGCCGATGACGGATGGGGTCAAAGCCGCCGCTGGCGGCCCAGCCGAAGGGGCTAAATATAGACAAACCATTCCTGTTTGATAAAACTTCTGCCAACGGGTCGCGAAGTTTTCTGCTATACTCACAGCACCCATAGCTGAATTTACACTGAGCAGAAAATCCGTTGTAAAATCGAGATGGCTCGAAGCGCTTTGCAGCCGACGATTTTCAAGAGACAATTCTGTCTGTCGTCGCGCTAATTGGGCAACAGTAGTCGCAGCAACATCACAATAGCGCTCCACAGCTTTCGGCAAATCCAGACCTAAAATCCTGGATTTCTCTCGGACCGTCTCAGGCAGATTCCGGCGGATTTGCTGCACCCGCTCGGAATCTACCGCAAGCCACCGGGCTATAGGCTCTGCCGGTTCCGGTAAATCATAACTGCCCGACCAGCCGATGCCCGATTGACGCGCTATCGAATCGGCCAACTGCACAACCGCAGCAATCCTCGCTTCAGGCATATCCTGAGAAATTATCACAGTCTCATTGTGGTGCAGCCAGATACCCAGGATAATTAGATTTGGCAATTGCCACTTCGCAGCCAGATGTTTGCCTATGATTGTGTGGTCAGCGCCAAGATGTTTTTGCTCGACAGCACGCGAGCATTCCTTTGTTGACTTGGCTTCTTCGACCATACGGACAAAGCTTTTCGGCATCGTCTCTTGAAGTGCGAGTTTCCCTATATCGTGCAGCAGCCCGGCACAGTAAGCCAACTGCGAATCCATTTGAGGCGATGCCGCTTTGGCGATATCTTTAGCGCAACAGGCGACCGCAAGGCTGTGAAGTAAAAGCCCTTTTCTGGGTGGGATTCTGTCCCTCTCAGACCCAACACCGAGGTCGAAGGTTCCGCTTCCCTCAAGGCCGGCATCCTGCAAAACCTTAATAGATAAAACAGCATCGCGAACGTCGTCCGCAGATAACCTGTCAAGAGCCTGGCGAAGTGAAAATCTCTCCTCAGGCATGCTCACGCCACGCCGGCCGATAAGCGAAAGAATCCCGGCCGTAAGCGCTGGGTCTAATTCAATAATATCAGCCAACGCCGAAGGTGAAAATTGACCGTGCAGAAGCTTGGAAAGAAATTGCACCGCAATACAGGGTAAGGTTGAGAGCGAATCGAGCCGGCCAATAGCAAGCTCTATCTGCTGGGCAACTGCGGCTGCGTTAGACACCTTGTCCGGCATATAGTCGTCCCTGTCTCTTGTCGAACAACACTTTCATTTATCTTGAAAGCATCGATGATATTGGTGTTATGCACTGGATACGTGCAACGAGATAACGTCCGGCTTTATTTATCCACTATCGAGGCCCCAAACAGCCTCATCAGTTGTACCGCTTTTTATCTCATCTTCAGGACCGCTGTGATTTTGCCGGTAAGCTCAGCGACGTCAAACGGTTTTCTTATGAAGCCTTCGGCACCGGATTTTAGCAATTGCTCGATTTCATCCTGTTTCACGACCCCGCTTACAATGATAATCTTGATGTTTTCGAATTCAGGATTTCTTCTTATCGTCTGGCAGACGACGTTGCCGTTAACATCGGGCAGCATATAATCGAGCAGTATCACGTCGGGCCGAAACCGCTGGGTCGCTATTCCTGCCTCATAGCCGCTTGATGCCGTTTTGGGCTCGAATCTCCCGTCACGAGTGAGAGCATCGACCAGAAGCTCAACAATTTCAGCATCGTCATCGACGATGAGGACTTTCCTTTTACCGGAGTCGACAGCATCCAGCGGAATGTTGTTGTCCTTCATAAATTTGATCAGACTCTGGCGTGGAATTCTGCGGAATTTTGAGCCGGGAACGCGAAACCCCTCCAGCCGACCGGCATCGAAACAACGGATAATTGTCTGCTGGCTCACTTTACAAACCTCCGCTGCTTCGCCGGTGGTAAATAGATCCTTCATTTTATCCATTCCTTTTCTTTGACCAAATCCTTTTGATACAAATCCTTGCCAAATTACCTTCTTAACCTAATTTAACTATTGTATTTTGGGATTGTCAAGGATAAAAAAATTGGGAAGCCCAATTTTATTTAAGATAGTACGAATATTATCAGTCCTTGTGACATTCTAAGGAAACTGATTGGTAAGATGGGAAAAGTAACGTGCTAACTTCATGTGACAAAAGAAATAAGAATTCCTTCAAAATTCCTCGATTTTCACTTCCAAATACCCCCAGAAATATTAGCGAGTAAAATTTATTTCGCCTGCCTTTAGGAAAAAATAATCGTTTGCGAGATACGAACTTAAGTACCGTCTGTTTCGGCAGCGCCCTGTTGTTCGGGCACAACTACAACATTGACAGCAGCCGTCACATCATCAGCGAATTTGAGTGTCACAGTATGTGTCCCAATTTGTTTTATATGCTCGGTCAATTGCACAACCTCGTCTGCAACTTCAAATCCCTGCGCCCGCAGATTAGCCGCTATCTGCCGCGCGGAAACCGAGCCGAACAAAACCCCCTGCTCGTTGGCCTTGGCAGCCACAACCGCTTCTGCTCCTTCCACCTTCTTGGCTGCCTCTTCCATCCGTTTGCTTTCCTGTATCCGATGCTCCGCACGCTTGGTTTTTTCCTCGGCTATAGCTCTAATATTGGCATCGGTCGCGACTCTCGCCAGGCCTTGCGGCAGCAAATAATTTCTCGCGTATCCGTCGTTGACTTCAACAACATCTCCAAGCCAGCCAAGCTTCTTAACATCCTCGCAAAGCAAAACCTTCATATCCTATTCCTCATATCTGTCTTCCCAAATGCCAAAAGAAGCGGGGTCTTCTCTGGTCAATCGCGAATCGAGTTACAAACCACCAATCAAGCAGTGAACGGCAGTAGCGCCATATATCTGGCACGTTTAATTGCCTTTTTCGCTTTTCTTTGACAGCCGGCGCAGTTGCCGCTGCGCTTACGTGAGTATATCTTACCACGATTGGTTAAAAGCCTTTGCAGAGTCTCGACGTCCTTGTAGTCAACGTATTTTATGCCTCTTCTGCAAAAACGACATTGCGTCTGCTCGCGAGTACCTACAAAACCCGGTTTTCTTCTATCATTTCTGTCATCGTCTTTTTTTATCATCTTTTACCTGTTTCGATTTGCTATTTTCTATTGCCTATTTACTATTGTCACGAACTTGAGAATTCGGTTTTTTTCTTTTTAATAATCAATAGTAAATAGTCAATTTAAAATGGTATATCATCTTCAACTTTCTGCTCTACTTCAGAATCTGCGCGTGTACTTTGTACAGCCTGATCTGTTCCGGCTGCCTGCGCACCGCCGCCGGGCAGAAACTGAAAGTTTTCAACCGTAACCCTGTGTCTGCTCCGCTTCGTGCCGTCCTGTGCCGTCCACGTATCGAATGTCAGTCTGCCTTCTATAAACACCGGCCTGCCTTTGCTCAGATACTTGTTGATATTCTCCGCCTGCCGGCCGAACGCCCGGCAATCAACAAAACACGTTTCCTCACGTTGACTGCCATCCTGGCCCGTCCACCTGCGATTCGTCGCCAAACCAAAATCAACCACCGCCGTCTGGTTCGGCGTATACGACAACTGCGGGTCGCGAGTCAAATTACCAATCAGCAAAATTTTATTAAAATTAGCCATACTTAAACTCTTCTTTCTGCTTTAACCTTAAATTAAATCCTTCCTTCTAACTCCACACCTGCACAATCTAATCCTCCCCGGACATCGGGAGAGGTTTAGTCAACTCTGAACCCAGCCCGCCAAAGCCGGACTTCTTACAGACACGCTAAAAATTTAAGACTGCCATTACTCCCGCTCCTTCCCGGCGTTCCGGCATTAAGTATCTTCACTCCGGTTCTGCCCCAGCTAATATTCCATAGATTCATCCTCATCCATGTTCAGCTCTGACTCTTGCAGGTCTTCGGTCTCTTCCCGCGTTCCTTCTTTGGCAGTCTTTCGTTTTTCCTTCTCTCTCTCCACCTTCGTAGCAGGAGTATCTTTCTCAATATCATCTGCTGTCAGATGTTCGGCGCTGAGAATCAGAACGCGCATAATTTGTTCCGAGAGCTGAACAGCTTTTTCGATTTCCTGAATTCTTTCGCCGTCCGCCTTGAAATAACAAAGGATATACGTCCCTCTGCTTTTGCCATTTATATCGTAGGCCAGTCTCCTGTCGTCCCATTTTCTTAGCGAGACAATCTCAGCCTCAGCCTTTCTCAGTATCGTTCTGATAGTTGTAATGACTCCCTCCCAATCCGCCCCGGTTTGTGCCGAGTCAACAAGAAACATCCCTTCATACAACTTGTTCTTCGCCACAGTTTTCAAGCTAACTACCTCCTGCTAAATTACGTATTGCATTTCCAGCTTCACTTGACATACATAACGCACAACGGCTATTCATTATAGCTATTAAACTCGTTCATCGCTGCCTCGACACCATGTTCTATCCAGCAAAGCACTGCATCTCGCGCCCTCTCAATCGCGCTGGCCAACAGCGGCTTTTCCGCCTCGGTGGGCTTATCGAGAACATAATCTATCCGCCTTTGGCGGGTTTCTTCACCGCTGCGACCGATGCCGATTCGGCATCGAGCAAACTCTCTTGTGCCGAGTTCCTCTATAATATCAGCCAGACCATTATGACCACCGGCTGAGCCCTTGGCCCTAATCCGAATCCTGCCCGGCTCAAGGGCCATATCGTCGGCTACAACCAGCAGGTCGCTGACGTCGAGCTTATAAAAATCCGCCGCCGACGCAACAGCCTGGCCGCTGCGATTCATAAACTGCCACGGCTTTAACAATATTAACTTTTTACCTTTAAATTCCCCCCACCCGAAACGAGCACCGAATTTTCTTCTTCTCACCTCTATCTTCAAGCCTTCGGCCAGCAAGTCGATTACCTTGAAACCTGTATTGTGCCGCGTATCTACATACTCATCGCCCGGATTTCCCAGGCCGACGACCATCCTATTCTCGCCCATAGTCTATTTTTGCCCCCGCCGTTTTGCTTCGCAAAAACGAAGCTGCGGGGGCTTATTCTTTCTTCTTTTGTTCTGAAGGTTCCTCCTCAGCCTCCTTGACCTCACTGATAACCTCCGGACTAACCGGCATTTCCTTTTCAATCTCCTCAGTAGTCCTGGCAGCAGTAACCAGATGGCACGTAACCAGAAGCATCTCCGCCGGGCTTATCAGCTTCACACCATCCGGTAGCTCGATGTCACGGGCATGCAAGGTTTCGCCAACTCCTATCTCTTTGACCGAAACAACCACAGACTCCGGAATATCAGTTGCCTTGCACTCAATTTCTAAATGGTCCGTACATACCTCAACGATACCGCCTTCATGTGTGCCCTTGGCTACGCCTTTAAGCTCAATAGGAACGGTTACTTTTACCATCTCTGTTATATCAACCCGCATCAGGTCCACATGAATGATGTCCTTGCCCAGATAGTCGTACTGCAGGTCTTTGACAAGCATCTTTTCTTTTTTTCCGCCGATTTGCACATCCATCAGCCGACGCCCGTGATGCAGCTCTTCGACCACAGTGCTGCGTTCAAGCGAAATAGCTACCGGCTCTTTCTTATGTCCGTAGACAATAGCTGGTATGCGCCCATTCTTACGCAGCTTTTTTGCGTCCTTTGATCCGGTACTCTCTCGAATTTCCGCTTTCAAAAGCAACCTTTCTTCCATAATTTCCTCACTTCAGTTGGCCCCGTACTTTTACGGCATGCCGCAAAATGGACCGCTTTATCCTGTATCATAATCAAATATCGTCGAACAAGCTGCTAACCGATTCATTTTTATGAATTCTCTTTATCGCCTCACCTAACATAGTTGCCACGCTCAAAACCGTGATACGCCTAAATCCTTTGGCCTGCTCGGTCAACGGTATAGTGTCGGTAATTACCACTTCATCGATTGGCGCCTGCTCCAGCCGTTCTATTGACTGCGCCGCGAAGACGCCATGTGTAACACCAACATATACTTTTTTAGCGCCGCGTTCCTTAGCCAGACCGGCAGCACTGCAAACCGTCCCAGCGGTGGCAATAATATCGTCGCACATCAGGACATTTCTGCCTTTGACCTCACCAATCATCTCATAAGCCTCCACTTCGCCACCGCCGACGCGTCTTTTATGCACAATAGCCAGCTCCCCGCCGAGGTGCGCCGCATATCTCGATGCTATCTTCATATTACCCACATCCGGCGAAACCACCGTCAAGTTACCAATCTGCTTATCCTTGAAATATTTGCTCAATACCAGCTCGCCGGTCAGGTGGTCGACTGGTATATCGAAAAAACCCTGCAGTTGATGTGTGTGCAGGTCTATAGCTAACACCCTGTCGGCCCCCGCGGTAGTAATAAGATTGGCTACAAGTTTCGCCGTAATTGGCACACGCCCTTCGTCTTTTCTATCCTGCCGCGCGTAGCCAAAGTATGGAATAACCGCGGTGATGCGCCTCGCACTGGCCCTTCGCAAACAGTCCAAGTAAATTAATAGCTCCACCAGATTCTCATCAACCGGCTTGCACGTCGACTGCACAACAAAGCAATCCCGCCCGCGAACGTCATCCTCAACCCTGATTGCCTTCTCTCCGTCCGGAAATCTGTCAAGATTCGCCTTGCCGAGCAGGATATTCAGGTACTTACAAACAGCTCTTGCCAGCTCCACATTACTGCTGCCGGAGAATACCTTCAGATTTTCATTTAGCTCTTCATTTGGAGACATCTGTTTTAATCCTTCCGACCAAGTTCATCTACGCTTTCTTGAGAAACCACCGTCCCCGCACTGACGTGTAAGCCGTCTTTAAGCTCAAGCGGCGCTATCAGTATTGCCCCTGAGCCGATGTAGCAGTCATTGCCTATGCTCGTTCGGTTCACCTTTTCGCCGTCGAAATTGGCCGTTATTGAGCCGGCCCCTATATTAACATTTCGCCCCACTTTAGCGTCACCGATATAGCTGTGGTGCCGTGCTCGTACGCCGTCAGCTAATGTCGAATTTTTAACTTCCGTATAAACCCCTAACACAACATCATTTTCCAAAACCGTCCCATGCCTCAAAAAAGCAAAAGGCCCAATCCGGCAGCCCTGACCGATTCTGACCTCGCCGTGAATATACGTGAACGGCTCAATAACCGTATCCTGTCCGATTTGCGCTCTGGCATCTATCCACGTATTATCGGGGTCAACTATTGTTACGCCGGTTTCCATTAACCGTCGTTGAATCCGCCGCTGCATAATCTTGCTCGCCGTGCTAAGCTCTTCTCTGCTATTGACGCCCATCGCCTCCTCAGGTCGCACCGCCGTAACAGCTATGACCTTATGACCGGTCGAAATGATATTGGAGACCGCATCTGTCAGATAATATTCTTTTTTGACGTTATCTGGTTTAACCTTCTCTATCGCCTCAAAAAGAATCTTATTGTTGAACAGATAATAGCTCGGGTTGACTTCTTTAACTGCCAATTGTTCTCTCGTGCAGTCGCTATCTTCAACTATACCCTGGATATTGCCGTATGCATCGCGGATTATCCGCCCGTAGCCGGTCGGGTTGTCGAGAACCGCCGTGGCTAACACCACAGCCGATTGTTCTGTCTTGTGCTTCTCTATCAGTGTCCTCAATATTTCGGCTCGAATCAAAGGCCCATCACCGCAAAGCACCAGTGTCTCGCCGGCAAAATCCTTAAGGTGCTCCTTGCAGCACAAAACCGCATGGGCCGTCCCAAGCTGCTCGTCCTGCTGAACCCAGACTATATCGTCGCCGCTGAATCGCTCTTTCACCTGCTCAGCAGAAAAGCCAACCACGACGTATATCTTCGAGACTCCAACTTTGTGGCAGGCATCGAGCACGTAGGCCAGCATTGGTCGCCCGCACACCTCATGCAGCACCTTCGCCATTTGTGTATTCATTCTGCTGCTGACGCCCGCTGCCAGGATTATCGCCACCCTATCAATCAATTTTTATTTCCCCACTTTTGCATTTTTATTTTTAACTTTTGATTTTTCAAAGCTACCCGGCCAGGACTCGAACCTGGAATGGGAGGACCAAAACCTCCTGTGTTACCATTACACCACCGGGTATTCTCGTAATGCGTATATCGCACGGCGTTCAGCGTTTTTGCATACGACACACGACGCAATACGCATCACGCATGACGAATTTGTCACGGAGGCCGTCTTGCATTGGCCCGGCTGGGCCCTGTCGGAGGCTTGAGTCAACTACGCCGTGCTCTGTTGACCCCAACGGAAACTAAAAACTTAAAACTAAAAGCGGAAAACTGTAAAGTTCCACAGCTTTACATTTTTCACTTTACGTTTTACACTTCCTTTCGGCCCCGTGCGACAGGGCAATCACAAGTTCATATCTATACCCGATTCAGAACACCAAATCAACCTTTTTCCAGCAAAAAATCCTGCTTCTGAATAAAAACTGTTTTTTACCAAAAATAGCCATGAGGACAGCTGCCAATCTCCCCCTCACATTCGCCGAACCTGCACTTTTATTTTGCTTCGCGCTTCCAGCCACGACATCTTATCTGTCCAGCCCCATGCCCTTGCCGTAGCAACTTTTATTGCAGTCTCAAGCGCAGAACCGCCGTCGAATTTGTCTTTTAAGCCTTTTAAGAATCCTGCCAACAAATAATCACCGCAGCCGACCGTCGATAACACCTTTCTTCGTCCAACACATCGGCCCTGCCAGGCACCATCCTTAGTAACCACAACGCCGCCATTTTTTCCGCGACTTATAAGGACGGTCGTAACCCTATCTAACAGTTTCCGACCAGCCTTTGCCAGACCGGCAGGTTTATCTCCGACCTGCTCACCCACAAGTTCACACAGCTCTTCAACATTCGGCTTTACCAGCCAGACATCTCCCGTCTCAACAATCAGTTTCAAAGCTTTCCCGAAAGTATCCACCACAATCTTGGCGTCACACTCTCTGCACGATTTTATAATCCGAACTACATCTCCATAAAGTTCATCTTGCGGCATCGCCCCAGCAAAAACACAAACACTGCCTTTGTACACCGTCGCTCTTAAATCAGCCTCCAATTTTCTTAGGGCTTTTTTCCAAGCCAAGTCACTTCTACTGCGCAGATGCATTTCTCTGTTATTGGCCGTATCAACGATTGTTATATTCTGACGGGTACTGCCGGCAACAGCGGTCATCTTGACCTTAACGAGCCCCTTCAGTAACCGCATACCTTTCAGCATCTGTTCATAATCCTCTCCGCCCCATAAACCTGCTGCGATATTTTTCTCTCCCATCCACGCCAGAGCCTTTGAGACATTCAACGCCTTTCCCGCAGGCCGTATGGTTTGCTCGTCTATGTATTTATGCAGGCCCCAATCGAGATTTTGTCCCCGGCAGGTTATGTCCCACGCCGGCGATAAACCTATAGTTACAATGGAAAACTTTCCGCCCATCCTTATCTAATAACGCAGACAATCTGCCCCAAGCTGGCCGCAGGCCGCTTTAATACCTCGGCCCTTTCTGTAGCGCACCGTAGTCTCAATACCCCCACGCTCCAGCACCGACGCAAACTGCTTTATGCCTCTGCTGTCGCTGCCGACAAATCCGCAGCCGGGATGTGGATTATGCTCAATAAGGTTCACGTTCCGCACAAGTCCGCTCAACAGTTTAATCAGCATTCGAGCCTGTTCAACGGAATCATTCAGCCCTTTTATTAAAACGTACTCGAATGTCACTCGCTGCCCGGTTTTATTCTGGTAGATTCGCACCGCTTTTAATAGCTCTGTTATCGGATACTTTACGTTTATCGGCATCAATTGCGTCCGCAGAGTATCGGTCGGAGCGTTAAGTGACACTGCCAGCCGGGGGGCGATATCCTCATTAGCTAATTTTTTAATACCCGGCACGATACCGCATGTGCTAATTGTTATATGCCTGATGCCGATATTCTTGCCGGAGGGGTTGTTGAGAATCCTTACCGATTTAAGCACCGAATTATAATTTAGAAGCGGCTCACCCATTCCCATATAGACAACGTTGTTAATACGTCCTGCGTCGTGCGTATTGCGTACTGCGTAGTTTGCTCGCGCGACGCACGACGCATCACGCACGACGATATTTACCTGGTCGACGATTTCGACGGCGGTCAGATTCCGTTGGAAACCGAGCTTTGCAGTGGCACAGAATGTACAGCCAAGTGCGCATCCAACCTGAGTTGAGACGCAAAGTGTCCTGCGCCGGTCGTCGCGCAGCAGCACAGTCTCAATCCGGCTGCCGTCAGCAAGTGAAAATACGTACTTAATAGTACCATCTTTGTCGCCGAGTTTTTTCTGGATAGAAAGCCCAGAGATATAGCAGCCCTGCTGGGCTAACTGGCCACGAAAATCTTTGCTCAGAGGTGTAATTTGCGAAATCTCAGTCGTACCCTTAGTGTGTATAAAACTGAAGATATATTCCGCCAGATACTTCTTCTGGCCCATCTCGACCACTATTTGCTCAAGTTCCTCCAGAGTCTTGTCTTTAAGGTCTTTGTTCATAACTGATAATCTACCAAATGGCGGTATCTTTGTCGAACCCTGGAGCTTAGTTTAATTGTTCAAAAGCAAGCTGTATTAGAATGTTTGATACGTGCGCTCTCAACCGGCCAACACAGAAAGAGTAAGAATCGCACGCACAATCTATTGCTCTTTCACGCATGATTTGAGGGATTGTCATTCCGAGCGGAGCCCCCGTTCTTGCTTTCGCAAGAAAGCACGGGGGCGGAGTCGAGGAATCTGTTTTAATAGACCCCTCGACCCGCCTTCCACCCTCCGTCCATAAGGGACTTCGGGGGACAGGCTGGCGGGCTCGGGGTGACAACCTTGCATAAAATATGCAATCCATCAATAGAGCTGAGACAGAGCACTATGTATATGCTGTCGATTTTCGCACACAGATGTATGGACATATTGTCCTGATGGTTCTTTTACGTATCAGTCATCCTCGCTGTCGCTGGAGACGTAGCCTTGCTGGCCCTCGTTCACGTATGCAGGCTCGGACGAATCAGCATCAAATGACTCTGTCTCTGCCTTTTCTTCCATCCGCTTGCGGACGCGCTCATACTCCTCCAACGTCATCATAACCTCTCGTGCCTGACTGCCCTTATACTCGCCGAGTATCCCCGCCGCAGCCATCATCTCAATTATGCGTGAAGCCCTGGCATAGCCGACATTGAGCCTTCGCTGAAGCAGCGACACGCTCCCACGCTGCGTCTCCAGGACAATCTGAACCGCCTCATCAAAAAGCTCGTCCTTCGCCATATCAGACGTATCCACATTCTTGAGCTCGGTCAGCTCCGGATGGAATTGCGGTTCAGCGACCCCCTTAAGATGTTTGACTATCCGCTTTATCTCCGCCTCGTCGACAAAAGTGCCCTGAGCACGAACCAGATCGCTCGTGCCCGGCTTTAGAAACAGCATGTCACCTTCACCCAGCAGCGTTTCCGCACCATTCTGGTCAAGAATAATTCGGCTGTCCATCTTCGCTGCAACACGGAAGCCAATCCTCGTAGGCATATTTGACTTTATCAGTCCCGTAACAACCGTCGCCTGCGGCCGCTGTGTAGCCAGAACAATATGTATACCGACCGCCCGGCTCTTCTGCGCAAGACGAACAATATAAGCTTCTATCTCCTTCGGCGCGGTCATCATCAAATCGGCAAGCTCATCGATTACTATCACAATATACTCCAATCTCTTCGGAATCTTCGCCTCTTCTTCCAAGCTGCTCGGTTCAAACCGCTTAATTATCTCCTCGGCGCCAAGTTTATTATATTCAGCAACATTCTTCACCTTCGCCTCTGCTAAAAGCGAGTAACGCTCGTCCATTTTCACCGTAGCCCATTCAAGTATCTGAACAGCCGTTTGTGTCTCGGTAACTATCGGACACATCAGGTGTGGAATAGTATTAAACGCCGTCATTTCGACCATCTTGGGGTCAATTAAAATCACCTTTACCTCGTCCGGCCGTTTCGTAAGTAGTATGCCCGTAATGACACTATTTATACAGACACTTTTGCCCGAGCCGGTTGTGCCGGCAATAAGCAGGTGCGGCATCGAGGTAAGATCAGATACAAGCGCTTCTCCTGAAGAAGCCTTGCCCAAAAACAGCGGTATCTGCATGTTCTGCGGTTTGTTGCCGGCCAGCTCCATCATATTCCTCATACGAACTTTTTCTTTCTCACTGTTTGGCACCTCAATGCCTATCGTATGCTTACCCGGCAAAGGTGCCACAACACGAACCGCAGCGACTCCCAGTGCACGGGCCATATCGTTTGCAAGCGCGCTAATCTGGCTGACTTTAATACCGGCTGCCAGCTCCAGCTCAAACATTGTAACAACCGGCCCGGTGTCAGCCGCAACCACACGCGCATTGATATTGAACTCTGACAGCAGCCCCTCCAAGGCAGTCGCTTTTGCATTGATAACCTTCTCCTGCACCGCAGCATAACCATACTCCGGCTCAGCCAGCAGCTCGACCGGTGGCAACTCGTAATCCTCATAGGACGGCTGAGCAACTGAACGCCTGGTTGGCTGCACGCTTGGACGGTCTATCTTCTTTTCGACTTCTAACTGTTTCACCGGGATATTGTCCGGCTGTCTGACCACATCGCTAACCGGCCGGTTTACCGTCTCGCCGCCGACCATCTGCGGTTTCTGCCTAACACTTAATTTTTGCCATATCTCGCTTATAGCCTGTGACTGCTGCTTCGCCGCCGTCCACGCCGGTGGCCCCATCCCAACCATCTTTCTGGCCACAAGGCCAAACCAGCCTATCACCATCAGAACCAGACTGTCGGCCAACAGAAGAATCCCGACAACCCAGATAGCTGAAATCAATATGAAGGTACCCAATGAAGCAAAATAGTTTCGCAAAAAATGCGCCGCCCCAATGCCGAGCACCCCTCCCGAACCCATAGGAAAACCGAAGAACCGGTGAGGCCATAAGCAATAGAAACTCGTCGAAGCCGCCACAGCCATCAATCCCAATCCAATTGCCCTAAAAACCGGCTGGCTCGCAGGCCGATGCGCAATCTTCGCAACCAGAAAACAAATCGCCGATGCCAATATGACGAACACCCCCGGCCCAATATAGTATAGCGAATAATATGCACAAAATGCACCTATCGACCCGCACCAGTTTGCCGGCGGCGAATTATGAGGGAACGCAAACCTGCTCGGCCAATCACCCATGTCAAAACTAAGACAACTGCACAAAAGGACTAAGCACACGCCTATCCCAAGACACGCCACCGCCGTCCGCACCCCGGCTCGCGTCGTTTCAAGCTCGGAAACCTTGTTATATGATTTTTTCTTTTTCACACCGCTAATTTCCTGCCAGGTCCTATAAAAACTCTTTTTTCAAAACTACTAATTGCTGTTGCAGATTTACCTCCAACGGTTCTAAACATTAACGGCAAAATACTAACAACTAATCTATATCGGCAGCCCTTCGCCCTTTTCTGCAAAATTGCCCGCCGTCTACAAGTGCTATAAAGGTAGCTTTTGCCCACCTCCGCACAAATGTAATGACTATTTGCTGGCTATTGACAGTTGGAAAATAATAAACATCGACTTGAAATAATTATTCGTTATCTGGAATTTGATATTCGTTATTCCATAAAGACAGGTTTTATATGCCGCTGGTAGATATTTTCGGTCACGTTCTTTGCGATTATGCCTTCATATTTCTTCAGCGCATCTGAAAAGCGTGTCCCCATCTCAGCGGCAATCTTGTATGCGATGTGCAGAAGCTGCCGAAAGTGCGGATTGTACTCCCGGCACGTCTGATTATGTCGCAGCGCCGCAGCAAATCTCTGGCCGTCCCATCTATCAACATCTTTCAGCCGGGGCAGTTTCCCCCTGTCAATATCGATGACCGCAGCGTATGGCACACAAAGCTCATCGATACGCGATAGCGCCTTCGCATACACCTCTCTGGCAATGGCAAGCCCCTCGCCTCCAGCCATCGCTAACCCTATAAGCTCTTCCAGCCACGTCGTCCCCGCTGTCTTAAGATGCAAACCAGCATCGAATTTCTTCAGCGCCTCTCTCATCGGCCCATAAATTGAGAATTTATCGCTGCCGGAGTGCACGCTAAGTTTGAGGTTCTCAGGCAAGCCAAACTCTTTGACAGCAAAAGCAACCACCGCAAGGTCCTCTTCGAACTCTTTCGCAAATACAGCTACGTCACCAACATAGTCTACACCCTTATTGAATCGGCCAGTGAATTTAGGCGCAATCGTCGCAGCCGCAATGCCTTCCTCTGCAATAGCAGCCAGAATAAATAACATCTCGACCGGTGTTTGCGGCTCATCGGTCTCGTCCATCGAGACCTCGGTAATAAAGTCCGGCTGGAGGCCGGTTCGATCGGAGCCCGGCTTCGCCGGGGCACCTTTGGCCGCCTCGATATGACGATAGATTTCCCCCGCCTGCTTAACCGCCGATAGAAACTTCTTTGCGATGGCCTCAATCTGTCGCTCGCTGATTTCCAGGCCCTCATCAATACCCTCAATCGCCAACGAACCGATATACTTTTTGTGCCTTTGGATAAAAGATTTCACAACAGCTTCCTCCGCTGTCTTACCGATAAAGTCGGCAACATCAAGCGTGAAAAAATCGCTGGACTCGACAAACCCATCCACATTGCTCAGCCCGATATGGTCGGCATCTACAAAATAGGGCCCCTCCCACCCACAGGCCCCCACCGCATCGTCAGCCTCTTTACGCGTATCTGCCGGCTTTGTCCCTACAATAGTATGCTCCCTGTGGGACTTGTTCCAGACCGGCGTAATGTTAAGGCCCTGCTGCTTTGCCTTTATCAAAGCTGCAAGCTGCGCCTTTCCCTGATGGCCGAACCTGTCACCAATTCCGAACGAGTACTTTTCCAAAATCATAAATTAATTACCGAGTTATCACTTATTCAAAACTTAAAAAAGCTCTACTACCGCAAAATAAGTTGTCATCAGCGCAAATAAAATAACGGCTAAAATCCCGATGTTCATCTTTATATTGGATGTATGTTCCTTCATAACTGCCTTCTGATTAATCAGGATATATATTGGTATTGCTACTGCCGGCAAAATACACGCTTGAAATGCCTGGGAAAAAATCATCATCGCAGGCGGCCGTTGTTCTAAAAATTGCATTCCAAAACCGAACAGAATGCCGATAAATCCTAAAAAACGAAACATCGGCGATTTTATATCCCTTGGCTTACCCATATAATCGCAAACCAACCATGGAGCAATTAACATGATTGGGAAAATAGTAGAAAGTCCGGCACCGACAACTCCAAGTATCAAAATAAAAGCGGCCTTCTTTCCGCCGATTGGAGCAAACAGATGAATCATTTCAACCGTGTCGGTCAGATTTAATCCCATAACATGTAATGTTCCAGCAGAGACAGCCATAATAATAGCGCTTAAGAATAACATCATTGAAGCAGATACGAAGGCGTCCCTCTTTTCCGCCTTTAGATTTGTGGCATCCCATCCCTTCTCTGCAACGACAATGCTTCGCATAATAAATACTGCTGCAGAGCACGTTGTGCCCGCCATGGCTGCTACCAAAGGAAACGCACCAGGCTGGTTGGGGACCTGCGGAACTAATCCTCTAATGATTGTTGATATGTCCGGCTTTACCATAAAAAAGACAACGACAAAACAGACCCCCATAAGGACAACAAACCCGGTAAGTATCTTTTCGAATATCTGATAACGGCCAAACCAGAGCAGTAAATACAAACCTATAACGAGTATCAGCGTTATCCAGAATGGGTGGACAATCCAGTCTTCGCTAATAAGTCGGATACCCTCCGCAAGTAAATCGGCAACAATTGCCATAATCCCCATAAGTGCAAGCAATTCACCCGATACTATAGCAATTAGTATATACAGCGAGAGTATTTTCCCATAACGAAGTTTATGTTTTATGTTGTATAGAGCAGTACAGCCGGTGACCAGAGTCACCCGACCGTAGGCAACCATAAGGATATAGGTAAAAATACAAGACAGAACAAGCGCCCAGAACAACGTCATACCATATTGGGCACCTGCCTTTGCCATAGTGGTAACGCTGCCGGTGCCGATGTTGTATCCAATTAAAAAAAGGCCCGGCCCAACCGCGCTTAATGCGACAATTACTTTTCTAATTACTTTGTTTTGCATAGACCTTACCCAGCACAAATCTTTCTCAAATATCTGTTATGTTTACTGCTCACCTACGCCATCACGACCATATATACAACCGCCGCAATCTCCACGTTCGCCGACAACTGCCCCCGCGTACTGGCATCGATTCAAAAATCACTATTTTTGGAACGTTAAGCAATGCGTGATTAGATGAGATTCAATATTTTAGGAATAAACAGGGAAATCTGTGGAATATATGTTATCAGCATCAACGCAGCTATCATTGCCGCAAAAAAAGGAAGAAGTGGTCTTATTACGTTTACTATAGTAGTTTTGCCAATGCCGCAGCCCACAAACAAACACGCTCCAACCGGTGGCGTACATAGGCCGATACAAAGGTTGGTAATCATAATTATCCCGAAATGAACCTTATCTATACCAAGCTGCAATACCACGGGCAAAAAAATTGGAGTAAAGATAAGAACCGCCGGGGTCATATCCATAAAACAACCCACGAATAAAAGCAGAATATTGATAATCAGAAGGACAACGATTTTATTATTAGAGATAGACAGCAATGCGGCACTGACATTTTGAGGGATATTCTCGCGAGCCATTATCCATGACATTGCTGACGAAGCGCCAATCAAAAGCATCACAACGGCCGTAGTAATTGCGCAGCCAAGCAGCATCTGCGGTATCTCTCTAATTTTGACCTCTCTATAGATTAAAACCGCCAGGATAAATGAATATACAACTGCGATGGCCGCCGCCTCGGTCGCGGTAAAAATCCCTAATAAGATGCCTCCTAAAACAATAATAATGAGCAATAAGCTCGGGATAGCTCGGATAAATGACCATAAAACTTGTATTAGAGCGGCTTTTTCACCGGCACCGTAATTTCTTTTCTTGCTGATAACGCTGCTGGCCAGCATCAAAAATAAACCCACCACTATTCCCGGCAGGATGCCCGCCATAAACATAGCAACGATAGATACCCCGCTTGTCACCAACGCATAGACAATCATTATATTGCTTGGAGGAATCAAAAGGCCGGTGGTAGCAGCAGTAATTGATACAGCCACATTAAAATCTCTGTTATAGCCCTTCCTGTTCATCTCCGGAATCATAAAGCCGCCTATAGCCGAGACAGCGGCAACCGCAGAGCCGGAAATAGCTCCAAAGAGCATGCAGGTTAAAACATTGACGTATGCAAGCCCACCTCTAAAGCGACCAACTAAAGCGCCGGCAAAATCAATAAGCCTTCGGGCGATTCCGCCCCTTCCCATGAACGAGCCTGCTAAAATAAAAAATGGTATCGCAAGAAGAGCAAATTCGTCAATGCCGGTGGCCATCTTTTGAGCTATAATCTTAGCGGCGCCATCAACCGAGCCCATTACATACAGAATAGTCAAAAGCGTTGAAATGCCGATACTCACTGCAATAGGCACATTTATCAAAAGAAGGATAATGAAACTGGCCGTCAGAATAATCACCGGCATATCCATATTGAATAATCCTCAAATCGTCGCTCGTTGCTCGTCGCTCGTTACCCGAACAGAGAGCAGCTTTACAATATTTTCAATCATCATCTCAATAGAAAAAATAACTATGAAAAAACCGCTTATAGGCAAGGCCAGATAAACGTGTCCCCATTGAATATTCAGAGCAGGGGAGGGCTGAGAGGTTTTAAGTGTCAAAAAAACAAGCCGAAAGCCTCCATAAACAAGCACAATAACTGCGAAAGCAGCAATGAGCAGATAAACCACGAACTTCCCGATTGTTCTCCATCTTTCGCTTAACTTGCCGACAAAATAATCGACTCCCAGGTGACTATTTTTAGCAAAACCAATACTTGCGCCTAATAACGCAACCCATATTAAAAGCATTCTTGCCAGCTCTTCGGTCCAGGAGCTCGCGTTTTGCAGTACATACCTTGTAAAAACCCCCCAGACCACATCGATTACCAGAAAACCTGTAACCAGCATAACCGTTAATTCAAGGCTTTTGATAAGCCATGATTTCAATTTAATGATAAAACCAAGCATATTTACTGAACCTTATTGATTTCCTCCATCAGCTCACCGACTTCTGTGCCTTTATAGGATTCGTGCATTTGTTTGACTTTCTCTCTGAACGCTGCTTTATCAGGATTATACACCTTGACGCCCTGCTGCTGGACATTTTTAAGTGCATCTTCTGTTGCCTCTTTCCAAAGTTGTCTATGATACTGTGCCGATTCGTTTGCAGCTCCCTGTACCAATTTTTGAACATCTTGTGGAAGTTTTTTCCACGTCTCCATGCTCATAAGAACTATGTCTGGAACCTTCGCGTGTTCATCGAGACTAAAATGTTTACAGACCTCAAAATGCCGGGAACGATAAAAGCTCGGCGGATTATTTTCAGCACCATCAACCACTCCCTGCTGTAATGAAGTGTACAGCTCACCCCATGCAATGGGCGTCGGTGAAGCTCCCAATTCTCTTATCATCCGCATCGAAGTTTTGCTTTCCTGAACCCTTATTTTCATTCCACTAAGGTCTGCCGGCGTAAGAATCGGTTTTTCTTTGGTGTAAAAACTCCTGCTACCAGCATCGTAATAGCACAGGCCTTTTAGGCCGACCTTCTCACCTGAATTTTTGAGTCTTTCTCCGATAGGCCCTTCTAAAACCTTCCAGAAGTGCTCTGCGTCTCTGAATAGATACGGCACACTAAAAACGCTGACGATAGGGACAAAGCTTTCCAATGGTGATGTAGAAACTTTTGCCATATCAAGCGAGCCTAACTGGAGCTGCTCAATCATTTCGCGCTCAGAGCCTAACTGCTCACCAGGATATACGTCTAAAATTACCTTACCACCGGATTTTTCCTTGAGCTTTTCCGCCATAAAGAGCAGCGCCTTGTGAACCGGATGCTCAATATCGAGTGAATGGCCGATTTTTAAAACGGTAACGTCGCTCTTCTTGCTGCATCCTGCTATATTAAAGAAAAGTAATACCGCTGCAATTTTGCAAACAACTCTACGTGTCATAACTCAATCCCTTTCGGCAAATAGAATAATAATTTTCAAAGCAATATTCCGCCATAACTCCGAATGGACCGTTTGGCTAATTATTGAGTCTATGGTCTCAACAAAGATTTTGCTTTTTTTATCTTTCCCTTTGGCAGCTACATAGTAACAAAAAAAGTCGTATTATAAATTGAAAATCCTTTAAAAAGCAGAATTTATCATTTCGAGCATAACCCCCGTTCTTGCTTTCGCCTGCCCCCACGGTTCCCCCGCGTCTTCCCCCAAGGGGAGCGGGGGGGCGGCGGGCAAGAAAGCACGGGGCGGAGTCGAGAAATCCATTTCTAAACAGATATCTCCTCTTCGCGATGCTACACATCCCCTTCGGCTTCGCTCAAGGCTGCAGCTTTTTTCGGTTGAAATGATGTTACGTCCTTTCTAAAAAGCAAATTTAAAAATATAAAAACCCCGCAGCGCATCCCTTCGCCACGGGGCAATGAAAAAGACCAACATTCCCCTGCCGCACCTACGTAGATATGAGCTTATACTCAATAAGCGCCGGCCAGGGTCCCAACAAACACATCTACCGTCCGAGGTCGAACCCCGGATTTCCACGAGGGACGAAAGACAAGGGACGATTGACAAACGTCCCTCGTCCGACATCCGTCGTCCATCTATCGTTTATTTTTGCTTGACTTTTTTATTATCTTTTTCCGGCTTCATGGTCTGCACCTCGGCCTCTCGCGGTATTCTTACTTCTACACCGAGGCGGCCTAATTCACCGGCTACATCCGGCTGCTTGGGGTCAAGCTCAAAACTACGGCTCAGATATTCCTTCGCCCGGACATCATTTTTCTTGCCCAAATAATAGTAGCCCATCTGCCTGTGAACCTTGGCTGAATCCGGCTCCAAACGAAGCGCCTCTTGATAACAGCTCATCGCATAATCATCAAGCTGCTGCTGCTGAAATGCAGAGCCAAGTTGAAGTAACCTGTCCGCTGAACCGGCAACCTGGCCCATATAGATATCGGCATAAGTTTTTGCCTTGGCCGCTTCGCCGCTATCGAGAAATAGTTTCACCATCGCTGCTTGAGCCGGCCTGTGAACAGGATCAAAACTCAAAGTCCGCTCATATCGCCACTGCGCCTGAGACCACTGTTTCTCAGCATGATACAACTGACCCAGCTCGAAATGCGCATCCGGATTCTCAAATTTGCGGTCGAGCAACATCAGTAGCTCTGCCTTTCTCTCGGTAGCCGGCATCTTCCGAATCTGCTCTATCTCAGTCTCCTGTTTGTTGCAGCCGCTGATTAGAAATAGACAAAAGAAAAAAAGAAGGGAAAAAGTAAAGAGGCAAAAGACAAAACCTATCACTATTTTTTGACTTCTGACTCTTCTCGCCATTCGGGCCTCCATTGAGAAATTTCAGTCCGCCTTTTGGCGGATGTCTGTCCCTGACTGTTTGAATATAGCAATTTTGTCAAGATGCAAAAATCTTTTCAAGAAAAATCTCACTAAATAAGATAAAATATTTTTTTCTCGATATTCTTTCAGAAATAAAAATCGGATATCTGAAACCAAAAGTCGAAAATTTTTGTAATAAATTATGGCTATGCATCGACTATTGTATAGAAAGCCCCGATGACCGGCAGCGGGGCTGAAAAGGAGATTCGCTTACAAGTGATTGACTGGCAGGTAATTATCGAAAAATACGGCCCGGCTGTGTGGCAGACCGCTTACAGATTGCTGGGTAACGATACTGATGCCGCCGATTGCTTTCAGGAAACCTTCGTTTCCGCCCTGGAAATCTCACAGCGTCAGCGCGTGCGGAACTTCTCTGCGATGTTGGTACACCTGGCCACCGCACGGTCGATAGACCGCCTCCGTCAGCGACTTCGCCAGCCGCGCTGTAGCGATGCCCAGGCCGATTGGGCCGCCCTGCCAAGTATAAATCCGGGCCCGGAGCAGCAGGCACAGCAACGCGAGCTGGCCACAAGGCTGCGAAAGTCGCTAAGTCAATTGCCGCCGCAAGAGGCTCAGGTTTTTTGCTTGCGGCATCTAAACGACTTGAGCTATCGGCAAATTGCAAAGGCGCTCGGAATTAAAACTAACGCCGCTGGTGTACTGCTGCACCGCGCCAGAGCAAAATTACGCCAGTCTTTCGTGTCGCCGGCGAAATAGAAAGGTAAGATTGTATTATGAAAGAAAATGAAGATATCTTAGAAAAGGCCGTAAAAAGCCTCAGGAATGAACAAGTTCCGCCCCGCCCGCCGCAGCAAACAGTTGATGCAACCATCGCAAAGTTAACGCAAGCTTCCACGCAGCTAAACGCACCGAAGGCAGCCAAGCGAATCCAAATTACGGAAATAATAAAAGCTGCAAAAAGCTTTACTAAATTCGCCGCCGCAGCCGTGCTGCTGATTGTCGCCGGATACGTCGCAGGCCGGTTCTCTGTTCCTCGACCGCCGGATATAAAACAGCTTCAAGCTGCCATCGAGCCGGCCATCCGCCAGAACCTGCTTGACCAGATGGAGCAATATCAGCAATTAAGCCTGGCGAGCAATTATGTCCGGCTTAAAGACGAGCTTAGTCAGCAATACCGCCGCGACCTCGACCGCTTCGCCCTCCAGACTTTGGCCGCTTCCAATGCCGTTACGAATCAGCTTTTGACCGAGCTCGTCCAGTCCATCAACGCAGCTCAAACGCAGGACTTTCACCGCATTGCAGCAGCACTCGAGCAGATTGAATTGAATCGACTGCAGGACAAAACCCAGCTTACCAACGGCTTAGAGACCCTCGCCTACCAGACCGAAGGTGAGCTACAGCGCACCAGACAGGATATGGTGCAATTCCTGGCTAATACCCAGACCCGCGGACTACCTCCGGATGTATCTGAAAAATCAAATATCCCTGAATGAAAGGAATAGAAAATGAAAACTTTTATCCAAACAATTACTGTATTTGTCGCCCTCAGTTTAGCGATGACAGGTTCCACGCCGGCCCAAAACGCTCCCAAAGAAGCACTCCAGGCAAGGCCGGCAATTATCCTGCTGGCTGAAGCCAAAAAAACACCATCCGTTCCTGAGCCTCTGCCCGCACCGTCTGCCCTACCTGAGCCTTTTTTGCCGGAACCACCTGCATCACCTGAGCCTTTTTTGCCCGAGCCGCCTGCACCACCTGAGCCTCCGTCCTCTATCGCGTTTATCGCGTCGGAATGGCCACGGCAGTACACAGGCAGCGGGTTAGTCCTCGTGATTCCCACCGCACAGATGAAGCCGCAAGACCTTGCTGACATAACGCAAGACTTGAATGTTATGTCCCGCATCCTCGACAAAAAACTTGGCCGGCCGACCCGCATCTCAGCTATTTCAGAGATACTACTCTTTTCAGGCGACAGCCAAGCGACAGAAGCCCTCTATCTCGAAGGTTTCGGAGCGCTGTTTTTAGTCAAGGTCAAATTCCCCCTCGCCCCTCCACCCCAAGTGCAGCAAGAAAAAGACCAAGAAGATGCTGACCCGCTTTGGACCCAGACAAAGCAGGAAATATATACACCTGAGGATGCCGAGATGTTCGCAGGCCCGATGGGCGACCGCCTACCAGAAGAATATGACGCCGAGAAGGTCGAAAACCTCAAACAAACCCTGATAAAAACGCTTAAACACGCTGCAAACATCAGAAACCTCGGACCGGACGATTTGGTAACTATCGTGGTCAGCGGTTCGCAGCCCGGTATAACCGTTAAACACATACGTGCGTTTTCGCGGTCTGAGCTTGTAACCTTGCAGACGCCCCCATCGTTGAGTGAAATGACTTCTCCCCGGCCTACGTTTCTGACTATTCGCGCAAAAAAGTCGGACATCGACGCCTTCTCAAAGGACCAGCTCGATTACGACCAATTCCGCAAACGAACGCAAATTTACACATATTGATTACCCAAGAAGGAGAAAAAAATGAAATCTCTTATCAAAACAATTACCGTGCTTCTCGCTCTCAACCTAACAGTGGCAGGTTCCGCCCTGGCTCAAGAACCTCCGCAAAAGCAGCTCCAGAAAATGGAAGAAACCATAACGCAAAAGCAGTCGGATATTGCACAGAAGACAGCCGAGGTTGCAAAAAAAGTGGTGGAGGTCACGCAAAAAAGTGCAGGAATTGCAGCCAAGGAGGCTAAGATTCACGCTGACAAGGCCTTGGAACAAGCCGGACTGAGCCTTGACCTTGCTCTATTCAAGCACAATGGCGGCGCCGGCACAGTCCTCGTGGTACCCAACGCAGAGACCAACCCGCAAGACATCACCATGATAACCCAAGACTTGAATATCATGTCGCGCATCCTGGAAAAAAAGCTCAATCCCGACCAGAAGGACCGGCCGAGCGTGTCCTACTGGGGTAGAGCCTCAACTTCCGGCCGCCCATACAGGTCGTTCTTTTCAGACGATGAACGCACCACAAGGGCCATCTATGTCCAGGGCTACGGAGCGTTATTCCTGCTTAAAGTCGATTTTCCCCTCTCGCCTACACCTGAAAAGATAGAAGAGGAGAAAACCGAAGAAGAAATCGATTCGGTTTGGTCGCAGACAAAACGGGAAATATACACCCCAGAAGAGCCCAGCAAACGTCAGAGGGGCCGCTCAGAAGAAAAATATGATGCTAAAAAGGTCGAAAGCCTGAAAACAACGCTGACAGAAGCGATGAAACACGCCGCAAACATCCGAAGCTTGAAACCGGACGAGGCGGTAATTCTGACCGTCAGAGGCTACGAGCCTGCTGTAGCTGTTAGAACTTTTCCCTCCGGTGGAGCCGGACCGGACACCGGCGTCGCTTACGGCGGCGGTGGCATGGGTGGCTATGGTTATGGTGTCGGCGTTTACGGCGGCATGGGCGCCTATGGTGGCGATGTCCGCATTACTCACAGACCCAAAGTAGAGATAGACAAAATGGGCTTTTTCTCGCCCACCGTTCTCATCATTCGCGCCAAAAAGTCGGACATCGACGCCTTCTCGAAGGACAAGCTCAACCTTGACCAATTCCGTCAAAAGGTCCAAACGCTCACCTATCCCTATTTGGGCGGGTGATAACGTCGGCGTTATGTCGTCCCTTTCTTCCCAGAAATATTTAACCCGCTGATTTAATCAGCGGGTTTTCCTTTGCGCCAATACGATATACGACATACGATATACGACATACGAATCAAATGTCGAGGTTCTGTACTTCTAGCGCGTGATCGCGGATGAAGTTTCGGCGTTTCTCCACATCGTCGCCCATCAATATACTGAAGAGTCGGTCGGTCTCGCCCGCATCATCCAGCGATACCCTCAGCAGTGTCCTGGTCTCGGGATTCATCGTCGTCTCCCACAACTGCTCGGCGTTCATCTCGCCCAGCCCTTTGAAGCGTTTTATCTCAATCCCTTTGCCGCCCATCTGTCTTATGCTCGCGCAGATATCACCCAGCGATGCAATCTCGTATTTGTCTGGGCCATTAATCAACTGGAACTTGGTGGGCCCAGTTTCATCCGGCAGCTCCTCAGTCGTTACCGCTCGTCCATTGTCCCGCGTTGTCCGGGAAACAGCTTTGGCAGACTTCAAAATAAAATCCTCTAAATCCAGGCCGAATTGCTTTTTGAGCTGTTCGTTTATCCGATTGATTCGACCAACCTCATGAAGCTCCTCAGCAACGATTGATTCCTCCTCTTCGCCCTCAGCCAAAGCCTTGATACGCTCTTTCAGTCCATCGAGCCGTTTCTCGTAAGCTTCCCTTTTGTAGTAAATCTCCTCCTGGTCTTCGATGCAGATACGAAAACACGGAAGCTGATTGCCGTCATAATAGGCCTTAACGAACTCGGCGAAGTTAATTCCACGCCTGCTCAAAACCGTTATGATGCGTTCGGCCTCGGCTAAAATCTTTACAAGCTTAGCCAGCTCTTCGTCCGAAATTTCACGCGCTCCATCAGAAGTTGCCGTCTTACTTTTAGCGCAGCCGCCTCGTCCGCCCCGGCTCTTTTTACCCTTCCGGCCTTTTTTGCCGTCCCTGATGACCAGTTCCGTACCCTCCAGCCCGCGGGCAATCATCTGCTTACGCATCTGATTCTCGCTGAGGATATACTCAGATTTCTTTTTACCCTTGACCTTAACCTCATACAGAGGCGGCTGGGCAATATAAATCATACTCTCCAAAAACAACTGCGGCATTTGCCGGAAGAAAAACGTCAGCAGCAATGTCCGGATATGTGCGCCGTCGACGTCGGCATCTGTCATCAATATTATCTTGCCATATCTGCACCTTTCCAGATTGAACTCGTCGGTGCCGATGCCCGTTCCTAAAGCGCTGATAATGGTTCGGATTTCATCATGTGCCAACATCTTTTCTAAGCGTGCCTTTTCCACATTGAGGATTTTGCCTTTCAGCGGCAGAATTGCCTGAATATTCCTGTCTCGACCGGCCTTTGCCGAGCCGCCCGCCGAGTCACCCTCTACTATGAATATCTCCGTAGTCGCCTTCTCCTTGCTCGCGCAGTCCCACAACTTGCCCGGAAGGCTGGATGTGCTAAGTGCCCCCTTGCGCCTGGTCAGTTCCCGCGCCTTCCTTGCCGCCTCTCTGGCTGCGGCTGCCTGTATGGCCTTGTTCAATATCCGTTTCGCCTCCGCCGGATGCTCCTCCAAAAAATGACCAAGCTGCTCATTAACCGTCGTCTCAACGAAACTGCCCACTTCCGGATTGGTTAGACGCACCTTCGTCTGCGCCTCAAAATGCGGATTGGCAAGTTTCACCGCCACCACCGCTGTCAAGCCTTCACGCAGGTCCTCGCCGCTCGTGGCCTGGCCGTTCTTTAACAGGTTATTGCTCTTGGCATAGTAATTCATTGTACGCGTCAGTGCCGTCTTAAAGCCTGAAAGGTGCGTACCCCCATCGACATTGCAGATATTGTTGGCAAAGACCAGCACATTCTCGGTGTACCCATCGTTGTACTGCATGGCTACCTCGCAGCTCATCGTCGCTTTTGGGTCTTCTCTGGATAAATAGATGACATCGTTATGAAGTGTTTCTTTGCCCTCGTTAAGATGCTTGACAAACGCCTTAATCCCTTCATGAAATATGAAAGTCTCTTTCTTCTTGTTTCTGTCGTCCCGAAATGCAATCCGCAGCCCCGCGTTCAAATAAGCCAGCTCTCGTACTCGTTTCAGCAGCGTATCGTATGCGAATTCGGTATCGCCGAATATCTCTTCGTCGGGCTTGAAGGTTATCTTTGTGCCGCGTTTGTTTATTGGACCGATTTCCTTTACCGCCCCTTTTCCCACGCCCCTGACACACTCGAAATGATAGTGTTTTCCATCTCGATATACGTCTGCTTCGAGCCATTCGCTCAGGGCATTCACTACGCTAACGCCCACCCCGTGCAGACCGCCGGCCACTTTGTAACTGTCATTGTCAAATTTGCCGCCGGCGTGCAGCTTTGTGAGCACGACCTCTAAAGCGCTGATTTTGGCCTCCTTATGTGCCTCGACTGGGATACCCCGCCCGTTATCTTCGACCTCACAACTGCCGTCAGGATAGATGCGCACGCTTACGTTGTCACAGTAGCCGGCCAATGCCTCGTCTATGGAGTTATCCAGCACCTCATAGGCTAAATGGTGCAGCCCTCCGCTGCCGCGGTCGCCGATATACATATCCGGCCGTTTGCGGACCGCTTCCACGCCCCCCAATATCTTTATATTACTTGCATCGTATTTGTGTTCCTTCATATTTGCTCTCTGCACCTATCTTCTATATCGTCCCTGTTGACCGATAAACTACTGATTTTTTTTAGAGGGGATTTTCAATATAGAAAACACGGTTCACCACTGGGACCGGGGCCCTATTCGCTTCTCTTCGCGAATATTTTTTACCGCCGAGTTCGCAGAGCTCGCCGAGAAATTATCTTTTTTAATTTCTTTCATCTCTGCGTTCTCCGCGTTCTCTGTGGTTAATCTCCCCGAACGCCTTTTTTGGTATAGCGGCCCGGCCACGAACTGCGGCTTACGCAACAACAAATTTGATTTTCGTCAGCCGAACCCTCGGACATCGCCCCTGCAACTCCTTGAGAAGCTCGCTACTGCATAGCTGTAGCTCGTACATATACGAAGGCAAGTCCACCCGAACCTTCAATTGCCCGCCGGAAATGCCGGTAATTTCACAGTGCTGGCAAAGCCCACCCGGCACCACCTGCCTCCAGGCTTCTGCCACCGCCTCAAACTTCGCCTGCCGCGGCGAAATTCGCTCGGCCATAAGCTGCTGGACGGCTTCTCCTAACCTGACTGCTCTACTCATTCGCCGCCTGGTTCGCCCTTCTGTGGAATTGCATAATTGTTCATCTTCAAACATAAGGCATCTCATACCTCGCATCTCGGTCCGGATACAATCTACAATTCACATTGTGCGAACCTATCCCAAGTTGATTGGCATCAGAACATACAGGAAATTTGTCCCGCTTTTTATCAGGCCCGGCCTGTCCGGCTGGCCCAATTCCAGCTCGAATTCAGGCGTCTTGATAACCCGCAGAGCATCTATCAAAAATTGTGGATTAAAGCCTATTTCAATCGCCTCGCCTTTGTAATCGATGGTCATATCGACCTGTGCATCGCCGGTTTCCGGCGCCCTTCCGGAAAACACCAGTTTATCCTTTCCCACCGTCAGCTTGATACCTCGCGACTCCTCGCTCGTCAGTAACGCCGCTCGCCGAACCGCGCTCAACGCCGCTTCTGTTGATAACGTCAGCTTCTTATTGTAATCGGTCGGGATTATGTCCTCGTATTTCGGAAAATTGCCTTCGACCAGATTCGAGCTTATCACAACATCCGCACAGCCAATCAGTATCTGATTATCGGCAAGCTTGACCGCTACGGTATCTTTCTCACCGCTGCCAATCTTATCCAACAGCCCCATCGTCTTTGCCGGCACTATTATATTTGCCGGCGGTTTGTCCTTCGCAGGCGCTGACACAAGAGTGACCTTGCAACGCGCCAGTCTTCTGCCATCAGTGGCAACCAGCAACAGCTTCTTGTCCTTAATCTCCCACAGCACGCCATTAATTGCGTAGCGGCTGCTCTCTCTTGCCGTCGCAAACAGACACTGACCGATGCCGGCCTGAAGATTACTCAAAGCAATCTTTATGTCAGCGCTGCCATCGAAACCCGGCACCACCGGATACTGGCCCGGCTCGTGACCATAAATCGTAAAGTGACTGTCTGCTCCTTTTATCTCGCAGGTGCCCTTGTCGGCCTCCAATAACAGAACCTCATCGACGCTTTCGCGCACAATAGCCGCCAGCCTATCCGCCGGAACGATTACTTCCCCTGCCCTCTCGACCTGGACCTCAGAAATCAGATAGTTGATGCCGACCTCCAAATCCGTAGCGCACATCCGAACCTCTTTCTCCTCAGCGGTGATTTGCACACAGCGCAATATCGGCTTAGGCGTTCGGCTCGGAGCCACTAATGTCAGCAGGCCCAAAGCATCGGAAAGAGCTGCTCTGTTGAAATTTACCTTCATAATAAACCTCTGTTTCAAAAATGCTAAATAGTGTTTACCCGCCACGCGGTTTGGCGGGTTAAAAATACCGAATTTTCACGCTAAAAAGTATCAGCGTAGTTTACATCAAAACCCACGCCTACACAACCTTTTTTCCGAAAAAAGACAGGCAATTCCGAACCCCCACAGCCCGCACATAAATACCCCCCTCCCAGCCGAAAAAATGCCTTTTTTCTTAACTCAGTCAGTCTTTGTGCCCCTAAAGGAAACCCCCGGTAGCACCCTTGAGCTTGTTTGGACGGCCCTCTCAATATTGGTTCGACATTAAGGCATAAAAGTATTGATAAACCATTAAAATCGTAATATGCTATCGCGCAAATGCCGGAATTTCCAGAGGGCTTGATATGCAGACGCGACAATTAGGATATACGGATTTGAAATTAACTACCGTCGGCTTGGGCACCTGGGCAATGGGCGGGCCGTGGCAATTCGGCTGGGGACCTCAGAACGACAATGAAGCAATTGCCGCCATCTCAGCCGCCCTCGATGTGGGTATCAACTGGATAGATACCGCCCCTGTTTACGGCCTGGGCCACTCCGAAGAGCTCATCGGAAAAGTCTTAAAGCAAACAAACCAGAAACCACTCATTGCTACAAAGTGCGGACTATTATGGAATGAAAAGAAGGAAAAAGTGGGCTGCCTGAAAAGAAAAAGTATTCGACAGGAATGTCACGCCAGCCTGAAAAGACTTCGCGTTGAGGTCATTGACCTCTACCAGATGCACTGGCCCGACCCGCAAGAAGACATCGAGCAGGCCTGGGAGGAAATGGCCAAGCTGGCAGACCAGGACAAAGTCCGCTACCTCGGCGTATCGAATTTTAACGTCGAGCAAATCAAACGCCTGCAGAAAATATACCCTGTCGCCTCGCTTCAGCCGCCTTATAGTATGCTCCACCGCGAGGTCGAAGATGAATTGTTAGGATATTGCGTCAGGAACAATATCGGAGTCGTCGCATATAGCCCCATGCAGAGGGGCTTGCTTACGGGCAAATTCAGTCACGAAAGGCTCGCAGCCTTGCCTTTGGATGACCATCGAAGGCGGAATCCCGATTTTCAAGAGCCGCAATTTACTGCTACGCTCGAGCTCGTTGAGCAATTAAAAGAGATTACAGAGCGCAATGGAAGAACGCTGGCTCAGTTAGCCATTAGCTGGGTCCTTCGCCGGCCAGAAGTTACCGCCGCAATCGTAGGAGCACGAAGACCGCAGCAGATCGCCGAAACCGCCCCGGCATCGGACTGGAATTTGAGCGAAGAAGACATTGAGGCGATTGAAAAGCTATTAGCCGAACGTCAGGCAAAAATTAATACCGTATAAACTTAAACATAGAAGGACCACGCTTCGCGGGAATAAAAATGGCAACAAACACAGACATATATACAAGTCCTCTTGTTGAGAGAAACGCCTCAAGAGAAATGGCTGAGCTTTTCGGCGCCCAAAAAAAGTTCAGCACATGGCGCAGACTCTGGCTGGAACTCGCAAAGGCACAAAAAAAGCTCGGCCTGAATATAAAACAAAGTCAGATAAAGCAGATGGCTAAGCACCTCGATGATATTGATTTTAAAAAGGCTGCCCGCTACGAAAGCCAGTTCCGCCACGATGTTATGGCCCACATTCACACCTTCGCCGACGCCGCTCCGAGAGCCGCCCCAATAATCCATCTCGGCGCCACCAGCTGCTATGTCGGTGACAACGCCGATTTGATAATCATCCGGGAAGCACTTCAGCTAATCGCAGCCAAACTGGCGGTAGTAATAAATCTCCTGGCCAAATTTGCAAAGAAGCATCGCGACCTTGCAACTCTGGGCTTTACTCATTTTCAGCCGGCCCAGTTGACCACCGTCGGCAAAAGGGCAACGCTCTGGTGCTACGAGTTCGTTATGGATTTGCAAGAAATCGAGCATCGGCTCCAAACGCTGCCATTTAGAGGAGTCAAAGGCACGACCGGCACGCAGGCCTCCTTCCTGGCGCTCTTCGACGGCAGCCACAGCAAAGTCAAGCAGCTCGACAAAATGGTCGCCGCCGCCTTCAGCTTCAATAAAACCTGCGCCGTCACCGGCCAGACGTATCAGCGAAAAATCGACACCCTCGTGATAAACTCGCTTGCCTTAATCGCACAATCGGCACACAAATTGTGCAACGACCTTCGTCTGCTTGCAAATCTAAAAGAGATTGAAGAGCCGTTTGAAAAATCACAAATCGGCTCCTCGGCTATGGCTTATAAAAGAAATCCGATGCGCTGCGAGAGGGTAACTGCCCTTAGCAGATTTGTTTTGAGCCTGGCTTCCAGCCCCGCTATGACCGCCAGCGAGCAGTGGTTTGAGAGAACCCTCGATGATTCCGCCAATAGAAGAATTGTCATTCCCGAAGCGTTTCTGGCCGTCGATGGAATTCTGCAAATCCTTATCAACGTCACCGACGCCCTTGTCGTCTATCCCAACGTCATCGCCGCACGCGTTGCAGCGGAGTTGCCATTTATGGCCACCGAAAATATCCTGATGGCGGCAGTCAAGGCCGGCGGAAATAGACAGGAACTGCACAGAAAAATAAGATTACACTCACAGGCTGCTGCTGCTCAGGTAAAAAAATTCGGCAAATCCAACGATTTGATTGCCCGCCTCAAAGCCGACATCGATTTCAACAAAATCGATTTCGATAAAGTCCTAAATCCGAAACACTACGTCGGCCGCGCACCCCAGCAAGTGAATGAATTCATCAAGGATATTGTTGCACCAATCCAGAGAAAATATCGCAAAGAACTCAGTAGAAAGGCTGAGCTTAACGTTTAAATATATAGTCCCGCAATTTATTGCGGGGTTATGTATCGGTTATTGAGGAAAGAAAATGAAGAGAAATGAGTTGATAAAGCGTATTAAAGAAACGGCCTATCTGGAAGGCGATTTTATCCTTCGCAGCGGCAAGCGAAGTAAATACTATCTTGATAAGTACCTTTTCGAAACCTGCCCCGACATACTCGAAGCCCTCGGCGAAGAATTCGCCAAATATATTACTGACGATATTACCTTAATAGCCGGCGCCGAGCTGGGCGGCGTAGCTCTGGCAGCAGCTACGGCCCTCCGTACCGGCAAGAACTGGATAATCGTTCGCAACACTAAAAAAGGTTACGGCACGGGCAAATTAATCGAAGGCGTCTTGAAGCCCGGCGATGTAGTCTTGCTCGTTGAGGACATCGCCACCACTGGCGGGCAAGTCCTCGAAGCCGCAAAGGCTATCACCGAGGCCGGTGCCAAAGTCAAAAAAATCGTCGCCGTCATCGACCGCAAACAGGGTGCCGAGGAAAATATCGCCCAGGCCGGCTACAAATTCCAGTCCATCCTTACAAAAGACGACCTCGGCATAAAAGACACGAATTGACCAAGGCACCCGCTTGGACTCATTCCAAAAAATGATTTTAACCACCAAGTTCGCAAAGCTCGCTGAGTTTTCAACTTTAATTTGTTTCTCTGCGCTCTCGTCGTACTCTGAGGTTAATCTTCGAGGCATTTTTTACCGCCGAGTTTGCATATCTCGCAGAGAAATTATCTTTTTTAATTTCTTTCATCTCTGCGTTCTCCGCGTTCTCTGTGGTTAATCTCCTTTAAGCTTTCTGCCTCTCGAATTATGCGCTTGGCAATGGTTGTTTTTGTTGCGTGCGCGAGTCTGACCCATTTTCGACCACGAATCTTTATTTGAACCGTCGATTTGTCAGCCCCGATAGCGGCGGGCGTGTTGGCAATTATTATATCGAGCTTCTTTTCTTTTAGTTTCCTCTCAGCGTTTGCTCGCAGTTTTTTATCTTCAAGGGCAAAGCCAACAAGCAAACGCCTTCGGCGTTTCATTTTCGATTTTAGATTTTCAATTTTCGATTTTTTATGTAGGGCTGCCCATTTGAGAATATCAACGGTTGGTTTTAATTTGATTGTAAATTCCTTTTTGCCAGATTTTATTTTGGTTTTGGAAGTTCGGATTGGGGTATAATCGGCCACGGCAGCAGCCATAATTAAGCAATCGCATTTTAGGAAATATTTCTTTACCACATTGAACATCTCAGCAGCGTTTTCGACTTTGATAACTTTCAAAAGTTTTGAGCTTTGAGTTTTGAGTTTGGAGTTTTCAATCGTGGTTATGAGAATTACTTTGTGGCCAGCCTGTAGAGCTGCGCGTGTAAGGGAAAACCCCATCCTGCCGCTGCTTGCATTGGAAATGAAGCGAACCGGGTCAATATATTCCCGCGTTCCGCCCGCTGTGATTAAAAACCGCATTTTTTCAACGCCGAGTTAGCAGAGCTCGCCAAGTTTTCAACTTTAATTTGTTTCTCTGCGCTCTCGGCGTACTCTGCGGTTAATTTTCGAGGCGATTTTTTCGATGGCCTTTAAGATGTCTTGTGGCTCAGCCATTCTGCCCATTGCTTCGGTCCCGCAGGCAAGCCGTCCTTTAACGGGCCCTATCAACTCAAATCCCATCTCTTTTACCGTCTTGACGTTGCGCTGCACAGCCGCATTCTCCCACATATTGTTGTTCATCGCAGGAGCCAAAAGAGCCGCTCCCGATTTAATCAATGGCCAACAGGCGCATAAAGTCGTACTGAGCAAATCATCACAGATGCCGTTTGCAATTTTACCTATAATATTAGCCGTTGCGGGTGCCACAACAACAATATCAGCCCAATCTGCTAAATTTATGTGCGCAGGTTTTTGGTGTACTGCGTACTTCGTATCGCGTATTGCGTATTGCGTATTTTCCTCGCACGACGCTTCACGCATGACGCACGACGAAAATAAACTTGTATAAACCGCTGAGTACGTAACAGCTTTGAAGCTTTTTGGACCAACGAGCCGGCAGGCATTCTCCGTCATCACCGTATTTACGATGGCGCCGCCGGCCGTCAGCTTACTGGCTAAATCTATCGCCTTGTATGCAGCTATTCCCCCGCTGACACCCAGCAAAATATTTAGATTTTCAAGCATCTCGCATCTCGTTTCACCACCGAATCGCACCGCAGGGCCATCTTATCTTTAATTTTTCTCCGGGTCCTCTGTAGCCTCTGTGCCTAATCCCTCATCGACAGTAATCTTGTCCTGCATGATTTCCGCGACGGCGATTTCGAGCAACGTTTTGCCTTCGGTATCCTCAATCAAGGGCCGAGAGCCTCGCAAAAGCTCGCCCAGCCGTTTTTGAATCAGCGCCGTCAATCTGAATCTTCCGCCAACCTTGTTAACTATTGCCTCACTCTTGAACTCGTCTATCATCTCTTACCTCACATCTGGTTTCCTGGTACATCTCACGGTTCGTGGTTTGTCGCTCCGCCATCAGGCGTCCTGCGGAGTGCCGCCGGTCACGACCCACGCTTCGTACTCTTGATAATTTCCACACATTCGCTCACCGCCTGTTGCAGGTCTTCGTTTATAACCATATGTTTATAATATTGCCACGCCGCTGCAATTTCGACACTTGCCTCGTCCAGTCTTTCTTCAGCGGCCTCGACGCCTTCTCTGCCCCTGTGGTTTATACGTTCTGCAAGGGTCTTTGCGCTCGGCGGTAAAATAAAAATCATTACCGCATCCGGGAAAATCGCCTTTGCCTGTTTGGCGCCTTGAACGTCGATTTCCAAAATCACGGTACGCCCGCGCCTCAGAGCCTCCTCGACCTTATCCTTCGGTGTCCCGTATAGATGGCCGTACACCTCTGCATGTTCTAACAGCAGGCCTTTATTAATCCGCTCTTGAAACTCCTGTTCCGATATAAACCAATAATCCCGGCCGTCCACCTCCGTTTCGCTCCTCGGCCGGGTCGTAACCGAAACGCTAAGATAAACGTTCCTCAGCCGCCTTACCACCTCCTTGCAGATAGTGCTCTTGCCCACCCCCGATGGGCCGCTCACTATCACCACTCTGCCTTTTTTGCTCTTTGCCTTACTCATATTTCTTGATTCTCGATCCTCGATTCTCGCCGAGTATCTGGCATCGAGCTTTATCCGCCGATTCTTTTGGCGGATTTATCCACCAGAGGCGGAATCCAGCATCGAGATAACTTTGTCACTCTACATTCTGAACCTGTTCCTTAATCCGGTCTATCTGGCATTTTACATCGACCACCCAGCGGGCAATCTCGCTATCAGAGGCCTTACTGGCAATCGTATTTGCCTCCCTGAGCATCTCCTGGCCGATGAAGTCCAGTCTGCGCCCCGCCTGGTCATTAGCCTGACAGCTCTGAGCAAATTGCTTCAGATGTGAATCCAGCCGCGCAATCTCCTCAGATATATCCGACCTATCCGCATAAATCGCCACCTCTCTGGCGAGAATCTCTTCGTCTAATTTCAGTTCTGCATGTGCGAGCAGCTCTTCGACCCTCTTTTTTAACCTCTTTGCGTATTCCTTCAGAACCGCCGCACTACGGGCGCGTATTCGCTCAAGGTCTTGTTCTATTGCTCTGCAGTGCTTTTGCAAATCGGCTTCCAGAAACTTCCCTTCCAACGCACGCATCTGTTTGAGCTTATCTATCGCCTCCTGGCTGATTTTCAAAACCAATTCCCTGATTTGCTCGGCTATTTTTCCATCAGGCAACGTCGGCCGAATAACTCCGGGCAGGTTCAGCAAGCCTCCGATGTCAACCGTTCCACTAATATCAACGCATGACCCAATGCGGCTCAATTTCTCCACGATAGTTTGCAAGGCCGCCTCGTCTATATCAAAGAGCGCATTTGCCGATACGTCTTTGAGCCGAAGCACGTAATTTACCGTCCCCCGTGATAAATTCTTTCGCAGAAGCCTTTCGATATCTTCTTCCAGAAATGCCGCCAGCTCCGGAAGTTTTATAATTGTCTTGAAGTAACGGTTGTTAACCGCCTTGACTTCAACAACGTAATTTATGCCGTTAACCTCACCCTGTGCTCCGCCATAGCCGGTCATACTATTTATCATAGCGCTGCACTTTTACTTCGTATTACGTTCATTTTCTTTCACCACAGAACTCGCAAAGTTTTTAATTTTAAATTCTTCTCTGCGTTCTCAGCGTTCTCCGCGGTTAATCCTTTTTCACACGACGCATTACGCGCGACGCACGACGCATCACGCGCGACGCACGACGCATCACGCACCACGCACGACGCATCACGCGCGACGCACGACGCATCACGCGCGACGCACGACGCATCACGCGCGACGCACGACGCATCACGCACGACGCATTACGCATCACGCACGACGAAATTATCCTTCAGGCAAACCTGCATCTTTACCGCTGTTAGCATCGCCGGTCGTAGTACCGGCGTCCTCTACCGGCGTTGACTGCCCCACGTCTGTCGGCTGCTCCTGCTGAACCGTCTGTTCTGTATCAAACTCACCGCTGGGCACTTCTTTGTAGAACTTGGCCATAAGCACCGCGAGAGTCAGAAACACACTTACTAACACTATCGTCACCCACGTCAGGAAGTCGCCGGTTTTGGAGCCCAAAATCCCGCTTGCCATTCCGCCGCCCAATGCCGCACTCAAACCACCGCCTCTGCCCTTCTGAATCAAAACGATTAGAATCAGCACCACGCTGCAGATAACAAACAGCACGGCAACCATCTTCATAATAAAACCTACCGCCAACAACGGAAATAAATCCATATCCAGTCCCCTTTCAATTGACTATTTTTTATTTTCACTATTGCTGCTCGATTTAAGGTTTCTATCTTTTCTTCTCAATAGTAAATAGTCAATTGTCAATTATACTGCCGCCCGAATTATTGCCAGAAAATCCTCTGCCTTCAAACTCGCCCCGCCGACCAGCAGACCGTCTATATCCCGCTGTGCCATTAACTCTGCTGCGTTGTCAGGTCTTACCGACCCGCCGTAGAGGATGCGAATTTCCTGGGCTATTTGACCGTCATACATCTCTGTAAGCAGCTTTCGTATAAAATCATGCGCTTCCTGAGCCTGCTGCGGCGTCGCCGTAAGGCCCGTCCCGATAGCCCAGACCGGCTCGTATGCTATAATTACCGCCGAGACCTTTTCAGCACTTAATCCGGCCAGACCTTTTTTCATCTGCCGGGTTATCACCTCATTTGTTTGCGAGGCCTCGCGCTCGGCACGCAGCTCACCTATACAAAATATCGGCAAAAGGCCCCCGCGAATACCAGCAGCAACTTTTTTATTTATCAGCTCATCGGTCTCGCCGATTACGTGCCGCCGTTCCGAATGACCGCACAGACAATACGTACAGCCGATGTCTTTTAGCATTGAGGCGCTTATCTCGCCGGTAAAAGCTCCCTTGGCTTCAAAATAAACATCCTGGGCGCCGACGGCAACGCTCGTCGCACTAAGGGCCCTGGACACAGCCTGCAGATATACAAAGGGCGGACAGACCGCCACGGTAACGTCGTGGCCCGCTACATCCTCAGACTCACAAGCAATACGCTTACTAAGTTCTACACTGCTGTAGCTGTCGGTGTTCATTTTCCAGTTACCGGCCACAAACGGCTTTTTCATATTATTCTCCATATTTCGTTGCTCGTCACCCGTCGCCCGTAACATGAGCGACGAATCACGAGCGACCAGCCACGGTCATAGCAGCTCCGTCGCTCTCGGGAAACTGCCCAATATCGAAAGCTGCAAGCAATGTTTACGCGCCTCTTTCAGCCCTTCTCGGACGTGGTTCTCCGTCCTGTGGCCTAAAAAATCCACGAAGAAATAGTACTCCCACTGCCTTTTTCGGCTGGGCCTGGACTCTATATTTGTCAGATTGATATCGTATCGCTTGAAAACATCGAGCACATCAGCAAGGGCCCCAGCCTTATGTGCGGTGCTGAACAATATGGCGGTTTTATCTTCGCCCGTCGGCTTTGCATCTTCTCGGCTGATTACCAGAAATCTGGTTATATTGTTAGCAATATCCTCGATACTTTCGCAGATGATTTTCAGTCCGTACAACTCCGCAGCAACGCGGGAGCCAATCGCTGCGGCTTTCGGCTCCTCAGCAGCCATTTGCGCAGCCTTGGCAGTGGAGGCAACAGGGATGGTTTGCGCATCCTTAAAAGTGGCACTTAGCCAGTTTCGGCACTGGGCGAACACCTCCGGCTTGGAGTAAATCTTCTCAATCTCATCCAGCGTACAATTGCCTAAAAGATTATGATGGATTGCCATCAGAACCTCGGCGCATACCTTCACATCTGAATCTATCAGCGCATCGAGTGTCTCTATCACCCCGCCGCCCATCGTATTCTCCACCGGCGCAAGGCCCAAATCGCAATGGCCCTTGCTCACTTCGTCAAAGATACTTCTGATATCCGCCAACGGCTCATACTCAACGCTTTGGCCGAACTTGAGCATAGCCGCCGTGTGGCTGAAACTGCCGCCGGGACCAAGATAACCAATCCGCAACGGTTTCTCTAACACAAACGAGCCGCTCATCAGCTCTCGCCAGATAGCCGTCAGACACCTATCCGGCAGCGGTCCTTTATTCGCCTCCGCAATCTTCGTAAAAATCTCTTTTTCACGGTCCGGTGCGTAGACAGGTTTGTCCGTTTTGTTCTTTAGCTTTCCTATCTCGACCACAACGCGCGCTCGCTCATTGAGCAATTGCACAAGCTGACGGTCGAGCTCGTCTATCCGTTGTCTTAGTTCTTCAAGAGTCATATATCAAAATCAAAAACTTAAATGCAAAAAACCAAATGGTACAAAAAATGCTAAATCAATATGCCGCTTTTCAATACTGCCCTGTAATCTTGTCCTCTACCTTTTGATATTTAATCTCCCTTATTTTGACCATATTTTTATAAAAACCAACATAATTAACACAATTTTGTTCTTACGTCAATTATTTTGGCTTCGGTAAAGGAAAAAAGCAAAAAAGAGGCAAAAAGAAACTTTACAAACCGTGTTAATGCTCAAAATCTACATATAAATAAAGATAAAAAATCCGTGTAATCCGCGTCTAAAAAATGCAAAAAGTCATAAAATACGTAATTTTTCAGACTAAATGGGGCTATTTCAGCCTGGCCGGCACCGAATATGGGCTCTTACGAACTTATCTGCCAGCTCCGAAACCCGAAAAAATTAAATCATTAATTCTAAAGAATTTGCTGGCCCCGAATCAAAATACGAGTATCAAGCATCGAGTATCGAGTATCGAGTATCGAGAATCGAGTATCGAGTATCGAGAATCGAGTATCGAATTCGACAAGACCTTTTTCAAGCCGCTTCAGGAGCAAATTACCACCTATTTTGAAGGTGCTTACGTCAATTTTAGACCAGATATTCCCATCAACCTTGATGGATTTAGTTCGTTTTGCCGCTCGGTTCTAAGAGCATGTCGCAGGATTAGATTTGGCCAAACGGTAACTTATTCGGCCTTAGCAAAAAAAATAGGCCGATCAACGGCTGTCCGAGCGGTCGGCAATGCGCTGTCCAGAAATCCATTGCCCTTGATTATTCCTTGTCACAGGGTAATTCGCAGTGATGGCAAGATCGGAGGATTTTCCGCTCCCGGCGGCAAAAAACTCAAAGAAAAGCTGCTTAACCATGAACTTGCAGCCCTAACTTGTTCCAAAGATTGTCTATATCCTGAATGATTCATTAACCGCAGTGGCCGCTGCTCGCCGCCGGCAAGAAATTAGACACGGATCGTGAATCGTGTATTGTGAATCGTGAATCGAACCACGAATCACGAACCACGAGCCACGAATCACGAACCACGAGCCACGAACCACGAACCACGAACCACGAGCCACGAACCACGAACCACGAGCCACGAACCACGAGCCACGAACCACGAACCACGAGCCACGAACCACGAACCACGAGCCACGAACCACGAGCCACGAACCACGGTCCGTGTCGTTTAAATTTTATCTCTGCGAACGCCGCCGTTAAATATGCGGAATATAGACCTGTACTGCGGAAATTCTTACTCTAAATGAACGGCCCTGCTTCGTTTGTCCGCCTCAAGGCTGGCCTTTTTAATGATGTCATAGAGTATGCGGGGACCTCGTATCTTTTCAAAGACAAACTTCGGGTCTGTCTTGTCGGTTGTGATTATTCCCACAGTGCCGATTCCAAAAATGCAGTCGAGCACCGTTCTGCGCATTTTCAGGTCGATAACCCGGAACATATCCAGATTATCAACCTTCCGGTCGAAAACACCTCGCCCCCATTCAATCCTCTCGGGCGTAATTTCATAGCGGGTCATCTTGAGTCTTAGCGCCTTTATAAAAAGCACGAGCACAACAACTGTTGCAAGTCCAAGACCGGCTATCAGCCTGTATCGGCCAACCGCCAAAGCCTGGCTTTCGGTAAGGTTCAAGCCCAGCACGTTATTAGCTAAGTTTTCGAGCGGCAGCTTTATCAAAAGGCCCGCCACAACAATAAAGATAAGTCCCTTGACCACCGCCGGCGCCATCCCCCACAGAGACGGCCTGCATACCAGCAGGATATTACCGTCTGTTTGCTCGTCTTCTGATGACGGGGAATCCGTTTCGCAGCCGGTTTCTTCCAGGGCCCTGGCCCTACTGCTATTTAGAAACTCCCCGCAGAACCGGCACTTTATCGCCTGTGCCTGAATCGTCTCAGCGCAAAATGGGCATTGTTTTGTCCGCAAGTCAACAACTGTCATCAGCTTATATATCGGAAATATTCAATAAATTTAAGCAATAGATTCCTTCGCCTGGTATTTCTTAAAAAAATATGAGAAAATGTAAATTTTATTTGACATTTAGTTAAAGACTCTTTACATTGTGTCAAGTTTATTATACATGCAAAAAGTAATTTATAGCTGCAAAGGGAAAACCGTCATGAATAAAACACAGAAAAGTGCGTTATTTTCTCTTGTTTTATTATTCTTGCTTATCATTTTTAGTGTTCACAGCACCAAGGTAATACTTGATATATTCTCTCCTGAAGGCTGTCCCAATGCATTAGGAATCGTTTTATTCTGGGCGTTTCTCCTTTTTGGATTTATGGTGCTGTCGGCCTTTTTGCTCTATAGAAAAAAACAAAGCTCCGCTGAGGTGGAATCTGATGAACGTGACGACCTTATAAAAAAAAGGGCGGTGTTAGTTTGTTTCATCTCAGTCTGGATTTTGTTATTCTCTATTTACGCAGTTCTGTGGCGTATTGTCGGACTGGACGGTTCGATTCCTATATGTATATTGCCGTTTATTTATCTGGGAGTATTTTTTGCTACGATGCTTGTTTACAATGTCACGGTTCTGGTTCAGTACAGCTGGGGAGGCAAAGATGGCGCAAAATAAACTAAAGAACCAGATTCGTCGGCTTCGCTTTGAAAATGGCGAGATGACCCAGCAGCAATTATCTGACCACGTAGGTGTGACTCGTCAGACTATAATCGCCATCGAGGCCGGCAAATATGCGCCGTCACTGACTTTGGCCTTTAGAATAGCACGAACTTTCGCTGTACCAATTGAAACCGTCTTCCAATATCAGGAACAAGGTGTTTAGCAGTCGCCGGAACGGCGACGACCCTCAAACGATATTGAGCATTCGGTATCCAGAATCAAGTATCCACCATCGAGCATCGAGTATCGAGCATCCAGCTATCTTTCGCCTTCTATGAGTTTCTCTGCCTCGGCTAATAACCCTTTTACCCACTCATTTTGAGCAAGCCCATTCTGAAACTAACCGATTAATCTCTTTTAGTCCTTTTTGCTTGGCGGTTCCTTGTCTTGATAAAGGGCTTTTATCTCGGCTTCGCTGAGGGCATAGCTGTAGATTCGCACATCGTCAATCAGGCCATTCCAATATTTGTCTGGACTCCACTTGGGTGAATCTGGCTCGTGGCCGATATAGATGGGCTGGTTGTTTAACGCTATCTTGCCTGAGGCCAGCTCAGAGTTGTCGAGCTTGCCGTCAATGTATAGTGCTAACCGCTCTCCATCGTATGTGCCAACAACGTGATGCCATTCTCCATTGTTGACATTGATGTTTCCGCAGACACCTGGCACCTGTCTGGTTTCCATAGTAATTCCTTGGCAGGCGAACTCAAGGCGATTGGAATCCCACCACCTTTGCATCCTCCAAGATGACTCCCCTCGGGCGACAATGCACTGGCAGAACAGGTTGAAGGAACTAACCTTTATCCAGGCGGCAACGGTAATTGCGTCGGTGATATCGAGAATTTGGTCGTACCCACAATTCACGTAATCGTCCTTGCCGTCGAACGCCAGTGCTCCGCATATCACACCGGGTTGCCATTGAGGGTTACCTACAAGTCGTCCGTGAAGATTGTTACCGGAAGAATCAAATGCTGTCTGCCCTTCGGTCTCATCTAGCTTCCACCATGCGACCATAGGTCTCACCTCTGGGGCCCGGTATTTCTGGTGTGCCTGGTACATCTTGAGCCGATCGTTCATCTTGTCCCGGTTTCCCGATCGGTCATCTTCAGCAAACAGTGATATTGCCTTCATCTGCCAGTTAACAGCAGCGTCAAAGTCACCTGCCTCAGCATATGCGGCTGCAAGTGTGTCAAGGTACAATGGGTTTTTCCACTCGGCCAAGTCACAGGCGCTGGTTGCGTTCTCAATGGCTTTGGCTGAGTCACAGAATTCTGGCATCGGGCTCGTAGCCTGCAGATGTGCCAGGTCATTCAGGGCGATTACAAACGCCGGGTTGATTTGTACGGCTGCTTGGTAGTTCTGTAACGTCTCTTGGAGAGAGCCGCCTCGATGGTAGTTGCGTTCTCCGGCTATGTAGTGGGCCCGCGCTATGGCTATTGCGAGTCTGTCCAGGTGGCCCACCATGCGAGGATCTAAGGCGTTAGCCCCAGTCTTGAGTTGAGCAAGTTTATCAGCAGCATTTTGCAGTTGCCCCATTTGGATATGGCCCCAGATCTCGGTGAGTGCGCTGTCATTGCCTACCATGGTCTTCTCTGCCTCCCAAAGACACCTTTCATGCTGTTCCAGGATGCTTTCTTTCTGGTCGCAAAGACCCCTCAACCGCGCAAGCAAGGCCTGAGCCTCCGTATCACGGCCTAATTGATGAAGCGCCATGGCCAAGTATGCTAGATTAGGGATTTCTGACGTCTTCAGAAGCAAAGACCGGTGGAGTTCGTCCGCACGACTCAGAGTTGAAGCCGCCGTCTCATATTGGCGAGCCCCGTAGCATTCCACACCCTTGGATGCTAGCATCTGTAAGAACATTGCTGTACACTTCATCGAATCATTGGTGACATTGTGGTTTTCTCCGAGTGTACTACGACTGATCTGAATTGACTTCGTTAGCAACGGACCAGCCTCACCCAACATTCCCATCGTGGCGTATACGAGTGCAAGGTTGTTGCCTGATACAATCGTCAACGGATCTGCTTCACCCAGTTCGTCTCGACGAATGTCCAGAGCCTTCTTGAGGTAGTTGCTCGCCTCCTGATACCGCCCGAACGCTTCAAGTGCGTGCCCAAAGAAACTGTAGCCTTTGGCCCTTGTCAATGTTGGTCCTCTGAAATCCCTCTCGAACTCACTTCCACAGTACGCCAAGGCATCATCGAGAGTGGTATTCCAAGCCATGCGGCCCCAACTGTGGGTGATTGGATATTCATCAAATTCATAGAAAGGAACGATGGTCTCTAGTGTTTTGGCGTATCGTTTGGCTTCATCGCGGGCGTCCTCAGCCTGAGCACGAGCAGCAGCTTCTCTTTGCAAAGAACGTTGGGCTCTGAAGTACAACGCAGTGCTGACCACCAACCCCAACACAATCGCGACGGCCACCATCGACACCGTCGCGACTGAGCCAGCGTGCTTGCGCACAAATTTCTGTACACGGTAAACGACTGTCTCAGGGCCGGCGATGAGCGGCAGGCCATTCAGATAGTTGCGAACATCGTCGGCTAACTCTGAGGCCGAGCGGTAGCGCCTGCAGCGGTCCTTACGCATCGCCTTTAATGGAATCCACTCTAATTCACGATGCAGACGTCGGGCTAATGCTATTACCTGTGTACCACGGCTGGCTGCAATTGTCTTAGCCTTTTCTCCGAGACTTGTCAGCCGAATGCTCGGCGAGGCCGGCTCAAGCTCGCGTATCGTCTGCTGAATCTCCGCAAGTCCTGCACGCGCAAAAGACTCTTCTTCAAACGGCAATATGCCAGCCAAGAGTTCATAAAGAACCACACCTAATGAGTAAATATCCGAGCGTGTATCAATATCCTGCGTCGCCAAATCCACCTGCTCAGGACTCATATACTCCGGCGTGCCTAACAACTGGCCAGCAAAAGTAACAAAGGTCTTATCAGTCAGCGGCTGAGTAATCGCCTTGGCAATCCCGAAATCAATAATCTTCGGGACCGCTCTATCGCCGTGAACAGAGACCAGAATATTCGACGGCTTAATATCTCTGTGAATAATCCCTTTTTGATGGGCATGATGAACGCCCTCGCAGACCTGCTCAAACAATCTCAGTCTCTGCTCAATATTGAGCTTGCGGTCGTCGCAGTACTTCACGATGGATAGTCCCTTGACGTATTCCATCACAAAGTAAGGCCGACCGGTCTCGGTAGTGCCAGCATCAAAGACATGGGCGATGTTTGGATGGTCCAGCAAGGCTAAGGCTTGTTTTTCAGCCTCGAAGCGGGCGATGACTTGTTTGGAATCCATGCCTGGTTTGATAATTTTCAAAGCCACCCGCCGTTTGACGGGCTCTTTCTGCTCAGCTAAATACACCAATCCCATCCCGCCTTCGCCGATAAGTTCCAGAAGCTCATATCGGCCAATCATCGTACCAGGCCCTTCAATCATAGGACCTTCGATAGTAACTTCGGCCTTTTTTTCGCTGAGCACCGCCTTCATTAGGCATCTCGGACACGGGCCTTCGGGGGCATCGGTCGGCAACAGGGCATCACATTTAGGACATCTTTTTTCGTCAGCCATAATGACCTGCCTTTCAAAATTTTATACGCCCGTGGCGTATTTTGATTTCCTTCAGGGCTTAATAAGGAAAAATAATGAAAAGGTTACAAAAATTCTACGAATTTTTTGGGCAGAATAAAACCAGCAATATCCAAAATGAATCTTGCCGGGATTATATGCAAAAATCTTTAACCCGCATATTTCATGAGTTTTATGAAAAATGCGATTTAATTTTTATCACATAAGAGGATACGTGCATAGCCGAAAATTACACACTCGTTGTTTTTTAAAATACGGCTAAAATTATGTCGAATGTCGTAATTTCTTTAATAAAAACCACTTAATTCTCTGTGTTCTCTGTGCCCTCTGTGGCTTTATTCTTTTGTGCCTTTTCGTGGCTATCTCTCTCTGCGGTCTCTGTGACCTCTATGGCTTTGAAAAATTCAGGTTAATCGGCTAACGCAGAATATAATTCTCGAATCTCATCCTCGATTTGTTCCGTTGTGGTAACGGTCTGGGCAATCTCTTCCCGGACAAGCTCGCCATAACGCTGTCTAAGCCGATATACAGCGACTTTAACTGCCCCTTCTGTCATATTTAATCTGGCAGCTACGCTGTGGTAAGACATAGAACCCTGCTCCATAGTCAGATATGCCTTCAAATGCTCAAACAACTGCTGTTTATCCGCGTTTACATATTCGGCCTTTAGACGATTCATTGCCTGCTTCAATACCGCCTGGGCCCAATACCTTTCAAAAATCTTTTCCGGTGAAAGAGTATCGACCGGCTCACGACTATACCGTGTTTCACCATCATCAATATCCAAAGCCAGGGCCTTCCTTCCGCCACCACGCTTTTGAGCCTCTGTACGGTCCCATTCATCAGCGAGAAAATGCTTGAGTGAAGCAAGCAAAAAAGACCGGAATTTTCCTCTTTCGGGGTCGGCTTTTCCTATTCCTTGTCTTTCTAATAAGCTGGTGAAAAAAGATTGAGTATAATCTTCCGCCTGCTGTCTGTTATATCCCCGCCGTCGCAAATACGCATAAATGGGCAGCCAATAAGTTTCGCACAGAGTGCTCAGTGCCCGTGTGTAGTTGGGCGACGATTGATTGCCCGCTGCCAGAATTACGCTCCAATGTGTGGTCGCAAACGTAGACTGGCCAGGCGTTGAGTTTCCTCGTTTTCTATTTGACATTTCCAAGATTAGAACTCTTGCAGTAATGAAAGCAGCTTTCTATCGAGCTTATGGCCGTGGAAATCCTCGTACTGGACATCTTTTCGCTCAGAATCGAGAATGCCGAATGAGCCGCGGAAGTTCCAAAGTGCCAGGCCGATGCCGTGGCCGGTAAGAATCTCTAAAACATCGCGCAGCCAAGCCAGGACTATCTTGTGCGGTGTCTTATTATAAGCCCCGCCTTCACCGCAGTGCACGCCTACTCCTTTTTTCGCAAGGTCGGCCCACTTCTGGTAATGCTCTTCCAGGCGCTTTCGGTCCCAGTCGTGCCCTGGCCAGGCCGGCTCGGGGAACTGCTCGCTACGCACCCATGAGGCCTTGTAGTGACTTATGAACATCGGCTGATACGCCCGGCAGCTCTGTGCGATTCCAAGGTCGGCTAACTCCGGTGCCGGCTCATTCCCCCAGCTCATACCGTCAGCAATGACGATGCGCTGCGGGCTTATCTCGCGGATGGCTGCCACCGCCGTCCGGACAACCCGCTCGTGGTCGGAACGGCTCATACGTTCACCAATGGAAGGCGGCTCATTGATAAGGTCGAAGCTAAGCTTCTCATTCGAAATGCCGTGATAGCGCTTCGCCATCGTCTGCCAGTGAAAGCAGAATGCCTTCAGCGGCTCAGCATCCTTCCATAAATTATGCGGCTCAGTGAATTCCCTGTTAACAGAATATCCCGGCCCGCGGTGAAAGTTCAGACTCACGTGCAGGCCGTATTTATCGCCGAGCTCAACAGCCCGGTCGAGCTTTTCCAGCATCGGCTCGTGGAGTTTGTAGTCGTCGCCGTCTTTTATCCACAGACGATAGCAAAGCGGCAAACGAACGAAGTTAAAGCCCAGGTCACGTATCCACAGGAAGTCATCCTCGGCCCAATCCCCTTCGCTCCGCATCGTGAACATATCTTGCAGGTTGAACCCCCGCCATCGCGGCAGCACCGTTTGCGCTACTGAGCCCTCGACTTCGCTATCCGCAGGACGCCTCTCGGCGGGGACAAGTTTGGCTGTCTTCTTTCCTTTTTCTGGTTGCTGTGCATACCCGGGTAGCGCCACCGCAGCCCCAATCGCCACCATTTTCAGCAAACTCCGGCGATTCAGCCGATTGTCTGTTTTTGTTCTTACAAAGTTGGGTTCCTTTCTACAGCTACTGGGAAAGTTAAATCGATTATTTTTCATTTCTTTTTCTCCTGACTGTTCATCCATTTAACAACTCATACAAATATGGTACATACAAAATTTAAACAAAATTTTTCAAAAATAAGACCAAAATTTGGAGTTTTTCTGGTTTTTTTTATTGTGATGCTTATTTTCAGGGCAAAAATGATGGTTGGTCTGTTAATTTGCGTGGTTTAGAAAAGATAGATAAGAAAAATAGCCCAAAAAATGGCAGAAAATTACACAAAAATGAACAAAAAATGAAGGAAATTAACTGCTTTTTGACCAAAAATTGACAAAAATGAGCACTTTTTGAACCAGTTTTTTCCACCTCTACCCCCTATGTAAACGGTCGCGCCGCGAGTTAGTAGTGAGCGTTTAATTGGTGAGCGGCTTAGCGGTTAGTAGTGAGTTAAAGTGAACTAAAGTGGGATAACAGAAAACAAAAAAGCAATACTGGATGCAAGACAACAGAAGACAGAAGGCAGAAGAGAAAAGAAAGGGTATCAGGGTATCAGCGTATCAGCGTATCAGGGTATAAGGAAAAAAAGAAAAAAGGAAAAGGACCGATGGTATAGATAAATTCTAAATCCAAAGCACTAAATTCGAAACAAACCTGTCTGACGACAGTCAAGATTCAAATGACTGAAATATAAAACTCAAAATAAGTTAAGCCACAGAGAGTACAGAGGAGAAAGAGACAATATTTAATTGAAATAATTTTCAGCTTTGGGTATTATTTGATACAAAAATAGAAAATAGCGACGAACAATAGGCACCACCACACGTTATGCCTAATCATTTTGCATGATTTGGAAAAAATAATATAAAGGGCATTGATTGGTCGATAAAAAGTGTGTATTATATAACCATCCGTGGGCGAATCTTACCTTAATCTTTAATCAGGGGGCCATGTTATGGATAGGCAACAAATAGGCGTAAAGCTTACCATCGACGGTTTAAAGCTGCCATTCAAAATAGATTACTTCGAAGACCGTTTGATACTGCAAAAAGCTATTTATTTAGCGCAAGCAGCAGGGGTCAACCTTGGCTACTACTATCACTGGTACCTTTACGGACCTTATAGCCCTTCCCTAACGCGTGATGAATATGCTATCGCAATGGACATTTCTGCTGATATGGATGAGTCCGAAGGGTGGAAGTTGGACGATGGCTCCTCACAACGATTGGAAAGAATACGAGGTATATTCAAGGAGCTCAAAGGGGATGACCTTGCGAAGAAGCTGGAGCTGTTGGCATCAGTCCATTTTCTGATAGACCGCAGACAGGTCTCAGGAATAAACACTAAGCAGATTACTGAAACCTTGAAACGATTCAACAAAAATTTTAGCGAGGAGGATGTCAAAGAGGCATTAGAGAAATTGAGAACCTATGGTCTTATCAGAACGTGACTGCTTTGGGAAACTCATCATTGATTCAGTCCACAGTGACATTCGCAGTTTTTAAAGTAGTTTATTTCTTGAAATAGAAAGTAACTTCATGAATGAACCTTGGAAAGATTGGATACCAGGCGTTCTATCTAAAGATCAAGTCAAGAAATTGTGTAGAGGAGGCTATCTTGAGAATGTAGTTAATTTGGATGAGAAAAAGGGTCCGGTCGATTATTCGTCTATTGATTTAACATTATCAGATGAAGGTTACGAAATGCTTACAGGGTCAATAAAGCCCGCCGGAATCGAATACAGAAGAACAATACTTGAGAATCCCGATTACGCTCAGAAATTAAATGCAGGTACGGACAGTATATTCAATCTTGATAAAGGTAAAACATATGTATTCTGTTTAAATGAGAAGCTTGACAAGATAAGTAAAACTTCAATTTATGGTCAAGCTACAGCTAAAAGTTCCATCGGTAGGGTAGATGTGCTAGCCCGACTGATTGTGGACGAGATGTTTCATTATGAGTATTTCGATCCTGAGAAGTTACCACAGAGGCATGTTGAGATGTTTTTGGAGATAAGTCCTATCACTTACAATGTAAGGGTTAAAAAAGGGATATCATTATCACAACTTCGTTTGTTTTACGGTCATCCACGGGATTCATTGAAGCAAGGCAAGGAATTATGCAAATCTCTATTGTTCCGTGAAGAAGCACCAGTATCAGAACCTTTACTATCGGTCGATTTATCGGAAACGGAAATCTGCAAGAAGGGAAATGTTAAGGCTTCTGCGTTCGGTGCCAAAAAACAAGAAAATCCTATAGATTTATGGAAGCATAAGGACAAAGAAGATAGACCTGATCCATCAGAATACTGGGAGCTATTACATGTAGATGAAAGAAATCGATTGTACATAAAAGTAGGCCGTTTCTATATTATAAGGTCAAAAGAGAGACTCTGCCTACCAAAAGGAATAGCAGTCTATGCAAGGGCTATTGATGAAACAATTGGCGAAATGCGCGTACACTATGCTGGGTTTGCGCATCCTTTCTTTGGTAAAAACCGGAAAGACGAGAAAAGAGGAACACCGCTTATATTTGAAGTTCGTGAACATAGTTTTCCTGTCAGTTTAAGAGACGATGAAAAGTTGGCAAGACTTGAGTTTTATCGAATGTCAGAGGATTACGAACTGGATAGCGAAGATGAGGGTAACGAAGAGGACGATTATAACGAACAAGAACTTCAGTTATCGAAATTTTTCCGTTCTTGGTAAAACATGATTTAATTGAAGTCGTAATTACTATATGGTATATGGTTGAAGAATATGAAAGACTTGTTTTCGCCAAACCATAATTTCCGAGTTGTTAGACTATCCGAGGCCGACGCGAAAGCCGGGACATACCATTTGAAAAAATTGCGGGAGTTAGTATTAGAAAACGAACCAATGTATCCGAATATTAAGGAGTGGTTTGACGCAAAAGTTATGCAGGGCTTGAAGGTTTCTGAAAGAATCGGGTATGTTGGATACCTTGATGAGAAGCCTGTTGTTTCTGCAGTAGTAAAGCGGGGAGCGGCTGCTAAATTCTGCCACCTTCGAATAAAGGAAAAACTTCAGGACATCCATCTCGGAGAAGCATTTTTTGGCTTGATGGGATTAGAAGTAAGAGATTTTGCGAAAGAAGTACACTTTACCCTTCCAGAAAGTCTTTGGGAAAGAGAGAAGAATTTCTTCAAGTCATTTGGATTTGCAAAAGCTGTCAAAGCGGGACATCAATATAGGATGTTCGAGGATGAGCTTAAGTGCTCTTCGGATTTTGGTAAAGTGTGGGCGGGCATTTTGGAAAAACTTCCGAAGATTTCACGCGCCTTTTTTGTGGATGGACGTTCGCTCCATAGTAGACTTTTAATGAGTATCAAGGCGGAACATGCTAGGAAAGTCCTGTCTGGAAAGAAAAAGGTCGAGATAAGAAGGAAGTTTTCGAAGAAGTGGACGGGCTGTAAAATTAGTATATACGCTTCGGGACGTGAACGTTCTCTCGTGGGTGAAGCATTAATAAGCAGAGTGGTTGTAGGGGAACCTGAAAGTATTTGGGAAAGGTTCCACGAGCAGCTTGGATGTACGAGAGCAGAGTTTCATGAGTATACTGGGTCCTTGAGGGAAGTTTACGCTGTTGTATTGGAAAACGTTATACCATATCGAAAAAGAATATCTCTAAGTGAGGTTTCGAACTTAACGAATAAGAAGTTGCGACCACCACAAAATTATTACAACCTAAGCAACAATATAAAATGGGCAGAGGCCGTTTCTATGGGGGATTTGTTGCAAAGTAGTTTCGGAGTGAGAGATCCCATTTTACTGTAAAGCTTTACCGGCAATTCTAAGAAAATAAAAACTAAAAAGGGAATCTTAGTTGAAAGCCCTTTTCATATTGGACAAAGTCACACGCTCTTCATAAGTTATTTCGGCACTTCAAATTGTTTGGGGAGTTTGGTACAATCCTTTTTTAGTATTTCGTATTGCGTATATCGTATGTCGTGCTGCATAAGACCTGGCATAAAATGTAAGGTTAAATATGTGGGTCCCCGCCTTGGCGGGGATGACAATACCAAACGATATTGTCAATTTGGATAGAAATTATGGCGCTGCCGGTAGTTGCGATAATTGGTCGGCCAAATGTGGGTAAGAGCAGTCTGTTAAACGCGCTGGCAGGCGAGAGAATAAGTATCGTCGAGCCATCAGCAGGCGTTACAAGAGACCGCGTCAGCACCTTCATCCGAAAAGACGACCACTACTTCGAGCTTGTCGATACTGGCGGATACGGCGTAGTCGATAGCGACCACCTAAACAAGCATATCGAGCAGCAAATCCTCCAGGCGATTGGGTCGGCTAAGGTCGTCCTATTTATGGTCGATATTCGCGAAGGCCTTTTGCCGCTTGACGAGGAAATAGCCCGGCTTCTGCGCAAAGACAAGCTCGATGTTATCGGCGTTGCCAACAAGGCCGACACTGCAAAGCTCTTTCCCGCCGCTGCTGAGTTTTCCAAGCTCGGCTTCGGAGAATTTCTTTGCGTCTCGGCAAAAAACAATATCAACAAAAACGTTCTGCTCGATAAAATCTTCGACAAACTCACAACTTCGGAATTAGGCAGGCCGGCAGAACCGATTATGAAGCTGACAGTCATCGGCAAACGAAACACCGGCAAAAGCACCCTCGTAAACGCTATGGTCGGCTCTGAAAGAGTAATCGTCAGCGAGACGCCGGGCACAACCAGAGACGCCATCGATGTGCGGTTCGAAAAAGACGGCAAAACCATCGTCGTCATCGACACCGCAGGGGTACGAAAAAAAAGAAAAATAGCTGACAGCATCGAGTTTTACAGCTACGTTCGCACTACGCAATCGATTCGGCGTGCCGACGTCGTGCTGTTTATGATTGATGCCACCACAGCGGTCTCGCAGGTCGACAAGAAATTGGCCAGATTCATCGCTGATGAATACAAAAGCTGCATAATTGTTATCAACAAATGGGACCTTGCCAAAGACACAACGGCCACGAGCAGCTACGAAGAATATTTGACTAAATCCCTGCCGGGCTTAAGATATGCACCGATAGCCTTTACCACTGCTACCGAAGCGAAAAACGTTCAGAGCGTTCTGGATTTGGCGGCTGAGATTTTCAAGCAGACCACGACGTGGATACCGACTGCCAAACTGAACAAGGCATTCGAAGTCATAAAGGCTGAGGGCGTCGGCGCAGCCAAAGGCCGAAGAGCCGCCAGGGGGGGCAAGGCCGGGTGGCCAAAGATTTACTACGCCACTCAAATCGCGGTCAACCCTATTACGATACTTATCTTCGTGAACAAGCCGAAGCTTTTTGACGAGAATTACCGCCGATTTATTACAGGGACATTGCGAGAGCTGCTGCCGGTAGATGAGGTGCCCATAAGACTTCTGGCCCGCTCCCGCAGAAAATAAAAAGCTTATACGGATTCGAAAAATATATGCACTTTGCGGACTCGCCGCCGCTAAGCCCGCCTGCCCAGATTTTCGTACGGCGGGCAGGTTTTTGCGACCCGGCTACGGCACGCTCCGCCGTGACGAGAGCGGGGCTGTTATTGGGATATCAGAATATCAGGGAATCAGGGTATAGTTTATCAGGTTATCAGGGAATTAGGATGTAGGTTATCAGGGAATCAGGGGTGTAGGTTATCATGTTATCAGGATATCAGGTTGGATATGCAACAGAGCGGCGACCGTGAGCAATCGAGCAACTGTTCATCCTCTCTTTCTCAAATCCAGAGTTCTTGAAGCTCTCCATAAGTATATACGCATATACTTATATAAATCTATGAAAACCCAATCTTAAAACCATGATTCATAAAGAAGTCTATAAGTATATACGCATATACTTATACAGTTTTACCAAACCCCATTCTCAAAACAGTGATTCTTTATATAGTCCATAAGTATATACGCATATACTTATAAAGTGCTGATACAATTGTCAAACGGAAAAAGAAAAATCATCGAAATCTTCCAAAACAAAATCCCCGATACCATCTCCGCTCTCTGGCAGAACCAATCGAAAACCGTCCTCCGTCTTCCCTCACTCGCGCACAACGCATCACTCACTCATCTCTGGATTGATTAACAGTAGACCTGTCCCCCTTGCCTTCTGCTGAAGACAGAAAAGGGAGCATTTAAATTTTATGATTGGTATAAGAATCTATTAAAAAAGATTCCTCGACTCCGCCCCCGCGCTTTCTTGCCCGCCGCCCCACGCTCCCCTACGGGTAAGACGCGGGGAAACCGCGAGGCAGACGAAAGCAGAAACGGGGGCTCCGCTCGGAATGACAGTCCCTAAAACCATGAGTGAAAGAAGACTATTCTACTATCACGGTTTTATCGGCTGGGATGCCGAGCTGTTTGAACCTTTTAGCACGGCTCTTTTCATCGCCGACGTGAATTTCACGAGCGATTTTTCCAACTTCCAGCGCACGCTCTCTGGGGACGACTATGACGCCGTCACCATCACCTACAATTAAATCGCCGGGGTAAACAAGAACGCCTGCACAATTTATTGGAAAGTTATAAGATTCAGCAATAAGCCTTCCCGGCCGAACCCCGCGGGTGCTATACGCGTCTTTGCAATAGACTGCAATTTTTTTGACCTTAACAATCTCGTCGGTATCACGTGCGCCGGCATTGGTAACTACTGCTACTACACCTTTTGACGACCAGCCGAGGCTGTTATTGGAGCCTATAAAACCACATTCCGGAATTCCTCCTGCGTCGATAACAGCTACATCTCCGGGTTTTGCTACGTCGAGCCAGGCATCACGCGCTCTTTTGTACTGCTCGGATTTGAAATTCTTGAATCCTTCAAAGTCCGGAAAGGAGTTCTGTCCGACTCTGACATCGGTGGGCACATGGCGAACGGTAATGGCAAATCCTACGAAACGATGAGAGAAATTTTCCACGTCCCGCCATAAAGGCCTTATGCTTTTGTCCATTAAACCTATGTCCTGCAGACCAATCATGTCCATACCGTCAAGAACATCGGTAAGCCGCAAATCCCTGTACAGGTCGAGAATTTCCTTTCGCGCTTGTTCGCTGTCGTCGAAGCTCTTATTGTTGAGCAGCCTGACGCCCTGCGGCGTTGTAAGTTTACCGGCGGCTTTAGGCTCATTGGCATAGGCGATAAAAACAGCCGACATCAAAATAAACATTCCGAACAAACCAATGCTCTTCAGTACAGATTTGTTTAGATAACACATAATAACCTCCTAAAATTTTACAAGATTTATGTCGTTCGTTTTGCGGATACCGGTTACAAAGATTACACTAAAATTTTGAGAATACAAACAGATTCTGGAACCTTCTGCAGAAATGGCCGGTTCAAATGAAAATGCTTCTATTTATAATCTGAGCTGGGATATTCAGGCCAGCATTGTGGACGACAATCGAGGCCTTGATAGCCTTTTTTAATCTGCCGCACCGGGCGAGACCGCAGCAGAAAACAGAGGGGTCAATATGAAACGAGCTTCTGCCGCCTGCTGAGGATTTTTTAGCTCAATTTCGCGCTTTCGGACGGATTCCAGAGGAAAATTGTAGACAACTGCTCTGCGCTGCTCGCCTGCGCCTTTTTTGGCGTCGGCGTCGAAGATATACAGCGTCATTAGAGGCAATGGCTGCAACTCGTAGGCCCGCTTGGCCTCAGGAGTAGCTCTGATAGCAATAGGACTCAGCACCTGCGGCAGATTGGTTACCTGTACGCTATATTCACCCACCAGGGCGGGACTCAAGGCGACACTGAGCGTCGTGTTGGTTATGGTGTAGTCGCTAAGGCGGTCTTCCTCCGGCGGCAATCTGACTTTGACGGCTGTGGCGGCCTCCCTTATCTGACTTTCTGTCAGCTCGATGTAGGGCTTTTTTACAACAGCCAGGAGCCTTGCCTGCTCGATTTCCCTGCGTGTCAACCGAACTCTCGCCGTCCTGAGGTCCTCGGGCACAAACATATCGACCTTTTGCGGCTCAATGCTTTTAACCTCTAAAGGAATTCCATTTTCGTCAAAACATTCAACAGTCAGCGATTTTTCGACAAGCGCAACAACATCGACATCAAGCAACTCCGGCTCGCATGATATAACTTTGAGGCCAAGACGCTTTATTTCCTTGTCTTTCTGCAAAAACGCCAGCAGATTTAAGGAATAGTTTCCGGGCTTATCCATTTTTTCCTGTACGGCATCAAAATTAAACTCGATTTCCCTTCCCTTTTTTAATCTTCTTCCCACATCGGCAACGGCTGCGTGAGGACCTGAAAGAGTTATCTTGATGTCGGCTGTAAGGGCCTGACTGAAGCTTATCCAAAGCTTTGGATTCGCCGATTCATCTACGACAATAGTGGCTGGCCTGTCAGGCAATATCTCATCCAGCGCCAAGTCCGTCCAGACCCAGATAAGGACCGTCAAAAATATTACAACTGCTATTTTGCCGTATTTGAGATTTCTAAACATCGTATATTAAAAATCAAAGTGAACTAAAGCGACTATGAGTGAACTAAAATGAACTAAAGTGACTAAAGTGCCTAAAGTGACTAAAGTGAGAAGATAACCCGTAGCTTTAGGCAATTCAAACTTTAGCTCACTCCAAACTTTAGCTACTGCCTTTCTTCACATACAAAATTTTTCATTCCTTCGCTTCGCATAAGGACCGAGCCAGTTTGAGTATTTTTAACTTTTGATTTCCTATTACGACATCAAGCTTGCAAGACGACTTCTCAACCGGGATTCGTCTATATTTCGCGTAAGCTGTCCATTTTCAGCAATCGAAATGATTCCTGTTTCCTCACTGACGACCAAACAGGCGGCGTCGGAAGAAGCCGTTATGCCGATGGCGGCGCGGTGCCGAGAACCGAGCTCAACGCCACCGACACTGCCGACTTCAGCTAAAGGCAACTGCACGCCGGCGGCAAGGACCCTATCGCCCCGAATTATAACAGCCATATCGTGAAGAGCTGTGCCGGGATAGAAAATGGTCTTGAGCAATTCAGCCGTGACGTTGGCTTCGATACGAACGCCGGTTTCTATGAATTCGCCCAGCGCCACCCGCCTCTCGATGACAATAATGGCTCCGATTCGAGCGGCGGAAAGACCATTCAAAGCGGTAACCAGCTCCTCTACAGTCTTTGATAGCTGCTGGTACGAGGCCGACCAGAAACGAGGCTGACCGAGTCGCATAAGCACTCTTCGAATCTCCGGCTGAAAAGCGGCAACAGCAATAATCAAAACGCCAACCAGAAAACCCTTGTAAAGATATTGAAGCCGAGCGAAGTCAAACTGGCGGACGAGCAAATTTAAGATTAATACGCCGATAACAAGAAGCAGTATCACCCCTCTAAACAACCTCTCCCCACGCGTGCCTTCGAGGAAATCCACAATCCAGTAGACTACCAGCCCAATAAGGATAAGCTCAATGCCAACTACCCACCACTGGTTATTATTAGCGACGCGAGTGAGATAATCAACGAGCGTTTCCACAAGTCAAATCCCCTGGATTGTCGATTGACGATTTACGATTGACGATTTTAAATCGTAAATCGAAAACCGCAAATCAAAAATCCGATGATGGTATCCTTTTGTTGGTGAGTCCGCTGGGCTCATCCCTGGCTGGGCGCCGTTGCGACCGCTGCCCTTCGCAAGTGAGATTCTTCGCGGAGTTTACCCGCCAGACGTTAGGCTGGTTTATCCTAAGCAAAGCGAAGAACTCAGAATGACACCCATCATTTACTTAGAGACATAGCACGAGTTTCCCGCCCGTCTTGGCTCGGCCAGGCCGAGATAGGCAAAGCAGCGACCCTCTAAAGAGGTTAACCGGCATCTTTAACCTTTGGGCGGCACCAAAAGGCACCTCTGCCAACTTGGTATTATAGCCAGCACTAATTCTAATTGTCAATCCCGAAAAATTTCCCACAATATTTAATACTACAGCTCAAATAATCTTTGTAAAAATGCTATGGCAAAAATCCGAAGCACAAAATTACCGAAAAGGAACATGGGAACAGAGGCACAAAGGCACAGAGTAATTGTAATTTTGAATTTTGGATTCACTTTATGCCTATGTTTCTTTGCCCCTTTGTGCCTTATGTAAATTTGTTTTGTATTTCGATACTTGTCCGCCACCCGACCTGGCGGGCAAGATTTTGACGTCACCGCTGGAAAAGGGTATAATCATAACCAGAGCAAAAAGCAGTGAGCTAAAGTTTGAAGTGCCTAAAGTTATGCCCTATCTTCTTACTTTAGTCACTTTAGTTCACTCATAAGCATTTTAGCTCACTTTGGTACGGGACAAAATGAAAGCCGACAAAACCGGGTTTAGAGTTATGAGTTTTGAGTTTGTGGAAGGGGCAAGCAATGAAACACAGCAGAATCAGCAGACTTATGCAGATTTTAACAACGCTGCAGGCAGGGAAAAAATACGCCGTCAGCGATTTGTCGAAAATATTTGGAACAAGCCGTCGGACGGTCTTTCGCGACCTCAAAGAACTGCGGACTATCGGCATACCTTATCACTACGACAGCAGGTCCGGCGGATATGCCATAGAGCCTGAGTTTTTCCTGCCGCCTGTAGATTTGAACCTTCAGGAGGCATTGAGCCTGCTCCTGCTGGCCCATAAGGCAAGCAACCAGATACAGTTGCCTTTTAAAAATTCGGCTCTGCTGGCCGCCCTGAAAATCGAAAACAATCTGCCGGTCGGAATCAGACAATATTGCAACACAGCCCTGCGAAGTATCTCCACCAGGGCCGGCGCCCAGGCGCCTATCCTCAAGCCCGACGGACTGGATAAAACCTTCGCACAATTGCAGGAGGCCATCGCGAAAAGACGCAAAGTAAACATCCGTTACCACTCGCTTTTTGAGGACACAATTATTGACGTTGAGCTGTGTCCCTATCATCTGCTCTACAACAACCGTGCGTGGTACGTGCTCGGCCGATCCAGCCTGCACAAAAACGTCCGGACATTTAAGCTCAACCGCATCAAAGAATTAAAAACTGCTGATAAATGTTTCCTCGGCGGCGAGAATTTTGACGTGTACGACTACCTCGGCAGGGCCTGGTCAATGATACCGGAAGGCCGAATCTACAATATCAAGCTGCGGTTCCTGCCCAAAGTAGCTAATAACGTCGCCGAAGTACAATGGCACAGCACACAAAAAGTTACCCGCGACAGCGACGGCTCGGCTATCGTAGAGTTCCGCGTTGACGGCCTGGGCGAAATAACCTGGTGGATACTCGGCTACGGCGACCAGGTCGAGGTGCTTGCCCCGAAGGCCCTGCGCAAAAAAGTCCATCAAGTCGCAGAGAACATGACCCGGCTCAACGAGGAGAGCTAAACCGCATCAAGGTCTTAGATGCAGTTTTGGGAAGTTAAAAAGTGAGCTAAAGTGAACTAAAGTGAGCTAAAGTGAGCTAAAGTTAAATGGGGGGTATCAGATTATCAGGACATCAGGGAGTGGGTATCAGGTTACCGGGTTACAAGGATAATAGGCTACCGTCAGAAATGGCCAAATTCGTCTGTCGTTTATCGGTTGCGCTACTCGTTTCGTCTATCGTCATACGTTCAACGCAACCGACACGAGCTGCGCAACCGCAACCGGATATTCTTTCTCTGGTAGCTGGATTCTCTGATAGACAGAGGTCAGAAGACAGAAATCTGTTGTCCGGATTCAAGGACGATGTTCAAGGTGGCCCAGTCGAGGGCCTCATCTTCTCCGATGAGCAGGTTCAATCTACCATCCTGCAGGAATGAGAGGTCATCTGCGAGGAACTCGAAAATCAAAAAGCCGCTGCCGGTGTGGGGCAGCTCCTCGGCGCCAAGGCCGAGGTCTTCAAATTTGCGGCGAGAAGCTCCGTCAATAACCTCAAGCCACAATGAGTCGTTGCGAGTGCTGCCGCCGGTTTTCTGCATCGCCACCGTCAGCGTTGCTGACACGACACGCTCATAGCGCCCCAGGCTGAATCTGAACGTAAACGGGACCAGATGGTCAGCGGCTTTCTTATCGAACTGGTCTACGACCCAGTTGTTGGCGGCGGCATACGCCTGCACCTCTGCAAGCCAGTCTGCATCGACCAAGACATCGTCCGGACTATCTGCGCCGTCATACTCGTACCTGTCGAAGTCACCGACCCAATACTCGCGAAACTGAGCAGTTGGGTCCGCAAGGCGCTCATTCAACTGGGCGATGTAGAGGCTGTCGTTGGGATTATTGATGGGGTCGCCGAGGCTTACGTGCGAGCCGTGCGAGTCGTAGATGGCAACCGGGGCATTAAGAAAATCGCTCGGATTTATGATTGCCCCGATGCCGCCGATTACCCAGTTCTGAGCGGTGAAGGGGTTCTCGACCAAGAACTGCGGGGCGGTGCAATTCCAGAAGACAATATTGGCGCCGGACCAGCCGTGTCCGGTTCCGCTATTGCCGCGGTTTCGGGCGGCCAGAGAGGAGCCGGGGCCTGAGACATCGATATTGTCGTATAGGTAGCCGCTCGCCCAGCGGTGGTGGGGACCGACTTCGGTATTGCATCGGGCGGCGACACAGTTGTAAAAAACGCCTGGCCCTACGTTCCTGGAGCCGTTGACGTAGTCGTGCCGGCCGTCCTCGGAATAACAGCCCACGAACAGACACAGTTGGCCGTAGTTGCCGAACGGATACCGCCAGCCGCCGACCCTGGGACCCTTCGGCAATAAGCTCGAACAGTCGCTGACCGTTATCGTTCTGCAGTCCTTGCCGACGGATACAACAGCATAAGAGAAGTGTACGCCGGCAACATTGCGAACCCAGGAGTCTTCAACGCCAGATAATGTGATGAAATCCTTATAGTGGTCGGGGTCGTAATTATCGCGGCCGTCGTATTGGCTGATTCCGCGGAGATTCTCGATACCGACGTTTCTCAGCCAGCCGGTCTCGTTGATAGCATAAATCCTTCCGCCGCCCCATCGGCGGTCGATGGAGGTCGTTATAGGGGCGTTTAGAAAGACGCGATTGCCGTCAATGCCTACGATTACGCGGTCCATATAGAACTGGTATGAGCCGGCCTGCCACTGAACGGTGTCACCGGCATCGGGGATGCGGTCCATACCAATCTGGGTTATCCAGGCATCGTTGCAGCGACGGTGCACAACTACACGGTCGCCGACGTTTAGATTTTTGGCCGAGTCAACTTGGAAACACGCGGCCCCGACGGGCACATACTTATCGATGACCTCGTGGGTCGTCCCCGGCACCGTCCAGGAGGAGCAGGAGCCGCTAACACTAAGCAGGGTATTCTGTGCGGTGCCCGTTGCCGTCAAAATCGTCTCGCCTGTGCCGCTGCCCCGCAGGACCACACCGCTGGCGCGGATTCTAAGCGTCTTATTGCCTTCGAGCTGGTAATCGCCGGCCTGCAACTGAACTATGCCCCGCAAGCCATACTCATTAAGCGGCATAGATGAGACCTGGTCGATGGCATCCTGGATACGGTCGTAGTCGCCGCCGCGCTCGGGCGCAACGCTGACAATCCGGTCGGCACTGACAAGCTCCGTCGCATCGGGAATCGACACACCGCCGCCGCCATAACCGACCATAGAGAAATTGGGGATACGGTCGCCGATTTCAGTCGGCCTGTAAATCAAAAAGCCACTTAGACCCGGGTACACTAACCGGCTGTAGTTGTTCTCGGCGAATGATGCTGTCCCGCTCGCCAGGGCCACAATGACGAGCAGAGCCGGGACAGCCTTGCATTTAAGCATCATCACTGCCTCTTTCCTGTTGGAAGCTCACACTGGAAAGTCCGCAAAACGCGAACGAATTCGATTTGACGAACGTAACATATTCTATCTATACATTATAACGAACGCTGCTGCGATTTACAAGGTGCAAAAGGGGGACACACGTTTTCGGCCCAGCCAGCATGAAAGCTTGGGCCATCTTTAGGCTTGCAGAGGACACTATCTTTGATTATGATTTTAAGGAAAGGCTATAATGAGCCGAAAGCTATCTATAGGACAGGTGCTCTGTAAAAGCTCTATTGAGGGATTGAATATTTTATGCAAGGTTGTCACCCCAAGCCCGCAAGAAGAGGGTCGAGGGGACTATTAAAATAGATTCCTCGACTCCGCCCCCGTGCTTTCTTGCGAAAGCAAGAACGGGGGCTGCGCTCGGAATGACAATCCTTCAAATCATGCGTGAAAGAGCGCCAGGATGCCTTTGATATGAACACTTACGCCAACGTAGCTCAACGGTAGAGCTCTGGTTTTGTAAACCAGTGGTTGTCGGTTCGAATCCGACCGTTGGCTTTATCTCGTATTGCGTCGTGCGTCGTGCGTGCTGAGTGCTGCGCAGGCTGAAATACGTAATGACGTTAGAAGATTATCGCTGCATAGCCGACACTGTCGGCACTCGCGGTGCCCATCTTACGTCGCATAACTTCATTACTGCTGGTGTGAGCAAGCAGTAAACCTTCGGTCTTGCCGAGCTTTTTTGCGGCTGCGACCGCGGTGGCCGCTGCGCCGGCGCCGCAGGCATTACAATTCTCAGCAGCACTGGCAAGCATCTCTTCCGGCTCAAGCTTCAAGGCCAAATCGATAAACTGCTTATCATTGACATTGTCAGCCCATTTCAAGGCGTCGGCACCGACACCCATGGGGGTAAAGCCGTAGCGCGGGCCGTAATGGGTCAAATCTGTCGAGCCGATGCAGACGATTTTCTTGCGCTGGTCCCGCGTGACAATCTCGCCAACACTTGTCCCCAAGGCAACTGCCTGCTGACCCGGCGGGACCAGAATGGGCAGTATCTTTGCGCCGGCAAAGAGATACTGTATGAATGGGACCTGCACTTCGATACTGTGTTCGGATATATGGGCGCTTGAGTCGGAGACGGCTGGACTAGTACTCAAGACAGAATCGGCCAACTCTTCATCAATGGCAACTTCGCCGAGCGGGGTTATCCAAGAGCCCCTGTCATAAACGGCGGGCGACCGGCCAAAGTAGCCGTGGGCGGCCCCGAACACTACAAAGGTGTTGACCTTTTCGTGCTGCTGTTTTACCGCAAAGAATACCAATGCCGCCAAACTGCCGCTGAATGTCCAGCCGGCGTGCGGAACAATGCCGGCTACTATCGCTTCAGGCAACGTCTTGCTTAACGTTCTTGCCTCAAGGCACTCATTGATTTCGTCTACGCAGGAATCATGCTGGCCTGGATAAAACTGACCTGCGACAATCGGTTTTCTCTTTTGCATTTTCAGACCCCCTTAACCGACGCTCGACTTTTATTTCAGATTTACACCCCATTGCGGAATTCCAGCCCGTTATACCCTGAACTGCTATTTAAACTTGCATTTTGGGGCACCGAACCATTATTATTACCGCATAATAGAAAAACTGCAAAATATTGTAACCTGTCAAGAAGAAAAAATAAATGGTATCAAAAAAAGAAAAATCAACTCCTGTGGCGGTGGTGATGGGCTCGGACAGCGATAGAGAGGTAATGCAAAGCTGCGTTGAGCAGCTCGGTTATTTCGGCATAGAGCCTGTGGTGCGAATAATTTCAGCCCACCGGACGCCGCAAATAGCCGCTGAATTTGCCGAAACGGCGGCTAAAAGCGGGATAAAAGTCATCATTGCCGCTGCGGGTATGGCCGCCCATCTGGCCGGCACGCTGGCGGGACGAACGAGCCTGCCGGTCATCGGGGTGCCGTTAATCTCGGCAGGCGGATTGGAGGGGATTGATGCGCTATTGAGCACAATACAAATGCCGGCCGGCATGCCGGTGGCAACTATGGCCATCGGGAAGGCAGGGGCGAAAAATGCAGCTATTTTTGCCGCTCAAATCCTGGCATTGACTGACAAAAACATTGAAAAGAAACTATCCGATTTCAAAAAGTCTCAGCAAAAAAGCGTAATCGACAAAGATTCTGCGCTGCGAAAGAAAACCCTGGGTGAAAGCCAGAGCTAAATATTAGAGATTGCCGAGCATCGGTTCGGGACGCTGGGGGTGAAAACTGAATGCGGGCTAAATCGAAAACTATCGTTTTCGGCGAGGCCTGAAGAGGGTAACAAGGCCTACGCCGAGTATCAACAGTGTCGCTGTGGCTGGTTCGGCAATCGTAATAATAACCTCGAAGCTCTTTAAGTTGCCGGTATCAGCATAGTAGGCATCGTAGATTTGTAGTTTCCACTGCCCGAAGGTATCTTGGCCGTCAAATACTAAGAGTTGGGTCGGTGAGCGAGGCCTAAATCGTCCGGTAAACGGCGGCTCTGCGTCTTCGATAGCAACTTCAGCTTCATCGTCAAATATGGTCTGTATATAATCCTCTCCCTCAAAATACTCATACAACGGATTGTACATATTCAAGCACAGCCGAGTTCCGCCGGGGCTTTCGATAAAAATTTGCAAATCGAATACTTTGGTGTGCGTCACACTAATGCCGACGTCGAGGTCGTAGATAGTAAAATGGTCGGGGATTTCTATAACTGCATCGTCCATCCAGCCCTTGCCGTATTCACTCATCGGGTCATCCAGTGCGGGGATGGGCAGGTCAAAGTCGCCGCCATAAATAAGGGTCGGACCGGCAAAAAGGGTGGAATTAAACCCCGCCGCCATAAAAAAAATTGCTACAATCCATTGTACACTGCTGCGCGCTTTCATCCTAAACCCGTCAGCAATTTTAACATCCTAACAGTTAATAACCGGCCAATCCTAATTTACTGTATTAAGAACTGTAATATTATAGGACGATGCTGTCAAATAAAAATTTACTGCCAAGTTTTTTAGGAAATGAAAGTCCCTTAAAACTCAAACTGAGGTATGTTCAGCCAAACAATATTGTAAGTGCTGCTTTGGCAAGAACATAATATTGATGCGAAAAAATATATGCGCTTTGCGGACTCGCAGGCGGGCTATGCGGCGGCGAGAGACGAGCCGAGAAATCTATTTGAACAGATTTAGCTACCGCCAGTTAGTGTCTCCACTGCGCCCCTGAGCTTTCTTGCGAAAGCAAGAACGGGGGCTTCGGTTGAAATGACATAAGAGCAAATTTTAATCACAATTGGTATAATTCAGCGCCATGAATGCCCTGCAATAATCTGGCCCTGGCCCATATTGATTTCGGCCTGGTTGTAAGCTACAGCGCTGGAACATCGGCCGCCGCTAACTGAAGAATATTGTATCACGCCAACACACTGCGACTCGGCAGTTATTCCACGAGGCGAACAGATTATTTGCGATTGTCCACCGATGAAGCCTTGAACACCTTCTGCACTGCCGACACCACCATCTTTATATGCCGTTTGTTCGAGGTTTACGCCAAGCAACTGGCCCTGCATTTGGGATTTAGTAACAAGCTGGCCTTGCAAACCACAAACTTCTGCTTCATGCACAACACCGGTTTTCCCTCGTGCACCGACGGCAGTAGCACATTGGCCCAATAAACCGCCCTGACGTTGAACGGCTAAGGTGGCTCGGCAAGGATTATATTCCATCTGGTGCTGGTTAGCCATCAATATTTGGCCACCCTCTGCTGAGCCATGCCCTCCGGACCTCTCCACTACGTTAACTGCTCCGATTGAAAAACCTTCTACCTGCCCAATACCAATATGTGCAAAGGCACCTGAGGATAGCAGCAGAAATATTACAACGAAAAGCGGAATTTTTCTAAGCATTTTAGAACTCCTTTTTTTGGACCGTTCACGTACTCTTCTGATTGCCAAACGCGCGTTAGCAATCACAACAGCGAAGTCGACCTATTGCTCTGTCGCGGGTTATTGGAGGGGTTGTCATGCTGAGCCCCCGTTCTTGCCCGCCAGACGTACGGCGGGTTTATCCTGAGCAAAGCGAAGGACTCAGAATGACACCCATCATTTATTTAGAGACAGAGCACTATTGCTCTGTCACAGCTCTATTGATGGATTGCATATTTTATGCAAGGTTGTCACCCCGAGCCTGCCACAGGCGGGTCGAGGGGTCTATTAAAACAGATTCCTCGACTCCGCTGCGCTCCGCTCGGAATGACAATCCCTCAAATCATGCGTGAAAGAGCACTATTTTTTTGCTATACGGGCAACCTCCTTTCTCCCAATACGAGAAAATTCTCACATATTAGCTACAGCGCAAATAATTTTTGTAACAATACTATGGCAAAAATACGAAGCACAAAATTCCCGAAAAGGAACATGGGAACAGAGGCACAAAGGCACAGAGTTATTGTAATTTTGAATTTTGGATTCACTTTGTGCCTATGTTTCTTTGCCCCTTTGTGCCTTATGTAAATTTGTTTCGTATTTCAATACTTGTCTGATGTTACTTGTCTGACGACGCTTGTCCACCACACTTACGGCGGACTTGTCTAACGACTCGTCAGGGTGACCTGCTCCGGCGTAGGTCTCTCGCCGAGCCTGAGAGCATGCCGGAGCATGACAGTCGAGAGTCAATATTCGGATTTCGGATTTAACTCTATATAAACAAATGGCTTACAGACAACACAGCGGAACGTTAGTTGCGCTGTAGTATTAGTTTGTCGGGAGACTTTCAATCTCCAGGAAAATTACTCTACTTTCACGTAGTCCACGCGCTGGCCCTCTTCGAACCCTGCCATTTCAAAAAGCTCACGACTTATTCTTATTCCCGGGGCCTTTTCATTCGTCACCGCAGGAGGGGCCTGTGGTACAGCCTTCGCACTATCCTGAGGGGCCTGCGGCTCTTGTGCCGTTGGGCGAATTCTATCGTAGAGGTACTTAGGAATTCTTCTCCTGTTGACAACCTCCGGCCAATACCTATAACCTTCAGCGCTGACAATAGCCTTTCCCTTACCTTCCGTAATTCCACTTGACAGACCACCTAACAAAGAAAGAGAGTAGTTAACCTGGGTATAAGCCCCGCCGGCTACAGGAAAAGTGACATTGGAGCCGACCGTGACGCCTTTCATGCCACCAGAAACAAGCAGAATATCAACATCCCACGGCAGGGTCTCAGCAACTGCCGCATCATAGACGTGGTCCCAGTTGCGATTTACATTGCCTTCTAAACTTACCTTCCCAACATAAGCATAACCTGCTTTTTCGAGAAGGTCTCTGTCCACATTTGAATCAATGAAGACTAAAAGAGGCTTGTTTCTGGGTCTGGGAGTACGAACAAGAGAATTCGCTATTTCAAATCCTCTGCCGTGATGAAAATTATCAGGTCCCCCAAATACAACTCCAACGCCATTAAGCATACCTCCCAGAGCATCGAGCGGCCCCTCATAAGATAACGATTCAAGAACACTTCTCAGCTCCCTGATATCATCGGGGTCAGCGGGATTAACTCTGCGCTCATACACCCGATCATCACTGTTAGGTCCATTAGGGAAGTAAGCCGTTACAGTCCCCCATCCTCCATGCGTCCAGTATGGCAGGTGAGGAGGGAACATGGAAATCGGCTGTGTCCGGGTCTGGTAATTGGAAATCGAACTGATGTTCGCACTGGCACCGGCATAACCCAGACCCTGCATGTTCTGCATCTGGTTTTGCTCAGACTGAAGCTGGTTGACGCTGGTCACATCGTTCTGGTAAATAGGTGAGTAAGCTCTGCCCGTTGTAGAAAAGCCCGCAACAACAATCAATCCAGCAACCAACATTACAATTAACTTATTCATGGTCGTCCTCCTTAAAAGAAATTCCATTTCCTCTTTAATTAACAACTACGACCACCCTCCTAAAGCTCTAAGATTACTGAATTGACTTTGTCACGTTTTCCTCCTTAAAAGAAATTCCGTTTCCTGTTTAAGTTAACCTGAATTTTTCAAAGCCACAGAGGGCACAGAGAATCAATTTTAATTAGCCACAGAGAGCACAGAAAAAACAGAGAATTAAGTGGTTTTTAATAAAGAACTTATAACATTCGACATAATTTTAGCCGTTTTTTCAAAAACAATAGTGTGTAATTTTCGGCTATACACGTAACCTCTTAAGTAATAAAAAGTTAAACCGCATTTTCACAAAATTCATGAAATATGCTGATTAAGTCCCAAATCCCCCCGACTTATTTTCGATATTCTCATCTGAGATGGTCAGCATTTTGATATCCAAACAGACATTATTCTGCTGACCTTTCTTTATTGGAGAAATAATCAAGATATTATAGGACGTTAAATTAGATAAAAGATACTTTTTTCGACGAAGATGGGCAAAAGTTCCGCTTCTATAGAAACACGCAACTTTTTACCGCAAGGAACAAGATACCATTACGCCTTTGACAACAACAAGTTAGGCAGATATTGATGACACATATTTTTTTTCTTTGGTGCCCTTTGAGTAAAAGGCTAAACATGCTGTTCGAGAAACATTAACTCACAATTTGCCTGTTAATTACTTTTCAGGAAAAGCCTAAAAGTCCGTTCAACTGATACGGAGCCGAAAAAATATATGCGCTTTGCGGACTATTTTTGGGACATCAGAATATCAGGGAATCAGGGTATAGTTTATCAGGTTATCAGGGAATCAGGGTGTAGGTTATCAGGATATCAGGATATCAGGCTGGATATACAATAGAGCGGGGCCCGTGAGTGAGCGAGTAATCATCTCTCGATTGATTACCAGTAGACATGTCCCCCTTGCCTTCTGCCGAAGGCAGAAAAGGGGGCATTTAATTTTTATGATTGGTTGAAAGGTATATTTAAACAGATTCCTCGACTCCGCCCCCTGTGCTTTCTTGCGAAAGCAAGAACGGGGGCTGCGCTCGGAATGACAATTACTCATATCATGTGTGTAAGAAAATGAGTAGAATTGTCAAATTATACAAAGCCGAAAAAATATATTCGCTTTGTGGACCCGCAGCCGCGAAGCCCCCCTGCCCCCTGAGCTTGTCTGCGATATGAAGATGCGGTGGCAAAGCTCGTATGGTTTACTACTATCGTAGTTAGTAATTGGTAACTGTGAACTATTTAACTAATTACCATTTAACCAATTACCATAACAAGAGGCGGGCAGGCTTTGGCGAATCGGTGCTGTTATTTGGATATCAGAATATCAGGGAGTCAGTGTGTAGGATACCAGGAATCAGGATATCAGGCTGGATATACAACAGAGCTGCGACCGTGAGCAAGCGAGCAACTGCTCCTCCTATCTTTCTCAAATACATAGTTCTTGAAGCTCACCATAAGTATATACGCATATACTTATATAAATCTATGAACCCCTCTTCTTAAAACCATGATTCTTAAAGAAGTCTAAAGTATATACGCATATACTTATACAGCTTTACAAAACCCCATTCTCAAAATCATGATTCTTGATGCAGTCAATAAGTATATACGCATATACTTATACAGTGCCGGACAAATTGTAAAACGGAAAACGAAAAATCATCGAAATATTCAAAAACAAAATCTCCGATGCTATCACCGCTCTCTGGCAGACCCAACTGAAAACCTTCCCCCGTCTTCCCTCACTCGTGAACAACACATCAATTACTCATCTCTCAATTGATTAATAGTAGACCCATCCCCCTTGCCTTCTGCCGAAGGCAGAAAAGGGGGCACTTAATTTTTATGATTGATATAACACAAACGCGCAACTTATGCTTAAAAAATGCTTTTAAGACAGTAAAATCAAAGATTAAAAATCAAAATGCAAAATTAGACGGGATTAACAGGATTATCCTGTTATCCTGTCAAAAAAATCTTTACTACAAATCAAAATTCAAAAAGAGCTATTCCCGAGCTAAAAAAACCAGCAGATATACCATAAGAAAGGAGTATGGATTTTCCGGTGAATATGCTCAATTGTTGACATCTTTGATTTTTGCATTGTATTTTTGATATTTACTTTTTGATTTTTAATATAAGTCCCTTTATATCAAGATATTATCTTAACTACCCAATGTATAACCTGCGCTGTAGTAATAACATAAGCCAGGAAAAAGTTATGGCTCTTCGGAAACGAGTGTCACATCGTCATTTTATTTCAAGGACCGAATTCAACCCGCCAAACGGATTCAATTCCGTTAACTCGTTATACGGGTCCTGCTGCCATTGGCCATCAACGACCAGCCGGTAGCGATAGCGACCGGCGGGCAAATTCATCTCCTTCTGCCAGACGCCACTGTCACCGACCTTTTCCATTGGTGTCTTTTCCGGCTGCCAATTATTAAAGTCGCCGGCAATCTGCACGAGCTTTGCACGTGGATATAACGTTACAAAAACGACAGCATCTTTAATCCGACTGACGCCGTAATAGTCGGAAAGCTTGGCAGCGGTCTCGACGGTCTGCTGCTTTTCGGGGACTGCCATTTTACGCTCCTCTGCCTGAGCTTCCATAAGGGTAAACTCATCTGCAAGAACGCCGGCGGCGAGGTCTTTGATTTCCGCGGCCGGCACAGTAGCTTCTATTGGCGGCTTTGCTTCCTGCAGCAGCTCGTCGGCGGTGGCGCTAATGGATTCGAGCTGACCGGCCAGTGAGTCGACAAACTCATATCGCTGCTGCTTGGCCTGCGAGATTAAGATTTCATCGGCCAGCGAGCGAAAATCTCTCTGGCCCCTGCTGGCAGGTTCGTACTCACTGATGGGCTGGCCAAAACTTGATGCTTCCTTGATCTTGGTATTGAAATTAACGACTGTTTTGAACATTTTATCGCCGAAATGGCTGCGTAGCTCACCCAAAATCTCTCTGGCCATCTTGGTCCTTATATCGTACATGCTGGCCAGGACTCTAACATCTACCCGCTGGTTGCACCGTTTGCAGAGTATACTGAGGGTCTCAAGCTGCCGGCTCAGCCCGTGCAGTGCAAAGTAACCGGTCTCGACGGGAACAATGACATCCGTGGCTGCCCTGAGGGCATTGAATGTCAACAAACCCACCGCTGGTGGACAATCGATTATTGTATAGTCGTAATCGCCCTTTATATCGTCGAGTGTCTCTTTCAGGCAGAACTCACGGTCAGCAACGCCGGCCATTTGCTGCTCGAACGCAGACAGGTCTAAACTGGCAGGCGCCAGCTCCAGCCTGTCGCTAACCTGCCAGAGTATCTCGGTCAGCTTTGTCGGCTCATTTCTGCTCCTGCTAATCAGCACGTCGTAAATGCTTTGTTCAATCTGCTCCTCAGGCACAGCAAGGCCGACTGCACAATGCGACTGCGGGTCCATATCGACCAGCAGGACTCTCTGGCCCAGCTCTGCAAGAGCGCTTGACAGGTTTATCGAAACCGTTGTCTTACCACAACCACCCTTTTGATTAACAACCGCTATGGTTCTCATATTTTTTCTCCATCCTGTAAGAGTCCATTTTCAGCCCCCCCTTCTTGCTTTTGCCTGCCCACGCGATTCCCCCCCAGGGGGACGGCGAGCAAGAAAGCAGGGGAGCGGATAAAAATGGCACTCCGGATTCTAAAAATGACCGCCTAAAAGGCCTTTTTCACCATAGAAAACGCGTTTTTCAACGCTATAAAAACCAACTAAATACCCTTTTATATTTATTCGGCAAAAAAACACAAAAAACTTTATCTTTTTATAGGACGGGCCAATAAAAACACAAATAACTATACAAGCAAGGGGTATTTCTGCGGAACTAACAGCAACAAAAACACATAAAAAAACGGCAGCAAACCCTCATTTCGGCAAAAAAGGCTTTATCAATAGTATCCATCAGCCACACAGAAAGGCCTATTTTATTACAACGATTCAATTTTTAATTTGGCTCAGTTGGCCAAACTGGTATATTTTCCAGAGCTGTGGAGTTATGATGCGGCTCAAAAGCTCGCATATTGTGTGCGATTACGGGATACATATAGAAATCAGGAGACAGATTTATGAAAGAGAAATTTCTGAGACGTCGCAGCTTCTTAAAGTACGCTGCGGCGGTTACGGCCGGGACGAGCCTGCTGGGTGAGTCAAAGCCGGCCGGCGGCGGGCAGAGGAGCGCTAAATTACGTAAGGCACTGCAACTGCGAATGCTGCCGAAGGAAATGTCCGATGCGGACAAATTCAAGCTGGCGAAAAAATGCGGTTTCGAGGGCATTGAAGCTACTCCGATGGAGGACCTCGAGGCGGCACGAAAGATGGGCGAGATAGCTCGTCAGGCGGGGGTCCCGATTCATTCGATAGTATACGGCGGCTGGGATGCGCCTTTTTCCGAGCCCAACGCCGAGGTGATAGAGAAGGGCCTTGCGGGGATGAGGACGGCCCTGCACAGCGCCAAGGCGCTTGGCGCCGAAGCCGTGCTGCTGGTCCCGGCGGTAGTTACAGAGAACGTCCGCTACGCCGACGCTTACAAACGCTCCGGCGAGCACATCCGCAAACTGCTGCCGCTGGCCGAGCAGCTCGGCGTGATAATCGCGGTCGAGAACGTGTGGAACAAGTTCCTGCTAAGCCCGCTGGAGTTCGCGCGGTACGTAGATGAGTTCGACAGCCAGTGGCTGCGGGCATACTTCGACATCGGTAATGTAATCATATTCGGGTACGCGCAGGACTGGATACGCACGCTGGGCAAACGCATCGTGAAAATTCATCTTAAAGATTTTAAGCGCGAGGGCTATCAATGGACCAATTTGCTCGATGGGGACGTGAATTGGCTCAAAGTGCGCCGCGCTCTGGATGAAATCGGATACGACGGATTTTTGACCCCGGAGCTGCGCGGCGGTGACGAAACATATCTGACCGATTTAGCCCAGCGCATCGACCGTATTTTCGCGATGAAATAGTCGTTAATCGTGATTCGTGGTTCGTGGTTCGTGATTCGTGATTCGTGGTTCGTGATTCGTGGTTCTTGATTCGTGGTTCGTGATTCGTGGTTCGTGATTTGTGGTTCGTGGTTCGTGATTCGTGGTTCGTGATTCGTGGTTCGTGGTTCGTGGTTCGTGATTTGTGGTTCGTGGTTCGTGATTCGTGGTTCGTGGTTCGTGATTCGTGGTTCGTGGTTCGTGATTCGTGGTTCGTGATTCGTGATTTGTGGTTCGTGGTTCGTGATTCGTGGTTCGTGATTCGTGATTTGTGGTTCGTGGTTCGTGATTTGTGGTTCGTGGTTCGTGATTTGTGGTTCGTGATTCGTGTGTCGATTCACGATTCACAAATTCCGGTCCGGGCAGCCCGCCGCACGCCTTGCAGGCAAGCCCACATCGGCTTAGCGGCAAAATAAAATGGTTCCCATCCTGCAATCCGACGCAAGAGGGGAACCATTGCTACGGTACAGCATACACGTGCATTTTTTTTGACAGCCGGAATCCCGCGCCGGCCAACGTATCATCCTTTAACCTTGACTTTGACGGCCTTAGCCTTCTCGGCTTTGGGCAGCGTTATGGACAGGACACCATCCTTGCAGGTGGCATCAATCTTGTCCTGGTCAACTTCGGTGGGCAAAGACAGCTCGCGTCTGAAGCTGCCGTAGGTGCTTTCAACATGGTAATAGCCTTTTTCCTTTTTCTCTTCGGACAGCTTCTTTTCGCCGCTGATGGTCAGCGTGTTACCATAGACGGAGATGTCGATGTCCTGTGCTTTACAGCCCGGGACCTCGGCCCGCACGACAATCGCATCGTCTTGCTCGGCGACATCGATTGCAGGCCAGGCCTTGTATCCAGCAAACGGCCTGTCCAGCCCTCTGAAGAAGCCGTCAAACAAATCATCTATATCGCCGTGAAGTCTGGTTAGATTGTTTCTGTGCATTCTGTGAATAGGTACCAGTGTCATAGTAACACCTCCTTTCTTACTTAATCGTTATCGTCAAACTTTTTTATAACCAATTTAAATCTCTATTGATTTAAATAGCAAAACCCGTGCCACATCGCTAACTTGCTAAAATGGCCCAAAACCGGCCCAAGAACGCCTTTTAGGCCCTTTCCGGTACTTGCCGGAACTGTCAATTTGGCACTTTTTCTGTCAAATTGATGTAATGGTTGTGAGAGCCAGCTAAATGTTGTAGACTAACGAGGTGAATTTAAAATTCTGAGCTGGTTTGAAAAAGAAAGACAAAAATAAAATTAGGTAATAACAAGATGGCGAAAAATAAAAATGCTCTAAAATTAGATGGCCTTCGCGATGAAATCCGGGATTCCATAAAGGCCTTTGCCGAGAAACTCATAGCAGAGCTGGGTGACAATCTGCAGAGCATCACGGTTGTCGGCAGCAGTCTAACAGAAGATTTCAAGTCTCCATCCTCCGCAGCCTTGCTACTGAGGACGGGCGGACAAAGTGACATCAATACGGTCCTTGTCCTTGAGAGGCAGACTTTAGCGGCGCTCAATGCCATTGTTTCTCTTGCCAGGCCGATGAGAAAGAAACGCATCTCGCCGCCGCTGCTTATGACATCATCGTACATTGAGCAGTCGCGCGACGTATTCGGCGTCGAGTTTTTAGACTTTCAGCTAACACACCGGACAATCCTGGGCGATGACCCCTTTGCCGCGCTGACTTTCGATAAAGAGGATGTCCGACTTCAGTGCGAGCGCGAATTAAAGGCTATGCTTATCAGATTAAGACAGGGCTATATTGCTGCGGCGGCCAACAAGAAACTTGTCCGGGACGTTCTGATTTCGACGGCTAAAGGGCTGACACCGCTTTTGCGAGCAATGCTATGGTTAAAAGATATCGACCGGCCGGCCGGTGCTGAGCCGACATTCAACAAAGCGGCAGGAGAATTCTCAATCAATATGGATTCTCTGATGGCCGCTGGAAAATGGCGATACCAAAAGATGCCCCTCGGTGAGACCGAGCTCGAAAGCGCCTTTGAATCGGTCTACACAACAGTCGAACAACTGGCTCTTGTCGTTGATAAACTTGAGGTCTGATTATGCAACGATTCTTTTTTAGGCTGATAGTGACACTGTTGGCAATATCGGCAGCGTCCCAACTTAGCTACGGCCGGGCGGATCCCTCGACTACGCTCGGGACGGGCTTGCCGATGCCCCGCCACTATGTTGAGGACTACGCCAAGGTGATAAACGACGCCGACGAACATTCGTTAAACGGGATTCTGCAGGAGCTGGAACAAAAGACCGGCGCTCAGTACATCATCCTGACCGTGCAAACAACCGGCGGGCTGCCGATTGAGCAGTTTTCAATTGAATTAGCTGAAAAATGGAAGCTCGGCCAAAAAGGCAAAGACAACGGAATGCTTTTTACGCTCGCAGCAAAAGACAGAAAATACCGGTTCGAGGTCGGCTACGGCCTGGAAGGTTTCATAACCGACCAGTACTGCGGTCGGGTTGGCAGAGAGGTCTTAGTACCGTATCTGAAAAAAGGAAACTACGGCCAGGGAATCTATCAGGCGAATCTGAAAATTGTCGAAAAAATCGCGAATGAAGCCGGCGTTACCCTGACGGGTATGCCCAAGCTTGCCCCTATGCCGGTTAGCACCGGCACAAGAGGTTTGCCCTGCTGCAGCGTTCTGCCGCTTTTGTTTATTATGCTGCTGCTGTTCATAGGCTTTGGCAGGGGAATGGGATGGTGGTTTTTCCTGCCGTTTATGTTAGGCGGATTCGGCGGCCACGGCGGATACGGAAGGAGCGGCTCGTTCGGAGGAGGCAGCTTCGGCGGAGGATTCGGCGGGTTCGGAGGCGGTATGGGCGGCGGGTTCGGCGGTGGCGGCGCCAGCGGAAGATGGTAGAAAAAAATTTGAAAATGAAAAAGGAAGAATCAGCCACAAAGAACACAGAGAATAAAAGAGATAAAATTAGTGGATTCCTGCATGCTCAGAAATGATAATATTAAAAATCTCTGCGTGCCCTGCGGTCTATGTGGTAAAAATAAAAAACGGCAATAATAAAAAGGGAAAAAGAAAAATGAAAAACTTCGGACAAGCATGGGTAGGCTTAATCGTAGCACTGATAGTCTTACTGTTAATCGGCTTGGGTATATTCGGGTGGTATATTAGCGGCTACAACAGGGCGGTCAATCTGCAGCAGGGGGCGGAAAAGGCATGGGCGGATATCGACGCCGCTCTGCAGCGAAGGCTCGATTTGGTGCCAAACCTCGTTGAGACGGTCAAAGGATATGCAGAACACGAAAAAGAGCTGTTCGAAAACATTGCCAAATCCAGGGAAAAATATTTCCAGGCCGACAGCAGGGCTGGCAAAATCGAGGCGACCAATGAGCTAAGCGGTTTGTTGTCCCGGCTTTTGATGCTGCAGGAAAACTATCCACAGCTAAAGGCCAGTGAAAATTTTCGAGACCTCCAGGTAGCTCTGGAAGGCACCGAGAACCGGATAGCCGTTGCCCGCACGAGATATAACGAAGCAGCCAGACAGCTTAACACCTACAGAGGCGAATTCTTCGGGTCATTTTTCTGCCGGCGTGCAGGCGTAGAGAAGGTCGATTACTTCGAGGCCAGCGAGGCAGCAAGAACCGAACCGCCGAAAGTGAAATTTTAGCCGAACACATTTTAGTCTCGGCGCAGTTCGTTAGTTTTGTCGAGCGATTAGTCCTTTAGCTGACGTAGAGATTCGACGCTGTGCTTAGAATGAGGAACCGACCGGATACTTAACCTTTCAGCAGTCTTACTCGGCTGGGCTGTGGGGCCGTATTCTTTTTTGAGCATTTCCCTTTTTTGGTAACACTGCTCTTTGAAAACCGCAATCTCCGAGTCGAGATTCGCACTGGGCGAATCACCGAAGAAAGCGTGAATGATTGGAAAAACCAAATCCGGCTTTTTCTTTCTTAACTCTTTCGCCATCGCCTCAATTTTGGCAGTCGCGACTCCCTCCTGCATACAGGTGAAAGGTCCGACATGAAAAATGCCCGAAATATACGCATCGCCTCTGGGCTGCGTTAAACCGTGCATAAAATGATAAGCGATGCCCGTGCTTAACGGGGATTCCCCCTCGATATTGCCGTGACATTCGTGATTTTTTTCGAGGGTCTCTATCATTTCAATCGGCTTTGGAAGAACGTGCCTGCCGTAGAGAACTTCGTGAAACGGCTCGGCTATTTTTTCCTCAACAGCGGACATATACCTTCCTTTGATAAGAGACTTGGCAAATTTGCCAGCCACTTTTGCCGCTCTGGTCAGATTTAAATCCTTAATCCTTAATCTTAGGTCCCTTTTGGAATTTCTCTGATTCATTTTATTTACGTAATCCAGCCACTCCGTCACAGGGTCTCTTACAATCTCCAGGCCTTCTTCTTCCAATTGCCGAATGACAAAATTCGTATAAGGGTCATGCTGCCGCATATAGATTTCCCCTATGTAGAGAACAAGAGGAAATCTCTCGTGAACCCGCAGATTACTTGCCTTGAACAGAGAAACCGTTTCTTTTCCCCACTCTATCAGCTCCTGCGATTCAGCGCCGTTTTCTACAATCTTCTCTAATTTGCTTAACCTTTCTTTCTTCAGTCTTTCCATCCCCACTTTGTTCTGGGCGTACGGATAGAACCTCAAAAAAATATCTTCCAGCAAATCTGATGCTTTTATTCCTTTAAATAACATTTGCTGCATTCTCATTTTTTCTGAGAAACCGAGCTTTCTTGGAAAAGGTATGTCAAAATAATCAGTCTCCGAAGAAGGGCCTGCAACCGGAACCTTTTCGAGGCCTTCCCTGTCCATAAATTCTCTAAGCAGCTCTGTATATTTTCCAAATCTGCAAGGGCCGCTCGTTGTGGGAAGCATAACCAGATAGTGACTCTCAACGAATTGTTTGCTCTTTGCTTCAATTTCCTCGTTCAAAAAACCAAGTGCATCACCGACAACCCCTTTAAGAGGATGACAGACCTCGGTATAAATGTGCTTCCTTGCTATTTCATAGCCTCTCTGCGTGTTTGTCGGCAATACCCTGCTGTCCACGCCGAAAAATCGCAGGCCAGCCGCTCCAATAAAACTGGCATCTCCCATATAAGGAATCAGCCAGGTTCTTTCTTCGGTATTATCATGCGTACGCAACCTCAGCCGTTCGATTCTGAGCTTCTCCTGCCTGCTCTGATTTACAACCCTCTCGTGAGCTTCCGTTCTCGTTACAAACGGGGCATTGTTGGTCTGAGCATCCGTCAGCAGGACAAGAATCGGTTTATTCGCCGCCTGCTGGATTTTCTCCTCCTGGTAAATCTTCAAGCTGTCCGGCCCACATGCGAAATTCATCATTCTAATAGCAAACAAATTCGGGTGATTTGCGATAAAAAAATTCGCTTTTAGTATCTTAACGCTCTGCTCCCAAAATTCATTCTCAACTATGCCCTCAAGAGAAATATCCTCGAATCTATGCTCTAAAAAAAGTTGCGGTATGTAATTTAAGCCTCTTGTCTGAGAAAACATGGCACCTGAGCTTGAGCTTGCTTCGGGGTCAAGCAGCACATAGTCCCTGCCAACACCAACGTATGCTTTTTCATTATTCTGCTCGATTCTCCTTAAGAACTTATCCCCTTCTGCGTAAAGCTCGTCTGTGAAGTCTTTTTCCGCTGCATCGGCATATTTGATGGCGTCTCTTATCTGCCTATCGGTAAAGCCAAATCCCAATCTGTCAAATTCCTGTCTCAATTCCTTAACAAGCAGTTGCATGTCCCCAAAGTGCAAGATTGGATTTATCTGTTTGCCCTTATCGAGAGAAAGAACGTCGTTCAAAATATAACCTTCGGACTCAGTGTAAATACAGTATTTTAAATCCGGCGGCTTCTCTTTTCTTTGCTCGATAAAGCTTGGATTAAACAGGTATTCAATATCTGGACTTTCATTCAATACCGCTGCATGTCCTGTTGCCAGCTTTCTGGCTATACAGAACTCGGTCCGTGAATTGTCAACGCCGATTTTTGCAATCTCTTTATCCGTTCTCGGCGATACTACCGGATAAAACCCGAGCTTTCGGAACAAGGCGGCACTCCAGATTCCCTTTTCTCCAAGCGTTGCAGTGCTTCTCTTGATGCCCACCGTCTTTAATGACGGTGCATTTAATTTTGCAGAGTGGATTTCCTCCAATAAAGCGCCTTGTTTTTTGAAATGTTTTTCATATATCCTGTGATATTTCTCCACGTAGTTCGTCTTGGGCTGGCCGGCTATTTCAGAATTTCCCCTCGGACAGAAGCCACCAGTAATTATTTCATCGTCCTCAATAGAAAAAACTTCAAGCTGACAATCCCTTGCGCCGCACGATTTTTCCTTAAATAACTCTTTGCAGGATACCCTTCGCTTTTTAAAAGGCATATCCACCAAATCCCATCCTCTAAATGCCGACCCAAAGCTTTTGCCTTGTTCATATAATTGCCTTATGTTTTCAATGATGTCCAGAGCCTGGCCCCATGCTCCGAACATTTCCCTGTGAGGATAGGCTTCTATTTTTTTATCCGTTACCTGAGCAAGAGCGGCAAGAAAGGCCTTTCCCAGCGGAGGCCCGCCCTGGGCGGAGCATTTCTCGCCGACGTGCTGGGGGCCTCCAACAAATTTATAATAATAACTCGCGGCTGTCCCTCTTACTATCGCAGCAGCTATCTCTTCCTTGCTGAATCCCTCGGCGATAAGCCTGTTTTCGTCCATCTCCATAAAGACCCCGCAGGTGGAGTCAATTATCGGAACCCTTTTGGCTCTAAGAGCTGCTTGCTGTAAAGAATCTTCCACGTTCAAATCTATGACGTCAGCCATATTTTCGAGTGTCTGGCCGGAACCGGCCTGGCAGCTATAATTCATTTTTGCTTCTTTTACCGTTCCATCCTTCGCAAAGCTGGTAAACTTCATGTCCTGGCCGCCTATCTCAAAAATAGTATCAATCTCCGCGTTGTAGTGTTTAACTCCAAGGGCATGACAGGTAATTTCGTCAGTTATTCTATCTGTGATTTCTATTCCGGCTTTTCTTAGCTGCTCGGTCTTTTTCTTGCTAATCAAGATTCTCTCATATAGTCTTCTGGCAGAACCAGTAGCCCCGACCCCTTTAACAGTCACTTTGTCTTTATGTCTGCTTAAGTACCTTACAACACGCTTTAATGAGTCCTCCGGCTGGCCATGGGTTTTAATGTAAAGCTTATCGAGAAGTTTGCCCGTTCTTAATTCAACCAAAACCCCCTTTGTTGTCGTACTGCCCCCGTCAATTCCAAGAACCACGTCTATTGTTTCTGATATTTTTCCTTCTAATTTTTCGCTCTTTTCATTTAATTTATCGAGACATTCTAAAAGTGCCGGTGCGAACTGCCTTTTTTCCCTGCTATAAGCCGCAATTTTGTCAAGCTGTTCAACGCTAAAAAAGAAGCTATTGCCGTCTTCTATGCCTTTTACTGCCGCACCGATTGCAGCTATGTTATGATAATGTTCCGGTCTTTCTATGGAGATTCCGAGAAGCTGCTCAAGGTTCTTCCTTATAATATCATTGGTAAGAACTCCTCCTGTAGCTATGGCATTATTGCTATCACCGCTGGACCTTAGGTCCCTTGTCCCGAGAACATCGATTGTGTAGTTTCTCGCGACCGTTTTAAAAAGACCTGATAAATTATCTTCTCTCTTAGCTCCTTCGTTTTGCTTGTGAATTAAATCAGATTGAATTACAACACCGCATCTCGCCAAGAATTCGCTTGGCTCTTTTGATTTTGCTGCTTCTTTTTCTGCCCGGCGGAACATCTCTTCCAGTCTTTCTTGCAGCTTCCTCCTATTTCTTATTATGATGTCCCGCTTTTCTTTTTCCTCTATTGCCAGTTCTGTATTTTCCAACTCGGAGATTGCAACTTCACCTTCAAACAACCTTCTGCACTGCTTTTCTATTAGTGTGCCGGAGCCGCCGCCGCATTTTGTACCCGTTTTCCATTCTTGGATAATTTTCCTCCCGTTTATTTCCTTTAAGCTAAAAAAATACGAGTCCTTTGCTCCTATGTGAAAGATGTAATGTGCGTTAGGCTTAATTAACGCCGCACCCTTGGGAATCGCTACGCTATCGAATACATAAGTTGCGCCCTTCAGAAGTTTAGGGAAAGACTTTGCGCCACTTCCTGTAAACGAAGTATTTTTTATTTTACCGGCGCCATATCTTTCTGTTATGTCCTGCCATGCTTCTTTTATCGCGTCAAGAGGGTTTGCAAAGTGAATGATTGGTTTCGGTGAGTATACTACCTCTTTAGCCTCATTAAGAACAACATAGTGCAAAAAACTGCTGCCGATATCGAATCCAATAAAAAGGCCTGCCTCAGAAGTATTTACCCTTCCCTTGGTTGATTTATTCATCGCTATTTGGTTATCTCCTTAAGTTTACTACGTAATTTTTAAATTTAATAAAATCATGACAATATTTTAATTTCTTTTTATTTTAGCAAACAAACTTCTTTTAGTAAAAATGTTAAACGCTATAATTATTAACACCTCCAAGAGCACAAGCGTAATTCTCTGTTGTTTTTATGATAGAAAATAACACATTATTTAATAGTTTTTCCACAACATCTTCTATCGCTGTTATCATCTTAACCGTCAGTTAGTTATAACGTTACGAAAAAGGAAAAACTGAAATCTCTCAATTTAACCGTCAATATGAATAATAATACTATATTTTAAAAAATTAATAATAAACATAATATCCTTTAATATTTTCGCAATATACGGGTTGTTTTCTTATTTTATTGGAAACTGCCTTGCTGTTTATTGGCACTTTTAGTATTCTGGCTCGCCATGTGTCCTATTTCTAAAAAAACAATTTGTTCGTGTAAAAAGGCGTTTCCTATTTATTGCTTGTACAGTCTTTTGGCACCTCGTGCTTATACTGTTATTATGTTTTGTGCGTTATTCTGCACACTTTCAGTGAAACTATTTCAGTCATATCGTGGGGGTCAAATTAACGAGTATTTAAGCTGGATTTTCGCAGACCTATCTTTTTTGATGTCAGTAGAAATTGTAATGGCGCTGATATGTTTTCGCTGGCCTAACAATTGGGTTTTCCGTGCAGTTACCATTATTGCAGCAATTATTTGCACGTGGTCAGTTTTGAATGCGGCTTGGCTAATCAGAACAGGAACACAAATACTGCCCAGGGTTTTTCTGCCGTTGTTACGTTCTCCTTTAAACTCATTAGCCATTATTGGAGTTAATCTTATAAAGACGCCCAAAGCAGCGGCTGTTCTTCTTATTCCAAGCGCAGTTGCTCTTACATTTTTCTTTTTTGTTTTAATAAAGCCAAAGCCACCAGGCTACAATCGTCGGCTGTTTATCGTGAGAGTGATTTTTACTATTATTTTTATCATTACCACAGCTTGTGCTTCCTTAATGACAGCCAGACGCGGTTCGGCTCAGATTGCATCTGTGGACCTACGCGCAAACTCACAACTAAGGGCAGTAGAAAGTCTTGTGATATCTGACTACAGACAGGAGCCTAATCCAGAACGGAAGATACCATCTTTTGACCAGCTAGAGATTAAATTAAAGCCGCAACGGTTAAACTATAATGTAGTTATAGTTATTCTCGAGGGTATTCAATACCAATACACTTCGCTTACGAACAGCAAAGAGGATTTAACACCATATCTTGCGAGTTTAGCAAAGCAGGGGGTTGAATTTCTAAATGCCAGGACCTCGTTATCTCATACAACAAAAGCTTTATTTACATTATTGACCGGTCGCTTTCCTTCAACTTCTCAGGATATTGCCGAGGCGGTCCCTGTCGCCAGGCCCTATGCCAGTATAGCAACTATTCTTAGGGACAAATTAAATTACCGCACCGCCTTTTTTCAATCAGCTAAAGGAGATTTTGAATGCCGCCCTGGGCTGGTATACAACCTTGGTTTCGATAAATTCTGGGCCAGGGACGACTTGAATGACCCTAACAGCTATATTGGCTATCTGGCTTGTGATGAGTTCTCGATGTTAAGACCAATTAACGAATGGATAAAAGCAGACCAGCGCAATTTTTTCCTTACGGTCCTTTTCTCGGTTACCCACGACCCATATGTAGTTCCTGAATGGTTCGCTGAGCCGGATAAGGAGCCGGTAGGGCGTTATAAACAATCGATTTTTTACACGGATAAATTCTTGGCGGCGCTGGACGTGGAGCTTTCCAGCCTGAATCTCGCAGACAAGACCATCCTTTGCGTTATCGGGGACCACGGCGAGGCGTTTGGCGAGCACGGCCAGCTTGGTCACGTTCTGATAGCTTTTGACGAGGTCCTGCGTGTCCCCTTTTTTTTGAGGGTCCCGTTTCTGGTCGAGCCGGGAACAAAAATTACAGAGCCGGTCAGTTCTGTCGATTTGGCACCTACGTTGCTTACTCTGTTAGGCTTTGAGACAGAGGCGGCTTGCTTTGACGGCGTTAATGCGCTTGGGCACATTCCAGATGTTCGAAACGTCTATTTCTGCGATTGGATGCAGGAAGGACCGGCCGGTTTTGTGAAAGGAAGTCGCAAGTTCATCTACAATCCGGCGGACAAGACGGTCAGTGTCTATGAGCTGAGCACAGACCCGCTTGAATTAGATACTGTAGAGCTGCAGGAAGAACAGGCCCGGAAGGTTGCAGATGAGATTATCTCCTGGCGGAAACATAACATTTTTGAGCTTGACCAGCAGCGAACGGGTAGAAAAATACTCTTCGACCGTTGGCTGTGTCGGTGGACAAACCGTATTTCCTCTGCTAAATATGAGAGGGAAAACCCCGATTAGTTTATATTTTTACGTGCGTGACTGCTATTATCGTTGTTCATTTAGTTCAATACCACGTTGCTTTTTGTAAACATTAGGCGTATCTATGTAACAATTAAGACCTTGCTACGCAATATTTGTAAAAATAGGGGGATTAGGCAGAATTGGCGTTGATAAAAATCAACACGTTGTTAAAATGCGTCAATTGCTTATTTTTAGAGCACAAATAGTATATGAAACCGCAACTATTTCAGTTGTAGGATGTTAGGCGCAGCAACATTATGCGTTTTATTTTTAATATTTTATTATTGGCATAATTTTTGCATATTAGATTATTTTGCCCTTTAGGTGGTGATATTGGGCGGAACATCCTAACCACTTACATGTAGAGGAGGAGGACAGTGCCGCCCGATCTCAGAAAAGTTCAAAATCGGCACTGCCAGTGCTGAAAATCAGGCAAGGCCGGTTTTGTATAACATAGGGCGGAGCCGTTCCGGAGGAGGGACGGCTCCTTTTTTTTGAGCAAAGAGCACACGTTGCTGATGCTGATATAATCACTAAAAAATTTCGGGAAAACCACTCAGAGCATACATGTTTTTGCATGATTTTAGCTACTAATTCCCCCTCCCGGTTCGTATAATCAACACTGTTATGGAGCGTGCGGTTTATAGAATTATCGATGCTAACTTCAATCGTGCCCGCGAGGCGATTCGCATAATAGAAGACTTCTGCCGGTTTGCTTTAGATTCAGACTCACTGACCGGTCGGGCAAAGCAGCTTCGGCATGAGCTTTCAGCCGCTATCGGCAAGCTCGATGCCGGCCGGCTCTTATCAAGCAGAGATACGGTCGGCGATGTCGGTGCAGGCAAAACGGCTGATAAACAGCTTGTGCGAAGCAACCTAAGGGATTGTTTTACTGCCGGCTGCAAACGTCTAACTGAGGCGCTACGGACGCTCGCTGAGACGACACAGACGCAAGACCGCTCCGTTGCTGATATAATAGAAAAGCTGCGATTCAGCGCTTATAAGCTTGAGAAGGATATTGTTCTTTTCAGCGAGCCGGCCGAGAAATTCAAACGAGTTAGACTTTATGTAATTATTAGCAGTCCCCCTGCTTTTTTGCAGAAGAAAGAAGGGGGGCCCGTGGATGTTATTTATTTAACTCACCGATGTGCAGCCGGCGGGGCCGATTGCATTCAGCTTCGGGCAAAGGGCATCGAGGATGACAAACTTTTTGCAATTGCTGTTGAATTTGTACAGATATGCAAGGACGCCGGTATTCTGAGTATAATAAACGACAGAGCTGATATCGCGGTTGCCACCGGTGCTGATGGAGTGCATCTTGGCCAAAATGATTTGCCCGTCGAGCAGGCCCGCAGGCTGCAGTTGTTGCCGTTAATTATTGGCAAGAGCACGCATTCGCTCGCGCAATTACGTGATGCCTGTGAGCAGTGCCCGACGTATGTGAGCCTGGGGCCTGTCTTTGCCACTGCGACAAAGCCGACTGCTGAGCCGGTTGGGCTGGGCTATGTCAGGCAGGCGACGGAGAGACTCGCCGGTACCGGCATCGGCAGTGTGGCTGTCGGCGGTATAACGCTGGACAATGTCGAGGATGTTCTGGCAGCCGGTGCCGTAAGCATTGCAGTCTGTTCTGCGGTGACCGAAACAGGCGACCCGACGAAGGCCTGTCGCGCGCTGAAAGAGAAAATCGCCGCGTTCGATCGTCGTTCGTGATTCGTGGCTCGTGACTCGATTCACGATTGACGATTCACAATTGACGATTCACAATTAAGAGAGACAAAAAAGATGATCAAGTCAAGGCGTTTGAAATATATCATGATGGCTGGGCTATTGGTTTTGTTAATGGCTTTGAAGTGCCAATCGCAGTCATTGTGGGATTTGGCAAATGAACAAAAGGAGCTTCTTAAGATTTCAACACTCTTTACAGCACAGAATGTGCCCGACTATTTGTCCAGCGAGGAGGGTCTAAGCGAAGCCGTCAAATGGTGCAAAGAGACCGGCGTTACACATGTTTTCATCGAAACCTACCGAAGCCGATATACCGCTGAGAAAGAAACGCTTCAGCGCGCCAAATCGAGATTCGAGAAGGAAGGCTTCGAGGTTTCAGGTTGTGTTACGACAACGCAAGTAGGGAAGCTCTCGACGGGCTGGAATTTGATTTCGTGTTATACCGATAGCCGGACGCAAAATGAGCTTGCGAAAATCTTTGAATATACGGCGGCGATATTTGACGAGATTATGATTGATGATTTTCTCTTCACCGACTGCCAGTGCGAGGAGTGTAAAAAAGCGCGCGGCGCAAAAACGTGGGCTGATTACCGGTGCGACCTTATGGTCAAAGTGAGTCGCGAGCGGATATTGCAGCCGGCCAAAGCGGTGAATCCGGATGTAAAAATCATAATCAAATACCCGCAATGGTACGATAACTTCCACAACCGAGGATATGAGGTTTTGCGCCAGACAGCCGACTACGATAAAATATGGGTCGGCACGGAAACTCGCGATTATGATGATAAGCGCTGGGGAGGAAAAGTTCAGTACGAGGCCTACTATATTATGCGCTGGCTGGGCGAGATAGGCGGTTCGAAGACGGGCGGCGGCTGGTTCGACCCCCTCGGTACCACAGAAGATACCTACGTTGAGCAGGCGCGACAGACGGTTCTGGCAGACGCCAAGGAGATGCTGCTATTTTGTTATGGTGCACTTGTGCAAAATACCGGGCCGGCAAACGTCAGAAAATTACGCGCTGAGATTCCCGGATTGTTCAAGCTGGCCGGTTTGGTGCGAGGCAAACCTATCCAAGGAATTCTGGCACCAAAGCCGCCAAACAGCGATGCTTACGATGAGCAATACGTATTCGATTTCGTGGGAATGCTGGGGCTGCCCCTTGTGCCCAGCGCAAGAATTGACTCTGATGCAAAAACAGCATTTTTTTCGGTGCATGCGCTCAAAGAGCCGGACTTCGCCGGCAAACTCGAAAGAATGCTCGATGCTAAAAAGCCTGTGCTGATAACGGATGGACTGGCCAAACGGCTAAACAGCATTAATACTGATGATGAAAATTTGACGGTGTTAAAAGTCGACGGAAATCCGAGCAGCCTGCTCAAGTTAACCAGGGAAGAACTCAAGCCTATCCGGGACAAATTGCTGGCACCGTTTGGAATAAGTTTTGATGCTCCTAATAAAGTGGCTTTGTACTTAATCGGCGGCAATTGCCTGATTGTCGAGAACTTCAACGATGAGGCGGTGGAGGCAACTCTGGAATTTTCTAAAGATGTTGAGGCACGAAAGATATTGGTCTTGCCGCCGGAGGGAAATGTAGAGTTTTCCTGCAGCCGGGGTAAGTTGAAATTTACTAAGGTAACGCCGCGAACCCTGGTAGCAGTTGAATATTAGCCGGTGTGATTAGATAAGGGGATTAGGTATGATGGCAATATGCAGGAACAAGCGATTATGGATACTTTTATTCGTGGTTATGGGTTTAGCGACGGCGTTGCAGGCTGGGGAGCACATCGTCCATCGTCCATCATCCATCTTCAATCGTGGGTCGAGGGAGGAGAGACGAGAGACGAGGGACGAGCAGGCTGGCCCCCCGAAAGCGAGAAAGGCCGTGCCGCGGTGCGTTATGACGTTCTATTACCCGTGGTACGGTACGCCTGACGGGCCGGGCGGTGCTGGCAAAACGGTACACTGGGGCCGTATCGATGCGGCCAACAAAGACATAGAGGCGAGCACTAACTATCCGATACTCGGTGCCTACGATTCGCACGACCCGAATGTGCTCGACCAGCATTGTCGATGGGCCGAGAGTGCGGGGATAGATACGTTCATCGTCAGTTGGTGGGGCCATGGTCATTACACTGACCAGGCGATGGATGAGATTCTCAATAGTTGCCAGCGTCACGGACTGCGTGCGTGCATCTATTACGAGGCGGTGCCGAAGCCGCAAAGCTCTGTGACGGCGGCGGACGATATTATCAAGGTCCTGAACAAATACGGTAAACATCCGGCTCATCTTAAAATTAACGGAAGGCCGGTAGTATTTGTGTACGGACGTGCCCTGGGTCAGCTTGGCCTGACGGGCTGGCGGGAAGTCATCGGAATCGTCAACAATCAGTGCAAAGAAGGTGTTACGGCGATTGGCGACCAGTTTAGCAATGATGCGGCTGGCGTTTTCGATGGCGTTCATACCTACAGCACTGCCGGTTCGATGCGGGGTATGAGCCCTGCCGACGTTCGCAAATGGGCGGCTGGGAAGTACCAATCCTGGGTGCAATTGGCTGACGGGGCTGGTAAGATTAGCGCCGTGACGGTGATACCAGGCTACGATGACACAAAAATCCGCAAACCCGGCCTTGTGGTCGGCCGCTACGAGACCGAGCTCTATCGTGTTCAATGGGAAGAAGCCATCAAGGCTGACCCGGACTGGATACTGATTACCAGCTTCAACGAATGGCACGAGGGAAGTGAGATTGAGCCGTCGTTAGAGTACCAGCAGCAGTATCTTGACCTCACTGCCAAGTATGCCAAAAGCTTCAAGGCTGAAGAGCGCCGCGGCCGGGTCGAATCCGCTGCTTCGTTTGTGAAGTAAAGCGATGGGGGGACGGAGGCCAAGAGACGAAGGGCGAGGGACAAGAGACGGGCTCGGGCGCACTGAGGCAAAAGCCAGATGCAAACTGCCGTACAGATTGGCCGCTAAAGTAGCGGTCTGGGGCAGGGCTGGCACTCTCGGATATTACTGAATTATCCACGAACAGTTCAATTTTTCGCTGGGTCATTGCAAAATCCGGGGAATTTGGGCATACTGTTTGCTGATAAGCGGCAAAGTGGAAACAAATTTAAGGAGTGATTTTGTCCGGAAATGTAAGTCGTTTATTAGAAAAGAGTTGTGAGCAAAAGAGCGGTTTTTGGGGCAGATACCAGAGGCGGAGGTAAAAAACGCGGTTTATTTTTAAAGCGCCGCCGAAAGGTAATGTAGGGAGCCGAATTTTGAGTTATTAACAGGTTATCCACAGCGCCGAACTGCTTACGGAGCCAGACCTTCTGACCGCTGTGGCGTCGACATAATGTGCGAAAAATATGCCGGCGTTATATAAGTATTTGTAAATGAAGATTATAAATGAGGAACGATTGATAACGTACGATGGATGATGGACGAGAGAGGAGAGAAGGGACGAAGGACGAGGGACGATGGGCGATGGACGATTGACGAGGGACTGTAGGATGAAGAAACCATTTATTGCTATAGGCGAATCAATCCACGCATCAATTCCGGAGACCGGCAGGATAATGAGACAGTTGAGCGAGCTCGGGCCTGAAGCCTATTCTAAACCGAGCGAGCAACTGAATTGCATCATGGCCCTAATTGAGTCGCAGGTTTCTGAAGGCGCTGATTATATAGCGGTCAATCTCGATGCCTTCGGTGAGCCCCGCCCTTTTGCAAAGGGCGCGGGCGGGCCACAGGTCGCTGTTGATATGATGGTCGAATACGTAAAGCTCATCCGGCAATGGGGCGGTGGAGTGCCGATTTGCATCGACAGCAGTAATAACGATGTCCTAATAGCCGGGCTAAAGGAATGGTATAATACCGACTCGCGAGTCAAACCCCCACTTATAAACTCCGTCAAAGTTTATACGATGGAACGGATACTGCCGCTGAAAAAGGATTTCAACTATGCTTTCGTAGGTCTTTTGGTTGGGGAAAAGGCGCCAACCGGCCCCGGTGGTTCACACTCGGTCGATGAGCTGTATTCATTGGCGCGGCAGATTTTTGAAAAGGCGGCCGGCGAGTACGGCTTTAAGCCCGGCCAGATATTCTTTGACTCGACCGTATTTCCGCTGGCGATAGATATGCCGATGGAGCCGAATGTGCCGGGTTATACCTACCGGGCGTTCGAGACGATAAGGAAGATAAAAAGCGACCCGGAAATGAAAGGAGTGCACTGCTTGCTTGGGATAAGCAACTGCGTTCGGGATTTGCCGGGCCGAAGGGTCGGCGTCTGCAGGGCCTATGTTGCAAAGGCGATGGAGTACGGCCTTGATGCCGCCATTGTCAACATTGCACATCAATATGGCCGGGTTGAGCCGGCTGCGGACTTGCTGGAGCTGGTTGATGCCTACGCGAAGATGGACGGCTCGGCTAAAAGTCAAAATAAAGCTATGGAGTTGATGGGCAAGTTCTGCCGGGAGAGCAGAGAAAGAGCGAAAAAATGAAAAAAATTCAATCATTAACAAGTTGTGTTTCTGCAATTACGATTATAGCTTCGTTTACACTTCTTACGGGCTGCCAAGTGCAAAAGTCGCGTCAAGTGCGGCTCGACTCGGCAAAGGACCGAGCCGGAGCCGGGGCTGTTTCCTTCGCCGATGTGGTGATAGCCGATGAGTTTTGGGCGCCGCGGCTGAAGACCAACCGCGAAGTAACGGTCCCTTATAATTTCAAGAAATGCGAAGAGACCGGCCGAATCGACAACTTCGCCAAGGCCGCCGGCCTGATGGAAGGAAAGTTCGAAGGCATATTCTTTAACGATTCGGACGTCTATAAGGTCATAGAAGGGGCCGCATATTCGTTGAAAAGCCATCCCGACCCGGAGCTTGAAAAATATGTTGACGGCGTGATTGAAAAAATCGCAGCCGCCCAGTGGGAGGATGGCTATCTTTACACCTTCTATTCGGTGCCCATGCGACAGCCGGAGAAACGCTGGACGGACGTTCGCAACAAGCATGAGCTTTACTGTGCGGGCCATTTCTTCGAGGCCGCTGTCGCCTACTACCAGGCCACCGGAAAAAGAAAGATTCTCGATGTGGCAATCAGGCTTGCTGATTACATCGACTCGGTTTTTGGCCCCGACAAAAAAAATGATGTGCCCGGTCACGAGGAAATAGAGATAGGTCTGGTGAAGCTTTATCGCGTAACCGGCGAAGAGAAGTACCTCAGGCTCGCGAAGTTCTTCATTGATGAGCGGGGGCGGGCTGAGCGGCGGACGATTTACGGTCCATACCATCAGGACCATAAGCCTGTGGTTGAGCAGGACGCCGCGGTTGGCCACGCCGTCCGCGCAGGTTATCTGTACTGCGGTATGGCGGATGTGGCGGCTCTGACCGGCGATGACGGCTACGTCGAAGCGCTCGGCTGGATATGGGAAGATGTCGTCTCTAAGAAGCTGTATATCACCGGCGGCGTCGGAGCCCGGCGCAGCGGGGAGTCATTCGGCGAAGATTACGAGCTGCCGAACAAGACGGCCTATTGCGAAACCTGCGCCGCCATCGCCAACGCTATGTGGAACCATCGCATGTTCCTGCTGCACGAGGATGCAAAGTACATCGACGTGCTGGAACGAGTTATCTACAACGGATTCCTTTCGGGTGTTTCCCTCGGCGGCGATGAGTTCTTCTACCCCAACCCCTTGGCCAGTGACGGTGACTATCAGCGGAGTCCGTGGTTCAATTGTGCCTGCTGTCCGACGAACGTCGTCCGGTTTATGCCGGCGCTTGCGGGATATGCCTACGCACAGAGGGCCGACATCCTGTATGTGAACCTTTTCATCGGCGGAAGCGCTACAATCAAGTTGGGTAAGGATGTGGTGCGTTTGAAGCAGGAGACACGCTATCCGTGGGACGGGGACGTGCGAATTATAGTTGAGCCCGAATTTTCAAGGGAATTCGCCATTTATATTCGTATTCCCGGCTGGGCACAGAACAAACCCGTGCCGAGCGACCTGTATTGTTTTGCGAATGAAAACGAGCAGAAGGTAACGCTCAGGGTCAACGGCAGGCCGGTTGGTCTGGAGATGGATAAGGGCTTTGCCTGCATTCGCCGCAAGTGGAAGAAAGGCGACGTGATAGAGCTGAATCTGCCGATGCCTATACAGCGGGTGCTTTCCCATCAGAAGGTCAAGGACAACGCAGGGCGCGTAGCCATCCAGCGTGGGCCTGTCGTGTACTGTTTTGAGGGCGTGGATAATCCACAGGGCGTAGCAAATTTGGTTCTTCCGCCGGAGGCTGAATTGCACGCGGAATATCGGGCTGGTCTATTGGGCGGCATCGTGACAATCGAGGGCCAAGGGAAAATTCAGCCCCCGTATCTGCTTTCGCAGAAAGCACGGGGGCTGAATGGTGCAGAGGTGGTTGCGATTCCCTATTACGCCTGGGCGCACCGCGGCAAAAGCGAGATGGCGGTTTGGCTTGCCTGCCGCTCGTCTGGCGGGCTGGTTCAAACAAAAAACTAAAGGCCGAAAAATTAAACAAGCGGGGCTTATTTAATTGAGTGAATTAGTTGATTAGAGAATTAGTTGATTAGTGAATTAGTTAATTGGTGAATTGGTCAATTAGTTGCCCAATCTCTAATCACTAAATCGCTAATTAAAAATCAGATTTATTCTTGACGGCTTAGTCGACCTTTGTTAAAAGAAAAACCAGTTTGTCTAATACAAATTACGGAAACTATTTTCAGACACGGATTAACACAGATTTACACGGGCTTTTCGCTTTTATTTCTTTTTTCCGTGGTCATCAGTGTTAATCAGTGTCTAATTAAAAGAAGGGAGTTAGACTATGACAAAAAATGAGGAAACCTCAAAGCCGGCAGAAAAGCCACAAGCTGTTCAAGAAGAAAAGACCGGCGTAGAAATCAGTAAAGACGCTCGTATGTGGGCGATGATAAGCCATCTGTCGGGACTTGCTGGAATAGTAATCCCTGTCATTGGCAACGTTGTCGCGCCATTGGTTATCTGGCAGATAAAGAAAAATGACTACCCATTTGTAAATGAGCAGGGCAAGGAGGCGGTAAACTTCCAGATTTCGATGTCAATCTATGCACTGATTTGTCTGCCGTTTTTTTTGATTTGCGTCGGCCCATTTTTACTGGCGGCTGTCGGCATTGTTGACCTTATCTTTTTGCTGATTGCTGCGGTTAAGGCCAACAGCGGTTACCACTATCGCTATCCGCTGACTATCCGGTTTATTAAATAAAAACGCTGCGCATGACATAAAGCTGAATTTTTTATATTGCCCGCCGTGCTGCTGACACGTCGCGACAGGCCCGCCGTCAGTGGCGGATTTTCAGCACTTGGCACGTAATGACACGGGAACAGTTGGATGCTCGATACTGGATACTCGATACTCGCCGGACGATGGACGAGAATCGAGAATCGAGCATCGAGAATGGGCCTTTGCTGGGCATTGTGCCGACGGCTTTGTTTTTCCTTGCGGCCTTTATTTGTTTTCGCCGGCACCTGTCCCTCTGGAGAGTGCTTTGTGTAGGCTTTGCGGTCTGGTTTGTCGCGGCATTTATTCATCAGTGGCTGCTCAACAAGTAGCGAGTTTGCCCCGCTCCGGCTTGGGCCTTTTCTGTGACGAGTTCCGCCCCAACATAGGGCGGGACGAGCAGCATTTATTTAACGAGGAGAACGTAAATATGAGTGCACAATACAGGCGTCGTGATTTTTTGAAGAAATGCTTGGCAGTCGGAGCAGGCGGGTATGTACTGTCGCAGCGGGCCTGCCCCCCGTACGAGGCTTTGTCCACAGGACGCCTTACGGCGGGCAGGCGGGCTGTGCAGGTCAGTATTGGCGGCCAGAAGCCCAACGTGCTTTTTATCGCCATCGATGATTTGAATGACTGGGTGGGCTGTTTGGGCGGACATCCGGACGCAAAGACACCAAACCTTGACAGGCTGGCTCAAAGAGGGGTGCTTTTTACCAGCGCACACTGCTCGGCGCCGGCGTGCAATCCTTCGCGGGCCAGTCTTATGACGGGAATTTTACCTTCAACTTCAGGCGTCTACAAGAACCCCGACCCCTGGCGTACCCTTATGCCCGACGTGATAACTTTGAACCAGCATTTCAGAGCTAACGGCTATAAGGCTATGAGCCGCGGAAAAATATATCATGGCGGCCAGCCTGATACCGGTCCGGGAGCGTGGGACGAGTTTATTCCGATGGGCTCAGACCCGCCGCCTCTTAAAAGCCATCGGCGCTATGGCAATCCTACCGGCAATATTGAATGGGGCCCCATAAATGGTACCGAGCAGGATATGGACGATTATAAGGTTGCCACCTGGACCGCCGAGCGGCTGGGGCAGAAACACGACAAACCATTCTTCTTGGCGTGCGGCTTCTTCAAGCCTCATCTTAGATGGTCGGTGCCGGAAGAATTCTTTGACATGTTCCCGCCGGAGAGCGTTACACTTCCCAACATCGACGAGAATGACCTCGACGATGTCCCGCCGATCGGCGTACAGATGGCAGGTCGCAAAACGCATGACATAATCACCAGCAAAAATGCCTGGCGAGACGGTGTCGCGGCGTATCTTGCATGTGGGGCCTTTGTTGATAGGCAGGTCGGCCGCGTCCTCGACGCTCTCGATGCCAGCGGCTATCGTGACAATACCATTATAGTGCTCTGGAGCGACCACGGCTGGCACCTCGGCGAGAAGCTCCACTGGAAAAAATTTGCACTCTGGGAGGAGGCAACGCACAACCTTTTGATGTTCGTCGTTCCCGGTCTAACCCGCCCAGGCTCAAGATGCGAGCAGCCGGTAAATCTCATCGACATCTACCAGACACTTATAGACACATGCGGCCTCAGCGCTAAAGAGGGTTTTGAAGGCAGGAGTCTGGTGCGATTTTTGGAGGACCCAAGCGCCACCTGGGAACGCCCGGCACTGACGACACACGGACGACTGAATCACTCGCTCCGCACAGAACGCTGGCGGTACATCCGTTATAGCGATGGTACCGAGGAGCTTTACGACCGCGACAAAGACCCGTTGGAGTGGACCAATCTGCTCTGGCCGCGACGTCCTGACCCGGAGCATCGCAGCGTCGCGGATGAACTGGCGAAATGGCTGCCAAAGGTTAATTATTGAGGCATCAGCAGACTGTTATGAATTGACTTCTTTCATCGCTTGTTCCTATTGTTCGTTTAATGGTTGCGGTCCACAGGATGGCTTGCGCCATTGCGCAGCTCGTATCGGTTACGTTAAACGTTGGACGTTTGACGACTCATCTCGGCGTAGGCGCCAAGCCGTAGCCGGGAACGAGCCGCGCAACCGATGGACGATATACGTATCATCAACCGGTTGCGGTTGCGTAGCTCGTATCGGTTGCGTTGAACGTATGACGATAGACGAAACGAGCTGCGCAACCGATGGACGATATACGTATCATAAAATGGTTGCGGTTGTGCAGCTCGTATCGGTTACGTTAAACGTTGGAAGTTCCGGCTAAGGCTCGGTCCTCTTGCCGAGACGGGCGACAACCGGTATCATAGCTCAAATGGCAGCAAAATCGCGCAAAGACAATGAGAAGCCAGGCCCGGTAGCGGTCAATAAGAAGGCTTACATAAACTTCGAGCTTATCGAGAGGTTCGAGGCCGGCCTTGAGCTGCTGGGCACCGAGGTTAAATCGCTGCGGGATGCTCAGGCCGACCTTAACGGTTCGTACGCAAGGGTCCGCAACGACGAGTGCTGGCTTGTCGGTGCGACTATCGCCCCATATCGGCAGGCCGGACATAACCAGCATGAACCCGTTAGAAACAGAAGATTATTGCTGCACAGGGCCGAGATCCGCAGGATAAAAATAAAGCTCGAACAGCGAGGCTTTACCCTTGTGCCTCTGCGGATTTATTTTAGCGACAGAGGCTTAGCTAAAATAGAACTGGCGCTGGCCAGAGGAAAAAGACAATATGACAAACGCCGGACAATCGCCGAGCGCCAGCAGAAACGAGATGTCGATAGAAATATGAAAAAATATCGAAAATAATAAAAGTGCAAGATTTACAGAGGCTTGTAATTATGGCTGAAGAGAAAAAGAAAGAGGAAAAAAAGATAATAATTGACGAGGATTGGAAGCAGGAAGCGAAAAGAGAAAAGGAGATGTTAGCGGCACAGGAAGCGGCTGAGAAGAAAAAGACTCAAGAGCAAAGCAAACGCCGGGGGCCTTTACCGAAAGGCAATTTTGCCGCGCTCGTAAGTATGCTTACCACGCAGGCGTTATTTGCCTTAGGCCTGCTGCAGGTAGAGGGACAGGAAGAAAGGCAGCCAGACCTGGCGCTGGCGAAATACAATATCGACATGCTTGAGACCCTTCAGGAGAAGACCAAGGGCAACTTGAATAAAGAAGAAGAGAAGGTTCTTGAGAATACGCTGGACGAGCTTCGTATGAGCTATGTTAAGGTCGCAGGCTGATTAAAAAATCAAGGTGCAAGATGTAAATGTCTTTTTTGCGATTTTCAATGCGGCCTTGATATTTGACTTCCTTTTGAGTAAATTGAATTGGTGAACATATTGGACAAAATACTCGCTGACAAAAGGGCTGAGGTAAGCTATCGAAAATCACAGACGAGTCTCGAGCAGCTTAAGCAGCAAATCCGCGTCAAGTCCAAGTGCCGCAATTTCTATAAGGCCGTCACCAGGCCTAACAGCCGCGGCATAAACGTTATCGCAGAGGTCAAGAAGGCCTCGCCGTCGGCCGGGGTCATTCGCGAGGATTTTGACCCTGTGGCAATTGCGCAAATCTTCGAAAAATGCGGTGCCGACGCCATCAGCGTTCTTACCGATGAAAAATATTTTCAGGGCCGGCTCGAATACATAAACCAGATACACGATGCCGTGGATTTGCCCGTTCTGCGAAAGGATTTTATTGTCGATATCTGGCAGGTGTACGAATCCCGCGCCGCCGGTGCCGATGCGATATTGTTAATAGCGGAAGCTCTAAAGCTCGGCGAACTGATGGACCTGATGATAGCCGCAGCCGAGCTGACTTTGACGATCCTTCTTGAAGTTCACCAGGCCGATACCCTAATGGCGATTCGCAGCTTGGTCGGTTTCCCTAAGAAAGGCTACAGCGTGCTCGGAATCAATAATCGCGACCTGACAACAATGCAGGTGGATTTAAATACGACCGGCCGATTGGCGGAGCTTCTTGATAATAAAGACGAATTGGTTGCCGAAAGCGGGATAAAGTCGCGGGCCGACATCGAAAAGCTAAAGTCTATCGGTGTAAGAGCGGTTCTGGTCGGACAGACGCTGTGCGAAAGCCGCTCGATTGAGGAAAAATTCCATGAGCTGTTTGGCTGACAACTTATACGTAAAGAAAGGATGATTAATCTTATGAACATAGTTCTATATTTGCTTTTAGGGTTTGTAGCCGGTATTTTCGGGGGACTGCTGGGTCTGGGCGGCGGCATAATCATTATCCCGGCGATGGTCTTTTTATTCGGCATGTCGGAACATCAGGCCCAGGGTACGACGCTGGCTTTAATGGTGCCGCCCATCGGCCTGCTCGCAGCCTGGGTGTACTATAAACAGGGATTCGTTGACCTGAAAATGGCGGCCTTGGTATGTGTGGGCTTCTTTATCGGCGGCCTGTTAGGTGCCGAGTTAGCAGTTGGAATTTCTGAACCGATTTTAAAAAAAATATTTGGAACAATGATGCTTCTTGTTTCACTAAAAATGATTCTCGGCAAATAACTCACACCGAATTAAAGAGGGAGTCATTGCGAGCGCAGCGAAGCAATCTCATCCGCTGATTCTTTGCACAAATCCTTCCATTGGGGATTAATAGAATTTATCAGCTCTTCCTTTTTACGTCTGGAACCTGCTTTGATTCTTTTTTCTGCTGCAGTCGCGTCTACTGCCTTATCGAATCTCTCATAGAAAACGAGCTTTCTGATTTTGTATTTGGCGGTGAATCCCGACCCTTGCCCATTTTGATGCTCCCATACTCTCCGGCGTAAATCATTTGTCACACCCGTATAAAGCACGGTGTTTGCCTTGTTGGTCATAATATAGACCCAGTAATTACTCATAACTGCGCTACTCTTCTATTTTATTGAGATTGCTTCGGCCTATCGGCCTCGCAATGACAAAAACACCGTTACGGCTTCCATCGCAAGTTGTTAACAACCTATGACTATTTTTTATGTTCGGTAAAATTCATCTCATTAGCCTCGCTGACATGTAGAATATTCTCATGCACTAACTTGATATTCTCATCAAACCATTCTTTTTTCAGAGTTATGCAGTGTGTAACAAGCACCAGTCCATTTTGGGAATTGCCATATTTCACCAATTTCTGAGGTTCCATGAATGATGGTGATTCACTTGAAATTCGTCCATGTGCAAGAGCGTCTCTAATATCAACAATATTTTTATCTACACATAAGGTCGTGTTGGTTGACGCCACTATCTTATTGTATTTTCCGATTAGTTCTCCCAGTGTGTCATAGTTAGTAAACGCATTTTCCTCCACGTAGTCTCCTGCATTGAAATCATATATCTTTTTGGCAAAGTCAGGGTTTGTCGGTTTCGGACCGGTCTCTTTATTATACAAAAACGCACGCAAGGCAAATTCCAAAGACTGAAGATTTACTACAAGTTTTCCCATCCACTGGAAATATTCATTTAAATTATCCATAACTATCCACCTATTGGTCGTTGCTTCTGAATTTTTGCCCACTCGTCTTTGAGCGTGACGGTACGGTTAAAGATTAGCTTGCCGGCGGAGGTGTCGGGGTCGACGCAAAAATAGCCGAGCCGCTCGAACTGGTATCGGCTGAGCGGTTTTGCGCTGGCCAGAGACGGCTCAACACGGCAGGAAGATAATATTTCCAAAGAGTTTGAATTCAGATTGGCCTTGAAATCCTCACCCTCTGGCACATCATCCGGATTTTCCTTTGTGAATAGATTATCATACAGCCGGACTTCCGCAGGCAGTGCGTGAGCATCCGAGACCCAATGCAGCGTTGACTGGACCTTTCGGCCCCCGCTCTTGTCTTCGACAAGAAGACGCGGGGGGAGCTCGCCGCCTCGCGTAGCGGGGTCATACGTGCAGTGCAGCTCGGTGATTTCGCTGGCGGCATTTTTAACCACGTCACGGCAGCGGATAAAATATGCATATCGCAGCCGAACCTCTCGCCCGGGCGACAGCCGGTAGAATTTTTTCGGCGGCTGTTCCATAAAATCATCCCGCTCGATGTACAGCTCCCGCGAGAAGGGGACATTCCGCGTGCCGGCGCCAGGGTCTTCCGGATTATTGATGGCTTGGAGCTGTTCGACCCGGCCATGTGGGTAGTTGTCGATAACTACCTTTAGCGGTCGAAGCACCGCCATTGCGCGCGGTGAGGTTTTGTTCAGGTCTTCCCGCAGGCAGTGTTCCAACAGTTCGATGTCGACGGTGCTATTGAACTTGTTGACGCCGATACGCCTGCAGAATTCCCGGATAGCCTGCGGCGAGTAGCCGCGTCGACGCAGCCCACATATAGTTGGCATCCGGGGGTCGTCCCAGCCGCTTACGAGCCCGCCTTGCACCAATTGCAGGAGCCTTCGCTTGCTCATCACGGTGTAGGTCAGGTTCAGCCGGGCAAACTCGATTTGCTGAGGATGGAAGATATCCAACTGGTCGAGGAACCAGTCGTACAACGGACGATGATTCTCAAATTCAAGGGTACAAATCGAATGGGTAATCATTTCGATGGAATCTTCAAGCCCGTGGGCCCAGTCATACATCGGATAAATGCACCACTTATCACCCGTGCGGTGATGCGCAGCGTGCAGGATTCGATACATGACCGGGTCGCGCATGTTCAGGTTGGGATGTGACATGTCGATTTTCGCCCGCAGGGTGCGCGAACCGTCGGGGAACTCGCCTGCCTTCATGCGCTCGAATAGCTCCAGGTTCTCCTCGACCGGGCGGTTGCGATAGGGGCTATCCTTGCCCGGCTCGGTCAGCGTCCCGCGATACTGTCTTATCTGGTCCGGCGTCAGGTCACAAATGTACGCCTTGCCTTTTTTTATGAGTTGCACCGCGTACTTATACATCTGCTCAAAGTAGTCCGAGGCGTAATACAGCCCTCCGAAGGAGGGTTTGATCCCGTCCAGGCCTTCGGCCTGGTCACCCCAGTCCCAGCCGAGCCAGCGAACGTCTTCGATGATGGAGTTGACGTACTCCTGCTCCTCTTTTTCCGGATTGGTGTCGTCGAATCGCAGGTTGCATCTGCCGCCGAATTCCGCAGCGATACTGAAATTCAGGCAAATGCTCTTGGCGTGTCCGATGTGCAGATAGCCGTTCGGCTCCGGCGGAAATCGCGTTACCACCCGCCCGTCCCATTTGTTCGTCTTCAAATCCTCAGCAACAATTTGCCGGATAAAATCCAGCTTTGCTGCCGCCTCACTTTTATCCATTTTGCTTCTTTCGGTATTGTTATTCTGTTCACCGCTGGGCGTTTTCACAGTTTTTTACCTCGATTTTGCTTATAATGCTTTTTTCTTTTTTTGCTTCGCGCATTAAAATACCAAATCTATACGGCAACTACAACTACTTTGCATGTTTTCTCGTGGTTGTGGGTGAGATATAAAAAAGGAAGCGCTTCGCGAAGTAATTTTGAATAGACCCCTCGGCTGCGCTCGGGGTGACGTTGGGGTCCTCGGCTGCGCTCGGGGTGACGTCGGGGGCCCCCTCAGCTACGCTTGGGGTGACGTTGGGGCCCCTCGGCTACGCTCGGCAAGATGGTTTGTCATTTCGAGCGGAGCGAAGCGGAGTCGAGAAATCTAATAAACTTCTGATTTCGTTCCATTAAAACTTTATTATTGCTAAAATACCATCATGAAAACCTACTACGTGTATATTATGGCGAGTAACTCTGGAACTCTTTACATTGGAGTAACAAGTAATCTCAAGAAAAGAATTTATGAGCACAAAAATCATTTAATTCCGGGTTTTACGGACAAATATGATATCAACCGGCTGCTTTATTTTGAAACGATAGGAGATTCTACCTCGGCAATTAGTAGAGAGAAACAAATCAAAGCATGGAGGCGCGAAAAAAAGGTTACACTTATTGATTCGATAAACCCTGCGTGGAACGACCTAAGCCATGATTGGTATGACTGAAGGCATCCTGCAAGGAAACGGTCAGCAGAATGATTTTAAATAGACCCCTCGTCTGCGCTCGGGGTGACGTTGAGACCCCTCGGCTGCGCTCGGGGTGACGGCCTTTCAATTCGAGTGGAAATAGCTGTCCAGATACTTGGTTACTGATTTAGCTAATCGTGGAATTTTGTTTTGCACAACGTCCCAGAGAATATCATTATCGATTCCAAAGTATGCGTGAGCAAGCATATCTCTCATCCCCGCAATTTTTCGCCATTCGATACCTGTTAGTTGATTTCTCAATTCATCGGAGATATGTTTTGCAGCCTCACCTATAATCTCCAGATTGCGTACAACAGCATCGTAGGTTTTTTCGTCCCCTATCAAGTCGGACTGATTAAGGCCGTCGGTGAAGCGTAATATCTTTTGACAGCTTTCGGCGATGTCCTGCAAATACATTATCTGGTCACGCGACACTAATAAGTTCCCCTTCAATTGCCTTACGAACCCGGGGGCGAAGAGCTTTGTCGGTCACTAAGTCCACCTGCGTTCCAAGAAGTTCTTCGAGATAAAATTTTAAGTCCATAAAGAGGTCAAAACTTGCTTTTTGGTCAAATGCAACCAGGATATCTACGTCGCTGCCATCGGCCATTTCACCGCGTGCTGCTGAGCCAAAGACCGATAGCGTCTTGACCGAAAAACGCTTGCGGATTTCATCGACTTTACCAGATAATAGTTTTAGAAGTACTTGTTTATCCATAACAAATCTTCCCCTTATCGAAGTCAAATTTTAACAAACTATAACTGTGCAAGACAGATAAAATAATAGATTTAAGAAAAATTGCAGCCGAAATGAATCCTGCTGCAAAAGAGAAGGACAAGTAGCTGTGGAAAATAGTCTTGTTAAAATATCCACAGTCTTTATGTGCAAAACGAATGGGGGGCTGTAAAAACCAGATGATTATGAAGTATTCGCCTTAAAAGTAATATTTGAATTCCATGTCCACGTCCCACACATCAGGCAGTCCTTCCTTCCTGGTCAGCTTGACGCGGTTACATTGCAGGTTCGGCCAGCGCTTTTGAATCAGCGAAAGAAATCTGGCAAAGCTGACTATGTCAACCTCTTTTAGAGCTACGTTGGCACTTTGGCTTTTCTGCCTGTCGGACTTCATAATCATTCTTGTGCTAAGATTGTACTTGGTGGGCGGGATTTTGCATAAGCCGGCAATCCTGTTAACTGCGCCGGCATAAGTGAATTCGGTGGGGGCGTCATTGGCGTCAATCGCCCGGTCGGGGTCAAGGCTGAAAATCTCCAGCACTATCTGTTCGGCTTTTTTACATTGGGCCTGCTCATTATCATAGCTTTTTTCCACCTGCGGCAGGTAGATTGCCCACACCAGCAACGGCCATAGAGCGACTAAAACAGGAACGAGTATATAATACAGAATTGGATTTTTATATATGTCCTTCATACAAAGTTTCCCCAGCTATTTCTTCGGTTCAACCGTTATGCTAAAAGTGTCGCGCGTCTCCTTTGCGACGACGGTCTCCTTTGAGATATCCAGCCCGCATTTACGGACCGTATCAAAAAACTCCAGCGTGTTTTTCCGGTTGGAGGTGTCACCTGAAATTCCGATGTCCTTCGCCGTAACGGAGACTGATTTTATATTTAAATCCGTCTGGGCAGCGCATTTGTTAAACGCGTCGAACACCAACGTCAGCTTTGACGACACGGATTCTTCGTCGGTAATTAGCCCTTTTTTTTCACTTTCGATGCTCCTTAATAGACTGCCGAGTTTGCTGACACCGTCCCTTATCTTGAAGTTGCTCGGCAGCTCTTGGCCCGGCACAGCAGCCGAGTAGGCTTTCGCAAATCTATCGCGCAAGTCGTTTCTGAACCCATTTAACCGGAATAATCGCGTCTGGAAATACAAGCCGGCAGCAATCAAAAGAATGGTAACGGAGATGCTCAAGTACTTCAGGGTCTTCTGCAGCCTGAGCTTTTTGCCCTGAAAGGGGCTGAAATCGTCGCGGAAATTTACGCCTCGGCCCTTTTCGAAATGGGCTAAGGCCGCCCCATAGGCAATTGCGAAATCGACCGACCCTGCCGGGCCGGCACAATCGGCCAGAGTCTTCGCTTCGATTCTGCCAGCACCGAGCCAATCAATTTCACCGGCCTCGATGCCCAGCTTTTTGCCGAGCTGCTCATAGTTTATAGAACCGGCAGAATCGAACAGCTTAACGCGATTGATGGGCCCGAGGCTTGTGGTCAAGGCAGCGCTTACAAGCGTTTCTCTTGCGAGCAGTTCGCCTCTGTGTTGTGTCGGGCCGACCAGAAACGTTCGGACTGTGGAGGCTTTTTGCGACCCCGCACCGCCGGTGCCGCCGGCGGATACGGGCGGCACAATCAAGTAACCGCTGCGCCGAGAAAGCATCGCAAACAAGGTCCGAGCCTTTTGAGACTCGGCCGAGGATACTTTCTGGCAGATGAATCTTGACAAACAATTAACATCCGGCTCTATGGTTACAGGGTCAAGATTATGCTGCTGCAGAGAATGGAGAATCTCTGATAATATTTTCCGCTGTGCGGTAAAGACGGTTAGTTGCGAGCCGGCTTTGTCGGTTGAATTTACTTTGAAAGCCAGCGCTACATCGGTTATATCCGTCGCAAGAGCTTCTTCTGTATCGAACCTGACGGTCGCGGCGATTTGTTTTGGGTCATCGAACTCGCTGTGCACACTATGCTGCATAAACATTGCACAATCCAGGGCCACCGCGACCTCGGAAAACGTCAATCCTCTCTCGGCGCAGCCGTGGGCAATAAGACTTGCCAGTGCCGACGTGTCGGGATTGGCTGGGTGCTCGCGGCCTTCAACAGATACACTAAAGCAGCCCAGAACGTTTCCGTCCCTGCCTTGCGAATCGAGGCAGACCACGACCGCCGTGTCCTTGCTTATATAAATTCCCAAATAGTTCTGAGATGCCACTGCCGGCAAACTCCTAAAATATCATGTTACCTGATGCGTTGGTTCTTTACGCGATACTCACTACACGCGACGAATTACTCAACCGTTGATTACAGCGACCGGCTGTACTTTTCTGCTATCTTTCATTATCGCTATAACGGATGATGCCTTTGCTCCTCCGCATACCGCAGTTACTCTGATAGTGAAGAAATCACTGATGGTTGTGATATATTTTTCGCACTTTCCAATCGAACTGGCATAGCGAGACAGCGTTCTTTTGAAATCATCTATGTCCGCAAAAGGTTCTATCTGTCTTCGTTGAATGATTTCCTGGGCGATTTCGACTTGGTCGCCGCCGAAAATAAAAGCCGCTTCTAATACATGTCGGGGGGCCGTATTTATGTTCACCTTCGCCGAGCCCCACATTCCCATATATTTCAGGGCAGATTCTTTTCTGCCTTCTATATATGGTCTGGCAAGGGGCTCGGTGTCAATCAGCGAGCTGTGAAAAAGCTTCGCAAAATGTGTGGTCTGTTCGGAAATCTGCTGGGGGACGGATATGGCTTTTCTGACCATCTGTGTTCTGGGAGCTCTGCTGACGTCGATGCTTCTTATGTTACCGCTTACGATTTTGCGGCTTTCGATGTTGCTGCTTGGGATTTTACCGCTTCTGCTGAGCGGCGTTTTTACCGGCGTTTCTACGGCTCTGGTTATCGGTTTAAATTCGAGCTGGAAAGGTTTAATTTCTTCTATTTTCTGTAGCTGGTTTTTTAGCGAACTAATCTGTTCGGCGTCAAGCCCCGTCAGCTCGCAGAAGATTTCGAACCCTACCTCGGCCTCACGCTCGACCTGTTTATCGTCCAGCACCATCCAGCCGAGAGGATATTTTGCATTTTCGTCTTCGATTTCAATTCTGACCGTGGCTGCGCCGACTTCGAACTCAACCGGCTCGGTTACAAAAGGCCAGGGCGGACCATAAGGGCCACGAATTGTCAGGAAGCTAATGTCATTAAAGTCAGCGGTCGCGATTTCCTCGGGGCGGACATCGTTAAAATCGTTAACATCGTTAATATCGTTAAAGTCAATCATATCATTAAAACTCTTACCGCTGTTGGTCTTGATGGGCTGAGACTTGATGTTCCACTGCTCCAGAAGTCCCTGGTATTGTGCTTTGCTAAGGATAAATAAATCGGAAAAGTCCGGCTCATTCGGTCGGCTAATCAGTTGCGCGTTAATCTCCTCCAGCGTGGCAAGAGCATATTTCACCGCTGAGTCGCAGCCGTAACGGGCTTTACTGTAATCCACGATATACTGGTCACGGTGACGCTGCGCGGCAATACGGCTGCTCAAAGTGTAGCCGACCGTCGAAAGCACAACCAGTATCACTAATGCTATCAACAGCACGATGCCTGGGCGGCTTCGGCAATTATTACAGTTGTTCAGACTTTTGTTTATCATTGGACTTCGTTGGTTCGTTCGGGCTTAACGGTGACGTCTGCTCATCCGGCAGGGGCTTTGGCTCTTTTCCTTCGTCGGGGCCATACTCTTTTGGTTCGATTTCAAATTTGATTTTTCTGGTTCTGTCGACAGCGATGGTTCGCGTGATTTTTGCCTCTTCCGGCACCTCCAGCGTGCCCATTACAGTCTTAGAAGGTTCGGCAAAAGAAATAGTCACCGTAATACCGTTGGGCAGTAAAGGATTATTCCATTCGTCTTGCAATTTTTCACCCTGTGGAATCTGTATCTTAAAAAAAGTAATGCCGTTGCAAATCGGCACAAAAGAATACGCTTTTTCCCAATCCCTTCTTTTTTCATCGAGCAGTTTGTCTTCCAGCGCGATGCCTTTATAGCTGCGGTACAAAACCAGGCCGTCGGTATCGCTCTCAAAGTCGTAGCTGCTTTGCCAGATAATTTCCTCAAATGTCTGCTCCGTATTTCTGCCGTCGTGGAAAGTTTTTAGGATTGTCAGCCTGGCGGCGGGGAAACCATTTTCAAATTTATTCGCAATATTAATTTTCGTATCTGAGTCGGCTGCGACTATTCCGTCGAGGTCTTCGGCAATGCGCTGCAGAACCTCGAAGGGCAGCCGGGAGCTGTCGAGCTTGCGTGTGACTGCAGCAGCCGAGCGTTCAGCCATGCTATAAATACTAAGCACCGCGGCCAGAATCATCGCCCCTATCGTCAAGGCCGCAAGCAGCTCAGCCAGCGAAAGACCCAGCCGCTTTCTGGAGGGGCCAAAAGCCTTTTTTATATTATATTTAGACCGGATTGACTTCATCGCAATCAAAGCTCCTACCGCTGCCGGCTCTTTAATAATTCCCAGATTTCGGAGAAATCCATTTTTTCGAGCTCTCCGTAAGTCAGGCCCGTCTTAGGGTCTATTTCATCTTGCGAGCTCTGTTCACTGGCGCCCTTTTGCTTGACCGACTCAGCTTGTTTGGTTGTAGGTTCCGTCAAGTCTGCTTTGGATTTCACCTGTCGCTGTTTGTCCTCTGGGCTGGGATTGCCGTTACTTTGCTTGTAGATATCAAGATTCTTCTTGATGAAAAAGCCCTCTTCGGTCGTGAGCATACCATTCTCAATCCACTGCTCAACGATTTCGGGCCCGACGCCGGCGTACTCGGCTGCTCCTTCGGTCGTTTCGATAAGCTCGCTGGTTAAGTCCTCCATTGCCTGTTCCTTGTTCTTCATAATTTGAAGCAACTGCTCTTTTGTTAAATCGGTCAGCCAGTGCGTTAGTTCGACCGTTTGCAATTCGCCTGCTATGTCATTGTATTCAGCCGAGCAGACTGCCCTTATCCACATTCGCGCCGTTATCGGCTCGTAAAACGTTTCGACCACAGTTTGCCATCTAATTTTGGGATACTTATCGCTTTCGCCGTACTCGATGGTCTCTTTCACCGAATTGGCCGACAGGAGAGTCTCCATATTTTCGCGGGCAACTTCAAGGGCCTGCATACGCAGCTCCGAATCCGCCGCCGAGACCGCACATCGGTCTATAACAACCAGTACGCTCGAACTGATAAGCGCAAGTATAGCCAAGGCCGTTACAACCTCTGCCAGAGTGAAAGCCTTTTCTCTGGTATTACGTATTGAATATTTTTTTTCGCAATACGCATCGCGCACGACGCACGACGCACGACGCACCACGCACGACGCATCACGAATTTTAGAATGGCATCTCATCTTTAGCTTTCGGCTCCAAAAGCCCGACGTCACCTTCTCTTAACGTGATAATTCTGTTCAGCCGGTTGACTACGACCGAATACGTCCGCTCTTTTGAGTCGAGCAGGACGATTTTTCCGCCGTATTGCCAGCCCGAGTGCCCTACCCTGAACTTTGCTTTGCCCTCATTGGTGTATTCTCCGTCATCGAACTGGACATAAACCAGCCGGCAGTTATCACTAAAATTATTTTCGTTAATAATCTCCTCTTCCAGAACCTCCGACAGGTCGGGGGTGGTAATCTGTCGAAGCAGAAAGTTTTGCTCCGTCAGGTCAATAATAACTTCGTATCTTCTGTCGCTCTGGCCTGCAGCGCTGGCGGCCATTTGCATCGTCGAGACAAGCTCTTGCGCCTGGGATTTGAAAGTATTTTTTCCCAGCAATCCGAAAAGATTCTCCTGCGCCAGGAGCACAAACAGCGAGAATATCAAGAGCACCACTATTAACTCTGTCAGCGTAAAGCCTTGTGCTCGATGCTCGATTCTCGATGCTCGATTCTCGATGCTCGATGCTCGATTCTCGTCCATCGACCTGCGAGTATCGAGTATCCAGTATCGAGCATCCAGTTCAGTATGCGTCGGTGCTGAGCAAATCGGCGTCATAGTTCTCACCACCTTCTTCGCCATCGGCACCTAAGCTTTTTATAACAAAGGGCTTGCCGCTCTCGGGATAAAGCTCAAAGATAAAATCGTTTCCCCAGCCGTCCTTGGGTATTTCAGTGGATTCCAGATAGCCGCCCGTCGGCCAGGTGCCAACAGTATCGCTTGGCGGCTCGATAAGGGCAGAGAGTCCTTCCTCCTCCGTGGGGAATCGGCCGTTGTCCATCTTGAACTGGTTAACGGCCATATGGAGAATCTTCAGGCTGGCTTTGGTGGTTATAACACGGGCCTTGTCGGTCTGGCCTACAAAATTTCGGACAACCACAGCAGCGAGCAAACCAAGAATGATAAGCACGGCCATTAGCTCGACCATCGTAAAACCTTTTCTTGCATTTCTTTTCTCTTTCATTGTCCTGTCAAACTCCTAAACCAATCATTTAGCCTCATACAATTTGTCATTTCCGCCCCCCATCCTGCTTCATGCTGCGGAGTAATCTCCAGCAGCGACGACAGTTTGAATCGCTCAGAATTTTACCGATGAAATTTTCAATATCGGCAATATCGTTGCGTAAGCAATGATACCGACTATTGCAGCCATAAAAATTATAATAATCGGCTCGACCGCGGCGCTGAGCCGTTCGATGACTACGTCGGTTGAGGCCTCGAGATTTTCGCTGATATTTTTGAGCATCGTCTCCAGCTCGCCGCTCTTTTCCCCGACGGCAACCATGTGGGCGATAGCGGGGTCGATAACACCGCTGTCTCTCAGCGGCGTTGCAATATCGGCGCCGGCAAGAATCCTTTCCCGCGACTGCTGAATGGCCCTTTTCATAAGGCTGTTGCCGGTAACCTCTGACACGACCCGAAGAGACTCAGCCATAGCAAGCCCCGAGCGGAGAAGCGTCGAAAGAGTAGAGGCAAAACGCGCAACAACACGCTGTTTTATAAGAGGGCCAAACAACGGCAAAGACAGCAAAAATTTGTCACGCATATACGCACCCCGGCTGGTTTGCAAAAATCGCTTAAGGCCCCAGACAATCCCAAAAACTACCGCGATAACCACTAATAACCACCAGCTCCTCAGCACGAAGCTGACGTTCATCAATTGTCTTGTAATCCACGGCAATTCCTGACCGGCCCTTTCAATCTGTTCGCCTATGGTCGGGATAACCTTAGTCGTCAGGATTAGAATCGCTGCAAGGCAAAAGAAAATCAGGACAATCGGGTATACCATAGCCGTCACTACCTTCGACTCAACTCGCTGGCGTTTTTCCATAAAGCTGGCAATCGTCGAGAGGCTCTGGCCTAATGTGCCGGTGACCTCACCCACGCGGACCATGCTCACATATACCACGTCAAAATAACCACCGTAATCTTTCAGGGCATCGGTGAACGACTCGCCCGTGACGACGCGGTCGCGAATATCGACAAGGGCGTTTCGAAATCGCACATCGGAGATCTGTAATGTGAGGACCGACAGTGCCTCGGTCAGTTTAATCCCGGAATTAAGCAGCGTGGCCATTTGTTTGGTGAAGTCGATTATTTGGCCCTTGCCGCTTCCGGAGAGAAACGAAAATAGTGCCGCTTTGCGCTCGGCTCCGGAGCCGACCTCCGTGATCGATGTGGGGTGGATATTCCGCACTCGAAGTTGTTTTCGCGCGGCGTAGGAGCTTTCGGCTGCAACCGCACCTTTGACTTTTTTGCCGCTCGCTGCTATCGCTGTATAATGGTAACGTGGCATAAATTAAGATTAAATATCAAAAATCAAATATCAAAATTACAAATCAAAATCCAAAAATAGCGTTTACATTTTGAATTTTTATATGTCATTTTGAATTTTGCATTTTGATTTTTGATTTCTTTTCCTTTACATTACGTCGGTCTGTGTTACTCTCAATACTTCAGAGATAGTTGTCACTCCTGCGAGCACTTTCCTGGCCCCATCCATCCGCAGGGTTTGCATCCCTGCCTCGAGGGCGACTTTCTTTATTGTACCTGCGGTTTCCCTTTTATATATCATATCCTGGATTTCTTCGTTAACCATCAGCATTTCATAGATACCCGTTCGGCCGCGATAGCCGGTCTGAAAACACTTTTCACAGCCTGCACCGACGAAAAACTCCCCGCCGGCTTCGGCATGGCCGGATGTTTTCACGTCGCCCAGGCCAAGCTCCCTTAACTCGTGAGGCGCAGGTTCGGTGGCCTTTCTACAATTCGGGCACACCTTTCGCACTAATCGTTGAGCTATTATGGCGATTAAGGAAGAGCTTGCCAGGTACGGCTCAACGCCCAAATCCAGAAGCCGGGTCACAGCCCCTGCCGCGTCGTTGGTGTGCAGGGTGCTGAAAACCAGATGCCCCGTCAGCGAAGATTGTATCGCCATACGGGCCGTCTCGATATCTCGAACTTCGCCGACCATTATAACGTCCGGGTCCTGACGCAGCACGTGCCGCAGCGACGTGGCGAAAGTCATTCCTTTTTTACTGGCAACCTGAATCTGGCTAATCCCTTCGAGCTGATACTCAATCGGGTCTTCTATCGTTATAACATTTTTCTCTGCCGAGTTGATTCTGTTAAGGCAGGCGTAAAGGGTGGTGCTTTTTCCACTGCCCGTCGGGCCGGTTACGAAAATAACCCCGTGAGAGCGGTTGAGCAGAGAATCGAATTTTTTCAAATCATCGTCCCACAGCCCCAGTTCGTTTAATGCGAACAGGCCCGTGCTTTTGTCGAGCAGCCGCAGGACACTGCGTTCACCGTAGCTGGTCGGCACGGTGCTGATGCGCAAATCGACTTCACGCTGGCCCAGCCGAACACTGCATCTGCCGTCCTGTGGAAGCCGACGCTCGGCAATGTCCATACCGGCCATAACCTTGATACGGGAGATAATCAATGACAGGACGTTTCTGTTCAGACTCAGGGTGTCATACAAAATGCCGTCAACACGATAGCGAATCTGAATCTTCGTCTCGTAGGGGTGAACATGGATGTCACTGGCCCGCAGTTGCAAAGCGCGAAAAAGGATGTCGTTGACCAGTCTGATAACCGGCGGCCGATTCACAACGTCAAGCAGGTCATCTGAAGTAGCGACCTCATCGACGAGCTTGTCGAGATTTTGCGAATTAAGCTCTTCTGCCACTTCTTCGATAACGGTCGTCCTCTGCTCGTAAGCAATATCTATTACGGCGGTGATAGCGGTACGGGTGGATATTGCCGCCTTGACGGGCACACCCATCATTTTCGAGACGTTGTCCAGGGCATTGGCATCTAAGGGCTTTGACAAAACTACGGTAAGCTCGCCGTTATCGGCTTCGCGTTGTATTCCGATAAGATAGTGGTGCTGAGCATAGGTCGCAGGAACAGCTTCTGTGAATGCCACAGGCACCGCTTTTGCAGGTATCTCAGGCAGAAATTCCCAGCCGAGCGCCTCGGCGAACAGCTTTAAGACCGCCTCTTCCGTAAAGTAAGGGCAGTTAAGCAGGGCTTCATCGAGCCGACCGTGGCTGGCGTTTTCTTCGAGAAATTTGGCCAGTTGCTCGGCGTCAACCAGACCGGTGCGTTTAGCTGTTTGTATCAATAAATCCTTCATAAGTTATCTATGGTTTAGAACATCTAATGCTCTGTTGTAAACCGTTGAAATTGTCATTTCGAGCGAAGCCCCCGTTCTTGCTTTCGCCTGCCCCCGCGGTTCCCCCCAAGGGGGGCAGCGGGCAAGAAAGCACGGGGGCGGAGTCGAGAAATCTATTAAAAACGGATTTCTCCACTTCGTTCGTCCCGATTTGTCGGGACTCTCTACGGTCGAAATGACATCTTTTCAACATAGCAAGCATCTAACAAAAAGAATATTGCCTATCTGTCATTCCCGCGAAAGCGGGAATCCAGACCCATCGAGCAATTTCAGAGTTCATTTTGTTACAGCTCTTAGTTTTTTCTATCGATTATCCGCCCTTTTAAGTGATTCGTATCCAGGATGCGCGTCGGTTCCATAGGAGACGGTTTTATGCCCGGCCAGCTCTGGTATTCTTGCATTTCTTTTTCGTATTTCTCGAATCTCTCTCGGTTATTAAGTGATACTATTTCGACGTCTGACTCTCCGGTAGGTCTTTCGCCAGGCCTTAAGATGTGAGCCTTGACAAAGACATAAAGCCTGCTCTGGACGTCGCTATTGGCTGTACTTCTAAATAGTCCTCCGACGAGGGGAATATCACCAAGCAGCGGAACTTTGGTGCCGCCCTTGCTTTGAGTGAGCCTTTCCAGTCCGCCGAGTATTATCGTGTTGTTGTCGGGAACCGTTACAGTCGTTGTAACATCGCTGGTCAGAAGGTCGGGCGGCGTCGGACCTTTTATGTCACCTTGCAGACCAGTTATTACATAATCATCTCTGCGGCGAAAATCAACACGTGTCAAATTCATTGTAAGCCTAAGCTGGTCGCCCTTACTTATATGAGGCGTAATCATAAGCGTAATACCGGCATCATAAGATGCAAGGTCCACCGACGTGGCCGCCGTTGGAGCCGTGGCGGCTGTGCCGGGTATTATTTCGGTCTTCGGAGAGACGATAGTTTGTGTCTCTTGGGCCTTAATAGTTCCCTCTTCATTATCGTTGACGAGCAGCTTTGGCCTGGCAAGTATCCGGCCGTATCCCTTTTGGTGCATGGCGTTTAATAGAACCTGGATGTGTTCGTCAGCATAGAAGCCGCTTCCCGCACCGCCTGTAGAAACCGCTTCGGCGATTCGTGCCACGGGGAAGGGGTCTATCTTGGCAGTGAGGTAGCCCATGCTCGCACCGGCTACAAATTCCGGGAACTTTGAGACCATGTCCAGGTCTAACGTGAACTCCTCGTTTTTGGTGATTTCGACCAGCGTTACATCCAGCAGAACCTGCGGACGATATTCATCAAGCTGCTTGATAAGCAGGCCTATCCACTGCTGGTTCTCCTTGTTGGCGTAAACGATAAGCGAATAAGTTTTGGGCTCAGGGATAATAATTATCTCTTCCTCTATCCTCTTTCTCGTCGTGGTGGTTACGATTTTGGCTTCTTTTTCCTCCTTAGTGGTGGTTTCTATAATGAGCTTTTCCAGAACGCTGGCGAGATGATTGGGGTCCTGGTTTTCAAGCGGGTAAACTTTATAGTTAATAGCAGCTTCTTCCGGTTTGCTGTCGGCATAGCCGATTATCATAGCTATCCGTGCATGCTGCTCGGCCGTGGCGTTAACCAGAAGCGAATTGGTCGCCTCGACTACCACAACCTGCGGCTCTTCCAGAGGAACCTCTTCTTTTGTTATACCGGTTATTTCCGGTAGAGCCTGCGGGGTTACGGGCTTTTGAGCTGTAACAGGCGTAGTAATTCCCGAAATAGGAATCCTCGCCAGGCTGGGGGTGATTATGCCGAACTCTTCCAGCTTTTTCTTCACTTCCTCGGCGCCGGCATGCTCGATTTTGTATAATTTCAAAGTCCGCAGGTCCTGCTGTTCCACATCAAGAGTATCTATCAGCTCCTCAACAGCGTTCATTTGCTCTTCAAGGCCTATTATCAGGACGCGATTTGTTCTCTCGTCGGCATCGAGATACACAGTAGGCGTAACCAGTTCGCCCGCTGCGCCCGGTATCGCGGCCTCCTTGGCCATGGCCGCTCTTCTTCTGGCTTCTGCCTCCCGGATCAGTCGGGCTCTATAGGCGGCATCCGTCTCTCCGGTCCTCTTCGGGCTTGCTGCCGGTGACACTTCCGGCTCTGCGGCAAAAGCAACCGTTATAGTTCCTAATTGTTCAGCAAGGCTTTTGATTTTCGGTGCAAGCGTCTTTGCCATCGTATATCTCAACTGCCTGAACCTGAACTTCTTGGGCTCACCGGGCTTATCCACCACATCCAGAAGTCTCTCTATACGCGGCATACCGTAAGCGAATGCAGTAACGATAAGAGTTTTCGTTTCGACAATCGGCGTGACGTCGACGGCGAGTTTCATCGCTTCCAGAAGATTCTTTGCACTGGTGGCGTCTATATGTGTCAGCTTAAAGACACGCGTTATGACCAGGTCCCCGTGCCTTATCTCGGCTTTCTCTGCATCAACCAGCGCCGGGTCAATATCTAATGCTTCCTCCTTAGGGACCACGGTTACAAGATTGCCTTTGTGGCGAGTCATCACAAAGCCTTTGAACTTCAGCACCGATTCAAGTATGGGATACAAATCCTTTACCTTGATAGGGCCTCGAAGTTTGCCTTGAAGCATCAGTGTTACCTCGCCCTTGACCTTGGCCGGGTCGTACATAAAGTCCAGATTCAAATACGGACCCACCAAACCCAGCAGAAGTGTGATGTCGAACTTTTCGGGCAAATCCAGTTGAAGAGTTTCTTCCCCATTGGCGATAGGTTCCGGCTCATACGTCGCGACTGCGATACGCGGCTGGGGCGCCTCTTGCTTCGGCACCTTTTGTTCCAGCACAGTTGCACTCGTCTCGGCGAAGGCCCGAGCCGTAGCCGGGACAGACTTCAACTCGTTCGGCACCTGCCCGACGGACAAACCACTGGGTAGGCGGGCCGCCGGCTGCTGAGCCTGTATATACTTATCTGCCGGTTGCTTTTTGGCCTCCCTCGCCTGCTCTTGTTCCTTTTTCAACTGCTCGATGGCAAAAGCAATTTCTCCGAACCGGCCCGCCGGCGCAATAATCACCACCGAATCGTTGTTTATGTCGATAATTGCTTTGGAAACGGCATTATTGTCCGGCGGATTAGAGAAGCTCCCGACCGACATATTGCCGAGATGTGCTGCAATCTGCTCGTTGGCGGGTATATTATCGGCCATTGAAGCCGGAAGAATCGCTTCTACCACGAACGGTTCCTGCGAGTCGACAAGGTCCAGAATAGTTTTCGCTTTGGTTAGCTCTTCCGGCTGGGCCGTCACTAAAAGGGCAGAGGTGCCCGGAAGATGTGTAACGGTGCCGAACTGGGCCTCAGCCAGATATTTCTTGCCCTGCTCAATAGATATGTGCTTGAGGGGGAAAATCCTGTACCGTACCGGCTCAGAATTGCTTTGCGCCGCAGCAAAATGGTATTTGCTGAGAAGCAAAAAAGTTATCGTTAAAATAAAAAACCTGCCATAGCCCCCGCGAAAAAATCGCTGTTTTTCCATTGTAAATCACCCCGCTATCCGACCCGGCTACGGCGTGCTCTCAGGCTCGGCGAAGGCCTTGCCGAAGCGGGCCGCCGTAACGAGTAAACCGAGAATCCATAACGCAGCTTCCATACTTATCGGACGTGCCGGCTCAGACGCCTTTAACATAAGCCCTTTTTTTAGAAGCTATTACGTAAATATCTACTCCTTAATGTCGTACCCACCTTAGAGTATCAGCTATATAATCAGACATAGAACAGGGCTAAAAGTTCCGTATTGTTTATAGAAAAGCAAGATTTCGTCTCCGCAAATCCAGAACGCAACCGAGAGACGATAAACGAAACGAGCGGCTCAACCGATAAACGGAACGTCATAGGGTTGCGGTTGCGCGGCTCGTATCGGTTGCGCAGAACGTGTATGTTACGTTAAACGTATGACGATAGACGAAACGAGTAGCGCAACCGATAAACGAAACCCAGCACTAATTGTATAGAGTGACCGATTATGAATTTCCGTCCCTAAGGGACAATTAGTGCTGGGCAACCGATAAACGGAACGTCATAGTGTTGCGGTTGCGCGGCTCGTATCGGTTGCGCAGAACGTGTATGTTACGTTAAACGTATGACGATAGACGAAACTAGTAGCGCAACCGATAAACGAAACCCAGCACTAATTGTATAGAGTGACCGATTATGAATTTCCGTCCCTAAGGGGCAATTAGTGCTGGGCAACCGATAAACAAAACGTCATTGGGTTGCGGTTGCGCGGCTCGTATCGGTTGCGCAGAACGTGTATGTTACGTTAAACGTATGACGATAGACGAAACGAGTAGCGCAACCGATAAACGAAACGTCATAGGGTTGCGGTTGGGAGACTCATTGCTAAAAGGGGGGGCTTATAAATTTGGTTTCCGCTATCCCGCACCTATTGAGCGGGGCCCCATCCTGATAGAACACGATGGGGTCGCCTAACAGGTGAGGGGCTTCTTTCTCGCTTGTTCAATAGTTACCCTCATTTGGTCGGCGGGGATAGATTCGGGTCCTCCCCGACGTCTTTTAATTGTTTACCCAGATCGCCCAGCTTTTTTGCCTCTTCGTTACCTACTCGCATGGACTTAAAGTTGGAAATAAGCTTTTCCATCAATGCGGCCTTTTCTTCGGCGCTGGGGCCCGAATCGGTCTTGTCAGACTTGTAACTTTTTTGTAGCTCTTTCAGCCTTTCGGCCAGCTCCTCCAATCCCGCGTTTTTTCCATTGTTTGGAAACCGCTGCGGTGGTCTGCTAATGGTTCTTGTAACACCGGCATCAATTATATCGGGAGTGGTTAAAGGTGGTTTGGAGCCGGTCTGGCCCTCTGCCTCTTTGGGAACTTCGGATGGCCCTTTGGGAACGGTGGATGCTCCTTCCAGAAGGCTCATTTGGGGCTTCTGCTCGACCGAAAGCTCAAAATTCCCTTTGCCGCCACTGACGACGACAAGGCTGTCTCTTACCTGCTCAATAACTAAATGGCCCACCTTACTGGATTGCCTGACCCAGTGCAGTCCCTTGCCCGGCTCGTCAATTAGCGCCAGCGACAGCTCCGGCTGTGCCTGGTAGTAAGTGGTTGCGATAACCCTGAATTTGGGCGTAACGGGCTGCAAAACGGGCCTAATAACCCCCTCAAGAGGGGCCTCTTTCGGCCTGCGTGGAGTAAGATACAACGCAAAGGCCTCCGCCTGCTGTTCAAGCGGCGAGCTGGGGCTATCGCTTGTCTTTGCTTCATTCCCCATTGCCTTGTTGAATTGCTCTACCACAGTGGGCGAATTCAGGAATTCCACGATGCGTTCGTTGCTGCGACCACCAAATACCACGGGAAAAATAAAGACAATGACCGCCAAAATCGCTGCCGCAACAATTGTTATTCGCAGTGTTTTTATCATTTTCTCGATACTCGATGCTCGATACTCGATGCTCGATACTCGATGCTCGATTTTCTTCTACGAGCATCAAGCATCTAATATCGAGTCACTGTTTTATTTGACATTACCGGTGGCATTTTGTTCCCCCCAATGAATGATTTTTTCTAAAAAAGAGCGCTCGTTTCCGGCGTAATCGCCGCTGTGCTCAGGGGTATGGCAATCAAGACAAACCGACTTCGGCTCAGTGGTCTTGGCTACTCCCAGAGTCCTGATATGTTCCGAGCCCGGACCATGACAATTTTCGCAGCCGACATTTTTCAAATGGCCGGTTTTCTCTTCTGAAATAAACCCGCTTTCATACTCCATACCAACAACATGACAGATAACGCATTCCGGGTCGTACTGCGAGCCGACTCGCTCAAGCGTCGCATAAGCGTTTGCGTGGGCCGTGCTGCCGGGCTGCCCCAGGGCCGGGTCACGCCACCTGCGGTATTCGTAATCGTGACAAAGCTTGCAGGATTCCGAGCCGGCATACGTCAAACCGTCCGGCAAGGCAAAACGAGGCTCTTTCTCCAAAAGATTGCTCTGTTTAACAAGCTGCTGGTAATCTTTGTACAGCCGGAGCAGAGAGTCTTGCTGCGCCAATTTTTCTTCGACCGGTATGGCCTGAAAGCTCAATTTCAATTTCCCCTTACCTTTGGGCGCTTCCGATATTTGCAGTCTGCTTACATATCTGCCGAATCGGCCTACCGAAAAAACTAAGGGCCTTTTGTTCGGGTCGCCGATTATCTTCGGCTCATCGGAGTCGGAAGGACAGACCAGACAATCTACGCTCGGAACGCTCCTGGCAATAGAATCGATGATGGCAGGGTCACAATGGTTCAGGATAAGGATATTAACCCTGTGCTCCGTACCCGAAGCTCGCCTGCGGGCGGCCAGGGGGCGTTTTGCTGCGCCGGGTTTTTGGTCCGCTCTGAAAAGCTCTTCGATTTGCCCTAACGGGGCCGAGTTTGCGTTAAAGGCCGCGACTGTTACGACCACAGGTTTACCTTTTAGCGGCAGGCCCGCCTGCCCAGAGTGTACGGCGGGCAGGCTTTTTGTGAACTTCGCCGGCACATTCACGTCAGTTGCGCCCTGACAGCTTATAATATTCAAAACCGAGCCGATACTGCCTAACAGTCCGAGATTGTTGCATATTTCAACATCTTTTTCGCTCAGATTGACTAAATCGTAATCAAGCAGTTTGAAAGCCTCGATTATTATATTGAACTTGAGCAGGTCCTGCTCACTGTCACTGTCGACGAGCCAGCCTGTATCGACAATCAATCTTTTTTGTTTGGGCGCGCTTTTGAACACTGCTGAGCGTCTGTCGAGCCCCCCAAGTTGTCCGCCGGAGCAGCCGCAGGGCTTCAATTCTCCAAGCATGTGTCCGGTTAGAAAAACGGTAAGCGCATCGCCTTTGTCAACCGATGTTGCAGGTGGTTTCGTCGTGCTTGCCGTTGACATGGTCAATACGTATGAGGCCACGACCGTCGAGATGCAAATGCAGATTACTGATTGCTTCATGTATAAGTTCGATGCTCGCCTGCCGGCGGCCAAGCCTCGATGCTCGACCGGCATCGGGAATCAGGAATCGAGCTAATTGTCTTTTATTGCGTTTTGGGGATATTTTTCGAATAAAACCCGCGACAGTTAATTTCCAGCTTCTCCTCGCCCTTAATATTTATAGACAGCACATCGGTGAATTGCGTAGCGCCCTCAACAGCCGGCGGCATTATTTCGATCTCGAACTGGTAGCCGTTGTGAATCTTTTCCTGATTGCGGACTTTGATTGTATTATCTTTCGATGACAACGACTCGACCTCAAAATCAGTACTATAATTGTTAAGCACCGAGATTTTTCTTATTACCGGCGTTTGTGGTTCAGCATTGAAGACGATAAGCAACGGCGGATTAACTGTAAATTTTGGCAGCACATCAAAGAGGATGGTAAGCGAATCGCATTGTGGATGAGTCAGGCTGATAATGATGCGCCCTTTCAAATTATTCTCCAGTTTTGCCATATCGACCTTGGGGGCAAGGACAAATTTCGTCGCTTTCACCGAAGGGTCTATATCGGCAGTTATGCAGTCCGCGGTCGAATTGAAGGCCGTTATCGAAAATGGCTGTTCATCAAGACTGCTGAAGGTTATCTGGGGACAACCGGCGTTTTCCTCCTTGAGAAAAAGCTTCAATCGCTTCGGCTCACAGGTAACTTTCGGTATGACCTCGGCCTTTAGGGTCAGTGTGAACTCAGGCCTTGTCTTATCGTTGCTGTGCACAACCAGTTCTCGTCTTATCGCGATGGGCTGGAGGCTTGCACGAAACTCTGCTTTCAATACCCCACTTTCGCCTGGTGGCAATTTGTCCTTGCTTAGCTCGGTGGTGACGCCGCAGCAATACCCAATTTTCGTGATTTCCAGCAATCCATCGCCGGCGTTGGTAATCTTAAACTCAGTGACGTTCTTTGTGTTCGGACCGACTTGGCCGAAATCGTGAGCTACTTTATCGAACACAATTTTTGGTGTTCCCTTTTCAATCGCCGGTGCAATTTCAGCTTTCTGGGCTTCCTCCGGTTGAACGGCTGCCGGTTCGGGCTCCGCCGGCACAGTCTGGGGCCATTCTGCGACACCAGCCTTTTTTTGACAGCCAATCTGCAAAAAAAGAACGCTGGCAATCAAGAGTAAAATTTTAAATTTCAAATTTTGCATATCGAATTCCTCAAAGCAATTTCGTTTCATATTCCCATCTCCAATCTTAATTCGCGATTCATTTTCGTACTCACATTCATTCTAATAGACCGGCTGACTTTGAGCAAGGACTTTCCTGCTCAATAGGTGCCGGGCCCCGCCAAACGGTAGGCGGTCTATCCCGCCGCTCGTCTCGGCGAAGGCCCGAGCCCTGCCCGCCGTACGAGACCTGCCCGACGGACAAGCCTCTGGGTAGGCGGGCTCTGGGCAGGCGGGCGTAGCCGGGAAGGCACGTTTGAACCGAAGCCTGCGTTGCTGGTCACGCTCGGTGTCTTCACATACATCCGTTGGGTTCCTGCGATGCGTGCCGCGGTCTTGGGTTTTTGTTTGTTCTGTTGTGCCGTCCAGAGCGGCTCTATCATTTGAGAGCTCCACTGCTCGAAAGTCTCTTTCATTTCCTTGAAGACAGCCGGCTGGTCCTTTTTCAGGTCTCGGCCCTCACCAACATCGTAAGCCAGGTCGAACAGTCCTGTTTCGCTGCCCATCTTCACTAACTTCCAGTTTCCTTTCCTGGCCGCATGGTTCTGTCCGCTTCGCCAGAACAGGATTTCGTGAGGCATCCCTTTGTTCTTATCGGTCAGATACGGCAGCAGCTTAACGCCGTCTATCTTTCGGTCTTTCGGTAACTGGCCGCCCGCCGCATCCGCGGCCGTCGGTAAGATATCCAGTGCAATGACCGGATGCTCGTAAATCTGGCCGCCTTTTAAGAGCCCACGCCATTGAATCATAAACGGAACACGGATTCCGCCTTCGTACATCGTGCCCTTGGTGGCTCGCAGCGGGCCGTTGCTGGAGCCGTTTACCGTCGGGCCGCCGTTGTCGCTGATGAAGAAAAGCAGCGTGTCTTCTTCGATACCAAGCTCCCGCAGTTTAGTAAGCACCTTGCCAATGCCTTCGTCCATAGCGGTCATCATTCCAGCATAGACCCTACGTTTCGAGTCGGTGATATGTTCGAAACTATTCTGGTAGCGCTGCGGCCCCTGCAACGGCGTGTGCACCGCGTTATAAGCAAGGTAGAGGAAGAACGGCTCGTTGTGATGATGCTCGATAAAAGCAAGGGCCTCGCGCGAGAAAGCATCCGTCAAATACTCCTTCTCATCGACCGGCTCTGTCCCGCGCAGTATCGGATTGAACGTCCCCAGGCCCGGGTCAATGTAGGAGTGGCCCCCGTGCAGGAATCCGAAAAACTCGTCGTAGCCGCGCTTAAACGGGTGAAAATGCGGCGCCATCCCGAGGTGCCACTTGCCCACCGCGCCGGTAACGTAACCTGCCGACTTCAAAACGTTCGCTATCGTAATCTCCGTCAGCGGCAGGCCAACGTGCTCTTGCAGGCCTCCTGGCGGAGGGCCGGTGTTGAACTCGTGGCCGAAACGCTGCTGGTAACGCCCCGTCGCCAACCCGGCACGCGTCGGACTGCACACCGGACAGGAAACGTATCCATTGGTAAAACGGACACCGTTTTGTGCGATAGAATCTATATTGGGCGTGGCAATATCCTGGCAGCCGTGGCAGCCGATGTCGGCATAGCCCATGTCGTCGCCGATGATAACGATAATATTCGGCTGTTTCCTTTCCGCCCGGCCGCTCTGGCCAATAACGCCGCAGGACGGCAATAACGATAGCGTCCCTGCTGAGGCTGCCGCAAAACCCACCGTCTTAAGAAAACTCCGGCGATTTAGCCGGACCTCTGTTTGGGTTCCCCCCAAGCGGGTTTCCTCCCCCTGTCTTTCGGTCAAATCTCTTCTTGTCTGTTTTTTCATATTTCTTTCCCTTTCACCTTCAAGAACAGACGACAGAAGACAGAGGACGGAGGACAGAACTTTTGCCTTCTCACTTCTGTCTTCTAAATTCGTACCTGGTCATCCGCAGCTCAATTCATAAGAGGCAGGTGCCGAATTCTGTTTTATTGCTCTTTGAATATTAAATGGAACAATGCTGTACAAACAAAGCAAAGATGTCATTCCCGCGAAAGCGGGAATCCAGTCGTTTTATCGGCGTTTCTTGGACTCCTGCTTGCGCAGGAGTGACAATGTGGTTGTTCCATTATTTATTCAAACATCAATAGTAATCGATTTTATCTACTCAGCTACGGCTTTACAGCCGATAACTTAACTATTATTATAGTGCTAATTGGTATAGGAAGCAAAGTATGAATGAACAAAATGCTTCGACAGGCTCGCTATCCCGAGCGAAGTCGAGGGACTGCGAAGTTTCGGTTGTTGTGCCGTGCTTCAATGAGCAGGATAACGTCGGCCCGCTCTATGAGCAAATCACGCAAACCTTAACAGGCAAATATAGCTACGAAATGATATTCGTCGATGACGGCAGCACCGACGATAGCTTAGCCGAGTTAACTCGTCTGCAAAAGGCTGATAGCAGAGTTCGGGTCATTTGCTTTCGTAAAAACTTTGGCCAAACCGCTGCGCTTAGCGCCGGCTTCGCTCACGCACAGGGGAAAATCGTCGTTGCGATTGACTGCGACCTGCAAAACGACCCTGCGGACATACCTCTAATAATCGCCAAGCTCAACGAAGGTTTCGATGTCGTAAGCGGCTGGCGAAAAAAAAGGCACGATAACGCTGTCACCAGACTGCTGCCTTCAAAAATTGCTAACTGGCTGATTGCCAAAATCACCGGCGTCAAACTCCACGATTTCGGCTGCACACTTAAAGCATACCGCAGGGAAATCCTGGCAGAGACAAAATTGTACGGTGAAATGCACCGCTTTATCCCCGCACTGGCAAGCTGGAGCGGCGCCAGAATCGCCGAGATGGTAGTCAACCACAGACCCAGAACCGCCGGCACCGCCAAATACGGCCTTGAACGAACATTGAAAGTGCTATTAGACCTTATTACCGTAAAGTTTCTGCTTAGTTTCTCCACTAAGCCGATTCAGTTGTTCGGCGGCTTGGGATTTTTGTCTTTGATTTTTGGTGCCGCTTCCGGTCTTGCAGTTGTACTGATGAAAGTTATGAAAAATCAGGATATGACCGGCAATCCCCTGCTGTATTTAACAATCCTGCTATTTGTTATCGGAGTTCAGTTCATTCTAATGGGTCTGATTGCTGAGCTTTTAGTTAGAACATATCACGAATCACAGAACCGCCCAACTTACGTCATCAAAGAAATCCTCGAATCTGCCGGCAAAGAGGGAGACCGGAAATGACGCAAGAACCGAGACACAAGACTCAAGACGCAAGACACAAGACCCAAGACCCAAGACACAGAAGGCGGGGGCAACCGAAAATCGAAACTCATCCGCCATCCGCGTGGCGGACTCGCAAATTGAAGAAGCCCCTCGTTTTTGTCGTAATAGCAATTCTGGCGGCAATCCCGTTTTCTCTGGGCAAGTATTTTGAGTTCAGCCAGGCCGACCCCTATGATGGCGGTGCCTATGCCTATTCGGCATACCACATACTGGCTGGAGCTAAAATCGGCGTCGATGAGAAGCCCAGTGCTCAGTTGGGAACTCTTCTGGTCAATATGCTTGGTGTCTGGATGTGCGGTTTTAATGAGACCGGTGCGGAGATAATTCAGACCCTCATGCAGGTGGGGGCTTTGGTTTTGATGTTTATCGCGATGAGGAAGCTATTCGGCACACTGCCTGCGGCTGTGGGTGTTATTGTTGCCTCGGTTTATCTCTCCGCCCCCTTAATCGCCAAATTCGGCAACGTAAAAGAACAGTATATGATTGCCTGTATGGTGATGGGGATAAGCTGTTTTGTTTTGCATCAGTTTGAAGGTCGCTGGTGGTATGCGGTCTTGGCTGGAGCATTTCTTAGCTGGTCACCGCTGTTTAAGCCCACAGGCGTCTCAGCTATAGGAGCGACGGGCTTATTTGTAATCCTGCAGCCGATACTGAAAAACAGGGCCTGGAAACAAACAGGCATTGACATTTTGCTGCTTTTGGCCGGTGCAATAGCGGCCATTGCGCCACTGTATATATGGATTTTGGCCTGGAACATCCAGATAGATTTGCCTTATTCATTCCTCTGGCAAACGTTGGGCAAGTTGCTGCCCGGCGGAGCGCCCGTACCGCAGGCAAAACCGGCCACGGATTATATTTCCGGAAGCAGAAAACTTGTGCCCCTTTCAAAGCAATTTCACATAGTATTGCGATACTATAGCAAGCTCATACTGCCCATAGCCCTGGCGGCTGGTGCGCTCGCCGCGAGAATTGTGCGTATGCTTCTGCGCTTAAAAAACTCAAAGCTCAAAACTCAAAACTCAAAACTTTATGACCGTTTCGTGCTGCTGTTTGCAGCCTGGTGGCTGCTGGATATGGCGTTTGTCTGGATTAGCCCGCATTCTTATGAGCAGTATTACTTACCGTTAAACGCCTCTGCTGCAATGTTAGGCGGATATTTGATAGCGCTCTACCAGGATAATGCAAAAAAAACCGTGTACAAAACTAAATGGGCGGCAATAGGGCTTATTGGATTTTTGTTAATGGTAGTTTTGTCATGGCACATATTCTTCGGGATAAAAGCAAGTCCTCATTCCGGTATAAGGTACAAGGCGAAATCAAGAGGTTATTTGCAAAGATTCAGAGAAATTTCCCGGGGCTCAGAATATTCCTGGGAGACGGTAAGTGAATATATACGTACACATTCTCAGCCGACAGATAAGATTTACGTTTGGGGCTGGGTGCCTGGCATATATGTTAAAGCCCAGCGATTGTCTCCCGCGTCCCGTGCTTTTACCAGCACAATGCACATAAGAACGCCGGACGATCTGGCAGATATGGTTGCCGGACTGCTGGCCGAATTCGAGAAGGAGCCGCCGAAATTTTTTGTCGATACCCATAATGTACATTTTCCCTATGATGGCAGGCCGCCTCTGGAGCTTTGCCCCCTTATTCAGTACCAGATTTTGAAAAGCGAAGGATTCAAAGGCACTGACCCTGATGAGGCCTATGCCCAATGGCTTACCAAGAACTTTGACTCTGATGAGGCCGGGCGTTTTAGGGCAATGAAGCCATTGCGGGAGTTTGTTATGAAGAACTACAAGATTGTTCGGTCATTTGACCAGCACGTTTTGTTTGAGTTGAAGAGTTCCACATCCTAACTCGAAAGTATAGGAATTTGTATTTTTGCCACAGAGAGCACAGAGAACTCAGAGAATAAAGAGCACTTTACATTTTTTTATCTCTGTGTCCTCTGTGTTCTCTGTGGCTTAACTTGTGGTGCGTTATGCGTATTGAGTATTGCGTACTTCGCACCACGCTCGACGCAATACGCAATACGATAAATTTGAATCTTATTAGCTCTACAGCGCAACTGCTCGTTCAGCTGTGTTGGCTGTAAGCTATTTGTTTATATGAAGTTAAATCCGAAATCCGAATATCGAAATACTAAACAAATTTACATAAGGCACAAAGGGGCAAAGAAACATAGACACAAAGTGAATCCAAAATTCAAAATTACAATTACTCTGTGCCTTTGTGCCTCTGTTCCCATGTTCCTTTTCGCGAATTTTGTGCTTCGGATTTTTACCATAGCATTGTTACAGAGATTATTTACGCTGTAGTATTAGTAGATATGTCGAAGCTGAACCTGCTTATGCTCAACTACGAATTTCCGCCCATCGGCGGTGGAGCGGGCAACGCACATCTATCTCTGTTAAGGCAATACGCCGGCAACAGCCGGTTGAGTGTGGATGTGCTAACTTCGGCACCGAGGCCGGGTTTTTCAAAGGAAAAGTTTTCCGACAATATCACTATTTACAAAGCCGGTATCCATAAAAAGGACCTGCATTTCTGGCGCAGGGCCGAGGTGATAGAGTGGCTCTTCAAGGCCCAATTCCATTACCGCAGACTGTTGCGGGAAAATGATTATGATTTAGCTCACGCATTTTTTGGCTTTCCGACCGGCTGGCTATGCTACCGCAGTGCAGATAAATTGCCCTACATTATTTCGCTGCGGGGCTCGGATGTGCCGGGCAAGCATGCGAGGCTAAAGCTCGATTACAAGGTTCTTGGCTCGGTGCTGTTTAAGCCCATCTGGAAAAAGGCTGCTGCTCTGGTTGCCTGCAGCCAGGGATTGAAGGACCGCGCGCTTTGTTTTTTACAATCAGTTACCGTCGATGTTATTCCAAATGGTGTTGAGCTGGACCGGTTTCATCCTGCTGAAACCGGCAAAAGACCGGATATACTTAAGCTGCTAACCGTGGGCAGATTATCCGTTACCAAACGAATGGAAATGCTTATAGACGCCGCTGAGATTTTGCACAAGCAAGGCCGTAAGGTGCATTTGACTATAGTGGGCGGCGGGCAAATGGTGCAGAAGCTCAGGCAAATTGTATCAGAAAGGAACCTTAATGATATTATTGAGATAACAGGCCTAATCCTGTCGGAAAAGATGCCGCAAATTTACCGGCAGAATGATATTTTTGTAAGTGCCAGTATGCAGGAAGGGATGAGCAATGCGATGCTCGAGGCAATGGCCACGGGCCTGCCGATAATTACCACTCGCTGCGAGGGCGTAGAAGAATTAATAGCCGATAACGGCCTTGTGGTCGAACAGGCAGCCGCCGAAGAAATTGCCAAAGCGGTAAGAAAATTAGCTGATGACCGGCATGTGTGCAAACAAATGTCTATCGCAGCGAGAAAGCGAGCAGAGCAGTTCACATGGAGCAGGGCTGCCGAGAAATATCTGACTCTCTATGAAAGACTAAGATGAAAATAAGGGTCTTACATGTAATAGACCACCTTGGCTACGGCGGAGCACCAATCGTTGTCAAAAATATAGTTGAAAAGATAAGCGATGAGCATATCGAGGCTTTCGTCTGCGCCCTGAGGAAAAATCCCCTTGCCATACCGGTCGAAGCCAAGCTGATTAACTTAGCATATCGAAGATACAACCCTTATACGATTTTGGCGATAGCAAAACTGTGTAAAAAATATAGGATAAATATTGTACATGCCCATCTGCAAAAATCGATAATTAGCAGCTTGTTGGCGAGTTTTTTCTGCAACAGCAAAATCGTCATTCACGAGCACGGCCCGATTTTTCGCCGCGGCACCGGTTTCATCTACCGTTTGCTTCTAAAAACGTTCGGTTCGAGAGCAGCATTGGCAATTGCTAATTCACAAGCAACAAAGACAGCCTTGAGCCAGGTAGCCGGATTTGCAGAAGAATCAATTGCCGTAGTCGGTAATTTCATTGACTTTGTCTGCTTTGACCCCACGCTTTATGGCCGGGACAAAGCCAGAGATGCCCTTGGAATCAGTGGGGACAAAATTGTTGTTGGATTTGTGGGCAGGCTTGACCGCTGCAAGGGGACGGATTTGCTGGTCAACGCCGCTGCAATTCTATGTAAAAAAGACCAGCGTTACCGTTTTGTTATTATCGGCGAAGGGCCGCAAAGAAAACAGCTCGAAGGATTGGCCCTGCGATTAGGGCTGAAAGAAAAAGTTGTCTTTACCGGATTGTGTAAAAACCCGCCGGAGCTTATGAGGGCTTTTGATATTGCCGTTATTCCAAGCAGACGCGAGGCATTCGGCATCGCCGCTCTCGAATTTATGCGAATGAAAATACCCGTTGTTGCCTCGTCGGCTGGAGGGCTGGCTGAATTGCTCCGCCATGAGCAAACAGGAATTTTGTTGGATGAATTGAACGCTGAGAATATTGCCGGGGCTGTTGACAGGCTTGTATGCGATAACTCTTTGCGGGAAAGCTTGATAAATAAAGCCGACCTTTTCTCTCGTAAATTCGACGGCCAAGAGCAACTAAAGCAAATAACGGATATATATGAGAAATTATCTTTACCAGAAGGTACGGTGGCCGGGGGTCGAGGGCTGGCTAAAATCCGAACCCTTATCCCTGATTCTGATAGATACGAGTGTTTGCATGGCGAAATATTCAATCCAGTCGAGCAGAAACGGCTGCGAAACGCTCTATGTGCGGCAATCAAAGCAGTCAGGACGGGTTCAAAGCCCTTGAACGCCCTTGATTATGGATGCGGCTCCGGCAACCTTACCAGACATTTGATAGAGCTAAGTATTAACACGGTCTCCGCGGATATTTCAGAAGGGTTTTTGAGCCTTGTTAAACGCAAGTTTTCTCAAACGGCCCTATCGACGGTCTTGAAAATTAACGGAAGCGATTTGTCTAACGTGGCATCCAGCCGGTTCGATTTGGTGGCAGCCTATTCGGTGCTGCATCATGTACCTGATTATCTGCACATAGTAAAGGAAATGTGCAGGGTATTAAAGCCGGGCGGCGTGATTTATATCGACCATGAAGTTAATGAGTCATATTATGAAAGACCGGAAGAATATGTCGAGTTTTTGCGAAAGGCCAGGCCTATAATAAATCTCAAACGTTGTCTTCGCCTGTTACTTGATGTAAAAGGCTATAAACATATATTCAGGCGGATTGTGAATCCCAGATATAAAAGAGAAGGCGACATCCACGTATGGCCGGACGACCACATAGAATGGAATAAGATTGAGCAGCTTTTAATCTCGGAGGGTTTCGAAATAATCTTAAAACAGGATTATTTGCTTTACAAAAGTTGTTACAACCTCGATGTATATAACGAATATAAAGATAAGTGTGCCGATGAGATGGTGCTGATAGCGAGAAAACAATGATTATTTTTCTAAAGGAGCCGGCGTAGTATCCCTTACAGGGTTCGAGGAATTGTATAATGGCAAATCAAAACAAGGTACCGGATGCTTTTTTCGAGCACTTCAGCCGGGAAGACAAACCTACAAAAATGGGGATTTGGCTGGTCGAAACTTTGTCCCGGAAAATCTTCAGATATGCTCAGGTTGCTCCTGGCGATAGTATTTTAGAGATAGGCCCTGGCCGAGGCGTCTTTGCCGAGATTTGTCTTAAGGAGGGTATTGAATATTTTGCTATCGAGCCTAACCGGCAGATGGCAGCATCACTTGAGCAAAGAGGAGCTTCGGTCATTTGTGCGATGGTCCCCCCTCTACCTGCGTTGGACAAAAAATTTGATGTCGTCGTGATGATAAGCGTGATGGAGCATACCAACAGTATGCAGGATGCGTTGCAGGTAGCCCAGCAGATAAGGGGAGTTCTAAAGCCCAAAGGAAAGCTTGTAATATGCTCGCCTGATTATTTGAATTGGCGGCTAAATTTCTTTAACTGTGATTTTTCCCACAACTATGTAACTACCCGGCGAAGGCTCAGCCAGCTTATGATTAATGCCGGGTTCGAAGATATAAAGAGTTGCTATTTGAGCGGCCCACTGACCGGATTTATTTGTTTTCTGGTTACAGCTCTCGTCTCCCGTTTGCCTTTTGGCCTCTTTAATGCGTTGTTTCCAGATAATAAGGTTGTTTCCAAGCTCTACAAAATGCAACTGGCTTTTTTAAGGAAGGTGCTGATTCTCGGAGAAAGGCCCGGCTGACCTAAAGAGGTCCCCGCCTTGCCTGTCTCGGCTTGCGGCTCCGGTTCGGGTCTTCGCCGAGACGAGCGATGAGACGAGGCCGAGCCAAGACGGGCAGGTATCCAGAGCACGATATGTCTACTTTCGGTAAACAATTAGCCAAATTCCTTATCAGAATTCTAATCACAACGGTATTGCTGGTATGGGTCTTCAGCCGGATTGACCTTCAGCAATTCTGGCAGACCGTAAAAACGACCAGGTGGCAGTTCCTGGTAGGCGTATGGGGACTGACAGTAACAATGTTCTGGGTTAACTCGATAAAGATGAAGCTTATTTTGAAAAAACAGGGCTGCAACGTCAGTATTGACACGATATTTGGTGCAAGTGCAATTACCTTATTGTATGGTTTGATTATACCCGGAGTGCTTAGCGCGGGGGTAAAATGGTACATTCTCAGAAAAGATACCGGAAAGGGAAGCAACGTTCTTAGTAGTATGTTATACAACCAGGTGTCAACAATGTTTGTTATGGCGGTATTCGGACTGATTGCGTTAATAGTTACCAATCTTCCAAATAACTCAACAAATCCCTGGCTGCTGCGGGTTCTGTGCACAACATTTCTGGCGGCTGTAATACTTGTTTCTTTACTGTTATTAAGCAGCCGAACAGGCGGCAGAATTATTAATGGCCTTAGGCTTTTGCTGAGTCCTTTTCCCGCAAACGTACGCCAGAAGGGTCAAGAGATAATCGAGCAAATTGCAATCTTTCAAAATGTTGGAGGCGGGTTCCATCTGATTATTTTATCTATCACCATAATAGCCATCGTAATTGGCGGTGTTTTTACATATATACTCTCTGCCAGGGGGGCAAACATAACCGCGCCTCTGGGGGTGCTCGTGTGGCTGTGTGTAATTGTATCCTTCTTGGGAAGACTGCCGATATCTATAGCCAACCTCGGCGTCAGAGAGGCAACGCTGGTGGGATTTCTGGCACTCTATGGCGTGGAGACATCGCCGGTGCTGCTGATGTCGATGATATTGTTCTCCTCTGTAATAATTATGGCTGTTATCGGCGCAATATATCAACTATATTGGGCCGTGACTGCAAAGAAACCAAATTCCTAAAGTGCCTGATACTGCAGCGCTACTTAATAACAAAACATTTTTGCGCCAAAAATCCCAAGTATCGCCACAAGGCGTCCTCCGTAAGGAGTCCTTAGGACTGTGGAGATACCAGGAATCAGGATATCAGGTTGGACATACAACAGAGCGGCGGCCGTGAGCAAGCGAGCAACTGCTCCTGCTCTCTTTCTCAAATCCATGGTTCTTAAAGCTCTCCATAAGTATATACGCATATACTTATATACATCTACGAACCACCAATCTTAAAACCATGATTCCTGATACAGTTCATAAGTATATACGCATATACGCATATACTTATACAGTTTTACCAAACCCCATTCTCAAAACAGCGATTTCTGATATAGTCCATAAGTATATACGCATATACTTATACAGTGCCGGTCCAATTGTCAAACGGAAAATGAAAAATCATCGAAATCTTCCAAAACAAAATCCCCGATGCTATCTTCGCTATATGACAGACACCAATTAAAATCATCTTACGTCTTCCATCACTCGTACACAACGCATTACTCAATCATCTCACGATTGATTAAAAGTAGAACTGTCAAACGAACTTAATTTTATGATTAGTGCTCTTTCACTCATGATTTGAGGGATTGTCATTCTAAGCGGAGCCCCTCTTCTTGCCCGCCAGACGTATGGTGGGCTTGCTTTCGCCTGCCCCCGCCCCCATGCTTTCTGCGAAAGCAGAAATGGGGGCGAGGCGGGGTGGCGGGCAAGAAAGCACGGGGGCGGAGTCGAGAAATCTGTTTTAATAGACCCCTCGACCCGCCTTCTACCCTCCGTCCCTAAGGGACTTCGGGGGACGGGCTTGCGGGTTCGGGGTGACAACCTTGCATAAAATATGCAATCCATCAATAGAGCTGTGACAGAGCATTAGTAGTACATGTCTCGTCAAGAAAAATATCCATAATACCAATTGGAGTTAATTCTTGCGCCCTGTCATTCCCGCGAAAGCGGGAATCCATAGGTTTATATGTACTGGATGCCTGCTTTCGCAGGCATGACACAGTGATTGGTAGTCTACCAAAAAGCGCATTTATTTAGTTGGATTGGTATAAGTTATTGAAGAACCAATTTTTTACTCACGTGCTACTTTAAATATGTAATTGTTTGGTGTATTTACAACGAACAAATTCTATATTTTACTGCTTCTTAATCCCTTTTCTTTTTTCTCATTCGGTTTCCTTTACGCTACTTTTCTATTTTTCATACCCTCTTTTTCTATCTCTTGTAATTTCCCTCTCATTGTTCCACGTGAAACATTTCCCTCTGGACACGACAGTCCTTCAAACATCCTGCCTGTTCATATAGTTGTTAAAATTAATATTACAGCGCAGATAATTTTTGTAACAATGCTATGGAAAAAATCTGAAGCACGAAATTCCTGAAAAGGAATATGGGAGCAGAGGCACAAAGGCACAAAGTAATTGTAATTTTGAATTTTGGATTCACTTTGTGCCTATGTTTCTTTGCCCCTTTGTGCCTTATGTAAATTTGTTTCGTATTTCGATACTTGTCCGCCAAACTTACGGTGGACTTGTATGACGACGCGTCAGGGCGACCTGCTCCGGCGTAGGCCTCTCGCCTCCGGCGAAGCCCGCCTGCCCAGAGTGTATGGCGGGCAGACCTTTGGCGGAGCGGGGTCACCGAGCCTGAGAGACTGCCGGAGCAAGACAGTCAAGAGTCAAGATTCGGATTTCGGATTTAGTTTCATATAAACTAATGGCTTTCAGCCGATGCAGCAGCCCAGCACTAATTGTATAGACCGAGCGCTTTTTGCATGTAGTACAGAAGAAACAATTAGTGCTGGGGGCGCTGTAGAGCTAAGGCATTGAAAAATTCCCACAACCGCTGGGACAGTTACACTCGCTGTCACTACAAAGTTGCCTAACGATGTACGCCTTCATGATCCATCGGCCCATCTAATATCAGGCAAAGCTAAGCTTTTTCAAAAACCATTGATTCTGACTCCTGACTTTTTTCCTGCCTCTTCATCTTTCTCACGCTCTCTGAGATATTCTGGCCGCTTCTTGAGCGTTGCCTTCTATGCAGCCCTGAGCCTAATTCACACCGATGCTTATCTGAAAACCATCTTAAGACTGTTACACATTCAGTAGGCTCTAAGCCCGTTCGACCAGTGACACGCCAATCTTGCCAGCGGGCAGGTAGACGACTTCGGTCTTAGACAAGCGCTTCATATCTGACATTCTGTGTCCGCATGTCATAAGCGGATTCACCGCTATTGAGATAATTCTTTTACTTTAATTTTTTTACCCCGGCATCTTCCTGCTCGTTGTTTCACGTGGAACATTTTCTGGCAAAAAAAATTTTTTAGTCTGACAAAGCTACAGAATTTTCAGCAAGAATTCCGAAGTATTAGTTAGGTTAGCGTCTAAACGCCAACTAAGAGCCGGAAAGAAAATACGATTCATAGTCTTAGAAGGAGCATTTATATGGCAAACAAAAAAAGAGAAAAACCAAGACATCTTGGAAGGGGGCTTCAATCGCTTTTAGGTCCGATAATATCTGAGGGAGCAGAAGTAGACCAGCTACTGCCTAATCCCGCTCTCATCGCTAACTTCCCGCCGGACAAAGAGTTACGCGATTCACTGCAGGAAATCAACATTGATACCATATCGCCGAATCCTTATCAGTCACGAACGGTATGGAATGAGCAGGAACTGGCGGATTTGGCCGAGTCTATCAGGACCAATGGTATAATTCAGCCGATTATTGTCCGCCCCACTGCCTCTGGATACCAGCTAATTGCCGGCGAACGTCGTTTGCGAGCCGCTCAGTTAGCCTCTCTGACAACCATACCCGCCCTGGTTCGCCAGGCGAACGATGAACAATTGCACGAATGGGCGTTAGTTGAGAACATACACCGAACAGACCTGAATCCTATAGAGCGCGCAAGGGCCTATCAGCACTACCTAAGCGCTTTGTCCTTGACACAGGCCGAGGCGGCCCAACGGCTCGGCGAAGACCGCTCTGTTATCGCTAACTATTTGCGATTACTGGACTTACCGCAGGAAATTATGCAAATGTTATCTGATGGTCAGCTAACTATGGGCCACGCCCGCGCGATACTTGCCCTGCCTACCGACGAGCTGCGGCGAAAGCTCGCCAATCGAGCGATGGCTGGCCGGCTTAGTGTACGCGAGGTCGAAAGACTGGTTCGAAGGTATCTCGCAGGCACCGGCCAGGTCAAGACAACCCCCCGCTCGAAACCGCCTCACATCCTGGACCTGGAAAGAAAGCTCAGCAGCCAGCTTGCTACAAAGGTGAGCATTGAAACCCGCAAGAATGGCCAAAGAGGCAGGATAATCATCGAATTTTACTCTCTCGATGAATTTGATAGTATTGCAGAAAGGCTCGGCCTTGTATCTCTTGAACCCGTCTGAAAAAAACACGGAGAATCAAATTTGGATAATTTTAATGCGGCTAACTAAAAATTTCTTGTATAATGTATATAATAAAAATTGGGCCGGCCGGACAAAGACCTGCCCTCGAATGAATTTTGGATTAACACATTTCGGAGGATATACCATGACGCGTTTGGTTATCTCAATATCAAGTTTCCTATTGCTCGTATTTTTCAGCCTAATGCCCGCCTTTGCCGCCGAAGAAGATGAGAAGAAACCAGCAGATTCAATTCACCAGGCTGTCGTTGTTGGCGATGCTAACCAGGTGCAACAACTACTTTCAAAAGGTGTTGACGTAAATTCGCGAAACAAGATGGGCTGGTCACTGCTGCAAACAGCGATACAGAACCGCCAGCAGGCGATTGTTGAGCTTCTTATCGCCAAGGGGGCTGATGTCAATGCGAAAGACAACAACGGCCAGACGCCTTTGCTTGTTGCGGTGAGCACCGAACAAAAAGATGTCGTGGAGCTGCTAATCACAAAAGGGGCCGATGTCAATGCCATAAATATTCGGGGTGAAAATCCCTTATCTTTGGCGAAAAAGGGAAATTATACGGAAATCACCGAACTTCTGCTCAAGCACGGCGCTAAAGAACCAAGTCTCCAAGATGTAATGGGAGACCGGTATGGGGACGAGGAAAGGCTATATCCGGCTTACCAGTCTGAAGGAATAACTCAGGGCCAGACCGGAACCATCAGCCCCATTGTGCAAGAGCCTGTCGAATTGGATATACTTGCCGACCCGAACGAGATTAAGACCAGAATCAAGACGTTCGCAGACCTGGAGAAAACATTGGACGAAGTAGCCGGCAAAAGCAAAAACGAGATGTTTCAATGGCAGCAGAAAAAATATGATAACAGAACAACTCTGGTAAGAGCTGTACAAAAACAATTCGATGAGGAGATTGGTTTCATACGAAAGGTCGCTGTCGAAGAAAATGCAAAAAAGACAACGGAAGCGATTGACAGTCTGGTGTCCAGAAGGAATGAGAGATTCAAAATGGTCAGCAAAGAACTTCTGCAGCAGAAAATAGCGCTGAAGCAAACACAATCCATCAGTACCCGCAGCCGAGGTCGAACATCGGCCAGAGGCACCAGAGGCCAGTATCCGCAGAGAGGACAACCTCTCGAAGCAGACGCAATGGAGCCGTATGCTCAGCGGGACGATGCTATGCTCAGAACAAATAGACCTGCAGGCCCTGGTCGGCCACCTGAGCAGTTGGACAGAGAAACTGAAAACGAGATAAGTCTGTGGCTCCAGGCGGACATTGAAAATAGAGCTGATTTATCTAAGGCGGTGCACAACCAAATCCTCGTAGAGATTAGCTCCATACGAAAGCTCGCTGTTGAAGAGGAAGCGAAAAAAACGACGGCGGCAATCGACGGGCTGTTACTGCACAGGCAGGAACGGTTCAAGGAATTTATCAAAAAAATGGAGGAAGAAAAAAAGACGCTCCAGCAGACCCAGGACCAACGCCTTGGTATTGCTCCGAGCCAAAGGTATCCGCAGAGCAGCCATTATAGAGGACAGACTTCCAGAGGAGGCATAGCAGAGCAAGACCAGTATCAGCAGCAGGGAGTTCAGCCCAGGACTCGGACCCGGCGGCGCTGAGAAATGCCTAAGCGATTAGCCGGAAAAGTCGCAATAGTCACGGAGGCCGGCGGGGGAGGAAATTTTCGGGGGATAGTTACCTTATTTATCGGCAGTTTTAGGAATGGTCAAAGTGGAGTATGTGGATGCAAAATCAGATGTATAGATACAAATTCTCTCTTTTCGTGCCCGTCATAATTATAGCCGTCTCATACGCCCAGACAAACACCGCTGAGGAGCTGCCCGCCGTGCTGCTCGATGATGATTTCTCGGCTCTTCGAACCGGTCTGCTTATGAACACGGTGGGCGCGCACACTGAATACCATTACCTCTCGGAAGCTGCGCCAAAAGGAAAATGGGCAGTTTCAGCGTTCAAATCCTACGGCTCTCAACGTGCCTGGCGGCTAATCGAAGAAAATGGCAAGCGCGTGATGCTTCAAGCCTATGAGAATAAAAAAGACCAGCACACCCATCCTATGCTCATAGCAGGAGACCCACTGTGGCATAATTATAGAATAACTGCCGATTTTTCTCCGGCCACCGGCAAGGGTCAAAGCGGCATTATTTTTAGATATCGAAACGACCGCTGCTACTATTTCTTCGGAGTCGACGGCCCCAAGGCGGTTCTCAAGATGGTCCGCCACGAAACCAGCCTCCACAAACCCTACCAGAAAGTTCTGGCAGAAACGGATTGTTCTTGGACGCCTGGGGTGTACTTGTCCGCCCAGATAGATGTGAACGATAACCATATCCAGGCCAGGCTCGGCAATGAGGTCTTGAAAGCAGACGATTCCACCTACACCCATGGAAAGGTCGGGCTGATGTCCGATGTCCCCACGCGTTACAAAAACATAAAGGTCACTACGACCGCGGAAGAAAAAGAGCTTCTTGGCAAACGCATCGCTGACCGCCAAGAGCATGCCAATCGTCTTAGCGCCGCTAATCCGCGTCCGGTCTTGTGGAAGAAAATCGACACAGAGGGATTTGGCGTCGGCCGGAATCTGCGATTTGGCGACCTGAACAACGATGGCCAGCTCGATGTGCTCATCGGCCAGGTTGTACATCATGGGCCCAAAGACACAAATAGTGAACTTAGCTGTCTGACCGCTATTACTTTTGATGGTAACATCCTTTGGCAAATTGGTGAATCGGACCAATGGAAAGACCATCTCACAAACGACGTTGGCTTCCAGGTGCACGACCTGGATGGAGATGGTCGAACCGAGGTGATTTACTGCATGGGTATGCAGCTCATCGTCGCCGATGGAGCTTCCGGCAAAACCAAATACCGCACGCAGACTCCCGAAACGCCAGAGGATATAAAACCTCCATATAATAAGTTTCCCAGAATACTCGGCGACGCGCTTTATTTCTGTGACGTACGCGGAACCGGCCATCCCAGAGATATCATTATCAAGACACGGTACAGCCATTTCTGGGTATTGAGCGACCGCCTGGAGGTTTTATGGTCTGCTGCCTGTAATACCGGCCACTATCCTTATGCTTACGACATCGACAACGATGGTAAGGATGAAATCTCGATTGGCTATTCGCTTTTTGATGATGACGGCAAATTGCTTTGGACATTGGATGACAAGCTAAAAGAGCATGCAGACGGCGTTGCTATCGTTCGGTTTAGGCAGGCCTGCCCCGAGCCGGGTCGAGGGGGTGGCGAACTTCGCCTGCTCTGTGCAGCCAGTGACGAGGGCATATTTTTTACCGATATGAAGGGCCGAATCTTGAAACACCATTACCTGGGCCACGTACAGAATCCCGCAACAGCCAACTTTCGTGACGACCTGCCCGGCCTGGAGACCGTCTCTATCAACTTCTGGGGTAATCAGGGAATCATTAATTTCTATGATGCCGAAGGGGACATCTACCATGATTTCGAACCGTGCCAGCACGGCAGTATGTGTCTGCCCATAAATTGGACTGGCTCGTCAGAGGAATATTTCGTGCTTTCGGCAAATACCGAGGAAGGAGGCCTGTTCGATGGTTGGGGGCGATGCGTAGTTAGGTTTCCCGCTGATGGCCATCCCGATATGTGTTACGCGGTGCTGGACGTTACAGGTGACTGCAGGGACGAAATCATTGTTTGGGACCCCTTTGAGCTTTGGGTCTACACACAGCACGACAGCCCCAAGGCCGTTAGGGAGCCCTTACGGCAGGCCGCTCGGCTCTACAAGCCGAAGCGCAATCCTTTGTACAACTACTCCAATTACCAGGCCACGGTTTCTTTGCCCGCACGTTGAACGGGGTGCGTAGCGCGTACTGCGTAAGGCGATGCAATGCCAGACGCCAAACCGTAAGACCAGAGACGATAGATGATAGACGAAGGACGATGGACGAAGGACGATGGACGATGGACGAAGGACGGGGGGCGAGGGCAGGCTTCGCTCAGAGCCTGCCCCGAGCTTGTCGAGGGGACAGGATTTTTCCGCTTGTTTGGTTTCTCTTTGCAGTTGGAATTGCCACTGCGGCCGGGAATTACAACGATAGGACAATTAATAATCCTTTTGCGGTCCCGACATTTCACTGCATCAGTATATACTGGTCGACCCGAGCCGGCTCCGCCGATAAAGATGTGCTGGTCAATTATCGCCCTTATGGCACATCCGAGTGGTTGCAAGCCCTGCCGATGCGGTATAATCCCATCAGTGGCACCACAGAAGACAAAGCCGACTATCGGGGCAGCATCGTTAACCTGAAACCGCACACAGAGTACGAAATCCACCTGACGCTTGAAGGCACATCCTTAACCAGGACGCTTAAAGCCAGGACATGGAGCGAGGATTTTCCCATCGCAGCAACCGTAAAGGTCGGTAACCAGAGAAGCCAGTATGACATCACCGTCTCAGGGACGGCAGGTGCCTATCTTCTTTATGATGGTACAGATTCGACTATCGACGTCAATAATAACTCCGATTATTGCATCTTCATTAACGCCTCTTATGTGGTCGTTCGTGGTTTTAACCTGCAGGGTGCCCGTAAACATGGAATATATATCGAGGGTGGGCATGACATTATTATCGAGAACTGCAACATATCGAATTGGGGAGACAGCGATAATGGCGGCACTTTCGGTACAAACGTTCATTCAGGCATTTTCTCCCGCAATTCAGAACTGAAAAGAGTCATCATTCAAAGGTGCAAGATTCACCATCCGCGCTATGATACCAATAGCTGGGCTGAAATCCATAATAATACCTATCATCCCGGAGGTCCTCAGTGTATAGCTTTTACAAATAGCGCAGGCAACAACGTGATTCGGTACAACGAATGCTGGTCGGATGGCGAACATTATTATAACGACCCAATCGGCTCCGGAAGCAATGCCAGCTATAGAGGGTTTCCCGGCCCCGATTCGGACATTTACTGCAACTACGTGGCTGACTGTTGGGATGATGGCATAGAGGCTGAAGGCGGAGGCCAGAACGTCCGAATATGGAACAATTATATGGAGAGATGCCTTATGGCCATCGGAAACGCCCCTATATCTATCGGACCGACGTATATCTGGCGCAATGTTTCCGGCGAAAGTTACTGCCCTGCGAACGAATATGGCAATCTTCTGAAAATGGGATACGCCGGAAGCGCATGGTGGATGACCGGGCATATGTATGTTTTTCATAATACCATCCTTCAGCCGGGCGGAAAAGGATTCGGTGGTCTGGGCTGCGCTCGCAGTCAAAGCGGTTTTGCCCGCTATATTTATCACTGCACAACGCGGAACAACATTCTGCATGTCCGCAAGACCGACGCGGTTTCTATCTCCTATAGTGGCAGGGACAATGATTACGACTACGACCTCCACAGCGAGGATGTCCCCGAAGGACATGAATTGCACGGTATCGAAGGCGTACCAACTTATGTATCGGGTGCAGGATTTGATAACGCCGCAATGACGGGTAACTTCCAATTAGATAAGTCAAGCGCTGGCTATGATGCAGGCGAATTGATACCGAACTTTAGTGACGGTTACACAGGTGCCTCACCGGATATGGGCGCTCACGAAAACGGTTGGGATGACATGGAGTTTGGCATCAACGCCGTATTCGTCCCTCGTCCATAGCCACAGAGTACACAGAGAAATGAATTATAAACCGTGTAATACCAATCCAACTAAATAAATGCGCTTTTTGGTAGACTATCAATCACTGTGTCATGCCTGCGAAAGCAGGCATCCAGTACATATAAACCTATGGATTCCCGCTTTCGCGGGAATGACAGGGCGCAAGAATTAACTCCAATTGGTATAAATCCGTGTTAATCCGTGTCTCGTCCCTCATCCCTCGTCCATCGTCCCTCGTCTCTCGTCCCTCGTCTTTCGTCCCTCGTCTCTCGTCCCTCGTCCCTCGTCCCTCGTCCATCGTCCATCGTCCCTCGTCTCTCGTCCCTTGGCTGTGTGCCGTGGCGACCGCCATCAATCTCCTGCAAGCACCTCGATGCCGCAGAGCACCGGCTGGCCTACCAAAGGCGTCAATGTCAACGTCAAGTTCTCCGTTGCCCGGATGCCCCGAAACTCTCTGACGATACCGCTGCCGTCGGAGCTGGCGTGTTGGGCGATATCGAAATTATTCAGGACTTTGCGGCCTTGTATGGTGACGTTGAACACGCGCTGGCCTACTTCGGCATTTTCCGGCTCTGCAAAATACAGCCGAACCACGTACTGGGCTTCTTCCTCATTATTCAGTGGAATTATCACATCGGTCAGGCCAATAGCACCTGAGGCTGTAACCCATCCCAAGCTCTCATCCGCAGAAGGCGGTTCTGCTTCCGGCTGGTCGAACCGGGCCGTGTGATGGCGGAACCACCGCGGGTTTGCCGGAACGCACACTACCCCAATATCTGGAGATGGGCCGCCGACGCTGGGGTAATCCAGCCATAAGACGCCGCCGCCCTTGCCTTCGAAAGAGGGCGATGGGGCAAGGCGGTCACCCGGAGCTCCGAAATTTATCCCGACCTTTTTAATCGACCCCCCGGCCAGACCAATCGATGTATAGGTCCACATCTCGGCCTGCGGCATATAGACCATAGCTAAGGATGTCTGGTTCTGGTAACCACATATGCAGGTTCGGGTATAATCCGGCGCGTTGAGCACGCCGTTGGCCGGAATGAGGTTGGATGAGCAGCCCGATTTGAATCCGCCGAAGTTGCCGGTGCCGCTGTTATTCAGCATGTCATAATAGCCCGCCGCCCCGGAGCGGAAAGTTAAAAGGTACTTGCAGCCGACCGCCGTATTGCAACCGTATGTCCGCGAGAAGCTCCAGGGTACCAGCGTGCCGGTGATGGGATGCTCTCGCATGTACGTTCTGCCCGTCAGGATATTGCAGGCATTTCCTCCATTGGTTCTTTGTTCGATGACCATATCACCATGAAGCAGACATGGCCCGCCTTGGGAATTTTTATCCCAAAGCTTGGTTCCACTGCTGCCGTCGTAGGCGATTTGTCGGGTCGGCTCACCTGATACCATATCTCTCGAAGCCCTTCCCGATTGCAGCAGCACATCGTATTGCTCAGAGTAGCTAAGCCATGTGCCGAAAACGTCACGGGTAGTACTCCATATCTTTTTACCTGTTCTGACGTCCAGTGCCAGCAGTTCCCACGGCGCACCGACATCGCCGGGGTCAACGCCGCGACGGCTCAGCGCGTCGGCGTAATCGGGGGGAATCCTGTCTATGCAGTACAAAATGTCGTTGCCGACGATGATTGTGTTATGGTGAAAAGAGTGATTTGCTCTTCGTTCCCACAAAATCGTTCCGCTATAACGGTTCATAACAACCAGGTCCCTGCTGCTCGCTTCGCTATAGTTGTTGTGGCCGATAATGCCATTGTATGGAACAGGGTCTGCGGCCACGACCAGCAGGTCTTCCCAGATTTTGACCTGGCTGAAAACGGCGTCGCCGTAAATCGGGTCGGTGATGGCGAAGGTGCTGATTGTTGACCCATTCTTCGGCTCAAGCCTTCGGCATTCAGTGTCGTAACACACATAAACTCCATCTTCTGCAGAGGCGTAATTGGAGCCGATGGCACTGGCCCCCGGCACGTGAGTTGTGTAGTCATAGTGTACTCCGACGCCCGGCAGGTCGGCTTCCCACAGCACTCTCCCTGTGTACACGTCTAAGGCCCGCATAATGTTTGGGCCTTCGATAAATAACTGGCCGGCTACCACTTGTGGGTTGGGGCCGTGACCGTGGCGAGGCAGAATCCTATTATAAGACTCGTCCCCATGGGTCGAGCCGCCGAACCAAAGCAAGCCCAGCGGCGCCTTGACCAGCTCGTCTTTGGACACCACTGAGTTGGACGCATCCCCATAATTATGGGTCCAATCCGCCGAACCCGGCAATGCTCCCACGCGCTCCAGCAGTGCAAAATTCCCTGAGACAGTGACATCCGCATTGGCCAGCCCGGCCCCTGCCGGCCCGTTCGCCGCGCCCTGTTGCAGCAGCTCCAATGCGTCAGACGAAAAGCAGACCTTACCTCCGTAAGGCCGCAGCGAATAAAAAACCTTTTCTACAAAAGCGCTTCCATTTGCCGCCCCTGCTGCCGGAAGGCCCGCCTGCCCAGAGAGTACGGCGGGCAGGCCCGCCTGCCCAGAGAGTACGGCGGGCAGGTCTTCCGAAACGATAAGGTGCGCCAGGTAAGGCGGCAGTTGCGCCGTACAAATGTCACCGACGAAGGCACTAAGGCGTTCGCTGGGTATTCCCATATCTTGCCACCGCCGACGCAGCGTCCCGATTTTCGCGGCATCAGGGTCCAGACCGATTATGCGCAGGTCATACGGATACGGATAATCGTCCTTGTGAAGATAATGCTGACGAGCCAGCTCCTCCATTAGTCTGCCTGTTCCAACACCCAGAACAAGACAGTAGCCCTCATCCACCCCTGTCGCCGCAAGAACGGCCTGTGCCTTTGTGGTCCATTGGTCTTCGTCAGGCCACGCGATGGGCTCCACAACTTTATTGATTACCGGGGGTTTCGGCACGTTTGTACCACCATAGCAGTAAATGCGTCCCTCCATCGTTACCACGATAAGTTTGTTATCACCTGCGAGCATGCAGGCAGGTGTCCCCGTGATTGATTTCTGCCATCGCAAGTTTTCATCTTTTGTAGCAATGATACTGCCGGAACTGCCGGCGTACAAACGGTCACCTGCCTTGCAGAAGACCTTTCTTTCTAAGGTCTCAGCGTAGTTTCCGCTTTCGGTCATAATGGCCCCATCGGGCAGAGAGCCGCCCCATGAACCGTCGGAGAGGCTAAATAAACTGTTGCAGTTGTTGAAGGACTCTCCGAAGGCAGCGACGTGGTTCGTGCTGTTTTTGTTATTTTCTTGAAAATGAAAATAAAGGAATTCGCCGGTATTTCTGTCAAGTCCCGCAGCGACCGCCCTGCCGTTGGGAACCATCAACCTATCGCCGATAGCCACCAGGTATCCCTGCGGCGCCAGAGCGCCGAATGACACCGAGCCACCATGCGGCTGATTCATATAGATGGAACCGCTTCCATCGTTTACCCAGACAATCTCACCGGTCGCCGCATCCAGAGCGTAAACAAACGAACCCATGAACGGCCAGATGCCGGCGGCAAAGTAGACATTGCCATCGAGTATGGTTGGCGCTCCCCTCGCCGGCCAGGCTGAGACCAGGCGCTTATTGCCGAGGACCTTCCGGTCCGTAGGCGCTCCGCGAAATTTCCACAATAGCGCACCATTTTCGGCGTTCAGGCAATAAAGATTCCCGTCATCGCAGGCAACAAATAGCCTGTCAGGCTGGCCCGTCATACCAAAGGCGGGCTGGCCCGCCGGAGCCATGCGGATGGGCGCATCGGCATAGAAACGCCAGATTTCAGCGCCCGTGTCGGTGTTGTAGGCTGTAACGTTGTCGCTGCGTGACGAGCCGACGAACATCTTTTTGCCCAGGACAATCGGTGCGTAGTAATGGTCGAAGGTTATCCTCGCCTCATCCGGCCAGGCCGGTTCCAACGGCGGCAGTACCAGTACCCACCGGAGATAAAGAGTCGCCGGCAGCTCAAACGGACTGGCTCCGCTGCGGTTAGCGTCGTACCTCCACATCGGCCAATCCGGCGGAACGTCGCTGGGGTTAATCATATAGGTGTGTTCAATTATGTTGCCCAGGCTTGCGTTTCTCGGATTGCTCAGGACCAAAATGATTTTCTCGCTTGGCTCGGGCACGATGTCGTCAACTATGGCGATGTTGATGGACTGCCTGGTAACTCCAGGAGCGAATGTCAGCGTCCCGCTCCCAAGCAGCGTATAGTCAGCCGGGCTTTCAGCCGTGCTGTCGTCGGCCTTAACCGCGTAGTTCACCGTAACGGTCGCAGTGGTGACCGCGGGTGACAAATTGACATTTATGCTCACTGTACCGATGTCTTCGGGGCCGCTCGATGCCGCCGCAGCGAACTCGACGATATTGCCCAAAGCGCCCCACTCCAGATGCAGAACCGTCTCCCCGCCGCTATACGCTTCTGCGACTCGCTTGCCCGTGCCGGTAATAATGACCGCTACCGAATTGCCCTGGGACCAGCCGGGCCGGTTGACAATCTCTTGAATAATCGAAGACAGGTCCGGCGTCCGCTGACCGGGACCGGCCATCCCTACGCTGTTCCAGACCGGCGGCGACCAGTTGACCGACGCCGCGGTCCTGCTTCGAGATGAAATATTTTTGTTAGTGGTGGTGAATGTCGAAGCGTTATCGGCTGCCTGGCCCTGAATGATTAAATTGCATGGATTCTGGTTGCTGGTCTCGTCGCAAGTAAACTGAATATACGCATTCCTGACCGGGGAATGCCGCGGGATATTCACGCCGTTAAATCGAATCCCCACCGTCTGGTTACTGCTTTCTTGAACCAGCTCCAGGTCCGAGCTGCTTAGGTCCACTCCTCCGCTGGAGTTTTCCTCGGCATCATCGCTGGCCTGACTTACCGCAATATCCTGTGAACCCGGATAAGCTGCGCTGCTCAGGCTGAGCAGAGCCCCCGCTATCATAATTACAAACCATTTTTTTGAAAACATAAGCCTACCTTCATACAATCAGATGGACGATGGATGACGGAAGCTCGTCTCTCGTCCATCGTCCCTCGTCCATCGTCACTCGTCCCTCGTCCCTCGTCCCTCGTCACTCGTCCATCGTCACTCGTCACTCGTCTCTCGTCCCTCGTCCCTCGTTCATTGTTCATAGTTCATTGTTCATAGTTCGTTGCTCATTATTCTTCGTCTATGAACTACGAACTCATAACTATGAACTCAATTGGTTTCGAGGCTGGTCACGCTGTTGGTTGGGTTTGACGGCCATTATTGATACCTGCCCCTGTGCTTTCTTGCCCCTGCTTTCGCAGGGGTAAACTTGTCCCCGCGGAAGCGGGGAGCAAAAACGGGGGCTAACCTAACGAATATTCTTTATAAGTTCTTCTTTCGGCCCCCCGCGTCTTCCCCTTAGGGGAGCAGGGGCACTGCCTCCTGAAAAGACATTTTTCGCCTGCCCGCCGTACGAGACTCTGGGCAGGCGGGCGTAGCCGGGTATGCGTGCCTGACCGGCAAGGGGAATGTATAGTTCGCCCGAAGCCAGCCCCGCACCAATTGTCCCGCACCGAAACATTGACCCAGCACTAATTGTACCTTCAGTACCGAAATTCATAATCGGTCGGTCTCACTTAGTGCTGGGTGCTAAGCAGTTCCACGTTCAATTGGTGCGGGGTATTATAATCTGAATTATATATGACCTTAGCGCAGAAAACAAGAGTTTTTTCAAAATGGCTCGCGATGACCCATTTTTGATGGGTTTTGGATTGTAAATAGCAGTTTGTTGGTAAGTTGTGTCATTTTACGTGTGTTGCTGAAAGGATATCACGGAAATTTTGTTGTCTATGTCCAATTTCGCTGGGGGATGGCTAACGCCAAAGCAAGACATTACCAGCGAACCAGCACTTTCTGCTAATTCGACGCACACAATCACCGCAGTAGTGTCTATTCATTCAATATTTTTTGGTTTCTTAAAAATTTTTTTGACCACCGCAATTTTTTCGTCCAAAAATGAGGGTCAGCCTTTAAAAATACGTAGTTTCCCTATATTGACAAATTCTCCAAAGGAATACTAATATGGTACCCTATAACTTTTAATTTTGTAAGCTGTCATTCCCGCGAAAGCGGGAATCCAGCTGTTGATGGATTGAATGATGAATTCTGCATCAACTTAGAAAACCATTTATCCACAAACTCAAATGTTATGATGTAATAGAGAAATGCTTTAATGTCCCAGAAGAACCTTTAACATTTTGGACGAATATGATGTAGCGGTTCCATTTTTATTGCGCCGCTTGATAGTATGATGAAAATCAAGTGAGAGTGCTATATAGCATGAGAAAGATTACCGCCAAACACGAGAGTACTTGCAAAGGGTGTGGCAAACCAATTCATATAGGGATGGAACTCTACTGGGAACGTGGGAAAGGCACTTTCCATACAATTTGTTGGGACAGTCGAAGCAGTAACGAAGAAGACAGTCCGACGTACACAGAAAGTGTATATTCGAACCATGATAGGTCGGAAATTGCCGTTCCAAGATTTCTACAAGCAAGAGAGAAATATAGAAATTACCAAGTGCGCTTTGTTGAATCACTTGCCATACCGGAAGAATTCTTGGCGGCGATTGATGATGAAACAATAACCAGAGATGAATTAAGTTTCTACTGTCAGTGGAGAGTCGATTTCCCCGCCGATTCGAATTTATTTATTGATGATAAAAAAAGAAAGGTTCTCCTCGTGGCACATAAGATACTAACACGAGGAAGAATCACTTTGGTTTCACCTTTTTTGGAGGAAAAAATTAGAAAACATTTTGAGGTTAGTGGCTTCACTGTTGATAAATTTCGACAACAGAATTATCTTTACCTTTGTAACTATTTAAAGGAAACTAACATTTGGGTCGATTCTCATTCGGAAAAAAAATTTCTTGATGAAATTCTTTACAAGGAATTGGGACCATTCTATAGGCATTTTGTGTTGCCTCAGGTACATTTGTCAAGTCTTGTACCTGAAGTTGAGGGAAACGAATCATTCGAGGACCAACGTATAGACTTCCTTATCACCACGAAAGATAAAAGAATAGTCGTTGAACTCGATGGTCCAGACCATATTGGCCACGAGGATCGTGACCGTGCCAGGGATGAATTACTTATAAGATGGGGATATGAGGTATTGCGCATCCCTAATGATGAACTTGAAAGTGGTGACGGTCTTAATCTACAAGACCTTCGGGAACTTCTAAGTCAAACTGAGAAAGCGAAAGTTGATGATTTATCTGCTGCCGATAAATATGCGAACGCCATAAAACTTTCTCATCAACTTCAAATAGTGGCTGTTGAAGCCTTGCTATCCGGTGCATTAAATTTTGACAATTGTAATAATGTTTACTTAGACATCGATTTTGCGGTCTTATCAAGTAATGACGTTCTCTATATATTGAATGAATCTATTATTGATTTGTGCAACTTTCTCAAAAAGTTAGCCAAACTATACAACTGTGACTTAAACGGCGAAAAAATACTAAACTCGACAATTTACAAAGATTCTTGCAAGGCATCAGGGATAGTAATTAGCTTTGGGGAAGACCTTTCTTCATCTTTACCATGTTTTTTCGTACAAGATATTACTTTCCCAGCTTAAATTTCACAATTTGGTCGGCCTGTGAGTCCAGGCTGTATTGAGAACACTTCTGAAGAAGATTTGGAGTTTTTTTTGAAATATATATTCAGGAAGGAGCATTTCTGGGAAGGACAGTATGAGGCCATATCAAGAACATTAGCAGGAAAAGATTCAGTTGTGTTGCTTCCGACGGGCGGAGGCAAATCAATGGCCTTTCAATTAACATCAATGCTCCTTCCAGGCGTCGCATTAGTTATAGACCCTATTGTAGCCCTTATCGAGGATCAGATTGACAACCTGCAAAGAATGGGGATTGATAGAGCAATAGGAATTAGTGCACAAATTGAGGACCCTAATATAAAATCGATGTTAATTCGGGCTTTTGGCCAAGGTGAATATTTGTTTTGCTATGTTGCGCCCGAGCGGCTTCAAACGGGAGAGTTTCGGGGCAGTTTACGTTCCCTTACATTGAGCACGCCGGTATCTCTTATCGCAATTGATGAAGCCCATTGTGTGTCTGAATGGGGACACGATTTCAGGCCCTCTTATCTTAATATTGGCAGAACAACTCGTGAACACTGCGCTTCTCACAATCAAATTCCTCCACTTTTAGCTCTTACAGGAACTGCATCTCATGCGGTGCTAAAAGATGTTCAACGCGAACTCCAGATACAAGACTTTGACTCGATAATAACTCCTAAAACATTTGACCGTAAAGAGCTGACATATTCTGTTTATGAAGCTCCATCAGACCAAAAGCAAAATCAACTTCAAGCCTTATTGCTAAGAACTCTACCTGATAGGTTTGGAACTACTGCTGTAAACTTTTATCGACAAAGGGGAAATAGGACTTTTTCAGGTTTGGTATTTTGCCCTTTTGTCGATGGGGATTTTGGAGTGGTTAAAATCACTCAAGAACTACAACGGTCAGGTATCCACGCAAAATTCTACAGTGGTCATTCCCCAAGGATTCCAGGTCCATGGAGAGACACAGCCATTTGGAACCAGTATAAACATGAGACTGCAAAATCTTTTAAGAACAATAAGTGTCCTCTTATAGTAGCAACAAAAGCGTTTGCTATGGGAATAGATAAGCCGAACATACGGTTTACTGTTCATTTTGGGATTCCACCTTCAATAGAAGCGTTTTATCAAGAGGCTGGAAGAGCTGGTAGGGATAGGAAAAGAGCCGAATGTGTGTTGCTTTGGTCGGTCTTTGACAGAGAGAGAGCAAAGCGCTTATTGCATTCCGACATGCCCATAGAAAACATTTTGCAGGAACGTGAGAGTGCCAGGAAAAATGGTACGGATGACGATGTTACACGAGCGCTGTTCTTCCACAACTTTGAAGGTGTAGAAGCAGAATTGTCATCCGTGAATTTTGTTATCACAAGGTTGGGAGACCTCAGAGAGAGGCACAAGGTGAGGACCAAATTCGGCGATAAGGATGTTAGGTCCGTGTGGGAAAAAGTGTTACAAAGACTTCTTGTTCTCGGTATTATCGAAGACTATACGCTCGACTATAATTCTAACGAGTTCAATATTGATGTCAGAGGTATTGATAAGGATGAAATAATTCACCGCTATGAACTCTATGTGTCTGGATACAACAAAGGAAGGGTCGAAGAGGAATCACGAAAATTACAAGAATATGTTGATAAGCCATACTATGATTTTGTAAAACAGGCATGTTATATTTTAGTCCATTTTATATATGAAACGATTGAGAAAGGGCGACGCAGGGCACTTAAAGAAATGTTTGACTTGGCAGAGAGTTCGGTAGGTAAGAGCAACTGCGATGAAAAAGTAAGAGAACGAATACTGATGTATTTGGAGTCGTCCCACGCAGAAGAAATAAAAGCTATTATCGAAGAGACAAATGGATTCGATAAACTGAAACTTGCAATACAGGGCAAAGAAGCACCCGAAGGTGAAATGAAAGGTGGTATAAAGTCACACAGAGATGCGGCAGATATGCGAGGTCAAGTTGCAAGGTATTTGGAATCGGTTCCTGATCATCCAGGCTTATTATTTTTGCGTGCAGTTTCTGAAGCATATTGCACCGACATGAAATTTGATGTGATAGTTGAAAACTTGGTTGCTGGGGCTCGTTTCGCTCTCAGTCGGTATCTTATTGACAAGGTAATTGTCTATGAAATTTTGTCTTGGCTCCTTAAAGACATGTTAGACAAAAAACGGGAAATCTGTTCCAAGGTTGCCGAAGAACTTGTCTATGACATTGATGACCCAGTTTTTGCCCGACTTATTCTAACCAATGGAGATTTCTCATATGACATGTTATATGCCCCTGGCATTTACTTGTTCAACAATTTAGCAAAGAAAGCTGTCGAATTCCTCAGAGCGACTTAGGAGGTTAATATGGAAAAAATTTCAGAAGACTTATCGAGACTCGAACAAAACGCTCAAGAGTTAGTTACGAAACTTAGGGTTCTGAATGAGGAAATAGGTTCATATAAACAAGCAAAAGACTCTCTTGAGGTAACAAATCAAAGGTTAGAATCATTGATCGAGACCACCAAAAATCTGAGCCAAGAGAGTGCTTCGATAATCACCAAGTTCAATGAAATTAGCGGTGCCAGTTTCATAGAGCGTACAGAAAACACAAATAAAAGAATTGGTGACCTCAAAAATGCCTTGAATACAAACCAACAGCGTACGGAAGAGGTAAATGACAAACTTAGCGAAATCAAGGTCGAAGTACTTTCCCATTTGGACGCCTCAAGAAAGAGGACCCGACGGATTCTTCTGATTGTATGCGTAGGTGTTTTCGTCATTATCGCACTGCTAATACTAAAGACATTTTTTGTAGACAAAGACGCTTTTTTGCAATTCGTGTCTAATCTTAAGAGCCTTATATGAAAGTGCTTTCAATCGCATCCAGTTATTCAGATCAGCCTGAGCAAAAAATTATAACCATAAGCAGGATAAAGGACGCTGAGTGTCCCTATCGATACTATAAGAATTATGTTGAGATGCCTAAACAACCAGAGCCTTTTACGAATATTGAGAAGGGTATTGGTCAGTTCTTCCATAGTTTTGTAGAGTCACAATTCAAGAAGATTTTTTCGATGGGTCGTGCAGTCAATAAAAGTGACATAGTAAATGTGAAGGACCTTCTTCGCTCCTTCCGGATGTCGTTTCTGTGGGAGGGGGGCTTGCGCAAGCCCTATCGTATAGTTTGTCGCGGTTACAGTGTCACGGATTTCGAGGAACGCCTTGCTACTATAGGGGCGAACTTCAATATCTTTCTTTTCAAGGAACTTGTTGGACATGAGGTAATCAGTGTGGAAGGGGAACTACAAATCCGAACAGATGCTTGTTATGTGAGAGGTAAGTACGACCTGATTACAAAAGCGCCAGATAGTAAATTAGTGCTTTGGGATTGGAAAACCGGCAGAATGCCAATCCCGTGTTATTTTACGGACTTTAGCACTCAAAAAGCACAGCTTGGTGTTTATGCTATATGGATGCGATACAAGTACGACACACAGAACGTACGTGGCACAGCGGTTTTCTTGCGTGAGGACCTTGAGTTGCTTTCCGAAACATTTAGAACTTCTGTAGAGAATGATGTTATTGAATATATGCAGGATAAGCGGTCTCAGCTAAATGAAATGACATCTTACCCTGCGATACGTAACAATCTTTGCAGTTGGTGTCCATGGAATGAGGTATGTATAAATGATTACTCTTTATAGGATATGGGAATAGAGTAATGAAATATCTTGTCTATATCGACATAGAAACAACAGTGTTTAGTTAATTATATTTGGATTTAACAGTCATTGGGAGCTCTCTTGAGAAGGGTATCTTTTCTTGTGTGTGGTTATGTTAAGAAAAACACTGTATCGAGAATCGAGAATCGAGCATCCAGCATCGAATATCGAGTATCCATCTTTATCTCACAGCTTACTCATTCCACCACCTAATTTGAGAAACGTCCTATAATATTTTATAAACTCGAAAGAAACATCATATTTCAAATTACTTATCCTAACCTTATTTATCAACCATCTTCTACATCAAATATAACGTCCGATAATATTTTATTACTTGCAATCTTACAAACATCGAGTATCAAGTATCGAGCATCCAACTTTAGCTCACTTTAGTTCACTTTAGCTCACTTTAGCTCACTACTCACCACAAAGCTACCCCCATCTCTCCATACAAAACCACTCACCGTCTCACTCTATGCAACGTCCGATAATTTTTTCGCTGCCCCATAGGAACTTCATCTTTCAAACTACTTATTCCTACCTTACTTACTAACCGTCCACCCAACAAATAAAACATCCGATAATATTTTTAGATTTACTATTTTTCCCAAACTAACAAAATGTTAATTTTTAAAAAGTGTTAATTTTATATGAATTCATAACCAAAAAGCTTATGTTTTTATGATTTTTTGCTCATTTTTGTCTCTTTTTTTATTCATTTTTTGATGTATATTCCTTATCTATTTTACCCATGTCCCGCACATTAACAATCTTGCCCCTATTTTTAAACAATAAACAAATATCCCTCCCGAAATGAACCTAAAAAACATAAAAAACCAATTTTCCAAAAAATTTCGATAATTTTAATTGTGTTTTTTGAATTCTGGAACTATATGTTTTTGTTCCTAAAACGGCCAACCACATAATTTTGGAAGGTTACCGAAAATCAGCCCCAAAACAGGGGTAACAACAACCCTTGCTCACTTTTAATAATATCCCAAGCTTCCAAAAATAATCCACAAAAAGGGGGTAACGACCGCTTAAATTTCTCTTGCTCGAGGGTAGGCTTGAAAATCAGCCCGAAAATCGGGGTTGCCAGTCTAAAAAATGCCCAATTTTCCAATAAACTTTGAATATGCTGTTCTTTTTAATCGATAATAATAACGCGTACGCTGTTTATATGGGCACATTTGTCAGCCAGAGATGGAGATGGCATAATGCGAATTAGCTACGTGGTTTCCACAATGGTATTTTGGGGGCATGAGCACCCTCTTTCTTTTGAGCAGGAGTGCCAATTCTTAAAGTTTCTGGGCTTCGGCATAGAGTTATTGCCCAATATAAAAGGCCAGAGCGAGTGCCGTTACGAGAGGCGCAATTGGCCGAGACTCGCCGCCGCTACCAGGGATATGGTGGTGGCGATCCGCTCCCGCAGCGACCATCCAACATTAGAGCAATGGAATGAGCAAATCCAATGCGCCAAGCTCCTTAATGCAAGTATTGTCACGGATTTGCAAAATTTGGGCATTTCTGACGGCCCGGCGCTCGACGGCGATATCTTTGCTGCCGAGGTAGCCGAAATGGCTGAGCAGAACAATGTCAAATTGTGCCTCGAAACCGGTCAATTGCCGATTCTTAAAAAGACCGGCGAAAAATTCGAGTCCGTTTGGTACTGCCTCGATACCGGCTATATCAATCTGGACAGCAAACATTCCTTCAAGCAGTATGTGGACGAACTGGGTCCGAGAGCGGCCCATCTGCATCTGACTGACAACTACGGCGAAACGGACGACCACGAGCCGCCCGGCCTGCACGGCGGCATATCCCGTCAAAATTGGGATTACTTATTAAAGGTTTTGAGCCGATATGACAATGATATAATCGGTTCGCTTGAAATGTGTCCCGGTATGCCGGGTGTGATGATACGGCAGGCCAGCGAGTTTTTGTTTGATATGTTGAAATGGCCGAATCAGCCTCAAAAACAACCCGGCTATGCGGACATTAACTATAGTCCAATATAGCAAAAGCTGCGAACACAGTAGAGCTGCCTCCCCCTGTTTTCTTGCTTGCCTCTGCCCCTCTTGGCGCAAGCCGATGCAGCAGGCGAAAACAAGAAGGGGGGTGGATAAATATATAGGATTCCCATCCTGATATGCAGAGATGGGGTCCTTACAAAAAGGCTAAGGTTGAGGAGAGCTTTAGCCTTTTTCTATTTTGTCAATCCGCTAAGTTCTCTGTGATACCAATCCAACTAAATAAATGCGCTTTTTGGTAGACTACCACTCACTGTGTCATGCCTGCGAAAGCAGGCATCCAGTACATATAAATCTATGGATTCCCGCTTTCGCGGGAATGACAGGGCGCAAGAATTAACTCCAATTGGTATGAAAAATGTAATACGGCCAGAAAGATGAAAAAAAGTTGACAATTTCAGTTGAATTTTATATATTAAAAGATTGTCTTGTTGTTTAATTTTATTTGTTCTATAGGAGGTACGGGTTATGAAAACCATTTCTTTTTATGCATTGGTAACAACTGTTATGCTCACTATTATCGTTGGTTGCTCCTCACGAGGGGGAGAAAGCTCCTTTAGAGTCGGTTATGACTTTGGCTCGCTGGATAAGGTTGCTGTTGTAGCGGTTGAAGGTAGTGTGAGAAGCGACCTGGCCCGGGACCAGGTAGCTGATATCTTCGCGATGGAATTATTAAG
>Ga0315312_1000045_pt1 | contig 242695 bp, 286 predicted proteins | sample TDP7_MG_FD_203629 | JGI IMG/M metagenome (GOLD analysis project Ga0315312, IMG submission 203629) | Freshwater sediment microbial communities from Lake Towuti, South Sulawesi, Indonesia - TDP7 | ecosystem: Environmental > Aquatic > Freshwater > Lake > Sediment | place: Indonesia: South...
ACCGTCTGGGCCCAGCGGCACTTTAAGCACTTGCGACAGCTCTTTGGCATCTTCATGCTGAACTAGAGGGGTCGACAGTACGACTAGGTCACTTTCGATTTTGACTTGTTCACCGAGGAGAGCATGGTAAACATCAACGGTTAGTTTTCCATCGTGTCCAGCGACCACGTCTGGGGGTTTTTCCAGAGCGTATTTGATGAACTTGACGCCTTTATCTTGAGCCATCCGATGCCAATCTTCATACTCCCTTCCGTACGTTTGAAGGTCTCGGAAGAGGATGTAAACGTCTGTTTCGGGATATAACTCCTTGACGAGCAGGGCGTTTTTGAGAGCCGTCATGCAACAGATTCGGGAGCAGTAGGTTCTTCCCTTTTCTTCCCTAGCCCCAGTGCACTGAATCATAACCATCCTTTCTGGCTTCTCCAGTTGGCCACTCTTGAGGAGTTGTTCCAGCTTAAACTGTGTTATCACATTGTCGTATTTCTTGTATCCGTACATTCCAACGGGCTCAAAAACATCCCCTCCGGTTGCCACGATGATAGTACCCACCTCAAAATTTGCTGTCTCCCCGTTTCCCTTTTGAACACTAACGTCAAAGTTTCCGATGAAACCCTTAACCTGCTTAATAACAGTTGATGTCCATACCTCTATGTTTTTGTTCGGCTTCACAGCCTTGACGAGCTTATTCAGTCCCTCGGACGCATCTATCATGGTTGGGTACAGCTTATGTAGATGTCGAAGCATCCCGCCCAGTTCTGGTTCCTTCTCAACCAAGTAAACCTTGAACCCTTGATCAGCGAGGCAGAGAGCAGCGGTCATCCCTGAGATGCCACCGCCGATAACCAAGGCAGAGGGCACCACCTCGATTTCCGGCTCCTCCTGCGGCTTGAGTAGACGAGCCTTAGCCACCGCCATTCTCACAATGTCCTTTGCCTTTTCCGTCGCTTCCTCCGGCTCGTGCATGTGAGCCCAGGAGCAGTGTTCGCGAATGTTAGCCATTTCGAATAGGTATTTGTTTACGCCCGCCTCCTCACAAGTGGCACGGAACAGCGGCTCATGGGTCCTGGGAGTACAGGAGGCGACAATAACCCTGTTAAGATGATATTTTCCTATGCCTTCCTTGATTTTGCTGAGCCCCTCAGAAGAGCACGTGTAGAGGTTGTCCTCGGAGTAGACGACGTTCGGCAACGTCGTAGCATACTTCATCACTTCAGGAACGTCGACTACGCCGCCGATGTTGATTCCGCAGTGGCAAATGAACACACCGATTCTTGGAACTTCCTCCTCAGCGTTTCCCGTTTTAACGCACCTCCTTACTAGCCGACAGCGTTATCACTTCCGCAGCCCTAGCCGCCGCTGCACTCGCTTGCGCCACTGACTCAGGAATGTCCTTTGGGCTTTGGCAGTATCCACATATGAAGACGCCTGGAACATTGGTGTCGACGGGTGCGAAAAGGGTGTCTTTAGGTTTGAAGAAGCCGTGTTCGTCCAGCTCCAGTCCTAGGATGCCACCCACCTCCTTATTGGTCGCCCTCGGGACCAGAGCGGGACAAAGCACGACTATGTCTGCTTTTATGCTTTTTGTCACGTTTTCTCTAGTGTCTTCGTACCAAAGGGTAAGGTCGCCCGTCTTTGAATCTTCTACCACTTCTCCGGGGAGGGCTCTGACGTATTTTACGCCCCAATGATCTTGCGCCCTAGTGACAAAGTCTTGGAAGCCTTTCCCAAAGACTTTGAGTTCATTGTAGAAAATGTAAACCTCGCACTCGGGCTCGTGCTCTCTAATCAGTATGGCCTCTTTTGTGGCGTACATGCAACAAGCGCTGGAGCAGAAGGAGACTCCGCCCTTCAGACTTCTGGAGCCAACGCATTGAATGAACGCGATCCTTTTAGGAATACGGCCGTCTGACAGCCTCAGTAGGTGCCCTCCGGTTGGCCCTGAAGCGGAGAGCAGCCGTTCAAACTCCAAACTTATCAGAACGTTTTGGTATTTGCCGTAGCCGTACTCGCTTCTCCTCTGGACATCGAACAACTCGAAGCCCGTTGCCACGACGATAGCTCCCACGTTAAGATGGACAACTTCAGGCTTTTGATTAAGGTCTACAGCCTCTGCCTGGCACATTCTTTGGCATAGCCTACACTTCAAACAGTGTTCATCGTCAATCGTGTACTTGAGCGGAACTGCCTGAGGAAATGGAACATAGATGGCTTTACGAACGCCAATACCCATATCAAACTCATTGGGAACCTCCACGGGACAGTGTTGAGCGCAGACTCCACAACCCGTGCATTTCTCCTCGTTGATAAATCTCGGCTTCTTAAGAATCTTAACCGTGAAATTGCCAGCTGAGCCGCTGACTTCCTGAACTTCAGAATACGTCAACAATGCTATGTTGGGGTGGCGTAAACACTCAATCATTTTTGGCGCCAGAATACATATTGAGCAGTCCATAGTTGGAAACGTCTTGTCCAGCTGAGCCATCCTACCGCCGATGCTCGGGGTTTTTTCCGCCAGGTAAACTTTTAACCCGCGGCTGGCTAGGTCGAGGGAGGCTTGCATCCCCGCGATTCCGCCACCGATAACCAAAACAGACTTGCTAGCTTCCATGATGTTTCACCCCTGCGTTAAATGCATCGCCTCCGCCACCAGCACTGACAGGTCACGCATCTCCATCGTTACCTCTTCAGGATTGACTGGTAGTTTCTCGCTGGTGACACACTTCCAATGGATTTGACACTTCGGACACGCTGTAACTAACAAATCGGCTCCAGTAGCTTTCGCTTCCATCAATCTATCAATCTGGACGGCCTTTGAGTACTTGTTGCAGGATAGCCAGGCGTTTACTCCACAACAAACAGCGTTTTCCCGGTTCCTGCCCATCTCCATCAACTCTATCCCGGGGATATCGGCTATAACCTTTCTTGGGGCCTCATACACGCCCATGTGCCTACCAAGTCTACATGAATCCTGATAAACCACTCTCATCGGGAGCTTAGCATCGTACTTGAGCTCTCCCTTATTGATTAATTCGGATAGAAGCTCTGAAATGTGTAAAACCTCAAAGTCTAGGCTACCGAGCAACTCGGTGTAGTCCTTCTTGAGGGTTCTGTAGCACTCGGGGCATGCCGTAACCACCTGGGTCGCCCCAGTTTCTTTGATTTCCGCCACATTCATCCTCGCCAATCTTTCAAAGTTTTCCATGTCTCCTGTCCACAATAAATCATGGCCACAGCATTTTTCATTGCTCAGCATTGTTGGTTTTATTCCGACTTTGTTGAGTATTTTCACCACACTTTGAGGAATCTTTAAGAGTTCTAAATTGAAGTCTTCAAAAACCACATCAAAATATGGGAGACAGCCAACAAAGTATAGTAAATCACCCTTCTGGGAAATTTCAGCCCCATTCGGAAGCCAGGTCATTCGTTCCTGCTTAATGCTTGGGTTTGTCATGATCCTCGATAAGGCCATGGGTATTCCTCTATGAGCACAGAGCTCCTCCATCACCTCTCTGGAGGCGAGGCGCCTACAAGTCCTAACAAACTCTGGATACCTAACGTCCGATGGGCACCTTTCAGTGCACGTGAAGCACGTTAGACACGTCCAAAGATCCGTGCCAGACAGCACTCCGCTCTCAAAACCCAACAAGAATCTTTCAACGGTACGCCTCGGCGAGTATGCATCATTCACCCTCGATATCGGGCAGCTGCCAGAGCACTTTCCACACTCGAGGCAGTATTGAACGTTCGTTTTCTTGATCGCCTTAGAGATTACCTCTTTCGTGTTTTTAGGAGCCCTTGGATTAACCTCGGCCTTTAACGGGTTGGGCTCCATTTTACGTAGTTGTTCGGTGAAGTCTGTGACGACTTCTGCGAACTTTCCTCCCTCAGAAGTTGAAACCCACTCTAAACGTAGCCTCTCCGGCCCCAGCCCAAGCAACCCTAGAAGTTTCTTCGTGTTCTTCATCCTTTTTTCAGCCTTTAGGTTTCCACTCACGTAGTGGCAGTCGCCTGGGTGACAGCCCGTAACTAGGACACCGTCGGCTCCTGTCTCAAAGGCTGTGATAACAAAGGCGGGGTCAACCCTTCCAGAGCACATCACTCGTATAGCCCTAACGTTTGGCGGATAGCTGATTCTGCTCGTCCCGGCGAGGTCAGCTCCCGCGTAGCTGCACCAATTGCACAGAAAAGCCACGATCTTTGGTTCATATGCCATAAGCTAACCTCCTATAGCAGCCGTCACCATGGCGCTGATCTGCTTGTCGGTGAAGTGCCTCATAGTGATTGCTCCAACCGGACACGCGACAGCACAAGAACCGCAACCCTTACACTGGGCCTCCGTTACCTTAGCGATTAGAGTGGGCACTTTAACGAAGGGCTGGACTTCTTCCACCTTGATAGCGCCATATTCGCAGACTTCCTCACACCTACCACAACCCTTACACAACTCTTCGTCTACAAACGCGACTATGGGCTCCACCTCAACCTTGCCCCTCGCTAAAGGAATCGCTGCCTTCGCAGCTGATGCGCTTCCCATAGCCGCGCTGTCGGTGATGTCCTTAGGTCCTTGAGCTGTGCCAGCCAAGTAGATACCGTCCAAAGGCGTGTCCAACGGCCTAAGCTTGGCATGGGCCTCTTGAAAGAAACCGTCAGCGCCTCTGGCAATTTTCAGCTTGGTTTGCACGTCAGATGCATCCGCGCGTGGAACTATGCCCACGTTTAAGACCACCAAGTCCGCGGGTATGGCTATGGTTCGATTATCAGTGAGCACGTCTTCAACGGTGACGACGAGACCGTTCGGTTCTCGTGAGACTACGGGCGGCGCTTCAGGCCTATACTTAAGAAACAGAGTTAGAGCCTCGCCAGCTTTTCTGTAGTAGTCTTCGTGTCCCCTTCCAAAGGTCCGTATATCACGGTAGAGATAGTATATCCTAGCAGCGGGATACCGTTTCTTTATAGTTAAGGCGTTCTGTAGAGTGGCCATACAACACACGCGAGAACAGTATCTGTTCAGCTGCTGGCCCTCTTTAATGGGTTGATAGACCCCGGGTTCTTGTCTCGACCCAACGCAGGAGATGAAAACGATGCTTCTGGGTGGGGAGCCGTTAAACAGTAGTTGACCTTTTGTAGGACCGTTTTCGTCCAGCAACCTCTCTAGCTGGGGAAGTGTGATCACGTTCTCGTACACTTTGTAGCCGTACTCGCCTTCCGGAGGCTCATACACATCATGACCGGTCGCGACGATGATGGTTCCTACGTCGACCTCCATCCTCATCGGCTTCTCGTTAAGGTCGATGGCTCCTCTTTTACAAACCTCTACACACTTTCCACACTTGTTACAGTTTTTATCGTCAACAACATATACGTGGGGTGCCGCAGCGGAAAAAGGAAGATATATCGCTTTTCTTTTACTAAGACCAAAATCAAATTCGTTTAAAATCTCGACAGGGCACTCGGCTTCGCATGCGCCACAAGCATCACATTCATTTGTAACATATCTCGGCTTTACAACGACTTTCACCTTAAAGTTTCCAATAAACCCATCCACAGCCTCGATTTCCGAGCTGGTGAACAATCTGATTTTCGGATGAGACAAAGCAACATCCATCAACGGCTTTAAAACATCTAACGCATACTCACCTGTGGGGTATACCTCGTTTAACTGAGCGCCCCTGCCTCCAATGCTAGGAGCCTTTTCTACAAGATACACTTCAAAGCCCCTCTGGGCTAAGTCTAAAGCAGCTCTCATACCGGAGACGCCCGCGCCGATAACCAAGGCTCGTATTGTCACGCCTACCTCTTTTTTCTGCAGCATTTCCAAGAACCGGGCTCTAGCCACCGACATCCTAATTAAGTCTTCAGCTTTTTTCGTTGCCTCTTTAGGGTTGGCTGCGTGAACCCAGGAGCAGTGTTCGCGAATGTTGGCCATTTCAAAAAGGTAGGGGTTGATTCCTCCTTCCTCGACGACCTTTCTAAAGGTGGGCTCATGCATTCTCGGAGAGCAAGACGCCACAATTACTCTGTTAAGCCCGTGTTCTTTGATGTCCGCCTTAATCATCTCTTGAGCTGGGGCAGAACACATGTAGACGTAGTGTTTTGCGAGAACTACGTTGGGTAACTCCTTCGCATATTTTGCTACCTCTTCTACGTCGACCACGCCTGCTATGTTAACCCCACAGTGGCAGATGTAAACACCGATTCTAGGTTCCCCCCGGGGCACAGCTTTTCACTCCTTAAGAACTATTGAAGCCTTCATGGCTGCGGCGCTCGCTTGCGCAACTGTGTCGGGAATGTCCTTGGGTCCCTCTGCTACCCCGGCCGTAAACACTCTCTTGAGGGCTGTCGTAACCGGATCGATCTTGGGATGGGCCGTGGCAAAAAACCCGTCGTCGCCGAGGGGTATGGGCAGCACCTTTTTCATCTCGTCGGTTACGGCTGGAACTAAGCCAGCTGATAAAATCACCATATCTACTTCTTCTTGAACCAGCTCGTTTGACTCGATGTTCTCAGCTCGAAGGAGCAGGTTCTTAGTGACGGTGTCTTCGAGGATTTCTGCAACTCGCCCCTTGACGTATCTGATGTTAAATTCCTTTTCCGCTCTCCTGTAAAATTCTTCAAATCCCTTTCCGAAGGCCCGAATGTCCATGTAAAAAATCGTTACTTCCGCGTCGGGGACGTGCTCTTTAATCAACTGTGCGTCCTTTGTGGCGTACATGCAGCAGACTCTGGAGCAGTAGAGGTTTCCGGCTTTTTCATCCCTAGACCCTACGCACTGCACAAAAGCGATTTTTCTGGGTATTTTTCCATCCGACGGCCTTACTATGCGTCCTCCGGTTGGTCCGGACGCGCTCAAAAGTCTTTCTAACGCTAACCCGGTTAATACGTTATCGTAAATGCCGTATCCATACTCCTCTTTCTTTCTCGCATCGAATAAGTCATATCCTGTGGCGACGATGATCGCCCCGACCTCTACATTAAGCTCTTCTGGTTGTTGTTCGAGGTTGACGGCTTTTGCTCCGCAGACCTTCTCGCAGAGCCCACACTCCAAGCAGTTTTCTTTATCAATCGTGTATATGAGCGGAACCGCTTGAGGAAACGGAACATAGACCGCCCTTCGAACGCCGAGCCTTTCGTCAAACTCGTTTGGAACTTCAACCGGGCAGTGTTGAGCGCAGATGCCGCAGCCGGTGCACTTCGTCTCGTCCACGTATCTAGGCTTCTTAAGGACCCTAACTCTAAAGTTTTCTTCTGCTCTGGAGACTTCCCCTATTTCCGAGTAAGTGAGCAGTCGTATGTTTGGGTGTCTTCCTACGTCCACCATCTTCGGCGTCAATATGCAGGCTGAGCAGTCCATGGTGGGGAACGTCTTGTCCAGCTGAGCCATCCTCCCACCGATACTCGGATTCTTCTCCACGAGGTACACTATAAAACCTTGGTCCGCAAGGTCGAGAGAAGCTTGAATCCCGGCTATTCCTCCTCCTATTACGAGGACCCCACTTGTTTCACTCAAAACGGAGCCTCCGTGTAAGTCTTAATGACCTCAGTCCAGTGAATCCCCCTTTTAGATGTTAAATTTTCATTTAATCCTAACGGTTTAGGTTTAAATCTATCTCTTTATGACCTGTTTTTAGAAGCTTAACTTGCCTCAACTTGCTTATTAACAAAGTGGTAGCCGCTTGGATAGGTTTGATAACGAGAACTCTGTCCGCGTATTGCCGAATCGTATGATCCAGCATCGACGTTTCCTTCAGATATTATCTCAGCTACGTGTGTTTCCGTTAGTATAAATTTTTCGGCAAGAATGCAGTAAAGGTACCGCAAACATTAAAGCTTACTTCTTGCAAAAAAACGTTAGTGACTTGAAATGGCTGAGCGATGGCGTAGAATCAGCGTGAGACAAGAACTCGTTCAACTAATAGAAGGAATTATGAAGGAAAGACCCGAGCTCGGCTATGCCAGCATCTCCGATTTCATCACCGACGCGGTGAGGCGTAGGGTTGAGGAAATAATGAGTCCTGCGGAAATTCCTACCCTTGATAAAGCGATACGGGTTCTGGCGGAGCAAGAGACACGGAGACAAGCGATGGAAACCGCCTTGAAAAAGTGCTTTGCATTTGAGGGCGGTGAGTTCTGGCGTTGCCTCGCGGGCTTCATCAAGAAGGAAACTGAGGACACTCAAGAAACAACTAAATAATAGTTCTCTTCATAATTTTAGGGTAAAATATATATTGCTTAAGTATACTGCAGTTAGAAGAGGTGAGGAAATGAGCTCGCTCGACTCTGATTTCATGCATGAGGTGGCAAACACCCCAAGGGGTAGGGGCGTTCTTACATGCATACAGTGTGGAAGATGCTCCAGCAGCTGCCCCGTAGCGAGACTAACCACTGAACACAACCCAAGACGATTAATGGAAATGATCATCTTGGGGCTACGATCTGAAGTCTTGCCGACCCAATTACCGTGGTATTGCCTATCCTGTTTCACATGCTTAGACAGATGTCCCCAAGGTGGCGACGTGGGCGAAGCTATGTTCGCCATCAGGAACCTCGCTGTAAGGGAGGGAAACATGCCTGAGGGAATCGTGATTCAAGCAAGAAGCCTTATTGACACCGGTCGAGTTGTGAACCCCACCAGAATGGCTCTACTTGAGAGGGAGAAACTCGGTCTGGATAAGGGACCATCAACAGCGACAGAGGATGTTCAAAAAATCTTGAAGAGAACCAAGTTTGATAAAAAAATCGGTCGAAGATAGATGGTGGGAAAATGAAGTACGCCTTCTATTTAGGTTGTCTCATTCCAGCGAGGGAGTTCAGCTACGAGGTTTCTGTTCGAAAAGTTTTGCCAGCGTTAGGGGTGGAGTTAGTTGATATGGAAGGAACCAACTGCTGCGCTCCTTTCAGCATTCAGTCCCTAGACTATACAAGCTGGATGGCGCTGGCAGCGAGGAACCTTTGCATCGCAGAAGAAATGGGACTTGACATCCTAACTTTATGCAACGACTGCTACGAATCCCTCCTGATGGTGAACACAATTTTAAAGGAAAACCCAGACGTTAAGGATCAGGTAAACGAAGTCCTTTCTGAAGTGGGCAAGGAGTTTAAGGGAACGATCGACGTGAAACACATGGTAGACGTTTTATACGACGACGTGGGCGTGGACAAAATTAAAGACGTCGTTAGTCAGCCCTTCAAGGAACTGAAAGTTGCAACACAACCTGGATGCCACCTAACCAAGCCGAAGAGGATACACTTTGGTGCTGTACGAGGGTTTAGAGCACTCGACGAACTTGTAAGGGCTACGGGAGCTGAGTCCATCGAGTATGACCGGAAAGAGATGTGTTGCGGAGGCCCCCTACGAGGCGTAAATGACGAGTTCGCTAGACAGGTGGCGAGGCTGAAGTTGACAAATATAAAGAACGCGGGTGTGCAGTGCATCGTTACCGTTTGCCCATTCTGCTACGTGGAGCTTGACTTAGGCCAGTTAGAAATTAAAAGGCACTTTAAAGAGGAATACAACCTGCCCGTTCTACACTTTGCCGAGCTTCTTCGGATGGCGATGGGCATGAAGTTAGAGGACTGGGAGATTAAGTCCCATAAAATTCCGTTAAATCAAGTTTTGAAGGGTCGATTATAGGAGGAATGAACGTTGGAACAACCTGCCGTGTTAATTATAGGCGGCGGAATATCAGGTATACAAGCTTCGTTGGACCTAGCAAGCAGAGGAATTAAGGTCTATCTCGTGGAGAAGTCCCCGAGCATTGGTGGGAGGATGGCTCAGCTGGACAAGACTTTTCCCACCATGGACTGCTCCATATGCATTCTCGCCCCAAAAATGATCGATTGCGCCCATCACCCAAACGTCCAACTGCTCACCTACTCCGAGGTGAAGGAGATTAAGGGATCGGTAGGAAACTTTACGGTGAAGGTTCTGAAAAAGCCTAGGTACGTGGACGAGACGAAGTGCACCGGCTGCGGCATCTGCTCCGACCACTGCCCTGCTGAAGCTCCCAACGAGTTCGATGAGAAGCTTGGGATGCGGAAGGCTATCTACATGCCCTTCCCACAAGCGGTGCCTAGAGTAGTTACGGTTGATAAAGAAAACTGCTTGGAGTGTGGGCTCTGCGAGAAGGTCTGCGGAGCAAAAGCCGTCAACCTCGAACAACAACCAGAAGAAATCGAGCTCAATGTTGGCGCGATTATCGTGGCGACAGGCTTCGATCTTTTCGACCCCTCTGAGATTCCAGCCTATGGCTACGGGCGCTATAAGGATGTAATCACTGCCATGGAGCTCGAACGCTTGCTCTGCGCGTCCGGACCCACCGGGGGACACCTAATAAGACCGTCAGACGGCAAGATACCAAAAAGCATTGCTTTCATACAGTGCGTGGGCTCGAGGGACAGAAGAAGCTGGATTGGAAACGCCTACTGCTCCAGCATTTGCTGCAAATACGCGGTTAAAGACGCCGTTCTGGTCAGAGAGCACATTCCTGCTGCCAGAGTTAACATTTTCTACATAGATCTTCGAGCCTTTGGAAGAGGCTTCCAAGAGTTCGTTAACCGGGCTAAGACTGAGTATGGCATAAGATTTATCCGAAGCAGTCCGGGCGAAGTTGTAGAAGATCCGGCAACAAAGAGTCTTACCTTATGGTTTGAGGACACAGCGACGAGGACTATACAAAACTTGATGTTTGATTTAGTGGTGCTCTGCCCAGCCTTAATACCGAGAAGGGATGTTAAAGACCTAGCCTCAGTCTTGGGAATAGAGGTTGACCAGTATGGTTTTCTCAAAGCCTCAGATGTCATAGCTCAACCGGTGGACACTACAGTTCCGGGAATTTTTGCCAGTGGATACTGTTTAGGACCAAAAACAGGGGACGTACCAGACTCGATAACGCAGGGGAGCGCCACAGCTGCACGAGTGGCAGAGGTTCTAGCTGGAAAGGGGGTGAGCACATGAAAGAGGAGCCTAAGATTGGAGTGTTCATATGCCATTGCGGGGTTAACATCGGCGGCGTAGTCGACGTTCCTGAAGTGATGAAGTATGCTATGACGTTGCCGAACGTCGTTTACTCCGAGGACAACCTCTACACGTGCTCCGAAGCCGGATTAAGTGCCATAAAAAACGCAGTGAAGGAGCGTAGTCTTAATCGAGTGATTGTAGCTTCGTGCACACCGAGAACGCATGAACCACTGTTCCGATCAGCTTGCAAAGAAGTCGGGTTGAACCCATACCTCTTCGAGATGGCCAACATTCGAGAACAGTGCTCCTGGGTTCATTCCCGTGAGCCGGAAAAAGCAACGGAAAAGGCGAAAGATATCGTTAGGATGGCTGTGGCGAGGGCTACATGGCTGGAGCCGCAAACAGAGCCCGAGCTAGATGTGCTGGACTCTTCTCTGGTGATCGGCGCAGGTGTGGCGGGGATGACTGCTGCGCTCACCTTGGCTAATCAAGGGTTTAAGGTGTATCTGTTAGAAAAAGAGGAGGAGCCGGGCGGAATTGTTCGGTGGCTCTATAAGCTATATCCAACGCTACAAGACGCATCGGGGATAGTGAACGCCCTGATCGGGGCGGTTAAGTCGCATAAAAATATAGAGTTGCTGACCTCAACCAGTGTAAAAGACGTTGGAGGATACGTTGGGAACTTTAATGTCACTGTTTCTGGAAAGGATGGGGAAAGAAAACTGAACGTGGGCACCATCATCGTTGCCTCCGGCGCCTTAAATTATGAACCACCCAAGGGCCTGTATCAGTACGGGATCTACGACAGAGTCATAACACAACGAGAACTGGATGGGATGCTAAGGGAGGGGAAGCCCGAAAAGCCAGAGAGAGTTGTGATGATACAGTGCGTAGGAGCTAGGAAAGGGGAAATACGCGGCTATGAGCTGGAGGCCTTCCCCAAGTCTGACACGGCCTCGTTGCTCCGGAAGATCCTTAGGGCAAGGAAAGAGGAGGGCTGGCCTTACTGCTCCAGGATCTGCTGCATGAACGCCATCAAAAATGCCATTCTCATCAAGGAGCAGTCTCCAGAAACAGATGTCGTTATCCTTTACTCAGATCTGAGAGTATATAAGGAATACGAGGATTTCTACGCGAAAGCTCGTGAACTTGAAGTGAGATTCATAAAATTCCTTGAGGTAATAACTCCTGAGATCATTGAGGGGCCGGAAAAGAAGCTTAGCGTCTTGGCGTATGACATGCTCGCTGGTACGGAGGTCGAATTTGCATGTGACTGGGTAGTGCTCTCAACACCCCTGATTCCTCACAAAGATGAGGTGCTACTGGCGCGGATGCTGAAGATACCCATAAGTCCAGACGGCTTCTTAATGGAGGCCCATTTGAAGCTGAGACCCGTCGACACCACGGTAGACGGAATTTATCTCGCAGGGGTCGCTTCCGGCCCGAAAGATGTTCCTGAATCTATAATCTCAGCTAAGGCTGCAGCAGCAAGGGCATCCATCCTAATGGCTAACAGAAAAATGAGAGCTGAGGCCATCACGGCGGTCGTGGATGAGGACTTGTGCATCGGATGCGGGCTCTGTGAAGAACTGTGCCCATACGGCGCGCCTAGGGTTGAGGAAGGAAAATCCAAAGTCATCGAGGCCTTGTGTAAGGGCTGCGGGGCGTGCGCGGCAGAGTGTCCAAGAAGAGCCATGACCATGCGTCACTTTGGAGACCAGTTGATCTTGGCACAAGTTCAAGCCGCGCTAATCCCTGAAGCGTTAAAGATGGAGGGAGCTTGATGGCAGAAGCCGAATTTGAACCAGTTATTGTGGCCTTTTGTTGCAACTGGTGCGCCTACGCAGGAGCGGACTTAGCCGGAACTAGCCGCTTCGAGTACCCACCAAACGTCAGAATAATCCGGGTCATGTGCACTGGTCGAATAGACCCCACCATCGTTCTTTCAGCCCTCCGATGGGGCGCAGACGGAGTGCTGATAGCCGGTTGCCACCCAGGCGACTGCCACTACGTCAAGGGAAACTACATGATGGAAAGAAGGTTCAATTTCCTTAAAGAAGTTATTAACCACCTCGGAATCGAGCCCGACAGACTCAGATTAGAGTGGATTTCCGCCGGCGAGGGAGGAAAATTCGCGGCTTTAATCAGAGACATGACAAAGGTAGTCAAGGATTTAGGCCCTAGTCCATTTAGGAGGACGTGATAGGAGGTGAGCACGTTTGAGTGAGCCGAGAAAACTTATAAAAAGGACCGACGCGGCAATCGAAGCCCTAAAGACGCAGAGGCTCAGATGGGTTACGGGGATATCACAGGTTGGGGTGAAAATAGATGAAGAAAGATACCACGCAGTAGTGGGCAACATAATGAAGGATGAGATAGAGCGGCAGATGATCATAGGTGCGATTAAAGAAAGGGGTCCATTAACCATTAAAGAACTCTCAGAAGCAATAGATATCCCCCCAAACCGAGTATTGCGACACATGATCGCCCTCAGAAAGGCTGGCACAGTTTCAGAAGTCGGAGAGAAAGAGCACGGATATCTTTACGCAGTCTTGTAACCCGCCCGTAACCTGAAGCTATGATTCGCCGAGTATCATTGCCATAAAAGTGAACTCTACTCTTTTCAACATTTACTTCAGTAATATCATAATCTTAATTTTATCATAACCATGTTCTATACACGGAGACGCCAATTAAAAACTAAGGTGGATTACCTTTCGTTCAATTTCGTTCTCTTTCTAAAAAGGATTAAACCTCTAAGAAAACGATGTCACGGCGGCTTGCAGTTCATGAGCGTTTTACTTTTCTACAAGGTTTTTTATGTTTTGTACCCACTCTTCAAGCAATTTTTCGTATCTCTTGCGGAAAACTTCTATTAACCTATCGGCTTTGAAAGGCAACTCGAAGTCCACGGCATACGTGAACAGGGTTCCATCCTTGGTAGGTTTCATGATCCATGATCCATGCCAAGGCCAGCCGGAAGTGCTCTTGAAGGAGATCTTCTCCTTTTCCACCCACTCCGTGCCTATGAAGTCCTTTTCATAAGGTTTACCAAACGAGACGCCGACTTCATGGGTTGTTGTGCCCACGCCGGTGCGCTGCTTGGAAGTTATCACCACCTTCTCGGCATATCCCCTCGCCCATTCCGGAATTCTCTCCAGATTAGATATGAGCGCCCAAACCTTTTCCACAGGAGCTTTGATCTCAATCGTCTTTTCGATATGTACCAAAAACCCACCTTCAGGCTTAGTGTTAGAGGAAATCTGTATTAAAAGTTTTCTGGGGGGTGCAAGGTGCGCGGAACATTCGAGCGTCCAACAATCAGCGCTTTGAAACGGAGGTCATTCATCACAAAAGAAAAGCCAGCCCAATCTCAACAAACAAACTTAAAGAAAGAGCTTTTTGCATGCAACATTATTTTTAATAGGCGTAGCTTGTATTGATACTTAACTCTTTTAGAATTGGAGCATCATTTTTTCTATAATTTTTCTATACATCGTGGATGTACGTCGCCCGGGTAGTCATGATCATAAAAGTAAACCTTGTTGTTTTCAAGGTCCACCTCGGAGCGGTCATACGCCCTAGATCTCGTTAACAAGTTTTCATAATCTTCGCGATTAGAAATCTGGATTGTCCTCAACACTCGTTCTTTTGTGTCCATTACCCCATCGCAGAGCTCGCACAGTCGTTCGGTTATCAACGATACCTTAAACATCTTGTTTTGCATTTCCTCAAATTTCACCGTCGCTAGGACTTTTTTCAACGCGTGGTCTTCTCCTATTAGTCGACTACGGTATATAGAATTGATTATTTATTTCTTAAAGTTTCATGTTAGAACGAACAGCCAACCATATACAATGTAACCTAATATACCAAACATATTTTACTTGGCTTTTCCAGCGCTCTATTTATGGCTATTACAGCGATGCCGGCGCCCCTATCCGCTATCCTCGTTAAACAAAGGGCAATAGCCCTTAAATGTGGGATTTCAGGAAGTTCTCTCATTAATCTCTCCTCCTCTATCCTGTCTTTAAGTTCTTCAAACGAAGTGACTCTTTTCGCGTTCTTGAGGATAGAAACGTTAAAGGGATATCTCAAGCTTAGAACTGGAAAGAGGAGGATGTCACGTTAGGTTTTTAATTACGTTTAGTGTTAAATAAATTAGGCGTTGTGATTGGCTTACAGTGAGGAGATTAAGAGGTTAGAACACGTCTGGCTGGTTTTGGCTGACCTTTTTCAAGACTTGTCCCAAAGGGATATCCATGTGAACGTTGCTTCTGACATGCGGAATTGCAAAGCCTTAATCCACTTCATTCGAATGAACGTTCTTCACCCACCCATAAAAGACCTTGCAACAATCGATGACTCCTTTCGAAACTCATCAGAGATTCTGGATAGAATAAAACATAGCTTGGTCTTAGCGGCTCTAAGTGTTGGCGAGGACTACGCGAAGGATTGGTTAGACAAGATTGACAAGGCTGAACGAGCCGAACTCGACCAAGTAATGGTCCACACCCCATCCGAATTTACTCCAAGCCTTCCTAGAGACCATGAGAAGGGGTGGATAAGGCTCACTTTGACAAGGGGTATAGCTGAGGAAAGGGTTCAAGAAATCGCGGAGCAATTCGGCGTGATAATCGAGTTCCAAGACGACGTTCACGTGGTCATCAGTGGAGGGAAGAGCATGGTTAAGAGGGCAGCCTTAGACATCTACGATTTATCTCTTGAATAGGTTAACTCTTAAACATGATTATAGAGCATTTAATGAAATCCTAATCCAGTTATAATGTTGTGAGTTTTTCCTCCATTCTTGAACGCTTTTCCTTCGATAGCGGGCCCATCCTTAAAATCCTTGAGCTAGTTGTTTCGAAGATGTTAAGAATTTTATCGTACTGGGGAAGGGTGGTCGTAATTGAAATCAAGCGGAGAGGCTCAACGCCATACGCGCCTAGCTCCTTTTTCAATTGAGTGACGTGCTCCCGTAGGGCTTCCTCTTTGAATACGCTGTCGTCTCCCTCAACGAATATGACGCCGTCGGCTCCAGCGGCAAACGCGTGTAGCAAGTGTCTTATGCCAACTCGTCCGGTGCTGGGCACTCCGATGATTTCAACGTTGGGGGAATACGACTCCCTGGTTTGCCCAGCCAAGTCTGCAGATCCGTAGGCTGTGTTTTTTTCAAGGAAGGCGATGATTTTCGGGGGTTTTCCACATACTCCTCGTATTTGGGCGATCAACTGGGCTTCGGTGCAGTGGTTTAAGTCGATTGCTTGCCTTGGACACCTCGGCACGCAGATTCCACACCCAACACACGAGACTGGATTGATTGTTACGCCAGCCGGAGACTTTTCCACCGCCGCAACGGGGCAGACTTGTATGCATATCCCGCAAGCGTCGCATTTCTCTGGAATGATGTAGGCTACTTCTGGAGACACAGAGATTTTGCCCTTGCCCACGAAGGTTGCTACCCTTGAAGCAGTCGCCATCGCCTCTAAAGTGGTTTCTCTCACATCCTTTGGTCCCAAGGCGCATCCAGCAACAAACACCCCCTCGCGTTGACTATCCACTGGTCTAAGCTTGTAGTGCCTCTCTAAGAGAAAGCCGTCCGCGCCGACTTGAACGCCTAGCTTTCGAGCTAGTTCTTGAGTGCTGGGGTTAGGGATGATCCCTAGGCTGAGCACCACTAGATCGAAGGTTCCCTCCATATCTGTTCCTAAGAGGGTGTCTTCAGCCCTCACCAGCACCTCGCCACCATTGAAAGGGGCGACTTCTGCTACACGCCCCCTAACAAATCGCACGTTATGTTCTTGTGCGGTTGCGTAGAATTCCTCGTATCCCTTTCCATCGGCCCTGATGTCTGTGTAGAAGATCCATGGTTCAGCGTCTGGCACGATCTTTTGAAGCAACATAGCCTGCTTAATTGCCGCCATACAGCCTATCTTGCAGCAATGCTCCACTCCCGTATCCTTGTTCATCATTCGGCTTCCGACGCAGAGGATGAAGGCGACCTTCTTCGCCACCTTTCCGTTGGAGGGCCTGCGTACTCCCTGTCCCAGAAGGCGCTCGAACTGCAGGTTCGTCACGATGTCTGAGTGTAAACCGAAGCTGTACTCCTCAAGGGTTCTTGGGTCGATTTGTTCCAGTCCGGTGCAGGCAACGATTGCACCCACATCCAACTCCATGGTCTCCTCTTTTTGACTAAAATCAACGGCCTTACCCTTGCAGAACCTCTCGCAAAGCCTACAAACTCCCTTGGTGAAGTAGAGGCAGTGGTCCTTGTCTATCACGTATGTTCTTGGGACCGCTTGCTTGAACGGGCTGTAAATAGCCTTTCGCTGAACTAGGCCGGCCTCGAACTCGCTCGGAACCTTGACCGGGCACACTTTCTCGCACTCTCCGCAAGCCGTGCATTTAGCCGCGTCTACAAACCTTGGCCGCTTCGTGATCAAGACCCGGTAGTTGCCGGGCGACCCCTCGATGGCGGTGGGCTCCGCCATGCTGATGACCTCGATGTTTGGATGCTGCCCAGCATACACCATTTTTGGGGTGAGGATACACTGCGAGCAGTCAAGGGTGGGGAAAGTCTTGCTAAGCTGAGCCATATGGCCGCCTATGCTCGGACTTTTCTCCACTAAGTATACTTGATATCCCTTGTCCGCCAACTCGATGGAGGTAATGATGCCTGCAATGCCGCCTCCAATGACGAGGACATCCTTGTTCACTGACATGGTCATAGGCTCTAACGACTCAATGTAACTGGCTCGTCCCACTGCCCCACGAATAAGATCGATCGCCTTGGATGTTGCGGCCTCTTTATCATCATGAACCCAGCTACACTGCTCTCTGATATTCGCCATCTCCAGGAAATACGGGTTAAGCCCGGCCGACTCAACGGTTCGTCTGAAGGTGTCAAGGTGCATCCGTGGTGAACATGACGCTACCACGATCCGGTTAAGACCATGCTCCTTTATGCCTTTCGTTATCATTTCTTGCCCAGGGTCGCTACACACATATTCGTAGGTTTCCACAACCTTCACACCTTTAAAGTTGGCAGAGGCCTCCTTCACCCTTGCCACATCCACTGTATCGCTTATGTTTCCTCCACAGTGGCAAATGTATACTCCAACTTTTGCTTCTTCTCGCGTCATTTTTGGTTTCTCCGCCTGGTGCATAGTTTCCGAGCAATCTCAAAGATTAAGCATGATATACTCTTTTAAACTTTTAAAAATCTCGATGATACAGTATTGACTCGCTGATAATTATATTTGGGTCGTTAAAAAGGGAAACACGCCCACCAGACGCTTTAAAAGAAGATTTATTAAGACGTAATAAGACAAAACTTTAATCCTAGTCAAAGGCTTTCATAAGGGAATAAATGTTGGAGGCTTAGTCGTGGCTAAACCTCAAAAAACCGTTGTGCGCCTTGATGAATTGGACATGGGGTTTGCAGAGGCTGTAGCTAAGGCTGGTGGAGAAAAGATAAACCTTTGCATTCAGTGTGGCACCTGCACCGCGAGCTGTCCATCCGGCCGTAGGACGGCCTTTCGAACACGCCAAATCATGAGAAGGGCGTTGTTGGGCTTCCGGGACGAGGTTCTTTCCGATAAGGACCTTTGGTTGTGCACCACCTGCTACACTTGCTTGGAGCGGTGCCCGCGTGGGGTCGACCCAACTGACGTTATTCTAGCCTTAAGAAACATGGCGGTTAAAGCGGGACACATGCTGGATCGGCATAAAATGGTTGCTGGTCTCGTTCTGAAACACGGTCATGCCGTTCCCATCGATGAGGCAAACCGAAAGTTGCGGGTAAGTCTCGGCTTGGGCGAGGTTCCTCCGACCACACATATGTTCAAAGACGGTCTAGTGGAGGTTCAAGAAATCATTAAGAAAATGGGCTTCGATAAGCTCATCGGCTTTGAGTGGAAGTGAGGGAAGATGAAGAAAATGCGATACGCCCTTTTCCTCGGCTGCATCATCCCCAACCGATATCCTGGAATCGAGTTAGCCATGCGAGACGTGGCGCAGGTGCTGGGAATCAAGCTGAAGGACATGGAGGGAGCGTCCTGCTGCCCGGCTCCAGGCGTGTTCAAATCCTTCGACAAGCCCACATGGCTGGCTTTAGCAGCCCGAAACCTCTGCATAGCCGAAGCCCTAGGCTGCGACATCGTGACCCTCTGCAACGGATGCTACAGCTCCTTGAAGGAAGCCAACAAAATTTTGAAGGAGGACCCCACATCAAGAGACAAAGTGAACAAAATTCTACGCGGTTTAGGAAAGGAGTTTCACGGCACTATCGATGTGAAACACATTGTAGAGGTTTTTTATCGTGAAATTGGTGTCGAGGGTTTGAGAAGGCTGGTGAAAAAGCCCGTACACTTAGACGTGGCGGTTCAGTATGGCTGCCACTTGCTGAAGCCTACAAAGCATCGAGAGGTTAAGAGTGCTGAGCGCCCCACTTTTCTGGACGAACTCGTGGAGGTGTTGGGTCCGAGGAGCGTCCCCTATCGTGACAAGATGCTGTGTTGCGGCGCTGGCGGTGGAGTGAGGTCCAGCTACCTGGATGTTTCCCTGGACATGGCGAGGGAAAAACTGGAAAACATAAAAAACGTGGGCGCAGACTGTATCGTCAGTCCTTGTGCCTTCTGCCACCTTCAACTGGACAGGGGACAAGTTGAGATGGGCGCCTCCTTCAACATTCCAGTGATGCACTACGTGCAGCTACTAGGACTCTCACTGGGGTTGGAGCCGAAGAGACTAGGTTTATACAGCCACGCAGTTCCTATGGACCCAGTTATCAAGAAGTTGTAAGCCAGTATATCACAAGATAGTAGTTCTCGATGATACGGAGCTAAAAGAAGCGTAGCAAGGCGAAGTTAACCGATAAGCCAAACATGTAATTAATCATGAACAACGGGATCAATGATCGGTAGACTCCCTGCAACCTTGCCTTATAATACTCAACCGTGACTATCAAACATAGGTGTAAAGGGGAGCAATAGTAGGAGAAGAGGGAACTTTGGTATAGGATGCTGACCAAGGGCGGGGTAATGTTGCTGAACATCGGAAGAGCAAGAGGAACCGTCATGGCGATGACTGCCAATGGAATAGCTGTGATGATTCCGAACATAATTGGGATGACTGTTAGGAAAGCAAACTGCGGAATTCTGGTCCCTCTAAAGTTTGAGAGAATAAAGTCCACCGCACCGGAATCTTGGATCATATGACGAAAGAACATCACCCCAAAGATAGCAAGAACGAGTCTCACCTCGAACCCGTGTCGCAACAAGTAATAAGCCCTCCTTAAATTAACCTTCCCGAGGGCCATCGTTAAACCGATCCCAATAGCCAAGTCCACAGACAATGGAATGCTTAAAGCGTTCAATACAACTACTGTGATTATTGGAATGAAGCACTTTAAACACTTTATAAGTGCTCCATGAGAGTGGGTAGTTCCAGCCTTGTTTTTACCATGTTTGATGGGACGGATGAGGAAAAGGTAGCCGAGGATTGTGTGCGTGATGGCGATTGGGATGTTTACAAGTATGAGATTGTATAAGCCAACGTCTGCAAGGAGAGCGGTTAGGATCAGCGCTGAGGATAGCGGGGTGACGCCGATCCAACTGTGGCGGAACCACACATTGATGATGGACTTCTTCTCTGCCCTCAGGCCCAGCCTATCCGCCTCCTTATCGATTAGAGGCGCGGATAGTAAGGCACCGCCCATCATTGGCAATATACCGAACATTGCTGGGATCACAGCGATGATAGCCTTTGGAGAAAGCATTCCCTTTAACCCTTCAATGAACTCCGACATCAAACCGGTCTCGGTTATACAGAATGCGAGAATTGGTATCAAGGCAACTATTAAGGCGAGCTCAAGTGTAACCTGATCTATTAACGTTGATAGAAGGACGTTTGCGAATCCCTCAGGAGACAGCCCGGAGAAAATGCCTAGCAAAAGGGAACCAGCGACTAGGGCTAGACCATAGTTGAAACGCCGAAGAACCAGCCCGATGACTAAACCAAAAGTGAGAACTATACCCAAGGCATAGAGGATTTGACTCAAATACCCTCTTCAAGACCCCCGCAATCAGATGATAAATCAACTCAGATAGTGTTATAAAAGATAAGCATTTTGTGTAATCTGTTCACTTGATCGTGCAAAGAAGGCAATCTGGGAAGATATAGTGTTATAAAAATCTGATTCTTTTAAAACGATGTTAACATCGCAACATTTTCATGCGGTAGTTAAGAAACCAAAAGATATATGGGATACACTAGCCTCGAATGGTGAGAATGGGAGTCAGTTAGCGGTTGCGTGCTGAGATTAGGGTCAGTGGTATTGTTCAAGGAGTGGGTTTTCGACCCTTCGTCTATCGTATTGCCGTGAAAAATGGGTTAGTTGGCTACGTGCGAAATCGAGGAGACGCCTTCGTAGAAATCGTGGTGGAAGGGAAGAAGGGCAGCGTAGATCAGTTCCTATTAGATCTGAGGGAAAAGAAGCCTCCCCTCGCTCGAATTTACGAAGTAGTCACGAACTACGCGGAAGACAAGAATGAGTTCGATAAATTTTCGATCCTTAAGAGCTCCGAGAACGTGGAACTTGCTGGATCCGTCATCCCACCCGACGTAGCTATTTGTGACGAGTGCTTAAGCGAGCTTCGGGACCCAAGAAATGAACGCTACGACTACTTTTTCATCACGTGCACGGATTGTGGTCCTCGATACACCATCATTGAGAGGCTTCCCTATGATCGAAGGAGCACCACTATGCAAGACTTCATGATGTGCGACTTCTGCTCAAATGAGTATAGGGACCCTATTAACCGTCGGTTCCATGCGCAGACCGTGGCGTGTAGCAAGTGTGGTCCAAGAGCCTACCTCACGACCAACAACGGCGAGCCCATCGAGCATAACAACCCTATTCGGGAGGCGGGTAAACTCCTCGAGGAGGGCTATATTGTTGCGATCAAGGGATACGGTGGCTTCCACGTGGCAACCGCAACCACTCGGTCAGAGCCCATCGTAAGGCTGAGAAAGGTTAAGCATCGAGCTCAAAAGCCTTTCGCGATCATGGCCCGTGACCTTAAAACCATACGGTCATTTGCGGAGGTAAACTCTAAAGAGGCGGAAATGCTCACCTCCTACATTAAACCCATTGTTTTGTTGAGGAAAAGCGAAAACTATTACCTTTCAGAACTGGTCTCGCCGGGCTTGCACAACATCGGCGTGATGCTTCCCTACACCGGATTGCACGTCATGCTGTTTGATGGGGTGCGGGAGCCCGCCTTTGTGATGACAAGCGCCAATCCCCCAAACGAGCCGATTGTCACAGAAAATAGTGTAGCCATAGAAAGGCTTGGATCTGTGGTTGACTACTTTTTGTTTCATAACCGAAGCATCGCCCAACGATGCGACGACTCTGTTGTTCGTCTACATGGCGAAAACCAGAGTTTGATTCGTCGGTCAAGAGGCTACGCCCCCGAGCCCATCCCCCTGAAATGGTCGGCAAACAGTTGTGTGCTGGGTTTGGGTGCAGAACTTAACGCCACCTCCTGCGTGCTGTTGAAGAGCAAAGCCTTCCTTTCCCAGCACATCGGAGACGTGGAGAACCTAGAAACTCTTGAGTTCTTGAAAAACGCTACACATCACCTAACGCGATTAACGAACAGCAAAGTGGAAATTATAGCCTGCGACCTACACCCCAAGTTTACGACCACGAGGCTGGCTCACGACCTAGGAAAGGAACTGGAATGTCCCGTTGTTCCAGTTCAGCATCATCACGCTCACATTGCGTCTCTCATGGGTGAACACAACCTTCGTGAGATGGTGGGTATCGCCTGTGACGGTTATGGCTACGGCTCCGACGGCAGTGCTTGGGGCGGAGAAATCCTATACTGCAACCATGAAGGCTTTCAGCGCTTGGGACATCTTCAAGAACAACCCATGGTGGGAAGCGACCTCGCGACACGGTACCCGCTGCGAATGGCTGCAGGAATCCTTCACGAAGTAGTGGATGTGGAAGAGTGGCTACTATCCAACAGCAGTAGATTTCCACACGGAGAAAAGGAAGCTGAGCTCGTGATTAAACAGTTGGAAAGGCGTTCAGCGCCGAGAACTACGAGTTGTGGAAGAGTGCTGGACGCGGTCTCAGCCATACTGGGCGTTTGCTATGAGCGAACCTACGAGGGTGAGCCAGCGATGAAGCTGGAGTCAGCCGCCGTCAAGGGAAAAGACGTGTTAAACCTAAGACCAGTGCTAAAGGGAAAGGTCGTTGACACCACGTCGTTGGTTCACGAAGTCTTCACCAGAAGAAACAGTCAATCAGTTGCAGATATGGCTTACTCCGCCCAGTCCTACTTAGCTAGGGGTCTGGCACAACTAGCAGTCGAGGAGGCACAAAGGCTGGGTGTTGAAGCCATCGGCTTTTCCGGAGGCGTCGCCTACAACGAACACATCACGTGGACCATACGAAAAATGGTTGAGGAAAGTGGCTTCAAGTGTATCGTTCACAATTTGGTGCCGCCTGGGGACGGTGGAATCTCCCTTGGGCAAGTGGTTGCAGCCGCGTTCCCGCATGGTTAACCAGAACCGATTTATGTTAGGTAACCGTGGTATAGGTGATACACCATGTGTCTCGCCATCCCAGCCAAGGTAACCGAAATCAACGGAGACATCGCTAAAGTGGACTTTGGTCAAGGGATTGTTCGAGACGTGAACATTATGCTGGTGGATGTTCAAGTGGGAGAATACGTCCTAGTTCATGCAGGATACGCAATTCAGGTGATCGACCAAAAAGCGGCGGAGGAAAACCTTCAACTCTGGGACGAAATCCTCAGAAAATCCGAGTCATCCACCTCATAGCTGACGGAGGCATTCCAGTTTGGTAGCGCACGTGAAGGACGTGGTGAAGGCGGAGGAAGGAGAAATCTACGACGTAGAACTCGCCGTGGACCTTCTAAAGGCAAATGAGAAGTTGGCGGAAGAGAACAAGGAGCTCTTACGAAAGTATAACGTGAAGGCGATCGACGTGATGGGAGCCATCGGGTCTGGGAAAACCTCCCTCATCGAAAAGCTGGTCCAAGCGTTGAAGGGAAAGTACCGGATAGCGGCTTTCAAGGGCGACTTAACAACCACCATCGACGCAGAGCTGATCGGGAGACACGGCGTCCAAGTGGTGGCGATCAACACGGGAAAGGAATGCCACCTTGACGCTAACTTAGTGAGGAAGGCGCTTCAGAAGATCAACTTGGAGGCCTTTGACCTGCTGTTTATCGAGAACGTGGGAAACCTCATCTGTCCAGCGGAGTTTCCCCTGGGTTCGGAGAAGCGAGTTGTGGTAGTCAGCGTCACAGAAGGACCCTACATGGTGATGAAGCACCCCTTCATCTTCATGGAAGCCGACATCGTGGTCATCAACAAGATGGACCTAGCCCAAGCGATGGAAGTGGACGTTAGAAAACTGGAGAAGGACGTGAGGACGACCAACCCGAATGCAAGGGTGGTGATGACCAACTGCAGAAGCGGAGAAGGCATCCAAGAAACGATCAAAGCGTTAGGCCTCTAACTATTTTAGCGGAGTTGTTCTGGGTTGCATGAGGGTTCAATGACCACACAAATCATGGAAAGCATCCTTAAAGAGGCTAGAAAACACGAGGCAAAGAGGGTTGCCGAGGTTCATCTCGTCATAGGGAAACTAACGTTTCTGAATCCTGAGCAGATGAGGTTTTGGTATGAAGCGCTAGCCAAGGACACGATCCTAGAGGGTTCGAAGCTTTACATCGAGGAGAAGGACGGCGTGGTGAAATGCGCCAGTTGCGGCTATGAGGGGGGTCTCAAGTATGAAGACGACCCCATGTATCATGTTCCAACCCCGACGCTTCACTGTCCAAAATGTAGGGGCATCGTAGAAATCGTAGGCGGCAAAGAATGCCTCATCAAAAGCGTAAAACTCGTCGTGTAGAAGGAAGGACAACGACATGCAGGAACCGTTAAAGTTCAGGGACCCAGCGCTGGCGAGGAGGGTTGCCGCTCACATCCGGAGCCTAGCGCCGCCCTACCCCGTTAAAATCTGCCATGTATGCGGGACTCATGAATGGGCCATCACCCACTACGGACTTCGAACCCTCCTTCCCGAAACAGTCGACGTGATCGCTGGTCCAGGCTGCCCCGTATGCATCGTTCCTGCCGCCGAAATCGATGAGGCAGTTTTGCTGGCTTTAAGAGGAATAGTCGTGACATCCTTTGGTGATGTGATTCGTGTTCCCGGCTCGGAGATGTCGCTTCAGGAGGCTCGAGCCTTGGGCGGGGACGTTCGAATCGTGTACGGAGTTAGGGACGCTGTAAAGATGGCGGAGAAGGAGCCCTACAAAGACTTTGTGTTTTTTGCGATCGGTTTTGAAACTACGGCGCCCTCAACCGCGTCGGAGATCATTGGCGAGCCGCCGGAAAACCTCAGCTTCCTCGTTTCTCATAGGTTGATTCCTCCAGCCATGGAACTGCTGCTCGGTGTGGGCGACCTGCATATCGACGGCTTCATCGCGCCGGGTCACGTCTCCACCATCATCGGCATGAAACCCTACGAGGTCTTTCCGAGGGCGTATCGTATGCCCACCGTGGTCGCTGGGTTTGAGCCCTTAGACGTTCTCTTCGCCGTTTCTATGCTGCTCCAGCAAATTCGGAACGGTGAGGCTAGGCTGGAAAATGAGTATGCGCGGGCTGTTACGTGGGAGGGCAACATCAAGGCTCAGCAACTCGTCGAGCAGGTGTTTAAGGTGGTGGACGGGCACTGGAGGGGACTGGGAAAAATTCCCTCTTCCACCTTAGCGCTGAAAGAAGAGTTTGAGCGGTGGGACGCGAGAAAGAAGTATGGCATAAAGATTGAACGCCCAAGGGACTTGATGCTTGGCTGCCTCTGTCACTTGGTCATGATTGGAAAGATTAAGCCGCCGGAATGTCCCCTTTACATGAAGGGTTGCTTGCCCCAGTCGCCGAAGGGAGCGTGCATGGTCTCCTTCGAGGGCACGTGTAGGATTTGGGCGAGACATCAGGCGGGACGTTAGAGTAGGTTGTGCGGTGCAGGTTTTCAGCTTACTAGCGTGCTGGGCGGTTCAGCGCCGCTGCTATGTTAGGGTAGCGTCGTAACATGAAAGTTGATGCGTTGGAAGCGGATAAAGCCACCTGAGTCACAGCTTCTAAGAAGTTAGCGATCTTTCTTCCATCAGTCGTGAGTTCATACGTTAAGGGCTTCTTCTGGGCGAAAACCAGTTTTTTCTCCCTTAACCTTCGTAGATACTGGTAGGTTCTTCTGAGAGTGATGCCCACCTCCTTAGAAAGTTGGCGAGCAGACATGCCAGCGTCGGGGATGGCGGCAAAGACCCTTTTCTCGGTCGGCGAAAGTTGATTATTTGTTCTGTTTTTGTTTTTGAAATAGAAAATGTATTCTGAGGTTTTGTTTTTAATGATGAGCTTCCTTCTCTGGAGCCGCCGTATGGCTCTTGGCAAACTTTTAAGGTGCACCGACTTGAGTAGTTCTTCGCGAGTTTTGGGTCCGTTCGCCAGTTCCTCCAAGACAACTTCTTCGTAGCAACTGGAGCGGGTCGGTAACAAGTTGTTAAGGTTAAGTCTGTTTACCACGTCGTGGATTTTTCTGCCGTAGAGGGTTAGTATGTATCTTTTACCCTCTTCTTTGGCGAGTCCCGCTTTAACCAGGGGTTTGATGTACTCGTCGATGGTCTGGCGGCTGTGGTAGTATCCGTGGTTCTTTAGGTGCTCTTGCAGTTCCTTGGTGCTGCTGGGTCGTTGAGAAAGCTCGTCCAAAATTTTTAGTCGCCTTTCGCTTTTTATGGCGTTGAATAGGTTGGAGAGATGATCGTCTTTGTTGACAATTCCGTTGAGCCTCAAGACCTCGTTTTTAACTTTCCATAGTGCGCATTCCTCCACGCAGGTCATGGGAGAAGGCGTCCTACAAGTTTTGCAGTAGTCGTCGACTCGCTCGTAGATTTCCGCTAGGCTCGGGCTGCTCTCTACAATCTTGGACAGTAGCCGGTGTGAGTTGACCTCGGGGGTCATGGGATGCCCGCCTGATGATGACGTTGTCATAGTTGCGAGCAGAAGCTTCTATGACATACGTCATGATAGATGACTTACGTCATACTTAAATACGTTTCTACCACAACTAATTGATCAGTGAGACACCATGCTAATCCCCTGCGAAGTTGCGGTGAAGTCGGTGGTTCCCGCCATACGAGCCCTCGTAGCCAAAGAGCTGACCCGAACGTATGGACTCAAGCAGAACGACGTAGCCAGCCTTCTCGGCATCACCCAAACCGCCGTGAGCAAGTACACCAGACATGTGAGGGGTAAGGCCCTCGAGATCGAAAGCGTAGTTGAGGTCCAGCCCATGATCACAGAGATAGTTGTCATGCTCGCTGGTGGACGCATTTCTAGGTCGGAACTTACGGCAAGGTTTTGTTCCGCCTGCAAGATCATCCGCCAAAGAAGGCTGATGTGCGAGCTATGCAAGCGTTCTGACCCGTCCCTCGACGTTCAACAATGCTTCATTTGCCAGTCCGAAAACTCAGGTTGCATACCAAGGTAGATATGTACGTCACAGACGCCTTTTGGCGCACACATGGTCAGCATAGAAGAAACATGCAGAACATGAGCAAAACACACATCAGGAAAATGTTTACGTTTCTTTTTCTATAAGTTCGTCGGCTTTCCCTTCCAGCTCGCTCCATTGAGGCAATTTTCCAGTCATTTTTGCTTGCACTTGTTTGAGGGCGAAGTTGCTGGATTTGTACATGACTTTGCCTTTTTCTAGGACTTCCATGATGAACGGGTTTTTTCTGTTTTTCATGTGAGTGAATTCTTCTGGCGTGTAGCCTACGGGTTCTATTGGGATTTTGAAGGTGTTTAAGTCCATGAGAGTTCTTATTCTGTCGAGGAAGAGTTCTTTGAAGTCGGCGACGACGAGGATGTCAACGTCTGAGCCTTCGTTGATGTCACCAGTTGCGAAGGAGCCGAACAGGAGGACAAGGTCTGGGTTGAGCTTTCTGACAACCTCGCTTACGTAGTCGTCTATCTTCTTATAAACTTCTCCACTTCTTTCAATATTGACTCTGCATAGTTTACGCATCTTTTAGCAATCTCCTCTGTGTAATATTTGTAGGCTGAGTCCTCAGATAATAGAATTGAAGATGTTTTTGCGCAATTAAGTAGCTAAAGGCGAATCTCTCATCAACAGTCAATTTTGTCTATCTCATCAACAGATACTTCAAGGATAGTCGCTAATTGATCCTTTGTCAAATAGTCGTATCGTGAATCATCTTTTTTCTTCCAACTTTGAACGATGATTTTTAAAGCTTTATCACGCTCAACCTCAAATTTGCCCCACTTATAATCTTTAAGAACTTGGACAAGATTATTAATGCCACCTTTCCATATCTTTTTCTCTTTATCATGAACGAATAATGCAAAACAATGTTTAACCGCTTCACCAAGCGTTTTCCATGGAACAGAAACCTTACATGGAAGCTCAACCTTTCCATCTCTAATATCATAAATCTTTCCAGACTTAATAGCACTGATTAATTGATTTAAACATTTGACAACTTCATCCCAACTGTCAAACGTCCATTTAAGAACGTATTCATTTAAATCTCGGTAATATTCATATGGATTCATCTCTAACTTCGTCATCTTCTCTTCAAAAAATCTCCGTAAAACAACCTTCTCCTCAGAAGACGGTTCACGTGGAAAAGGCAGAGATGAACGAGGACCTTTAAGCAACTTTTTCATCTCTCTGCGATATGAACAATTTGGTTATGCACAAGATATTATTTAAAGCTAAATTCGCGAGCAAGCAGACAAGACCGATTTTCGATGGCAGCAAGCGCAACAGTTGCAATGTCTTCGCATACTTTCCCTTTAATGTTTTGCTTAACTGTTTTGCGACGTACATCCTTGTACTCCGCAACTCCTTGGCGTGCAAGTGTTTAGAAAGCGAAGTATATCTACTCTTCGGAAAACCTAACATATTCTTGGTATAGGGTCTCCTATTGGTGGTGCTAGGATTCTTTTTCCGCCCACTACGGTTTCGAGGACGACTTCGTTAAACTGCCGTGCTGCTTCCCCTATGATTTGGGCTTCTTTCCCATCCTTTGTCTCCTTCAGTGCCTCCAATACTTCTTCTGCCTTCTGTGGCACCACCCCTATCACCACTTTTCCTTCGTTTCCTACTTCCAGTGGGTCGATGCCCAGCATTTCACAAGCCGCCTTCACATCCTCTCGTATGGGTATCCTCTCCTCGTAGGTCAGTATGCCCACCTTAGACTTTTCGCTCCATTCATTCAGCGCATTGGACAAGCCACCCCTAGTCGGGTCTTTCATGGCTACGATTCCGCCCACATTCAACAATTGCATAATCAGCTTGTTCAGCGGAGTTATGTCAGACATGATCTGGCTTCCGAAGCTGTAGCCCTCCTGAGCCGACAGCACAGCGAGCCCATGATCCCCCAACGTGCCCGAAACGATGATTTTGTCTCCCGCCCGTAGGTTGGAGTCGAGGACCCACCGTACATCGAAGGAGCGGTACTTCTTCACCTCCGCTATATTTTTCTCCAAGGCTTCGTTTCTTCTGCCTATCCCCGACGTGTTGATGACACACCCTCCTAAGGCGCCCTTCTCCACCACCTTGGTGTCGCCGGTGATGATGTAGACGCCCGCCTCCCTGCAGGTTTCCCTCATGCTCTCCAGAATTCTCTCCAAGTCAGCGATGGGCAGCCCTTCCTCCAGCACAAATCCCGAAGCAAGCGCCACGGGCTCGGCACCCATCACCGCAATATCGTTCACGGTGCCCGCCACCGCCAATCTTCCGATGTCTCCGCCTGAAAAGAAGAGGGGCTTCACCGCATGAGAATCCGACTTCAACACAATGTCATCGATCACAGCAGCGTCGTCCAGCGCCTCCAGCGGAACCTCAGCCCCACTCCCACCCAAATACCTCAACACATACTTCTTGACCAAATCGTGCATGACGGTTCCGCCAGCACCATGAGCCATCGTAACCCGTTCCATAAACCCCCACCCCTCTACAACATGGAAAAACCGCACTCTTAAGCACATCCCCCTTCTATAGATAGCCAGAAATTTTCTTCACGCAAGACGCGCAACCTTGCGCACCCAAAAGCGCCAAAACCAGACTCCTTTTCGCCTTCAGAGTCCAAAACAAACCCCCACTCAGCATGGTGGTGCGCAACAAAATTTCACTTCAGCGCACTAAGAAAACTTATTTTCCACTAAGAAGCATAGGGGGTCTAGAAAGAGAACGTCCCCGTTGTACAAGCCTTGTCTAGGATTGTCTAGTCCCCCCTCCCCCTGGGTATAGAGTAAATCAAAAATTTCTTCACAACAATAACAATACAAACTTGCAAACCTCCTCATAATGCTTAGAGTTGAAGTCACGATATTCTTAAATTGATTTGAAAGCATGTGGAATAACTGTAAACTTATGACGGGTGAGACGAGTGGAGCTGAAAGTCGTTAAGATAGAACTGCCAAAAGAATGCAACGTAGTGTTGGGGACATCCCACTTCATCAAAACCGTGGAAGACATGTACGAAGCCTTGATGAACGCTGTTCCCAACATTAAGTTCGGCATTGGCTTTTGCGAAAGCTCTGGACCTTGCCTAGTGAGATGCGAAGGCAACGATGAAGAATTGAAGAGCTTAGCGGTAAAACATGCCTTTAACTTAGGTTGCGGTCACTGCTTCATCATCCTCATAAAGAACGCCTATCCCATCAACATCTTAGACAAAATTAAACAAGTTCCTGAGGTTTGCACTATACACGCCGCGACTGCCAACCCCCTGGAAGTGGTCATCGCAGAAACGGATCAAGGCAGAGGGATTCTAGGCGTTATCGATGGCATGAAAAGCAAGGGAATCGAAACAGAAGAAGACGTCAAGGAAAGGAAGGTTTTCCTCAGAAGAATCGGCTACAAACTTTAAAATGAACAAACAAGACTGATAACTACACCGTGAATCCTCGCCATGCATGTTTAAACAGATCGTCCTAGCGGTAGTGTTAAATTTTGACAACAATAAAATGAGTTAATTAGGTAAGGGACTGGATAAAGGTTGACCCCACCCTATACGCAAAACCAGCAAAGTTTTGAGCCTTACAAGGAGAGACCCCGATACTTCCATATAATGGTCGGTGTTGTTGTGGTGGTGTTCTTTGGCTGTCTGCTATTGCATTCTACACGAACGTTTCTCGCTGAAATAATCGTGCAAGCGTTGTTGTTAGCTCGGGTTCCAAGCTCTCTCGCTTCGACCCTTGAGGGACCTACGCTTATCCTGCGGTTGCTAGACGAAACTGATCTATGCATTGTTATGACGTGGCAGCGCTCCGGCCTTCTTTCCACCATGATTTTTAGTTCACTGTTCGTTCTTCTAACTTTTCCACTTAGGGGTCCGCTTTGGTGTAAAATCATTTGGCTGGGATTAGGCAACATTGTAGGTTTAGCGTGGAATCTTGTTCGGTTATTATCAATGGTTATCGCCACCTACTATTTGGGAGCGGGCGCTTTCAAGGTTGTAGACTTCGTTACTGGACCAGTCATTGATTTCATATGGATAGTACCAGTGTGGTCATTGGGGCTGTCATTGTTAGCTTACACTAAGCGTTAAAGGAGGTGAGCGAGGGAGTGATTCTGGATTTTATCTTCGTCCTCCTTGTTGTGATTATGTTAGCTTACCTCACTCGGCATCTTGTTTTCACCCTTACCGCCCTGTATTATCAACACGGGCAACCGCATGCATCTCATAGCATGACTTACCAACCAACCGTATCGGTTCTGATCCCCGCAAGAAATGAAGAAAGCGTGATTGGACGGCTTCTTCAAAGAACGACTGAATTAACGTATCCTAAAGACAAGCTTGAAATAATTATCATAGATGATGCGTCCACGGACCGAACAGGTGAGATTGCGGAGGAATTTGCGAGGAACTATGGGTACATCAGCGTGGTTCGTCGAAGCGTGAAAGAGGGTGGAAACGGGAAATCCGAAGCGCTTAACGAAGGACTGAAATACGCCAAGGGCGAGGTCCTTTATTGCTTTGACGCGGACTATTATCCACAACGGGACATCCTCGAGAAGCTCACTGCCCATTTTATCGGCCCTAAGGTTGGGGCAATGCAGGGCAGGGTAACCGTCTTAAACGAGCCTCAAACGTTAGTGACGAGGCTTGTTACGTTGGAGCGAATCGGTGGTTATCGAGTGGATCAACTGGCTCGAGATGATCTTCGACTTGTTCCTCAGTTTGGAGGTACCGCTGGAGGTTTCAGGCGCCCTTTAATCAAGCTTCTTGGTGGTTGGGACCCCGAAATGCTGGCTGAAGACACCGACCTAACCTTCCGAGTTTATCTCGCTGGGTACAAAATCCGATACATTAACGAGGCGGAGTGTTATGAGGAAGCGGTGGAAGACTGGCGATCCTACTGGCATCAGCGGTACCGATGGGCTAAAGGACATATGCAGTGTGCCTTCAAACATCTGTGGCCGCTTATAAAAAGCAAGAATCTACGGCTGAGGGAGAAAATCGACGCCTTCCTACTTCTTAACGTATATTTCGTTCCAGTTTTGATTGGGTTGGCTTGGATTTTGGGAGCAGTGTTATATTTTGCTCAGCCTCTCTGGTGGATGGCGTCCTTCTGGGCTACCCTTTCTATTTTCGTTTATAGTGCTGTGGGGAATTTTGCGCCCTTCTTTGAGGTGGGCATCGGCGCTTACCTAGATCGGCGAGTACGAATCTACTGGCTAATACCGCTTCTGCTTTTACCCTTTTTGTTCAATGTAGTCATTTGCACCAAAGCCCTCCTCGACTTATGCGTTGCTAGGGCTACCGGAAACAAACAACACAGGTGGAAAAAAACCCTTCACAACGGCAGAGGAAACAATTATATAAACAATCTCGACAATAAAGCTAGCAAGAGGTAAATTGATTCCGATTCCGAATTCGACTCCTTGGCTACTCCCTCTCGTAATCCTTGCACTTTGCGGATTTGTCTTCATCCTTTTTCTTCCCGCTCTCTGGGAACTAAGAAGGCCGAGAGATCCGGGGCCTAGGAGAATAACCGAAGCAACCATTAGGAAAGATGAGGATTAATCGCATTCTTGTGTCATAAAACGACAGTTAATGAGTTATACTTGGTGTCGAGGACATAAATTTGAAAGAAATTAGGAGAATGATCTACATAAAGAAGCTTTAAGAGATTTTATGGAAATTATTTTAAAGGGTTGGGGATAATAAAAGCAGTTGCAATGTTAAATATTTCTGTAAGGTTGGTGGGGGTTCCCGGATGGTCTATGTGAAGGAAGCGTTGGTAAGGTATCTTAAGGGTTTTAGAAGAACCGCCATCTTTGCCATAACTACCCAGTGTAATTGTAGATGCGTTATGTGTGACATATACAAAAAACCCACATGCTTCATCAGCATGAAGGATGCGGTGAAGGTTTTAGATTTTTTGTTTGAGAATAAATTTTTGATCGTGTACTTTACTGGTGGAGAGCCTACCTTACATCCAAACGTCGTTGAGATGGTGAGCTATGCTAATCAGTTAGGGCTTGTAACAACAATGACAACGAACGGAACAGCGCCGAGAGACACCACTATAAAGCTAAAGGAGTCTGGATTATTTCTTCTCAGCGTGTCCATTGATCACTGGAATGCAAGTTTATGTGAAAAAATTAGAAGGCACGAGGGCATAAGGGTCAAGCAGGAGGAAACAATTAAAAATTGTAAAGAGGTTGGGCTGAGAACTTATACGCTAACATTTTTAAATTCCCACGTTGTTGCGGATGGTGTTGAAAGAATGGTGAGATACGTAAATCAGCGATTAGGCGTTCCCTTCGGTTTTTGTTATCCAGTTAAAAGTGATGCCAATATCTATCCTCTTGGCGAAAACCTTTCTGAAGAAGAACTTTCATTTCGAAATTTAAGAAGAAGCGTGAAAACGATTTTATCTCTCAAAAGGAGGGGAAGCGCAATCGCAAATCTAGCCACCTACATCGAGGATGTCCTGAGGTTTCATGAGAAAAAACCTCCAAAAATCTATTGTAAGGGAGGGGAAGACGTAATATACGTTGATTGGCTAGGGAACGTATATCCATGTTTTATGAAGGAGAAACTGTTCAACGTGCTCGATGGCGAAGGGCCTCACTTTCTCAAGGATGTTGCATGCAACGACTGCCTAACAAACTGTTTCCGAGAACCTTCCATACTAGCTCAATCTCCCTTCCTCCCACTGCTGATCAACGAAATCCCCTACTCTTACCATACAAGAGAATTATTTACTTAATCAGAAAACAGCTGAATTTTTGTGATACTAACGTATGGGTTGCCAAACTCTCGAAATAGTTTTCCTACGTAGCATGAAAGAAAGGTAGTCTATGAGCCATGTTCTGACCACCTTAAAAAGTCCCAGTTTTCGAAATCGTCTTAGGGACTCATAAACCGTGAGCCCCCTGATAAATACAAATTTTCCTCGTTTTGATAGGCGATAGGCAAGATCGTGGTCCTCCAGACATGGCATACTTTCATCGAACCCGTTGGCCTTAAGAAACTCTCTTCTTCTAACCGAAAAAAATTCCCCTCGAGAGTGGGGCTTGAAGCTGGAGCAAAGAAGAATGAGGAGGTTATAAAAGAGGAAGAATACGGTCTCGGCAAATCTGGGTTGTGCAGGCATGATATAACACGTGGCGCCCACAACTGTCTCGTCATTAAATGTTTTCAGCACTGTTTCCACAAAGTCTGGGGGCGGGTTTACATCTGCATCAAGAAACACGAGAATATCCCCGTTAGCTCTTCTGGCCCCGTAATTTCTTGCCTTGGATATTCCTCGCTCTTGTATTTGATACACACGGTTTGTGAAGCGCTTCGCAATCTTCACGGTGTTGTCTTCGCTGTTTCCGTCAACCACGATGATCTCGATAGAGGATTTAATGTTAACGAGCTTGGAAAGGGTCGCCGCTATGTATTTTTCCTCCCGAAACGTGGGAATAACCACTGAAACCGCTGGGATATTTGCTTTCATGGAGGCACACTACATTTTCTTTTATTTCTTGCTAGTATAAAAATAAAGTTAACCGATGATTTTGAAAAGGTTTAAGCAAGAGGAAACAAACCACATCGTAGAACGGATCGATTCAGCTAGAGGTGAAGAGAAATGCGCAAAACAACTATCGCTACACTCGTTTTAATCACGTTATGCGCTTACGCTATGATCTGTGTCCCCACCAGCGGAGTAAACATAGTAAGGGTTCCAAGCGAGGTGCGGCTGTTTGACTCCAAAACCCTCTATGTTCATGGGTACTTGGTGTATAAGTACAACTCTTCAAAGCCCGCTGATCAAGTTGAGGTTTTTTTGAATCTTTGGGCAAACAACTTCTGGTCTGAAGTTAATATATTAAAAACAACACCTAGATCTTCCCGCGTTTATGCAAAGTACAATGTAAGTAGTGGAGAATACGTTCGGGTTCCCAACAAGGATGATCATGACGTGATTTATGGCGCCTCTTTCGAACTGGCTGATGTTCAACCGTATCAGGAGATTAAGGTGGATGTTTGGGTTAAGCTTTCAGTATCGAAGGTCGACGTGTCAGGAATACAGCAAGAAGATGTTGGAAGCGTTTCAGATGCTAGAGCAGAAGTGGACCCCAAATACACGGAGGAAGCCCACTATTGGGACTACCGCAACTCCAGCGTTCAACAAGTGATTCAAGAAATCAACGCTACGATAGGAGGATCCCAAAACGTGTATGACATCGTTTACGCCACCATAAACTGGTTTTCCACTCACATGCTCTACATGGAACACGAGGATTATCCTCATCAAAGACTGAAAGCTAGCCAAATCCTCGGTGAAAAAATCGTGGTGCCGGGTTATGGGGAGAAGCGATACGGTGTCTGCAGACACTTTGTGGATACTTTTATCGCGATTATGCGAGGGTTCGGAGTCCCCACTAACATGTTCTATGGGCTGATTTTCTACGACTACGGCGGAAACCTCGGCGTGGTCTTTGCGGGTGGTCACGCATGGTGCGAAGTGTACATGCCCCACATCGGATGGGTTCCGGTGGAGGTCACAATCTCCGATAAATACGCTCGAGACATCATTCGAGTGGGGCTCGTCTCCGAATACTACTATCTCCCCAACTACAAGGAATTTACCAACTCCAAGCCTATGCCACCCGACGAACCACACGAGTATCTCCTTGGGTCTTACTGGGGCTGGGGTGTTGGTGAAGTCCCGGCTGGAACACTCGAAAGCGTCATGCACACCGTCACTTCAGTACCCGTCTTCGATTGGGTCTTACTGGCAGTCATTATAGTCCTAGTAGTGGATAGCCTCATGATAAGAAGGAAGATTAACGCCTTGACTCGGCTTTGAAGGTCTCTATTACTTGGCGGCTAAATCTTTAGGGAGCGCGGCAGTGGAACGACTATTCCGTTCTTTAAAAACGGAACGATTTCAAAAACGTTGGCTTTAGAGCAGAACTTCACATCATCCTCGAAACCTATGGTTCTAAGGTATTGGGCATGACGCCCCTTTTGAAGAATGGTATATAGCGATTCCCGTGACTGTCGAAAGGCTAACAACGATGCTAAGGCGGCATCATCAAGTTGAACTTTGTTCATTGGCAAGTGCTCCACAATCAGTCCAGCGCAAATAAAATCTTCTAAGGAAAAGCGTCCCTTCCTCCCAGACAGTACTAGAGAAATTCCAGTAGTTTCTCTTTCAGCAATGGTTAATGCTGCCTTAGCGACCGCCTCAGCGTTCAAGAAGGCTCCAATCAACACCCACTTTGCATTTTTGGATAAAGTAATTGCCCTTGTCCCGCTCGTGGTGGTCATAATGATGCGCTTTCCCTCTATTGCTTCAGGAGAAAATTCATAGGGCGAGTTTCCTAGGTCAAATCCTCCAGTTTTCAGTTCCCTCCTTTCGCCAGCCAATATAAATCTTGGAAACTTTTTATGAAGCGCCCGAGCTTCCTTCACGGTCTTCGTTGGGAGAACCCCCTCGGCACCATTTGCTAACGCTGTGATGATGGTGGAGCAGCATCTCAAAACATCGATGACGACGACCACGTCCTTTCTCTGAACGGCCTTAACCATGTCCTTTGCGGTAAATTCTACGTATACAAAGGGGTTCAGGGTAACTTCCTCACATGATGTAGGCTTACGCTTTTGTTTCGAGCGTCTCCAACGCGCTCCACAACTCTTCTTTTACGGGTTTAGAAAGGTCAAGCTTGGTCCCGTCGGTTCGGAAAAGGTAGGAACCCCCCTCCTTTTCCACGATTTGACCGACAATGGATGCTTGGATACCCACCTTCTGAAGAGCGGTCACAATTTTTTCAGCTTTTTCTGGATGCGCTGAAATGATTAATGCTCCGGAGCCGATGGTTTTCAACGGATCGATGTTTAGTGCTTGGCAAATTTTCCTCGTTTCCTCGTAGATGGGGATTGTCTCCTCGTAGGCTATGATGCCTACGTTCGATGCCCAAGCGATTTCTTGTAGTCCTCCAGCGATTCCCCCTTCAGTAGCGTCGTGCATGGCGTGAACGCCTCCTACCTCCACAGCGGTTAGCGCATCCTTTACCACACTGATCATTCTAATGAACTTTTGACCCCTCTGAACGACGCTTCTATCAACTTTAGTTTGTAAGAATTCAGCGAATTCAGTTGACAGAATGGCGGTTCCTTCGATAGCCGCTCCCTTGGTCACGATGATTCGGTCGCCAGTTCTTGCTCCGCTAGAACTTACAAACCTTGCTTTTTCAGCTTCTCCGATGGTGGTTGCCACAAGGATAGGTCTATGGATGCCCGGGGTGACTTCGCTGTGGCCTCCTATCACCGCGATGCCCAGTTCTTTTGCTGCTTCATCGATTTGATCGGCTATCTGCTTAAGTTGGACCGCATCGATGTTCTGAGGCAATAGCATAACAACCAAGACCCAGAGGGGTCGAACTCCTCGGGTGGCGATGTCGTTAGCACAAACGTTGACCGCTAGCCAGCCAATGTTTTCAACGGCGCCGGTGATGGGGTCAGAATGAACCACGAGAACCTTGTCTCTAAAGTCAATCACAGCAGCGTCTTCCCCTATCTTAGGACCAACAATAACGCGAGGACTGGGGGCTCCGAGACACTTGAAAACCAGTTGTTTGAGCACGTTAGGGTCAAGTTTGCCAACTGAAAGCGAACGCTGAACCATTCTCTCAAGTTCCTCCTGAGGCTAAAGTTAACAATTAGTATTCATAACTTTAAAAGATTGAGCGTAATGGTTCTGTGGTAACTAGATACGCTGTGAACCTGGTTCAATACTTCAAAATATTAGGTGATCTCCTTCGTATGATAATTGCTGTGGGAATGCCGATCACCCCACCCGCAACTATTTGAAACACGTTTCCTGGAACCTCTGTCAGTGCAGCCCACCCGTATTGAAGCAAGTAGAATTCCGCGAGAAAGTAACCGAGTATCATCTCCAGTCCTGCGACGAACACGGCTAATATGTCTCGAAACACGCTCTTTCTGTTAGTTAGTAAGCCAGCCAACACTCCTTCAGCTCCCTTAATGACGAAGGTGAAGGGAGCATAAAGGGCATACCCGCTTAGAATATCAGCCAACGACGACCCTACCGCTCCGGCGAAGCCTCCTATAAACGTGCCGAAGGATAGAGCGCTTATGAAAATCATGGCATCCCCGATGTTTATATATCCTCTCGTTGGGGGGTTCGGAATCTGTATTAATATAGTTGCGATACAAACTAGAGCAGCCATAATTGCTGACAGAACCACATAGACCAGAATAGACTTTTTCTGCTTGACCGCCATACTCATGCCCCAATTTAGTGAAGTTGTAACTTCACTATTAAGCTATTTAAATCTTCTTGTGTAATTAAAGCAGCATTTTTAGTTCATCGATGGCGCGTAAAACGTGTTCTCCACGCTTCGTAATCTTGAAGTATTTCCTTCCTTCCCTCTCATAAGCAACCACCAATCCCCTTTCCGAGAGCTCGTTTAGGTGTTGGTAGATGGCAGTCCTTGTCATAGTTTTTCCGAGTTTGATCCATAAGTCGTAGCCATAGGCGTCCTTTCGGCTTAGAAGGCGTAAAATCTTCTCCTTGGTGCTGAGCTCTAAGCCGACGACGACAGTTTTCCGCTTTTTTGTCAAGGCTTGAAGCACGTCGGTTGCCTTTAACCCACTTCCTGTTATAAGGCACACAACTTTATCTTCCTCCTTGAGCATGCTTTCATGAGCCAGTTTTTTGAGCGCCGCTATCGTAGCTGAACTCGCTGGCTCTGCGAAAATTCCTTCCAGCCTTGCAACCTCTTGTTCAGCAGCGAAGATTTCCGAGTCTGACACTGAGATAGCTATGCCTTGAGATTCCTTTATTGCCTCAAGTGCCCACTTCCCATTTAATGGATTGCAGACGAGAATTCCCAATGCATGGGTGGAAGGCTTTAGGGCTACGATTGGTTCTGATTCGTTTTTCAGGTGTGCATTAACGATGGGCGCGCACCCACTTGCCTGCACGCCCACCAATTTTGGCAGCCTATCCACGATTCCTAGGGCTTGCAGCTCTTCGAACCCCTTCCAGACAGAGTGTATAGTTCCGCCGCTTCCCATCGAAACGATAAACCAGTCGGGCACTCCAAACTGTTCCACGACTTCGTAAGCGAGGGTTTTCTGAGCCTCGATCACTAAGGGGTTGAGTTCAGCCGTGGCTTGATACCAGCCCGTTTCCTTCGCTAAGGACTTCGCCCGCTCAATGGATTCGTCCACGATCTCCCCGTGTTCCTCGATGATGGCGTCATAGATGAGCATCTGAGCTAGCTTGCCCATGTCTACCATTTTTGGGACGATGACATGGCAAGCCAGTCTCGATTTAGCGCAGTAAGCCGCCAGGGAGGCTCCCAAGTTGCCGTTTGAGGCACAAACTAAGGAGTCATAATTGAGTTCGGTCGCGTTGGAAACCATTAACGTCGCGCATCGGTCTCGAAAGGAGTTGGTTGGGTTCCGAGTCTCGTCTTTCAGATATACTGTACTTAAGCCGATTTTTTCTGCAAGACGCTCGGCTTTATGCAGAGGAGTGCCCCCTTCTCCCATAGTCACTACTTCTCTGACTTCTGGAAGAAGGGACTTATATCTCCAAAAGGTGAAGGGACCGGCGGGCTTGAATCCGCTTAACTTTTCCAGATCATGAACATACTCTAGGAAACCACCACACACCGCACAATTGTATCGTGGAGGATACGGCTCGTAAGTAGCTGAGCATTCGCTGCACTGCAGAACCGCCATGTTAATGAACTCTCCTAAGATAAAATAGCTTCCTTCTAACTTTTCCTTATCGGTTATTTTAGTAAATGTTAAGAGAGTTAGAGACGAGTTATAGGCGTGGGCAACCTTCGAGGGAAGCTGATTGAATATACGTGATCTAAAGCCTGGAATGGACCATGTAAATATTAATGTAAAGGTGTTAAGCATCTCAGAACAGAAGCAAATCACGACAGGCGCCGGCATAGAGCATGAGATCCTTGAGCTGGAGGTAGGCGACGAAACCGGCTCTATCACGCTAGTCTTGTGGGATGAGAAGATCCTGCCCCTCAAGGTTGGAGATGCCCTGCAAATCGAGAACGGCTTCGTGACATCGTTTAAAGGCGCGTGGAGAATCAACGTTGGAAAATACGGTGATGTAACGAAACTTTAAATACAGACGATGAGTATCCTCCAGCAACATTCTTTGAACTGTTATCCACTAACGCGGATTTTCACTAAAACCGTTTATAAGCCAGCCTAGCCCGCACTGCCCATCAAGACCTTGATCCCAACCCAATGAACCGCTATATAGCCCATAAGGAGCTTGAACCACAAGGTTAGAACCCGTATTAACACAGTTGCAGCGGCGCTAATAGCAGGGGGTACGCCAAGAACCGTGTAAAGAGTGATCATCACGATCTCCGTGAGGCCGATTTCACCAGGGATGCCCAGAGGGACGGTTTGGACAGCAGTACTAATGGAATACACGATTAGTATGGCGCTCAAAGAAACTTTAAAGCCAAGTTCAGCCGGCCTTAAGGAAAGGAAAACCAAAAAAGTTATGAGCAAATCGAAGAACCAAGCCGCTATAGAAAAAATAACCGACCAAGCTAGGCTCCTTGGGCGTCTACCTAAGATTTCAATTCCTTGATGAAATGCCCCCAACACTTTTTGTGCCTTAAACTTTACGCCAGTTAACGGCCAACGGCCCCTCGAAACGAACGTAACTAAACGTATTGTCCAGTCAAGAATCTTTTCTGTGGCTTCTTTTCGTAAGCATACGTAACATATGAAAACCAACGACGCAAAAGTACCCATCGCCACGATGATGATGAAGTTGAGGGCGATTCCGGAAGCCTCGTATCTCAAGATGAAAAACGTTGAGCCCAGAATCAGGCCGCTCAAAGTTATTGCCATAGAAAGAACCCTGTGACTGATGACCGAAGCCAAAACCTTTCCAGCGTTCCCGCCTGAGCTCTTAGACATCAAGTAAGCCCTAGAAATCTCTCCACTAACCGACTCTGCCGGAACCAAAAGGTCCACAAACGTCCCTATCCAAGTAAACAGAAAAGTCTTTTGGAAGGCAGTCCTAATTGAAAGCAAGTTCAGCAGATGTTGCCAGGTTAAAGAGTAGAAGACCATGCTTAACAAAACAGCGGCGACCGCTTGCGAGTAATAAAAGAGGTCGGCGCGTTGAAGGATTATGATGATGTCTGTCATTCCGACAAAGAAATATAGATAGAAAATAAGGGCGGATAGACCGATCAATAAGAGGGGGATTCCTCTTTTTACTAGTGAGCGCTTTTCCATGGTCATGCAGGGTTGCACCTAACGGCGGACAGAGGCAAATAGTAGCTACTCTGTATTATACTTTTACGCCTCCTCATCGTTCAAGAAAGGGCTTAACGATCTTCTCGGTTATTAAACGCGTCACATGGTCAATGTTGCTTAGAGTATCCGCTCCCAAGGGTGGAAACCCCTCTAAAATTATGTTGAAAAGGGTTGTAGAATAATCAGGGGGCAGATAAGACAAACTTTCCGCAAGATGGCGCTTCATCTCTTCACCAAATGTTTCGTCAAACAAAAGAGAGGTGGCGCAACTCGCGGATTTTAGGCAGGAAATTAAACATAGGGCTTCTGCCGGCGGCTTCCCCGTCGACATTTTCCATGAAAGGGTGTCGCTTTCGGAAACAGTTAGTAGGTGCTTCGCATAGGCTACTTGATCCTTAACGTAACCTCTTTCGTAAAGAAGGCGGGAAACCTCGTAGTCTTTCACTGCGATGGACACTAAATAAAGCAGGTTTGTTGCGTATTCCAAGGAGAGGTTAAAGCGTTTAGCAAGATCTAATAGCACTGTGGGGAGTGGAAGAAGATAGTAACGTAGACTGTCGTGCAAAACCGAGTGCCCCACCTCATGTCTAACCCCTCCCACCTGAACCAGCTTTGGCAGCGTCATCATTCTTTCAAAACACAAAATGATTCGGGATGTTCCTCGCCAAGCGTCATGCATCGCGAAGAACAGCTCATCAAACGAGGAGGAAACCACACCAACCTCCTTGGATTCCCTTGCTAAGAAGGCCTCCACCGACGAAGATCGTTCAAAAACGTATAGGTCAACTAGAGCAACGTCGTGGGGCACCAGTCGGCCATAACACTCCTCCATAGCCTCGAGGATACGACCTACTTCTTTGTCGTCCACCTTGCCGAACTTGGACACAACAATACGAACCAATGTGCTACCCATTACCTAATCATATAACCTATCAACAAGCAGATTCCTTTAAAATTCCGGTTTTGTTTTTCCCAGCTTCTTATCTAAGCAAGCCTTGATGAAGCCGTAGTATTCTGGATCCGACTTTCCAGGTCGGCTTTTGAACTCCCCGTGGAATTGAGAGGCTAGGAAAAAGAACTTTTCAGGCAGTTCTAGAATCTCCATTCTTCGACCGTCGGGACTCTTACCCGAGAACATCAACCCATGTTTTTCAAAAATACTCCAGTAATCTGGGTTGACCTCCCATCGGTGGCGATGGCGTTCATAAATCTCTTCCGCACCGTAAAGTTTGTACGCCAACGTACCCTTCTTAACTATGATTTTATGCGCACCTAGGCGCATGCTCGCTCCTTTATACGCTATTTCTCGCTGCTCCGGCATCAAATCGATCACGGGGTGTGGGGTATCTGGGTTGATTTCTGTGCTGTTAGCCTCTTTTAGTCCGCACACGTTACGAGCGAACTCTATAACTGCCAACTGAAAACCATAACAGATTCCTAAGAAAGGAACGTCGTTTTCACGTGCAAAACGAATGGCTCTCATTTTTCCTTCCGTGCCTCTAGGGCCAAAACCGTAAGGAACAAAGATTCCGTCATAGTTTTTGAGAGACTCCAGTTCGTCTGGGCTCTGCTCCATCGTCTCTGCCTCGATGTAGTCAATTAAAACTTGGGCTTGACAAGCTACGCCACCGTGCCGTAGCGCTTCGTTCATGCTCATATAGCTATCCACTAAGCCTGCATACTTACCGACCAGCACTACTTTCAATTTAAACCGCGGGTTCAGAAGAGAATCGACGAATTGTTTCCACTCGCCCCACTCGGGTTTTCGTTCGGGTAGGCTCAGCCGTTTGCAAATGTGCTCGCCCATGCCTTGTTCATCTAGAATTAGGGGAACTTGGTAGATGGAGGGGACGTTGTACGAGCAGAACACTGCCTTTTCTGCGATGGTGCCGAACAACGCGATTTTTCGGAGGGCTTCGGAGTCGATCATTTCCTTACATCTGGCTACGATGGTGTCTGGTTGAATACCGATGCGGCGCAGCTCGTTTACACTGTGCTGAAGGGGCTTGGTTTTCATCTCGCCGGTGACGTCTAAGATGGGAACGAGGGCTACGTGAACGTACAGTGTGTTCTCGAATCCCTCCTCCAGACGCATTTGACGGATGGCTTCAAGGAAGGGAAGTCCCTCGATGTCACCGACGGTTCCTCCACACTCCGTCAAAACGACATCGGTTTTTGATCGTTCCGCCACTAGGCGAATTCTATGCTTGATCTCGTTTGTGACGTGGGGGACGATCTGGACGCATTTCCCTAGAAAGTCGCCACGTCGTTCCTTATCGATGACTGCTTGATAGATTTGACCAGTTGTGATGTTGTTGTCCTTTGGCAGGTTGAGGTTCAGGAACCTTTCATACCACCCTAAGTCGAGGTCTGTTTCGCCTCCGTCATCGGTTGCGTAGACCTCCCCGTGAATGTAGGGGTTCATTGTGCCTGCGTCCACGTTCACGTAGGGGTCGATTTTTATGGCTGTGACGGTGAAGCCTCGAGCCTGGAGCATCTTCCCGATGGAGGAGGTGACGATGCCCTTTCCCACTGAACTTAATACGCCGCCTGTGACAAAAATGAACTTGCATCTACGATTTTGATTCATAAGTAACTACCGTCCATTTCTACAGCATTAACCTATAGCCTTCCTCCTTTATATCTTAAAAATATTTTCGTGACAAAAAGTTAATCTTAGGTTCTTTAATGAGATTTTTCATGTGCCTGCAGTGTAGGCAGTTTTCTTTTTGACCATATGACTGTCGGTATTATGCTTAAGGCGATTATTACGCCAAATATTAGGTAGGGATACGTTGGGCCTATAGATTCTGTTGTGGCTCCTCCGACGAGGGATCCTATGGTCCATCCTATGCCGGAGAGGCCCTCTACAAGACCCATGATGATGCCAACTTTCGCTGAGGATGCTATTTTTGACGCTATAGAGAGGGTTAAGGGGGTGAGTACACCTATGCCAAAGCCTAGGAGGGACATGAGGATTAAAAAGGGTATAAACCCGTAGAGATACGCCATTGCAATGAGTGAGAAGGCTTGAATCGTCAACGCCAAGACAATGGACTGTTTTTCTCCTATCTCTGTTATGCTCTTGGAATGCCAGAAAGTTAGGGTTCTGGCAATTCCTAACATAGAAAATAGTGTTCCGATCTGGAACGCATCTAGACCTAGACCCTCAGCGTATGCAGGGAATATGCTGAAAATAAGGCCCGTTGTAATGCTATACATTACTATGACAAGGTAGATAGGGTGGATAGAGACCGCGACGATGTCCTTCGATGAACTGGTTGTTTCGGGTATGCTCGGTTGGCTTCTCGGCTGGTGACGGGAAAGCATAGTGTATAGGGCTATGATAAAGGCTGAGATAGCTACGACCAAAGACATGGAGAAAAGAACCGCGAATCCGAACGTTTCAAGGAGCAGGCCTCCGATGAAAGGCCCTATCAACATGCCTAAAGACCACGAGAAAGAGTACCTGCCCATTGCCTTTGTTCTCTCTTCCGCCGAGGTGATGTCCACAACGAGGGCTTCAACTACAGGCAACATGAAAGAATATGCTATTCCGTTAAGGGCTCTAATCGCGGTTACTTGCCAAACTTCATGGGCTAAAAGGAAAAGACCCGATACAAGCGCACAACCCGCCATCCCCACAAGGAGGAAGGCCCTTCTTCCAAACTTATCCGCTAACGCGCCTACGACCGCTGGAAGTACTATGTAGGGAGCTGACCACGCCACTCCAATTATGCCGAGGTCGAAGTACGAAGCGCCTAATCGTTGAGCATAAAGGGGAACTAGTGGACTAAACATACCTATGCTTAAGGAGACGACGAACATCGAGACGTATAAAAAGGGCAGAACGTTGCTTGCTAAAGCTTTTGCCATCATCGATCACTCAGCGTATAGTTAGTACCAACCTTTCAACGATAAGCGTCTACGTTGTAGAAACCTCTTTAAAGGATTATGGGTCCATGATAATGAGATGCATTGGTTCTGGCCTTTTAACCCCCAGTCATCCTAGTTTTTACGGGAGTATAGCGATTTTCAGCTCGCTCCTTGATGTGGTCAATATTTCAAATGCCTTTTTTATCTCGTCCAGCTTCATTTCTCGGGTGATGAGGGGCTTTACCTTTATGGCTCCAGATGCTATGAGATTTAGGGCCCTTTTGAAGTGGGCGGGGGTTGCGTGAAACGTTCCAAGGAGGGTCGTTTCCCCATAGTGGATTAGCTCGGTGCTAACCCGAATTTCTGTTCCTGGGGGACATCCGCCAAATTCTAGGACGGTTCCTCCCTTTCTCACCATTCTTAGTGATTGTTCCCATGTGGTCGGAATCCCCACCGCCTCGATGACAACGTCTGCTCCGTAGCCTTCGGTTAGTAGCCTAACCATGTCAACAACGTCTTCCTGTCCGGCGTTAATGGTCTCGTCGGCTCCGAGTTCTTGAGCCACCTGCAAGCGCTCATCCACAACATCGCTTATTATGGCTCTTTCTGCACCCATCTTTTTCGCTAACTGCAGATGGAAGAGCCCAATAGGTCCCGCGCCCAGTATCGCCACGCTGTCTCCCAACTTGATCTGGGCTTCTTCGATTCCGTGGAGGACGCAAGCCAGCGGTTCAGTTATAGCTGCTTCTTCATAGGTGAGGTTGGGGGGAATTTCCTGCATGTTCAGCACAACCATACGCGCTGGAACCTTGATATATTCAGCGTAGGCTCCCCAAAGCCACATCATGTCTTCGCAAAGGTTGTACTTTCCCCTTTGACACATTCCGCATCGAAGACAAGGCGCACTGTTACCCGCCCGAACCCGCATACCCTCTTTAACCCACGAAACTCCGTCGCCAACCTTTACAACGTCTCCAGCCCACTCGTGTCCGAACACAGTAGGAAGTTTAATAACCTTCTCCACGTAGCCTCTCTGAAAAATCTTGACATCTGTTCCGCAGGTTGTGGCTGCTCGCACCCTCACTAAGACTTCGCCGGGTCCTACCTCGGGTATATCAATGTTTTTTATGTCTAGGCCCCTAACCCCGTATAGCATGGCGGCTTTCATCTTTTCTTTTGATGATATAATCCCACTTCCGTTGACTGAGACACGTCACTCATTTGTTACTACCACTTTTAAGCATTCTTTGTTTTTAGCTACTGTTTTAAAGGCTTCGCTGGTGCGGCTTAACGGAAAGCGATGGGTTATAAGTTCCTTCGTTTTGATTCTTCCGGAGCTTATCAGTTGTAAGGCCATTCTTGTTTCCAAGTGAGACGTGGAATAAGACGGAACAATCTGAATTTCTGAGAAGAACAACTTGTTTGGGCTGATTTGTATATATTCGTTGGGCGGAGTGGGTGCAAATAGGCACAAGGTTCCGCCTTTTCGGCAAGCATTTATTCCTTCAGATATCGCTGTAGTGCTTGGCGCGGTGACGACGACAACATCTGCTTTTCTTCCATCTGTAGCTTCTTCCACTCTCCTGACCCAGCTTTCCTTTTCTGGGTTTATCGTTAAGTCTGCTCCTATACGCTTAGCTGCTTCCAGTCTGTATTCAACTGGGTCGCTGACGATGATTTGACCGGCTCCCAAGTTTCTTGAGAGCATGGTGTGGAGGATTCCGGAGGTGCCTGCGCCTATGATTGCCACCGTGTCGCCTGGTTGGATGTCGCATTTCATCAATGCTCTTAAACAGCACGCAGTGGGCTCGATTAGGGTGGCTTCCTCAAAGGAGAGGTTTTCTGGGATTTTTAGCGTGTCTGTTTGAAGGTTTGGAGCGGGCACCCTAAAATATTCGGCGAATCCGCCAGGGTGTATGCGGGTGCGTCCGAATTGTTCGCACATGGTGTAGTCTTCTCGGAGGCAGTAGTGGCACGTGAGGCACGCGACGTGATGATGCACAAAAACGCGGTCTCCAAGTTTGAAATCCTTAACTTTTTCGCCAGTCTTGACGACGACTCCAGCGGGTTCGTGTCCCAGAACCAGTGGAGCTCGTTCTTTTAGGTACCATTCCATGAGGTCGGATCCGCAGACTCCGCAGGCTTTCATCTCTACTAGTATTTCGTTGGGTTCGATTTTTGGTGTGGGCATGTCTTGGATTTGTATGTTTTCTGGGTTGTAGTACATGGCGACTTTCATTTTGTTTCAATCGTGTTTTGAAAGTGTTGGCATTTAAGAGTTTCTTATTCTCATCCTCTATAGATAGTCAAAATTCTTCTTCACCAGCCACGCCTCGAAATATTGATGAGGAAAAATCTAGTCAGCGCACCACCAAGAAAACTTTCCAAACACACTAAGAATGACCCCATTGTCTAGGACTGTCTAGTCCCCCCTCCCCCCGGTATAGGGTCTACAAAAATTTCTTCACAAAACAAAAACGAGGGCAAGTTATTCAAAATTATTGGAAGAGCTGGAAAACGACGATTGTTGCTCCTGCTATCCAACAGTAGTATGCGAACAAGTGAAACCTCTCCCCCATAACCATCCACAACAATATTTTTAAGGATACGTAGCCCACAATCATGGATGTTACTGCACCAAGAAGCAGGGTCATCATATCCAGACTGCCGATCACTAAATCTTTAGACTCGATGATGGCAGCTCCTATCACAGCAGGTACAGAGAGTAGAAAGGAGTACTTGAAGGCGGTTTCCTTCTTCACACCTCTCAACATTCCCATGGCTATGGTCAGTCCGCTTCTGGAAACGCCGGGGATGATGGCGATTCCCTGCGCCGTCCCTATCAACAGCGAGTCTAAAAAGTCCAATTCTTTCCTGTCCCTCCTTCGTTCAGAGACGTATAGGAAAAGGCCAGTGAACAGCAACGCCGTGCCTACAGCAAACACGTTGTAGAAGAGAGACTCGAAGATATCGTGGAAGAGATAACCCATGACGGCAGTGGGTACACTTCCCACCACAATGAACAGAGCCAGTTTTCCCTCCTCCGCCTTGAAGTCTAACCGAACCAGGGCTTTGAGAATTTTCACAATGTCCTCCCAGAATGCCACCAAGACTACACACAGGGTCCCGACATGCAACACTACATCAAAAATCAAGGGAGGCTTCAAGTCAAAGTATCCTTGCACGATGACAAGATGCCCAGAACTGGAGACAGGCAGCCACTCAGTTACGCCCTGAACAACCGCCAAGATTAAGATCACAACTATCTCTTCGTAAACTCAACCCACCCCACTAAGACTTAGTGACGACTTAAATATATTTTAATAACCCTGAGCGCTTCCTCATATAAACTTAAAATGCGTGTAAATGGGAGTTTGCTCTTGAGGGACGAGAGTTTGTACGTGACCAGCGTGGAGAAGGTAAGAGAGTACAAGATCGACGAAGAGGGGGCACGTGGGGTGAGGGTGAAATACCTGTTACATAAGGGTGTAGGTGCAAAGAGGCTGCAACTTCGGCTTTTCACCATCGATGTTGGGGGCTATACCCCACTAGAGAGGCATGCGCATGAGCATGAGGTGTTTATGCTTCAGGGAAAGGCTCTTGTCCGAGGAGGAGGTCAAGAAGTCATGGTGAAACCCCGGGACGTTGTATTCATCCCCTCCTTTGAGGAACATCAGTTCAAGAACATCGGCGACGAACCAGTGCAGTTCTTATGCACAAAGGAAACTACCGAATGAAAAGAATTGTTTAAACGTTTTAAGAAGTTATCAAGTCTTATCAGGGTTCGCGTGGTTTAAGTTTCTCTCCTGTTTTCCGAGAGGTTTAAAAGCAAGAATTTCAATAGAGGTTTACCAAAATTCATCGAGGTGTTCCAGAGAACAAACTGGAGTCGTGAAGGATGCTGGTTGACCGGAGAATCCCATATGGATTTGATGGTGGCTGTACCAATAGCTGGGCTTTCCGCCATTGTTTTTGCTGTTTTCCTAGCTTGGCGTGTCCTCAAAAAGGAATCTGGAACTCCTCGAATGATGGAGATTCATGAAGCCATCAAAATTGGTGCCGTAGCCTTTTTAAACCGACAGTTCAAAACCGTTTCCATTTTCGCCATCGTCTTAACCGTTGTTTTGGCTTTCGTCTTGGACGTTTTTGCAGCTCTGTCCTTCGCCGTTGGAGCCACCCTCTCCGCACTGTCGGGATACATGGGCATGGTCATTGCAATATACTCTAACGTTAGGACAGCTCAAGCGGCTAGGAAGAGTTTGGGTGAGGCTTTGACAACGGCATTCCACGGGGGAACAGTCATGGGCATGATGGTGACAGGACTCGGCTTACTAAGCATAGGCATTATGTACTATGTGAGTGGAGGAGAGCCTGCCAAAATTGTGGGTGTTGGATTTGGTGCATCCCTAATCGCCTTGTTTGCGCGAATTGGCGGCGGCATCTACACCAAGGCGGCAGACATGGGTGCAGACTTGGTTGGAAAAGTGGAGGTCGGCATCCCTGAAGATGACCCACAGAACCCAGCGGTTATTGCAGATCAAGTGGGTGATAATGTAGGAGATATGGCTGGCAACATGCCTATCTTCATTTAAAAGTTTTCCCACAATTTTATGAGGCGTTTAAAGAGGGTAAGCCACTCTTCTTGTCTAAACTATATATGTATTCCATGTTTCCTGTCATCGTGCTTTTTTAGGAGTGAAGATCGATTGGAAAAGCAGTATTGCGGGTAGAATTTCGAGTCTGCCAGCCCACATCTCGATTATGAGTATTAATTTTCCAATAAAATGTAAATTTGGAGAAGTGACGCCGATGGACAGCCCAACGGTTCCTTGGGCTGAGGACACCTCGAACAAGCTGTCTATGAGGCTGAAACCCAGCGTGGTCATTAAAACAGAGCAACCAACGAGAAGGGTAAAGTAAAGAAGCGAATATCGCATAGTGTCCACAACCTCTGCCTCATCGTAAACCTCCCCCCAAAGCTTCAGAGGAATTATCGTGCCTCTGGGAGACATTAATTTTCTAACAATCCACCGTAAAGAAACTAGTATGGTGGCTACACGGATGAGTTTGATGCCACCCGATGTTGAGCCGTATCCGCCTCCTATGACCATGAGCATTATAAGTAATGTCTTAGTAGATTCATCCCAAGCTGGTATGTTGACTGTAGAATTACCCGTTGTCGAAAGGGCTGAAATGCATTGAAAAACCGACTGCCTAACTCCTATTAAAAGAGGGATGCTGGTTTTGGCCAGCAAAATAGAGAAAATAAAAATTGAAAAAACAGTTATAAAAATAAACATAACTCTCACCTCCGTATTTCTGAAGAATTCACGTACACCACGGCAGAAAACTTGGTAATGAACGGCGAAGCTGGTCATGCCTAGCATCATAACTAATAATGTACAAGCCTCTATGGTGCTACTGTTATAGGCTCCTATGCTTGCATTCTTAACCGAGAACCCCCCTGTCGCTATAGCCGCCATAGAATGATTCAGCGCATCAAACAGTGGCATGCCAGCAAGGTAAAGCAGCAGAACTCCGACCCCTGTGTACAGAACATATATCCACCAGGTCCGATTCACAGTTCCTGTGATCGATGGAACGAGTTTTTCAGTTCTTCCCTCCGCGGCGTACAGCCTTGCTGCCGCCATCCCTGGACGGGCCAATATGGTGAGCGACAAAATAACAAGTCCTATTCCTCCTATCCATTGCATTAAGCTACGCCAAAATAGAATACTTTTGGGCAAGTTCTCAACGTTAGTAAACATTGTTAGACCTGTTGTAGTAAATCCTGACATCGCTTCGAAATAACTGTCCACAAAGCTCATTTTAGAAATGGTGAAAATAGGGATAGCGCCTATCAACGGTATTAAAAGATAGACGGCTGCTGAGAAAATCATCGCGCCCGATACGCTAGGTTCACGTCCTTTTCCTTTATGCATGTAAAAAATGATGAAGCCGATAATTCCCACAGTGACGCCTAGAATCATGAAGACAAAAATCTCAAACATGCCATCGTAAAACCAAGCAAATATGCTAGGTGAAATAATGGCTACCCCGACAATAATTAATATAACGCCTAAAAAATTCAAATAAGTATAGCCGACATTTTTATTCGAGCTCAATATCTACCCGGCTATTCTGGCTTCCGCTTTACAATATAAGCTTCCTCTTCAATTTTTTCTCGAGCTTGCTTATTGCAGCCGTCCGCACGATTATTAAAATTCTCTGGCCCGGCTCAATCACCGTTTCCGATGCTGGTAGAATCAAGTCATCACCTAACACTGCGACAATACTGTAGTTTTGCGGGTCGTTAATTTCGCCGACGGACTTACCGACTATTGGAGAATCATGATTAACTTGAAGTTCAATAATTTCAGCCGTGCCTTTACCGAGAGTTACAAGCTCTAAGAGGCTAGGCCTAGTTATTAGCTTCTCCATATAGATGGCCGCGGTAAGCTCGGGATTCACCACGGCGTCTATGCCTAGGCTCTTGAATATCTCTTCGCTAGAGGGATCCTTTATGCGGGCTATAACTCTTTTTGCACCCAGCTTTTTGGCTAGAAGGCAAGAAAAAAGGTTTGTTTCTTGGCTGTCTGTGACTGCGGCGAAAGTGTCGGCCTTATCTGCGCCCGCCTCATTAAGTGTCTTAAGATTTGTACCATCGCCGTTTATGACCATTACATCTAGCTCCTGAGCTATTAGGCCACATCTTTCCTTATTCTTTTCTATGATTACCACTTGGTGGCCTACGGTAGAGAGAAACTTTGCCAGCTCAAAGCCCAGCCTACCAGCGCCAATTATTAAGATAAGCAATATAGACCGCCTCCCGATTCCTTCAATTGCTACTGTGAGGCGCTATTTTAACTTATTGGGGATATTTTCATAAATATTATAGGGTCAATCGCTTCTTAAGGTATTATAAGGACGCTGTTGAAAGCGTATTTTTAAGATTCCATAAGACACCGTGCTAGCGGGTATTGTGTCGGTTCTTTTGTGGGCATGGCTAACAGAATACTACACATCCTATGACAAGTCTCCAGTGCGGGCAGTGGCCAAGGCGGCACAAACTGGACCAGCCACGAACGTTCTCATGGGGTTAGCCACCGGAATGGAAAGTACGGCCATCCCAGCAGTAGTCCTCTGCATAACGGTTTTTGTTGCGTATTACTTGGCTGGGCTGTATGGCATTGCGATGGTTGCAGTCGGCTTCCTCTCCATCACAGCCACGTTGATATCAATGTCCGCTTATGGACCCATCGTGGACAATGCCCATGGAATAATTGAGATGTCTGGTTTAACCTCGGAAACACGGGGAGTTACGGATGTGCTGGATTCAGTAGGCAACACGAACAAAGCCATATGCAAAGGATACGCTGTCGGCACTTCGGTGCTGGCTGAAATCGCCATGTTCTCCGCTTACGTTGAAAAAGTGGAGTTAACGGCGATAAACATCGTTAAGCCATCGGTTATCGTAGGACTTTTGCTAGGCGGAATAGTATCCTTCGCCTTTTGTTCCCTATTAATAAAGGCTGTCGGCAAAGCGGCTTCCAGGATGATTGAGGAAGTGCGTCGGCAATTTAGGGAAATTCCTGGTTTACGTGAGGGAAAGGCAAAGCCAGATTACGCGAGATGCGTCGACATCAGCGCACGCGCCGCCTTGAAAGGTTTGCTGGTTCCCAGCATCATATCTGTGATGGTTCCCCTTGGAGTAGGGTTTATTCTTGGTGCTGAGGCAGTCGGCGGGCTAATTGTAGGAAACATTGCCACCGTTCTTCCTCTGGCTTTGATGTTGATGCATGGCGGCACCGCTTGGGACAACGCTAAAAAATACATTGAAAAAAACTTCTGGGTGAAGGGCACCCCCACTCACGCCGCAGCTGTAATTGGTGACACAGTCGGCGACCCATGCAAAGACACGGCTGGTCCATCGTTAGACATACTGATAAACATAATAGGTTCCGTTGCCTTGCTCTTCGCCTCATCGTTTGTAGCCTACGCTCTCCTTGCCTAATTAACCAGTTGATTACAAAACTTTAGGTGCTTCCCCTTCAAGACTTCAGTTAATCTTAATACAGATTGTTCAGTATCTCTCTTGAACCAACATGCCAAGGATGATGAAACAAATCCTGACGATGATCAGATCGATACTGTCAGATAAAAGACTGATACTGTGCGGACTGCTACTCTCGACGTTGCATCTCATAGGTATGATCATCCTATACGATATTGCGCCAGAGTTTGACCTGGTCACTCATTTTCTGTTCGGTTTCGTCATATCTGAATACACGAGCAGAGGAGCCCACTCCATAGGCTTGCACGACTTTTTAACCAGAAAGCTGCGCATACATAAACAGTTCACGAGAAGCTCACGTCGCATCGACCTCTTGATCAGACTTTCGGGCTTCCTCTTGATTGGAGGTCTGATGTGGGAATCTGCAGAGTTTTTCATCGGACCATTGGTTTGGAGACCTGCCGACCCATTCTTTACTCTCCCAATCAATCTACACAACATTGATGGCGCAACAGACGTCACGATAGGGGCAGTGGGATCCATAGTAGCATGGTATGAGAAGGCTTTCCAATAATTAATAGATGACTTCCTTCACCGCTTTCATTATGCTCTTTTCATCAGGTATAACAAACTGTTCTAGGGGTGGGCTGAAGGGTATGGGTGTGTCCGGCTCTGCCACTCGTTTAATGGGAGCGTCTAGATAGTCTAGTGCCTCTTCTGCAACGATTGCCGCCACCTCCGCACTCACACCCGCCGTCTTACAGTCCTCCGTTACGATCACGATTCGACCCGTCTTTTTCACCGAATTTATAATCGCTTGCTTGTCCAAGGGAACGAGCGTTCGAGGATCAACAACCTCCGCATCGATTCCTTGCCGGCTAAGCTCTTCTGCTGCGGCAAGCGCCTTATGAACCATGTATAGAGTGGCAAATATTGTGACATCTTCTCCCTCTCTTTTTACATCAGCCAACCCAAACGGAACCGTATATTCCTCTTCTGGGATCAGTCCCTTGATGGGATAGAGGAGCTTGTGTTCAAAAAACATCACTGGATTGTGGCCTCGCATCGCTGTTTTCAGCAGTCCCTTCGCGTCGTACGGGGTGGAAGGAACAGCGACCTTCAATCCGGGAACGTGCATGAACCAAGCCTCGAGGCTTTGGGAGTGATGGGCAGCGATGTTGACGCCCGCACCGAAGGGTGTTCGAATAACTAGAGGCACCTTGGCTTGACCGCCAAACATATACCTCAGCTTGGCGGCTTGATTCGCTATTTGGTCCATGGCTAGGGCGGTGAGGTCTCCGAACATGATTTCGGCTACGGGTTTCATGCCTGTGATCGCCGCTCCCACTGCAACGCCTATGATGGCTGACTCCGATATGGGTGTGTCTCGAACTCGCTCGTCTCCAAACTCCTCTGCCAGCCCCTTCGTAACTCCGAAGGCTCCATGCCAGTGTCGCCCAATATCCTCCCCAAGCAAGAACACGGTCTTGTCTCGATGCATTTCTTCTCGTAAGGCTTCGCGGAGGGCATCACGATACGTTATTTCCCTCATTTTCAGTCCTCCAAAGCGTACACGTCCTCTAGTGCCTCCTTTGGCTCTGGGTACGGGCTTTCTAGGGCAAATTTGACGGCCTCTTCCACCGCAGCGAAAACCTCTTGCTCAATTCTGTTAGCCTCCTCCTCGGTTAGGATTCCCGTTTCAAGAAGTCTTGCCCTAAATCGTGAAATGGGGTCTTTCTTCAGCCACTCCTCTACCTCCTCTTTAGGACGGTAGGTGGCGGGGTCGAATCGGGAGTGCCCCTTATGTCTGTACGTCTTACATTCTATTAGCGTCGGTCCTTTACCTTCCCTCGCTCTTTCTACCGCTTCACGCGTTGCCTCGTACACGGCAAGCACGTCGTTCCCGTCCACAACCACGCCCGGGATGCCATAAGCGGCAGCCCGATCTGCCACGTTCTCTATCATCATGACTCTTGACTGATGGGTGCCCATGGCGTATAGGTTGTTTTCGCAAACAAACACCACCGGAAGCGCCCATATCGCCGCCATGTTGACTCCCTCATGAAACGTCCCTTGATTTGAAGCGCCCTCACCAAAGAAGCATGCCACAACCTGATCGGTTCCCCTCAGCCTGATGGACAAGCCTGCGCCAGCCGCTATCGGAATTCCCGCTCCCACAACTGCCGTGGCGCCTAACATGCCTATGCTGAAGTCGGCGATGTGCATGGAGCCTCCTTTGCCCTTGCAATAACCCGTTTTCTTGCCTAAGATCTCTGCCATAACCTTGCTGGTTTGGGCGCCCTTGGCGATGCAGTGACCGTGCCCACGATGGGTACTCGTTATGTAATCATCCTTTCTAAGGTTGGCGCACACCCCCACCGCTACCGCTTCCTGACCAGTATATAAGTGAATGGTCCCCGGAACAAGGTTCTGACCGTACAACTCAAAGACCTTCTCTTCAAAACGCCGGATCTCCAGCATCTTCCTGTACATCTCAATCGGCCTCCCCTTTTCCAGCATCAGCATCCCCTTACTCCTGCTTGAAAAGCTACTTAAAAATTGAATCTTGTATATTTAATAAGTTATCTTAGTTGATTACTTTACTACTCCGTGTGCAAACCTTTATATAGGTGTTGAGCACATTAATCGGAAGAATATGTCTAAAATCGGACATATTGTACGGGCGTATAACGCAAGAACTGTTCAACAAAAATACGAAGGAAACGAGGAAAATGGAACAGAAAACGGCTGATGGCACCTCCCAAAAAGCAGAGGAGGATTCAAAATGCGTGAGGTGTCCCCGTCTTTCCTGCAGTTCACAGAAAACTTGCTTAAGGATGGTGGAGGAGGGTTTAGACGGCAAGGTTTCCGACTTTGACATCCAACAATTCTGCAACGGCAACCCAATTCATTGTTACTTTTTCCGTTTTCCACGTCAAAGTAATAAATAACGTTGTTCATTATTTTAAGGAATTAGCGACCTTCTCCGCGATTAAAATAGCTGCAGCCTTTTGGGCTTCTTCAGTCTGAGCTCCTATATGAGCGGTGCAAACAACGTTAAGCAGTCTCACTAATGTTAGGTCTTTGGGCGGTTCAGTTTCGTAAACGTCTAGTGCGGCTCCACCGAGCTTTCCAGACCGCAGCGCCTCTAAGAGAGCCTTTTCGTTCACGATGGCGCCTCTCGATGTGTTGATGAGGAAGGCTCCGTCCTTCATGAGTTGAAGCTCCTTGGCGCCGATCATGTGATGAGTCTGGGGGGTCAGTGGAATGTGCACCGTAACAACATCGCTACGCTGAAGCAGTTCCTGAAGCGAAACAAATTCTGCGTCCAGCTCCTTTAACAGCTCAGGGGCTGGTGGGGTTCGCTTCGTGATCAGTATTTTCATTCCCAAGGCCTTGGCGATTCTCGCCACTCTCTCGCCGATGTTTCCTAAGCCGATCGTGCCAAGGGTTTTGCCCTTCAACTCCCAGCCCATCAGCTCCTTCTTCATCCACTTCCCCTCCTTCATGGTTCGGTCCGCTAGAGGGATGCTTCGAGCCAAAGAGATCATCAACCCTATCGTCAACTCGGCCACAGCATCTGCTGGCGCTTCTGGTGTGTTTAAAACAACGATGCCCCTTTTCTCCGCAGCCTCCACGTCAATGTTGTCTAGTCCTGCTCCAGCTCGACCAACTACTTTTAACCTCCCTCCCGCTTCAAGGACTTCCCTCGTAACTTGGGTTCGGCTTCGCACGATCAACGCATCGTAGTTTGAAGCCACTTTCCTTAACTGCTCGTCGGAGATCGTGGGGTTTACTTCTACCTCAAAGCCTGCTTGCCTTAGTTTTTCTATCCCCTCCTCGTGGATGGGGTCGCAAACAAGAACTTTCGCTTTCAACTTCAACTTACTTCACCCTCATGAAAGCATAGTTGATTTAACTTCTGAATAATGTTTCGCTGTCCTTAACTTATCTCTTTCCAGCAGAAGGTTCATTTGATGGTTGTGTCCTACATTGGGTGGGAAGTCAAGAGCCTTGATGGTTGGCATAGTTGGAAAACCGAACACAGGCAAGTCCACGTTTTTCTCAGCTGCGACACTGGTTCCGGTGGAGATCGCGAGCTATCCGTTCACCACGATAAAGCCGAATCGAGGAATAGGGTATATACGAACCCCTTGTGTATGCAGAGAGTTTAACGTGAAAGACAACCCAGTGAACTCGTTATGTTTAGACGGGACACGATTGATTCCGGTGGAGCTGATTGACTGTGCTGGGCTGGTGCCGGGCGCTTGGCAAGGAAGGGGACTAGGCAACCAGTTTTTGGACGAGATTAGGAAGGCAGACGCCCTCATCCACATCGTCGACGCCGCAGGAGCAACGGATGCGGAGGGAAGAATCTGTAAGCCAGGCTCGCATGATCCTGTTGAGGACATGCGTTTCCTAGAGGTGGAGATGACCATGTGGCTGACTCAAATACTGAAGAGGGACTGGCCGAAGATCGCGAGAACCGCGGAGTCGGGCACACGAGACCTGCTCACTCTTCTGGAAGATCGACTGAGCGGACTGGCCATAAGAAGGAACCACATAATCGAGGCGTTGAGAAAAACCGAGCTTAACGCGGAAAAACCCACTGCATGGAACAACGAAGATCTCGTCAATTTCCTAGACGTATTAAGAAGAGTTTCCAAGCCCATGCTGATTGCAGCCAACAAAATCGACCTCCCGACAGCCGAGGAAAACGCGGAGAGACTAAAAGAGCGGGGCTATACCGTGATTCCTTGCTGCGCGGAGGCAGAGCTAGCGCTAAGGAGAGCCGCAGAGAAAGGGTTGATTGACTACAAGCCGGGAGACTGCAACTTTACTATAGCAAAGCCTGAGGATCTGACGGAGACTCAGAGAAGGGCACTGCAAGTGGTTCAAGAAAAAATTCTGCAAAAGTTTGGGTCCACCGGCGTTCAAGACGCCATCAACATGGCCTATTCTCAGCTCTTAAACATGATAGTCGTCTATCCAGTTGAGGACGTGGAAAAACTTGCTGACCACAAAGGGAACGTGCTCCCAGACGCGTATGTTGTCCCATACAGTACAACAGCCCGCCAACTCGCCTACATGATACACACCGAACTAGGCGAAGGCTTCATCTACGCGGTTGAAGCCCGAGAGAAGAAGAGAATAGGAGAAAACCATGTGTTAAAAGACAGGGACGTAATCTCGATAATAAGTGCCAAAAAGAGAGTATAACAAACAGAAACTTAAACCGCACAGAAAGTGAGCCAGCTATTTGATTACTTTCCGAATCTCCTTTTCCTTTGCTGATAGGTTCTTATGGCTCTAAATAAATCGATTCTACGAAACTCAGGCCAGTAAACGTCGAGGAAGCAGAGTTCACTGTAGGCAGACTGCCATAAAAGAAAGCCGCTCAGTCTTTCTTCTCCCGAAGTTCTAATAATCAAGTCAGGGTCTTGCTTGGGCAGATGCGCCGTGTACAAGTATTTCTCAAAAGCCTGCTCGTCTATGGCGTTTGGCTTCAGTTCCCCTGCCTCAACTTCCCGCGCAATCTTCCTCGCGGCGTCCACAATCTCGGCTCGTCCACCATAAGCCAAAGCCACATTTAGAAAATGTTGGTCATAACTTTTTGTTGCTTGCTCTACCTCCCAAATTAGTTGTTGGAGGCTTTTAGACAACAATACAAGCCTACCAATAACCTTCACTCTCACCTTATGTTTGTGAATGCGTTCATCTTCGAGAACCTCACGGAGCTTATCTTCAGCGATCTGCATGATCTCATCGACCTCTTTCTGGGAACGGTGGAAGTTTTCGGTTGAAAAGGCGTACAGGGTAATGGATTTTACATTTAGGTCTAGGCACCAATTGAGTAGGTCTTTGACTTTCTCCGCTCCGTAGCGATGGCCAACCCACGGGTTTAACTGTCGCTCCGAGGCCCATCTGCGGTTTCCGTCTAGGATGATAGCGATGTGCTCAGGCTTTGCGTCGTCCTTTATTTGATGCCAAAGCCATTTTTCGTAGAGCTTGTACACGCCGAGTAGAGACAGCAACCTCTTCAGCATGGTTTAACCTCGAAACCTTGCATCTTTCAGTGCATGTGCACAAAGGCAGTGGCGTTCCTTCGGTAGATGTTCGATAGTTTCTTTTAAGATTTGCTGGATAACCGGCATCTTTTCCTTCGCCACTTCAGCAACTTCGCTCGTGGTTAATCGCTGCTGAATCCCCGCCGCCATGTTTGAGACAAAGCAGATGGTCGCATAACACGTTTCCAGCTCCCGCGCAAGCACTGCCTCGGGTACACCCGTCATACCCACGATGTCGCAGCCTAGCCGCCTTAACATCTCGATCTCCGCTGGAGTTTCGTAACGGGGACCCTCGGTGCAGACAAGAACGGAACGATCCCACGCTCGCGCAACATGTCTCTTCATTCTTTCCACTAAAACTGCACGAATCTCTGGGCAGTAGGGCTGAGACACATCGATGTGCGTAACTGGTGCTTCATCGTAGAAGGTGAGCGGTCGAAGCTTAGTGAAATCGATTAAATCGTGGGGAACCGCTAAGTCGCCCGGCTTAAAGTCAAGGTTTATGGCGCCTACAGCATTTGTGGCGATGATCCTCTGGACGCCGATCTCATGTAAAGCGTATAGGTTGGCTCGATAGTTCACTTTGTGAGGAGGAATGGAATGGTGAATGCCGTGACGGGGCAAAAACGCAACGAGTTGTTCGCCCACCTCACCGATGGAGATGGGAGGAGGAAGCCCGTAGGGGGTTCCTACCCGAATCTGTTTCGCTCCCTTCAACAAAGCTTCTAAGCCGGTCCCGCCAATTATCGCACACGTAACTCTTTTGTCTTGATAGTAATTTTTCACTTGCCCCACCTTGAGAGGTCCATACTATTATCTTGTGGTGTATTTTAAGCATTATTCGTATAGAAGAATTTTACAGAACCCTTATATTTTTTTCATGATATAAAAAAAGGTTATGGCGCGTTTAATTTCAACTAAATGTCTAGTGTTTGCTTCAATGATTGGTGCCATAAGTCTTGCAATGCAGGTGTTTGTTCCTGGAATACCCGTAGGATTGGGAAAAATGGAACTTGCTGAGGTGCCCGCGATTCTTGGAGCAGCGTTTACGAATCAGATAGGTGGAGTGCTTATTGGTTTTCTGTATGGTTTTGGGAGCCGGACTATCCTAGCCTCGCTCCCCGCAAGCATGTTTACTTTCGGTCTTCTCGGTTACCTGGCAAAAAAATTAGAAAGGGGTTGGATGGCCATCCCAATAGTGCGAGGGTTTGTACATCCACTTCTGTCTGGAATTCTATCATGGGAAATCTATCATGGCGCTGCCGTTCCATTGGAAGCAATTTTAATATTGGCCTTTTATAAAGTCATTCCAGGTGTAGTAATTTCAGTTCCATTATACGTCTTTATACATAAGAAGATACCTTTGATACATTTGTTAAGATGATAATTATGCTTTTAAGATTTCTTCAGTATTGTTATCAACTCTCAAAGGATCAATGGCTTAAACCCCCTAAATTGAGGATGCTTCAAAGGAAAAGGCTGCGAGCCATTCTTAAGCATGCTTATGAAAATGTCCAAATCTACCATGAAAAATTTGATTCTGTAGGCATTAAACCTGACGACATTAAAACAGTAGAAGACTTATCAAAACTACCGTTTACAACAAAAAAGGAAGTTTGGAGCGGCATACCGGATCAGAGCATCGCAAAAGGATACCACATCAATGAATGCGTAAAAATGTCCACATCCGGGACAAGCGGAGGACCCATGCCAGTTTATTACGACAAGAGATTTTCAGATTATTTCTCTGCCGCCAGTTATAGGTCGAGAAAAGCCATAGGGATTAGCCCTTTAGATAAAGTTTTCCGAATACAATTTGGGGGACCCCCATCTCGCAATCAAGGTGCAGGTAAAGAGACTTCTGGGGTGAAGCACAGGTCACGTTGGAAGACATCTCTTGGGCTAGCATACAATTTATTCAAGGGGTTCCAGAAGACATCTTACATCACGTACAGTGCTGACGATGTCATTTTAGACATAATCGAATATCAGCCAAAAGTACTTATTGGCAACCCTTCCTATCTCAGGCTTATTGCAGAAACTATAAATGATATGGGAATTAGAGATTTTCATCCAAAGGTGCTACGATCACGCGGAGAAGTTTTAGATGAACCTACACGAAAGTTTCTGGAGTCTTCCTTTGGACGCGAAGTATTCGACCAATACGGGGCCAATGAAGTGGGTTCTATTAGTTGGGAGTGTAGAAGAAAAGAGGGGCAGCACATAGATGCAGACCTTTTGATCTTAGAGATCGTTCGAGACGGAGAACCAGTTGGCCCTTGTGAACGAGGAGAAATTGTTGTCACAGGTTTGTTAAACTACGCCATGCCATTAATAAGATATCGAGTAGGAGACATAGGCATACTCGACGATGAACAATGTTCCTGCGGAAGGAGTCTTCCACTTTTGAAATCGATTGAAGGGAGGGCTGTCGACTGTTTTACTCTACCTGACGGCCGAAATGTCACTCCTAAGGTCATAATGACTGCAATTCAGGGCACACCTGGAGTTTCAAGGTATCAAGCGGTGCAGGAGAGTAGAAACAAGGTTACCATAGAACTCATGAAATACAAGAATGACCCCGACGTTTCAATCAGCGAACTCACAGCCAGATGCCATGAAGTTCTGGGAGAGAACATGGAAATCGAAGTCTTCGTTGGAACTAGAGAAAACCTCAAGGCCAAGTTCAGACCAGTGATCTCAAAGCTTCGCGTGAGCGAAGAACCACGATGGACCAGCCCACGCGGATAGCATACTTTTACTTTTAGCAATGGCTATCGAGACAAAGAGCCCCAATGTTTGCCTCTCTTTTAACTTTCCTCGATCTCCTCAATGTCCTCAATTTTCTCTTCTTTTTCCCTGAAAAATTCAGCATATCTTCTATGCAGCAAGGAAGTGACTAAAACAGAAGCCACGGTTAAAAGTATACCGATGACTATGGCGAACACCAGCTTGTCGTAGGCCAAAGCTGGTTTAATGAGGATCTGGGATGCTTCGTGAAAGATTTGCCTTGACCATGCAACTACAACCACAATGGCGACGGTTCGCAACAGTCTGGGGTCTCGCTCAAAGAACCAACGGATCACCCTACCGGAAAATAGAACGCAGACGCCGATCACGATGAGGTCTATCGACCGGAAAATGAACCACCCCACAAGCAAAGGAAGTATTGCGATCCACCAGCCAAGATCTATCGGAGGACTCAGGGGAAGAATGGAGTTTACAATGTATGCTCCCGCTTGATAACTGCCGATGCCGATCAATAGGATTCCGGTGATGGCAGAAAAGCTTGCTATCTGTCTCGGGATGGGAGGGGGAGAGTATTCTCGAATCCATTTGTAGACACCTATAACCGCCTTGTCGATGCCGAACCCCCTCACGAGAAGGAACCCACCGACGACGATGAGGAACGCGATCCAAGCGTAAAGCAAGAGGTGGTATAACCACAGGAAGCACAAGACGATCATGAGAATTCCGGGCAAGCCGAGGACAATTCGAGAATAACGAGGGTTCTCTACCAGCATTTTTAGGTATCGGGAAAACACGGCTGCTGTTTCTTCGATGGATTCGCTGTGCTTCACCACAATTCTTCGAACCGAAGTTACGGGAACTCTTGATTGGACCAGTGGCAAGATGGTCTCGTCGGCAAAACCGTCGGTAACGAGGATAACGTCGCTGGCGGGAAAGGCCTCCAGCACATCAGTGAGTTCGGATACGAGTTTTCTATCTGCCCCCACACCACCCAGCTCGGAGCCCGTTATCGTGGCGATCTGGTACTTTTCCTGCTCCTTGACTCCCTCCCCTAGGCGGTCGTAGATCCTCACTGCCTCAAACATAGCGTTAGCGTCGGGTTCTTCGGGGTCTCGTAGTGCAAGGCTCGTGGCTGCGTTTAGGTTTTCTTCTCTTCCAAGAATCGGGGTCTTTATCCCCACTTTCACGCCTAGGTCGTCGTCTCTGTCCACACAAAGAATAAGGGTGCGTTCCATCCCCTCTTTTTCCATCTTCGACATCGCTGTTCTCCTATCCACTTGTTAAAGGTAACCATAGCTTTAATTTATTTCCTTACCTCTTTAACTTTCCGTAAATGAAATACGGATGGAGCTTCAACAATCACAGGATTCGGAACATGTCCATAACTATTGTAGAACCAAAGACCGCGTCTGCGGTTAGAAGTTCGCTGTCTCTTTGCTTCATGACACGATCCCTTGCTCGGCGAGGATTTTAAATTCCTCCCAAGTGAGCTTTTCACCACGTTTTAATTTTTCTAGTGCCCCTTTTTCTAGCTCTTTACGGAGTTCCAGTTGACGGTGGACTTGCTTTTCCTTCTCCGCTCGACGAAGCTCTTGCTTAAGAGCCCTAACACGACATAGCAGATCCGCGTATTTCTGATGAGCCTCCCGAGATCGCTGCTTCATCTCTACGTATTTTTGATGTGCATTATCTGCCTCAGCTTGAAAAGCGCGAACTCGGTTCATGCCTTCCAGCATTCTTTCATGAAGCCGCTGACTTTGCTCAGCCAGCTCCGAGAGTTCCTCATGGTAAAGCAAGGCTTTAGCTTCCAGCGCTTTCTCTTCAGCTTGCAACTTGATGAGGCTGTCCCTCAACTTTTGTATTTGTTTATGAGTCAGTAGCTGGGCTTCGAGAAGCCTCACTTGATCGACCAGTGCTTTCTCTTCTTTAAGGGTGAGAGGCGTAGTTTGAATCTTCCACTCCAGACTTTCCACTTCCTTCTGTAGATTCTCTCTGCCCCTGGAAGGCTTCTTCTCCATGAGACGCCTCAACTTCTCTTTCAGACTCAAAATATGAACACGCTTCTCCTTGCACTCCGCCCTAGTTTGTTCCCGCGAACTTTTGAGCCCTCGAACTTTCTCGTTGAGGGCGTCACGTCTTTCCCTAAGGCTGGCAGCTTCAGCACGTGCATTTTTGATTTGTTCATGAAGGGAGTTCCTTCTTTCAGCCCATCCCCTAGCTTCAAGGTTCAGCTTGTCACGTTCTTCTTTCAGCGAAGCAAGCTCGCGGCTTAACTCTTCGACCCTTGGCTCAAGAGGCTCAGTCAATTCACTTCCCTCGCTGGGGCTTAGTCCACTCAAGAACTTGTTGAATTAAGGCTTGGCCCTCCTTGGACGAAAAAACGGGAAGGTCCCAACTCTCTTCGATTCGCCAGCGGGTTACCGTGTAGTTTTTCACCTGCTTTTGATAGGGCTCTCGATAAACGAGGATTCCTCTCCGCTGCCAAGATGGTGTTTGAGCTAAGTTCACGCCGTGGCGAAACAGCATTTGATGAAGGTCGTCTGTTTTGAATCCCCTCAACATCCTTGCAGCCTCGGTAGGTTTGTGTCCCGTCTTTCGCAAAAGCCAGTAGGCGTACGCGTTGTTGTGGTTTCGCCAAGCGTCACGCTGCCTCCAAGCTAAATACTCGACGATCTTTTCTCTGGAGGAAACAACTATGCGGGAGTCAAACGATGCGACTAAGGATTTTTTAAAGAGTTTTAGGGCGTTCAACGAGAATGCACTGGAGGTGACGCTGGAGAGAATTGAGTTTATTTTTTCAACCCTTCGCCTGAAGGGTGATGTGTATAAAAAGAGCACGTTAATTTCATCGCTGGCAACATAAACTAGGGCTTGGTTGAGGTTGCTGTGGAAGATGGCTTTTGCGGAGGCGGCTAAACACTTGACGAATCGTTCATCGAAGGGCTTCTCAGCTCCAACCATTGCCGAAACTGCTTGGAATCGTCTCCCATCGAGGCGAACAAAGAAGGGGACGTCGGGCGGAACCTGAAGTTGAGAGAAAACCTCGTACTCAGGGTGGTTGAGTTCTTTATTCCAGTATGATTCTTGCATCGACTGTCTTCGCACCTTTTTCATAGACCATGATAGGGTTTAGGTCAAGTTCCTTGATTTCTGGATAGTCCATCACTAACCTTGAGGTGTTCAGTAGAATCTGCACGATGGCGTCGACGTCTGTGGGTGGCTGACCACGATAGCCCTTAAGAATCGGATACGCCTTCACTTCGGTGATCATCTCTCGGGCATCCAGTTCGGTGATGGGAGCAATCCTGAAGGTTACATCCTTAAGAACCTCCACGAAGATTCCGCCGAGTCCAAACATCAAGGCAGGTCCAAACTGAGGATCCTTCGTTGCCCCGACAATCACTTCAGTGGACGGAGGAGCCATCTCTTGAACGACGACGCCCACGATCGTGGCGTTTGGTTTGTGCTTTTTCACGTTCTCTAGAATCCTTTTGTTTGCGTCTTGAACTTCCTCGGGGCCCTTGAGATTCAGGATAACCCCGCCCACGTCAAATTTATGGATGATGTCGGGAGAAACGATCTTCAGAACCACAGGATAACCGATCTCCTCAGCAAACTGTACCGCCTCCTTATCGTTTTTCGCCACCTTAAACTTGGTCACGGGTATTCTGTACTCTATGCATATCGTTTTAGCCTCGGGCTCGAGCAGGTGGCTTCTTCCCTCTTTTCGAGCTTTTTGAAGGATTTGGGAAATGGTCACCATCGAGATCCGCAACCTTCCAGTATAGTAGATACTAGGCACCCTTTCTTTCTAACAGTTTCGATATATTTTAGCCTTAAGCTCCGCGCCCATCGTATATTACTGTGTTTTCTTGGTGCGTAGTATTTTTGTTTTCCTAGGGAGGCTTGGGCAAGGGGGAGACTGAGGTGTCCTCGTAGTACCAGAACAAAGTTTCGTTGTCTCCCACCACGTATCTGTCGCACGCAACCGGGCCTTCAACCCAACCACCCCAGGTGGTCCACATCCACCACATCCAATAGCGAGGATGGGAGTTTGCCACACCATCGATCGAGTTTACAAGGGCGCCCATGCCGGGATACATCGTGTAGTTCACTCTTACCACGAGCATTGTAACGTCGAGTAGGGTTACCCCCATCTTCGCTTCTGTTCCGTTAAACCATATAGTCGGGCGCTTATCTCCGTAGTTCACGCCCAGATTAACATAGATGATTTTCCCTCGTGCTTTTACGAGCAAGTCGCTGTACTGATAATAGTAGTATCCAGCAGCGAAAGACGCAATTAGAGCCCAGCAAAGGATAACCAGCGTAGCTATGAACCACTTACTTTTTAGAAATGCCAAGGTTTTCCCTCCCGGCAATTTTGCTGATAGCAGTGATCGTGGGAATTGAACCGACGCCAAAAATTGTGGCGTTGCTGATTTCATGCAAAAGCGTGAATGGCACGCCGGAAAGAATCACAAGAGCGACTGGAATTTTCTCCATAAGCGTCAACGCATAAGCAATGTTGGTGATTACATCGTAAATTAGCGTTAATAGGAAGCCCATGGCTCCGAAGAAAACACTTAACCTGAGGTATTGATCGTTGAGATCGGTTACGGAAAGGCTCTTTCTTAGAAGCCCACCCGCTACCCCGTAGATTGACTCTGAAAACATCGTCGCAAGCCAAACCTGAGGAACAAAGCCGTAGGGGTTTATTACTCCGTAAACTGCCCACGTGAGCGCACCTATCAAGGCTCCTGCAAAAGCTCCGAAGCAAAATCCCCCGACGAAGACCAGGAAATCCATGACCTTCACGTTGGGCACACCGACTAAGGCGTAATTGGTGGCTACGCAAAGAGCCACTAAAGCTGCAACAACGGAGGCGTCAGAAGTTTTCATAGGAGCCCAACATTATGGCTGGATTATCCATCCATATAAAACTTTTTATTAACTGTCTTTCTTTTCGTGAAGAATAACTTATTGAAACCGTGTAATGTAAAAAATGATGGTCGGGCGGGCAGGATTTGAACCTGCGACACTCCGGTCTCTGCAGTTGTGCGCTTGGTAGGCTGAAGGGGCGCCCACCGGTGGTAGGCGTCTACAGCGTCTCCGTCGGCTCAGCGCTGAGTCGACTCGGAAGCTCTACCAAGCTGAGCTACCGCCCGTTCCCCGACACTCTTTAGAGAAGAAAGTTTCCAATTTATACGTTTCGTTCTTGCGTTGCGGTCCCAAAAACATTTAATATGGTCGGCGGTCTCAAACGTTAGTGGGCCGGTAGTTCAGTGGTATGAACGCCGCCCTCGCACGGCGGAAGCCGCGGGTTCAAATCCCGCCCGGTCCACCAATTTTTGTAATCATTAACTTACTTGATGCTTCCTAGCCTTGCCTTTATGTCTCAAAATTAAAAGAGCAGTAAAAATGGCAACAACCCCCACTATTATAGAAAGGTAAAGAAAATCGAAAACTGGTTTAGCCTCAACTTGAGTAATTGCTATTTCTGCTAAGGATGTGTCTACACCATAATAAAGAGTTTGACCTTTCTCTACACTTGTCTTTATCATCTTAATGTTTCCTTTCTTGAAAATTCCAAGATTGAACTCACCCGAGGAGATGGCAGAAATCTTTACTTTAAATTTATCAAGTTTTTCTGGAAGTATAACAAACTGACCTTCGAGAAAAGCTTCTTCGCCATGCATATAGATGAAGGTTTTCCCCGTGTCAACTAAATTTCCAGCTTCATCAATCACGGTCAGATTTACTGGACTGTGCACGAACACTACCGTCTCCTCTGAAGGAATAGGCATGATAGTTTCATATTTGTACTCTTGGCTAAGGTCATAGTATCTATCTCCATCATATGCTAACGTATATAGAGGCCCTCCCCATCCAACAATGTTGGAGTCGTAGTACTTTTTAGGGTCTGTAAACTTAACGTTGGCAGATTTTTCGGTAGTCCATCGAAGTGTTTCGCCAGCAGATAATATTTCAGTATCGTTAAAAATACGACTGGTAGGATCTCCAAACATCCATTTGCCACTAATGTAACTTTCTACCCAAACATGACCGAAAAGGCCGAGAGGATATCTGGAATTTTCCATCATACCACTTACCAACCTTACATCCACACCTGAAGCTGACATTAGACCGCCATATAAAATAGAGTAAACTTTACAATCACCTTTTACTGTTTCACCATTCTTCAACTTCTTTATCATCATTTCTATCGGAGGCACTAATATTATTCTTTCATATACCATATGATCGAGAACGAAATCGAGCATTGCTCTAGCTTTATCCATATCAGGACTTTCTAAAGTTAAACCGTACCACACGAGAACAGATTTCACGTACTCAACAACTTCTGTGTGAAAAGGATGACCTTTTGCCCTCATTAACAACCAAAGGTCGTAAAGAAATAAGTGATCAAGGGCATTTCCTAAAGTTTTTATAATCCACTTTTCTTCTTTATCCTCTATCCTAAGTCGAACAATCTTACTCGCTATTTCATTTCCTTGCTCGTAAACACTTACTTTGATTTCTCCATCCTTAGCATCATCGTCAAATTTTAGTAAAAATGTAACTCGACTGAACTCCTTTGGATTTATCGTTGTAACTACCTTCTCTGGTTCAACGTCCCATCCTAAAGCGTTGGTCTCGACCTTTATATCTATAGTCGCAGATTTTGCTCCATCGTTCCTTAGAAGAATATGGAGATAAAGACTTTCACCTTGGAATTCCGATTCTGTAATAGTGGATTGTATTTCCACAAGCCTAATAGGTCCAACTGTTAATGAAGTAGTACCCGAGCCGCCAGAAAATATTTCACCCTTCATAGTTTCAACTACCCAGTAGCCCTTAATCTCATAGGTCCCAAACTTCACATCTTCTGGTAGTAATACGTCGTAAAAGACCCAACTCATGGAAAAGAAAAAAGTATTAAGAGCGTCAAGTTTCCATTTAATTATTCCCTTAGTCTTATCATAAAAGTATGGTTTTGGAACAGATGAAACTAGCTTAGAACCTATGGGCAATTCTTCGACTAAAGTTATTTCGAGTATATCATCTCGATACTTGCTCGGAATATCACAAATTAAGGTTATGTTTAGAACTTCTCCAGGTATGACCATAGTCTTGCTCAGTTTTCTTGAAACATCAATCCAAACGAATTGTGTATCAGCCTGAGAAATAGAAATAAAAGTCGATAACGTTGAAGCAAGGAGCAGGAAGATACTTCCTAAGCTGAAGAGTTTCCTCAACTCTGGCTTAACCTTACTCTTCATCTATTTTATCAAGACCCCATTTGCCTATGTATTTGTCATAAAACTCCTTGAATTCCTTGAAGGAAGAGAAACCTGTCGGAAGGTAATCTCCATCTTCCCTCTTAACTAAATCTTCCAATATTCCAAGGAGATATTCTATAAGAAGCGCGTCACGGATCTTTTTAGTAAGCTCCTTGTTATTTAGGTACACATTCATTGTCAATTCTTTAATATCTATTTTTTTATCACGAAAAGTTTGTTCAACTTTGGCCCTAAGTTCTTTCAAAGCTTCTTCGTTTTTCTCCCACTTCTCACCGTATTTTGCTTTTATTAATGCTATAAGTTGTTCATAGTTAACTTCTTTTAGCAAAGTGTTACGGATTAGCCAATCTGCCATGCCAATATACTTCATATACCTTATTAAACAGTCAAGATAGAAGAGATATTGTTCTTTTTCAGAAGTGGGATAGATAAAATACTTTTCTCGTTCGGTAGTTTCGACCACAGCATATTTTTTCTTCCTCAAGAAGCCTCCTACTTTCATTCTGGAGACAGATTTAATTAGAGGGTACGGAAGAATGCAACTATTCTCCTCATCCCTATTTGCGATAACATCTTCTAACACGCTTATAAATCTCTTCGCCACTCGTTGTGCTACTTGTTTTCCATAAGCCCTCTCTACGGCGCTAGCTATAATTCCACCGATACCAAAAGGTACAGCCTCTGCTAAGATACCAGAGCTTACGCCTACGAGGACATCCTTGGTTTTTGAGGGTGGTTGATTTTTACCTCTTTTAACCACAAGAAGAATACCACGTTTAAAAATAAGTAGAAGACCTGTTGGCAAATTCTCAACATCTTCTCTAGGCTCTTGACCCTTATACCCTTTAACATCGAAGAAATTAACAAACTCAGAGAAATCAACAACCAGATTAAGAGGGATTTCGGGAATTCTAGAAGTGACCATTTACTCATCCCATACCTCTTAACTCTCTAAAAAGTTTATATAAGTTTTTGATGCTAGCGCTGTTTGATTTATAGACTCGCACCTAATTAAGTGTAGATACCGCCCGTTCCACCAAAGACGAAATCTTTTTTCTTACCTTCGGCATATTTGGAGCCTATTTGGATCATATCGAAGACCGAGGAGAAGGGGTTTCTGAGATATAGCGGGTTCGTGAGAACCTTTAGCGCATGGCTTCTTTTAGCTGGATGATGAAGTTCTTCAGTGTTTCCTCGTCTTTTGTTATCCTCTTCTTGACTTCTCTCCATGTTGCCGGACAGTTTTTATATTCCACACCCACTATCTTATGGATCGCCTTATCAATCTGTCTCTTGTTTTCACCCGTGACTGTAATGCCAGCCTTTTCAAAGATGTCCCGCAAATGCCTAAAGTAACATGTCATATCCTCACCTTAACCATGTCGGTAAATGGCAACTCTTATCTGTTTCGTTGCATGTAGGCTTTACGGTTAACGTGTGGAATAGCCGCTTGAGCACCACTAAACGAACCTCGCTGGAAAGGTTTCGCTTGAAAAAGTCACTGGAGACGCTAGCCCGCAAAGAGGGAAGGGGAACCGAACTCGTCTCCTTATATATACCGCCCGGCCGCCAAATAAGCGAAGTCATCGCTATGCTGAAGCAGGAGTATGGAACCGCCTCCAACATCAAGTCAGACACCACTCGGAGAAACGTTCAAGACGCCATCGTAAAGGTCATGCAGCGCCTCAAGCTCTTCAAAGAGGTGCCTGAAAACGGCCTAGTCATCTTCTGTGGAGCCATCCCACAAAACGGTCCGGGAAGCGAAAAAATCGAAATGTACGTGATCACACCACCAGAGCCCATCCACATCTATCTCTACCGCTGCAACGCCAGATTCCACCTTGAGCATTTACAAGAGTTTCTCAAGGAGAAGGAAACATATGGCATCATAGTCGTAGATTCAAGCGCCACCACCTTCGCCACCCTCCAAGGCAGACGCTTGGAAATCGCTCGAGAGATCACCTCGGGTGTGCCTGGAAAGCATCGAGCAGGCGGTCAATCCGCGAGAAGATTTGAACGACTTAGGGAAGCCCACCTCCTAAGTTACTACAAACGCATCGGACAACACGCCAACGAGATTTTTTTGTCGCTACCCGACCTTAAAGGCATGATCATCGGCGGGCCCGGACCCACCAAATACGACTTTGAGAAAGGAGAATACCTTCATTACACGTTGAAAAACAAAATCATCGCTACCATCGACACCGCCTACGTTAGCGAACAGGGAGTCGAGGAAGTGGTAGAACGAGCACCCGAACTTCTGCGACGTGTTCGCTACGTAGAGGAAAAAAGAATCATGCAAGAATTTCTCTACGAGATCGGACACGACACTGGACTAGCCACCTACGGTGAAAGCGAGGTGAAACGAAGCTTGGAAACGGGCATCGTAAAAACCCTGCTGTTATCCGAGGGACTCGACGTGGTTCGAGTCACCGTGAAATGCACCGCATGTGACTACGTGAAACAAGAGACCATGAAAAGCCAGATGCCCCTCAGCTTTGAACAAAGCCTCAGCGGACAACCCTGCCCCAAATGCACCGCGCCAGCCCTGTACGTAGCAGAAGTCAAAGAACTCATCGAGGACCTAGCTGAGTTGGCGGAGCAAGTTGGCGCCCACGTAGAGGTCATATCCACCGAAACCGAAGAGGGACAAATGCTCAAGAACTCCTTCGGCGGAATCGCCGCCACTCTTCGCTTTAAGCCTCCAAGCTAATAGCTAACAACCAATCGAATGCTCGGGTATCCTTGTACCTCCCTACCCTCCCCCATTTCCGGCAAGATTTCAATCGTCCCTATTTTGCAGGTTCCCGTGATGTCTTCTCTTGCCTGATTTAAAATGTGCGCGCTCTTTTTGGCTCCTGCATAAATCGTCAGTGCCTTGATAGGCACGTTTAATGGTCTCCTCTTTTCCGCCTTATCTTTCCGGATTTCCCCGATCACCGCCATGATTAGGTCACCGTACTTCTCTGCCTCTTCATCAATATTCTCCTTCTCCGGAGCGGGCCACGAAGAAACGTGGATACTTCTATATTTCTTGTCTCTTGCGTACATGGCTTGGTAGATTTCTTCGGTGATGTGCGGAGAGATGGGTGCGAGAAGCTGTAGTGCTCGGTAAATGGCTGTGTACAGGGTGTGCTGCGCAGCCGTTTTCCTTCCTTCGCCATATGTGTCGGGTTGATACAGTCGATGTTTCACTGCTTCAATGTAACAATCACAAAGTAGATGCCACGTGAAATTTCTGACTTCTTCCGTAGCTATGTTAAATTGGCAATTTTCAAAAGCCGCGGTCACTCGTTGAGTAACTCTCTCCAGCTTACTGAGCAACCACCTGTCCAGAAGCTCCAGCTCTACCCTTTCCTGTGGTGTATAGTCTTGTAGGTGAAGGCTAATGAAGCGGGAGGCGTTCCATAGCTTTATCAAGAATCTCCACCCATACTCGACGTCTGACCAGCGGAAGGGTATGTCCGAACCAGTAGCTCCCCCGCTGGCAGACCATTGTCGGGTGGCATCAGCGCCGTACTTGTTAAAAACATCAGGAGTGGCTATGTAGTTGCCGAGGGACTTGCTCATTTTTCTTCCATCGGTCCCTAAAACCATGCCGTTAATCAAGCAACTCTTGTAGGGTTTCTCGTTGAACAACGCGAGGTGTCGAACCATAAGATAATACGCCCAAGTGCGAATGATGTCGGCGCCCGAAGGATGCAAATCCGCTGGGAAGAGCCTTCGCCAATCGCTTCGATCCGGCCAACCAGCGTGAACGGCACAGGTGATGGAAGAGTCAAACCACGTGTCTAACACATCTGTTTCTGGGATGAAACCACTAAACCCACATTTTGGGCACCTATCAATTTTAGGTCTTTCTCTTTTAGGGTCTATCGGAACCCAGTCGGTCTCGGCAATGACGGTTTCTCCACATTTTTCACAATACCAAACAGGGATTGGAGTGGCGAAAACCCTTTGTCGTGAAAGCACCCAATCCCAATCCAGCGATCTCGCCCAGTCTATTAAACGTGTCTTCATATAGTCTGGATACCACGTGATCTCGGACGCGTTCTTCTCCACATCGCCGGTTAGCATACGCGTTCTCATAAACCACTGCTTTCGCTCTAAAATTTCGATGGGGGTTTTGCACCTCCAGCAAACCCCAACGTCTTGTTGAGTTCTCTCCCTTTTTTCTAGCAAGCCATCATTTTCAAGATCCCTTACCACGGCTTTCTTAGCATCCTCTATGGTCATTCCCGCGTACTTTCCCGTGTTTTCATTCATTTTTCCTGCTTCGTTGATGCAGATGATGACTGGAAGATGATTTTTAGCCACACATCTTACATCAGCCTTATCGCCGTAGGTGCAGATCATCACAACACCCGTTCCGAAGGCAGGGTCCACCGCCTCATCCCCAATGATTTTAACCCTCCTTCCAGCAACGGGCACGATGATGCCTTCACCGATGTATCGCTGATATCGTTCATCGTTTGGGTGCACCGCCACCGCCACACATGCAGGCAAAAGTTCAGGGCGAGTAGTGGCTATGGTTAAGAAACTATTCTTTTCTAACTTGAACTTGACGTAATAGAGGGTTCCCTCTCTGTTTTCATGTTCTACTTCTGCGTCCGCTATGGCGGTTTCACAACGAGGACACCAATTAACGGCGTGCGTCCCTTGATAAATGAAACCCTTTTTGTAAAGAAGGATGAAGGAAAACTGTGTTTTCCTCCAGTAATCTGGATCCATAGTTTTATATTCCGTTGTCCAGTCGATGGAGCATCCGAGACGGAACACGGCGTTTTTCATTACACCAATGTATTTATTGACGAACTGTTCACAAAGCTTCCTAAACTCCTCTGGGGAAACCTCCGTTTTCTTAATTCCATAATACTCCTCGGTTTCCACTTCGGTGGGTAAGCCGTGACAATCCCATCCTTGAGGGAAAAGAACGTTATATCTCCTCATCCGTTTGAAACGAGCCACGATGTCAAAGTATGTCCAATTGAGAACGTTTCCCATGTGAAAGTCACCGGACGGATAGGGTGGTGGAGTGTCAATGCTATAAACGGGACGCTGAGTATCCTGCCAGTCAAAACGGTATACACCCATTTCTTCCCACTTTCTTTGCCACCTCTCCTCAATTTCGAAAATGTTGCATTCCTTGGGCAGTTTCGCCGCCATTTGTTAAACCTCTTACAAACCTTACTAAAGGTTAGGAAATACATGTACAAAATAATTAATTTTTAGGTTGTTTTCATGAACTGGTTTAAACCTCGCTGTGTTTTCTTTGGCGTTCGCAGTTGAATTTCCTCACCTACATTGATGCGCATTCCATCTATAGCCGCCACGGTAGGTATTCCCGTTTTCTGCTGAATGAGCCTCGCTTCGTGGGCTGGTCCTTTAAAGATCATCTGCATTCCAAAGTGGGTTATTATTGCCATTTCCGGAACAGCCTCTTCCAAAATTTTTATTGCATCGTCCGTGGTCATATGCCCTTTCCATGGTCTTCCCGAAGGTCTCATAACGCAGAGTAGGAGGAGCCTAACTCCCTCATATGGTTTTCCAACCCCTTCAAAGAACTCGGTGTCGGAGGTGTAGGCAAGGTCCCCAACGTCTCGAGCTTCTAATCGGAACCCAACCGCGTCTGGGTCTGTGTGTCTAGTCTCAGTGGTGAGAATCTTCAGGTCGCCGATGGTGAAAGCGACGCCCGGTTTCGCCTCGACGACCTTCTGGGGCATTTGCTGGTGGTACCTCGAAATTGAGGGCTCGCACACCTCGTTACCTGATAAGACGCTGTGAGAGGCGGCCAAAACTCCCCTCTTCTTCGTCATCCCGCGAGTCATGGCTTCAATAAAAACTTCTGCATCGTTATAGTGGTCAGGATGACTGTGGGAAACTAGCACTGCTGTGATTTTTTGAGGATCCAACTCCATATCTAAGGAGTATACTAAGGCGCCGGGTCCTGGATCCAAGTGCATGTTGAGGTTTTCGGAGAGGATGCGAATTCCGCCGGTTTTCCTTTTTTGAGTTATGGTTGCGAACCTTCCACCACCGGTTCCTAAGAGAATTAACTCGATTCCAGTCATGGTCCTCACCAAGATGTCCTAGAGTGGACAAGCAGTTTGCCCTTCAATATATCATAGGTTTAGAAGGTGTTATAAATCCATTTAATCATGTGTAGATGCTCCTCAAGATTGAAAAGGCTAGCACGAATTTTATTACATTGGTGGTAAACAATAACTGAGGGAGTCGCTTCGATGAAGGTGGTTGTTCGTATCGGTGGCTCTGTTTTGGCTTCGCCGCCAGACCCCGTAGTTATAAACAAATATGTTAGCCTGCTTAAGGACCTGAAACGGCAAGGTCATGAGGTTGTGGCGGTGGTTGGGGGCGGTTCCATAGCCAGAAGCTTCATAAGAATAGCCGAGGAAATGGGCTTACGTGAATCGGAACAGGACGAAATCGCGATTTCAGTCTCTAGGCTGATCGCCCAACTGTTAGCTAAGGGGCTAGGCGATCTGGGTTCGAGGGCGGTTCCAGCTTCGATAGATGAGGCTGTTGACTTGTTGAAGAGGGGATTAGTCGTGGTCATGGGTGGACTGAGACCCGGAATGACCACAGATGCGGTGGCGGCGATGCTTGCGGAGAGGTTGGGGGCTGATTTGTTAGTGAAGGCCACAGACCAAGAGGGCATATACAGCCAGGATCCGAAGAAGTATCCTGATGCAAAGAAGATTGATGTGTTAAGCTTTGATGATTTGTTTCGTTTGTTTGAGGAGGATAGGCATAGGGCTGGGATACACCAGGTTTTGGATCCTGAGGCGGTTCGGTTACTTCAAAAGAAGAGGACCAAGACCATCGTAGTGAATGGGTTTAACCCGGAAAACATTGCGCTGGCTGTGAGAGGGGAGAAGATCGGAACAGTAATTCAATAAGATCATGGTTAGAAATTATTGTTAGTTGAAAGTGGGTCGAAGGGACAGGTTTGGGTGTGGATGAAGAAGAGATTGGACTCTGCATTTGATTGAGATGGCAAAAAGCGTTTAGTCGTATGCCCTCACGTTTAAAAATAAATTTTTGACCTACTCTATACCGGGGGGAGGGGGGACTAGACAGGCATAGACAACGGGGACCTTCTTGGTGTGTTTGGAAAATTTTCTTGGTGGTGCGCTGACTAGAATTTTCCTCACCACCACCATGCCGAGGCGTGACTTGCAAAGAAAATTTTGACTCTCTTATAGAGGAGGGCTGGGGGTCACTCTGTGGCGGGCGGGACGGGATTTGAACCCGCGACCACAAGCTTTCTTCGTGTTCAGCTTAGGAGGCTTGTGCCCTATCCTGGCTAGGCGACGGTAGAAAGTCAACCGACTTTCTATACCCGCCCAACCCGCCCGCACCATGAAATCTTCAGTAATTCGAAGGTAATAACCGTAACGCTAAATCTTCAGGTGGTTTCGTTTGTGTGCTCTGCACTGCAACCTCACAAACTTAAGATTGGTCTACCATTTATTTGCAAAAGATTATTTTGGCGATGCGGTTAAAGGTTAAGGGCGATGGTGAGCGTGCACAAATGAAAATGCTGAGGATAGTGGTTTTCGACGTGGACGGGACCTTGATAAAGGTGCATAGCAGTTGGCAGTTTTTGCACGAAAAGCTGGGCACTTGGGATAAAGGCAGAAAATATGCTGAACAGTTCTTTCAAGGGCTCATCACGTACGAGGACTGGGCTAGACTGGACGCCTCCTTGTGGAGAGGCTTGCCTCTGAAGAGAACCCAACAAATAGTTGACAACATACCCTATACGGAAGGAGCGCAGGACGTTATCGCTACCCTAAGAAGGAGCGGGTTTAAAGTGGTTCTTCTTAGCGCCGGCTTATCCCTCCTCACAGAAAGAATCGCAAGGGAGACAGGGGTTGACGACTCCCTAGCCAACGAGTTGATCGTGGAAAAGGGCTTTCTCACCGGCGGGGTAAAAGTGAACGTTTCATTCCATAACAAGGACGAAGTTTTGGGCTATATCTTGCAAAAGTTCGATGTAGCGATGGAGGAGTGTGCAGCCGTCGGCGACGACGAAACCCTCATACCCCTATTTGAGAAAGTCGGCCTCGGAATAGCCTTCAACCCCCGCAAAGAAACCGTAGAAAAGCACGCGGATGTGGTTGTTAAGAGCAACGACCTACGTGAGGTTTTGCCCCATCTTCTAAAACAAAACATTATGCGCTGACGCTTAAAACCCATGGTTCATGGTAACATTTAAGTTGTGCAGGCAAAATTGAATAAGGGTGGCGGGGGTACCCGAGCCAGGTCTAAGTAGTAGGTCGAGAAGAGCCCTAGGATAAGGGGGAGGACTTAAGTTGATTGAAAGGATATCCTCTGGCGTAGGCCTTCGTGGGTTCGAATCCCACCCCCCGCACTACGGTTAAAATTCTCCGTTTAGTCGTCTTTCTAACGCTATTTTCAAAAGAGACATTGGTCTCAGCAGTCATCTGATCTGTTACAAGTGTAAGTCATAAAAACCTAAAAAGAAGTATATCGTGAAGAGGATGAGTTGTGCAGAAAAACAACAAACGACTTAGAATAGCTGGAATTAAACAGCTCCTCGTGGCCTCTATAATGCTGTCTGTACAGATAACAGTCTTCTTTTTTTCTGCTGGTCGCATTATTGATGCTCGACCATGGATTTTCTTCTGTGCTTCTTTTCTGCATTACTCTGTCAGTACAGCGGTTCAGTACAAGTTTAACCCTGAACTTCTTGTTCAGAGACTTAAGAGAAAAAGGGAAGGTTCCAAACTGTGGGATGAGATATTGATGCGAGTAAGCAATCTCGTGGACCTTATAAGATTGTGAGACATCCCGGATATTTGGCAGGAATTTTGTACACTTTATCAATTCCTTTAATAATCGGGTCTCTTTACACCTTCATTCCAGTTGGAATCTACGTTCTTTTGATAGTGGTCCGTACATCGTTGGAAGACAGAACACTTCACAGAGAATTGAATGGATACCCTGAATACGCGAGAAAAGTAAGATACAAGCTATTACCCTGGTTATGGTAGTGACTATTTAGTGGAAAAGATTCCAACACATGAACTAGAATTATCTTTCATAGAGTCTCACAAGATGCAAAGTACATTGTGTCGGGGGCCCAATTCTGAGAATTTAAACGAGATTTAAGCCTAACCCCCCGCACTAATTCGCTGGTAAATTTTATATTCCTTTAAAATGGCATGCCATCGGCATTAGTGTAAGTGCTAGTACTTGCAAGAAGACACTACCCGTGTCTGAAGTAACGATTTTATCAATAAGGCTTACTCTTTTACTATATATGGTTCAAGTAAGGACTCATTATACTCAATTCCAGTTCCTTGTTTGCAAGTTAGCCTTGCATAACCTTCTTCAACTTTTACACAATTTTCTATCATTTTATCTCTAAACGCCCATTTTTTACCATACATAGGGTACTCTGCAACGTAGGCATTTGGAAGTGAAGTTAACATATGCAAACCAGCGACGAACCCAATTATGGAATGAAGATGCGGTGCAAACTTAACATCGTAGCATTCAGCGATTGAAGCAACCTTCCTAATTTGAGTTACCCCGCCGCCATGATTTGTATCTGGCTGTATTACGCTTACAATGCCATTCGTTATTACTTCTGAAAATTCATCTAATGAGTAATAGTTTTCACCTAGTGCGATAGGAATCCTTGTTTTGCTCGCCAAGATTCTTAAATCTTTAATGTTAAATACGTTGATCGGTTCTTCAAACCATTCGATTTCAAATTTCTTTACTTTTTCTGCAAATTCTATTGCTTGATACAAATCATAACCTTGGTTTCCATCAAGCATTATCTTAAATTCATTTAATGCGTCTCTAACTTTCTTAACCTCTTCCAAATCCTTTTTAACATCAAATCCTATTTTAAACTTAATCGCCTTGAACCCTTGCCTTTTAACTTCATCAAGCATATCAACTAATACACGGCCCATGAAGCTTGCATAAACCATTACTTTATCTCTAAACTTACCACCCAAGAGATTGTATAGAGGAGTTCCCAAAGATTTGCTAGCGATATCCCACAAGGCAACATCTATTGCTGAACCCGCACTCACTATTATTCCTCTATTGCCTAAGGTATAGGCGCTTGAGCCCTTTCCAACTATTTTCTTCCAAATTCTTTCTAAGTCATACGGGTTTTCCCCAAGGACTAATGGCTCTAACTTCTTCTTGATTACTGCTTCAAAAATAGCCATTTCTCTTCCAAGTAATGGGGCAATATCCGCCAAACCGACCAATCCATTACTTGTTGTAACCTTAACTAAAACGAGGTTAAAGTCCTTCCATCTTGCAGTTGCATCGTAAGCCTCCTCCTCCAAAGGACAGGTTAATTGAATTACGTCAATATTCGAGATTTTCATACTCACTCATCTCCTTACTATGCAAAGTATGCTAAAAAAGATTTGCAGGGATGGCAAAAAGTAAGTTTATGTGCAAATCTCACCTCTGCATCGCTGTAATCTTTCTTTGTCTATTTGATAGTGCATTTCTATGCAGAATGGACAAGTTGTAAATTTGGAACGAGAGCCTGCTTTAGCGAAAAGTAAAAATGATATAAACACAGAATTATTGTTGGAGGTGCATGTATGCCCAGATACATTCTTCTTTCCACCCTCACGGCTGAGGGAAGGAAGACCATTAAGGAAAGACCTGAACGAATTCGGGAGGTCAATAAAGAGATTGAGGCCTTTGGCGTGAAGGTTCTTTTTCAGTATGCGGTGTTAGGACCCTACGACTTCGTCAATGTGGTAGAGGCACCGGACAACGAGACGATTGCTCGTGCTTCGGTGGAGCTGGGGTCTCGAGGAACGGTTCAGATCATGAGCATGCCCGCCATACCCATAGACGAATTCATCGCAACGATAAAGAAGAAGTGAAGAACTCAGCAATCATCCCCTTTTATTTAATACGGTTTTTAACGAGATTCACATGCTAAGAAACTCAGCTTTGAAGGAATCGTTATCTAAAGTTCTTCTTCTAACCCTTGAAGAAATTCGTGAACGTTTCTCCCCAAATCCTTAGGGTTGTAGCCTCCTTCTAGCGTGGCGAAGGTGGGGAGGTTTAGGGAGCCTATTTTTCTGCCGATTTCTCGGTAGCATTCAGTGCTGAGGCCGAGGGATGCTAGGGGGTCGTTTTCATGAGCGTCGAACCCAGCGGAGACCGCAACCACTTCTACGTGTTTCATATCTGTTTGTTCTAGGGCTTTCCCCAGAGTTTTGAGGTACAACTCGTCGCCGGTGTTCCAACGCAGAGGAAAGTTGAGACAGTTGGCTTCGGATCGGAGACCAGTTCCAGGATAATGGGGACTCCGATGCAAAGAGATATACCTCACTTTTTCATCGCCTAAGAAGATTTCTTCTGTTCCGTTTCCGTGGTGGCCGTCGATGTCTAAAATCAGTGAAGGCCTGTCTAAGCTTCTCACCGCTACGGCAAGGTTGTTAAAGTAGCAGAAACCTAGGGATGAAGCACCTAAGGCTCTTCCAGAACGTCCAGCGTGATGGCCCGGAGGCCTCATCAAAGAAAATCCATTCACTCTGGCAGCCAGTATGGCGCCGCCAGCCGAGAGACTTGCATACTCGTAGATGTTTTCATACGGTGGGGAATCAGGGTCATAAAAATTCCTTGTTCTCACCCGCTCTATGTAAGCTGAGGTGTGAACCCTCAAAAGGTCCTCGTAGGAGGCTGGGGTGGGCTCGATGAACTCGTACCCCTTGTCTCTGAGGAAGTTGTAGGTTTCCCTCACCCTAACCGGGCTTTCGGGATGCCACGGCTCATAATACTCTAAGCAGCGTCTAGAAAACACGATTTTCATGAGAAAATAATTAGTAAGTCAGACAATATGTATTTTTAGGCAGATTTCCAGTTTCGTTTAAGTCTCCATGTAGTTGCAGATGGAAACGGTTTATAAACCCAGTTCTGTGGCTACATTCTTTAGTCCGTTTAGGGCGATTTTAAAGAACTTTTCTTTGGGAATTCCAATGTCCTCGCATAGTAGGATTCTTTTTCTGTCCGCACCCCGGGCGAAGTCTTTGTCCTTAAACTTCTTGGTGACTGTTTCCACCTTTACGTCGTTTAGCTTCTTCGATGGCATGACGAGGGCGCAGGCGACGAGGAGGCCGGAGATGGCGTCGCTGGCGATAAGGGCCTTTTCCATGCTGGTTTCCGGCACCACGGTGGTGTGTTGGAAGTTGTGCGCCTTTATGGCTCTCCGGACCTCCTCCGGAACCGTATTTTTTAGTATTTGCTCCGCCAGCGTTGCGTGTCTTTCCGGCGTCGCTTCTGTTTTCTCATAGTCAATGTCATGGACTAGCCCCGTTAGCCCCCAGAGGTCTTCGTCTTCCTTCAGATGGCTGGCCACGTTTCTCATGATAGCTTCCACAGCAAGCATGTGATAAAGGATCGTCCTTTTGGTGACGTTTCTCCTAACCAGCTCAAGAGCTTCTTCTCTCTTCAACATCCTACATCCCCCAAGCGTGTCTCAATTATTTATGCACCTAGCATATTTAGTTACACTATGTTCCTTCACTAACCCAATACGATTTTAACCTTCCCTCTTCGTCAACTACGTATTCTTTTTTGAAGATTGGAGCCTCCCTTTTGTATCGCTCCACCGCCTCTTCCAAAACAGGAAATACGTTCTTTCTGTGTGACCCCGCCACAAGAACATAAACCAAGTCCTCACCAACGCTAAAGTCTCCGAGAAGGTGATGAATCTGAACATCGATCACTCCGGTCCTGTTCCGAAGTTCCCGGCAGATTTGGTCAAGAACCTCGTTAGCCTTTTCTTCGTACGCCTCCAATTCCAATTTTTTCGCGGTTTCGCCGCTCGGAGTTTCGCCTCGAACCACGCCAACGAATATCGCCAAGGCGCCCACCTTATGAAAATCCGGTCTCCCTCTGATGCCCTTCAACAGGTCAAAAAGGGAAAGCTGACCCTTCTTATGAACACCAATGTGACTAACCATGTGAAACACCTGACACTTTTATATGTCCCTCTATTGAGAAACGAATCGTAATAAAGGTTAGCTTAAGAAACCCATCTCCAAGCCTGAAACAGAGACCTCAAGGCTAGCACAACATCTTAACATAAAGTGAGTCAGTAGGGTGAAAAAGATTAAAAGAATACCTGTCTTACCCGAATTGAAGTGTACATAATGACAAATGAAATAAAGGTCGTTATCTTCGGAATTGGTCCCATAGGGAACGAATAATCAAGGTGGTTTCAGAGAAGAACGACTGAGAAGTTCTCTCACGAAAGGAGAAGCCCATCAAACTAAACACCCATACCTAACTCGAAAAACCAGGCCAGGCCTTAAGTTTACATCGTCGGTGAATCCCACCGTAAACCTTAAGTTGACAACACCTCTCGAATTCAATTACTAGAGGTTGATTATATTGCAGCCTGTAAGAGTCGTTGTATACGGTCTCGGCCCTATCGGTCGGCTCATAGCTGATGTTGCGCTTAAGAAGAGGGGCGTTGAGGTGGTTGGAGCAATAGACATTGACCCCGAGAAAGTCGGGAAAGATTTAGGTGAGTTCACAGGGTTAGGTAAAGCGCTGGGAATTAAGATTTCGGATGATGCTGATAAGGTTCTTGAAGAAACTAAGCCTTACGTAGTACTACATGCCACTAGGACATACCTGGATCAAGTATACCCTGAAATAGTTAGATCGGTTAAGGCTAAATCCAGCTTCATATCAACATGCGAGACTCTGGCGTACCCATGGCATCGATACCCGTATCTGGCAATACTTATAGATGAGATGGCTAAGAAGTACGGTGCAAGAGTGCTGGGAACCGGTATAGGTCCCGGCTACCGTTGGGATTCCCTTATAGGAGTGTTAACAGCGGTTTGTGCCGATGTCAGAAAAATAAAGGCACTACTCTCCCTTGATGCCGCAAAACGCAGGGCCTCGTTCCAGAAGAAGATAGGGCTAAGCATGGATCCTGAAGAGTTCAAGAAAGCATTGTCCGAGGGGAAGATAACAGCGCATGTGGGCTACGCCGAATCGGTATTGCTCCTAGCATCAATGCTTGGAGTTAAGCTGGATAAGGTAGAAGAGACTCAGGAGCCATTAGTTACCGGAGAGCACTTAGAAACACAGTACTTCAAAATTGAACCCGGACAGGTAAAGGGCATCAGAGGTTACGGCTCAGGTTACCTGAATGGTGAAGAGTTCATACATTTAGAGATGATAGCAGCTGCAGGAGTTGACGAGTACCATGACATCCGTATTGAGGGTGAACCACCCATACATTGGCGCAACGAGAAGCCACTAATTCCGGGCGATATAGCTACGGCAGCAATAGTCGTAAACATGATACCCAGAGTACTTGAAGCGCCAGCAGGGCTTCTGACAATGCGGGACCTTCTCTTACCCACATCAATATTGGGAGATTTCACAGCCTGGAAAGGCTTGCTACCTCCTATCAAGTAAATAAAATCAGAGAACTCTCCCATTTAGACAGTATAGTGGAGCACGTTGTGGTCAGGTGAAGCTTGGTCAAATGTTGGGTTATACCGCCGCGTTGCGCGATGCTCGAGGATATACTTATAGCGGGAAAACCCGTAGGTTGCTCGTCAAATTGTTGGAAAAGTCTTTTCTGCAAGAATGTTAACTCAATGTGTGGTGTATGATAAATGTATCAGAAAATTTGGCTTCAAGAGATGACTTGGGAGGAAGTGAGAGACCGGTTAGAGAAGGTTGATGTCGCGATAATCCCTATAGCTAGCACTGAGCAGCATGGTCCAGCCTTGCCCTTAGGGACCGATACGTATGTTGCGATTGGACTTGCTGAAGATGTGGCTAGAAAGACTGGAGCAGTAATTAGTCCGCCGATCTGGTATGGAGATTCGTCTCATCACATGGCATTTCCGGGAACAATCACCCTAAGGCCGGAGACGATAATTGAACTGATAAAGGACGTGTGCACAAGCTTAATTCATCATGGGTTCAAAAAAGTAGTCATCATCAATGGTCACAGGGGAGCCAACTTACCTGCTTTGATCATCGCAGCCAAAGCCGTTAAAGAGAAGACGGGAGCCAGTATTGCAGTTGTTGATCCCTTTAAGATATCAGTTGACGTCGTCCCCAAAATAAGAGAGACGGAAGGTGTTCATGCCGAAGAAATAGAGGCTTCACACATGCTATACCTAAGACCTGAACTAGTTCACTTAGACAGAGCAGTGAAGGAATTGCCGAAGTTTCCCAAGTACCTGATTCTAGACCCCTATGAGAGGGGTAATAGAATTGACATAATGTTTACTGCTGAAGATGAGGCTAGGTGGACGAAGTCTGGAGCGATGGGCGATCCAAGAAAGGGAACAAAGGAGAAGGGAGAAAGGTATCATCAGGCAATGGTAGATGTAATAGTTGACTTCATTGAAACTTTGAAGGAAGAATAGCTAATCCTAAGTTCATCTTTAAAAGAAACTAATGCGTCATTTTAAGGCAGAAAAACATATATGGTAGCCACTCTAAAAAACGATTGGTAGGTGATGTAGAAAATGGCAATGTCAGCTCGGGCTAAGGCCGCAGTGGGTGTGTTACTCATAGTTGTGTTCTTGGTTGGAATAGGCATCGGCTATTATTTACCCCGTCCAGCGCCTCCTGTAGTCAAACCAGTTAAAGTAGGGGTCATATACCCACTCAGTGGTGCAATGGCAAAACCGGGCAGAGACGCTAGGACTTGCATAACGATGGCGGTGGAGGAGGCTAACTTAAAGGGCGGCATTAAATCGATGGGAGGAGCCCGAATCGACTTGGTTTGGGCAGACAATAGAGGCGACCCAGCAGTAGGGGCTGCTGAAGCGGAGAGACTCATAATCGAAGAGAAAGTATGCATGCTAGTGGGGTCGTATTCGAGTTCTTGTACGTCCACCGCTAGTGAGATCGCCGAAAAATATGGAATACCTTTCCTTAACCCAGAATCGACTTCGTATAGGTTAATTGAACGTGGCTTTGAGTGGTTCTTTAGAATAACACCCGACGACGCGTTCTTTTCAATTGCCTTCTTCGAGATCATGGATGAATTAAAGCCCAAGTATCCGGCTATACCACTAAAGAGAATAGCGATAGTGTATGAAAACACTCTTTGGGGAGCTGATTGTGGAGCTGTTCAGAAAAAGTATGCAGCAGAGCGTGGGTACGAGGTTGTGGCGGACATACCATATTCAGCTAAGGCTTTGGATTTACATCCGGAGTGCTACAAGCTTATCGCTGCTAAACCAGACGCTGTTCTAATAACCTCGTACCTAGCCGACGCAATTTTATGGACGAAAACATGGAAGGAAACGAAGTTCCACTGTAACATAATTTTATCCATGGACGTTGGGTTCGTTGATCCGGGATACTTTGCAGCTGTGGGAAAAGACGGAGACTACATTGTAAACCGTGAATTATACAGCGCTGATTTGGTGGACAAGAAACCAGCGATAGCAGATGCTGAGAAGAAATACTATGGACTTACTGGAGAACACCTGACAGGCACACCAGCGCGTGCATACACCGCAGCCTTACTTATGGTCGACGTACTTGAAAGGGCTGGGGCTACAGACCCAGAATCCATCAGAAGGGCTCTTAGAGAAACAAACTGGCCTGCAGAGAAGGTTCCTCTTACATGGGACGGAATCAAATTCGATAAAAGGGGTCAAAACATACTGGCAAAGGGAATTCTAGTTCAAACATTCAATTCAACGCTTTATACGATTTGGCCAACGCAATGGGCATCTAGGAAAATAGTATATCCAATGCCAACATGGGCTGAAAGAGCCTAAACCACCCCTTTTTTATTTTTTAAAAATGAGGGGATATGTGGTGGAAATAACGCTAATATTACAGGTCATAATAGGTGGATTACTACTCGGTAGTATTTACGCATTAATAGCTTCTGGCCTCGACGTAATTTATGGTGTTATGGAAGTAATCAATTTTGCTCATGGAGAATTTATCATGTTAAGCATGTACGTATCTTATTGGTTGTTTGTTCTGTACGGAATTGACCCATTAATAAGTTTAGCTATTGCTCCACTAATCTGCTTTATAATAGGTGCAATTTTCCAAAAACTTGTTATTGAAAGGGTTCTTGGAGCCCCAATTTTCATACAAACGTTTGCTACTTTTGGATTACTCATACTCCTACAAAACATCGCGATGTTTTTATGGAAAGAGGATTTTAGATCGACCGGGATATCCTATGGCACCATAGCCGTGGGTGATATATCGATTAGTATTCCACGCTTAATTAGTTCTATAGGCTGTCTCGTTACGGTGGGCGCACTTTATGTATTCTTCTCAAAGACAAAACTGGGTATGGCATTACGGGCTACAAGCGAAAAGAGAGATGTAGCTAAACTGATGGGGGTAAATATCAGTTATATGTATTGGCTTGCCTTTGGCATAGGTACAATGTGTGCAGGAGTCGCGGGTGTATTCATTTCTACATTTTACTACCTATACCCTACAGTTGGATCCGTATTTATCCTTATGGCATTTGTAATCTGTGTATTGGGAGGCACGGGCAACCTTCTAGGTGCGCTTGTAGGAGGTTTAATAATAGGAGAGGTCGAAGTTCTCTCAGCTTTTTTCATAGGGCCGCAGTGGAAGGAAGTCGTAGCTATGATCATTTTCGTGATCATACTGTTGTTTAAACCATCTGGCTTATTCGGAGGGAGGAAATGAGGGTGAAACTATACGAAAAAATAAGTAAATTATCTTCACCAAAGTATTATTTCCTCCTAATCTTGGCAATTACCACGATACTCTTACCTCTGGCATTAAATCCCTTTCAGGTACATGTACTGGTATTAGTATACATTTATGCTATTCTAGCTGAGTCATGGAACATCATAGGAGGATATTCTGGGCAAGGATCGTTCCTCAACGCCGCATTCTTCGGCATTGCTGCTTACGCCTCAAGTCTACTGTTTATATTGTATGGCATATCACCTTGGATTGGAATGTTTGTTGGAGCCTTCCTTTCAGTCCTTCTAGCTATCGGAGCTGGTTATCTATGTTTTAGATTTGGGTTAAAGGGACACTTCTTCTTCCTAGCCTCAATAGGAATAACGGTGGCTATACAACGTGCATTCATAAATTGGTATTGGCCTGTAAATGGAGACCTAATTGGTGGAGCATATGGAGTTTGGGTTCCCGTTATAAAAGGAGACTCATTATACCATTTTCAATTTAGGGGTAAAGCACCTTATTACTACATTGCGTTGGCTATACTGCTAGCAGAGCTGTATATCACATACAAGATTCAGAACTCTAAGCTGGGCTACTATTTTACTGCCATTCGAGATGATGAAGATGCAGCAGAAAGTCTGGGCATCGACACCTTAAAGTATAAGATAGTAGCCTTTGCCATTAGTGCTGCACTCACCGCACCCGCTGGTACTTTTTATGCTCAATATTTTCTCTTTATCGACCCATTCACAGTCCTCACTGATATGCTCAGCATTGAAATGGTGATCGTCGCCGTAATTGGAGGGATGGGTACAATTTTCGGTCCAGTTATTGGAGCCATGATTCTGCGGCCCATAATGGAATATGTTAGAGCCTTTCTGGGAGCCCGAAGTGGCCTCGACCTCATCATAACTGGTTTGATTATCATATTTATCGCTACGCTTAGACCAAGAGGATTTATTAAGTGGTTCGAGGACGGCTACAATTATATTGCTGGGCATCTACCTACAATACACGTTGGTGGAGAGAAGGAACGTGCCCATTCTGGAAGTTAGAGGGGTAAGTAAGAGGTTTGGAGGACTAGTGGCAGTCAACAACGTAGACCTGGATATTAAAGAAGGTGAAATTTTAGGTTTAATTGGTCCAAATGGCTCTGGGAAAACAACTCTATTCAATTGTATAACCGGATTCTATCGCCCAGAGTCAGGAAGCATAAGGTTTCACGGAGAGGATCTTCTCCGCCTTAAACCACATGAGATCTGCATGAAGGGTGTAGCCAGAACCTTTCAGTTAGTTAAGCCATTCTCCAGAATTACCGCTCTTGATAATGTGACCATAGGTGCACTTTGCAGAACTAACAGTCTGGAAGAGGCTAAATTAGAAGCCATGAAAATCTTGAATTTCCTCGGTTTATCTAAAAAGATGAATCTCCCTGCACGCGATTTGACAATTGCGGATCAAAAATCCCTTGAACTAGCTAGAGCTTTGGCTACAAAACCAAGGTTGTTGCTACTAGATGAGGTCGCAGCGGGTTTAAATCCAAAAGAGACAGATGAGGTTATAGCCCTATTGCGCAAAATACAAGAGTCGGGGGTAACCTTATTCGTTGTGGAACACGTTATGAAGGCAATCATGACTCTAGCAGATAGGATAATAGTGCTTCATCACGGCAGCAAAATTGCAGAAGGCGCTCCAAGTGAAATAGCCACAAATAAAGAAGTTATTGAGGCATACTTAGGTAGGGAGTACCGTGCTTGAGGTAAACAGCATAAACGTTTTCTATGCTAAAGTTCAGGCTTTATGGGATGTATCCCTTAAAGTTGACGAGGGTGAGATGGTCGCTGTTGTAGGAGCCAATGGAGCAGGCAAAACAACCCTACTCAAAACACTGTCGGGTCTCATCCGTCCTACCTCTGGAACTATACAGTTTCTCGGAAAAAGAATCGACCAGCTTCTCGCTCATAAGATTGTTGAGGATGGAATCTCCCACATTCCAGAGGGAAGAGGGATCTTCAACGGTTTAACTGTCCTCGAGAATCTTAAAATGGGTGCTTACACAGCTAAGGCTTGGAAAGAGAGAGATGAAACACTCAAATTGGTATATGAGCTTTTCCCGATTCTAAGTGAAAGAAGGAACCAAATAGCTGGCACTCTGAGTGGTGGAGAGCAACAGATGTTAGCCATAGCTCGAGGTCTCATGTCTAAGCCAAAACTGATAATGTTAGACGAGCCATCTTTAGGTTTAGCTCCCAAGATAGTGATGAAAATCTTCGAACTCATAAAAGAGATTAATGAAGGAGGGGTGACCATCCTATTGGTTGAGCAAAACGTTCAACAAGCTCTAGAACTCGCTGAAAGAGGATACGTTTTGGAAACTGGCAAAATTAGTATAGAAGGGAAGGGAAAAGAGCTTTTAAGGAATGAATTAGTGAAAAAAGCCTACTTGGGCTTATAAGTGGATATTGTATATCCTTTAGTAGAGGATTAAGCGCACTTTCCTTTTTTAGGAACAGATACTTAGTATGTTTGTATGACTGAGAATCTACATGTTTCGGTGAGCTTAATTTCATGGAACACCGTTAAAATAATCTGTGTCCTAAATCTTAGCTCCGAAATAAACTCCTATAACCCGCGAATCACTCGATATTTCGTCGGGCGCTCCCTCAGCGATCTTCTCTCCATGATGCAACACGATTACCCTTTGGGAAATCGTCATCACTTCTTGATAAGTTCACAAAGTATATCAATTAACGCTGAGTGGGTTGTAACTCCGACGTTATCAACTGATTGTTCAGCGCGTCCGCTTATCCCGTCGATGGCCCCAGCGCCCACAGCAGATTTAAGGATTGCCTCCTCGTGTTGTGGCTTATGCAGGGCTTCAGGCTTATCTGTGATGTATGCTATGCAAGCTTCAATCCCATAGCCTCCCCAGTTGGAAATTGCAGATACCACTAATACGTCGACCTTGGACTCAGCGGCGAGACCTCCCTTGCATGGGCATTGGCACTCACGACCATAGGGCACGAACTTCTCAACAGCCTTCCTAATGTTTCCCATGCCAATCTCGTTCCCTCCATCACCAATGCCTATGGTTAACACTCCATACTCATGTGCCTTCTCAAAGAGTGCCTCGATCTTAGCGTGATAAGGAGACACGTCTAACCCCCTCATGTTATGATATATCCCTTTCTTGTTCCTACCCGATTTTTCGATGGCAACCACTAGTGATGGGTTGTACTCATTTAGGAGGCTTTCCGCCTCCTCCGCCTTTTCAAACTCTATGGGAAAGCTGAGCACTGCCGCTTGTCCCACCCCCAGAGCGCTAGGTTCCTTGGTGGCGACTACCTCCATCCCTATCCCACGGAGGGTCTCAATCAAAATATTCTTAGAAAACTCCTCGATAAGGAGTAGAGGCTGGACGTCGAATGCGATGCCTAGAGCCCTGGCCAACGTCACCGCACCTAGCGGACCGTCGGTCTCCTGTATAAAATTTGGGGGAGGTCTAAAGCCAGTGATGATGAATACGAAATCCTTGGGCTTCACAACCTCTTTGATCTGCTGTGCCGCTGTTAGTGTTAGGGGTGCTTTTGTAAGCTCACGAGCAGCCTCGTAGAGCTTATAAATTATCCCTCTCGCTCCCATATCCACCGTAATTAACCTGTCAATCCCCTCACTTACATATTCAGCTCTCTTCTCCCTCAATCTGCTCACCAATCCCATAAATGATAACCCGTATTTCATTTGTCATTACACACACCTCATTCAAGGTGCTGGCGTTTTTCTTTTAAGTTTTTTCGTTCGTAAGTTCAGCTAAGGAGCCCCCTCTTCTTGCTCTGTGTTTGGTCAGAGCTTATTTTGCCATCTTAGAAGAACATATAAAGAAGCTTCATGACGAAGGAATCACGATCCTGCTTGTGGAGCAAAACGTTCGTCAAACATTAGAACTCGCCCAATGAACAGGAAAATTTAGTTGCAGGAAACTCTTAGGAGACCGCATGTAAAAAGCCTATTTGAAGTACGTTAATGAGAGATATCAATAACTTGTAAAAAGTGCCTTCGATATTTCAATGGTCTTAATCCAGCCTCTTTAAAATTGACTGTTATTTTTCATTTGGTATTTGGAATTACCACCTGTGTGCTTCTTAACTTTCAAAACAAAGTTTAAATATGTTCTGACTTATCCTTGACTTAAGCAAATACATAAAGAAGTAAGGGTATAAAGGTGAATATTAGATGGTTAGGCTGGGGTTGTTGGTTCCTTCTTCAAATACAACGATGGAGCCTGAATTTTATGAAATGCTACCCAAGGACTTTTCGGTTCATGCCGCACGTCTCGGACTGAGGGAAGCCACGGTGAAGGAACTAGCCAAAATGGAGGAGGAGATTGAGGGAGAGGCTTTGAAATTAGCGGACGCGGGTGTTAACATAATCGGATATGGATGTACAAGTGGAAGCTTGTTCAGAGGATTTGGTCACGACAAAATCATTGTGGAAAGAATTGAGAGGGCCTCTGGAAAACCAGCTGTAGCTACCGCCGGTGCTGTCATAAGTGCTCTAAAAGCATTAAACATAAAGAAAGTCGCTGTAGCGACACCTTACATTGATGAGATTAATGATTTGGAGGAGAAATTTCTACAAGCAAACGGATTTCAGGTGGTTGACTTAAAGGGCCTAGGGATTAAAGAAAACATTAAAATTGGGAAATTGAGCGATCAGGATGCCTATGAGCTGGTTATGGGGCTAAAATGTGACGAGGCGGACGGTATATTCATAAGTTGCACAAATTTTCGCACCATAAATATTGTAAGGAAGTTGGAAAAGCCTCTTAGAAAACCAGTTATTTCAAGCAACACAGCCACCCTTTGGGCCATGCTTAAAGGGTGCGGCGTCCCAGTTAAGATTCGTAGCTTTGGAAAACTTCTTGAAAGAATGCTTTATAATCCCCTTTAAATTTTCTTTTTTATAGATTTTAATAACTGTTGACACTCTTCCCAAGACTTCAATTTAATGGGTTTGCCACACACCTTCATTGTGCTCTTCACATCCTTAAGACCCGCACCAGTTATCACGCACACGATTTCCTCGTTCTTGTCAATAACCCCCTCTTCCAGCAGTTTTTTAAGGCCTGCAATGGATGCTGCGCCAGCTGGCTCTGCGAATACGCCCTCGGTTTCAGCCAAGATTTTTTGTGCGTCCAGTAGTTCCCTATCTGAAACAGCTTCAGCTATGCCTTTGGATTCTTTCAAAAGCCTTAAAGCCCGTTGTCCACTTGGGGGGTCTGGATTTGAAATAGACTGAGCAATCGTTCTAGCCTTCTTGAATGGCTCAATGAATTCTTTCCTATCCTTAAACGCCTTTACTATTGGGCAACATCCCTCAGCCTGTATACTTACCATTGATGGAAACTTTTCGATAAACCCTATTAAGGATAATTCTTTCCATCCCTTCCAATGAGCACTGATGTTGCCTCCGCTACTTGTAGGAATTATTACCCTATCAGGTGCCTTCCACCCCAGCTGTTCACAAATTTCGTAAGAAGAAGTTTTTTGTCCTTCTATCCTCATCGGGGCGTCGGCATGCACCCAATAAATTCCATACTCTTTGCTGATTTCCAGACCTACTTTATAGATTTCTGGATAGGGTCTCCCCATCGAAATTACTTCAGCACCGCAGATTAGCATCTGAGCCATCTTTTCTAACGGTGTGCCAGAAGGAATCAAAATCACACACTTTATTCCTGCTTTCGCCGCGTATGCCGCCATAGAAGCTGCCATGTTTCCCGTGGAAACGCAGCCCACAGCTCTAGCGCCGATTTCTAGTGCTTTTGATATTCCAACGCTGCTTCCTCGATCCTTAAACGACCATGTTGGGTTTCTTGTTTCGTCTTTTAGGTATAATTTTTTGATACCGAGTCTTTCTGCCAGTCTTACGCTTTTGTGAAGGAAGTTTCCTCCTTCGCTCATCGAAACTACCTTGGACAAGTCCTGTATCGGCAGAAGTTCGTTATACCGCCAAATGGTCCATTCTCGCTTCCGTATCAGCTTTTTACTAAGTTTAGTGGCAACCTCATCGTAATCATACCTAACTTCCAACGGGTAGTCGCACCTTACACAACGATAAACCATCTCGTCTACGGGGTATGTTCTCCCACACTTAGCGCATTCCATCTCTAATCTCATATTCTCACAACACTGCTTTTGGTAATTTGAGTTATGAACGACATTATTAAACTAATTTGAACGCCAAAACCAATTAACTAAAAGATTAGAAGAATATGTCATAATAAATCTTCACAGACGGGCGATAACAACTATTTAAGATAGGGTTTAAAGAATTAAACTTGAGGAGGATACAACTACACGAGACCCTTCAAACTTAAGAACCCGCCATGTCTTCGAGAAAGGGGGTTTTAAAGAAGAAGGCACCAGTGAAGGGTTCATAGTTGTGGTGAGTCTGTGAAAAATAGGGGTGCGCTACGGCACTTTTTTGCTGGATATTGTCTCTAATTCTCTGGCTCGTGTTTCTATGAACTCTGCGACTTTTTCTTCGCTGTATTTTTTGGCTTCTTGTTGTTTTTTCAAGTGTTCTTTGATTGTGTTGAGAACGCTGTCCATGTCGAATGGTTTGAGTACGTAGGCGTCTGCGCCTTTGTTTACGGCTTCGATGGCGTTTTGCAATGATGGATAGCCTGTGATGATTATTTTGACCATTTTTGGTGTAGTTTCTCTCATCGCGGTCAACAGTTTTGTTCCCTTCATGTCTGGTAGGCGGATGTCTATCAATGCGAGGTTGTAGAATTTGGCGTTGGATTTCTCGATTGCTTCTTTTCCGTTTTCGGCCATGTCAACAACGTATCCTTCGTCTTCCAGTATGGTTGCGAGGACTTTCCTTACGCTTTCGTCGTCGTCGATAACAAGGATTCTGGCGGGTTCACCCATGCTTTTTCACCTCCTTCTAATGTAGGTTTAACGGGGATAGTTACCGTGAATGTTGTTCCTTTGCCAACTGTGCTTTCCACAGAAATGCTGCCTCCATGGGCTTCTACGAAGCGTTTGCAGACGGATAATCCTAATCCCATTCCCTTAGCTTTTGTTGTAAATAACGGTGTCCAAATTTTTTCCATGATACTCTTTGGTATACCTATTCCAGTGTCGGTGAAGGCAATTTCTAAGTTGCCTATTAATTCCTTGCTGGTAATCGTAAGTATGCCGCCTTCAGGCATGGCGTCAACGGCGTTTTTGATGATGTTAACGAAGACTCTTTTCATTTTATCAAAGTCAACTTTTATTTTTGGTTTGCTCCGGGTTAAGTCTAATACTTGGATGTTCTCAGGGACTTCAACCAGAGATAATGCTTCCTTCATGATTGATTTTGGGTTGGTTTCTGCAATCTCTAATCGTATCTCTTTTGAGTATTCTAGAAGATCGGTTATGATATTGTTCGAGTGTTCTATATCCTTTTCAATAAGCTCCAGCATTTCCCTTGTTTTGTCGTCCATTTCTGAGCCTAACTTGGTTTTCAAGTAGTATGTGGCGCCGGCGATGCCTGTTAATGGGTTGCGCATGTCGTGACCAACCATTGCTGCTACTTCTCCGATGGCGGCGAGTCTCTCAGCCTTGAGAAGTTGCTCTTGCGCTTCCTTTAACTCTCTAGTTCTCTCCTGAACTAGTTTCTCCAGGTTCTTAGCGTACTCCAGGTTGCTCATCGCAGTAGCAGCGTGTGACCCCAAGATTTCAAGCAGCTCTTGATCTTTTTCGTCGAAAGCATTCAATCTTTTACTTTCTACGTTTAATACTCCAAGGACTCTATGCCCAGTCTTGATAGGAACGGCGAGCTCGGAGCGCATACCGGGCGCGCCTGCGACGTAAACTTTTTCCTTTCTCGTGTCTGGAACTAGGACGGGTCTGACGGTTGTTGCCGCCTTAACGGTTACACCTCCTTTCGTCCCGTTTAGCGGCAGCTTAAGGGACGCGTGGGATTCTGGAAATCCACGTTGATCTACGACGCAAAGCATGTCTTTGTCCGCAACCATAAAGGATGCGTATTCAAACCCTAGTGTCTTCTCCATGGCGTCCAAGGTCAGCCGATATATTTCCTCCATGCTCTCCGCCGTGTTCAAGCTTCGACTATATGTGTTTAACGCTGAAAGCCTTTCCTCAAAACGTTTCCTCTCGATGATGTCTTTGTACAATACCACATAGCCTATCAGTTTACTTTCAACGGTGATTGGGGCAACAGATATGGACACTGGAACTAGAGATTCGTCTTTCCTCTTTCTAACGGTATCGTAATAAACGTATCCTTTCAAGGCTTTTTTGTCTAACATTTTTCCTTCTTCTATCTTGTCCTTTGGCACTACTACGTCGTTGATGTGTTTTCCTTTGATTTCAGCTAGAGAATAGCCGAAAAGCTCAGTGAAACGAGGGTTAGCATCTTGAATATGAAAATCCGGATCCAGATAAACAGCTGCCTCGGGATTATCCATAAACAACCTTTCAAACGCCTCCTCTTTCTGCTTCCATTCGGTGATGCTGCGGACAATTCCGTGAGCCCCAACAATTTTTCCATTGATTATTAACGGCGCTGAAGTGACTTCAACTGGAATCGTTTTCTTGGCGGCTATTTTGAGTTCTAACTCGATTCGAATTGACTTTCCTCTGATTACATCAAGAAAGCCTTTAACTGCCTTAGGCATGCTTTTGGCTGGAATAATCTTTCTAAAGGATTTTCCAATGAAATTTTCTCGCTTGAACCCGGTTAGCTCTTCTGCTTTACGGTTAACAGCCACAAAATTTCCGTGTATATCAAGGATACAGATGGCGTCGCTAGCATTTTCAAACAAGTATTCAAAAGCATTAGTAAGAGGTATACCTTTTGAAAAAGATTCAATTACCTCTTCATCAGCATTTGCTAGCATTGAACCATCTCTTCCTCTATCTCTTTGGTTTCCTTCTTCTCCAAAAAACTCCGCTTAGCTGCAGCCACATAGTCAGTAAATGTGAAGTCTTCAGATACATGCAACTTGAAATCTCGCCCAAGTTTTTCATAAAGACGTTTCATGATCAAAATCTCGAGAAAACTAGCTCCTAGCCCAAAAATTTTTTCAATTGCATTCGCAAAATCCTCAATTCTGTAAGGAATTTCATGCCTTTTAACATGGAAACCTACTTTTAGATGGACATAGATTGCTTGCTTCGAAGACTCCCCTAAAGAAGACAACCCTTCATCAACTGCCTCCAGCAGAAGCTTATCAAAATCCTTTTTTGACATGTTAATTACCCAAGGCAAGTGGATATCCTAAATCTAGAAATCTCTCTAACAGGACTTGTATAAACAGATTATGAATTTCGATTACGAATTTTTTATTTGGCTGCCTCTGAATAAAATTCCGAATCGGATATAACACGCATATCTTTCAACTCTAAGAGCCCAACTTAGCGTCTGGATACAACTTCCAATTCATTGGATCTTTTGTGGAGCTATTTACTCTCTGTGAAGATTATGCTAAAAAGGCGCTTCTTTTGAAGTGTAGATGTCAGGGCAAGTCCGGGTAAAGCCCCAGCAATGTTGAACAGGACGAAAAAGGCAGTTAGAAAGGCGAAGAATATGGTAGCGGGACTTTTCTGAACACTGGTGAATATCTAAATGTCAACGAAGCTTCCCGTAAATCTACACTCAGAACACACGGTCAGTCAATCCTACATGGAGTAACCAGACCCAGCATAGATCTGAGTAGGCTCCACGCCATGTTTTTACAAAATTTGCAGTCAGTATCTAACTAAGGCAGCTTCCTAACACCTTCTTGATATCTTCCTTTGCTTCGTCATCTAATGGTAATGCTGGTCTTCTTGGGTAGCCAGCGGGCCATCCCAGCATATTCAACGCTTCCTTAATCGCCGAGAGCTGATTATACTTCTTCACGAGGACTTCATTTAAACGAGAAACCTGTATTTGTATCCTTTTTGCTTCCTCGTCGTTTCCCTCCTTAAACGCTTTATAGAGGTCGACGCAGGCTTTAGGAGCAACGTTTGCAACCGCAACAATGGCTCCTTTTCCGCCCAGCGTTAATGTAGGAAGGATTACGTCCGCGGTTCCTGCTAACACTGAAATTTTCTTGCCAACCAGCCGGACGATTTCGGTTATTTGGTTGATGTTTCCGCTGCTGTCCTTCACTCCGATTACATTGTCATATTCGGAGACCAACTGAGAAACTATGACGGGTTCTAAGGAGAAGCCGGTGAATTTAGGTACGTTATAAACAATTATTGGAAGGTCCACGGCTTCTATAACCGCTCGATAATGCTCGTATATCTCTTTGTTTGAAAGCTTAAAGTAGAACGGTGTGACCACCAGTGCGGCGTCGGCACCTAAATCCTTAGCGTCGTTAGTGAACAGAATAGTTTCTCGAGTGCTCATGCTTCCTGTCCCGGGAATCACGGGCACTTTTCCATCAGCCTCGTCTATGACTATCTCGACAACTTCTCTACGCTCGTCTCGCGAAAGATAGGGGGCTTCCCCGTTGCTTCCACACGGTACCAACCCAGAAATACCACTTTCTATCCAGAACTTGACGCAGGTTCTCAGTGCTCCCTCGTCGATTTCACCATCACGCGTGAACGGCGTTATGTGCGGTGTAAAAATTCCCTCTAATTTAAGCTTCAACATACGAAATCCCTTAGATTTAGTCTTCTTTACTATTTTCCTATTAATATCGTTTGTGTTAGTAATCTTTTAATAAAAATTAACAATAATTATATATAATAATAAGCATAGGAGTTTGCTTAATATGAGTTTAAGAGGTAAAAAAGTAGCTATTTTAGCTGCTCCAGAATATGAGGATCTTGAATTACATTATCCACATATTCGATTATTGGAGGAAGGAGCTGAAGTAAAAACAATTGCAATGGAGAAGCAAATTGTTATGGGGAAGCATGGCTTATCAATAACGCCTGACCTAACATTTAATGAGGCTAATCCAGACGAGTTTGATGGCGTTATTATTCCAGGTGGTTGGGCGCCTGATAAACTTAGACGATACCCTGAAGTATTAAACTTTGTAAGAAAAATGCATGAAGCAAATAAAATCATCGCAGCTATATGTCATGGACCACACGTGTTGATTTCAGCGGGAATTCTTAAGGGAAAAACTATAACATGCCTCTTTGCAATTAAAGACGATGTAATAAATGCTGGAGCAAACTATGTAGATAAATCTGTTGTAAGAGATAGAAACATTATAACATCAAGAACCCCCAAAGACTTACCTGATTTTGCTAAAGAAATTATCACTGCTTTATCTTCATAGAATGAATTACAGGTCTATACAGAAACTCTCCTATATTTACGCGCGCGTAGGGGGGTTCTTCAACAAGAAACACACGACTATTCAACAAACTTTTACCGTCCTATAACATCCTACGCAAAGTGTTAAGCAACTTGTAATATTCACGTAGTTTTTCGTGAGCTTGATACGTCGTGATCTTGGAAAACTCTATTACATCATTTGGTTTAGCTTGTCCAAGCAGAGAGAGATCAGGCGTAATTACAGTGGCGATTTTGGGATATCCGCCAGTTGTCTGAGCATCTCGCATAATCATAATGGGTTTTCTATTCCCCGGAACCTGAACTGCGCCTGGTAAGAGGGCGTCCGAAACAATATCCGCCTTTCCTTTGTGCTCTATCACGGGACCTTCGAGTCGATACCCCATACGGTCTGCTTCCAGCGTGATCTTATACTGATTGGAAAGGAAAGTTTCTATTCCCTCCTCCGTGAACATATCAGCTTGCGGTCCCAGTATAACATTTACTTTAAACTGGTCTGTGAATTTTGGCACCAGCTCTTCCGGCATTGAGTATCCAACTTTGAGAGAGGGCACATCAAATCCTTCAATTATATCTCCGGTTTTCAATTGTCTGCCATTCACTCCCCCGAATCCGCCGCGTACATATGTTGATCTGCTTCCAAGCACCCGGGGCGTGTTTATTCCCCCTCTTATTGAAAGGTACGCGCGGCACCCGCTTTCCATTTTCCCAAAAGAGACCACATCACCTTCCTGTACCTCTAATGTTTGCCACATAGGAGCACTTTGACCATTAACTTTTGGGGAAACTACTCCACCCGTTATTGAAATCTGCGTTTTTGTTAAGGCTTGTAGTTCTGGACCGATAAGGGTTATTTCGAGACATGCGTCAATGGGGTTGTTTGCAACTAAGAGGTTTGCCGCAACTAATGAAAATGTATCCATTGCGCCCGAGATTGGAACCCCATATTGGAGATAGCCATATCTTCCTAGGTCTTGAACTGTTGTGAATAACCCTGGTTTAAGCACCTGAAAAACTTTCATTTTGTTCTTATTCCTCAGAGAAAGGCGCGTAAATACCTTTTAAGACGTCTTCCTCGATGATTTTGAATTCTTTTTCCGAAATTGGTTTAAACTTGACGGTGTCTCCCGTTTTTAGAAGTGCTGGCGGTTGTTGTAACGGATTAAATAGCTTAATTGGTGTTCTACCTATTATTCGCCATCCTCCGGGGGCTTCGCAAGGATATATGCCTGTTTGTTTTCCCGCTATCCCAACGGAGCCTGCAGGCACTTTTAGTCGTGGTGTTTCAAGGCGTGGCGTTGCAATTTCATCCGGAACCTCTCCTAAATAAGGAAAGCCAGCGACAAACCCGATCATGTAAACCCTATATTCCCTTTCAGAATGTAGATTAACGACTTGTTCTTCAATTAATCCATGATGTTGAGCAACGTAGGTAAGGTCTGGACCATATTCTCCCCCATAAGCAACTGGAATAATGATTTTTCTACCTTCTACTTCTACTCTTAACCCTTCAAGCGTATTTTCAATGTCTTTGATGGTAAAAACAAGTTGTTCATAAGTCGTTTTTAATGGGTTGTAGCGGACTAGTAATGATCGATAAGTTGGAACAAGCTCTTCGACTCCATGAATTGTAGCTTTTAGAATTGCTTCGTTTAAAGCGATAACTTTGCGATTTGCTTCCAAACTTATTACGTCGCCAAATTCGATAAGTAAGGCGCTGTCGCCGAAAGGCAAATATCGCGCAGACGCGTATAGTTCAGTTTTCATAACAAACCCAGAAATTGGCTAAATAAAGCTACCCACAGGTTTAACCTCAACACCGGCTTTAGTTAACCCATTTTTCAATGCTTCCGCTAGTCTTACAGCGGTGGGTGTATCACCGTGTACACAAATTGTACGCACCTCACCTAGGTTCACAACTTCGCCATTAAAAGCTAAAACTATGCCTTCCTTAACCATTTTGATGGCTCTTTCCACAACTTTTCGCTTTTCTTGAATAATTGCATTTGGCTGTTTTCTTGAAACGAGGCTTCCATCCGTGTTGTAGGCTCTGTCAGCGAAAAATTCGTATGCAACACGTAATCCAGCGTCAACGGCAACATTAGCTAATACTGACTTCGCGGGTGCAAAAATTATCAGGTTATGGTTTAATGCTTTGACAGCTTCCACAATTCCCTTAGAGATTTTTTCATCTTTTACAGCCGTGTTGTATAGTGCACCATGAGGCTTTACATGTTGGAGATCAACACCAGCTGTTTTTACGAATCCTTGAAGTGCGCTCACTTGATAAATTGTGTAATTTTTGACTTCCTCTGACGTTAGTTGCATCTCTCTTCTCCCAAAACCTAAAAGGTCAGGATAGCCCGGATGTGCTCCGATAGCAACGTTATGTTTTTTCGCTATGCTGACGGTTTGCGCCATTGTCATTGGGTCACCGGCATGGAATCCGCATGCAATGTTTGCGGAAGTTATATACGGCATTATTTTTGCATCATTTCCAACTCTGAATGCCCCGTAGCTTTCACCTAAATCGCAGTTTATGTCAATTTGAAGTTTCAAACAATCTCCCAAATAAAAGATGGTTTAAAACTAAAAAATATATTTTTCTTATGTCTTCTAAGGCAGCGGATGGAACCGGCAAATCTTTCATTGTAAGCAAACCCGGTGGCGCCTTGATCACTTTAGGGAATGAGTTAACAACCATGGCTATTGTGCCCATATCGTCTAATGTTTTCGCCGCCTCGTACAATGTGTGTTCTAGTAAAAGTTTTTAGACGAGTGGGATAGTAACTTAGCATTGTGTGGAGAAATGAATGGAGGTTTTAGTGTGACAAACAAAGTGAGAGTAATTCTGTTTGGTATTGGTGCCATAGGAAGCCGCATAGCTAAGTTTGCTTCAGAAAAGAAGGGATTAGAAGTAGTGGGCGCGGTAGACATCGCGAAGGATAAGGTTGGGAAAGACTTAGGTGAGGTTCTTGAGGTGGGCAAGCCGTTAGGAGTTACAGTAACCGATGACCCAGACGCTCTGTTTTCCAGGGTTAAAGCCGACATCGTCATTCACGCAACCACCTCCTACTTGAAGGATGTATATCCGCAGATAGCTAAGTGCGTGAAAGCCGGAATCAACGTGGTGTCCACCTGTGAGGAGCTGTCGTATCCCTACTACAAACATCCAGAACTCGCTAACGAAATCGATGAACTAGCCAAAAAGCAGGGGGTTACGGTCTTAGGCGCGGGCATAAACCCGGGCTACCTCATGGATACGTTGCCCATCACCCTCACCGGACCCTGCCAAGACGTTAAGACAATTAAAGTAACGAGAATGATGGACTCCTCGAAACGCAGAATTCCCTACCAAAAGAAAATCGGAACCGGACTCACGCCAGAAGAGTTCAAGAAAATGATTGAAGAGAAGAAAATCACCGGGCATGTGGGGCTTATCGAGTCCATAGCCATGATAGCCGATGCGTTGGGATGGGAACTAGAAGAAATACAGGAACTTCCACCAGAGCCAGTAATCGCTGAGGAGGAGATCGTCACTTCCTACACAACAGTGAAAACCGGTCAGGTAGCCGGTCTAAAGAGCGTAGCCCACGGTATAAAAGAGGAAAAGAAGGTTATAACGCTGGAATTTGTATCGCACGCAGCCGTAAAAGAAGAGTATGATGCTGTCTCTATCGAAGGGGTGCCCAACATTTATCAGAAAATAGCAGGTGGCGTTCACGGGGACATCGGAACCGTAGCTACGATTATCAACTCGATTCCCAAGGTGATAAACGCTGATCCGGGTCTAGTGACCATGAAGGACCTTCCTCTACCATCCGTAACGCCTGAGGACATGAGAACCTACATAAAATGGAGAATAGCCTAGAAACGCCGATCTTTCGCCTTATTCAGCGTTACTAGGTTATTTATGACAGGGGTTATTTCCCCACCAACGCGTGAAGCATGTTCGTCAGCGACAAGTGAAGCGGAGCTGGGGCACTGTCCACTGAGGGTTCAGCACATCCAGTGACGCCATCGACGGCTCCTACGCCCACCGCAGACGTAAGCATCGACTCCTCAAGTTGAAGTGTGTGAAGAACTTCAGGCTTACCGGTAAAGTATGCTATAGAGGCTTCGATTTCGTAGCCTCCTGGTTGGAGATGGCGGACACCAAATCCTCCGTAAGCGAAGGTGAGTGTTTACAGCGTAGAGTAGACCTTTACATTTGTAAACTTTTATATCGGGGACTACTCCCTACTTTAGGGAGGGAAGCAGGACCTTGGGGAGCGAAGCGACCTCGGTTCCAGCGGGGTTTCTGGAAACCCTACTCGACGTGGAGAAGCTGAAGTATTGTTATGAGTGTGGCATTTGCACTGCAAGTTGTCCTGTTGTAGAGTTAGTTCCTCAATATTATAACCCAAGGAGCCTTCTTCAAAGGGTCTTCCTCAACGTAAGTAGAACCCTAACAGAAGATGAGCTCTGGTTATGCGCGTGGTGTTATCGATGTTATAGAAGGTGTCCCCAAGGCTTGAAGGTGCCAGAAATTTTTTTGTTGATCCGTAGTCTTGCGGTAGAACGAGGCTATCTACAAGGATTCAAGGATGCCCTAGAAATAATCAGGAGAGAAGTCCCTCTTCCAGCGGTTTGTTGCTGGGTTTGTTTTCATCCTGAGCGGGCTAAGGTTGACAAAGAGCTGGTCGACCGTGCTCTCCAACGCGTGGTCATGAGCCATGAACGTGAGGAAAAGAAAAAGGCTTCGCCCATGCACAAGGCTGGTGGAGAAAAAATAGCCGTAATCGGCTCTGGTCCAGCAGGGCTTACGGCTGCTTACGAACTGGCTAAGAAAGGATATTCAGTCACGGTTTTTGAGTCGCTGCCCAAGCCGGGTGGAATGCTGAGAAAGTGCATACCGGAGTATCGTTTACCTAAGGACGCGCTGGACGCGGATATTGAGTACATACAGAGATTGGGAGTGGAAATTAGAACTAACGTAACGTTTGGGAAGGACATGACTCTCCAGAAACTTTTGCAAGAAGGGTACAAGGCGATATTTGTCGCCACCGGAGCCCACAAAAGCAGAAGGCTCGGTGTTGAAGGCGAGGAGTTCAAGGGGGTTATTCACGCTCTCGACTTCTTAAAGGAGGTAAACCTAGGAAAGAAGGTTGAACTCGGAGATAGGGTTGCAGTGATCGGGGGCGGTAACGTTGCCATGGACGCCGCCAGAACCGCCCTCCGACTGGGAGCCAAAGAGGTCAACGTCTTTTACCGAAGGTCAAGGGAGGAGATGCCAGCAAACCCTTGGGAAGTGAAAGAGGCGGAAAGCGACGGTGTGAAAATTCAGTTTTTGGTGGCACCGAAGAGAATTCTGGGCAAAGATGGACAGGCTACGGGCATGGAGTGTATACGGATGAGGTTGGGGGAACCCGACGAAAGTGGTAGAAGAGTCCCTATCCCAATCGAAGGCTCGGAGTTTATCGTGGAAGCAGATACGATAATACTGGCTGTTGGTGAGGTGCCTGACGTAGCTTTTCTCCCCAAAGAGCTTGAAGTCACGGAGGCGGAAACCATCGCGGTTGACCCAGTTACGTTAGAAACTAGTCTCCCCGGCGTATTTGCTGGCGGGGATGTGGCAACAGGACCCGCAACAGTGATCGAAGCCATAGTGGCGGGTAGAAGGGCAGCCGTTTCCATCGATCGCTATCTAAGAGGTGAAGACGTCGGGACGGGTGAAAAGTCTGTGGAGGGAGGTGGTTGAAATTGAGCCAGCCCTCAGTACAAAAACTCTGTAAGCATGATGACGAGGAGGTTAGAATAGGCGTATACGTGTGTCATTGTGGATTAAACATCGCGGGCTCTGTCGACTGTGAGGAGGTTGCAAAGTTTGCTTCCACTCTTCCTCACGTCGTGGTTTCAAAGGATAATCGATATACCTGTTCAGATCAGGGACAAGAATTAATCAAGAACGATATTCGGGAACATAAGCTAAATCGTGTGGTTGTGGCTTCATGCTCGCCTCGTCTCCATGAGCCCACCTTCAGAAAGGCCTGCGAAGAGGCGGGACTAAACAAATACTTGTTTGAGATGGCCAACATCCGGGAACAATGCAGCTGGGTACATCTCTACGAAAGGGAAAAGGCCACGGAAAAGGCTAAGGATTTAGTCAAGATGGCGGTGGCAAAAGCGGCTCTGCTCACGCCTGAAGAGGAAAGCGAGGTCCCCATCATCAAAAAAGCTTTAGTTATCGGTGGAGGAGTTGCGGGCATTCAAGCGGCGCTGGATTTAGGCGACACCGGCTACCAAGTGTATTTGGTGGAGAAGGAGCCCAGCATAGGGGGGAGGATGGCGCAGATTGACAAGACTTTTCCAACCATGGACTGCTCGATATGTATCCTCGCACCCAAAATGTCGGATGTAGGTAGACATCCAAACGTTGAGTTGTTGACCAACAGCGAAGTCCTAGAGGTTAAGGGGTACATCGGGAACTTTAGAGTGAAGGTGCTGAAGAAGCCGAGATACGTTACGGAGGAATGCACGAGTTGCGGAGACTGCGCAAAGGCCTGCCCCGTAACCGCGCCAAACGAGTTTGACATCGGCTTAGCCACGAGACGTGCCATCTATACCCCGTTCGCCCAAGCCGTTCCGTCCACGTACATCATCGACCGAAACCTCTGCCTCAACAAAGAAAACATCATTCTATGCGACAAGTGTATAAAAGCCTGCGAGAGACGAGCCATCAACTTCGACATGAAACCTGAGACCGTCGAGTTGGAGGTCGGCACCATCATCGTCGCCACTGGCGCTGACGTGTATGACCCAACTTCGCTGACAAACTACGGCTACGGCAAGTTTCCCAACGTGATAACCTCGCTAGAATTCGAGCGACTAATCAACGCCGGCGGTCCCTCGGGAGGCCACCTAATTCGGCCGAGTGACCTGCAGGTTCCTGAGTCGGTTGCGTTCATTCAGTGTGTGGGCTCCCGCTCGGATAAGGGTCACTTGTATTGTAGCAACGTTTGTTGCATGAATACCATCAAGGACAGCTTGCTGATTAAGGAGCACTGGCCCACCACCAAAATCTACGTGTTCTACGTGGACGTTAGGGCTTATGGAAAAGGCTTCGAGGGCTTGTATAAGAGGGCAAAGAGGGAGGGCATCATCTTCATTCGTGGTTTGCCCGCGGAAATCATCGAGGATAGAAAAATACCTAACCTATGGCTGTTTGGAGAAAACACGCTGCAAAAGGAGTTGTACAAGGTTAACGTTGGAATGGTGATCTTGTCTATAGGCATCGAACCTAGAAGAGACAGCGAGGTAATCCAACGTCTCCTCACCCTGTCCAGAAACCCCGACGGGTTTTTCATGGAAGCCCACCCGAAACTGCGACCCGTGGACACCCCAACCGGGGGAGTGTTTCTCGCAGGCTGCGCCGAATCCCCCAAAGACATTAAGGACAGCGTGACGCAAGCGAGTGCCGCGGCAGCCCGCGCAGGCATTTTAATGGCGAAGGGTAGGGTAACAGTCGAAGCCATCACCCCAAGGTTGATCGTTGAAAACTGTACAGCTTGTGGGCTCTGCGCCAGAGTTTGTCCCTACAATGCGATTAGTGTAGACAAAGAGATGAAACGGACTGAAGTCATTGAAGCGGCGTGTGCTGGGTGCGGAACTTGTGGCGCAGAATGCCCCTTTGGCGCGTTAACTATGCGCCACTTCACCGATGAACAAATTTATGCACAAGTTGACGCTGCAACCGAGCAAGATGCCGATAAGAAAATCGTAGCGTTTTGTTGCAACTGGTGCGCGTATGCTGGCGCGGACTTTGCAGGAGTCAGCCGAATGCAGTACCCTACGAACGTGCGTATCATTCGAACGATGTGCTCGGGTAGGGTAGCGCCCAAATTTGTGGAGCGGGCTTTTGCCAGAGGAGCGGCTATGGTGCTGGTGGCGGGATGCCATCTGGGCGACTGCCACTACATCAACGCCAACTACCAAACTCAGAGGAGAGTGGAAAAACTATGGAAGAAGATGGAGCGGCTGGGGTTAAGCAAGGATCGGTTGCAGCTGTTGTGGGCAACCGCCGCTGAAGGTGAGAAGTTCACGTCTAAAATCAAGGAAATGCAAGCTATCGTGAACAGTGTGGACGAGAAAGAGATAGAAAAAACGAGGAGGCTGCTAGGAAAGGGCTAGGTGAATTCTCATGCCGTTAAGAATTTGGCGAAAACCGTTAGATGCGGACAAAGTTAAGCTTCCGAGAGCTGAAATACACATAATAAAGGATCGATGTAAGGGATGCGGTTTCTGCATAGAGTTCTGCCCCCGAGACGTACTGGAGGCTTCAGAAGAATTCAACGAAAGGGGCGCTCATCCACCCAAAGTGACGGATGAAAGCAAATGCGCCCTCTGTAGCTTCTGTCAAGCCGTCTGCCCAGACTTCGCGATTTTTACCGTGGAAAAGGATTGTACAGGAGGGTGTTAGGGGTGGCGGAGAAAAGTAGGGCTGTTCTCAGCGGCGTCCACTTCATGAACGGGGACATCGCTTGCGCCGAAGGTGCTATCGCTGCAGGGTGTCAATTTTTCGCTGGATATCCTATTACCCCAGCCACAGAAGTTGCCGAACGAATGGCGGAACGCATGCCAGAGGTTGGTGGAGTGTACATACAAATGGAGGATGAACTGGCCTCTATGGCAGCAGTTATCGGAGCCTCCTACGCTGGCGTCAAAGCCATGACCGCCACCTCTGGTCCAGGCTTCAGTTTGATGCAGGAAAACATCGGGTTGGCTGCCATGACCGAAACGCCATGCGTTATAGTGAACATCATGAGAGGAGGTCCCAGCACCGGTCAGCCAACGATGGCGGGTCAACAAGACGTGATGCAAGCAAAGTGGGGCTCCCACGGCGACTATGAGATCATAGCCCTTGCCCCCTCTTCGGTTCAAGAAATGTTTGACCTAACTATCGAGGCCTTCAATTTATCCGAAACGTACCGTGTGCCGGTGATTGTGCTCGCTGATGAAGTTGTGGGACACATGTCAGAACGAATCGTTATCCCCACACCAGACAAAATTGGGGTCATTGACCGAAAAAAGCCCCGAGTCTCTCCGAAGGAGTACCTTCCGTTTAAACCCGACGAGGATCTAGTCCCGCCAATGGCTTGCTTCGGAGAAGGATACCGCTTCTACGCAACGGGGCTCACACACGATGAAATGGGGCTCCCAAGAACCTCAAGCCCCAAAGCCCAGCAAAGAATTGTTCAACGGATCTGCGATAAAATACGAAAGAATGCGGACAACATTATAATGACTAAGGAAACTATGTTGGAGGATGCGGAAATAGCGGTTGTTGCTTACGGAATTACGGCGCGGTCTGCGTTAAGTGCGGTGAGAAAAGCAAGAGAGATGGGGGTCAAAGCTGGTCTTTTTAGATTAGTCACCTTGTGGCCGTTTCCCGATAGGCTGATTGGGAAGATGGCTGAGCAAGCTCATTCGATTGTGGTTCCTGAAATGAACTGCGGGCAAATTGTTCGTGAAGTGGAGAGGGCGGCGAAAAAGACGCCCGTGACTTTTCTCCCCAAGCTGGGCGGAGAACCGCATAGACCAGTAGAAATTTTGGAGGCTATAAGGAGGACATATTAATGAGCGAGGAACTGTCACATCCTCTTGAAGACTACTTAAGAAGACGGATGATTCCGCACATTTGGTGCGAGGGCTGTGGAAACGGAACCATACTAAACTGTTTTATAATGGCTCTCAACGAGTTAAAACTGGACCCGAACAAGGTAGTTGTTGTCTCAGGAATAGGGTGCATAGGCCGAATATCCGGGTACACGAACACCGACTCGTACCACACCACCCACGGCAGAGCCATCGCCTTCGCTACTGGGGTGAAGCTAGCTAAGCCAGAACTAAAAGTGGTGGTGATCAGCGGAGACGGAGACCTCTTCGCCATTGGAGGCAACCACTTCATCCATGCCGCTCGTAGAAACTTGGATATACCGGTGATCTGCGCCAACAACTTCAACTATGGGATGACAGGCGGGCAGTACGGACCCACAACTCCGCTCAACGCTTGGACCACCACAACTCCCTATGGAAACGTTGAGCACCCCTTCAATCTAGTTCATTTGGCGGCTGCTTCAGGAGCCGTATACGTGGCTAGATGGACAACCCTCCATGTCCGAAGGCTGACGGAATCCATTAAAAAGGCGTTGCAAAAGGAGGGATTTTCCTTTATCGAGGTGATCACGCCTTGTCCTGAAATCTATGGACGATACAACAAGATGAGAACCGGCATGGACATGATGAACTGGTTTAAGCAAGCTTCGGAAATTCAGCACTATTCTGACCCAGCAAAAGCTGAAATAACCCCTGAGAAAATCATTATTGGGGAGTTTGTAGATATGGAAAAGCCTAGTTATGGGCGCCTACTTAGTGAAATGATAGCTCAAGTCCAAAGGAAAAAGGGGGAAGGAAATAGATGAGGCTGGAAATTCGAGTGGCGGGTTTTGGCGGGCAAGGCATCATACGAGCAGGACTGATGTTGGCGATGGCCGCCTGCGTTTACGGTGACAGAAACGCGGTTCAAACGCAGTCGTACGGTCCCGAGTCGAGGGGTGGAGCCTGCAAGTCTGAGGTGGTGATTTCCGACGAAGAGATCGACTTTCCCAAAGTTATTAGACCAGATATTTTGATTACGATGTCACAAGAGGCCTACAACACTTATGTAGACTCCGTAAAGAAGGGAGGGACCCTCCTTTTGGATCCTGACTTGATACCAAAGCAGAAAAGCACTCCGGGCGTTCGAGTTTTCAAGGTGCCCGCGACGAAAATCGCTGAGGAGCTCGGAAAAACCATCGTTGCGAACGTGGTTATGCTCGGCGCCTTCGCCTCTATCACCAATTTAGTGAACGCTGAAGCCGTCAAACAATCCATTCTCGGCAGCATTCCTAAAGGAACCGAAAAACTGAACCTAGAAGCTTTTGAAAAGGGCTATGATCTCGGAAAAAGGCTTTTAGAAGAGGAAGCTAGCAAAAGCTAGTGCTTATATCTTTAGACAAATATTCGCAAGCAAAACATAGTTTTAAAATAGAGTCTTTTCGTAAGCAGGGTAAAGTAGTCGTTAAAAACGTGCGATTCAGCCTTGTGTGAAAAAAGTTATCAATTTTGTTTTCAATAAAAGGTGACATGGAAAAAGAACAAAATTTTCAGAGGATTGAGGATTACTTCAAAGAGGAATTGTCGAAAATAGGCTACGACGGGGTTATCGGGGTAGCCAAATTTAAAAGAGTCTACAATGATCTGATGCCGATTCAAAGAAGCAAATTGGAGGACGTATGCGGCAATCAATTCCACAATGCCATGAAAAATGGAGCGATAATCTGCATCGGGATAGCGTATCCTGAACGTGCCATAGACTGCATCGACACTAGGTCGGGCGATACGATCAACAAAGACGCATGGAACATCTACGCAAGGGAGTATCAAAAGCTCAACAAACTTTTGAACATCATTTCCAAGCGCATGGCGAATGAGTTTGGAGGCATTCCAATACCCGCAACCCTAGAAGGAGTCGCCAATAAGGTAGCCCAAGTTGAGGAATACTACGGGATGACGGTTTCTCACAGGGTTATCGCCGAAAACGCCGGGCTAGGGTGGAGAGGTAAAAACGAGCTGATCGTGAACAAGAACTACTGCTGTGCCTTAAGATTCGCTTCTGTGGTAATGAATATCCCGCTTATCCATGGAAGAAAAGACCGAACTTCGTGTGGAGCATGCACGGCGTGCCTCGAGGTGTGTCCTTTCCTAAAAAACAAAGAGAGACTTAAAAATTATAGGGAAAACTGTAGGAGGTACATCATCGCACTGGGCTTAGAGGATGAAGTCTGCGGAAAATGCATCAAGGCCTGTTATCGCCACAGCATTTTTAAAGACAAGTTCAAACTAAGATAGACCTTACGAGGAAGGATATATGATTGTAGGCATTATTGCGGATACGCATGACCATTTGCCCTTGCTGGATAAAGCCGTGATGCGGTTAAATGAAGAGAAGGTTGAGCTGGTACTGCACGCGGGAGACTACATCGCCCCCTTCGTTGTGCCACACTTTAAGCCTTTAAAAGCCGATTTGATCGGCGTATTCGGCAACAATGACGGCGACCGGGAGTTGCTCAGGAAACGATTTACGGAATTGGGCGCGAAAATTCGTGGAAGGTTCGCAGAGGTCATCGTTGAGGGGTTAAGGATCGCAGTGCTGCATGGCGATGAAGAGGAGCTTCTTCGGTCCCTCATCAACGCGGAGAGTCATGACATAATTGTGCACGGCCACACACACGAGGCAAAAACCTACAGAAAGGGAGAGACACTTGTTATAAATCCTGGAGAAGTATGCGGCTACCTCACAGAAAAACCGACTATAGCCATATTAAACACTCAAACATTAGACGTGAAGACGGTCTTGTTAGAGTAAATTAACATAAACGATGATCGTGGTTTCAAGCGAACTTAACCAGTATCCAGCCTACTTTGTTTTATTTTCTCCACGGTTTTCTTTACTCCATCCCATCCTTCGGCTGCCTTCGAATAAACTATCTCAAAAGCCTCCTTCGAAGTAACTCGGCCTAGCTCCTCGCCAGTACCCGCCTTCACCAGATATCTCGCCGCCCTCAACACCTCACCATTCAACTGAGAGTCTGTAACATCAGCTAGGTGGCAAACTAGGGCTTCTACGGTTTTGGGTCCGATGGGACCCGCCCTCCATCCATGGTGTGCACAAACGATGTGAATTAAGCTGAGGGGGAAACCTCTTCGAACCATTTCTGAAACGACGAGCGTCAAGTGGTCCATTCGATCGGCTAAGGGCGTCACAGCGTATGTTCCGTCTTCCCTTATGTCGTAGGTTAAGAGCTTAAAAATGTCGTGTAAAAGGACCCCGGAGAGCACGAGGTCTCGGTCTACCTTCCCATGATACACCCTCTTGACCACGTCACATAGGGTTAAAGCAATTTCACTTGTGGATACAACATGCTCAATGAAGCCTCCAGAATAGCTGTGGTGACGCGATAAGCCAGCTGGAGCGGTGTTCAACGGCAACCCCGCGTATACCTTTCCCTCGATCTCAATGGTCGGGTTCTCGAGAAGCTGAGCTACCTTCTCTCGAAGCGACTCATCCTTTATCTTGTCCACAATCCTTTTCAGCCGAGGGTCCAAAATCGCTCCTCCATCAACCCTATAACATCCTTCTGTCCCGTTGTATTAAAACTTATGAAAGAACCTATGCGATCTATAAGAGGAGAGGATCAGACTCCGTACACTAGCACGCCTACTATAGAGAACACTGCGACGATCATCCACATCGTGTACACTAGCGTCCTTTCCTTCATGGGATGCATCCGCAAAAGAAGGCATCGAAGGCTCCATATTGTGGGAGCGGGAATCGTGCCGTCTGGATTCATGGACGCCTCCCTTGGTGGCGCTTTACCCCTCAACTTTCCGACAAAGAATAGAATCGCGTTGATGGTGTGGGGGATGAACATGACGAAGACGGCGCGTTCAAGATTTGCCAGCATGGCGGAGCAAGCAATCACAGACCCCATTCCGAAAGTTCCCACGTCGCCGGGAAAAACTCGAGATGGATACTTATTGTATAGCAAGAAGGCAATGACTGCTCCAAGGAGCGGAATTAAAAGAATAGCCCCAGTAAGCTGTTTACCTCCTTTAAGCAAGCACAAAAAGGACAGAGTTAACGCTATAATGGCAGTGGAACCCGCCTCCAACCCGTTGAGACCAGCGAACATGTTCACTGCGTTAGCGCAAGCAGTGACGATGAAGGGAAGGATTAAAAAGTAAAAGAAGATGCCGATGTCCACGGGTTCTCGAAAACCGGGTATCCACATCGTTGTTCGACCGAGGCGCATCACCGCCAAGGGGACCCCGCCAATCAAGGGAGTTAGAATCTTTATCCTCCACCTTGTTTCGTAAACATCATCAACGAACCCGATAAACGATGAAAACAGCACGGTGGCTGCTGTGCCAATGATCTCTTTCTCTATGGTTTCGCTGATAAAGGGGATAAAAGTGAATAACCCAATCAAGTACGCTAGCATAAGGATGATGCCGCCGGACTCAGCGACTGCTGGGGTGTTTGGCTTATGAATATCGAAGCCAGTGATGCCCACTTCATGCGCCCTCTTAATGTAGCTGGGCAACAGAAGAAGACATATGAAAAAAGCCACAAGAAAGCTCAGCAAGAAGAAAAGATCGAGCACAGGCTTCCCTCGTATACCATGTTACGATCATTCATTAAGGACTTTATCATCATCGTTATTTCACTTAAGCCTTTCTCACAAGAAATCAAAATTTAGCGAACGTGATTTGTGTTGGAAACATGCCGTTCCGTAGGAAACGTAAAGTTTGTTCGCAGTAAAAGAGACTGCAATGATCGATAACGGGGCAAAACCGATTCCTGTTTATGTTCGTAACCGATTAGCTCCATGGATAATTGCAGTAATATTTCATGCCTTAGAATATTTTCCCTTTAGGAACACTCCTTTTTAGGTTTTTGTCTTTAAGAATATTCTAGACAACTCTTATAGAACAAACATAGCGAGGATTTAGATTGATCAAGGGAGGCTGGAGAGATCCACGTAAACGCAGGGACCGCCTATACATAATCTCGGAGATACTATGCATAGCGAAGGACGGGGCCCTAAAAACCCAGATTATGTACAAGGCAAATCTAAGCTTTGCACAATTGAATGAGTATTTGTCGTTTCTTCTTGAAATGAAGCTCCTCGAGTCCATCGTAGTGAATGAAAAAACAATTTATAAAACAACTCCAAAAGGTCTGGAATACCTTCAAAGCTACAAGGAAATCAACGATTTGTTGAAGGAGGGAGGGGAAAAAGGCAACCCTATACCCAGCTTGAGAACGCCCAATGCTTTCACCCGCTGTCTTCGAAATTTTCCCTAGAAAACGAGGCATTATAGAAAAAGACGATGCGAGTATGTTGGTCTGAACAACAGAGGGTGACACGTCGAAGGGGTAGAAGGCTTCTAGGGCTCGATGGTTCTTTTATGAAATGATTTTGGCGGTGACTCCGTCCATCTTTACCGTTTTCTTCTCGCCTGACTTGGTGTTCTCGAAGACAATCTCATAAACTGGAGTATAAATTATCGCCCGCTCAGAAACTTCAAACAATTCTTTCACGACTTCTCCGATGTCGGAGGGTCTTTTCACAACCTTCGACCGAAGGAGCTCAACCTCTTTGTCGAGTGCCACCTCGAACTTTCTAACCTTTTCGCCTAAATCAGCGAATATTTGGTCTGGATGTTCTTCAGAGGGGGCGGAGGGCACTAGTTCCGGTGCTACCTCTTGTCCTGCTTTGTCCAGAATGAAGTACGCCTTGTTCTCGTAGAACAAGCGTTCTCTTCCCTCCAGTTCGACCACCTTGTAGGCTCGCTTCTGGGGCTCTTTCGGAGCTTCGGGCTTAAACGTTTTTTCGAAAACGATTACTTCCTGCACGTTCTCGTCCACTTCCAGCGTGTATACTCGTCTTCGATAGTAGTCGACGGCGTACTTTCCGTCGACAACCAAGTATGGCTCGTAGTACTTGTCGATGGAAACGCATCGTATTTCTTCAGGTTTAGGCTTCAAGAAGCCGAATTTCACAAACACTTTCTCCTTTAACTTCTCTCCGGCAAGTTTTACTGCGGTGGGGTCCACGAGGGTTTTGTAAACGATAACTTTTCTTTCAATTATTTTTTCTGACATCGGGGCTATCTGGGTCAATCGGTTGCACCATGTAAGAAGAGGGATTGTCCCAATAATTAACATTATGAATTTATCCTCAGTTTTTCTACGTCGTAGTGGCTGACGCCGACCATCATCAAGACGAAGAACAGGTCTGATCCTGTAGGTATTTCTTCGCTCTTTCCCTCACGGAGGGAAACTCGTCGAGCAACGTCTTCACGATCCGCCAACGAACTTCGTCGTACGTCATGTGCCCATCTCCACCTTGGTTTATTTGCGTCGGAATATTAAAATAGTATGTCGGAAATCGAAATATATCATATATAAGACTTCACTTTGCCAACATTATTTAGTCACGTGCCTCTTATCCTTGCATAAGAGTCTTAAGTTATTCGATTTCATTAGCCAAAGCAGAATAAAGATAACCCAAAACACGCCCCTTCCGGCATGGTGAACAAATTTCTCCTTAGCGCACCAACAAGAATAATTATTCACAAAGCCAAACACGCGCGACCGCCAAGAATTAGTCGTATTTCTCCTTCAACAACTCCCTCCTAAGAGCCCTCATTCTATCCGCCGCATACCTCAAAAAACGCAACTCCTCCAACTCATCCCGAAGCCTCCTAATCTCCTCCGTCATCCTCCTCAAAACCTCCTCTTCACCCAACACAAAACCCCCATCACCTCAGCAGAAAACGGTAAACCAGCTTCAGCACGAAAACAGAAACAAAAGGAAACAACACCAAAACGGACGGACCCTCCTCCTCACCACCCATTACCATTGATCGTGGCCGAGACAAAGCATACACATAGTACGGAATCCCGCACTGACACAACGATAACGAATGAAATCCTCTTCCCCTACCCCTTGAAGCGCCCCACCACTAACCACGCACTCAAACAGAATGCTCACCCACAGTATAATTCGTCGTAAGACTCAATATACAATATTCTCTATAAAAAGTTTGTTAATTCACCCTCAATGAGTCGCTTTCGTGCTGACATTGAAATAGACAGGAAACCAAAGTACGCAAAGAGAGCTGGCGAAGCTGGAACGCCCTAGAATGCCGAGTTGGCTAGAGTTTTAACTAGCTTAGCCTAGCCTATTGCTAAGACGCCCTCAAATATTTTCTCTTCAGCAACCTTCAGCTCTTTGGACAACCAGATCTTTAACACTTTAGCGTCTCTCGGAAACTCTCCGCTGTACGTGAGCACGCGGCCCTCCTTCAAAGCGTCGGCTTGAAAGGCCTTCTCCGCTTCCTTGAACAGGAAGGAAACGGTCTCTGCGCCTGCCGCTAGAGCCTTGAAGTCTTCCCACTGCTTGCATCTAACAATTATGGGTGGTCCACGGAGTTGGGCTGGTGGCTCGCGTGGGGTGGAGATGAATTTGATGAGGTGGGTGATTTCAGTTTGGATTGTGGAAAGGCGTTCCTCCACCTTTTCGATTTTGGTAGAGAGTTCTCCGGTTTCGCCGAATTGTTCGGTTACTTTGCCCAGTTCGGCGATCAAGCGGTCTAGGTCTTTTTCATGCTCCTTGAGGACGTTTATGATGAAGTCGAGGGCTTCGAGGGCTTCATCCTTGGTGGGCGTTTTGGACATTTTCTTCCCCTGGTTGCTGATTAATACTGGAGGGTTTATGTAAATAAAGGTAGCGAATCGAGAAACAATATCCATGTGAAGACACGTGTATACTAATTAGGAATTTGAATTTGCGAATAGTTGTGGTGTTTGTTTTTGAATAAATTTTGTCTTGGTGGTGTGTTGAATGGAAACCCGAGGGGCATTCATGAACTTCGATAAATATGCACTACAAAGTTGCCTCGTTCCTAATTCACCAGCCAGGTTAGATGTAGATAAGAAAATGTTGTTGGACATTTTTGATGAAGTTAAAGCTGAAGCATTTCCAAGCCTCTTAAATCACTCACAAACAAATTTCCGGCGAGAGTAAAGATTGATGAAGCATTTTTAAAGTGCTTGGTTTTGGTGATGTTGAGATTAAACGCCTTCTTGACTATCTCTATCCTGCCTTAGCCAACGAAATTCAACAACCCACAAATACTCATGCAAGGAAGCCTAAGTGTGGATATTCAGAATCCATATTCTCAATTCATAAATTAGTTAAAAGCAAACCCCCAACAATTGTTCAAGTTAAGATGGAGGATATAGATTGGAAAAAAATTTGTCTCTTGAGAGACGAAAACAACTCGAAAGAAAAATAAGGGAAGCCTTCAAGGAGGAAGCAAAAACCCTATCAGAAGAGCTGCAACAAATCTTGGCTGACGACTTGGTCACTGCCTTCCAAAACCGAGTAGCCGCGCTCCTGCGAATCCAGTCTAAACAAAGCCCATAAACAAGACTGAGACTAGAGAACGCCAGAAAGGGATAGTTTAAATCCATAAACGATTTATATTAATTCCACGAAAATATAAAGGAAGGGTGCTCGTCATGCGAAGATCCAAGCTTGAGATGTACATCGACATTCTTAAGGTTTTGGCTCGTCACGGACCCCTAAAACTAACCCACATCATGTACAAGGCCAACGTCAACTGCAGCGTCCTCAAGGAGTACCTAGACTTCCTAATCAAGCAAAACTTGGTCGAAGAAAGAACGGTGGGCAAAAAGAGAATTGTCTACGCCATCACCGACAGGGGCATCACCGTACTTAAATACTTTAGAGAACTGAAAGCCGTACTACCAATCATAGAAGAAGCACGTTCTCGCGTCCCCGCGTCGCTTTATTAACGACAAACATCCACACACAGTCCTTCAGATTTTCTGCCTTTCACCTTTCTTATGAAACTGACTCATCTTTTTACGGGAAACTGCCGTAGATTGGAGAGCAATGCCTTTTCAAGAATATGAATAACTGTATCGTAAGACTTAATAGATAGCACACTCTACATTGGTGTAGACACGTCATACACATCCACGGAGACCTAACCGTGTCCATGCCAAAGAGGATGGAAAGAGACACCCAACTGTTGGAGAAGATAAAGGAAAGCCTGGAACGCCTAAACGAAAAAATGGAAGTGATCATCGAAATACAAAAACATGATCAAAAGGCAAACCAGGTTATACCGGATGCCTTAGACGTGATGACGCTGTTGTCGTTGCCTGACCATCTGAGAAAAACTGCGGTAACCATTTGTAGGCTGGGTCACGCAACCGCCGAGGAGGTGGCTGGGCAAACGAAGCGAGCGAGGGCTGTTGAGAGTGGCTATCTGAACCAACTGATATTGATGGGATACTTGAAAAAGGAGAGAAGGGGGCGTAAGGTCTACTTCTACGTGGAGAGAGAGAGTTAAGGTGGTAGCATGGGAAAAATCATAGCGGTCCACTCATACAAAGGCGGAACAGGAAAGACGCTACTCTCCATCAATCTAGCATCCATGTATGCCAAAAATGGAAAAGACGTCTGCCTCTTAGACTTGGACTTCCGCGCTCCAAGCCTCCATACTACATTTAAAACCAATAACGCGGAGTATTGGTTAAACGACTACTTGAACGGAGCCTGCGAAATCAAAAAGGTTTTGATCGACCTCACTCAAAAGTATGCTACAAAGGGGAAATTTTTGGTTGGGCTGGCAAATCCCACTACTGAAGCCATTCGAGAGATGTCGGCGAAAGATAGGAAGTGGGAGATGAAAGCTCTGGGGCGGCTCTTGTCGCTAAAGATGTCTCTTCTCAACGATATGCAACTCAGCCACCTTATCTTCGATACAAGTCCCGGGCTCCAGTACTCCTCCATAAACGCCATCGTTAGTGCGGATGTGGTGTTAGTAGCAACAAGCATGGACGCGTCCGACATAGAGGGGACCAAACGAATGGTTCATGAACTCTATGACCTCTTCGAGAAAAAAACCGGAATCATAATGAACAAAGTGCTAGAAGAACTTCTCTTCTCGAGAACTGAACGAAGGAAGTTGGCTAACCAACTTAAAAACACCCATAACCTCCCTCTTCTGGAGATCATCCCCTGCTTCTGCGACATCCTTCGAGCAGGAGGAACCCACATATTGGCCATCGAACAACCAGACCACCCATTCACCAAAACCCTAGAAAAAATAGCTACAAAAATTGAACAGTTCTAGACTGTAAACGTCTCCTCCTACGTATCTTTTCTTAAGTATTGTTCATAGCTATACGCGCCCGTTAACCAAAAAATTACTCTCAATTTTTTTATTCCTTTTCACACTTGATAGGTTTTTCGTGAGTTTTAAATAGTTCTTTCAAGAAGTTTTGCCGCCCCGTGAAATCTAAAGACTGATAATAAGTTGTCAACTTATGCATTTCTTTTAACTCAGTCAGCAAAGGTTTCAGTCTTTTCCTATATTCTTTAGAAAGTTTGGACGGTTCATTAAAGTTCTTTATAATCGTTTCACTTGCCAACTTTCCACTTACCAAAGAACTGTAGATGCCTTCACCATAAAATGGGTCAACGAGGCTAGCGGCGTCACCTACTAACAATATTCGTCCTCTTCCCAGTGCAAGATTGGCTGGTGAAAACGTCGGAATGGGATATGTTTCATACTTCACGATTTTTCCCAAATTGTATTTCACTTTTAGCATCGAAAGGAAGTTTTGCATATGTCTTCTAAGGTTGATAGGTGGCAGTCCGCCGACACCAGCAACGACGATTTCTTTCTTGGGGATTACCCAAAAATAGGTAACCCCCCGCTCCTCAAGCGGAAAATACGCATAAAAAGCGTTCCTTGGCAGTTGCCCCTCGATGTATACTTGATGTGTTTGTACAAGTTTTCGTTTCAAGTTAGGGTATAGAAAAGAAAGAACAGTGGAACCCACGCCATCCGCTCCAACAACAAATTTCGCAGTTATTTTTTGTTCTAGATTTTTGCGTTTCAGTTTCATGACAACGTGATCCTGTTTCCGGGACAGAGCTGTCAGAGTAGCGTTGTAAATGACGGCCCCTGCTTCCGCGGCTTTTTGAGTCAACCAATAGTCAAAATACTTTCGGTAAACGCTAATTCCCTCAGCTGGTTGACGAAGCTGACAGTCGGGAAGTAGGATAACCTCTTCTATTCGATTTTCCACTAGATTTTGAGGTATTTCTCCAAAGTTCTCGCGAATGGTTCGAAGTGAATAGAAGGTAAGACATCCTCCACAAGGTTTGTTCCTGGGCAAAGGCTTTTTCTCTATTAGAATAGTCTTGAGCTTGTTGTTTGCGCATGTTTTAGCTGTAATAGCCCCGCCTGGACCCGCTCCAATAACTGCAACATCAAACATCATCTGTATGTTCTACCCCTTAATAGCTAGAATGTATATTACCTTAAGCGTTGCTCTTCAAATCTTGGCTTCTTTAGGTTTCAAATATGGATCGTATTTAGGTACGATGCGAGTATGTTTTGGATGGCTTTATTGGAATAGCCACGTTCCTCCAACATCTTCCTAACGTTTATTTCATTCATGACTTGTCAGCTCTCGTTCTCTATAACTTGATTTGCGGTTAGATAAGTTAACATCATTAGAGAGCCTCCTATCCCTTAGTAACTTTCTCAGCATATCTTTGTTGAACCTCCCTTGCTGTTTCAACATACTTTCTGAGCCTCCTAAGCTCGATTTTCCTTTCAGGCAGAGTCTCTGGAGCATATAAGAGGGGCAAGACTGCTATGAAGAGGAAAAAGCTAGCCAGCGAGAAGGCGCTGATCTCCGGAATCAGCATGACATAAGGAACTGAAAGCATTCTTACTATGCTAGAAAGAAAGAAGGGAGCATTCCCCACTACATAATACTTCTCTCTATTGCCAGATTGAGACTGGTCCCCCCATAATACCAAAATGAAGGTTGCATAGAATATCGCCCATGAGATGCTTTCGGTGGTGAGAAAGAAGTACCATGAAAACAACGCAGTTGGAGCAATGCCTATTATCGCGTAGGCAATTCCCATAGTAATAAAACCATAGAGCACCACTCGCTTTCGCCCAATTCGATCGCATAATACCCCCGCGATCAAAGTGAAAATGCTACCAATCACGGGTGCAATTAATATGTACTGAAAATCCCCGAAAATACGATCTAGAACTGGTCTCTCAAAACCATCTATGAGATTGAACATTAACCAAGCAACAAAATAGAGAGCAAAAGATTTGTTATGCAGAATTGATACGAAGGATTCCTTTCCTTTTATATCTGAAACAATACTTTCTTTGGGTTTCAATAGAAACACAACCAATCCAGATGCTCTCCATGCAGTCAAAATTAATGAACCTACCCGCAAATCAAGCGTAGCAAATGAAATTACAAAAAGAGGGGCACTTAAGTTAGTGACTAAGAATATTATGCCGCTCATTTGTCCACGATTTTCAACATCTGTACAATCTGCGAAATAAGCCATACAGGAGGGCATGCCTAACCCCAACGAAGTCCCTAAGAGAATGCTGATCAGTAAAGCATGTGTCACTGTAAAACTACTACTAAACAGGGCAGGTAATGACGATGAAACTGCTCCTAAGACAATCCAGAAATAAAGAAAGTTAAGTCTGCTTATTTTGCTTGAAAAAATCGAGCCAACGATACCAGATACTATTATCGCGGAATAATATGTTACCCAAATAAGAGTACTTTGTGTATACGTCACATAAAGAATTCTTAGAGCGCTGTCTATTATTAATCGCATGACATACTGCCATAAGAAGACATTAAATAACGAAAAAAAGGCTATGAAGAGGTCTCTTCGAAGGATACTGGGCTCCTCGGGTTCTCTAAGCATTCTTTATCCTGCCCATAATGTCAGATTGGATGTTTATCGAAATTAAGGATTAAGAATTACAAATTTAGATTCTGAATATGGATTCTTAGATCTTGTAGATGTGTACAACAACATTTATATGTCCATGTGTTGAACAGATATACATGTGATAAATATGGCCAAGAGAAAGAAAACCCCCCAGATACCCGTCAGACGTTGGGACTAGCTAGACTTCGCCACTCGTTGAGAGGCGGAAGTACCGATTTAGCTAGAAGTTTTAAGTATTCTATAGTATATCGAAGTTTTTCTACACGGTTGTAAGCGTTTTCAGCCAATTCCTGCATTTTTTTTCTACAAAGATCAAGCCCTCCTGCCTCGTCTGTGACCAACAAAATCGTCTTAGCATCCCCTTTTCTTATCCTTTTTTTCAGAAGAAGCGGGCTGAGCGTAGACCTGATTTTAGGTTTCTGTAGAGCATAAAGTAGCGGTAGGGGTAGGCTTTCCCTTCTAATTCTATGCACGGATTCGTCAAAGTTAATCATATCCAACAAGTCGTCCCTCAATATCAGCATCATGCCCAGAAGCCTGCCATATTCCCTTAGAGCCTCAACCTCTTCCTTTGAACCCCTGCCAAGAAGGGCGCTGATATGTGTGCAAGCTTCCACATCAGCCGCTTTCTTCCTTACCACATACAGATATTCCTCCGGTGTAACGTCTACTCTTCCCCGAAAACCAAGCTCCAATGCTTCCGCGTCTCCCAGCTCAAAGAAGGTCTTCTCAATAATATCAATGATGGCTGCTACCTTCTCAGCGGAAACCCCCTTCTCAACCGCCTCATACAATAGCTTGAAACCTTTAAACAATAGCGCATCTCCAACGAGCAAGGCAATATCTTTGCCAAACTTCCCAAGAACCGTGGGACGGAGCCATTTGGACTTTGACTGGTCGATGATGTCATCGTGTATATCTATGGCCCCGCTTATCAATATCATCGGGACGGCTATAGGAGTTGTTAGGTTGGGATCTCCTCCAACCGCTTCGCAGCTTAAAGAAAGGAGGGTCGGCCCAAAAACATCGCGCCAATATTCAGACATGAAGTAGGTTAAGGCCTCACGGGCTTCATTGCACTCGATCTTCTCATGTAAGATCTGGTTTCTTGCTTCTTCTAGGGCTCTGCTCCCCCTCTCAGTGAGAATCTTCTCCACCTGTTCCATCATTTCTTTTTGAACTACAGCATTCTGTTTCTTTGTATCACACTTCACTTTTCAAGTCTCCTGCCTTAATGTTCAGCATTTGTAGTTGTTCCCTTAAGAAATCGTAATAGGAGTCGACGAGCTGTATTCCTTTTTGGGTGATCTCATACACCTTTCTTACTCTCCTTCCTCGAACCTCTTGTTTGCTTTTAAGGAGGCCGTTCACCTCCAGTGAGTTGAGGAGAGGGTATAAAGCGCCGTGCCTAATTTTGATTTCAAAAAGTTTTTCCACTTTCCTAATGATCTTGTAGCCCCACATGGGCTCCGTCTGGACGAGCCTAAGCACAAGTATGTCCAGAAAATCCTTGGCAAACCTTTGTCTAAACTCCTTCATGGTGAGGTCTGTCAACGTTTCACTTTCCACTTTAGTTTGTTTCTTATTGATGAGTAGCGATTTTAGCTTATTTAAATTATTCATGCGTTTCGAATGGCTTATGCTTAAATATGCTTTTTTATGTTTTTGAGGCGCACAAACCTTTATATCTCGTTTCGACAGTATAAGTCCTCAGATATGTCCAAATCTGGACATGTTGTATACAAGTATAACGTGAAAACTGTTGAACAAAACTACATGAGGAATCAAGAATGATGGGACAACAAAAACTTAGGGAGGTCCAGATGAAGCTCATGAGGAGCCTCCTCGATTTTGTAGTTCTTCAGTTTTTGAGTACTCATCCCATGCATGGATACCAGATCATTTCCAGTCTCCGCAAGAATTTTGGGGTTTATTTTGGTCCCAGCACAATTTACCCGCTTCTCTGCGTTCTTGAGGAGAAAGGATACATTAAAAGCCAATGGGACCTGGAAAACGGTCGACCGAGAAAAGTGTACAGCATCACACCTCAAGGCTCAGACTTGCTGAACTGTACCGAAGAGTCGCTGAACCAGATATATAGGAAACTGACGGCTGGATCTGGCCAGTTATTACTTAACAATAATCGTCCAAGCGCCCTGTTGAGCCCTCTAAAATTGCGAAGAACCGAATTATAACCAAGAACAGCATTAATCTGTGTGTTTGCTTAGTGCTTCCGATAGCATAATTTGTCACTTGTAACTATTACCATACGGTGGTTCTTTTGGAAGCTGATATCCTAATCCGCGGCTGCACCATCCTTCCAATGGAAGATGGGAGGGACATAGAAAGGGGCCTTATTGCAGTAAAAGACGGTGAAATACTCTACGTGGGAAAGGAAACCGGCGCACCTCGAATAAGGGCTGAAAAGGTGATGGACGGTCGTGGAAAGGTAGCCATGCCTGGTTTGATTAATTGTCATACTCATCTGCCCATGACGGTCTTTCGAGGAGTTGCGGAGGATCAGGAACTAAATAGATGGTTGAGCGAGACTATATGGCCTCTGGAAGCGAAGCTTAAACCTAAGGATGTTTATGATGGCTCTCTTCTGGGCTGTCTTGAGATGATTAAGAGTGGCACCACCTGCTTCGCTGACATGTACTTTTGCGAGGAAAGGGTAGTGAAGGCGGTTGAGAAGGCTGGTTTAAGGGCGGTGCTAGCTCCGGGGGTCATCGAGGCGGAAGATACCCACAGAGGGGAAAGGACTCTGAAGGAGGCTGTGGAGATAGCTCAAAAATATCATGAACACGCTAACGGAAGGATTAGCATATGCCTTGGTCCCCACGCGGTCTACACCTGCAGTCCCGACCTCTTGACGAAGGTTCGTGAGAGGGCTTCGGCACTCAACATTGGCATACACATTCATCTTGCCGAGTCGAGGGGGATGGTGAATTTAGTGAGGAAGAAATATGGCTTTACCGAGGTGGAGCTTTTGGAAAGCATCGGCTTTCTGAGGTCGGATGTTCTCGCTGCCCATTGCATATACTTGTCTGAGAAGGAGATGCATTTGATGGCTAAGCACGGTGTTAAAGTGTCCTACAACCCTATCGCCAACATGAAGGTTGCCGCAGGAATTCCAAAAGTAAAGGACCTTATGGACCTTGGCGTGGTCGTTGGCATTGGCACGGATGGACCCGCCAGCAACAATATCCTCGACATGTTTGGGAGTATGAAGGTGGCTGGGCTCCTTCAGAAAATCTCGTATATGGATCCAACGGTTTTGCCGGCTCAAAGCGTCCTCAAGATGGCGACAGTTGATGGGGCTAGGGCTCTGGGGCTGGAGAGGATCGTGGGTTCGTTGGAGGTTGGGAAGAAGGCTGACATCATACTGATTGACTTCGGGAGGCCTCATTTGACGCCTTTGCATGACCCCTACGCTAACGTTGTTTATTCGGCTCGTGGAAGCGACGTGGATACGGTTGTGGTGGATGGAAGGATTTTGATGGAGAATGGGGATGTCAAGACTCTTGATGAGGTGGAGGTTATGCAGAGGGCTCAAAAGACTGCTTTAGATTTGTTGGCGCGATAGTTGAAGGTTTGGTTTTACGTTATTTTCTTTTGAAAAATTTTGTTGGTGGTGCGCTGAGTGGAATTTTGTTCACCACCACCATCCCGAGATGAGGCGTGACTGGGTTCTGATGGTTTGGCGGGCTTGACTTACAGGATAAGGGCACGTTTATGTAATCTCTTCCATAATTCTTGTAAGTTTCTGCTTCAGTTCCGGCAAATCTCTCTTGATCACTCCCCATGTCAAATCTAAGTCCACATCAAAATATTCGTGAACAGAACATCTCTCATTCCGGCTATCTCACGCCATGGAACGTCTTGATACTTATCTCTCACCTCAGGGGGAATGTTTTTCACGGCCTCGCCGATGATTTCTAGCCTTCTTATGACGGCATCTTGAATATGCGTCATTTTAAAGAAGTCTTCCTTAGAGACTTGTTTTGTGTAGGCCTCTAGGAGGCGTATGCTTTCTTCATGGGATAATTGTCACCTGCTCTTTGAGCACCCTCTCCCTTATGGCAGGGTGTATTGCTTTATAGGTGAGCACATCAACACTTCTTCTCAAAGACTCTTCAAGTTCCAACTTCAATGCTACAAGGTCGAGTAAGCTTTTTTCTCCGTTAAACTCAATTAAAATATCAAGATCGCTATCCTCTTCCACTTCTCCCCTGGCAAAAGAGCCGAAAATTGATGCACGTGCAACATCGTGCCGCTTCAGTACAGTAATGACTTTATGCTTAATCTCTTCGAGTGACATTCGCATATTGCATACCACTTTCTACTTATTATATCGTGTAGCATCTCATAAAACGTTTTGCGGGTGATGGTTAGGATGGGCTTTTCTTCCTGATTTGTATCGCATAGTATGCATTGTCAATGAGGGCTCAGCTCAGATAGTTATAATATAACTCATCACCTACTTAGTGTAAAATTCTACATACCCACATTCCTTACACACATAAGGCTTTATTTGGCTAAAACTAACGCCAGAAATCGTCCAACCCGCTGATCCCCACCAGTGCAGAGACTTCTTTTGCATTTCTCTACCACATTTTGGACATTTTTTCTCACTCATTGTCGTCACCTACTAACTTGCCTCTTCTAAGGGCTTAGAATTGTCCATAAGTTCCCTTTTTATTTCTGGAGGAAATTCAATGAACGTTCGAGGCTGGGGGATCTTTATTTGAAATACTTTAATCTGATCTCTGGGGATCATGACTAGACGGGGTTTTTCGTCAAAATTGTAAACGATATACAACCATGCCTTAGGGTCTTTTCTGAATTTTTCCCATGCAGTCGGTTCTAAACTGACATTAGGATATATTGTTTTGCTTGAAGTTACTTTCACCTCTATGTTCCTATCTGAAGAGACTACATCGTATCCTTCCTTTTGATCTGAAACATCCCTTGCATCTTTTCTTCCCATAGCTATTTCATACTTCACAATTTTTGAAAATGCCTCTTTATGGATATTCCGTTTCCTCTTCATTGTTCAACCTCCTCTAATCATGTAAAACACTGCCCACCTTTCCACTCTTTCTCAACTCAACATATAACTTTCTCTTGCTAATTGACTTAAACATTCTTAGCTTTGTTTTCGTAGGAGATATTGTTACATCGTTTCTAGGGTTCTTTCGGACGGGAGCAGGATGCTGTGGGGCACGGCTTCTTTCACGCCCGACTCGGTTAACACTGCCAGTTTAGCTTTTTTCCGCAGCTCTTGGATGGTTTTGGCGCCGGCGTATCCCATGGCGGCTCTAAGCCCTCCGATGAACTCTTGCACGACGCTGGCTACGTCTCCTCTGTACGGGACCCACCCCTCCACCCCCTCCGGGATTCCCTTAGCGGGCTGATATCGATCGATGGCGAAGCGCTTCGCTCGGGCGGAGGGGCTTCCCATCCCTCGATACTGCTTGTAGTAGCGTCCTCCTATCGCCACGAGTTCTCCAGGAGCCTCCTTGCAGCCCGCGAAAACGTTTCCCATCATGGCGATGGAGGCACCAACAGCGAGCGCAACCGCCACGTCGCCGGGGTTCCTCACCCCACCATCAGCTATTACTGGTAAGTCGGCACCGTAGTTCATCAACGCATCCGAGGCTTGGGCGGTTGCATGGAGGGTTGGGGAGCCCGCCTTCGTCGTCTCCATGGTGGTGCAGGTGGACCCAGAGCCTATTCCAACTCGAAGTCCGGCGATCCCCTCCAGCTTTGTGATGGCGTCTTCTGTCGCCTCGTAGGTTCCGATGTTGCCAACTACCACATCGGCTTTGACTTCCCTTAAGAGGGTCTTGGTTGCTGAGAAGCAGTTTTTGTTGTGGAAGTGCGCCACATCCACTACGAGGATGTCCACATACTCGTCGAGTCGCTTTGCCCGCTCGAGGTCGAAGGGGGAGGTTGCTGCTGCGCAGAGCAGTTGTCCTTTCTCGTCTCGGGCAGCGTCTGGAAACTTTCCCTTCAACATGATGTCCCTAACGGTGATCAAGCCACATAGGGCTCCTTGATCATCCACAACGGGCAGTTTCTCGATTCGGTGTTGTTGTAAAATTTCCTTCGCCTCCTCGATGGTGATTCCCTCGCGAGCCACCACCACGTCCTTGGTCATCACGTCCTTCACCTTCAGGCTTAAGTCGGAGAAACGAACATCTCTCCCCGTGACGATTCCGATTAGTTTACCCTCCTTGATCACTGGAAGGCCGGAAATATTGTGTTTTTTCATCAATTCGAGGGCGAAAGCCACAGTTTGGTCTGGCTCGATCGTGATCACGTCCCTGATGATGAAGGCTTCAGCTTTCTTCACCCGCTTTGCCATCTCCACTTCCTCCTCGATGGAGCAGTTCCTGTGGAGAACCCCTAACCCGCCTTGTCGAGCGAGGGATATCGCCATCTCGCTTTCAGTGACCGTGTCCATGGGAGACGAAATCAACGGAATGTTTAGCCCATGATTCACAGTCGCTCTAGTTCGCACATCCACCTCCCCTGGCTCCACTTCAGTCCAGCCGGGAAGAAGAATCACGTCTCGAAAAGTTAACGCAGCCTTAACCTTGGAAAGCTTGCTTCTGAAAAACGACTTAGACAAAATGTATCACCGAGTTTTTAATGTGAAAAAGTCTATGGCGCTTATTTAAAGTTTGTCGGAAAGACGCGAATGATGGTTTGCGATATGTTTATCTGCATATCTTATCACTTTTTTGCCATCGGAACTAAATATGCCTGGTGTAGAACTTGCCCATCATTCGCACTGTCGATCTCACGAAGAGATTCGGAGAGGTTACGGCTGTAGATCACTTGAACCTGGAAATTGAGGAGGGAGAAATCTTTGGCTTGCTGGGTCCAAACGGCGCTGGAAAAACCACGACCCTCCTCATGTTCACCACGGTCATCAAGCCAACGGAGGGCACCGCCATCATCGGTAAATACGACATACGAAGCGAGCCGGATAAGGCTCGTCGATTGGTCGGGGTTTCCTTTCAAGAGCCCAAGCTTCTCTGGATCAGCACACCATGGGATGTTCTGAACTGGCACGCAAAGATTTGTGGTCTCCCCACCCCAGAGCGAAAACGGCGAGTGAAGTGGATACTGGAAGAGTTCGACCTCTGGGAGGACCGACACAAGGCTGTTCACGCCCTTTCTGGAGGCATGAAGAAAAGGGTGGAGACCGCGAAACTTCTGATACAGAGACCAAAAATAGCCATCATCGACGAGCCTACGTCGCAGATCGACGTGGTGGGCAAACACAAGATATGGAACATGATTAGAGCTTTGAGAAATGAGGGCTCCACCATCATTTTAGCCACGAACGAACTCTACGAGGCGGACCAGCTCTCAGACCGCGTGGCGATCATGCACAAGGGTAAGCTGCTAGTATGTGACAGCCCCCGAAACCTAAAGGACAGCATACCGGGCGGAGACGTTGTCGACGTTCGATTGGAGAAGGAGGCGACGGAAGAGGCCCTGGAGGAGTTAAAGGGCGTGAGGGAAGTTGTGGACGTTATCAAGGTTAAGCCGAATCACTTGAAGGTCTACCTTAATCAAGCGGAGAAGGTTATGCCCCAAATTATGCGGCTTTTCCTGGAAAGGGGATTCTCTGTTTCTTCAGTCAACATGAGTGAGCCGTCTCTGGACGACGTTTTCGCGCATTTTACCGGCCTCACCATAGAGGAAGCACAAGAAACGCCAAGGGGAAGAAGACCGGAGGGATGGGGCACATGACCCAAGTGTGGCTGGTAGTCGAGAGAGACCTGAGAATGTTCCTTCAGTATAAATTTCTCTTAATCATGAGGGCGATGTGGTTTGTGGCGCAGATCTCCCTTTTCGGGTTGATTTCTTCTCGTATGGTGATCGTAGAAAATTACTTCGACTATTATGCGGCGGGGGTGGTGATCATGCTGCTTTATTCCACTGCCATGTTCATCGGCTACGACATCTACGAGGAGGCAGAACACGGAGTCGTGGAGTATCTGCTTACTCTTCCCCTCTCCAGAAAAGAGCTGGTGTTAGGAAGGTCCATTGGGGGAGGCATACGAAGCTTCGTGTACGTTGGACCTTTGCTGGGAGTGGTCCTCTATCTAATAGGGGTCACCAACCCCCTAAACTTTCTCGTGGCGTTTGCATCGCTTTTCTTATTCGCCTTTGGAGTTTCTGGGATGAGCATCACGCTGGCGGTTGGCATCAAGTCCCACGACAAGTATGACACCCTACTGGGGATGCTGGACGCCCTCATCGTTCGATTAAGCACAACCCTCTATCCTAAAGCGTTCATGCCTCAGCTATACGCTGCCATCGCTGAAATCAACCCGCTGACCTTTGCATCCGACCTCTTCCGCTGGGGGGCTGGGCTGGAATCTGCCTACCTCACCAACCCACTGACAGCCATCACCGGACTCTTCCTGTTCTTCTTCACCTTCACCTTCATCAGCGTCACCATCTATGAAAAACGACTGGAAGGAGGAGGCTGGGAGTAGGGGCGAGAACAATGAAGGAGATCCTATACATCTTGGAGCACGACCTTAGGATGTTTGTACGCTATAAGTGGTGGATTTTTGGGTTGATCTGCATGAACTTGGCCGACCTTTTCATCATGGCAATCGTGTTTACCAAGATGGTCAACCCCGACATCGTCCTCGACTACTTCAAATTCTTCTCGCCAGGAATCACGATAACTGCCTTGTTCGCCGCCGCGTTCATCATCGGTAGAGAAATCAACTGGGAGGTACGCCTCAACGTCTCCCATTACCTGCTCAGCCTACCCATCACCCGACGGAAGCTAGCCTCGGGAAGAATGCTCGCCGGGGGCTTAAGAGGGATGATCTACATGGCGCCTCTCCTCCTAACCACCTTCCTTTTCGTGGGGTTTCCGTCGCCACCACAGCTACTGATCATACTGGGAGCCCTGTTCCTTCTCTCCACTGGAACTTCCGGTCTCAGCATCGCCATCGCGGTCTCCACCAAAAGCTTTGAAAAGTTTGTCACTGCGAGAAGCGTGGTTTACTATCTGCTCTTCTTCTGCAGCACTGTCTTCTACCCTATCAAGGCTATAGAGGGGATTCTGCCCCAACCCCTTATCTTGCTTGCTCAAGTTAACCCCCTAAGCTGCGGCGCGGACCTCATCCGATCCTATCTGATCGGAACTCCGCCATTCAGCATCAGCCTACTACAATATCTGCTAATTTTTTCCACGATCTTCACGCTCATCGGCTCCCTCGCCTACATAAAAATAATAGAAAGAGAATAACGAAACACGTCGTTCTTCGATCTTGGGGTTTTTCTCTTCGTTAAGCATTAAAAGCGTTTAAAATCTTGGCTCTTAGGTTTACGTGATCTCAAGGAACTTCTAACATTTTCGTTCACGATAAAGATGTTTTTAAAGAAGAGCGAGCTTCATAAAAGTAGGGCAGACACGCCATGTCTAACTTGGTTTTTAGAGCCTTGCTTTCAGGGTTACTTTGGAAAGACATCGTTCGTGAGTTGGGGTTGCGGGAGAGAGTTCGGGGCATCGGAGACGGAACCATCGAAGGCTATCGCTACGCGATCGTTCAGCGAGGAGACGAAGTTTGGATAGTTTTGCCGGATTACCAGCCTAGGGAAAAGTGCCTCGAGGTGGCGAGGAAAATCTTGTCTAGGCTTGCTCCCCAGTCGAAGATTCAAGTGGCGACGATGGGGTATGCCTCCTCCCACTGCAACTACTGCCTCACGCCGATTCCGCTACCCTATCGATGCTACCGATGCGAAGGCTGGTACTGCGAAGACCACCACCTCCCAGAACAACACCACTGCCCCGATGGGAAAAGAAGGGCGGAGAGGGTTGTGGAACGGATCAAACCTAAGAAGGAGGAAAGGAAAAAGGAGGTCGTTGTCGCCGAAGTTCCGTGTGGATAGGGAAGAGACCATGATGACTCAGTTTTTGGACGAGGACTTGAAAGAAAACGTGACCAGTTTGTGTAGGCGTGTTGCTGGCTCTCGTGAGGTCGTGGCCGCTTGTTTTTACGGCCCACGAGTGTGCGGATACGCTGATGAAAAAAGCGACGTGGACGTTTTGCTGGTTCTTCGTGACTACCGACCTGGACTAAAGTGTCACGTCACAACCTTGAATGAAGTGGACGCGTTCCTCTTGGTGGCGGATTGCGGAGCCTTTGAAAGGGACGTGGAACAGGGGCTGCTGGGGGAGTTCATCGCTGAGAAGATCACGGTTCCCTACGAGTCCCTGATTAATGAGGGATACCTGCGGAGTCGAGAGGTGAGAGTGAAAAAGCGGATTGTTTGGGAGCTTCTAGAAAACATTGTCCTAGAGTTTCCCGAGTTGTCTCACGAGCTTCTCATCGAGGCGGAGTACTTCCTGTACGAGACCATGACGAGGAGGGCTCGACTTTTCCCGCCCAACACCTACAGCTTTCTAAACATGCTACGGAGGGATGTGAGAAAACGAAACGTAGAGTCCATGATGGAAGGATACCAGAAAGCCCTCGATGAACTAGCAGAAGAAAACTGGGTAACCTTTTCTAATGGATACGTCAAGATTAACCGAAAATTCATCGATGCTGTCAGAAGTCGGAAGCTTCGTGTTCCTATCTTCCTCAAATCGATTCAAAGAGCCGTTTTCCTCCATGTTCTCGGTGTTTTCCCCAAGATGATGACTCCCTTCATACGAGATGAAGAAATCTTCATGAAGTCGCATCGTGGAGTCGAGGTGGAAGAGCTGGTCTTCCAGCTGGAAGACCCCAAGAAACACTTGCTGATACCTACTCCTCTCGGGTTTGCGACGCTTTCAGACAAGACCACCATCGAAGACTTCGTGAGGAAGACGGTTCCGGGTGGAAAGGCTTTAGATATAGAGATCGAGGAGATCGGTGGAGTTTTAAACGCCGTCTACTTGCTCACCTTCCAGAAGAAACATGAAACACAAAGGGTGGTGGTGAAGAAGTTCAAGGATTGGCTTGGCTTCAAGTGGTTTCCACTAGCATTATGGGCGCTGGGCACTCAAGCCTTTGCGGTGCTTGGGCGATCTAGGTTAGACAGGGAATATGCCGTGCACCAGTTCCTACATGGTCGGGGTCTTCCTGTTCCAAGGGTTCTTTATGTTAGTCCCAAAGAAGGCTTAATCTTTGAGGACTTCGTGGAAGGAGAAAACTTGGTGGGAGTTATTAAGCGAGTCGTCTCATTTAAACAAGAGGTAGCGAAGGAAGCCGCTTTAGTAAGGGAGGTGGGAAGAATCATCGCAGAGGCTCATAAGGTCGGTGTTGCCCTCGGGGACTGTAAACCGGAAAATTTCATCGTCACGAAGGACGGAAAAATATGGCTTGTTGACCTTGAGCAAGCAACGAGAAACGGAAATCAAGCTTGGGACGTAGCGGAGTTCCTTTATTATTCCGGCCACTACATTTCTCCCCTTTCTCCCGCAGACGTTGCAGAGTTCATCGCTAAAGAGTTTATTGAAGGATACTTGGAGGCAGGGGGAGGCAAGGCGACGGTAAGGAAAGCGGGATCCCCACGATACGCAAAGGTGTTCAGCCTTTTCACACCACCCCACGTTATCTTAGCCGTCTCCAACCTTTGTAAAAAGTTGGGGGAGGAATGATGGGGAAGGTTTCGTTAACTTTTTACGGGGGCGTAAAGGGCGAGGTGGGAGGCAACCAAATACTACTTCAAGACGACCAAACCAGAGTCCTCGTCGACTTCGGATGCAACTTTTCAAAATGGCGATGCTATTTCAGCTTCCCCATAACCCAGCCTAAGGGAGTAAGCGATTATTTTAAGGTGGAACTTGTCCCTCAAGAGTTGAGGGAACCTGGAAAAGATTTTGTCAAAAGGGATATTGAAGCCTGTTTTGTAACCCACGCCCATGGAGACCATTACGGAGCCTTGTGTGCCCTTGCCCCGCAGACCGAGGGGGGTCCAAAGGTGTTCCTCGGGGACGCTGCCAACAAAATAATTACGGCGAGGATCAGTGGCAAAAGGAGGAAAACCCCAGAACTGACGCGTATCACCGGTTTGGACGTTCACACGTTTCGAACGGGAAAATCCATCCCCGTTGATAACATCGAGGTTGTTCCATGGCATGTGGACCATAGCCTTCCAGGAGCCTACGCATTCCTAATACACACCAGCGAGGGTCTCATCGTGTACACCGGGGATTTCCGCCTCCACGGCACCTTCGGAAAGAAAATGCGGAAACAATTCTGGGACGTTGCCCTCAAAGCAGGAGCGGTTAAGGCGTTAGTTTGTGAAGGAACCAGCATCTGCGACACTATAAGCACCTTAACGGAGAAAGACGTGGAGCTTCACATGGAAAAGTGCATAAAAGAATGTAGAGGGCTGGCGATCGTTAACACCTCGACCTGCGACATCGACCGAATAAAAACCGTTTGTAACGTTGCGGGTAAAACTGGACGCATACCTATCGCCTCGGAGTCCTTCACCAAGGTTTTGAACGCACTCAAAGACGATAAAAAGCTGAGACCGCCAAAGGTTGGAAAAGACGTGTTGGAGTATGAGAAGGGGTGGGAGGAAGCCAAGCGCCACCAGTCAGCATACATACTGCTAACCACTTTCTATAGGGAAAAAGAAATCATCGAGATGGAGCCAGCCACCAGCAGCATCTTCATCTTAAGTTCCTCCGAGCCTTTTGAGGAAGAAAGCGAAATTGAATTTGAAAGGCTGAAGAACTGGTTAGAACTGTTTGGCGTGCCCATCTACCATATCCACTCCTCCGGTCACGCGCTCCCCATGGATTTACGAAAAATCGTTGAGGCATTGACGCCGAAGAAGATGTTTCCAGTTCATACGAGCAGTCCCCACGCCTTTGGAAAGTTTCTTTCCGACGTAATAAAGCAAAACGAAATCAGCTTCATCGCACCGGAAAAGGGAAAAGAGTATACGATTTAATGCGTCTTGTATTACTGTTGTCGCATCTATTCCCGAATAGTCTACGAGATCTATCAAGTGAGCGTCGGCGGGAATTCGTCAAATTGAATTACTGCACTACATCTTTGTTTTTTATTCTTGCGTTGCACAAAAATTAAAAATAAAAAGTGAAGATACTGCTTTTGGGTGATTTAAATGGTGAAAAAGATCAGTCCCGAATTTCTTGACGTCATTAACTATGCTATATGCCAAGCGGTCAATGAATTCTTAAATGGAAAGGCTGCTGATTTTTTCAGAAGGGTTGGCGAGTACCACTTAGACGAGGCTTTAAAAAGAGGACTCATCACAATTGAGCCCGAAGATAAACCGTTGAATACTTTAATCAAGATTGCAAGGTATCTAGAATCTGTCGGTTATATGGAAAAGATACTCATCAATAAACTCAGCGAGACTGAGGCTATAGTCGAGATGCATGGAGTTTCAGTAACAGATTCCTCAGTGAAACTGCTGAGGGCAAATAAACAACCCTCCCATTATATGACAAACCTTATGCTCGCAACACTTAGGAAACTTGGTATCGAAGCCGAGCTAAAGGATGTAGAGTTTGACCAAGAAAAGCGCAAATTTAAAGAGCAATGGAAGATTTTGGCAACACCCACTTCAAAATAGGAAGAATATTTATGAAAAAGGAGTTTAAAGTGTTTATCCCTGAACCAGAATGGGAAGAATCCCATAAAGTTCTCGAGGAAATAGCAGAAGTAAAGACCGGTGAACCTGGAGTGGTATACACTGAGAACCATCTAATTAAAGAGATACCGGATGTGGACGCTCTGATTATCACCTCTCAACATCACGTTTCACGGAAGGTTATAGAGGCAGCAAGGAAATTAAAAGTGATCGTCAAGTACGGATCAAAACCCGGGATAGACAATGTGGATACTAATGCAGCAACCGAGAAAGGGATAGTTGTATGCTATACTCCCTATGCCAATTCAGACAGTGTGGCTGAACATACAATTGCCCTCACTCTCGCCCTATTGAAAAAATTAGATACTATGCCTTTTCGGTTGAGACAAGGAAAATGGAGAGATAAAAGTCTGCTAGGATACGAGCTTCTGGGGAAGACTGTGGGAATAATTGGGCTAGGATCCGTTGGTTCTAAGGTTGCCGAAAAAATTAGAGGATTTGGAGTAAACATATTAGCTTATACGCGTGCGTTGGAAAATGCAAAGAAAGTTGGTGCAAGACTAGTAGACTTAAAAACATTACTAAAAGAGTCAGATGTTGTAACCATTCATACAAGCCTAAGAGAAGACACTCTGCATCTAATTGGAGAAGAGGAGCTCAAGCTTATGAAAAAAGGCGCTTTCATCATTAATACTGCTAGAGGAGCAATAATAGATGAAAAAGCCTTGATTAAGGCACTAAAAGAGGGTTGGATAGCGGGAGCAGCATTAGACGTATTTAAAGAAGAGCCTCCAAAACCTGATAATCCTTTACTTAAAATGGATAATGTCCTTGTTACACCCCATTTTGCCTCATGCACATATGAAGCATACCAAAGAGAGGCGTTTATGGCAGCTGAAGAAGTTTTAAGAGTTTTGCAAGGAATGAAACCAAACTTTGTTGCTAATCCTGAAGTTTTTGTCAAAGTTAATAAGAAGTAAGCGATGCCCAGCGTCACCACGCAATAGCATAAAACTATTCTAAACATCTACGCTTAGGCTATGCCTTCGTTAGGACTTCGCTGAACGCTTGGAACTCGCCTTCAGAGATCCAGCCTTCGTCTTTTAACGCTTCTAACCCCTTCTTTATTCTTTGGCGGGATTCTTTTGTTCGTAGGATGTTGACCCGGATCCCGGCGTCGTTTACCTCTCTTTCAAAGACTGGGTCGTGCTCGATTATGGTTACCAATTGATTAAGAAGGCTTGTGAGAGGTTTTGAACGAGGTTGAAGAAGCGACTTTATTTTTGCAACGCCGAAAACCCCCTTGAACCTTGTTAGAATCCCTATGCTACCTGCCACAGAGGGAGGATACGCCACATATCTTTTCTTGAGTTCTTTTTGGTAGCAAGAGAGGTATAGGGGCAAGTAGAGCAAAACGTACCTTCTCTGCCTTTTCGGTATGCCAATACTATCAAGTTCGTGGAGTGCCGCTCTCTTCAACTTCATCAACTTGTCGATTAGACCTACGATTTTTGAGGTCAAGTCTTCTAGTAGTTGAATCTTCTGCAGGTTCATTTGAATCTTAGCGTCACGGGAAGCCTCGATTTCCCTAAGCTCCTTCATAGCCTCTTCAGCTTGAACGTTAAACTCTAACCGGAGTCTGGATATCTCCTGCTGTTTGGCAGCCTCCGTGTCCCCTATTCTTTTGTCCAGATTCTTGATACTCCTTTCTAAAGTGGAAAGCTCTCTTTTGCACTCTTTAATCTCCTGTCTCCGTTGCTGCTCACCTGCCTCGTCTTTACGAAGCCTACAAGAGGTTATGTCTGCTTCACAACGCTCAATTTTCGCAGTTAAGTGTTGCCTAGTCTTTTCAAGTTTAACGCGCTCTTGATGAAAGTTATGGAGTCGTTGGTCGAACTTTTTGGAAAGTTCAGTGATCTTCTGATCGTATTTCCTTTGAATCCCACGTACCCTCTCCATTACAGAGGCCTTGAAGCTGGCGATTTTTTCGTTAAACTCCTTCCGAACCTCCCTACCCTCCTTATGACGAGCCTTGACGTGTTTGCTTGTTGTGACGCTCAACATCTTCATGCTTTTACGTAGGTCCTTGATATCCTCCGCCATCGTAGTTCTGAGGTTAGAGAGCTCTTGGATGCGGGATGCGATCTCAGATTCATTAATGGTAGGAGAAAGGAGGGCCTTGTCAAGTATGGGTTTTTTGACTCCCCCTGCTTCTGGAAGAAAGGATATGAGGTCTTGGACGAGGTCAGGGCTGGTGATGAGACCGTCTATCGTTTTTTCCTCCTTGCCAGTGAAGCCTTGAAAGTAGTTAAGATTATCGGTGAGAGCGGCAGAGTAGGCCTCGCAAGTTTCCGCACTTCCTTGGATGTCGTTGATGAACGCTTTGATATCTGGTAGAAGGTCGTATGACATAGTGTGCATCGTAGCGCCGATTCCGTCGAACAATAGTCTCCTCCCTCTCCAAGGAGCCAACCATAATGGATAACAAACTTCGGCGATGAAAATTAGCTCCTCGGCTGGTCTCTTTAAAAGGAGAAACTCTCCCTTCTCCCTCTCCGATTCAGTCAAACAAAAAACGGCTGCCAGCTCCATCTCCCTCGTGAAGGGCTTCTCCCGATCATCGGCGGAAAGGGCAAAGGGAAGAAGACGCTTCGTAACCCGTGGTGGCATGCTTACACCATCAATTGTGATGTATGGTGGACCTTATTTTATATTATGAAACACATATGCATATTTATGATTCGCACCCGACGATTTAAATGGCTTGCCGCAACGTTATTATCTTGCCGACCATTTAGAGGAAAACGGTAGGCTTCAACTTGTCTCAAACCATCCACGAGGGCGACGATGTTCTGCTTTATCTAAACAGGAAAAAAACGTATCTGGTCAAGGTGGAGACAGGAAAGAGCTTCCACACCCACAAGGGCTTCGTTCCACTAGACCAGTTGATCGGCAAGGAGTATGGTTCACGGGTAGTCAGCAGCATGGGAGTCGAGTTCGTGGCTTTGAAGCCCACCCTGCGAGACCACGTTTTTAAGATGCTGAGGAAGACGCAGATAACGTATCCGAAGGACATTGCCCTCATCATCATGTTCAGCGGGGTTGGTCCAGGCAGCCGTGTGGTGGAGGCAGGCACAGGAACCGGCGCACTCACCAGCGCTCTCGCTTTCTACGTGAAGCCAACGGGACGCGTTTACAGCTACGAGATTCGGAAAGAATTTTTGGAGACGGCGCTCAAAAACTTGAGGAGAGCTGACGTCTCAGAGTACGTGGAGCTGAAAAACAAGGACATTACGCAGGGCATCGAGGAGGAGGACGTGGACGCCGTCATTTTAGACATGGCAACCCCCTGGCTGGTCGTACCCCCCGCTTGTTCGGCGCTGAAGGGAAGCGGAGCCCTCGTCTCCTTCAGCCCCACCATCGATCAAGTGGTGAAAACGGTGGAGGCTCTGGAAGAAAACGGGTTCGTGGACATCGAAACCATCGAGTGCTTGATGCGGAGGATGCAGATTGAGAGGGGAAAAACTCGACCAGAAACCCTCATGACGGGGCACACGGGCTACGTCACGTTTGCACGCAAAGCCCTTAGACAATAGACTTTGTAAAGATGACGAAAACGAGCGGATATATCGTCTAAATCTGGATGGGTCTAATAGCGTGCGCTTTGCTTGCCTAGTTACAAAAAAGGGACTAAACTATCCTTCTCTTATAGGATAGGGAGATGCTTAACGCAACCACGAAGCCGGTCAGAAAAATCAACCCAGCGTAGAGTAGACTTGATGGGAAAAGTGCTACGCCCTCGGCCTCTGCTACCTCAGCTGATAAATCCTGCACTTCCTTCCTAAAGGCTTCGGGAGCCAGCGGCGGTGGAGCTAAACCAGAGGGAGTGGAAATTCTTGACGGGAAAAGCATCATGACTGGAAAAAGCATGACAACTGTGCCCAGCAGAATCGCCATCATCGTGTAGGCCAAGGTTTTTTTCATGACTTTCTCTCCATCCTCTATCAGAGGTCATGACAGGTTTTTAAGTCTATGTTTTAGAACAGTCCGTTTCTAGTTTAGAATGGTTTTTCCCTCCAGAGCCTAAGGGTTTCATACCATAGTATGAGACACGCGGCGAGGCCGAAGATGATCGCAACGATGTTGTGGATGCTCCCGCTGTGTAAGGGCCAGTATAAGGTTAGGTAGACGGTTAGCATCGTGGAAAACCACACAGAGTAGAAGAGGTAGCGGGGAACGAGGAACCGGCCCATTCTGGTGAAGAACCTTAAGATTCCTACTTTCACCTCCTGCGCCAAGAAGTATTCGCCGGTCATGCTTTTTTCCACCAGCCCAAGGGAAAGAAGCTTCTCTAGGTGGTGGGCGGCAACGCTGGGGCTGGAAAAGCCTAGAGACCGCTGAACCTCACGAACCCCCACCCCGGAGCTCGGAGACCGTAACAAGTACCAGTACACAAGGAGGGTTTTTCCCTTCAACGCTGACTCGACCACGGCTAAATCCGATGAGGAAACGCTGGACATGAAGCTCGCCGAAAATACATTACCCACACCAAATATTAAAGTGTAATAGGAGAGACCAGACTCTCCACCCTTAAACGTCAACCATCCGCAAAATTTAGCCTTCCTATCCTTCTCCCTTCCACTGGATATTTTAAAAATAGAACTGAGATATCATTTGATTGGAGGACTGTGAAGTGAAGTTTAACCTAGCCTTTATAGGATTCGGGGTCGTGGGGCAGGGTTTCGCTCAGCTACTGGTTAGCAAGAGGGATCTTCTGCGAAGAAAATACGGCTTGGAATACAATGTAGTGGCCATATCCGACGTTACGAAGGGGTCAGTTCTCGACGAAGCCGGGCTGAGCCTACCCTCCATCCTAGACCTCGTTAAAAAAACAGGAAATATCGAGGGCTATGAGGGTGGTCGGAAGAGGCTTTCCAGCCTAGAAACGATTAAGGAGAGCCCCGCAGATGTCATCGTGGAGGTTACGTGGACAAACCTGAAAACGGGGGAGCACGGCTTAACCCACATAAGGGAGAGCCTAACTTCCGGCAAGCACGTCATCACTACCAACAAGGGACCCATCGCCGTGGCTTACCACGAGCTGAAGCAACTCGCCGACGCACATCATGTTTTCTTGAGGTTTGAGGGCACCGTGTTAAGCGGCACACCCGCACTAAACTTAGGAATGGAGGACCTAGCCGGACTCGACATAGCCTCCGTAAGGGGCATCGTAAACAGCACCACCAACTACATCCTCACCGAGATGGGGAGGGGAAGAAGCTATGCTGAGGCGCTGAAGGAGGCGCAAAGACTGGGATACGCGGAGGCTGACCCGACGATGGACGTGGAGGGATGGGACGCAGTCGGCAAGATTGTGATCTTAGCGAACACGGTGATGGAAGGCAACCTAAAGGTGACGGATGTTGAACGCACTGGAATAGCGGGACTCACCCCAGAGGATGTAGAAAGGGCGAAACTGCAGAGAAAAAAGATAAAGCTCATCGCCCAAGCCTGGCGAAAAGACGGTGTAGTTAAGGCGAAGGTTTCGCCGGAGAGGCTGCCCCTCACCGACTTCCTAGCCCATGTAGACGGCACTCTAAACGCGTTAACCTTCACCACCGACGACCTCGGCGAAGTCACGATCGTTGGGAGGGGGGCCGGCGGCATCGAAGCTGGACACGCCCTCCTCAGCGACTTGATAGCTATAAATCGTCTTCTCACCCCCCACTGAGGAGAAGCTGAGGGAGCCAGCCCTGCCTAACCCTCATAGGTCAGGCTGCTGCGACTAATTTCTCCTTGTTCTTTGTTGGATTTTGATTCCAACATTTGTGAAAAGATATTATTGACGGTTGTAAATTTTAAGTGTGAGCAATTACTGGTGTCCTAAAATGGAAGAAAGGCTTGAAGAGGTGGATATTGGAACTTTACTACATGGGATCTTATTTGCATACCAAAGGACGGTAAAGGACATTTTGGGGACTGGAGCTGCAATCTTTGTACACCCAGTATTGAACATCGTCAGAGGAATCAATGAAAGGGCGGGTGTTAACCTAATCAAAGGGCGCGACATAGATGAAGTGTTTGAGAATCTATCCAAGCTTATGCCAACTTCAGGAATTATGAGAGAGTTTCGGTTTGAGAAGTTGGCTCCTGCAAGATATATTCTTCATGTTGACGGATGTGTTTGGGCGCCCCACATACATGAAGAGTTAAAACCTAAGGACGTGACGTGCCCATTCGCATTAGTAGCCATGTCCATATTCGAAAGGATTTTAAAAGGTAAAGTTAAGGTAGCTGATTCTGAATACACCAAAAATAGAACCAAAACTATAATCGAATTACTCTAACAAACTCCTTCTTTCAAACAACCCGATAATTTTAAACTGGGATGTTCTATTTCCCGGCGTTAACTATTGGAGATTAGGATGTTAATAGAACTTATCTTAGGCGAGAAACTCTTAAATTAAACAGTGCGAGTAGCCTAGAGGCGGAAACGTGGCCGGGATGAGGTAGCCTGGAAGCCTACAGGCCTGTGGAGCCTGGCGCCCGGGTTCAAATCCCGGTCCCGGCCCCAATCGATTTTGAAAAGGAGCTTGAATCGGGCTTATTTGTTGAGACAGGTTTCCTCCATGGGTACTAGTACCGTTACTAGTACTCGTAAGGAAATGTTCGATGAGGCTGGGTACTCCGCTGAATCCCAGGGCCCGTGCTGTTTCTGAAAGGCGTTCCTTAAGCGATATTGAGACGGTTAAAGCTGTGAATCCCGGCTTAGGCATTTCAATCACCTGCTACGAGTAAAAGTTTCTCTTTTCTGAGGTATAAGGCTTTGAGGCTGAGGACCTCGCCTTTAAGAGCCCTATTCAAGATTTTCCTTTCGCCTTCGTAGCCTTCCAAAGCAAGGACGTTGTTGCGGTGGACCGGATACCATTTCTGTGATCCTTGGGGTTGCCATTCGTAGAGGTCGGTTACTCGCATCCAGCCATTGGCTTTGCGGAAACGAATCTCCATTTCACTTCACCTTTGCTATCATGATATCTTTAATGCGATATCCTTATATAAAGCTTTCGATATATCAAGAAATGGTGATTTCACATGCCAATATTTGCTCGAATCAACCCAGAGCTTGAAAGGGAGTTTCGGGTAAAAGTCGCTAGAAAATACGGTGGACAGAAAGGAGCCATCGAAAAGGCTTTAGAAGAAGCCATCAAGGAATGGCTCAAAAATTAATGAACCCATACGGGGATCTCCTTCCAAGTATAGCCACCCTTGCTAGGGACCTCTTTAAGTAATTAAGTCGGTTAAGTTCCGCCCGTTATTTTCCTTATGATTGTTATTTTGCAGAGTACATACGTCATGTACGTCGCATAGTCCCCAGGGTTCCATATAGGATTCAATTATCCTTCCGGGAATGTTGCTGTCCCTTTTTAGGATAGTTAACGCTCAACCATGCTAAGCATATAAAAAGGCTGTTGAATAGTTAACATTTTACCACGGGGATAGGGGTGTATGTGGAGAGCCTGAAATAAGCTTCTTTTCACCGTCTCGTTTCGTAAGTTTTCAGATTCATAACATACCGTCCCCATATATAAGCAAGAAAAGAAGAAAGAAAACGCCTTATTCCGCCAAAAGAAGCAAGCATATAACTCCGCCAGCTGTGTACATGCAAAGAGGGGAAATAGGGGACGAAAAACAGCCCCCTAGGGGGGGTAGTCCAGAAAAATACACCCCCCCCGGGGGGTACTTTTACCGTCCCCTGTTTCCCCTATGGTGTTTAATCGTGTTTATATTTAATGGATTAAATACAAACATTGTTTTTGTTGTTGTTATCTGTTTATACTTTTCTTTTTGTGTTCTTTAATCCATTTTTGCAAAAATGGGAGTTGGCTGGGAAGGTCTTTCGGCATTCTCTTTTCAAGCTGTTCCATATACGTTTTCAGCGCTAAACTCAGTTCTGGCTTATCCATGTCCATCAGATATCTCAGTAAGAAGCCTATGGCCTTTTGAACCATTGCGTTTTCTGTGAATCGGCAGTAGTCGTATAATGAGAGTGTGGCTGTCTTGTCCTTTTTGAAGGTGACGGGGAAGGCTCTGCATACCATGGGCCTGGCTGGATATATGGTGCATTGGTTGCCTTGTAGGAATATGCATGGCTTAGCTTTTAGGGAGAAGGACCCATCCTTAAGCTGTTTCGTATAGTTGGCGACCACTATGTAGGGGCTTATGTATAAGAACCCTGAAATGTTCTCTAAGTCGCGGGCGCTGACTCTTATGGGGTCGCATCTACGGCAACACTCTCCACATTTTTCGCAGAGAAAGTCGCTAAACTCGATTACCAGAACTATCTCCATGATGGAGCATCCCTTTATAGCTTCATCCACGGCTTTTTCAATCATTTCTGGCGTGATCTTGGCTTTAGCCTCGGGCTTAAACTCTTTCTGAAAGCGTTCTTGAACTTTCTTTAGAACTTGCCCGCGAAGCCTTTCTAGGTCTTTTAGTTCAAGTTTTTCGCTGAAAGCACTCGTTTGTTAGACTCCCTCTCGCTGTTGTTTTAAACGGGGAAGATAGCGGAGGCCTAAAACGATATTCCTTTCTACAAGATTTTCGAACCACGGTTCACCTATATGTTGGGAGCAGTGGGAACATCTGGGGTGGATTATAGCTCTGTGGCTCAGAAGTTGTGCAATGTCCTCCCTACCAGGCACGTAGATGCCAAAAATAGCTGTCCGCTTGGAGAAAATAGCCCTCATTTCGTTAAATTCGCCCTTTGCAAAATATTCCCCTATTTTTTGAGCTTCTTCCACAGTTAGAAGCAATTTAAAGCATCCAGGGCAGAAGTTTGCAACTGTATGTCCCCTCCATGCATATTTGCGCCATTTTTCCTCCGTTTCCCGCCTTGTTTTTCCGGCCCCCATTTTACGTGTGAGGCAGTGCTTGACTGTTCCAGGGGTAAGGCAGAGCCCCCCATGGTTAAACTCGCATTGAGTTATGGGACATTGCCGTGTTTTTAGACTTTTGTTCATTAGACGGCTCCCTCGTATTCTGGTAGGCAACTGTCGCAGATGTATCGCATGCCCCTGCCATGGATCAGGTGAAGCTTGCCTTTCGGCTGTCCGCATACCTCGCAGGGGTGCCCAGTTTCTAATGGTTGCTGTTCCTCAGGTGCTACGAGAAGGCTCTTTACAAGTTTTTTTCCTTTCGGCTTCAAATTGTAGCCGTATTGGCTACTTCCGATTAGCCCCCACCTCTTTAGTTTGGGCGTATGATGATCAAGGCTTTTCTTTTCTATTTCTAAGTAGCTTGCTAGGGCGTCTCTTTGTACGTGTCCTTCTTGGGCGAGAATCTTTAAAATTTCTTGTCCGATGTCACCGATTTCAGCTAAAATTTTTTGTCTCTCAGGTTCTGGAAGGACGGTTGTTTTCCTCGTTAATTCAACCTGTTTATCCAGTTCGTTCTCCTTAAGGATTTGGTTATACCATGCAACAGCCTCATCCACATCTTCCCCGGTGACTATCACTTTTTGATGGGTCTCGTCCACGCTATGTTTTAGGGTTGACCAAGCAACGCAGATCTTTGCCAACTTATGTTCTATGTCGCTGGAGACCGTGGGAATCTCCTTATCTTCATATCGTTGGTAGAGGTCCTTTGCGTGTTCCTTGATTCTCTCAAATGCCTCAGGCGTAAACTCTATGTCATCTGTTTTTCGGCTCCAAGCCCAAAGAACGCTTGCTCTGAATAACTGAGATATTTCAGCTTTCTCCTCCTCACCCACGCTGGGTCTGCTCACAATGGCGCTGATGGGGACCACGTCAACGGGAACAAGAATGTCAAGTCTGGCTATATCCGGTGGTTGGTAGGCTTGTTTTATGGCTTGAATTTTGTAGAGGTATTCATCAAAGGACTCGCCTCGTTCTGGATTGCGAATGGTGATGAGTCTGGTGCGCATCCAAGCGTCTCCGCTGACCGCTCTACGGACTCTCAATATGCCGTCGCTTCTGGACTCCCTAAATTCAATCCACTCCTCACCCCTCATTTTGTTCGATCCGTCAATGATCGCCAACCCTCTGTCTCCAAAAACAAGTTCGCCCCAAAGAAGGATATAGCCAATTTTGGTGGGATGAATCGTGTATAGTAGGCCGGTCCGCGTGCCCGTTTCAAGCACCAGATAGATGCCTTGACCGCACAGCCTTTTGATGCCCTTTGCACCCTCGCTTTTTGCTGTTCTAGTTGGTCCATATAGCTCGGCGCTGACCCATCCTGGTAACATTTTTCCAGCATAGTTGATGTAGAGCGCAGAATGGTAAGTTAACAAAATGGCTAAGATCGCATCCTCTCGCTGGACCAGTCCGAGCGTATCGGCAACCTTTCCCGCAAACTCCCTTGGGTCCTGATTCCGCATTTTTTCTAAAATTGCCTTCTCTTTCTCAAGATCAAAAGTTTCGATAGCCTCTTGAATTGGCGTTGTTTCCGTGGCTATAAACGTCAGTTGCCCAGTTTCATATAAGCTTCCAACCGTTCCGATGCATGTTACTTTCGCGCCTGAAACTGGAGGTTGACGACTCACATAAATTTTAATCATGCGTGGTGCAACAGCCTTCTCGTCGATAGTTAGCTCGCTGACGGTGTCAAGGGCATAGCATTCAGTTATGGTTCCCCAAGACCCCTTGACGCTGATGAGGTCCCTCAACTTCTTATTTTTCAAGCATTGGCTGAGACATAGGAGATATGAATCATGATTCCCTTTTTCCCTCAGCTTTCGCTCAACCAGCAGACGTGCCCCACGAAACTTTTGGGTAGCTTCAGTGGCTCCAACCAGTAACAGTTGTTCTTTGGCCCAGAGACCTCCCCTTAGTGGCTCCTTTCTATATGAACACCCACTGCAAATGGTGTTCCCGCTTTCTTCCGCTTGACACGTTATCTCAACATAGATTGGAACCCGGTAACTTGCCCCCACACCGGAGATAAGGATATTAGTTCTGCAACGTCTCCCAAACTCCCTGGCTGATATTTCGGCAAGCTTAATGTCGGTTATCATCAATGGGCAATTATTTGGATCGCAGAAAATTTCTGGTGGAGTCTTACCAGCCAGCCCATAGTCTTTCTGAATTTCTAGCCACACATCATTTCTCATGCGATCACATGGGATAAGCAGAAGTTCCCCTTCTTTCCTTGGATGCTCAATTTTCTCTTGAATACGCCTAATGTGATCGAGGGAAACTCGCTGATTGAAATCATGGCAGGGGGTAAAGAGGTCCATGATCTCGATGTCAGACCATCCAGCTAATATGGCTAAGCTGGTGATTTGGGTGCGCCCCAACCAACATAACTCACCTGCTTCTTGAATGGATTGTAGACATACTTTAATGCAGGGGCGCCTGGTCCATTCCTCCTCAAAAACTGGAAATTCACGGGGCTCCCGAGGTAAGGCAGTTTTCTGATCATGCTCTCTAATAATCTCTTGTAACATTTGGGTTGGCGTCTCAAACGCTACAAGCGCTTCTGGGTCCCACTCAACTGGCTGAGGCTCCCTTGCCAACTCCAGAACCTGACTAATCGATAAGGATAAAAAGTTAAGAGGTAAAGGAACACAGTAGAGACGCGGAGGCAACGGATGCTGAGTATTCTCTAGGCGAAAGGGACGCCTATGGCTATACGGCGAATCACAAACTGCGTCTCGCATATCCTCTGGCAAACGTTCCCTAATCTTTTCCATGAAAACTTTATAAATGATGTTCAAGCCCTTGCGGGCGTAGGCTTCTGGTTCAACTTGATACAGAAAAGTTACGATGGGAACTCTAAGATGGAACCCACGATGTCCCGACGTGCTAACCCAAATGTTCCTCTGGGGAACACCCATCTCAGACAACACTTGAACAATCCGTTTAACCACATCCCAACCAAGCTTTAAATCAGGTAACCTCTCAACTTTTCCATCTTTTCTAGGCATAAGGCGTTCAACTTCAATGTCAAAGCATAGGTCCCCCCACATTTGGGAGTCTTCAGCAGGGTTGCCATTCTCATCAAATTTATCGAAAGCGTAAATGTCCACATAGAGGGCTCGGTCCTTATGTATCCTGCAGAAATCAATAAACTCCTCTTTGGTTGAGACCCACTTGCGCACAACTGGTTGATTAGGCATATTTACGGTGTCGGCTGATACCTCACGTTTCCAGTTTTCAGGACACCTAACATAGCATTGCCAAAGCCTCTCCGGCCACTCAGCCTGCATTAACCCCACCCCCAAATCGACTGGATGTAGGTAGCCTGGCGACCTTAGCCCAGTCGTCAAAATTGAAATGCTGAACTTTGCTTAGGCAAATAACGGATTGACGGTAATTGTCACGTAATGCTGAGTTGTAATCCTTGAAAGCCTTTGTTTTCCACTCCTCTAGACGAATAAAGAAAATCTTAACTGGCTCAGGAGAAGAATCTTCAACTCCGATGGCAATCCAGTGGTCCACGTAGGGATATCGTTCATGAGCTACCACATAACGCTCTAAGTCTCGAATAGGGACTGATACGTGAGAACCATCCCCCCAGTTAGAACACCCACATTTAGGTTGACTGATTCTGTTGAAATAAAAACTCCTCCTTAATCCCACCTCTACCCCACATCGAGGATTACCTTCCCACCACAAACATAAATCAATGCGGTTGATGAGCTCCTTGTACCGTTCTCGGTGAGCCAAATATTCTGATGTGGGAATTATGTCAATAAGTTGATTCCTACGAGAAATGACCACCCGATTTCTCGTGTACTCTCTAATTTTCGCAACAATGTGGTCCTCGAAAGGTTGGCCCCGCTGAGTGAGGTCAGTCACTACCCTTTCTCGATGCTTCTTTCTGAAGCCCTCTTTTTGGTCGATGCTCAACGTTTTTTCCCTAGCACGCGCGCTCGCTACTATTGAAATGAATAGCATAAAAATTTAAATCTTATTGATTTCAATAGTACTATTCAGTTGGGAACTGAAATGGTTAAGCGTGGACCGAAAGAAAGAGATGAGGAAGTGCGAGAAGCCGTAATCAGTCTTCTTGAAGAGGCGGAAGGGGGGCTGAATTTCAATGAGCTTTTCAGAAGGTTAAAAGGAAAAGGCATACTCGGGAGCTTCAGCGTGTTGTCTAACACTCTTAAAATATTGAAGTCCAGGGAAGAAGTTGATATAGATGAAGTCCCAGGACCAGGAATCCCGAGGAAAGTCTATCGTTTATCCAAGGCTAATCGGGAACTGAAGAATATTTTAAAACATGAAAGCATGGAGATGGCGGTGGAAGATGCCCTTTCCCGACTCGTTCTATTAATTAAAAGAAAAGATTTGGGATCCATAAAAACTGATGAATTAGGAAAACTAACATATGAATCGAGAATAAGACTGCAAATAGTGTGTAACGCCATACGTGGAGTCCATGAATACTTCTTCAGTATGCTTTCGCAGAGCATGCTTCCCCTCCTTGGACCGGATCCATATCTACGAGTACAGGTACAGAACGGAAAAATCCGCATATCTGCAAAGCGAGCAGAGTAAATCTAACTCTTTAAGTTGTTCTGTTCCAGGCATTCGCTCATCAATGTCAAAGCCTAAGTTATTTAACCTCCTCCATTACGTCTTATTCTCTGCTTGTGTTCTCGATATAAGATTGGGATGTTGTGGATGGACATTTCCACCGCTACCTTAAAGAGATGTAGGATATCGTTTTTCAACCCAGCGTTCTCAGCTTTATTACATTGGATTAGGAGAAAGAAGGGTGAATAAATTATGGGAGCCACAGCAACTATGAATTGGTCAAGGAAGTTTCTCGGATGATATTCAATAAACGCGACGTTATCCTTCACGTTAAACATAACCGAAAAGTTTCCAACCGAGATCCAACGGCTTCCCCATCAACTTCCGTGTTGCCAAGCCTGATCCTTCGCATAGAGACCGTGAAATCCAAAGCCTTAAAATGGCGTTTAACAGCCCGTTTTAGGAAGCGTTCACTCAATCTCGTTCACCCCTGTTATAAGGTTCCTCCAAGCACCATCTTCCTCATGTTTTCATAGTCTCGGAGCAGATTTGTGGCTTCCGCCACCGTCATCTCCAGCTTTACTTCTCGACTAACTCCACATTTTAGGCATGTTACACTTGCGTATGGTTCTCCTCCTCGCACGCTCAGGGCTGGTGCCACAGTCCAATCATGTCCACCTAGGACTTTTATGCAGTAGGTTCCCCTTGCTTCCTGCCTAGCCTCAGCCATCTCAACTCCCTGCTCCACTAGGATAATTTTCACTTCTTGATCGCTTAATGCTATGTTAAGCCTTGTTAAGCCCAAGCATTGCAGATCATACAAATGTTTGGCTCCATGGGCAAAATTGTACAGTTCATGCCGAAGCGACGGATCTTCAGCCAGCCTCTCGAAGAGCTGTTTCAAGGTTACCACGACTGTTTCCTTCATGTTTTCTCATCTCCTTTCATCTTTCGTTTGGCCTCTGACACGGTGACTTTCACGATTTCTTCCATCCAGGGTATTCTCGGAGGCTCTTTAAGTTCCCCAAGAATCTCTTTTTCTCCTCTGCTTCCGGAACCAGCTTAACAATAATGAAAGCCATCTTCATATTCCTTTCTCACCTCCCTTTCAAGTTTTAGCTGAGGACTCGTAGCCCAGCGTTATCGTAGATTTGCTTGAGGTTCTCGGGTGAATAGTCGCTGTAATGCTTGGCTAAGATTGATTTGGGTACTCTTCCGCAGAAGGCATCAACGTAGCGATCTGGAACCTTAAGCCTTGCCATCTCTGAGCAGAACCATTCTCTCAACACTTGAGGTGTTATGCGGATTCCAGTTTTTTCGTAACCTTTCTTCCATATTTTATCGAAGTGGTGGCCTCCTCCGGTTCCTATGCGGAACAGCTTAGGGCTATCATCGTTGCGTGTAGCCAAATATTCTTTTAGGGCTTGATGGGCTTCCTCGTTAAAGAAGGATATCCATCTTCGCTTGGTTCTGCTTTGCATGTTATTTGGAGCAATCATCCTTTTAGCGAAGTCCACATCCTCAATTTTCAACGATAAGACTTCACGTTTCCTTAATCCACTTGTTGCATAAATGAGGAAAAGGGCTTTTTCTATGGGCTTCTCTAAAGCATTGTAAAACGCTTGAAGTTGCTCCTTATTTGGAACCATTTTAAACGCTTGTTGCCTTGCTGGGAAACGGAACGTTTCAATGATTCCGTTCATGTTTAAGAAGTCTCTGAAAAGTACTCGCAACGACTTCAGCTGATTCGCATAAGTATTAGGGTTCTTATCTCTGTAAAGCGCCAAATAACCACGAATGTCATCTCTGGTTATGCTCGCGATAGGCTTGTTTAAGGTTGACAGGAAGCGTTTAGCAACCATTAAATGTCCTTGAACCGTTAAATCGTGGAGTTGCATGTCTATTTTAAGGAAATCTCTATAATCTGAAAGCAGATTCTCTTTTCCTTTGTATTTCAAGTTCTGTGGAGCCTGGCGCCCGGGTTCAAATCCCGGTCCCGGCCCCATCAGATATTTTTGGATTTTCTGAGCACGAACGCGCTATAAATAGGGGTAATTCTTAACATTGTACTTGGTGTCAGATTGTGGGCTTTGCTAAGGCTAAGTTTAGGGTTGTAGGGGATAATGGTGCTTTTGAGGGTGTTGCTTTGGTTGATAATGGTGCATGGTATACGGTTGTTGATAAGGGATTAGGCTAGGCAACTGGGCGTAGAATACACGGGGTTAAGTGTAACGTTAACCTCGTTTTCTGGGCATAGGATTGCTTGCCGTGAAGGCATAATAAATTCTGTTACCATTGAAGAAAAACGGCACCTTCCGAACTTGTTGCAGTATGTTCGATACATGAATCCATAAAAGGTTTGCTCAAGAAACAGGAGGTCGAAGATCGTTTGGTAATAGGTGTACATACCCTTGAAAGGTTGGGCTACGCCGTAGATGTAGTTGCACATAAGCTAATCGAATCACCTGGAATCTTAATGATTTAAAACCTGAAACTGAAAAATGTGCGCGCTCTCTCTGGTCAAAACTTCTCAAGAACGATTCATGGAAGGGTCATGTCGAAGGACACGAGCCTTCGATAACTGGCTTCCTCTCTTTTGTAATGAGCTGCTTGTCTTGAATGCTTCTAATAAAGGTGATTGCCTCGTGGAATTTGTACGGGAGGTACAGCGGCTTGATTCCTTGCCCGTGTAGGGCGAATCCGACTCGGGCTTGCGCTGCAAAGACAACCGCTGACACTAAAAGGGGCAGTAGAGGGATTAGGGGTAAGATGTTTTGTAACGCTTCAGGAGGGGCAAATTTTAAAGCAACTCCTGAGAGCAACAAACGTATTAAAGCTTCGATCTTTGAGATGAAGACTCTTGAGAAGATCGGTCCTAGGAAAGGTTCAACTAAAAGAAAATAGGAGAACGCGAAGCCCAGGACAAGGGTTTTCCAAGCGTATCTCCTCATGTGCTCGATGGACGTGATGTTTGCGTAGGGAATCTCGGTGACCTTTCGGGAGAAGACACCGCTTCTGAGGAAGAGCCTACGGTTTGTAGCCACGACTGCCCAGCTACCCGACGACCAGCTCCTCAAAACGCACTCGGGCTCAGCGAGTGTAGAGCGCACATCCATAGGTATCTTGGTTAAGCCACTTTCCTTCATCAATTCCTCTGTTAAGGTAGCGTCCAGCTCCGTCGTTAGCCGAGATATGGTCAAGTCTCTGGCCTTCTCTTTAGCGTTTACGGAGAGTCTACCCCAGATGTCTGGATTGTCAACTAGCTCCTTTATTGCGTTAGCCGCGCCTTCTATGTCGTCAGGTCCTTGTATATGAATGCCTTCCTGTCTATTTTGAACCAGCCAAGCCTGTCCTCCAACTGCTGACGTAATAACTGGAACGCCGAAGTACATGAACTCAAGTTGTGCTAGCCCTAATGCCTCCAGTCGACTCATGAGAATGTTGAGGTAGGAAGCCTTAATTAATAGTACCTTCTCTCTGTCATCGATTTCACCAAGGTACGTTACATTCGGTAGGCTTCTGACTATCTTCTTAACCCTTTCCGCATACGACAAGTCGTCTCTCCCAGCCACGACAAAGTGGACATCGCTCCTTTCACGAAGCCTTTCAGCAACCTTTAAGACAGCCATCGGATTCTTACGCTCTTCAAGGCTTCCGAGGTAAGACACTATCCTTGCACCCTTCTTGATGTTAAGCTGCTTCAGAAACTCTCCGATATCGACGTTGCCATGCCGTAGGAAATTTTCTTCATCGACCCCTCCCGGGAAGAGAAAGCACTTCGATCGTTTGGCACCCATTTTGACTTTGGTCTCCATCTCAAAAGGTGTGACGACAAGTATGAGGTTGGTCATTTTAAATATCTGGGGAAGCGTAGTCCTGTTCCAAGCGACCCGAAAGGATCGCTCGAGCAAAGAGTACCTCTTTGGAGAGGGCTCTTGAAAGTGGGACATGTGACAGAACACGATGGGGTCATGGTATCCCCCTAGGTTTCTGATGTCACGTCGCCATGCAACAAATTTAACAACATCTTCTGGGCCGTTCCATAAGGTGCTATGGGTTATAAGCACATTCAGTCCGAATTCATCAACGATTCTCTCCAACGTATGTATGAAGTCCCGAAAGGCTATGCGTCGGGGAGGCCACCTTGTAACGTAACTATCCACTCGAATTATGGGTATTCCAAGCCCGCTGTCTTCGATGTACACGTATCCCTTGCCTTTCCCGAGACTTCTGGGCGGTAATACTTTAACATCATCATGATAGATGCTCGTGATAAGATACGCCTCATGCCCAAGTTTAATAAATTCCCGCACCATACGTTGGGCAACTAGCTCCTGTCCCTTGCTCTTACTCGTTTGATACATTATAACCCCTATACGTTTCATCAGCATTGCTTAACCTACCTACCGTCTATCACGAATAGTGTTATTTCCGACACTTAAAAATCAATATGCTTCGGAACAACCAGCATAACTTACCAATGAAGTCTTTTGAACGAGGAGACTCCAAAGCCACCGGCCTGCCCAATCACAAAGAAGAAGGGTAATTAATTCAGTTAACAAAATACTAACTGATAGGGATGCCGGGTGAGACTGAAGATCGTTACAAAGCTGGATTGGCCATCCTTTAGGAATGTTGCCGCGTTGATTGGCAAGGCTCTAAAGGCTCATTGCAATTGTACGATTCATGACTGCGCTAAGGTAAAGCCCGGAGGCAACATCCTTTTCATAGGCACAGTTTTTTATCAACCCCTTAATTTCTTGAGCAAGTTTCTTAGACAAAGCAGAGTAGTCTTCTATGGAACAACCGAAGGTCACAGCTTCGTAGACGAGGCGAGTCTTGAAGTTGCAAAGCAGATTAAGATTGTTGCGGTTAGCAACTTTGTGAAACAGATGCTCAATGAAAGCGGAATCCCCGTCGCCGGAGTGGTGCACCACGGATTAGACATGAATAACCAAAGGATAAACGTTCAATTTTACAAAACTTTAAAGGAAAGGTTTGAGGATAAGAGCATAATCTTTACTGTCTCTGCAAACCATGCTAGAAAAGGACTGGACAAGCTATTACATGCGTATCGGCTGGTTGAGCAGAGGATTCAAAACAGCTTTCTAATTCTGCATTCTGAGCCAATGGGCTATTACAACCCGACAAAAATAGCTATGGATCTTAAAATCAAGCAATTATGGATAACAAACCTTTATGGAGAGCTAAGCCCCAGTAAACTGAGCGCTCTATATAAGCTATGCAGCATCTACGTACAACCAAGCTACGCAGAGGGCTTCGGACTCCCAATACTGGAAGCCTTCCGATTTGATAAGCCAGTAATAGCCGTAGATGCCCCACCATTTAACGAAGTTATCAGTCAAAAGGAAAATGGAATTTTGATACCGTCAAGTGGAATCCGTTGGTTTAACTTTAAGAATAAAGTGCTTTTCAAAATGCACATGTACAAAACTAAGGATCTGGCTCAAGCTATCGCTAACCTGCTATCAAATCAGCAGCTCATAGCGAATATGCAGATAAAGATTCAAGAGAAAAAGCGGGAATGGGATATATATAAGCTATATCCGAAACTCTTGAACTACTTTTCGTGAGTTCATAAGGTGTAGCGGTGCCCTTACGACAGTGATTATGCTTCTAAAACCGATGGGCATCAATTCACTCTTTCTTAGTGACACGGGCATATAAGCCTACACAACCGCTGAAGGATGCTGGTAAGGCAATATTTCGGGAATTGGAATATGTTGCGGGGAGAAACACTCCTTTTAAGTTTTGATCTTTGGTGGTATTATCGAGGGTGGGACGGGAGAATTGTCCGCTATCCCAGTAGGAGGATCAATTGGAGCGTTGACACTTGGCGCAACTGCCTTTTTCGCGAGTATTATTTCTCCCGTTTCCCCAGAGAAAGTAGTTGTTGAACCCGCATTCCTTCAAAATCTAGAGCGGGATCAAAAGTTAGAGGTTTTCGTAAAGCTACACAAGTCCGTCTGCCTTGTACAACAGTCATCCTCCTTAAACTACTCAAGCGAACTCTCCCAAATACGAACTTTTGTAAAAAGTGGTATCATTCGAACCGTTCCGTTGGGAAAAAAGGAGGAGAAGTTTGCAGAACTGTTACTAGTTTGTTACCCAATTAGGTGGGATGAGGCGTCGACTATTGCCGCAGCCCTTCAAATCGGGGTAGACAGAATATACCTCACAAGACTGACGGCTAGAGAGGTCGCAAAGAAGCTAAAAATAGGGGCAGGTAGCCCCATGACGTTCTTCGTTGAATCCTTCATGAGGGACCTCATCTCCCGTAAAGACTTGGAGGATGCGATAATGAATGAACTGGGCACTGACAGCACGATTAACTAAAACACGAAATAGGAGGGTCAGAAATGAAAGAAATTGAAAAAACGAAAGCCATGGCAGAACTGCAAAAGGAGCTGGAGAGTGACCTCTGGAAAGAAGCCAATAGGATTAGGAAATATAGAAAGCGAAAATATGGACTTGCAGCCCTTTCAATCTCAGTTGGTCTATTCTTGTTTAACCTCGCCTTGGCGTTGTTCTTGAGCAGCTTCCACACATCTTTCCTCGACAGTTTTCTAACCTACCTTCTTTTAGCCATTTTTGGATCGTTGGCCTTTGGGTACGGTTTCTATGTCATGGGCGCCCCCTAGGGAGGACTAGAGTATCGTCTGTTGCGACCGAAAGAAGCCATGTCCCGCGGCTGACGGTGAGGTTGAGTCATCGAAGGTGAGGGAAATTGTGGTTTGGCCTAAAGACCAGTTTCCTCGTCTGTGCCTACAATGAAGAGAGCACTATTGAAAAAACTTTGCAGAGTGTGCTTAGTCAATCGTTAAAACCAGATGAGATCGTGGTTGTTGACGACGGATCCACGGACGCCACCCCCGCCATCCTTAAGAGATACGAGAATAGGGTAAAGATTGTCTCACTAAGGGCTAACACAGGAAATAAAGCGAAAGCTCAGACGGTTGGCTTAAAGCACCTGTCTGGGGACATCGTGGCTTATACAGACGCTGACACGGTGCTTCATCCATCTTGCTTAGAAAAAATGATCCCCCATTTCATGAACCGTGAGGTTGGGGGAGTCGCGGGTCATGTTGTCTCCAACAAGCATAATTGGCTAACAGCGGTGCGTCAAATTCAATACGTTGTAGGGCAGGCAGTTTACAAGAACGGAATGAATATGTTAAACACCATCACCGTTGTTCCGGGATGCGTCGGAGCAGTTAGGCGTAACCTCTTTCGGGTTTCCACCGACACGATTACAGAGGATACAGACTTGACGCTCAGTATTTTAAGTCTCGGTCAACGAATCGTGTACGAAAGCAAGGCGGTTGCATACACTAATGATCCCCCTAATTTGGATTCATATGTTCGGCAACTAACCCGTTGGAATAGCGGGTATGTTCAGAATCTGAAAAAGCATTTTAATTGCTTGCCCCTTCGCTTGAAGCTTACCTTGCTTCTACTTACGCTGGAAAACTCTCTTTTCTCCCTAGTAACGTTGGCGACTCTTCCTCTGGTTTTATCAGGAAACCTTTGGCCCTTGTATTTTCTTCTTTTCGACCTCACCGTAATGGCTGCGGTCGCTTTATATGGAGTGCTAAAGTTGTCTAGATACGATTTATTACTCGCCATCCCACTTCTTATTTTTATTAGAATCATTGATGGCATGGTATGGCTTAAGTGTTTGTTTAAGGAGACCTTATTGAAAAAGTCTGACCTAAAGTGGCATAGAGCAGACCGATTGCCACTCAACGATTCAAAGGTTTGCGATGACTCATCGTTAGCGGAGAAGCGTCGGCGCGCTTATTAGAAATATATCCGCGTTAGAGCAACTACATAACCGATAAGGATAATCCAGAATTCATAGCTTGACTTCATAACTTATAAAATGTGGTTGTGGCAAGGTTAGTTGGGTGTGTTTATGATACTGAAGGTCGAAGATGTGATGGTCGAGGATGTAGTTACGATAGACGCTAACGCCACCGTGATGGAGGCGGTGGAGCTCATGAACCAGTATGAGATCGGATGCTTAATCGTGACGAGGAGGGGGAGGGCGGTCGGAATCGTGACGGAGAGGGACCTGCTGAAGAGGGTTCTAGCTAAGTTCAAAGACCCGAAAACGACCAAGGTTCAGGAGATCATGTCTAAGCCCCTCATCGTCGGGGACCCAGGCATGGATGTCGAGGACGCTGCGAAACTCATGTTCAGGAAGAAGATCAAAAAGCTCCCCATAGTGGACCAGGGTAGGCTCCTCGGCCTAGTAACCCTAACCGACCTCGCCCGATTCCAACCACAGATGATCAGGGTGCTGAAGAAGATCTCGACCACGGAGCTTCCTCCGAGACGACTAAAAAAGGTCATCGACTACTACGTGGTTTAAGAGGGACAAACCGCTTCGCCCCGTCTTTCTTAGTAGACGCCAACCATCGAAAAGGTTTAGTTCAACGCCGAAGCTCATAATTTCTGTGCAGGGCCGGTAGTTCAGCTTGGCATGAACAACGGCGAAAGCCGACGGTGTAGACGCCTGACTTGCAAGATAGCCAAGAACTCAGGAGGACGCGGGTTCAAATCCCGCCCGGTCCACCACTTTTTAGGTGCGAAACCTTTTTATTTCTGTACCGCCCTCCTCTCTTGATCAACAATGCCGAGGAAAGGGGCTTCCAAGTATTCCCCGCTTCTTAGAGATCCTTTGGTGGGGCGCTGGTTTAGAAACTTGGCTAGGGGTAACCCCCTTACTGCCGAGGTCGCCTTGCGGAGGCTAAGCAGGCTCTGTGAGCTTCTCGACACCACGCCCAAGGGCATGGTTGACCAGGCTGAGAATGACCTGAGGGGTTTTCAGGACTCCCTCGAGGACATGGTTGCCAGGCTCGAATCCGGCGGCAGAGCTCCCGGCTACATCGCGGACCTCATGAAGACCGTGAGGTCATGGCTGAGGTACAACGACATAACGCTTACGAGGAGGATAAAGATAAGCAACTCCACGGCGACGCCCACCATAGAGGACGAGAGGGTTCCTTCTCAGGAGGAGCTTGCAAGGGTTCTCAGGGCCTCGCCTCCAAGGGTCAAAGTTGCCATAGCCCTAATAGCCTTCGCGGACCTGAGACCCCAGACCCTGGGAAACTATGATGGAAGCGACGGGCTCATACTCAAGGACCTCCCAGAGCTGAAAATCGAGAGCAAGGAGGTAACCTTTGAAAGGATCCCAACAATGATGGTTGTTAGACCGAGCCTAAGCAAGTCTAGGCACAAGTACTTCACCTTCCTTTCGAGCGAGGGCTGCACATACCTTAAGGAGTATATTGAGGAGCGGATAAGGGCGGGAGAGAAGCTCACAGAGGAGAGCCCGATCATAGGCCATGAAAGGCCGAGGGCGAAGACTAAACCATTCCTTTCTACAAGGAAGATAACCCATTTCATCAGGAAGTGCATGCGCAAAGCTGGCGTTTACAAGCGTCCCTACGTTCTGAGGGCTTATGCAGAAACTCAACTCATCATCGCCGAGTCGAAGGGAAAAATCTCCCATCCCTATCTACAGTTCATAGCTGGCCACAAGGGCGACATCGAAGCCAGGTACAGCACCAACAAGGGGATCCTGCCGCCGGACATGATCGAGGACATGAGAAAGTCCGTTCAGGCCTGCGAGCCGTTTCTGGGCACCACAGCCCAGGAGCTGGATCAAAGCGTGGTGGTCAAGGAGGCGAAGGTGGAGGCCCTGAAGAGCATAGCCAAAAGCCTGCTGGGCATAGACCTCGTGGAGGTGAAGATCGCAAAGGAGGCGGAACTCGACAGGCAGCTAAGCCCCGACGAGACGATCACGCTCTTCGAGAACGAGATCAAGAAGACGCGGGAGAGAGAACAGGACCCACAAAAGATAGTTAAGGAAGAGGAGTTGGAAACATACCTCTCAGAGGGCTGGGAGTTCGTGAGCGTGCTACCGTCTCGGAGGATACTGATAAGGAGGGCTTAGACAGCGCGCTAGAGAAGCTTAACCAGGGCCTCAACAACCTCCTCCTTCTTCTTGTGGGCAACCTCGTTGAGGAGCTGGATGAGCTTGTTGGTGACCGACCTGTAGGGCTCTACGGCCTGGCTCACCATGTAATCGATGAACTCGTGCCTCAACACTTCGACGGCCCTAACCTCGTCGGGCTCATATATGTACATGACATCACCTTTAACCTCGCCCGAGAGCTTCGAGCCAGAATCGGGGGACCACACCACCCTGAGGTCATGGCCAGCGCCCGACCTCCCCTTCAACCTTTTAAGCTCTACCTCAAGCCTAGCCTCCAAGCCACCCTCTGAACCCTTATGTCTTTCCTGGAAGCCAGCCTCTCCTCCAGTCACCTCGGTTTCCATCGAAAACCTGCCTCCTCCAAGATTTTAGCCACTTAAAGAAACATTTTGTGGTTTTTTGCCATATAAGGTTTCTTCTCTTTAAAGTAATGATCGTTGTGAGGTGATTAAGAGGGGGGATTCCTTACATGGTCTCGGTGGTCGGGTGTCGACCATCTTGACACATTTTAGCACAAGCTTTTTATACTTAAACCTTTAGTATTAGTACGAATTCGGGGTGAGATGTTGGAGAAGCGTGTTTTGCCTAAAGTAGGCGATAAAATTCCGATAGACCAGTTTTTCGTGAGCGGCTGTAACATGAGGGCCGACGAGCCCTTCGGTCAGACTGAGGAAGACCAGGCGCTGATCGAGCATTTCCGCCGCACAGGGATCGTCCAGCCGTTCAAAGCTCGACCTGAGGAGGAAGGCTACGGTGTCGTGGTGGGCAGAAGACGGTTCTTGGCCCTCCAAGAGGCCGGCCTCAAGGAGCTCACGGTTGGGCAGCATGTCTGGATAGAGGAGATGACCGACGAGGAGGCCATGGACGCCAGCCTAAAGGAGAACCTGGAGGAGTTTCACAAGGCGCCGGATCCCATCACGCGGGCCAAGGCCATCAACGCCTACCTGAGCAGGCTACCGACGGGGCTCCGGGGACTGGCCAGAGCTTGGGGTATGGCCCACAGCACCCTCAGCGAGTACCTGAAGATCCTAGAACTTAACCCCGCCATGCAAGAGGCGGTTCAAAAAGGAACCGTTTCCTTCCGAGACGGGCTGGCCACCGCGAGACTAGGACTCGGAGACGAGTTGCAAACCGAACTAGCGGAAACCGCTGAGACCCAGGGAGTCGACGTATTCAAACGAGAGGTAGCCCGGATCATGGCCAAAGAGGGAAAGAGGGGGATCCCAGCGGGCGTGTACGCCGTCGTCCGTAGCATCTTTGACAAGAGAAGCAGAGACGACCTGAGATACTACGAGGCTTTGGAAAAGCTGGCCGAGAAAGAGGGCATAGAGGTAGGCGACTACGCGAAGAAGATCCTCGTGGACCACGTCAAAAGCGTCGCTGGAGCATAGCTGAGGGCCAAGCGTGAGTGAAAAGGCCTGTCGAGAGTGTCGCCTCATATCCTATGGATCAGTCTGCCCGAGGTGTAAGGCCTCCAGCTTGAGCGACGACTTCACCGGCCTAGTCATCATCTTCGACCCTAGATCGACCATAGCCCGTGCCATGAAGGTAGAGGAGAAGGGACGCTACGCCCTCCGCGTGAGATGACTAGGTTAGTGTCGTGGAGGCATTTTGAAAGAATTTCTTCGCTACGCTGGGACTGTTTCGAGGATCTTTTCGTTGAGGATCCAGACGGCCCGGTGGGTGTAGCCCTCGCGTAGGATGAGGGGCTCGCCGATCTCCTTTTCCGCACGCCTGTTGAGGCTGTGGATCCTCCCGATTACGGCCATTCGATTCCGGTTGTCGTAGGGCAGTCCGAGCTCCTGGCAGAGCTCGCTGGTTCTCAACTGCTTTCTGAGGGTGAAGGCGTCCAGTATCTTGGCGTCGAGGTCGTCCCTGCAGACCTCGTAGGGCTTGACCCGAACCTCGTAGCCCGCCTCAACCAAGACCCGGGTCAGGCGGTCCACCTTCTTGTCGATGCGACGTACATACCAGAGGGTCCTCTCAGCTAGGTTTGACGGCCTCCTATCGTATCGTTTAACCCTCTTTGTTTTGGTCATCCCTCAAACCACCAAACCAACATTACAAAATACGGCCTCCCGATCTATATAAAAGCTTCTTTTATACGCAATCGACGTACATGAGATCAGTTTTTGACTCACCTTAAAAACGTCTTGAGATAAGCTTTTATCCGGCTAAAGGGAGGTGATTTATCGCCCCTTTGAAGGCATGAATGGGTTGGTTTTAGCCCGGTTTTTTCGGCTCGCCGGTATTTGTGACGCACGCGCTAACGTTATGTACTGGATGAAAACCCTCAGCTCTGTCGGGGAAGGCCCGCGGCCGTACGTCCCCTCGAAGACCCCGGCGAAGCGGCAGGGGTCGCCGGGAGACCTCCAAGCCCCGTCCAGTGGGCACACAAACCACAGGGTTGAGCCCGTGCTCACCGCCTCGCCGCACTCCCTACAAAGCCCGGCCCGCGGGGCGAGATCTGGAGTTTTAGGAGTCGGGAAGGCGATGGGCTTTACAGGAGGTAGCCCGACACTCTCCAACGCCCTCGACGGCTTGCGCCACCGTCTACCGACTTTGCCCTCATACCTTTTTCCCGCCACGGGCTTGGAAGCGCACTCGAAAAGCGTTTTCTGGCCGGAACGGACCCGACGCTCACACTTGGCGCAGAGGCTCCGGTCTAGGTAGCAGAGTTCGGTCGTGAAGGGGCAGCGGGCCGAGCGAAACCTACGCTTCATCAAACCTCCTCAGAGTTGCGCACATGGCTTAAGGCTCCGCTCTCGGCGTTACCAGACACAGTTGACCGTTGTCGACGTAGGCCAGTTCGCCGAGGAACTTGGTTAGGTTGGCTGCAAAGTTTTTCGCCTCAGCATGGTTGGTGAAGGTTCGGGTCCACCGCCACCTCCGCTCAAGGTTCATGAACAAGCGGCGGAAGGCCGCAGCGAAGTTTTTAAACTCGGTGCGACCGACATAGGTGACTGGCTCCACAGATACAATATAATGGTGTCCACATCTGCAATCACTTAGCTCAACACGCCAATGTCTAGCACCAATCAAAGTCATGTTATCAAACCTCGGCAAGCTTACGCAACTCTCTATGCAACTCCCCACTTGTTGGGCTCAGAAACTGGGAAAAGTAGCCCTTCGTCCTTGAGTTTCTCAACCACCTTTTGTGGATCTAACCCTAGGTTGGTGATGAAGTTGGCTAGTTGCGAAGCGCTTACGGTGCCGTCTTTCCTGTTTTCAAAAATCCATTTCCTAACCTCGGCAACCTTTTCTAACTCGGTTTTTTCGATGGGCACCAAGCCAACCTGTTTGGCCTCCTCGGGCATCTCTACTTTAACTCCAAGCATCCTAGTCGCCTTCGGGGTGAAGACGTTGGCCAAGCGGACGGGTTTCTCCTCCTTCTTTTCAAGGAACCTGTTCTAGGCGCCGTCCTCGATCTCCGCCCAAGTGAAGATCTTCATCTTGCGCCTGCTCGTGGGCCTGTCGAAGCCCAGCTCGCGCAACAGCCCCTTGAACTGGTGAGGCGTAACACCCGGGGTCTCATGTCTGTGAAGGTATGGGATGAACTCGGCGAAGACCTCCTTGTTGCTCACCATGAACTCTTGAGAGTCGGTCCAGTAGTTGGGGTGCGTCCTCCTCTGTTCGTAAAGCTTTACCAGAAGGTCCCTGAGCAACCCTAGGGCACCGACCTCCCTCCTCTCCTCCTCCACCTCAGCCTTGATCTCCATGGCCTTGGGAATGCTCTCGTCGAGGTTCACCCCCAGAAGGTTGCTGAGCTTGAACATGTGGTAGGCGACCTCCACGTTTCTACCTGAAAGCTTGCTGAGTTGCCTAAGTTGCTCTTTACTTAGGGACTTGGTCAACTCATCGAAAACCCTTTTCTGAGCTTCTCTCAAGTCTAAACCTTCGGGATTAGCTTCTTTACTAAGTGTGCTGATCAAGTTGACTAAGTTGACTACTTCTAAGAGGCTACCCCCTATAGCCCTTTCAGGTTGGTCAACTAGGGTCAACTGGTCAACCGAGTCCATGTACCACATCCACAACTCGTCGTACATGGATTGCGCAATCCTCGTCTTTATGGTGTTCAGCACCGGGACGCTCCAGTCTTGGGTTTCCTCGGTGGTGACGGGGATGGTTCTCGTGGCTAGGGCGTCCTCGAGTTCGCCGTGGACGGACATGATCCAGACGGTGAAGACCTTCCAGCTTTGAGGGGTTCCGCTCTCCGTGCACCTGTCGTAGGTCTGACCCCTGCGTTGGCTCATGCGGGCTATCCGGGCGAGCTCAGGGTTCTTCTCGGCCACGATGTCGAACTCGTCCACGAAGGGAACGATCTGCAGGCGCTCGATGCTCCTGCCCAGCCAAGCCACGCTCGGGGACGCGATCTTCCCGTGGCGACAGATCTTTACTAGGGCCTCTCCCCCAACGGTTTTTCCGCCCCCGAAGGCCCCCTTAGCCGCTAGGAACCACACGCTGTTTAGAAAGGATTCGTGGGGGAGGAACCATGTCTGGAAGCCTGTGAGCCCGTAGACATCGTAGTACACTTCCTCCTTTAGGTCTAGGAAGAACTTGAAGTAGTTGCAAAGCATGGTCCAAAGCTCACCGGTTTCTCGGCTTATCTGTGTGCCCTTGCTCCAAGCCTCCACCACTTCTGGGCTTGGAAGGTTGAAGGTCAACTCTTGGCCAGTCAACGGTTTACCATCAAGTTGGAAGCGTTTATCCAGGGCCTCAAAGTAGACGGTGCCCATTCTGGGGTCTGTCTTCACCGTTGAGGTTCCCTTTAACCCACACCAATCCCAAGCGTAGCTGAAGGGGGTGGTGGGCTCGTAAACGAAGTGTATGTCTGGGAGGTATCCGCCCGCGGGGGCGAGGCCAAAGACACCCAAGGTCACGCTGTCGATCGTTTTTTTCCTCCATTCCGCCTCCTCCTTTCCCTTCTCGGTGAGCTTCATCCCTTCCACGAGGCCCTTAGCCCTTAGCCGGTCTAAGGCTTCCCTCTCGTGCTTGGTTCTGATTGGTAACTCTTCTCCTCCGTGGAGCGCTAGAAGTATCTCAGCCTCTTTTCCCAACAGCTTCATGGAATCACCTAAAACTTTTTGTAGCCGTACTTCAGCCGTTCGAGGACTTCGGGCTCGAGGTTCAACCAGCCACCGAGCTCGATCATCTCGTCTTCGAGGCCGACCTTCTCCTTAAGGAAGTCTGGGACCTTGAAGCCTCGCCTCTCCACAGCCTCCAGCACCCTCTTGAAGACCTCGCCCCTCAACACGCCTGGAAGGGCCTCCTCACACCTAACTATGCCTTCTTCCACGGCGATCCAGAGCAGGGGTCCCCCACCAATGTCGTGGCGAAAGCAATGCCAGCAATTCTTACTCGGGTTAACCCAGAAGTTGTGACCCGTGGAGGATCCGTGGGAGGGCACGGGATGTGACCCATAGTACTCGTCGCCGCTCCTTCTCAGCCCAGCTAGGGAAACGACGTCCAGTATGTTTATGTCGACTAGCGACCGCTCCCGCCGAGCTTGACGCGAGAGCTCCCTCACCTTCGCTTTCAGGGGGACGATCCAAGGGCTCAAGACCTCCCGGAGCTCCTCTGCAGAAACCCACGCGAGGGGCAGGTCCTTCACCACCTCGTAGCGCCTCCCGTTGGGATGAAAAGAGTTTGGACCCACCACCATCTTTCCGTGGCCCTGGACGTCGCCGACGTTCACCATCTTCCCGTTTTCGTCCACATCCCTGAGCCTCACGGGATCCTTCAGGTCTGACCGGTAGTAGGCGTGCCACCCGAGGCTTCCCGGGCTCTGCACCGTGTAGGTTCCCGGCAGGCGCTCCTCCACGGCCCGCTTAACTCCTTCGATGTCGGCGTCCAGAATGACGATGCCGTTTCCACCGACGACCCCGTAGTTGCCCCCTCGAGCTAGGTGCTGCTGCAGGGCCGGGTCATCAGGTTTCATGGGGTGGTTAGGCCAGTCTTGGTCTATGGGTCGCTTCTCGCACTTGGCGACCTTAATATAATGTGCTCCAGAAAGCTTCTCTATGAGTGACTGGGGAATGGTGATTCCGCAGCTCTCTGCTAGGCAGGGGGCGCAAACCCACATCCCATGCCTAACCTGACCTGTGACCTTGGCGATTCCGGGCAGGAAGTGCCGGACGCTTGTTTCCTCTCCACATTTATCGCAGATCACCTCACCCTTCCTCCTGAAATCTGGCAGAGACGTCCCATAATGCGCTCTCAAGGCTTCTTTGCTTGGTCATTTACTGCCCCACCGAAGTCTTTGGAGAGCTCCTCACGGCTCTTTCTCTATCTGTTTTAAGATCCTCTTTGCTTTCTCTTCTTTCTCGGGCGGTACAAGCACTACGGCGTCGTTGGCCACGGAGACCAGCTCCGTTACCTCCCTGCCCAGCCACTTTTGGATGTCCAGCCACTTTTTCGAGAGCGTGACCGCCTTTGACCCTCCGACGGGTAAAACCTTTCTCCTTGAGATGATCAGTCCTTCTTCAATTTCTTCTTCTGTCATAAGCTCACCTATCTTAGTATTTAAAATACTAAAAGTTTATAAAGCTTTACAATCAATTATTATTACGTGCTAAGAGGGGTTTTGTAAAATGGTTGATGTAAAACAGTATTTGAAGGAATCTGGAGGAAACTGGCTTAGGGCCGACAACGTTCAAGTCGGCGACAAACTGAGGATCCTAAGCGCCGGAGATATAGACGACAAGACCTTTGACCGCTCATATCTGGTGATGCCCGTGGTGCTCATGAGGACCGGCGAAAACTTCAGTTTGAGGCTTGGGCCTAAGAACGTGACCAGAATCGCGGAGAGCTTCGGGGAGACGGATACGGGTGGGTGGGTGAACCGCCTCCTCGAGGTGATCAGCATCGAGACGTACAAGGGTCTAGGCCAGAAGGGTGTCTTGCTGCGGGGCTGTGCGCCCTCGGGTGAGGCCGCGAAGCCTGGAAAGCCCGCGCCGAAGCCGGAGGGGTTGAGCTCCCAGACCATCGACACCATAAGAGGGAGTCAAGATATCTTGGACATGGGCATTCCATTAAACGAGAGCGATTTCTCCATCCTTCCTGCCGGCGTCCGAGCTGAGTTGCTGAAGCAGGGTCTGGCGGAGAAACGGGTCGAAGGCGACGTGGCGCTCTACTTCTTCGTGAAGGAGAAGTGCGAGAAGTTCCTCTAAGCCTTCAGCACCCTTTTTTATGTTGATGAGTGGTCGACACGCGACCAGTTTTCATCAGTCGAGGGCAAAGCCCGAACGTGGCACCCAAACTCCGCAGGTGGCTAGCTAGCCTAAGAAATGTGGGCTGTGCAGAAAGGGCAAGCCTCGGATCGAGGTGTCGAGGCGACCTGTGGAGACGTATGTTACGTTTAGGCGCCCACATCGCCTTGCTGTCGCGTAGAGGGGCTAAGGCTTGGCGGTTCCAAAGCGTTGCCCCTACTGTGGGGCGGCGATTAAACGTCCTCGTTTGATTTGCCCAAACTGTGGCAGAGTTCTATCCGGCGCGTTTAGACTGTGCACGGGTCGGCCCCTAAACACGTAGACTGGTCCAAGGGGAGGGGTTGGTGACTGTTCACAAGAATCTAGGAGTTTTCTCGTTGTTACCTCCTAGACCTCACGCCTGTTTTTGTGGTGGCTCCACAAATTCTTGTTCGAGTGTGAAGGTCTTGGTGGCCGAAACTCCCAGTGCGGCGGCGGTGAGGACGTAGGAACCCGCTACAGCCGCCTCAGGAACCGTCCACGAAGACGTGAACTTTCCTTCCGCGTCGGTGGTGACGCTAGGGAGGCTGTAGGCGTCTCCTGTCGGAGGTTGTATGGCTAGGCCGACTGCCTGGTTGGGGATCGGGTTTCCGTTGCTTAAGAGGGCGCCCGAAATGGCAACGGTGTCGCCCCTAAAATACGAGTCCTTATCCGTCGCCACCGAGATGGTCGGCACCACGACTAACTTCCTCACGAGCCACCACACGAGGAGAATCTGTATGACGATGAGCAGCATCAAGACGACGATGATCTCGTTCAAGATGATGGTCATAAGGAACGCTGAAGATACGTTCCAGGGTAGCGGGGGAATGACTACCATACTGTTCTCCTCAAGTATTAATGGTCTTTAAAATAATAAACTTTTTAGGGTCGCGTATCTTATTTCTTACGACAATGTTATCGCCAAGAGCCAAGATGGTTGCGATTGCATTAATCCTGCTCGCCGCTGCCGTAGGATCAGTGGGAGGGCTCATGCAGACCACCGAGCAGATAATGAACAGGGCTGTTATGGTTACTTATGACATAGGGGTGTTTTGGGACGTGACCTGCACCCAACCGTGCGAGTTCATAGATTGGGGATCCTTGAACCCTGGACAGAACAAGACCATCACGGTCTATGTTAAGAACACTGGAGGCGGCCCCATAACTGGATCTTTCAACACGAGTCAGTGGGTTCCACCCCTAGCAGGAGAATACATCTCGCTCGCCTGGGATTTCGGAGACCAGCCTCTAGACCCTGGAAGAGTCCGAGAAACGAATTTCACCATAATGGTGGCGAGGGACATCCACGACGTAACGGAGTTTTACTTCCTCATCACGGTGACAGGAACCCAACACATTCCATAGAAGCTACTCGATCTTCACGAGCCTGGGCGTCAAGATCCACTTGGAACCGCAGCTCTCGCAGACATAAACCGAGCGCATTTGACTAGTTCCTTTCAGCCTAGCCTTCCTCTCAGGAGAGCTGTAGGTAAGCGGCAACGGAACCTTCTCTCTCCGTCTTTCGAGCTCCGCACCACAATCAGGACAGTTCATACCTCACCCTTTCCATGTTTAAAATTAAGGTTTGCTCTTAATAACTGTTAATGGAAGCTTTAGGAAAGTTCTCCTCGAAACGTCCTAATTCATGGTTTATACACCGACACCCTTCGGTCTTGACTTCATCATCTTCGTTCCAAGGGACCTGTGGACACATACAGGTTCCCCACTTCAGCTTGATAGGCCATTCAGGGGCCACTTCCCTAACCTGTATGCCGACGAGCAAGTAGAAGGTTGGAGACAAACGAGCGTAGGACTCATAAATGAGAATGGACATGGGTTAGGTCTCCATTTGATAGGCTGGAACAGCGCCGAGATAACCTGCTTTACCCAGCGCGTATTGGAAGAAGAGGATGGGGTAATACCAGCCTGGAAGGCGGCAGCAATAACTGTCACGCAAACACAGCGAGATCAGGTGGCCTCCGCTGGCAACGTGTTCCATCTCGATGAAGAAGGGGTATTCGACTCCTAGATGCACGTAGGCCATAAGGGTTCGCGTAGTCCAGCCCGCCTGCGTGGGCAGGGTTGACCAGTAGTAGGCCGTGACGCCTGTTGTGAGGGTGTATTCTGTGGGAACGGTGGCGTCTAAGGGTCTCAGGCAGTTGTCGTCCTTTTTGGTTCTGATCAGGTCGCCAGGAACCAAGCCGATGGAACTCATAGCTTCTCCTCCCCCGTTATAGGGGCGGGAGTTGCCAAAAAAGTTGAGGAAGACGTTTCCATCGTCTACCCAATCCCTCACCGCGCTTGCGCCATAGTTTAGGGTGGCGTCCTGCTGAATGAAAAGCTTGGTCATCTCTGCTGGCGCGAAGGTTTCAATGATGCAGGGAAGGAAGTCTCGTATGTATGGATAGAGATAGTCGCCAGATATGTCGTCTCTTATCCACGCGGAAGCCAGTTTTGCTAGGTCTGAATGGATCAGCGGGGGATTATTTAAGCTCGCGAGGTAGATTCTGTTGCCTAGATAGGGTGTTCCGTCTAGGATGGTGCGCAGTTGTCGGCTGCGGATGACGGCTACGGTGCTCGGCGTGATCTTCGTGGGGTGATAAGCCTCTTGGTTAGCCCTTAAAACCCAGGTTATGTCGCAGATGGGGTCAACGCTCCCAAAGGCGCTGAAAAGGGGGTTAATTCCGCCGTCGTAGGGTCTGATCTGAGCCGCCACGATGTCAGTCGCCTTAGGGTTTTCAACGTCAAGAAACAGGTCTACGGCTCGGCCATTAAGACCGAAGGCCGTGTAATATTTAACAGGCAACCCTTATCACTCCTCCCAATAGTTTGCTATACCAAGATGTTTCATCAGCGGATACTGGAACAGGAAAATGGGATACCACCACGCTTCCAGGCAAGAGGTATACTCGTATCCTGGGCCAACCCCTGTGCGGAAGCCAGGAACCAAGACAATTCTTCCCCCTGAAGCCGTGTGAACCAGCTCCCCGATCATGTTGTAGGTCACGCCTCCATGAACGTATTGAACGAGGGTTCTGGCTGTCCAGCCTGCTGGCGGATTATAAGAGTCAATAGAACCGAGCTTAGGTATGGCGGCCCCCGTTATGACTTGCTTGTTGTTTGCAGGGTAAAGCTCTGGATCGTTTTGAATGACGTTGACGGGTTCGCCCACACTCAGGCTTCTATTGCTGGTATAGGTTATTATGCCGTCACCAGAAAGGCGCCCATACCAAGCTTCAACAAAGGTGTTTCCCGCTTCCACCCAGCTCTTCAGATTGGCCCAAAGGTAGTCCGAGTCTTTGAGGTGGTAATATACTCCGCTCATGTTTACCCAATCGGGTGCGCCGACGCAAACATGAAGAAACTCGTTTACGTAGCCGTCTATCAGGTTGTTGTAGAGGTCTCGGAACCAAATGCTGTGATAATACTCGTCGTCATGTAGGGTTAGCGTGTTACAGTAGATTGTTGGCAAGCTGGTAAGGGACACCAGGTAGATGGGCAAGCCTAGATATGGAACTGCGTCGAGGGTAAGCGTTGGATTCGCGCTTTTAATGACGCCAGCCTTGTTGGGCGTCACGTTCCAGAGCTGATAAATCTCTTTCCCTGCCTTCCAGGGCTTCCAAGTTACGTCGTTCTGTGCGGGGCAAGAGCCGTGAGTAGAGAAGAGGCCGCTTAACGCGATTACGGCTGTCACGATGTCGAAGCCGAAGGGCTGAACCATCCTCATCAAGAAGCGGTTTTCCTTATTCTGCACTCCGAAGAAATGGTAATAATCGGTCAATTTTCAATTCACCTCTCACTTAATTTCCATTTCTAAATCCACAGCGTAGATGGTTAAGTTTTCGGTTCCAGAACTCCCCTTCACGCGGATACGCAGCTCGCTGTCGGCTGTGGGGCGATGGGCGTTTGACCAGGCTGCCGTCAACGCTTGCTGCAAGGCGCTTCCGCTCCAAGTAACCTGGCATAACTGAGCGCTACCTGTTTGGTTCCAAATTTCAATGCCTTTTCCAGCGCCCGCTTCGTCTCCCTGCGCCGTCACGACAACCCGTGAGTTGAGCACCTGAAACTTGCTGAAGTCAACCTTAGCTCGCTTGTTGGGTAAGGGGGCTGCTTCTGTATAGCTCGTGCTAGGTGCCGCTATGGTTTCTCCCGCTTCGTCGTCGAAAAGCCTGACAACAACCATGCGACTCAAATCTTCTCCTCCTTACGGGGGTATGTCTTGTTCGCTTATGATGAGCTGCAAGGTCACGGCATACAGGGTTATGGCTTCGGTTGCGCTGCTGCCTTTCACTCGGATGAGAAGCAGACGATCTGAGTTTGGTTTGTGGCTGTTAGTCCAGCTTCCCGCTAACGCTTGCTGCAAGGTAGCGCCAGTCCAAGTGACTTCGCAGAGTTGTGCCCCGCCAGTCTGATCATAAATTTCAACGCCTTTACCTGCTCCAGCCTCGTCTCCCTGAGCAGTGACGACCACCCTGGCTTCTAGCATCTCGAACTTCTTGAAGTCAATCATGGCTCGCTTATATTGAAGAGGCGCTTGTTCAATGTAAGACATGCCTGGAACACCCAAGTTGTAGCCTCCTTCGTCGTCAAACAAGCGGGCGGCCAAGACTTTGTTTGTTTCTAACCCTTTCAGAATCGGTATGTAGGTTGGAAGCTCGCCTCGCAGCTCCCATATTCGGAATACCTCAGCGACCCTTTGGTATTGAGTGGGCGAGACGGGCACGTAGAAGGGAACTACCCCGCTTAACTCTACGTGTAACTGAACAAGCGCTGCTCCGCTGCCTATGGTTGGCTGGGCAGAGGCGATTATGGGGCAGGGTGTTCCACCGTAGAGCACCTCGATCATCTCTACGCCGCCTCCTCCCTTAGGCTGAAATAGGAGACGACGCCACAAAGCCATTATCAGCTCATCCTGTAGGCGATGATCAGAACGTATTGGGTCGTGAATCTCACTTCGTTCGCGCTGTCCAAGACGATGGTGCATTTGAAGCCGAAGACTCCTGAGGGAGGGGTGCCTGAGAGGTTTGCATCTGTCACGATTCGATCAGGAATGCTGGGGCAGGTGGGGCCAATGTCTTGAACGGCGGTTAGGTAGGCGGTTGCACCGATTAGGGGGATCACGCCTATGCAGTTGGTTTCGCTGAAGTAGGTGTGCCACGATCCGCCAGCGACTCTTCCCTTAACGTCTACGTCTATGGTTTGGACGTTTGCCTTGTTGTTCATGGCCGTGATCAGGGCGATCAAGTAGGCTCTAACTATGTGGCCGCCTTCAGGCAGTGTCACCGTGACGGAAAGCTCGGTTGTGTCCTGGTCAGGAGGCGGCAGCGCAGTTATGGGGTCTAAGGCTTCGAGGCTTGGGAAGCCGATTTCATGTTCCATGACGCTTAAGATGGAGGCTCTGGCTAGTTGCGCTAATCCGTAGGTTCCATGTTCGAGCAAAGCCCCGATAGCCAAGGATGGATCGCATAGTTTAGCCACCAGGGTATTTAAGGTGTGTCCTGTAGGATCCCCTATCCTCGTAAGGATTTTCCGCACATCTGCGCCTTTAGCGATCGGGCTGAAGCCCGGCATAGCCTATTCCACCCTCCACCAATACCATATCAGGGCCGTTCCCGCTCCAGCCCCCTTTACAAGGATGTCGTCGAACTCCTGGTCCCACTTGTCGTCCACCTCGGCCGTCTTCGCGTCCGACTCGAACCTCTCCCTCACGATCTTGTACTCGAAGCCCCCACCTATGTCCTCGACCCAGAAGCCCAAAGCTACAGCTGGTTTTATCAACCCTTCGCCCCTTAAACTCCTCCATTCTGTGACTGACGTGTCCCATTCAACCCTTTCAAGTCTGTTTGGCAACTGTAAGATGCGCTTTGCTATTTCTTTTGCAAGTTCCGTAACGGTTTCAACTCTAAGGGCTACTTCAACTACGCCAGGCGGTAGCGGTACTATCCTTTCAATAATTTCCTTAACCTTAATTTCTGTAATCCTGAGTTCCCTTGCAATCTCGTCAATAGTAATCCCCTCTCGTAACATCTCAATGATTTTTTCCTTAGTAGGCAAAGGTGGAGGCGGGGCTGGGGGAACTACCGCGGGAGCAATCCTTTCAGATATCAGCTTTAATAGCTTTAACTGTTGTTCCTCAACCCTAAGCAACAGTACAAGCAACTCGTCCATCCTGGTAAAAATGTCTCTGACCCGTTGTGGGGGAACCTCTATTGTCATTGCTCTCGCTCGCTTTAGTCTTTCATAACGTCAAACTCAATGTTAATCGTCACCCAGCTTACTGCTGGTGCGCTGTCAGCCCAGTTAACTCTTAGCCTCGTTGTATCGTTTTTAGCCTCAACTATTATCGGCTTTTTGAAGTGTTCTATCCTCAAGTGTCCCGCATCGGCGTGGTCTATACGTTTAAGCTCCTGCCACGTTGCCCCGTCGTCTGGACTGTACTGTATTATTACATCGATCGTTGGCCCGTCAACCTCTATGCCCCAGATCTTTGCAACCATGCCCTTGTCGATTTCAATGTAAGTCACGGTTGTTCCCTTTTCCATTTCGGCAGTATAAAGTGGGAGGGTTCCCGTTGCGTTTGCTCCGTCGCTTGCTCCTCGAAAAGCAAATAAGTCACCCATTTTACTTCACCTCAGGTTGGTATGGTTCCTCCTGCAAGTATTATTCCCACGTCGGTCCTAACCTCCTCTAGTGTTGTTTGGAGTGGGAAAGGTTGCATGATTTTGTAGCTCCTTCGAAACGGGTCTGTTGGGAATGCTACCTCTCCTGGAAAGGTGTACCAATAGGCTAGTTGCTTCCTCGTCATCAAGTTTAAAAGCATTGATGGCTCTGTAATAAAGTCAACTATGTATTCGCCGTACTTTAACTTGCAGTAGGTGTATAAGTTCATGTTTGTTTTGTTGTAGCACTGGAAGGCAACGTGCATGAAGGGTAGGAAGAAAAACTCTTTTTCTCCACGCCAATATCCGAAGTCGTATCCTTCCTCAGGCCTAGTAGTTACCAAACCCAAATAACGTGCTTGCTGAACACCCTCTGTAATGTAGCAATAGTTCCTCAAAATCAATGGGTGGATATCAATGAAGACGTGCAAAAGCTTTGCTGGGTTGTCGTACCAAAACATGTCTTCTCGGCGTTCAAGCGGTAGAACGTCCCACTTAAACTTAAAGGTCCCCGTAGCCTTGTTCCCATCTGATATTCCGTCTGTTATGTTTAATGGGCCGTAGTTTATGTCCTCAAAGCCCTTGTTAACCCTGCTTACAACCCTGTACCCAAGAATTCCCCTCCACATCGGAAAGCTCAGGACAATGTACTCATTTTCCTTAACCAAGCCCTTCTCATCTAGAATTGGATTTCCCATTTGCACGACACACTCGCAAAATTATATTAATTCGTTGGGCTATTTTAAAGCTTTTATTGTTAAGTAGCTACCCAATACCCCGTTATGGGAAATTGAACATATAACAACGAGGTCGAAAAGCTTAAACTACCAAGAAATATTAGTTTTAAAGAAAAAATGGGGGTTTGGCGGCTTAGATGCCCACAACCTCGAGGCTGAAGACGACACCGCTCAGGTTGACCCCATCTGCGACCTCATTGGCCGGAGCGGCGGCATGGGGACTGGGCTGTGTAACCGTATGACCAAGAGCGGCTAAGCTATGAGTTTCTGGTGTAGCGCCAGTCGCGGGACAAGTTCCACCTCGAGCATGGTCAGCAACGGCTGTACCAGTATGAGACAAAGCGTTAGCTGGCGTCCTCACTTTAATTCTAACTTTATTTGATTCCACTAAAGTGATGTCGTCTGGGTCAGTTATGTATCCTCCGTTATTCCTGACAGAGAGAACCCTCTCAACGGTGTTAAGAGAGCTAATAGTCACCTCAAATCCTGGACTAGCGTAGGACGCAGGTCCAGTTATACCATAGGCCGCAACAAGTTTCCTGCCAAATACTGTACCGATTACCATCTCAGGCATTGCTAGTCCCCCTTAGTTTATGGGGCAGTGTTCCATCTTAGGGCGCTGTGGTACGCATACTCATAAAACGTCATCCCAACGGGGAACGGATAAGCGGTTTTTGATTTGAAGGGCATAGCAGATAGCTTAACGCCTAAGTCTGGGTTTAGGATTAGGTTTCCAGAAACGTTGTACTGGTAAACCGTCTTCTCCTTCTCAATCGTTTGGATTATTGTGTATGGGCATCTCCAAGGGGCGTAGGAAACACGCTCAGTTTCAAACCTAAGCTGGTTTAGTGCAGGCGTTGCATCAATCTCAAAAATCCCGTCTTTAACAATGCCTATCATCGAACGCTTTTCGGTTGTGCTACTCGTCTTAAACCACCAGTCGCTTCCGCCTATTAAGTAAGCTATGGTTCCCGCCGTTAAGCTTATGTCCCAAACAGTTTTAGCATCGCCTGGCCAGGTTCCCGTAACCCATGCTTTGCTTAGGTCGTACGGAATTATTGGTCCTCCACCCATTTGTCCGCTGGCTGGGAGTTCTAAAGCTTGTTCGTTTATTGGCTTGTTGTCAAACCTCGCTTTGGCTATGCAAGCTAAGTCTAAGAGGAACGGGCGTGCTTTTTTGAAGGTTTCACCGATTACCGGAGAGATTTTGTTGTAAAAATCTACACAGTTGTTAAAGGTCACGTCGAAAGCCGCTACCTCGGTGTCTGAAAGCTCTGTGAAAGCGAATTCTTTGATTCCTCCGACGATTGTTAGTAAGCCGCCAAACAGCTTTTTTGGTTCTGGTTTGTACACCATAGGTTTTTCCTCGCAAAATCATTAACAAACCCTTTATATTTTGCTTGTTGACTATTAGTGCATGGTGTACTATGCTTGAAACACGGGTTTATGTAGATAAGTCCTACCATAAACGTGTAAAGAAGTTTGCAGTTGAAAATGAATTAAAAATAAGGGACGTTTATAGCATGATAATAGCCTTTACTTTAGACGAAGACGGAAAAGCGAGATATCCAGAAGTATTAGAGGTTAAAGGTAGGGTATTTAAGAGGTTTAGGTAAGGCTAAATTAGCCTAGATTCCTCTTCTGGCTTTACGTATTCCTTCCTTGTCGGCTTTTCGTGTATCAATCCGCCTTCCCCAACGGGCTTGGAGGATGCACCTAACCTTGCCAAGATTCCCCTTTCTCGCATCTCCTTAACTCGTGGGTATCTTTCCTCAAGGACGCCGAGGATCCCCTTCTCTCTGATGTCCTTTAGGGTTGGGAGTTCGGGCGAGCCTCCGCCGCCTCCTCGAATTTCCCTTACCTTTGGGAATTTTTCCTCGAGGACTGCGAGGACGCCCTTTTCTCGGATTTCCTTGATGGTGGGATGTTGTGGGCTTCCACCGCTGCTTGATCCGCCTCCTCGAAGCTCTTTGAGGCTGGCTAGGACACCCTTGGTCCTAACCTCTTCAACTCGTTCTCGTGCTCTCTCAACTATGGCACTCACGATATCCACTCCCTTGTAATTTTTGCTTGTTCCTTAAGCCAATCCCCCACGTTGTCCACGGTTTCCGTGAGTAAGCCGACGACCGCCTGAACGGGCTTTAGGCCGACCAGATCCTTGACAGTGGTTCTAACGAGGTCCACCTCTCGCTTCACAGTATCCCTCGTGGTATCAACCCTTTTCTTGACCTTCGACTCAACCTTTCCAGGAACTTCAGCTGCCATATCAATCAACTCTAAAGGAATTATCCTCTAAGCCTATTTAAAACTATTTCCTTTCCTTCAAGCGTTTCGTCAAGGTTTTCAGAAGCGGCTCCTTCAAGATCAAGGTCTTTCTCTCCAAGAGTGGGCGAGGCAGACTTTCTCCTAGGCTTTCAACGGTTCCTTTAACCTCTTCCTTCAGCTCTTGCGCATGTCTCTTTACCTTTTCGGCAGAATCCTTCAACGACATGTTTTTCACCACAATTAAGTTACTAATATTTCCCTAACAACCTTTACGGTTTCAGCCAAGCTTTTGCCAGTAACCCTCGCTATGGCTCGCGGCAACCAGAGCTCTATGGTGATCAGACCCAAGGCTAAGGTTATCGCGATTCCGAGTAGGATCCCCAGCAGGAGGCTGTAGGGGTCTATTTCTGCTTCCAGAGCCCTCTTTTCAAAAACGGTTCCCTTTAAGAACTCTCGCTCTCTTAAGCCCTGAACAATCTTGGCTACCCTTTTGTCCAGTACCTCGGGAGTGACCCTCATCAACCTCAAGTCGAGCAGGGCCAACCAAACACCACAAGAAATAAGTTGTTGCTGGATTATTTAAAAATAGGGTTGAAGTTTGAGCACGAAAGCCGATCTCTCCAGCAAGATAAACGAAGTACTAGGGACGGACATCAACTTTGAAAGGCTCTCGAAGGAGGATCTAGAGGCCCTCCTGAAGGTGGTTGAGGAACCTTCCAACCTCATTAGAATCGGATGGAAAAACCTGAGGGACAAGGCCAAGAAGGAGATCCTCGAGGAGCTTATAGGACGCCCCATTCTAGACGACATCCTGAAGGGGATCCCCGCGAAGGAGGGGGAACGAGAGGATAGGGGACCGTTAGGTTTCGGCGTGATTCCCCGGGCTAGGGCTCGTATCCGAGAAATTTTCACTGAGAAAGAAGCTAAAGAGTGAGTCTCTCTGTTATGAACATAAGCAGATAAATGCTTGAGAGTCCGAAATAGAAGCAGCACCATGAAATCGTATTCTCGGTTAGGCTGGACTGTTTGTTCGTTGTTAAGATTGCACATACGGCTAATGGCAACACGAAAAGCATGATATACGAATTTAGTTGGATGGCAAAGAGAGCGTATAAGACTGAACAAGCCGTCATTGTGGTTACAAGGCCCCTCAGCCCATAAGTGTTCGGTATGGTTCTTATCCCGAATTTCTTCTCTTCAACATCGGGCACATCCTTGGTTGCCTGAAAGCCCATAACCCATAGAAACGCCAGAATGGAGTATGGCCACGCCCTGTTGAGGTCTCCGTAAACGCTTAAAACGGCAAACATTGGAATGAAACCCCTTGAAACGGCCATCCAACCCGTGTTGATAAGGGGATGAATCCTTCTCGGGCTGAACGGCGCTAAGGAGTAAAAAACAGCGAAGAAAAGGCAGGTTAGCACGACCAAACCGAAGAAGGTGCTTATGGTGAAGGCCCTTCCAACGGCAAATATGGCCAGAAGCCAAGACACTCCCAAAGCCTCATCCCGTGTAACCAAACCGGAGGGGATGGGTCTGTACGGCTTGATTTCACTATCGAGACTGGCATCAGCGTATTGATTAACGCACTGTCCGCAACCCTGAGCCAAGGCCAAAGTCAAACCTACATACACCGCTGTTGAGAGATGAGTGAGGGTTAGATTCCTCACCGGAGCTAAGACGCCGAAGAAACCGGCTAGGAAAGGGGCAACCAAAGTAAACGGCCGTAGAAGCTGGATGTATCCTACAAGCTTCCCAAACCTCTTCCGTAGCTTGGGGTAGCCTCGAGTTATCCCCTCATAATGTAATCCCATATTGGCTGGAGCACCACTCTTCTACCCATGACCATGTAAGTAGACCAAAACCATCGTCATTGCTTTTTGGGTGACCAAGAGCCTCAGCCATCGTTTTTATCTCCTCCACGGTCAGTTCTTTCCCCAACCTCTCTTTATACAGCTGAGCCATACAGGTGACGAGGCCCGCCGCATGGGGCGTCGCCATCGATGTTCCAGAGATAGATCCGAACTTAGGTTGTGTTGGGTCCACCATGTTGTCTAGGAAGCCTACGAGGGCAGAGTTTATCTTGACTCCTGGCGCAACCACATCCGGCTTTACGTATCCATCTCCCGCGGTTGGTCCCCTAGATGAGAAGTCGGCGATGGTGTCTTCCAACTCGTCCCATGCGCCCACGGTTAAGGAGTTTAGGCAGGAGCCCGGTGAGCCAACCGTGGAGGGTTCTGGTCCCGAATTTCCAGCAGCCACACAAGGAATGATTCCCCTGTTCACGAGCTCGTTGATGGCTTTGGCTTCGGGGTTGTCCTCGTCCTTTGGGGCGTCATCCGATCCTAGGCTCATGGAGACTACCTTTGCGCCCAGTCCGATGCTCATCTCCATCGCCTGCAGGATGTCCGACGTGGTTCCCATGCCCATGATGAACCCTAGGGCTTGAATGGAGATCAGAGTGCACTCGGGGACCATTCCCTCAACTGGAACCTTATATCGTCTATCGACTGCGTAGGTTCCCCCCACGCACGCGGTACACCAGCTGCCATGTCCATTTGAATCTTGGCCTGAGCCACCCTTCTCAGGCATCGCTGTTAAGGCTTTCACCCTTCTAAGCTGCTCGTGGAGAACCCTGGCGCCAGTATCGATGACGACCGCGCTTATCCCCCGCCCCGTAAATCCTCGCATGTTGGCTCTGTCCAAGCCCAGCATCCTCTTCGTCCAGTAGGTCGACGTGAACGGTCGGTCGCGGTAGTCCTTGAATACGCCTTCCGGTGGAACCACTTGTAGAGCCCATTTTACGTAATCAGGATACAGTTTTTCCACCTCACGCCACTGAGCCACCTCCTCGATGATGTTTGGCGTTAGGACGGTAGCTATCATGTTGAAGGCTTTGATCTCCTTCCACTTAGAGAGCGGAAACTCGATGAGCCTCATCACCCTCGGAAGAAACGTGTGAAACCTCACCTCGAGCAGCCCGACAGGTACGATTTCCCTCAGTTGAGCCCTAACCCTGTCGAACATACCCTCCTTCGCCTCAACGATCACGGGAGAGGCAACCCTTCGGCGATATGTCCTCAGCAACTCGGGGGTAAGCCTCATATTCTTCCCCTGAAACTAGGTTATGCTGTCCACTATGGTGGCTGTTCCGTGCTCGGGCTGTATCTCTAACACGTGGGCTGTGACCCTTGGAAGACCGATCACTCGATACACGATCGAGGTCTCCCCCGATGGGATGTCCTGCTTGAAGTCGAACATTACCGTTCCATAGTCTGTGGGGGACCGTCCCTTGAATGAAACGGTCTGTGGTTTGTCGCTGGTCACCACGACGGTGGTTCTGTTTACTGGCAGAGCTAGGGGTGCTGGGATGTTGAAGAACTGTGGGGCCACCAACCCATCTATGTTCGCGTGTTGAACCCTCTCCTTTATTGGCTTCGAGGCCAACTCAGCCCAATGCATTAGAACACCCTTCCACTGCTCTACTCTTATTTTCAGAGCCGCGAGCCAGCCAAGAAACTTTCCTGAAGCGACCGTTAAACACCCCTCAGCTGGAACGCGCACAGTCCCCACAGGAGTTATAGCCTCAGCATAGCCTCTGCTACTAACTGTCGCGCCCCTCCAACTCTTATACTTGTAGTCACTAGAAACGTTGACACCTGGAATGTATGGGTCACCGGATTGGACGAGTAGTCTGCTTCCCAGCCTGTCGTAGGCTTCCGTTACCCCGAAGAGAACAACACTTGCTGCAACGCAATCGTGCATCCACTCGACGATTTCTACTCCATCTACCGGGGCCTCCGCTTCAACAAGGGGGTGAACATCCTCGTCTCGAATGTAGGCCTTTGGAACCCATTCCGCGAAGGCTTTCTCAACCACTAGACCGCTGGTTAAGTCTACTCTTTCAGATATGACTCTGCGTTCCCATTCAACTCTTGGCTTAACGATGCCCTCTCCGAGAACTCTTCCTCTAAACACATACTTCACCTATTTTCTAAATAAGAGAGATGAAGGCTTTTAAGATTTTTATTAGAAAGCGGGGGTTCCTCAGGGTAAGGTGCCTTATTCCACGCCGTAATTCGTTAGAAACCGACATTGTTTTGGGCTTAAAGCCTTGGAGGGCTTGTACCAGCCGGTTAAAGTCCTCGTCCTTAAAGGAGGATAGGATCCGCTTCAACCAGTAGCGTTGCAAGTTCTGTCGGCGAAGCCAACTAATATAATGGTCGTAGTGTTTTGGCTTTTCCTCGGCGATAGCTCGACCCGCCGCCTCACCAGAAGCGATGGCTTGAAGAATGCCCCCGCCAGTCAGGGGGTCCGTGCTTGGTAGGGCGTCCCCTACTAGAAGAATATTTCCATAAACCCCGGATCGAGGAAACTTAGCGGTTGGGATGAGCTTACCTATATAATGACACTCATCGTGAAGATGCGCTCCCACCTTCGTCATGAACATGTCCAAGAGTTTCCCTGGGTTTAACTTCTCTGAGAGGGGAACTCCCAACCCAATTCTAGCCTTTCCATCACCACTCGGGAAAATCCAAGCGTAACCTTTAGGCGCAATCCTTACACCGAAATACAGTTCTATCAAGTCTTGAGGGTAGTCCTTCCAGATAACGGTCTTCTGAACTCCAAGATGTACGTCGCAAGAGGAAAGCTTTGGGGCTCCAACCCAGCCACGGACCATAGACATGGGACCATCCGCACCTACCAAGTAGTCATACTTAAAGCGTTTCACGAGGGTTTCATCCGCCCACCACACGGTGGCCCCCAAATCCTGTGCCCTCTCCCTCAGCCAATCGTCAAAAAGGTTCCGATTCAAAACATAACCATACTCTCTGGGCCCCCTCAGCTCCCAAAAATTCATGTCTGGAGAGTAGATTCTAACACGCCTAATTTTAGCTGCAACAACACGTTCAGGAACCCTTAAGCCAACCCTGTCAAGCATCCATCGGCTTACCCCACCAGCACACCTAGGAGCCCCCTTAACCTTCAGCTTCCGCTGCCTCTCAACGATCCTAACATCGGCGTCAGGGTTGTTCCTCAAAACGGATATGGCGGTTGAGCACCCTGCTGGCCCGGCACCCACCACAATTATGCGAGGAGCTCCCATGGGTAACTGACCTCTAGCGCCGGATATTGGAGTGGACGCGCTCCCTCATCAAGTTAAGCTGATCTAGGTAATTTCGTAGCAGTCGCCTTAAGAGCTCTGAGCGAGTATCCCCTGTCCTTTCACACACATGATCCAACATCTCGACCTCATCTCGGTACAGGTAGACTGTGACTCGTTCCTTCCTCAAGGAAAGTGCCCTCGGTAGTGCACTAGGTAGTTGCCTCACGACATATATTCTCGAAGATACAAATAAAATTAGGTGTTTAAATGAGTCAAGAGGAAGCTGAGATCGAGTCACCAACAGGGTATGACCAGTGTCCAGTATGTGGTGAGATAATCAAGTCTAAGGGCAAATACGGACACTTTTCAAGAAGGCATTCAGAACTCAACTACGAGGAATACAAAGACAAGTTCAAGCCGGCTAAGCCCCCAGAAGCACCGGCACCACCAGAGGGAGGGGCCCCCTACAAGGTTGAACCGGACGTAAACGCCATCTTAAGGGACATATTAGAAACCTCCCAGAAAAACAAGTTGATAAGCCAATCGGTCGTAGACGAAATCATGGATTGGGCTAATCGCATGGGTAGTATGGATCCCAACTACCTAACCTACTTGTTGACAGGGATGAGGGGTGTGTCGGTTCAGACGGCGAACATCATATCGTCCAAGTACGCTATGACCCTTCAGAAGGCCCAGCAGGAGGGCAGGGTGCAGCTACCGTTTCCAATCTATCCACCAGCCATGCCCACGGCGCCAGGCATGTTTCCCATGTTCCCATACCAACCCACGGCTCAACAACCGTTCTATCAACCGACCACAACGGTGCCCGGTATGCCAGCCCCGACCGGATATCCACCGGCTCCCCATGTAACAGCGACCGGATATCCGCCAGCTCCCTATGTAACCGCGGAGCAACTGGAGAAGATCATGAGGGAGCGAGAGGAGAAGAGTCGACTGGACAAGTTGGAGGAGAGGCTGAGCAAGCTCGACAGAGACTTCGCCGGTGCCTTAACCACCCTTAAGGAAGACATTTTCTCGAAGTTGGAGGAGTCGAGGCAACCAAGTGTTCAGTACGTGGAGGAGCAGATACCCGTCGATGAGGAGGGAGGGCCATGCGACCCGAAGAGGGCTGTATCCGTTAAGAGGAGGCTTATACCGATAACGGAGAGGGGTTTGACGGCAGAAGATGTGCGAAAAATCGTGGAGGAGAGCAAAGAAAAGTTGACCTTGGAAGACGTTAGGAGGGTTGTGAAGGAGGAGGTTCCCAAGGAGCCACCGGAGAAGATCACCAAGGAGGACATAACTAAAGCCGCGGAGGAGGCGGCTAAGAGGGCCACGGAGGCGGAGAGGGAGAAGGCAGAGACAGAAAGGAGGCACAGGGAACTCCTTGACGCTGTGGAGAGGGCGAGGGTGCCCGCTACAGGCGTCACCACCACAGAGGGGGTTCTCGCCACAGTGGTACAAGAGGCTGCCCGGGTGGCTGAGAAGAAACAGCCCGTCAAAATCATTGTTGAGGCCGTTGCCCCATCTGGAGTGACCTCGGCGAAGCCCCCATCAGAGAGGGCTGGCGAGGCGGAGCGAGGCGGTGTCCTTGAGGGGTTGGCAAAAGAGGGGTTGGTGGTGCGGGTGGTTGAACGCCTGAGGAGGTGAGGCGTTGGCTAAACCAAACGCAGTCCTCGTGCTTAGTGGGAAAGGTGGGGTGGGGAAAGCGCCTTAAGTCCCGTCACGGCTTCTGCCATCGAACTCACCATCTGACAGACAGACCGACGGGATTTAGGCACCCCTTAAACCCTCATCTCCGTGAACCTAGCCCTGGCCCTGAAGGACAGGGGGAAGAGGGTCGGACTCTTAGACGCTGATTTTAGCGCTAGCAACGTCGGATACTTCATTGACCTCCGCGGTCAGTCGATGGGGCTCTCCAGGGAGGAGTTTCATCCAGCCTCATATGAGGGGTTGCAGGTCTTCTCGATTCCGCTGGTTCTAGGGGCCAAAGCGGTCAGCATGGTCGGAAGCCAGTTCTCACAACTCTTAACAGATGCCGTTGAGGCTGCCACGTGGGATGCGGAGTACATGGTTGTGGACCTTCCTCCAGGGTTCGGGGACGAGCTTAAAACAGCCGCGAAAGTCTTTTCAGACTCCCTGCTGGGTTCGGTTGTCGTGAGCCAGCCTGCGCACCACCTAGACGCTCGAAGGGCCCTTCAGCTTCATAAGGACTTGGAGATACCCATCATCGGCCTCATAGAGAACATGAGCTACTTCCAGGCCGGCGCCATAAAGTACGCGATCTTCGGGGAGAGCACCGTGGACAAGCTTGGGGAGGAGTTTGGGGTCCCGGTTTTGGGGAAGATTCCTTTGAGCATGGAGATTAAGGAGGGCATAGAGAAGAAGGATCCTCGGCTGAAGGGGGAGTTCGCCACGCCAATCGAGAGTGCCGTTGAAAGGATCCTGGTCACTAAACCCACGAAGCCCGGGTTCCTAGAGAAGTTCAAGGAGATGGTGAAGGACTTCGTGGACAAGCTTATCATCGAGATGGCGCTCAGCATAAAAAGGGAGCTGGACATCGGCGGAATCCAGAGGAGCTTCGGATATCCGGGTGGAAGCATCATCCGCTTAAACATCATGAACGATGAGATGGACAGGGTGATCACGCAGACTGATTGGATGGTTCATGAAGGAAAGTTGGTGGCCGTTGACGGGGACTACGAAGTGGACGCCGAGATCGACATAACCCCAAAAGCCATGAAGTGGGCAATTCTGGGGAACCACACGCTGAGCGACGGCTCCACCTACAACTTTGAGTCAGCACTAAGGCTTGGAGACATGAGGCTTTACGGTAGGGGAAGCATGGCTCGTGGCGCCTACTTCATGAAAAACGTCTTCGAGGAGCTGCGGAAAAACGAGAAAGCAATGGGGCGAATACGCCCCCTCTTGGAGCGATTGTGATGGCGGTAATAAGCGAACTCTTGAAGTCTGAGCTTCGGAGGCAAATGAAGCGTAGAACCGAAGAAATCTTGGCTAGTGTCGAGGCGGTGAAGGACTCCTTAGACAAGCACAGGAAGGTTTTAGAGAAACTTCTGGAGAGGGAACTGACTAGCGAAACAAGGTCAGAGTTGCGAAGGAGCACAGGGAAACTTGTGAGGTCGGAGAAGAGACTGAATGACTCCATTCATAAGTGGATCGCCTTCATGGAGAAGGTGGTAGAGGAGCTGAAGGAATGAACTTTAGGGCTTGGCTTCAGCTCTTCCGGGCACAAACTAGGCGTATAACCTAGGTGCACACCGCTCCAGCCACGATCCTGCTGATTCTGGTTCCATACCTTAGTGGAGCCGATATGTTCAGGGTTGAGACTCTCATTATAGGTCTTTTCGCTTTGTTTGCTCATTGGATCTCTTTCGGACACAATTCTCTGATGGACACGGCCATGGGCTACGACCTTGAAGACCCCTCAAAGAGTCATCATCCTCTGGTAACAGGGAAGATCACTTTGACAGCTGCGCACAACGTTATTCATTGGAGTTTATGTGGGCTGTCCGTTGTCGCTATAATAATAAGCTTAAGCGTTTCTCCAAATCCACTATTAGCCATAATCTGCATCTTCCTTTGGTTTGTCTTCGGATACTCCTACAACTCCGGCTTGTCAAAGGAGAGCTTGCTAAGCTTCCTTCCCATCTCAATCTGTTTCACGGCCATGGGAGCCTGGGGCTGGTTCCTCAGCCACGGAGCGATGAACCGTTTGGGCTGGTTCTTGATCACATACTTCTTCATGACCATTCTCTTCCAAATCAGTTGGTCAGGGCATCTGAAAGAGCTGGAGCTGAGGGAGCGCAGCAACATCCTGGTAAAGATGGGTGCGAGGGTTCAGGAAGGCGTGTTCTTTCCGGGCTACGCGTACGCTTACGGGGTGGCTGTAAAACTGGTCAACCTAGCGGTAGGCGGGTTGATCCTTCTCGAAAACCTTAGCCATTTAAGGCTCGGTTGGTACGTAGCCCTTTGCTGCATGGCGTTTTACTACCTTGACAAGCTGACGAAGCCCAGAAAATACATGCGGGGCGCAGAGCTCTACGGGATGTCGATTATGGAGATCATCACAATATATTTGCCGATCCCACTCGTGTTGGAGTGGCTGGAAGCGTTCGTACTCATGCTGATGGGCGTGGTTTATTTTTTCGCGATGAATCGCTTGCTCTGGCAGAAACCTTATCCTCGAGTTTAACCTCTCTAGGTTCCAAAAACTTTAGCTAAACGCTTCACTTGCACGTCGAGGAGATAAAGGGCCCACCAGCCCCTTCGAGCATAAACCGTGTTCCTCTTCCTTCCGAACACCCAGAGGGTCATCTTTATTCCAGGAAAGACCTCTAGATTGTCCCACTTCGCTACATAGGGTTCCACAACCCAGTAGACGGTTCCGCCCCGCTTCGTCTCCGCTAGGTGTTTAATGGCTTGGAAAGCTTGGTCGACTGGAGCGTGCATTGAAACGAAGCTCAATACTCGGTAATAGGCTTGCAAAACTAAGGCATCCGCAACCGGAACCCATCGTTCCCATTCCTCAGCCATTAAATCACCCTCTTCTTAGCCAAACTATGAATCCTCTAGTTAGCAGAATAAAGGAGACTAGAGTCAAGAAGAGGCCTACGTACCCTCCCTCTAAACTGAGAACAGTCCCTTTTAGTAGCCAGACTTGGTGCGCAAAATTATGAAGCGCTATCCCCCAACCAACTAAAAACAGAATCATAGCAACCCCAATTGTTCTGGGGATTCTCCAGCCCACCAAGGGTCCAAGGAGTTTGATGGTCAATTTGCGTAGGGCGCAAGTCGGTTCGGGTGCGTGAGCATCGTAGCAATTGAGGTGGTCTCGATCCCAGCGCATGCATGCGGCGGCTAGGGCCTTTCCCGCTGCTACGAGCTTGTCCGCGAGCTCGGTCATCTTCTCCTTGGTCTTTTCGAGACACTCTTTCCAGCTGAATCCATCTATGCGCCTTTTAATCCCGTAGTTCACGGCCTCCTTAAATTCCTCAAGCGCATCAGTCGAAAAATAGAATATTGAGTTATAACCCCAATAGGCTTTACAACCAAGTTTCCAAGCCTCAACCCCAAGCTTCTTCGCGCTGGAGCAGTTGTTGTTGTAGGACTGTCTGCCTGAAAGAAGGTCAACGTTCTTCAGGTCGATTACTGGCCGGTCGTCGTTCCCCCAGATCGCGTCCTCAGACCCGTGGTCGTAGTGAGCCAGGTTTATGTCGGGCCTCTCCCTGAGGATCCTCTTAACGTTCTCCCTAATCGCTTCCTCCCTCGCCAAGTCTACGACTTCCACTCCCTTTTCTCTCAGATAGTCGATGGCGTCCTGGGCCTCGTCGTAGGTGATCTCCGTTATGTCGTCAAAGACTGGGCGAACGAAGAGCCAGCTCATTCAGGAGTCCGCCCCAAAATCTCGATGGTCTGGTCAACCACCATTCTAACTACGAATTTCCTGAACTTTTTGTCCTTGTCCATGCGCTCGATCATCTGGTTCGCAGTAAGCATTTCTCTGGGGCCGGCTCTGAACTTAAAGACCTTACCCTGAGTTTGCATGAAATCGTCAACCCTTTTAATGTGTTCCTTGATCGCCTTAACGATCTCTCGCTCGCTCACTCTTCCTCAACTCCCTTCTAAGGGTTTTAAGGGCAGCGGTCACGGTCTGCTTCTCTAGGAGGTACGCGTAAGCGATGATCAGGGCGATGCCTAGGAGGATCAGAAGGATGCCAACGTAGAGGTCGGTCTCTAGGAGCTTCACGCCAGCGGTTACGCATGTGATGGCTGCTACCAAGAGGGCGGATTTAGAAACACGTTGTAGTAGGGTGCTCACTAAACGCTGCCTCCCTTTTAACAATCTTTAATAAGTCTAAGAGAAAATATGTCTTTTGGTGAATGCTATGCCCCTTTTAGAGAATAGACCCGAGATTCTGAAGCGTAAACCCATCCGAAGCTTGTTAAGCAAGCGCCCCACTCTGATCCTCGAGAAGCCGCTTGTGGAGCTTCTGGGCTTAGACCCGCCTGAAGTTGTCCTACCACCGGGAGTGACGGAGGAAGCCGCAGTTGCGACCATAGCTGCCACCCCTTGGGCGAAGGGATGGGCTGAGGGCATAGCCAAGCTGGCTGGATACGTGCCTAGCACGCCGGAATACCACAAGCAGATCGACCGCCTATCGAAGTTTGTAGCTAGGAGAATGCTTGGATTATGAGTTGGAGGTTACTAAATGGCCACTATAGATGAGATGATGGAGAAGCTCCGCAGAAACCTATCACCAATGTATGAAGCACCCAAGACCTTCTGGGAGAGCCGATTGAAGATTGCTGAGCAACGCTTGAAGTATGCTCAGGAGCGGGCCACGATTGCCAAGACCCCCGCCTTGAAAACATTTTGGGAAAAGCAGGCTGAGAGGGTCCAACGAAGGGTCAACTACCTGAGGAAGAGGGCGGCAACAGCCAAGGCACCTAGCGGTCTGGGACCCCATGAGATAGCAGAACGATGGCGTAAAGCCCTCATGGAATAATTGAGAAAGGGATACTTGGATGAGTTTAAGGGATTTGCTGGGGAAGAGGAAGACCATCATCCTAAAGGAGCCGCTGGTAAAGAAGCTTCTTGGTTCGAAAAATCTAGGTCAAAAGGCGTTTCTTGGAGAAAGGTTCATAGGTGAGCTAGTTATTCGACCGTTACCACCCTTAACCTCGAGTGAGGCTTTGTTTGGCTTCGAGGTTATGGAACTCCAAACCGTGGATGAAAGACGAATCGCTAGATATAGGAGGGAGTTATAGAGTTGGGATTGTTCGACAATGGACCCCTTCGGAGGTTTCTCAAGGAACGTGAGCCTCTGGTTCCTCGCAAGAAACTTGTCGACCTTTTTAAGGGTTCATCTCGCTCCATACTTATCGACCGAGAGGTGGACGCCGACATCGAGCGGGCAAAGACGGAGAAGTCGCGCGAGTGGCGCGAGCGTGGCTATCCAGAACACCTGATTAAAATGGGTGAGGATCTTGCCCGCGAATGGACCGTCAGCCTCAGTAAGGCATTCGCTCCGGCTGAGATGCCAGAGATCCAAGAAGCTATTATAAGAACTACCTACCCTAAGGGTTTGTCAGTTGCGGACCGTTGGCTCAGAGCCATGGTTAAGTAGCTTTTTCCCGGCTTTGTCGCCTCCAGAGCTTGAATTCTAACCCTAAGTGATGGCTGAGCTCGGGTATCGGCTTCAAAGCCTTATGCAAGGGTTCGTCTGGGTCAAAAGTGTCATATAATGCGTCTCTCACAGTGAGGTCATCTGAGTAGAGAATCCGGAAAACCCAAAGCGCCCTCCTTATGGCTTCCCCCTTCGACACGTCGTTGGCTTTCATGATGTCCTGGATGATCTGCAATTCGTAGTCGTCCACCTTAAAGGTGATGGGATACCTCTTTCTTCGATCGACCCACACGCGATTCACCAAGTCTTAGCTTTTGTATTACCCAACCCTTTTTACGTTTCATCTAATTTAAGGCTTATCAGTGATTGAGCATGGCAACTCTAGCGGATATGGTCGCTAAGGGGAAGAGGAAGTACTCAGCGAAGATCCCGGGGATGGTGAGGAGCTACAAGGCCGCTGAGAGCAGAGCCAAGGACCACTACGACAAGACGCCTTTCGGCCCGACCAGGAAGTCCAACTACAAGGCTGCGTGGGCGTACATGGGATCCAACTACGAAGCCATCGTGAAGCCTGGCCTAGAGGCGAAGTGGGCCGACAACTGGGAAGCCAAGATGAAAGAGTGACCCTGCCACCAACGCCCTCAACGAACCTTATTTCCCCCTTTTTCCATTTATGAGCGTATTTTCTAATAACGTTTATATGACAGATATACTGTTCTTTTTACAGTAGGTGATGGTGTGTCTATAAAGAAGTTGCCAAAAATAGTTAGGATGCTAGAGCTGGAGAAGAAGGCGAGCCCCACCAGAATCGCTTCAGAAACAGGGTCGGATATAAGGACCACGAAGGAGATCTTGACCGTCGCGGCGAACATGGGACTGGTGGAGTACAACAGCTTCAAGGTGAGCGAAAGAACCTATTCCGCCTATAGGTTGAGTTCGATCGGCAAGGATGTGGCCAAGAAATTAAAGGAAAAGGAGGCTTGGAAATGAACGCGAAGACGCTGATTCTTGAGGTGGTGAACGAACGCCTCGAGAGGGGCGAGCCAACCATCAACGAGAACATGGCTGTAGTTCCTTTGCTCACGAGGCAGGTTGTGACGCCGGAGTACATCCTCCTCCAGGAGGCTATCGAGCGGGGTTTGGCTGAGGTTAAGGAGGGAGGATCCGTTAGCGAGCTCGCCTTGGAGAACCGGGGAGATAAGCCTGTGTTGATCGTTCAGGGTCAGGAGCTCATTAGTGGTAGTCAGCACCGGCAGAGTAATGCTACCATCCTTGCGCCTAAGGGAAGGACCACGATTCCTGTGAGTTGTATAGAGGCTGGGAGGGGGCTGTCTATTGGAGCCGTGTTTAGCGTTGGTAATGTGGTGGTTCCTTCGATTCGGCACCTAACGTCTTCGTCTGTGAGCAGAAGCTTGAGGAGTGGGCGAGGGTATAGAGCTGATCAAGGCGAGGTTTGGGGCGACATCTCACGAAGATTGCATCAGTACCAAGCTCATTCCTACACCAGTGCCCACAGCGCCATCTGGGATTCCCTAGCTAAGAAGGATGACTTCAAGAGGTTTAAGGCGAAGTTCGTGCATGGGGACAACCAGTGTGGGGTCATCATTCTGATCAACGATGAGGTGGTGGCCCTAGAGGCCTTTGACAGCCCGGACACCTGGCACGCCCTACACGAGAGCATCATCAACGCCTACGCAGCCCACGCCTACGCATCCAGCGAGAAGAAAACGATCGACCAAGAGAAGCTAGCTGAAAAACTGAGAGACTTCGCGGTGAAGCTGGTCGAAATGGACGTCTCCACCCACGAGGGTGCGGGGCTGGGGGAGAACTCGAGGATAAAGCTCCCGGGCTTTACCGGCGAAGCCCTGATCCACGGGGACGACCTCATACACCTCGTGATCATGAAGTCTCAAGGGCCACGAAGCAGATCTGAAAGCCCCAGAAGAACGTGGGAGACAAGGGTTAGCCGACAACCGGAAACCTGGAGGCCAGCATCCTTCCGAAGGAAGCTCTACCAAAGAGCCGTCTAAACCTTTAATTTCCCCCTCTTTTTCTATTTTTGTATGCGACCGTTTAGCGATGAGCATAGAAGGGTCTTGGACGGGGTAGCCGTTCTCATTTATCGCACGACATACAAGTGTGGGAAATGGGAGCGTAAAATCGTGAGGTTTCTGATGAAGAATCTTGGCAGAGCTGAGGTTAGGCGGTTCTTGGAAAAACACGGTCCATTCCGTGGAAAAGCGGTCTACTACGTGATCGATGCCTTCGAGAACCTAGAACGTAGGCACATCATTAAAATTGCAGAAAGTTCTTGAAGGATAGGCAAAGGATTAATGCGCCCACTAACAGCATCAATCCTTTTCTAGGAATCTTTTTGCAGATGATGGCTCCGATAGGTGCAGCCACCAAACCTCCGGTGAGCAAACCCAATATAATGGTCAGGTCTTGAAGGCCTAGGAGGAGAAGGAAGGTTACAGATTGAGACATCGTGACGAAGAACTCCGCCGCATTTACTGAGCCTATCGCGTTTTTGGGTTCCTCCCCATTCGCTATGAGAGTGGATGCGACGATGGGTCCCCAGCCGCCACCGCCAACCGCATCCATGAAGCCTCCTAAGATCGCCAAGCCGCGCTTGTCCAGTCTCCTCATGAACAGGTTGATGCCTCGAGCCCTAAGCAGGATCACGAAGCCCATCATCCCCAGATAAATGGAGACAGCCGGTCTTATGAGCTGTAGGGGCACATTGACTAGGAGGTAGGCGCCGACAACCGCCGAAGCGGACCCGGGAATCAGCAGCCTCTTGAAGAGCCTCTTATCCACGTTTCCCACCTTAAGGTGGCTGATCCCGGACGCCAGGGTGGTGAACACTTCGGCGGTGTGGACGCTGGCGCTAGCCACGGCGGGCGTCAATCCCAATGTGAGGAGAAAGGAGGTGGAGGAGACGCCGTAGGCCATTCCCAGCGTCCCATCGATGACCTGAGCCAGAAAGCCAACGAGGGCGAACACTAAAATATCCAGCATGGTTTGACATTACCACGAAAGAATTATTAGGTTTACTCATCTATCAGAATTGTGCCCGCGAACGATCCTTTGAAGAGATGAGGATGAGGAAAAAAAGCATGTCTATGATGGCGTGCTAATGTCAATATGGGCGTTGAGGCTTGGCGGGGAGCCGATGATCTCCACGCCACCATTCCATTTGTCCATTAAGTTTTTTTAATAGCAAATCTTTTATAGATGGGCAAACTAAGGTCAGAGTTGAAAATACGGGGTGGGGAAGTCAGGGAATCCCGTCAGGCTCATAGGATCCGGAAAAGCCCCTAAGCCGCAGGCTGGACTAAGTGGGGCGAGGGGGGTGGCTGGCCACGCCTCCCGTGGAACTGAGGGTTCTGAGAGACCTGGAGATCGCCGGTTCAAACCCGGCCCCCGTAACCAATTCCCTTAAGCGAGGTTAATAGAAATGAATGAAGAGAACAAAGTTTTGCCAAGCGTTGTATTTGAAGGCCCATTCGGAAGGTTCTGGCCCTTAAAGGAAGTCCCCACAGAAGCCATTGTTAAAGCCATAAGGGAACTGATGGATGAGCTACACCATCGCGGTTACGAGGGTATAGCTGAGTTCACCATTAAGAGGGATTAACAGAATGGATAGAAATAGCTTGATGTTTTGGTTTCCTAGTGGAAGTTAAGAGGGTGGTCGGGTGTCGACCACTTTAGGGAACTAAAAGCCATGCCAGAGTTTGATGCCGACACAAGGGAGTTCCTCGAGGCCTTAGACCCGTCGACCATGAGGGTTTATAGAGTGGGCTTAGGGGCCTTCCAGACCTTCTATGGGAAGCCCTTAAAGAACTTTCTCGACGCGGTAGAGGACGACCTCCGAAAGCCCAGGTGTGAGAGGACCAGAGTAGCAAGGAACACCTTAAAGGGCTTCGTGGAGTGGCTTCAAGAGAAGGAATACGCTCCGAAGACCATACGCGCATATGTCACGCTGTCCAATCTTTGGGCAAATACTACGAGATCAGCATAAGCACCCGCTACGTGAACATGCCGAGTTCCCAGCCCCTCTCATCCAAGTTCCCATGGACCCTCGACCACGTGGCGGAGTTCATCGGCCTTATCAGGAAGCTGGAGATGAGGTCCATCGCCGTGACCCTGTTTCAATCGGGGCTTTCCGTCTCAGACGCCCTGAGCCTCACCTACGAGGACATCAAGTACGAGTATGAAGAGGGGATATCCCCACTCTGTTTCGACTTGGCCAGGATCAAAACCGACGTGCCGTTCATGACCTTCATAGGGGAATGGGGCGTGTCGCTGCTGAGGAAACATCTCGGTGGCAGGAGGCTACGGCTTGAAGCCCCATTATATAGTGTGAGCCACCGGGCGATCGACCACTACTTCCAGAGGCTAGGCAGGCGATGGATGAGAAGCTATAAGGGTCAAAACCCGTGCCGACCCCACTCTCTACGCGCAGCCTTCCGCACCCTACTAGGCGACGCCAAAATGGATCGAGATGTCGTCAAATTCTTCATGGGGCAAAGGCTGCCGGAACAAGACCGAGTCTACCACAGCAGAAGCCGGGACGGATGGAGAGACTTGTATCGGCAATACGAGTATGCGCTGACCCCCGAGAACTGGAAGGAGACTTGATTTGAGTAAAAGAGCTTGGGAGATCCCCACGGGAACGTTCATCCGAGATCTTCTTCTCGCGTACAAGGAGGCGTACGCATACGAGATTTGGAAGGCCCTCAGGGACGAGAGGGAGAAGGCGGGAATCATAGCACCGACGTATCACTCTTTCCGAAACTACATGCGAATACTAAGGAGGCTTGGACTCATCAGGCTCGTCAGAGTAGAACGCGCCATCAGAGGCTGGCCCAGACGGTACTTCGCCATAGTCCCTGGCATGGAAGACCACCCCGCGTGGTATCATCCTCAGGTTGCCTTCTACCCCCTCACCCAGCTCGGAGCCAAGGACTACGCTAGGCTGAAGAGGGAGGCGGAGGAGGCGAGGGTGAAGGTGGGAACCTACTACATAAGAACCCGCCCAGACAGGGTGGAGTCCCTAGCTAAGGAGCTGGGGGTCTCGAGAGGGGAGATCGAGAGGAGAATAAGGAGACCGAGGAGCCCACCAGAGGAGACCGAGTGAGAGAGGGGAGAGGAAGGGAAATATTTTTCTAAGGTAAAGTATTTTTTTTTAAATTTTTTTAAAATTTTCAAAATAACAAATTGCGCAATTTGTTTTTGCTATTAACATATATTAATGGAAAATTATATTTAAATCATGTTATAATTTTGATATTAGCTTTTATTAATTCAATATGTATAATGTTAAGCAGAAGCTTTAAGCAAAACCAAGAGCGTTTAACGTATCAAGGTTTTGATCTTAAGGCTAATGAACAACAACGTAAGGACGTGGTTAAGGCTTCTTACGTTGTGAAGCAAACCAAAAACCACGTAAAAATGTGGTTTGTGCATAAGAAGGCAATTCTAAAAGCCTTAAGGTAAAGGTTGCACACCTTAGCTTTAAAGTATGCAATAACTAAGGCTTCTCTAAACCACCACCACAACAAAAATGGGTGATTAAAACGCCCTTCTTAGCTCGTTGTCAAAAATGCAACTACCTTATCTATTGTCGCACTAAGGCTTTACTTAAAGAGCTAATGAGTCTTCATAACGACATATCACACAAATATCTTCTTGACGACGACGATTTTATCGTTATGAGGATTAACGACGAACAGCTAAAAATCCTTGACGACAACGCCCATAACTCAGCCTTTTGGGAAGCTTACAATAGGTCGAGGAAGCTTCCTTCTTAAATCTCCCCTATTTTTTGGTTTGGTGGTGGGGAGAATAAGCCACGAAACCGAGAGAGTAGCCAACCCCTTTAGCCTCCAGAAGCGAAAAGGGTGATAGGTTTGGCTACTTCTCAAGTCGCTATACCTCAAGAGGTAGCTTCCTTTATAAACGTTGTCTCCGAGCGTTGGGGCTACTACTTTGGTAAGCGAGCTATCCAAAGCGAGCTAATGAAGTCTACCACCGTCGAGAGAGCCACCGTGAGGGCTGTCGGTCAGAAGATCTCAGCCAAAATCAGCGAATACATGGAGAACGGCACGGACGTTCGTGAGGAAGTCCGCTCCCTGCAAGGGGAGTTAGGGAAGGCGAGGGCTGTCCTCAAGGAGAAGTCCGCTCCCTTCTACCAGAAGATTCGCCCGTTAAACAAGGCTCTATCCTACTTGGACAAGACGGTTATCCCAAAGTCTATCGAAGAGGTTACAGGACAGAAAGTAATAGCCCGCTTCCAAGTAGACAAGGCTATCTTAGACGCCATAACTAAGCCAAAAAAGTGAGTCTTTAAGCTCACTTTCCCCCAAATTTTCCCCTTTTTTCCCAAAGCCTTAACCGAGACGGTTAGGGCGGGCTGGAAAGCCTGAGGGTGCGAGCTAACCTCTCTCGGCGTGATTTGCTTATACCTCGTTCTCGTGCAGTAAGAGAGGCGAACCCTTCTCCCTACTTGTAGGTCTGTTAGCGGAAAGAAGGGGGGTTGCCTCCGCCCAGCTAACGAGCCTACTCTGCGTGCGAGACGGTCTCCGAGGCGAGTTCTAACTCTCTGAGTTAGGCGGGCGAGTCCCTATAGGGCGACCTTACCCTGAATCCTCCAGCAAAGGGCATACTTCCACGTGGAAGTATGGGGACTGCCTCAGGGTTTTGGCTGAGTTGCGAAACTGTCTAAAAGAGGTCGAAGATAACAGCAAGTAGCCTCCATGAAGTCAAGACTCGATCTCCGTGTGAGGCGGTGCAGGTTTTAAAGCCTGTGCTCGTCGGAGGTAGCCCTATCAGTCTCGGAGGCTGATTATTGGAGGATTTTGTGAGCTCTGCCTCGTTGAAGCATCTCAGTAAAGGGGCGTAGCCCCCTTTGGAGGGTTTTCTGTGGTTGATGAGCTCTATCGAAAATTTATTGGTGATCTAAGGGAAGAAGCTACTCGCATAGCAAAGAAGTATGGGCTCAACGAGAACGATGTCCTTCTCTGCTTTGCCTACCTAATGAGGGATCTCCTTGACAAGGGCTAAGACTGGAGTTCTTAGGCAACACACTTACATCCACACCGCCACAAACTTGGTGATCAAGGTTCGTAAGGGCACTACGGTCTCAGTGAGTAAGGGCGTTCTCATCTTTAACCCTGTTGAGGGCGTTCAAGTGATGAAGGTTCAGAGTCAATACTTTATCTGTCTTTGGGGCTCGGTCTACTCGGTGGTCTTCCCGAAGGGTGGAAAAGTGCCGTATCCTCTGAGTATGCTCTAACCACTTCCCCATTTTTTTGGAGGTTTCTATGACTTACAGGATTGAGCTTTACGACTCAACGGGTGACCATGTTGGTTGTGCCGTCATGGACGGCGACAAGTGTCTCTTATACGACAAGCGTGGCAAGTTAGTTGCCAAAGTTCCTAAGACAACGACCGGAGACGATGCGATTAAGCTGATATTGGGTTCCCTTTGGTATCTCTGCTAAGCCCTTTTTGGAGGAATTCTATGACCTATACAGCCGAAGATGTCAAAAAGATGAATGTCAACGAGATTCTGGAGTTGATTGAGCGAAAGACGGGGAAGCCTGTTTCCTCAAGCACCAGCTTGTGGTTGGCGATGGCTCACGGCTCAGCCAAGGGAGGCGGATCCCTCACCGTCTTCGACTTAGGACATGGCGAGACAAGGGAGGAAACACCAGACTACGAGGCTTTAGCCGAGCTGTTCAACCAGCCCGACGTTCCCAAGAAGCCCAGACCAGAGTTCTTCTTGAGGATACCCAACCCTGACCACTTCCTTGAGACGTGGGAAGAGGCTCAGAAGGTGGGCAAAGAGGTCTTTGAGCGGTTTAAGAACGACATCGTAACCCTAATTCTCTGGGCGATGCAAGACTACAGGGAAAGCCTAACCATCACACCAGACTTCTGCGAGGACAGTTTCTATTGGACCATGGAACAGAACGGCAGGGTGGTCTTCAACGGAGGACTCATCAAGCACGGTAAGGGCGAAGAGGCGAGGTGGAGCATCCACACCTAAGCCCTCTTTTTGGAGGGAACCAAGAATGGGAGTTAAGACCTACGATGTGGTGGTTTACAAGCACATAAACGGCAAGTGGATACCAAAATACACCGTTACCGAGATGGACTTAGAAGAGATGAAAGAAAGCGATTTCGTAGAGAAGATCAAAATCTTCACCTTCAACGAGTGGGCAGAAATCTGCAACGCTGCCTTAGAGCTACGAATGAAGATTAGCGAACTGCTTGACCGACAATAAAGCAATCCCTCTTTTGGAGGTTGAAATGAGAGCTACGTGGAATCTGCGTTATAGTAGCCAACACGCGTTTGTCGATTCCGTTCTGAAAACTAGCGGTTTTGAGCTGGCACAATCTAACGAGAGCTGGCGGAGTGTTGCGATTTACAAGTTCTGTTTCGATAAGAAAACCGTTAGCATAGACGAAAACGGAATGTCGGTTGAATGCGACAAATTGGACGAGGAATTCCTCAGACTCGCTAGGCTTGTTCCCGCAAGGGATCATAAGATTTGGCAACAGATTTGTGAGATGTTGTTCTCGAAGGGGAAGGATAGAGGCGAGGTTCTAGAGTTCCTACGAACCTATGCGATAGCGAGGGGATTAAGCTGACCGACCACAGGGTTCATTTGGTAAATGGTCTCTGCCGAGCGTGTCATCGTGAAGTCTATGGTCACTAATCTCTTTTGGAGGTTTTTATGCGTATCAGCACGAAACTCGCGGCTAAAGTCATCAGAAAAGCCCTGAAGACCAAGTGCAAGACTTTACGTGTTAAGATGGCGAGGGGCACTGCCTACGGCTGGATTGACATCTGGGGGAGCGGTAAATTCAGTGAGTTCACAGAAGAGGAGAGGAAAGCCCTTAATGAGGTTGGAATTAACGCTGGCGGAAACTGTGCCGTGATCTCACCTGACGATGTGGATTATTGGGTTACGAAGCTATGTAAGATGGTTCCTGAGGCAGAGGCTTTGTTAATCGCTGAGATTCTTGGCAAACCCTAACATTTTGGAGGTTGAAATGGGTATCATTATCGCGGGCTTAAGGCTCATCAAGCCAGCCTACGACTTTGTCTTGAGCATGGCTCCGAGGGTTCACACCAAGGCTCTTCAGAGCGGGATGGAAAAATTCATCAACGATTGCTTCCAAACGTTGAGGCCCCTAACCTACAAGTTCAGGGAGGTCTGCGACATTGAACATCACAGTTATGGTGGTCACACTTACACCACGAAGCTCTGCATAGGGGAGTGGCTGAGAGTGAAGAGCAGCTACCAAACGTACGGCTCGTCCCTTGACTACTCAGAGAGCTTCTTCAATGACATCCGAAACTATGGAGACAAGCTGAAGCCCCACGTGAGAAAGCCCATAAAGAAGGAATTCGCCGAACTCGTGGACTTAGCGAAGAAACTCCAATCCTACAACGATGTCCTGGTTAAGCTCGAAATCCCAGAGACAGAGGTTTTCGAGCACCATTGCCCTAGCTTCAGCTACGACGATAAGGCTATCACCGTAACATCGATGGTTGTAAACGCGATAGGAGTAAAAACCAGCGACCCGTGGACTCTGCTTTTCTTCCAAAGGCGGAAGGAGGAACCAGAACGCAGAAGCCTCACCGACGAGTCCAAGGCATCCCTCTTCGAGGACATCATCGACCATATGGTTGACCTCTTCAAGAGGGCGGACGCTGAGGTCGCGGGGGTTAGGGAACACAATGAAAAGATCATGGAAGAGATGAGCGTGACCGTGGGACCTTGGAAGATCGCCAACCAGCTGAAGAACAATAAATACTGAGGAAACCACTCTTTCTTTTGGAGGAAATACTATGAGAATCAGCGACCTTGAAAGCTACTTGGCTAAGGTCTACAAGGCGGGCTATGGCAATCGTGGAAGGGTGAGCCTTCTCCTGCTCGGAGCACCAGGCATCGGAAAGTCATTGACATGCTACGCCTTAGCTCAGAGAATCGCCAAGTCCTTGGGCAAGGAGTTCTTAGACTACAACGACGACGAGGCTGGGAAGGTCCTAGCGGAGCCAGACAAATACTTCGTCTTCGTGGACTTCAGGCTCACGGAGTGCGAACCCAGCGACCTGCTTGGAATCCCCAAGGAGACGGATGGAGCGGTGAGGTTCTCACCTCTGCTTTGGGCGAGGTGCCTCTCAAAATCCGCTGGGCTACTGCTCTTAGATGAGCTCACCAACGTCCAAAGACCGGATGTCATCACGGCCTCATACAAGCTGATCTTTGACCGGAAAGGGTATAACAAGCTTATATCCCCGGAAAGCTGGGTTCACCAAGTTCCATGACGATGTGATGATTGTGGCGTGTGGCAACCGCCCTGAGGAGTCAAGCGTGGCTTCAATGCTGCCGGTCCCACTAATCAGCAGGATGCTCGTCCTTGTGGTGGAGCCTCCAACGGTTCAGAGCTGGGCTGACTGGATGACTCAAACCTACGGAGATGACTGGGACAAGAAAACATACGCCTTCCTTAAGCGATTCGAGGATGAGGGCTACCTGATTCAGGTCCCTAGGAAGCCTGAAACCCTCGAGGCGTATCCCGTGCCCCGAACTTGGACGGCTACCTCTCTGCTGATGCACAGAGGAGTGAGCACTGATGACACCCTTGTTGGCTTGCTGGGCTACGAGGTAGGAACCAAGCTGCAAGCCTTCCTGAAGGTGAACGTGGACGTCGAGGAACTGATACGAACCCCTGAGATCTTCGCTGGGCTGGACCTAGATGGCAAGTACATGGTCTCGGTGATGCTGGGAACATGGGTCAGCAAGCACATAGAGGATCCAAAGAAGGCTTACCCGCTCCTCGACATGATGAGCCTAGAGAGCAGAGAGTTCCTTGTGCTGACGTGCATGAGCATGCAGAAGAAGAACCTCGTCCAGTTCCTGAGGCAGCTGTTCACCTACAAGCCGGGCTATAAGGATGTCCTTTCGGAGATAGCCATAAAGCTGAAGGAGGAGATAGCGGGGGCATAACCCCGTTTTGGAGGAGAAAACGGTGATTAAGGAGGATTTCGACAAGATCAAGGCCGCGCTAATGGCGATTTCACCCTTCATGAGTGCCCTGCTTAGACGTGCAAGGATCGTCCTATCGGAGTCCATACCCACCGCCTGTGTGACACTAAGCTACTCGGTGGTGGTTAACCCGAACTTCCTGGAGATGCTCGGATACGCCGACAAGACGTGGGTGCTTGGACATGAAACGGTTCACATTGCCTTCGACCACGTGAAGCGTGGGAGGGTTCAGTACCCCCGAATCTGGAACCTCGCCGCGGACGCCGTGGTCAACAATATGCTGGAAGGCTTCATACGCTGCTCGAACGAGATCAAGAGGTTCTCCATCAGAATGTACGACATGCAGAGCCTCCTCTATCAGTTCAACATCCGTGTCAACCATGACGAGCTGGAGAGGATGACTGTCGAGGAAATCTACAAGCTACTCCTTAAAATTCCATGGCCTCGCGGACCTGCTGGCGGAGACGGAGATGATCTATGTGAAAGAGACCTCGACGGAAGGGGTGAGCCATCGGGTGGAGAGGTGTTGCAGGACGGGGACCCCGAAATCTACGGAAAGGGAACCTCAGAAGAGGTGGCTGACGAGTGGCGTAAAGCCATAGTCAAAGCCTACGCTCAACAGAAACTGGCTGGGAAGATCCCAGCAGGCTTGAAGAGGCTTGTGGACGACATCTTGCAGGCAAAGGTGGACTGGCGAGCCTTATTGAGACAGGGGTTCCACAACGGCTTTGGGAAAACCATCGTCTCGACTTGGCGCAGACCGTCAAGGAAGCACGCCGACTTTCCTGGGGTTCATAGGTTCACCTACCCCAGGGTTCACTGCCTCGTGGACTGCTCCGGTAGCATCAGCGAGAAGGAGATTGAGCAGTTCGTAGGCGAAATCTACGCCCTAGCCAAGCAGTCCCCGGTCTCGGTCCGAGCCTGGGACGCCGAAGCCTACGAGGAGATCAGGGCTGAGAGCCAGCGTGAGGTGGTGAGCAAGGTTGCCAAGAGGCTGAAGGGCGGAGGAGGAACCGTCATCAAGCCCGCCCTAGAGAGGACCCTTGAGCTCATGAGGCCCAAGGACATCGTGGTGATCCTGACCGACGGGGAGATCTGGGACATAGACGAGGCTGAGACCAGAAGGCTCTTCTCCGAGGTTGCCTCAAAGTCCTCTGTGTCTATCCTGGCGAGCACCCACAGGACGCTGGAGATACCAATGTGGCACTTCGTCAAAGTAGTGGTGGATTGATTCCCACCTTTTGGAGGAAAGCATGACAAAATACCTTCTGAAATGCAAATACGTAACCCTGCAAGGAAACAGAGACTATCTTGAGGAGTTTCAAGACGAGGCAGAGGTTCAAGAGTTCTTGAAGAAACATGGTTCTCAATACGAAGAGGTCATCGTGTACAGGGTCGTCTCCATAAGCCATGCCATAAAGCCATGAGCTCAAACCTTTTTGGGGGAAAATACAATGCGACCGAGAACTGTGAACATAGTGGTTTCTGTCAGCGGAATGACGATGCCCTTGGCCACCGTAACCATCAAGAAATTCGCGGACTTTCTTACGCCTGAAACAGAGCTACTGTGCCCTGCCTGCGGTGCCAAACCCGCATGGAATGGCGAATACAATTGCCAATGCGGTCAGCGCTACAACCACTGGTCAAAGCTGAAGCGTGTCATAAAAGCTACAGGCGAGGAGATCATTAAAGAGAAGTTCACCGATGAAAAAGGTCCCGTCATGGCCCATGCATACATAATGACGCTAGAGGACTTCGCCAAGCACGTAGACGCAACCTGCAACGAGTACGGAGTCACCGTCAAGGACGAGACCTCTGCTCGAAACCTAAAGAAGCTGTTGATCGCCACCAAAAACCTAGGGAAGGTGGTTCTGGTTCGCTTCAAGGACACCTACGAAGAGCGGATATCCGTCTTGACCCTAAGCCTCAGCAACCGAATCATCCTGCGAGAGCTTATACCGCTGAACCTGCAGGACATCGAGGAAACCATGAGGGTTGACCTCAAGGAGGTTACGTCGCAGGACATAGAGGAGGCAGAGACCTTTGTCAAGATGCTTCCGCCGGCGAGGGAAGAGCTCTTGAACGTCACCGACTACCGAACCATAGGCATCGCTGAAAGGAAGGTGTCGCCAAAGGTCATCGAGCTGGAACAGATCATCTCAAGGGCTAAGGCAGTAGCACCTGCCTAACCCCTTTTTTGGAGGAAAACGAACGATGAAGATTTGTGAGTATGAGGATGTTCGCTGTCCTTACTGTGGGGAAAGAGAGAATCTTAAAGAAGAGGGGAAAACCGAGCTAAATCAACATGCCGTAAGATGCCTTAGCTGTTTAGGGCTGTTCTTCATACCCTGTGAGGATTAGAACCCACGAACCCCTACGGGTCCTTTTTGGAGGAGATAACATGGAAGAGAGGATCACAGACGTTAAAATCGACCACCTAAAACCACAGATGAAAACCCTACCATCTTTCAAGGCCTTAGAGATCGTGCCAGAGCAAACCGTGATACAAGTGAAAGTCGATGGCGAATTCACGTTCTTGTCCTACTCCAGGCAAGGAAGCTATACGGTCAATCGATGGGGCAAGGCGAGAAAGGGTTTCCCAGCGTTGAACGAGTTTGCTGAAGCCATGCAAAAAACGAGCTTTGAAAGGGCGGAGCTACTCTGCGAACTGTATGCGATGGAAGACGACAAACCCCTGAAGCTACCAGACTTCATCCATTATATTAAAAGCAAGGACGAGGAACTACTGAAGAAGATCAACATCGGGGTCTTCGACCTCGTCAGCATCAACGGTCAGTCGGTTCAGCAAAACTATGCTTGGAAGCTCGAGGAGGTAAGCGGTTGGCTGGACGGCTGTAGCCTATGCCACGTTTTACCCTACCTGAAGCCCGCCACCATCCAAGACGTGGAGAACTTCTGGAACCACTGGGTTGAAGAGAAGGGCTACGAGGGTTTGGTGGCGAGGAGCAACAGCGAACTGTACAAGGTGAAGCCCATCAGCGAAGTCGACGCCGTAATCGTTGGCATAAACAAGAGGGAGCTGTTCTGGTCCAAACAGGTGACGAGCATCAAGCTGGCCCTGATGGATGAGGGAGGAAACTTCGTAGAGATCGGGGACTGTGCCTCTGGAATAACCCACGAACTACGGTCGTCCCTTTGGCAACTCATGGACTTCAAGGTCGGTGAGGACGACGAAGTGGTGTGGGTTAAGCCCATGGTAGTCTGCACCGTCCAGTACACGGACCTGTTCAAAGGGAGGAACAAGGTTTTCAGCTACGACGACGTGAGGGGGTACGTTCACCTGTACTACACGGATCTCGTAAGGCTTAGACACCCAAGATTGGTCGGCTTTAGATCGGACAAGCGGGTAACCCCCGAGGACCTGAGGGTTCAGCAGCTCCCCCTCGACTTCTGGAGAGATGTCTGGGCAATATCGAAATCACTAGGCAAGGACAAGTAACCCTCTTTTGGAGGATGACTATGAGGAAATACATCTGTTACTGTTGCGAAGAGGAAATCACCCGGGAAGAGGCAGAAAAGGTCATAAAGGAAATGGAGAAACTGTCCGAACGACAACTTATGAAGGTCATCGAACACTTGGGGCTCTTAAGTCAGTTATAATCGCCTCAAACCTTTTGGGGGAAAACTTTGGAAGTTGTCGACTTTTTCATGGACGGAGACGATGTAATCTTAGCCATCCAAGACAGCCATGACCAAACTACAATACATGTAGAGATAACTATGACAAAGGAAGACCTTGAAAAGTTACGGGAAATCATTAACAAGGAACCACCGCAACTATCACCATCTCTGAAAATCACTTAGCCCTCTTTTTTTGGGGGGAAAATCATGGAAGAAAACAATATGCACGTCTCAACTGCAATGAGGATTGCGGAGAGGCTGAACAAGGCTATAGCCATCTTGGAAAGGGAGAACACGCCTAAAGAGTACGATGAAGCAATCAAGGAATTGAAAAGCTTGGCTGAGGAGGTAAAGGTCGACTACGCCGAAAAGCCCATCTCCAAGGAGGCTTGGGACAACCAATGGGCAGGCGTCATTGGAGACTTTATTCACAGCTTCGAGTCCAACGTGGTGAACAGGGAGCTCTCCAACGAGGATGAGTTCGAGGCTTATCTTGAAGGCGTGGCTAAGGGCATGTGGGCCATCTACAACATGATAGAACAGTTGATGGTGGGGGAGAAGTGATCTCCCTTTTTGGAGGTTGAGTATGTCAGGTTATGTGTTTCGAGCCGAAGTTGTCAAGGTGGACAAGGACACGCTTAAGTATACAAAGTACCCCCTCTTTATGCCTATGGGTCGCTCTGAGGAAGACGTTTTGAGGTTTGCGACGAAGGCGTGCAACGTAGGCGACTTTTTGATTCTGCCCAGCGGAAAGAAGTTTAGAAGGATAAGGGGCGGGTTTCGGGAGACGACCGAGGAGGATATGGCGGAGCTGGTTACTAGTCAACTATAAGCTTTTGGAGGTTTTGTTGTGCCTGTCTATGTTGTAACACTGCTGGTGAGGGAGCAGGACGAGGACTTTGCTAGAAGCCTTGTGGAGCACATGATCGATCATGGGTTAAGCGGCGAGGATAAAAAGAGAGTTCAACTCAAAGAAATTCGTGAAGCGCCTGCACCTAAGCCATCTAAGTATAAGTGCCTCGTTTGTGGTGAGGTTTTCGATACTAGAACGGGGAAGGGAAAGATGCACATGGCTGGACACGGATACAACTTGGAGTGGTCTGTGAAGTCGGGTAAAGCAAGGCCTCTCCCCTGATTTTGGAGGGAAGAGAATGGTGATGATATTTCAAAGCGAAAAGGCAAGAAGCTTCCTGCTAGAGAACGGTTTCGTCTATACCTTCAGGGTTCACAGAAGAAAACACACGGGCAAGGACTGGATGACTGGGAAGCGTGGTGGACGTAAGATTGCAGACGTATTCATTCAAGAGGTGGGGTGCTTTAGGCCGACGTGGCTCATGCCGTACACCGAATACAGCGGATTCGACTCGTATGAAGAGTGGCAGACGGAAATAGTGAAGTTGAACAAGGGCGTATACCCGTGCAAGGGATGGTTGTACAAAGTCTCGCTTGTTTAACACTTTTGGAGGAGAGCAAATGCGGAAGTCTAGGATGTATTCATTCGTTGGGCCACGATGGAACCCTATCGTGGGCTGCACTCATCAATGCGTCTACTGTTGGGCTAGATGTCAGGCGAAGAGGCAGAAGCGTCGATGTGAACTGTGTTATGAGTTTGTTCCTCACCTTCACGAGGACCGGCTTAAAAAGGTTCCGAGGGCTGGAACCGTCTTCGTGGTGGATATGGGAGACCTGTTCTGCGACGGTGTGACGGACGAGTGGATCCACCAGGTGCTCGGAGCCACCAGAAGGATTCCGGAGCCCTTCTTTGAAACTAAGAATCCCAGAAGGTACTCTGATTTTGTTGATGAGTTTCCAGAGGGCAGCGTTTTGTCGGCAACCATCGAGACAGACCAGAGTTATCCCAACGTTTCTAGGGCACCTCCTGTTCTCGATAGAGCCTTAGGCATGCTTGAACTGAGATGGCCCAAGAAGCACATTTCCATCGAACCCATAATGGACTTTAATCTACAGGTCTTCGTAGAGTGGTTGAAGCCCATCAAGCCGGTCTTGGTCTCCGTGGGGTACGACAACTACAACCACAAGCTCCCTGAACCGGCGTTAAGCAAGACCCTCGCGCTGATAGCCGAGTTGGAGAAGTTCACGAGTGTTGAAAGGAAAACGCTAAGGAAGGCGTGGTGGGAGCACTAGCTCCTTTGGAGGAAGTTTTTTAAGACACGCTACTGCTTTTCTTTTTGGAGGTTGAAAATGAGCAAAGCCGTTTTGATGGGTTTCCTAGCGGATGTCCATTGCGCCAGCGAGTCAAATTTGGAACTGGAAGTCGACTGTAGCCACATCGACTGGAACGAGTACAAGGAGCTGATTCTTGAACTCGAGGACCTTCTCAGCGCCATAGACGAGGAACACAGCGTGAAATCTTGGCTGGTAAAGGGAAGAGGGCTCAGAGCAAGGTACCGAAGGGTTAGTGCCGAGGATCGGAGGAGGCGACTGCACTTTAGTCCCTTCCCGAGCAGGTTTGTCAACGTGCTGAGGAACACACGAGCCTACGTCTACAACCTGGTTGCGGAGAGTTGCCTCGTGCTCGAGTCCGTGGGCAGAAGAAAGGTTTACCTCCTGCCCAAGCACCTGGCGCCCTTCTTCGTCGAGGCCATAGAACGCATCAACGAGGAGGTCATCGAGCCCCTGCGAAAGGAAATCGAGGACTTCCGGCAGGGTGACGACTACCTGAAGATTCAGCAGTGCCTCTACCGCCACAAGGTGGACCCAACCATATTGAAGACGGCCGTGTTCCCCATCGGAAACTTCGTGACGGATGTCCTACCTGTTGATTTCGGCTACTCTGTGGATGTGGACGAAGCCTACGCCAAAATGAGGCGGACGAGGGCGGCTAAGGGGCTGGAGATCCTGAAGAGGCAGATCGAGCGGAGAAGGAGAGAGTACGCCCTGAGCGCGGTTTCCGACGTGGTGAATCGGATCTTGGAGATGGCTGAGGGCTTAGGGGGGAAGAGGAGGAAGGTTCGGGACGCGGTGAAGAAGACGGATGGGCTGATGGAGATCTGCAACAGCTTAGGGCTGAGGGACGTGAACGAGAGGGTGCTGAAGCCCCTAAAACAGATCTGCGAAGCCAGGTACTACCAGCGTGCGAAATTGGCCGAGGAGCTCTTCGGCGAGAAAAACCTCAAGGAAGGGGTGGACAAGGAGCTGAAAAGGCTCCTCGCCTAACTTTTGGAGGTGTTTGTATATGAGCGACAAGTTGAACGACATAGTTGGGTTCTTAAGGGAACATCTAGACTACGTAGAAATCTTAGAACGGATCGTTAAATGGGAAGAGGAGAACTACAGGTGTAGAAATTGTGGCTCAGGCAAGCTAAGCGAGTTCGAAGAACAACACTTCAGGTGTGAGGATTGCGGGCACGAGCAATGGATCTTAGGTCTGCAGTGGTTTGACCTGTCCGAGCCCGCCTCCCGCCTTAACAGCCTAGTTTACAACAAGATTCTCAAGATCAGCTTGAAGACAGGCTCAGGGACGCACTATATATTGGTTGATAGGCAAGCGGTGAAGGAGGCGTTAAGGGACTTCGAGGCCTCCGCAAGGCAACCGATGCCGACTTCGGTGGAAGAGAAAGTCGAAGTTCCGCCGGATCTCTTCAGCGTAATCGAAGGATATGACGGAGTGAAGGAGGTCATCAAGGCCGGGCTGAACGGTTCTAAGCCGTGCCACTACCTCCTGGTGGGTTCGGTCTCCACGGCGAAGACCCTCTTCCTAGAAGAGGTGGATCGCGTGAAGGGAAGCAGCTACCACGTGGGTTCAAGTAGCACGAAGGCCGGGCTGACCCAGTTCTTGCTCGACAGAAGACCTAGAATCCTGCTGATCGACGAGTTCGACAAGATGAACAGAGAGGACTACGCCTGCCTGCTTTCTGTCATGGAAAGCGGAAAGGTTGTGGAAACCAAGTATGGAAGAAGGCATGAAGAACACATGAAGGTATGGGTTCTCGCCAGCTGCAACAGCCTCAAGGGGGTCCCTCCAGAGAACATCTCAAGGTTCAAGCCCTACGTATTCCACTTCAGGGAGTACACGCCAGAGGAGTACATGAGGGTCGTCGTGAGGGTCTTAACGGAGAGGGAGGGCGTGGAACTCGACCTAGCGGAGTACATAGCCAGCAAACTCGCGGGCCTCACCAGAGACGTTAGGGCGGCGAGGGGGCTCGGAAGGGCCTGCAAGACTAGGGAGGAAGTGGACAGACACGTGGAGATTCTGACGAGATATGAGGGGTTCAAGTAACCCCTCTTTTGGAGGTGAAACGATGGCTAGAGCTTTGGTCCGCGACGTGGTTGGGGGATCCTAGGGTAATAGGTTTCCGTTGCCGTTTCCCCCCATCCGTATTGATGCTTGACGAGGAGCTTGTCCTCGAGCCCTAGGGCTTTGATGAGGTGCCTGTAGTTGTACCTGACGCTGGTCTCGGTTATGTCGCAGACCTCGGCGACCTCCCGCTGGGTCACCCACTCGTCCTCTAGCAGGGAGGCGACGTAGAGGGCTCCGGCGATGAGGGCGTTGGTCTTCTTGCCGCAGAGGGCTGGAGGCTCCGCGAGGTAGGCCTCGCGAAGGAGCTCTGCGGCTTTCATTCCTATTTTGTGAGCCAGTTCTGGGTCAGGGAAAAGCTTGTGGCTGGCCTCTAGGATCTTCTGCGGCGACGTCCGGAAGCAAAGCCAGCAGGTTACTCGCTGTCCTGAGTATCGTCTTATCTCGTTTGGTTCAGCATATCTTTTTACTGTCATTTTGCTATTGCCTCTATTTGTGCGGATTGCTACTGCCTCTTTTCCACTTCCCCAACTCGGTCACACAATTCTCGCAGTTCTTTAGAGAACCCCTTCTCTCTTATCGTTCCGAGAACTTCAGAGTCCGTGTGGATTCGGAAAGCAGAGACTAGCCTCTCAAACCTGCCAACATCACAAAGAAGAACGCAGTCATCAACCCATTCCCTTACGAGACCAAGGAATTCGTCTCCTAAGTTCCGAAGTTCATCCCTTAATTTCTCACGTTCTTTTTCTTCCTTCATTTCTCCTTCACCTTCAGAAGTCCCTTCGCCTTAGCCTCTTCGGGTTTAAGGCGAAGACGGTAGATCGGCTTTCTGCCAGCGTACTTCTTCTCCAGGTAGCCCCACTGGGTGAACTCGTCTAAGGCGGTGGAGATCCTCGGATCACGTTTCCAAGCGTGCCTATGGAAGGCTTTAACCACATCTGAGACGGAGAACCAGCCCTCCCCAAGGACGCCCTCCGAGTACACGACCGCGATTTTACCGTTTAGATCCTTGTCAGTTAGGCTTAACGGCTTCCTTTCAACCCTCACCGATATGGCAGGTTGCTCGGTGGTCACGGAGATCTCTGAGGGAGCCGGCGGGCCCGCTGGGATCTCAACCCGGGGCGCGGGAAGAATCTTTGCTAGGGCGCTTTTCAAACCCTCGAAATCTTGTTGATCTGATTTGAGGCTACGGATTGTTTCTTGTGCTGTGGCTAATTGACTGAGAAGTTCCTTATGGTCTTTCTCCCAACTTTCCTTAAGCTTTTCCAAGCGGGCTTTGTCATCCTTCAGCGCCATGATGGTCTTCTGTAGCTCCTCGACGTTCCATTGCTTCTTAATCTCCTCCACCTTCTCCATGGCCTCACGAAACGCCTTCTGCCTCTCTTCCTCAATCCTCTTTTCCACTTCTTCCCTCACTTCGTTATAGACTTGAGTGCGGATATCTGGAAACTGTTTCTTGAGTTCCTCTCGGACTTGTGTGCGGATATCCACCAATTGTTTCTCAAGTTCCTGTCGTTTCCGCTTTTCCTCCTCATACCGTTCTTTCCAGGACTTCTGCTGTTCCACGTATTTCTCCAACTTAGAAAGCCTTTCAGCTACTTCGGCCATAGTACATAGACCTCCCTCTCCAACCTTTCAATTCTCAAAGCCAACTCTTGAGCCTCCGCCTTGGGAACCAGATACTCGTCGCGAACGTGTTCAGGGGTTAACTCTCCAACAGCCACCCTCTTACCCACATGACCAGGAACGCCAACGGGCAAGGCGTAGACTACGCGTACGTCCGGCGGCCTCTTCCTCACCAGGACCCAGTGGCCCAGCTTCAGCTTCATGATGTCATCTGCGGAGAATCGGCCTCGAGCCTCCGGAATCAGGTCGAGGGTGTGCTTAACCTCTGTGATGTGGTCTTGGGTGCCGAGAAACTTGATGGCGCAAGCCTTCAGAGGATCCTTGTCCGTCACGGCCAGAAACTGGGTGGATATCCACGTGTAGAGGCCAGTTTTGGCTCCTTGAGTGATCGCCTGCATGACGGCCCTCGTGGCTGGACTGCTGTATCCTTGCGGAAGAAACTTGAACGCTTCATCCAGCACACCTATCGCGTCCCGCTTGTAGACGCGAAGGAGGTCCTCGTAGGCGTTTTTCACGATGAGCTGCTGGGCCTCGAGGCTGAACTCGTTGATCACCATGCGGTTGATGCCATCGTGAAGGGTCAGCGTGGGAACCGTTTTAACCCTCGACGTCTCAGCCTTCAGCCTCTCCAGCAGGTCGTAGAGGACCCTGCACGCGTCCTTCAGCCAGCTACTCCTCGTCTTGGCCTCCCGTTCCTTGGCCCGGTCGATGATGTCATCGAAGCCCTTGGCGCCCTCGGTTATCCTGCTGAGGGTGGCATAGTAAGGTGTGAGCCGACGCTTGAACATGCTCTCCAGGAGGCCGATGAGGACGAAGCTGTCCGTGGTTTCTCGCAGACAAACCGGGACCTCGCGGCCGAACTCGGGGTAATCGGCAACCGTCTCCTTCGTGTCGAAGATCAATACCTTGAAACCTTGATCTTCAGCCCACTTGCTCAGGCGCTTAATCAGCGTGGTCTTTCCACTAAACTGTGTCTGGCCCACAATAGCGTAATGGAAGGGCTCCAGCTGAACAGGCTCACCTGAAGGAACCGTGAACAGAAAGTCCTCGCTCACGTGATCACCTCACCGGGCTCTGCAGCCTGCGCCATTCTTGCTCCTTCCTCTCGAGCCTCTTGTAGGCGCCATAAATCTCACAGTTCCACGCTTTTCCACACCAAGAACAATCACTTTGCGAATAGGCACATTTCATTTTAATACTCTCTCCATTTTCAGGTGGTCGACAACCGACCAAGTTAGGTATGGGGCTAATGGAGGCGGGCTCATCCTGATTCGGGGGCAAGAGAAGCAAACCATTTCCGCCCACCATGCAGCCTTTCCATCGTTAGACCTTATGAGTTCGAATTCCTTTAGATGTAGCAATGGGGAAGCTTTTCAAAGGGTCCTTTGGTGGGATACCTTTTCTCCAGTTCGATTTTGTCTTGGATGATCTGCACTAGGGTACAGTCTCTATAGAATCGTTCAAGTTCCTCGATGGGAACCTTCATCAGACGCTTCACGACGAGGTCGGCTAGGTCGTTGTCAAATTCTACGATCTCCTTAGGTACGTTGAGAGCGTCAAACTGTTGCTTAATCGCTATCATCAAAGCTCGGTCTTTCCTAGAAACCTCACCTAGAAACCTCAGCCGTCTGGGTGAACCGCGACCCAAAGCTACCGAGCCTCCTCCTTCGCAAGTTTCTTCTCAAAGTATTCGTTGATGACAAGGCGAAGAACCTCGGTGTTGTTGGTTAGGCCCTTAGCCCTCTTGATCTCAAGGAATCGGGTCTTGACCTCTCCGTTCAACCTCAATCGGATATCTAAAACTTGCCTCTTCTGGTCCATTTTTAGCCACTTAAAGAAACATTTTGTGGCTTTTTGGTATATAAGTTTTCTCATAGTTGCAAAAAATGGAAACACTTATAAACGCATAGCTTCACTTATCTTCTCGGTGGAAGACATGGGGGTAAAGACGGGACACACCGTGTTCCTGGACCCCGAGGACATTCAGTTCCTCAAGGATAAGTGCCAGGAGAACGGACGCAGCCTGTCGGGTTTGATTCGGCAAGTGGTGAAAAATTGGATACGAGAGGAAAGAGCAAAATGACACGTGCTCTGAACCAGCCGGGCTTAACGCCAAAGGGAGGTGTATGATAATGGGGGAAGAAATGAGGATTTATCTCAGAGTTGACGGGGAGATGGCCGAGCGATTCTCGCGGATCAAAGAACACTTAGGAGTGAAGAACGACACAGAGGTCTTGCGTACACTCATAAATTGGTATTGGAGAGAGCATCGAGAGGAACTCCTACCAAGACTTGAACACTTCAACCTTAACGAGCAAGGAGTGATGGTCCTTGACCGGGACCTAAACAGCGTGGTCCAAGTCTACTTCAAACCAGACAAAGTCGTCTGTGAACATTGCGGTAGCGGATGCAAGCACATTGAATTCGCACTCTCCCTACCAGAAGTTCAAGAGATCCTGCGGGAAAAGGGCTGGAAACCCCGCACGTAGGCACGAATGGGCTGACAAGAAATGGTGAGACCGACATCAGTGATGGACGTTCAGGTCTTGTTAGGAGACTCGAAGCTGACAAATCTTTTGATTTGGGAACGACAGGAAGACAGGGTGGTGGCTAAACCCAAGCATCGGCTATCTCCCACAGCCTTCCAGGAGATTCTAAGGAAGTTTCGGGAGATGGGGGGCGGTTACTCTGGTTACGCGGGATTCACAGTTGAACTGGAGAAAAAGAGGTGATTGGGGGATGGCCTTTGCCAAGAAGCACCGGCAGGGAGAACATCCAGGCAATCATGTTCAGAGTCTCGATTGAGAAACGGTATGTATTGGATTGAGAGTGGGAAGATAGGAAAGAAACGGGTGTAGGGAAATTTATGTCGGTTTACTCTGTTCCCTTTCTCGTGGAACCTGGATGGGGATTGGTAGCTGAAGACCTCGAAAAAATTATCAGGTTGGAAAATCTGAAGGATGTAACTAAAGATTTCTCAGATCAAACAAACCGTCTAATTGAAAATTTTGGTTCCCTCTTTAGCGTAAAGATTATAGCATTTGATGAAAATTCCGGCGTGGACTATTATTCAAAAACCCTCTTTAAATCATTGATGGGCTTTGAAAGAAACGTATTTTATTATCAGGTGGTTTCGAATAAAGAGTGCTGCGTGATTTTCATCCACGGCTCCAAAGGACTCCAAGAGTTGAAGTCAAACGAACACATCCTCGCCCATGAATGTGCCCACCACCTCCACTTTGCATTTACGGACTTTCCATATTATACCTCTCAAAAAACATACAGAGACTGGGTTCCACCCTTCGTAAAAGGCTGTGGGATCGGACCGATAAGCGGATCCGTCTGCGTCGACAACCTGCCCCTAACAAATGTTCCAGATGCCATCTCCCATGTCTTTAGAGATTGCGCCGAGAGAGTACATGACATAATCTGTGAGGGACTGTTAAGGGAAAAAAGCCTCACTAAGGGATTCGTTGAATGGTATCAGGAGGACATGGCACAACGCATAGACCCCGCCCTCAAAATACCAGACTATATGCGAACCCCGGACTTCAAAAGATACGTCAGAAGACTTGCCCTGCGAGACTGCGCAGAATGGGGAGCCACCGTCAAGTTGGCATATCCAAACCGCGACCTCACTCAAATCCTTTCAGAAAGGAAAAAATTCGCCACTAAACTAAACAAGAAGCATATAAAGGCAACCTCCATATTCGACGAAATATTTAGACTCTGCATCAACACAAACTTCCACGCATTTAAATCCCCTGAAAAAACGAGCGACTACACAAAGAAAATCTTAAACCTACTAAACATAAAAATAAAAACACAGGAAAAATGGTAACGCGCGCGCTCTGTGGTGGCCCAGCTTTATTTTATGCCGATATACCTAATAATAATTAAAGCAATAAATAGCTTTGACGCCGGATGTGAAAATGATGCCCCAGAAGTCCCCATGGTTAAAAGATATCCCGGCGCCCAAGAAAATACTGAAGACCGCGCTGAAAAAGCTTTCATTCACAGAACCTTCAAAAATCCGGGCCATGAAGCCCCATGCAGTTATCACAGCTCTGGAAAAGACCTGTCATGAAATCTACAGCGGGTACGAGAAGCAGGTCAGGGAAAAATTTCGAACGGGCAGGTACGGTAAAATTGATTCAAGGGAGTTTGAGACCTCGCTGGCCAACAGCAGAAAAGTCAGAGCCGGCGTGACGCTGGAGCTGATATTCAGGCGAATGCTCGATCTATTCTTGATACCTCACGAACATCCAAAGGAACTGGGTGAGGCCGAGTTTGATTTTGCGGTACCGGATACGGAAACCCTCAAAAAGGACCCGAAAAAAGCTGTTCTCATCTCGCTTAAAAGGAAGGTCAGGGAGAGGTGGAAATTGACGGTCGGTGATGCCTATATTCTCAGGGAAATCTACGGCTATCCAGACAATCTATGGTTTGTATCGCTTTTTGACCCGCCTGTCGATGCTGTCAGGGTATTTCTCAGGCTGAAAATCAGGGTCTTCGTTCCTGACGGTTCCTTCGATAACATCATCAGACAGCTGAAGGACCTAACAGAGGAAGAACTCAAAAGACTCAGACCGTTTTCCAAAATTTTTGAAGATCTGGAGTCCTTTACAGCCTCCGTGCAGATGAAGCTGGACGAACTGACATAAAATCCTTCAGAAGGATTCTTTCTTATCTACGCCTTTTGGGTCTTTCTGAAGGAGCAGATCTCCTGTAACGGGCATTCATCATGTCTCGGGTTCTTCGGTGTGCATATCAGGGCGGCAAGGTCTATTATGGCCCAGTTCAGTTCCCTTGCTTTATCTCTCGGTACCATGCTCTGGGCAATCTCCCGAAATCTGGGGTCCCTTCTCGCCTCACCCTTTGGTTTCAGCCCGAATATTCTTCCGATGACCCTGCATACGTTCGCATCAACAACCGCCACATCCTTTCCGCGGGAAAACGACAGAACGGCGTCGGCCATGTACTCGCCAACGGATGGGAGGGAAAGCAGTTCCCTGCGATCGTCCGGAACCCTTCCCTGAAATTTGCTTACAAGCTCCCCGGCTAGACGCTTTACTAGTTCTGCCCTCCACATCAGACCCAGCCTGTCAAAATAGCTTCTGATCTTCTCCAGCGGGGCCTCGCTCAGCTTTTGTGCCGTGGGAAAATCCCTGATGAATGAAAGATAAACCGGCAGCACTTGATCGGCTTTGGTCCTCTGGAGCATTATCTCGGCAATCAGAACCTTGTACGGATCGCGGCTCCTGCGCCAAGGATAATTCCTTCCATTAACCTTATACCACTCAAGCAGGGGTAGGGTGATGAATTTTTCTATATCAATACTCATAAACATCATCTTCTGGTAAGCACAATTATTCGTCCGTCCCGGCCTATGTTCAGTTCGATGTTCCCTTTGAAAGTTCTGACGAATGCATTTACGAGCCTTATTTTATCCCCCACCTCCACCATATCCGTCTGCCCCCTCCAGAGATTGAGCCTGATCGAGCCTGTTTCATCCTCCAGCACGGCCGCCGCAACCATGGCCAGTCCGAACCTTGTTTCAACCTCCCTTTTTTCACCGATATCAACTATCTCGCCGGATACGTCCAGATTTCTCATACCCGGCCGGATTTCACCGATCTTCACACGGACCATCGGGTCGGCCTCACGGCAGGGCTCTTTCCAGCATCTTCCTTACTTCTGTGGCCACCGCCCTTGCGAGCAGGGGTGGCACAGCATTGCCAACCTGTCTGAATTGCGATGTTCGGGAGGCCCTGAAGACGAACCGATCGGGAAAACTCTGGAGTCTTGCCGCCTCCCTGACGGTAATGCTCCTTAGCTGGGTGGGATGAATGTACATGTAACCGTCCTTGTAGAGATGTGCCACAATGGTCCATGAGGGCTTTTTTCTGAAGAGTCTTTTCATCTTATCATGAAAGATGTCATCCCTGTAACCATATAGTTTTTTGGCCTCTTCCGGCAGGTCCTTCCACCACATCCCCTCCTCCATCATATGGAAAACTTTAACATCCCTGCCGCTGTGCCTGCGTGTGATGTGATTATGAACCTTTTTTGAACCCTTTCGGGCCCAGTCAGCGTACTCATCATTCCTGCCCGCGGGCCTATCATAGTCAAGCGGAAAATCAGCCAGTCCGGGCCTTCCGGGGACGGGATCGGGAAGATCTCCTATGGCCTCGCCGACCGTGATGCAGGGTTTCAGACCTTTCACGGAAGTTTCGGTGAATCTATCGAGGGTGGTTGTCCCTGCCTCGAAATCAAAATGTGTCGGTTTTGGCCACGAGATTCTTACGCCATTCAGGCGAGTCCCGATGAAAAAGATTCTCTTTCTTCTCTGCGGAACACCGAAGTCAACTGCATCCAGAACATTTGATTCGGTTCTGTAGCCCGCCTTCCCGAAATCTTCGATGATTTCCCCGACTATTTCCCCATTTCTGTAGCTCTTCATCCCCGGGACATTTTCCATGACGAAAAACTTCGGTTCAAGATCCCTGACAATTCTAACAAACTCCCTGTACAGCACGTTACGCGGGTCATCAATAAAACGCGGTCTAGCTGTGCTGAGATTCCAGACACCCTCCCTGACAAGGGAGGCTATCTTCACCCGGCCTATGTTGGAGAACCCCTGACAGGGAGGACCGCCTATGATCACATCAACCTGACGATCTCCAACCCCAGCCTCATTCATAAGCCGCCTGCTGTCCAGCTCTTCCTTTATATCGGCGGTTATTGCCCGAGCATAGGGAAAATTGTGACGATAGGTGAGCATTCCATCATGGTCTTTATCAACACCCGCAAGCGATCTAAAACCCGCCATTTCAAAACCAAGACTGAGACCTCCCGGCGCGCAGAAAAGATCGATTACCGTGAAGATGCCCCGTTCAGACATAACCTTCACCTTCTGGAAGGTTCGCTACAAACCCTTCCAGAAACTCGATTATCGTTACGATTCTGCGCCTCTCATCACGGGGATAAACATCAACTATACTGTCATCCTCGTAGACTAGTAGGGCTGGAACCTGACGGCCGAAGTAACGTCCGCTCTCTCTGGCCGTTCCGAACACCCTCCTTATGCTGTACCTTTTGCGGACCGAGGTCGTAACGGCCCTGAGATAGATCTCATAAATCATGCCGCTGTTCCAGCCTGCAGTATCCGTCATGTTGACTTCCACGCCCCTTTTTTTGGCCAAATCCAGAAGTTCGAGTATTTTGTGCCAGTTGAATGCCTCCCTCCGGAACGGTTCTACAGTGCTGTCGTAATACAGCTCAATCTTCATTTTGTCGTACCCCCTCTACTACAACATATTCAACCTTTTCACAAATATAAAAGCATTTATTTATATTTTAATATCCTCTGTTCTGTTTATGCCCCAAAGCATACCGAGGACTGACGTGAGCGAAAATGTCGTTCGAGAGTTTATCATACCGGTATACCCACGCCATCCGGAATTTTCCTGAAGGGTGGTTTACCTTCATCCATCTTTATGATGCGGATCTTCCTCTTTTTCCCCTCCATTATTTCCATGTCCTTCCCGTCGATTTCACCCCTGAAAAAATACCGGGCGCTGGGGATAGAATCTTCGGATACATAGAAAGAGTCCATCTGACGGATTCCGGACTTGAGGTTTCTATTATCTGCAGCAAAGATCTAACGGATCCCGGCAATTCGGCGTTTCTTTCGCAGGCCGTATCCGAAATTGAGGAAAGACTGGGCATATCAAATCCCGTTGTGCACGGGGATGTATCCTCGGCGTTTCAGCCCCCGCTTGATCGCGCCAACGCGGTCTTGGTTGAAATCTGGCGCAGGGTTGTCTCGGGCGTGCTCGGAGACTCTTTGCCCTTCGGTCGTTTTTACGATCCCGTTTTCGGGCTGGCAAGGCTGGTGGCGAGTTTTTACTCGCCCGGGGGGAGAAAAAGCGAATGGATTCAGAGCCATTATTTTTCTTCCAGATTCGGTGAGAGAATTCAGGTTGCCGGAAATCTGCCGCGGATGGATTTTTACCTGCTTCCCACTTTTGAGGAGGTCATAGATCCGAACAACACCCTAAGCCTGTTCCCGGAATTTAAGGCATTATCCGATGCCGCGAAAGACTTTCACAGAGCATTTTGCAGCGTGGAGAGCATCGGCAGCGGGTTAACCTTTTCAAAATTCAACAGACCGTTTGCCGGAACCCTCGATACGGACAATCTTATGAGATGCATAACCTCCCTGAATTCCAATTCGGTCGATCCCCTGATTCAGTGTTTTAATGCCTTTGATAAGGGTCCCCTGAGAACAATCATGTTCCTGCAGATGCTGAATGACATAAGAGACAGAAGATTTACACCCCAGCAATTGAGATCCGTCCACTTCGGATTGATTTATGATGGATTAAGGGGCTTCTATCAGACCCCGAAGGTGATAGCACTTTATGCCCAGCAGTGTTTCGGAAATACCTCCGCGCTTCCGATTGACACTTGGGTTGAAACATTTATGAAATGGCCGCTGGAGATCTATCCGGCCCGTGGAAGGAGATTACGAAGGGTTTTCGCCAGCGCAAACAATCTCGGCAAGGTGGAAAGGCTTCTCTGGATCTCCGCACAAGCAAGAAAGGTTCATTCCTCTCTGTGCGATGATATCCTGTGGTGCGCAAAGTATGATTCAGAGGGAAAGCCGCGGGGCGCAAATCCCTTTGCATGCAATGCCTGTCTACCCTCCATCAGAGACGCATGTCCGGCCTACGCCGGCATAGCCAGAAGAACGATCTCATTTAACAGCCCGCGCGGATCACGTATGTTTGAAATCTGGACAGACCGAAGAAACAACACCGCCCCGAACCAGCGGTTCACGCTGTGCAGGGGAGGCGGCACCTATGGCGAGGTCCATGACGACTTTACCCCAGTGGATGTTCCGAATGCATTTTCCCCGTTTCCCCAGCCCGACCATCATGGACAAGCTTTGACGGTTGAGGAGTTTATAAAGGCATATTAGCTCGCTAGTTTGTCTTTAATCAAGCGGCCATCTCGTACACGATTATTAGAATATCCTGCAGGTTACAATTGTCCGGGATGATCTTTTGAAAATAGAAAGGTAATTCCTTCTTGACTCTGTCAAAAAAAGGACTTTTCTTTCCGCTCTGCCTAACATATACGTCTGGTACCACAAGAACTCCGTATTTAACTTTCGGCATAAAGGTCATGGAGCCGTTTACAAGTTTAAGAACGGCGTGGATAACCCTCTTCACCTCGGTTTTTTCGACTTCAATGGCTATTTTCTTTGAGGGGTTGTAAAAATCAACCTCATTTCTGAAATCAGGGGTCCATAACCGGCATTCATCCGGATGATCTATGGAACAGAAATAACCTCTTGGGGAAAGCTGCTTTGCCATCTCCATTTCCAAGGATTGAAGGACCTTATGGGGTGTTTTAAGATCAATTGACCTTATTGAGTCCTCCAGAATTTTTCGCTCGTCCTGTGGAAAAGGAAAGGAAATAACGTAATTAAATGGATGATCATTCAAGTTGTAGCTCTTTATTCTCATCTATCTTCACAAATAAACATATGTATTTCTGAGTCTTTTATTTTTAGGCCGCGCGCATATTGTTTGAAATAATTATGTTAAAGGATAATTTGTAAGGTGATTGAAGTGCCAAAGCAAAAACAGGAATATTTTTCACCATCCGTTTCTTTTCTTATCCATCATGCTGAGAAAGTCAATGAGCGCTGTTTATACATGCAAAACACGGTTATTTGGTTCTCCCAGTCCTTATTGCGATTTTCGTAGTCCCGGGAAATAGGTTTGTATTGAGAACAACCGGCTGGCTTGTTCAAAGAATTGAGTTATTTGATCTTTCTCTTCTTTATCCTATAAAATACAGCTCTTCCAATCCTTCTTGAGATCTCGATCTTTCCTTCGGCTTCGAGCACGCCAACATATTTGGAAGCAGTAATATCTGACATGCGAGCAGCCCTTGCTATTTCCCCAATGGATAGATCGCCCGGGGTTGTGCAAGCCTTCTCAAGAACCCGCAAAATCTTATTTTTTCGATCTTCTGACATTAGTAGACACTCGTGTTTCTTGATATTAAAGCTTAGCCTCACTCTTTAGTTTTGAGGTAAAGATTTAAATACCTTGCGGCCCAATAATGATATTAGCCTAAAGGCTTAGCCTTGAGGCAAATAAGGCCTAACGGATGGAAAAACATATAGAAGTCCAAGAAGATGAAGGTGGGGTGAAAATGAGCTTTACGGGCCGGCTGAATTCGATAGAATTGTTCGCGGGTGCGGGAGGTCTGGCTCTCGGTCTGGAAATGGCCGGCTTCTCAACAAGGGCACTGATAGAAATCGATCAATACTGCTGCGACACCCTAAGGGCCAATGCTCCAAAATACTTTCCCGCCGCCAGAATCTTTCAAAGGAATATTAGAAAACTGAGGGTCAGTGAGGTTTTGGAAGAAACCAGATTAAAATGTGAAGAAATTGATCTGATTGCCGGAGGCCCTCCATGCCAATCCTTTTCAATCTCGAAAATTCCTAAAGGCGGAAGAAACCCTGACGACCCGAGAGACGACCTTTTCCTTCATTTTGTGCGCTTTGTGCGGGAAATCCGCCCGGCCGCCTTTCTCATGGAAAACGTTCCGGGACTCCTGAATAAGGCTAAGGGCGAGGTTTTCAAAAGGGTCCTTGATGCCTTTGACGCTCTCGGGTACCGGCTCAATAACAAGGTTTTGAATTCCGCGGATTATGGCGTGCCACAGATCAGAAAGCGTCTTTTCATTCTGGGATCCCGGGATGGATCGCTGCTCGAATTTCCTGCCCCTACCCATTCACCGGTTCATAATCTTCTGGGTCTGCCACTTTATGTAACAATCAGAAAGGCCTTTTCCAAGCTCAACCCGGATATGCCCAATCAGGAGATGCCGAGACATACCCCGAAGAAGATACAGAAGCTTGCCAGCATACCGCCGGGATCGCCATGGAAGAACTGGAGGTTCAGAGACACTTGGGACAGACCGTCCAGATGCGTAACCGGGCACTGTCGTGATGACTGGGTTCATCCGGAGGAACCCAGAACGGGCACTGTCAGAGAACTGGCGACGCTTCAAAGCTATCCTGTCGACTACGTGTTCAAGGGGCCGATCATGGCCTTGAACAATGTGAAGTACCAGTTTCAGTACAGGCAGGTTGGTAATTCTGTTCCCGTTCTTCTCGCTAAGGCGATAGGATCCGCAATCCTCACTCAGATAAGGCCCGAAAAGAATGTGAAGCCGGCCTCATCGAATAGCAGGCCTCCTCCTCCGTCCGCCAGATTGACCGGCTGATTGAGCAAACAGCGTTTCCACTTCCCCCATAAATTCGGCCGCTTTTTTCCTTATGCCCTCGGAGAACCCGCTCATTTCATGCAACCTGTCATCGGACAGTGTATCAACAGTGAGATCTTCAAAGATTTCATAGGGAAATGTTACGGTTTGAGTCTGGCCGCCGAGCATTCCTGTTCCACCTGCCTGAAGATTCCAGTTGCTGTTCATCAAAATCGCATCTAGTGACAGCATCTTCCAGCCCAGAAATCGTCTACCATCCTCATCAACCTCGCGAATGATATACAGACCATTGCATCTCCGTTTGAATGTCATAGACACCTTTAATAAATAAACCAGAAAACCCTTTTAAGGACTTTGAAGAAACATAATTGGTTAACATGTCTGCCAGAGATCGCACGATTATAGCTCTCAGTAAAGAGCTTTTAGGTCCCCGCGGAGGGGCCTTCGAGCAAATTGCCGTGGATCCGAAAGGTGAATATCTCGTTGGTGTGCTTGAACCCAAAGATTATGTTCGGGGGGCGCTCGCTTTCTATGGACGTTCAGACTTCCAAACTATTGAGGCTGGTGCCGGAGAGGACGATGATGTTGCCGAGGAAATGGAACCAAGCGAACTGGGTCTTCAGTTAGACCCACGTGCGTTGCCAAAATCTATTGGAATATCATTTGTAATTGATGGGAAAGGGGCTCCCTTCATAGGTCTGTGTGCAACTTGGGCGAGGTATGTTAGAAAGGCGGATGGAGGATGGAAGCGCAGACCTTACAAATTCATAAGACATAACATAGACGTAAGGAACGATGCGGAATTACTCACAGGCGAAGGTGTCCGCATATCTCTGCGAACAACTAAAACTATACAAGGCAATTACCATGTCTCAATCTACCTTATTAACGAAACACCACTCTCAAATGAGCAATATCCACGCACAGAGGATCACATCTTCCAACCACAGTTGAGAATAGTGTGCGAAAAAGGAGCTTCGATTGTTCCTATAACCGGCGAACAAGACGAACAAGAGGAAGAAGCGAGTTTATCCCTTCTATACAGAAATCGCACAGCCATGGCCAGAGGACACCTATGCGGTGCAACTTGGAGAGAAGTAGATCCTGAAAGACCGTGGGATCAAACAAAGGGCTATAGAAAGAGGCCTCAAGAACATCCGTTTGCATGGATTGATGTTGAGATAGTTGACGAGCCTGATCGAAGTCTTTTTAGGAATCCTGATGTGCGAACCGAATACCTTCCCTGTTATCCTATTCCGCAAGTTATAATGAGACCGCGACTCGAAGGGTATTCCTTAAAGGAGTTTGAAGCAGATGCCCTCGCTGATGCTTGGGATGCTCAAAGCCTTGCATCGTTCCTTGATCCTATCCCTGAGACCTACAATAAGTGGATCGAGAGGCAGGAACTCGAAATGTCAAATCTGCCGCAGCGTTTTAAACATGCTGCAGAACGACATCTCGCTCTGTGTAAAGAGTCTGAGCGACGTATTAGGGAAGGGATAAGCTATCTTAAAAGCGATAATGACGCGCGACTAGCGTTCTGCTTTATGAATAAAGTGATGCATCAGCAATCAATGTGGAAAACAGGAGAGCCTCTTGTCTGGAGACTTTTTCAAATTGCCTTCATTCTTCAATGTATTCCCAGCCTCATCAACGATGAACATCCAGATCGCTTGGTATGCGACCTTCTGTGGTTCCCCACCGCAGCGGGAAAGACGGAGGCTTACCTTGGATTAAGTGTGTTCACGTTGGCCTTGAGAAGAAGATATGGTCATGGTCGCTTGACAGAGACAGGAGGCGCTGGATCTGGCGTTTTGTCTAGATACACTCTGAGGATGCTCACTATCCAGCAGTTTCGAAGAGCCTTGGTTGCTATCACCGCCTGTGACTATTTACGCGTCAAGGATTGGAGGCCTAAAGGTTACCCTGAAGAAGAAAAGGATCTTTGGGGGACGACGCGGTTCTCTATTGGACTTTGGGTTGGTCAGGAGGTCACACCAAATCATCTCGTCGACCACAAAGGTTGGGACCCAGTTGAGCGTCGCGAGGTACGCTACCCCGGTGCAGTGAGTAGGCTAATGGGGTTCGATATATATAGGGGGACAGGGGTCAAAATTAAGAGAATGGGAGAAAATGAGCCAGCGCAAGTATTGGACTGTCCCGTTTGTCATAGTATTCTTGCAGTGCCCAGAAAACAGGCCCTTCCACCCAAAGAGTACGAAATCCATTTTCTAATTTCATCACCCCATCCCCCAAACCCTAAGAAAGGCAATATGGAAGGTTTAGGATTTGTAATAAAGGATTCCAAAATAACGAGTCTTCCACGTCCCCGACACTTTGTGATATCAATCAAGTTTTCTACACAACAGAAAGTGGGAGCCGACCACATTGATAGGTGGTGGCGAAATTATATTTTACCAGCACTAGGTCCAAACTGTAAAGGCCAGTTTTCAAGAGCGAGTCGTCCCGGCTATTTCCTTAGGCGCTGGGATATCCAAGGGGAACCTGTGGATTTTGAAATTCATTGCCCGAACCCTCAATGCGAGCTCAACAAGCTGGAATGGTTTGAACTCATTCCCGGGCCTTCGGGAGGAAAACAGCTGAGCGTTATTTTACCTCCCTTTCAAATACCGGGCAAAAAGGGGTTTTGCAAAGGAGTTCCCATTTCAGCCTATGTTGTAGATGACCAAATATACCACCGTTGCCCATCCTTGGTTATTGCAACGGTAGACAAGTTCGCAAGGCTTTCATATGAACCAAGGGCAGCTGCCTTGTTCGGAAATGTCACAAAATTTGACACCTGCTGGGGTTTTTACCGCGACGAAGCTCCTCCGGATAGAGGAGGACTGCATGAAGGAGACACCTATCCTGTTCCACGATTTGAGCCTCCCGAACTTATCATTCAAGATGAACTCCACCTGATAGAAGGCCCCCTTGGTACAATGGTTGGCATTTATGAAGCCGCTATAGAAGTTCTTTCAAGTAAGTCAAGGGGCAACAAAGTTATCCGGCCCAAATACGTTGCCTCAAGTGCCACGATTCGCCATGCATCATCCCAAGTTTCAGCAGTATTTGATCGCAAAGTTGCCGTGTTTCCGCCTCCTGGACTTTCCATTGACGATAATTTCTTCTCCAACACACCTGAAGCACATCCACTTGATAGCATTCCAGCAGGAAGGCTATACATTGGTGTCTGTGCGCCAGGTCATGGTCCACATACCCCGACCGTCAGGATATGGACAGCACTGCTCAAAGAAGCTTACGAAATGAGTCTTTCCGCTGGCTCGAACAACAGAGAAATCGATCAATTTTGGACCTTGGTTGGATACTTTAATGCGATAAGAGAACTAGCAGCAGCGCTTGGACTTTTCAGAGCCGACATAAGAGAAAGGCTAAGACAGGTGGGTGGAAGGGTGAGACCTTTAGAACTGCATCTAGAACTCTCGAGTCGAATGGAATCATCTGAAATCCCATCTGCACTTGAACAATTGTCCAAATTTCCAGATAATGGGGTAGACGCAGTTTTTTCAACGTCAATGTTTGGAACAGGTGTTGATGTGGACAGACTCGGGCTCATGGTAGTTCACGGGCAGCCTAAAACTACGGCTAACTACATCCAAGCAACCGGACGTGTAGGTAGACTGATGGGTGGATTGGTTGTGACATTCTTGAGAGCGTCTAGACCCCGTGACCTCGACCATTACGAATTTTTTGTGGGATATCATGCCTGCTTGTCTAGGTACGTTGAGCCAATCACGGTCCATCCCTTCTCACCCCGGGCTCGCGAGCGAGCACTTGGCCCTATTGCAGTGGCAATACTCAGAAACGCTGAAGTAATTATGGGGAAGACTGTGAGTAAAGATTGGGCTCCCGAGGACCTCTATGTTAAATCGGGGGGCATCGTTGCAAAAAGCGGTTCCCGAAAAATGAAAACACACAGAAACTCTCAGGAAGTGCATGCTCTAATAGATTTCATTGAAGCTAGGAGCCGAAATCAGCCAGAGGGTTGCAGACCTCAACTTGGTATGTGTCGAAATGAAATAGCCTCAGAAATTGATAAATGGGAAGCCGCTGCAAAAAGTCAGCCTTCATTGATTTATTACGAACCCACCATGATAAGAGAGCCGCGAAACCCTGTAGTTCTCGGAGACCCTCAACATGAGGCAAGCGGGTTGACAGTCGTATTCAGGCGCGCCCCACAATCGCTTAGAGAAATCGAATCCACGGCAACATTCGAGGGATAAGTTTGAACAGCGGACAGGCGATTAGGCCATCTCAGTTTATCTTGACCTATGGTGTTGGAAGCATACTGGAGGCGCCAAGTGGACCACGAATAATCTTGCACTTTAAGGACTGGGGGCGAATATTTGGATCATCAGAAACATCGATTCTACTCACCAGTAGATATGAAATAAAAGATGCAAATGTCAGTGCCCTCCTAGGCAGTGGAAGAATTTTCAGGCTACCGACAAACGCTGATATGCAAATTCCCGACGAGCAGATCTTATTCAGGACTGGTCGTTTTCCTCGTTGGGCTCTATGCCAAGACCATAGAATATTGTACGAACTTACTACTCACGGTGCTACGAGGTGTCCGCATTGTGAACGCGGTAAAATGGCTCAACATGAAGCTATAAGATTTGTAAGGGCTTGCCCTAGAGGACATCTAGACGATGTAGACTGGAAAGGCATCATTCATCGAACCAACCCGATTTGCGATGGGATGCTTTTCGATTGGAATGAGACAGGGAGCACCCTACACGATATAATAATAAAATGCCGTAAATGCGGCTCCCAAGCAACACTCCAAGACATTTATAACGGGACTTGGACATGTTCAGGAAGGTTTCTAGAAAGCGAATACCAAGAATTATGTGATGAAAAGGCCTCAGTTATGCTCAGAAATGCGAGTAATCTCAGAATCCCAGAAATAGTGTCGGCTTTAACAATCCCTCCGAGAACCACCCCGCTTCATAGACTTCTAGAAAATCCCCGTATTCTGCCCATCCTTGCTTCGGAACGCTCTTGGACAAAAAGTAAACTGCTTTCAAAACTAAAAACAGCTGCGAGGCTGATCCCAGACATTAACCCAATCTCTATCGCAGAAATAGAGCGCGCATCTGAAATCGAAATTTTATCTGCTATTGGAGATGTCACCGAACCATTAAGACCAGATCTCACGCTGAAGGATGTAAAAGAGAAAGAATTTCAGGCGCTTCAAAATGCAGCTGTCCATGGGGCACCGCCCCGACCTTACCCTCACCCCCAAGATTTTGAAGTAGATAAAGATGCTGTCACCAAAACTCCCCTTTCAGCAAATTTAACTTTGAGAGTTACTCTAGTAAAGCGTCTTCGTGTGGTAATTGCACAAAAAGGGTACAGACGACCAATTAGAGGACCAACGTCAACTGTGGTGGAAACCTTTTATAGAGACGGTCAGGACCGCTGGTATGTTGGTGTGGAGCTACACGGTGAAGGCATATTCATCGATCTTGTACCGGGACAAGCACTCAATCTGGAGAAATCCGAATCAACGAAACCATGGCACAATGAATTCGAGAAAAAGAGGAATTATCTATTTCATCCGACATTCGTGTGGTGGCACACTTTATCCCATCGTTTGATCACCGCCCTTTCAATTGATTCCGGATATTCGTCGGCCTCGATCCGGGAAAGAGTCTATATCGCGACCAATGGAAATGATGACAATGCATATGGTGGTGTTCTTCTATATACATCTCAGCATGGCGGAGATGGCAGCCTCGGCGGTCTTATAGCATTGGCTCCGGAATTCAATAGAGTAGTATCAGCTGCCCTACGGAACATAAATTCCTGCTCGAACGACCCGCTTTGTTCGGAACAGAGATTATCCAGCGGAAGGTTGAGTGGGGCAGCATGTTATGCCTGTCTTTTAGTTTCTGAAACGTCGTGTGAATACGGAAATTTATACCTTGACAGAAATCTTTTAAGAGAGAGTATTTCATGACTCAAACAGAAATCAATAAAGTGACCGTTGTTGTTACAGGTCTGGCTTGGATGGGGCGCGGCATTCGGTCAATTGATTCTACAATCGAAGAAATGTTGACCAACGCCTCGGACGAAATTCAAGTCGCGGCCTACATGATCACGAAAGGTGCGGAAGGCTTTATTAAGTTAATGAGTCATTGTTTGAGCCGTGGAGTTAGGGTTACATTCATTGTAAATAGGTTTAGAAACCAGCCCAAAGAGATACAACATGTGATTGTTCAATTGGCTCGTCAATTTCCTCACTTTAATTTGTTAGAATTTGACCCCAAGGATGAGAATGAGGACCTTCACGCCAAATTGATGGTTGTAGATCGGTCGAAGGCGCTGGTCGGCTCTCCAAACCTTTCATGGAAAGGGCTCATTTTTAACCATGAACTTGCTGTCATAGTCGAAGGCCCTGCAGCTGCAAGAATAGGGAATCTTATAGACATCCTTGCAAAAGATTCGAGAAGTAGAGCAGTTAAGTTCTGAAACCGACCAATAGGTGAAATATGGTCTTATTTTCATTATCCCAAGATTTGTATGGGCCAAGTTTCTTAGCGGTCTCTTTGGGCTTTTCTTAACTTCTTTTCCTCTTCTCTGAGATGTCGAAATATTTCTTGCTCTTTTTCAGTGCTTACGTCGATAAGTGCTTTATGATTCACAAGTCGAGCAGGTAACTCTGCTTTTTTTGAGGATGAATCGAAAACATCCTTTTCCATAGCGTCGCCCGAAATTTCGAGCACTCGGCTTTTTAAAATTCTAGCGAGGTATATTTGCTCCGCGGCTGGTCTCAAATAGGAAAGGATAAGCTCCGGAAACAATCCCCTGCTTCTAAGATATACGCTCTCTTCTGAACGAAGAATGTCTGCATTGGACGACTCGGGAATCATATCCAGTAACTTGAGGACATTGACAAGATCTTGTTGTTTCCTTTTGAAGTCAATGCGTCCGTACTCTAAAAGGGCAACGAAAACAGATGGATGCATGTAAAAGACATCCGCCTCATCAGTGGTCACAATTGGACTCAAGGATTTCAAAGCTAACGAGAATAGATCCGGGAAGCTATCCGCAATTGTCCTGTCCAGAGCGGCCTTCTGCAAAAGCAGTTTCAGAATCTGTTCCGTCTCCTCCTCTATATCTTCAAGCTTGCCGACTCTCGACAATGCGTCGATGTTCTCAAATCTCTGCGAAACCACCAACCCAATTAGAGACTTGTATAACTCAAAATTCGATACCTCGTAAAGAGCGACCGTGGTGAGGGTAGGAAACTTACGCTCTCTTTTTCTGAATTCCGAGATGACACCATTTATGAAAAAACGTCCTCGACAGCGCTCATCTTCTAATGACCTAGCGACATCTTTTGTCAGTACTACATCTTCTATTTTCTGTAATCGATACTGGGTTTGTTCTCTAGTAACCCCCAATAGCGTCACCATTTCCACAGGCATCTGCTTTTCTAAGCCCAAGTCCATAGGCTTGGTGTAGGTCTTTCCCGGAATGTAGACGCTTTTTGACGCCTTAAGTACTAGGTGAACCGCTGCGTCGTCGTTGATTACAATGGTAGAATCAGAAAAACCTCTTTCCGGAAAAGCCCAGAAACCAAAGATAAAATAGTCTTCAAGGCATTCGCATGCCTCCCCTTCATAAACCTTCATATCTGCATTCTGTTTAAGGACGAAATTCATGCTTGACAGCTCTGGAAGACGGCCCAATCCACGCGAGCCAGCGGGCTCGAGTTTCCAGTGGACGTAGCCTTCCTCAGGTATTGGTTCTGCGGTTGGCGAGAACAGTTTCTGAGCCATCTCCCCCCATAGCCTTAGGAGAGTAAACTTGTTCAAGTTCACCATAAATGCCGGAATCAAGCCAAGTTTTGCACAAAAATTAGCGTCCTCGTACCCGATCCAATAGGGTTCTAAACGCCTAAATCTTGAAAGAGGATGGGAAAGAATGAAATAGCAGGGAGTCTTCAGCTGGGCTCTGTAAGCAATCGGTTTTCCAGTTTTTCGACCTTTTATCCAACGTGGTTTTAAAAGATTTTCCAGTGATTGGCTGGAGCTACTGCCCAAGGCTCTATGAACACAATCCTTAGCCAAGCCCACGTCAAACTCACCGAGAAGATAAAGGAGACGATGCTCTTCGTCTAAAGATGAGCCGATTGGACTCACCTCCAATGTATCAAGATAAATTCTAGGTTAAAACCCTTTCTCGGGGGGCTGCGCTATTCTTTTTCTTTGTAATAGCTTAGTCCTGCTGTTGCTCCTGTTGTTAAGGCGAACTATATGATGGGTGCTGTAAGCGCGGCGGTCTCATAATCCAAAAAATTGGGAAAGTATTCTCTTACACATGTAATGGTAGCTCGGGGGAGACCATCGCCCGAGCGATAATTTATACCGCTTGACTGTCAACCTTAGCATTCACTAGCTTCCTCCTCATCATGTCCTTCAAGGCCGTGCTCAGCGCCTCCCCAAGCCCTATTCCTCATCAAGGGGCCTTAGCTTCAAAACCTTGTTCTCAGGGTCTATCTCAACCAGGATCTTCCCGTCCTCCTGGAAGGGAAACTGACTGTCCAGAACGATGTCTGCGGGGATGTAGATCCTGGCGCCTCCCCTCATGGTCTTCTTGGGGAGCCATATCCTGCCCTTAGACTTGAGAACCATCTTCACACCCATGGGTACAACACCTCTATCCGTATTTTAGCCGATATGTGAGGGATGTTTATATAGACGTTGTGAACAAAGTTGAGAACAATAGGTTTTGAGAACGGTGGAGAAGCCTTGAGGGAGGAAGGAGGTGAGTAGCGTGAAGATAGCTTTCATCGTCTGCCGGCTTGTTCCAACGCCGGAAGCCTACGAGGGCAAGACCAACGCCGATATAGAGAAAGAGATCTTGGAGGAGGTGCTAGCCATTCCATATGTGGCGCGGATAGAGAAGGTCACGGTGCTGGACGTGGAGGGCTAAGGCCATACCCACAGTGTTTTGACGTATGAGAGAATCGAAAATTATAAATTCAGGCTAGTCCAAAATCGGTTTCCAAGGGTAATGGAAAATGGGAACATTTCCAGAAGAAGAGTTTAAAAAGGCATTAGCTAATGCAGACGGAAGATGTGAATGTCGTAGAACGAATCCAGATTGCCTCAAAAAGCATAACCGTGTAAGATGCCCTGAAAGTGGTTTCACCTTGGGAAATCAAGGAACAAGATGGCACGCTCATCACAGGACCAGTCAGGCTGCCGGTGGAAAGGATATAGCTTCGAACTGTGAGATCCTATGTATCCCCTGTCATAAGGCTACTAGGACATATGGAGGGTAGCTTAGCATCTCTTTCCCTCCTTTTTTCATATTTTAGCGCGCTAGATCAATTTCTTGATGCAGAGTCTAAGGTATTGCTCAATGTTGTGTACAAATTCTCCCAAGTCATCATCTACATTTCTCTTCCTGAGAGAATCAGAAATTGGTAGCGAAGCGTGAACGATGTCATTTCTAACTTGGTATGCCTTTCTGAGATAATCCCTTATTTCTTCTCTTTCGCGGTTGTCTTTCCCAAGCAGCATTGAAGCACCAGTTGAGATAATTTCCCCTTTCTGCCGTGTATCTTCGCTACAGAATAGAGATTCAAAGGCTATGCAGCAATCAATTAATACGTCCTCGTGTTTCCTTTCACCAACACTTTCCCGCCTGTAGGTTTCATTGAATCTGGTCAGTGCAATTCTCGTGTGGTCTAGCTTCCCTTCTATTTCCTGGTAGAATGCCTTGAAGTTCTCCACTTTCTCTTTTGATAACTCGTAAGAAAGATGCATCGGTATACTAGGCAAGGCACCACTCCTCCCGTAGGAAGTACCTGAAGGAAATCGGGAAACATATTTACTAAGGACGAACGGGTAGGTTATCCATCCTTCTTTGAAAAGCCTTAAGGCAGAAACTACATTGTCAAAGACTGTATTTGCAGATCGAACCTCTACCTTCTCGCCAGGCCTTATCTTTCGGGCTTCAACGGATAGTTCTATGAGATATTTAAGCGGTTTGTGTATAGAGAACGCAGACTCATTTCCTTCCACAAGAGCTTTGAACCAAACTGAATGGTTCCATAGATCAAGTATTTCATCTTTTGAGATCCTCCGGATCTTCACCCCTCCGCCTAGGCATATCTCTTCGACTTCACTGCTGAAGCCTAACAATGGGCAGAACGACTTCCTTACCACACTATCCGAGTAAAAGTACTTTTCTAAATCATCATAAACGGACTCAAACCTCTCTGAGCTAAAACGGAAAGGCTTCTTTTCATCAATGGACATATTGATAATGCCCCGTAGAAGATTGGACTCGTTTAACGTGAACCCACCAAATGGGGGAATTAGCTCACCTTTCATTTGCTTGCTGATTATCCTATCTTTTAACAAGCATTCGATTGCAGCTTTCCATTCATACAGTTGTTCCAGTTCATCTCGATGCTTGAAAGTGAAAATGGCAAAGTCGGGTCTCGTCCGACACTTGCGTCCTTCTGGAAAAACAATGAGACTTCCATCTTCACTTACCACAAGCCCTCCTTCAACAACCGTTGTGTACTCAAACTTGCTACCACTTTTGTGTTTCTCTTGAAGTAAGCCTAATGCATTGATTACAAGATCTCTTAACTTATCATGCAGTTCCTGATTTTGAAACTCATGCTTTTCTGTCAAAACTTCATTTCTCCCTATCTAAGTGAAGGAAAAACGTAATAAAAGTTCTGCCCCCCGCGCTTAAAAATTTTACTTTTTACTCAAACAAACCGTTTTTGTTAGTTTAGCGCGCGCTGACCAGTCTCTTCCGAACGGATTACAAAAAAGAGAAAATGTAATAAAACTTAAATATAGTTGGTAGATCGCTGGATAACGAACCTGGGAGAATTAGATATGTGCAAGATACTTGGATATGGCGAAGACGCTTTTACTTTTTGGGCATTAAAACATCACGCATCCGATATTTTAAAATCGTTTCAAGACCAAACTGCTCCATCAGATTGTCTAATTTTTTATCGTCCTAGTTTCGGTAGAAGTGGCGGAGAGCACAGCGCTGAATTTGGAGAATTTGATGCAATACTTGTTTCTTTGGAAAATATCTATCTGATAGAAAGCAAGTGGGATAATCTAGCGAGTTTCAAAAAAGGCGCGATCGCCATCAGACAAGAGCAAAAACTTCGGCATCGTATCTTTTCATGGTACATCATACATTGGGACAAAAAGTATTCTGAAGATTGGCAAAGATTTAAGAAAGAACTACTAGATGATTTTCAAAAGAACTTTCCAAAAAAGATAATTGCTCCTACCGAGAGTTTACTCGCAACAAATCTACAATTCATATTAACCACAATACAAAAACATTGTGGAAAAATTTCATCCGAACGTAATATTAAAAATGTCTTATTGTTCTTTTATAACAAAAATAGATCTACACCTCCAACTAAGATTAGTAAAGGTTTCAATTTGGTAAATATCAATTACAGCCAAGAAATTACAGGAAATTTTATTACTTTAGATTATGGGCGCATACAATCATAAAAAAGGGGAGTTTGCGGGGGATATCGCCACTCTGTATGGACGATGGTAAACCTCTCTATACAAACTAAATAAGCTCTAAGCCTCGGGCGAGCACTCTTGGTTAAATCCTATAATACCGCACCAATTTAGCGCGCGAAATGATTTAGAGCTAAAAACAATGGAAAATGTTACAAAGATGTTACATACACTTGTAACATTTTAAAAGGAGAAAGTCAAAAGACTTAACAGAATCGTCATCGTCTTTCATTTATATGCCCTATTTTGATGAGTTTCGCCGTCAAAGGCGGCACTATTATGAAGACCCGTCCGTACATGACTGTTTAGAAGCAAAGTGCACTATTAACCCATTGGGAGAGAAGATACTTCTCCCTCCTCCACCCGAGGAACACTTTGAAGTTCTCCCGCAACACAAGAAAATGATAAGCACACTTGCTTGGAGCCTGTACAAGATACGAATTACAGAAGAGGAAATAGACGACTTGCAAAGAAGAGAACCTTTCGTTAATTTCAACTATCGCCAAGCTGAATTTCTACGAAGAACTCTAATTCTACAAAAAGTATGCAATCCTATCTTATGGGATCAAAAACTTAAGATTGAAGAACAAAACCGAAACCGTTTCATCTTCAGCTTTACGAGAACTCACCTAGCCCAAGCGCAAGCATGTTTCATTCATGGTTTAAGCCTAGCCACAATCTTCCTTTGCAGGTCTTCACTAGAGATAGGACTAAAGGAAGCAATTGCCCATATAAGAGCCTCAAAAAACAAAAATAGCTTTGAAAGAGAATATTCTAAGATCGAAAAAAAGGCTCTTTGGAGTTCTATTTTAGAGGCTCAAAAGATTGAGCTAATTACAAAGGAAGAGATAGATGATATATTCACTATTCCATCTAAAATAAACCTCGACTTCAAACCCAGAGAACTTCTCAATAAATTCATTCATGGTGATTACTCCGATCTTTATGTGCTTGTTAAGGAAGTATCTATTGAAGGGTTAGGTAAGGGTAAAAATTTTGAAGACTTCGTTGAGAAAATGCATGAACTTGATAAAGTCATGAAGATGGGGAAAGCATTCACTCGAAGTACATATGCTTCAATGGTTGTAAGTGAACAACTCGCTTTATTCTTTCTGCAAGCACTTTTCAGAATCGCTAAACTCATTTTCTATGAAAGACTAGATAAACTGCTCTAGTGTGTTTCTGAGTAGATTATCCTCACAACAAATCGTATCCCTTTCAATTGAAATGCACCTTTTCAAGTTTATTTTCACAAAAGAAGCCTGTTTCTTAGACACAATGTTACAAAGCCCTTTCGCGCGCTAATCCCCCTCAAACGTCTTCTGTCTTTTCACTTGAGTGTATGCACACTCTGGTGTATTTTCAAAACCCTGACGATTTCATAATCCAAAAATGGGGAAGTATTCTCTTACACATGTAATGGTAGCCCGGGGGAGATCCGAACTCCTGCATAGGCTGAAGTGAAGATGAAGTATTCGCACCTAATTAGGTGTGAAAACCGCCCGGTCCACCAAATTTTCGTCTATTCCTTGGCTTTTCCTATGGGACAGGCTTTCATGCACTCAAAGCAGCTGTAGAACATTCCAGAGGTTAAGGCTTGCCAAAACTCCCAAAAGAGGGGTTCTCGAACTGCTTGGCGAACTTCTTCCTCACCCATTCCTACCAATTCGGTGATGAACTTGGTCAACCCTGGAACAGCATACTTTAAGAGTTCTCGGGCACACCTCCTCACATCCACGGAGCCGTCCACGGTGATGGCTTCTACTGGGCAGGCTTTAACGCAGGCTCCACAGTTGTCGCAGATTTTTTCAGTTAACCTCTGGTCTGTTTTTAACGGAGCATTCGTAAGCATAGAGGCTAAACGAACCCTCGGGCCAAATCTCTTAGTTATGAGCAGTCGGTTTAGCCCGATCTCGCCGAGTCCCGCCTCCACCGCTGCATGCCTATGCGAGAGGTCCCCGATCAGCCCCTTCGTTTCTTTGCTCATCTCGATGGGGAGGTAGGGCGGCACCGCAACGGCTCTATATCCTCTGTCCTCCAAGAACACAACTAAATTGTGGACTATTTGGTCAAGCTTTTGATAGGCGCAGTGGGTCTCGTACTGCGCCATTCTCATGTTCGAAGAGTCGATAGCCGCAGCAGAAAGCCTACACGCAACGACCGCAACCGTTTTAGCGTCAGGAAGGATTCTGGCATCGTATTTCTTCAAGGCCTCAACAGAACAAACCCCAACCAAGTCAGCACCCCACGCCCTAACAGAATCCTTAACCTTCTCAGTCAACCGCAAAACCTTCACCTGCTACCAGCGATTTCCAAAGTCGTGTTAAAAAGGCTTTTGTCAAAGCTGATCAGATAGCGTTTTCGAAAACACCCAACGCAGCTTTAGGAATGGATTTTCATATTTTTGTCAATCTTTTACTTTATTCTTATTTAAAATGTTTCCTTCTAATCACATCTTTATTGTCGTGATTTGCAGGATGGCAAATGGCATATTACGTTGGAATATCGTGGATTCTTAACAAGCTTTTTAGACTCGGATCAAGACCCTCTTAAAGCGAGGGCCTCCACAACTCAGTCTTACATAGGCGGGGAGAGGCTGTTGTTTTTTCGGAGGCATCTCACTGTAACCTATCGTGGTTCGAAGCCGACGTGGAGGCCCTCCGTCAAAACATAAAGTTAAGGCTAACTAGCATAGTCGACCACACTCAGCTGAAAAATACTTCAAATCAATACGGATGCGACGAAGGGGTAAGATTTCAGTTGGATAGAACTTGCTACCCCGCTTTTATCCTTCGTTTTTTATACGTTATTGATACCCTGAACAGATGAGGGTCTAGTCGCTCCGCCCATTCGATTTCTCTTAAGTAGATTTTCATCATCCTCTTGGTGGGTGTCGTGCAGTGGAGGGCTACGCTCTTCTCGTAGCTGTCTCGTTGCACATCAACTACGAACACATTGACGATGACAGACCCGTCCTTGAGGTGGAGGTTTACGTTCTGTCCCACGTAGGATCGTGCTGAGTTTAGATCGAAACTTGCCATGTTTTCACCACTCAAGGTCCTTTTCTGCGATGTTGTGCCAGCATTCTCGACAGATGGGCAACTTCTTGCCCTTATAGAAGATGTAGACTTCAATGTCTGTTTTTCTACATCGCCCGTTCCAAGGATTTCTGCAACGTTCAATCAACTGCTTCATGAAGCATCCCTACCACAACTGCTCAAGTCGTGAGCATTTAAAGCCCTCGACGGAACGACAATGCACAAAGCGGAGAGAGCTAAGTGAAAATATTCCTTCTTAATTGTCTCTGTCTAGTTTCCCTAGATCTGCACGATCTTCGGCTCAACTTTTTCTTCTGTGATTTTCAAAAACCCTATGGTGGGTTTGGTCAAGAAAGGGGGTAGAGGGTTTGTCGGGCTTCCGGGGTTGATGAACAAGGTTCCGTCTTCTTGCTTGAGGAAGGGTCGGTGGGTGTGACCAAAAACTAGCACGCTGAACTCGTTTTGCTTCGCGATTCTTTTCATCCTTTCCTTTCCCCACAAGGCTCCTGAATCGTGAACAACTCCAACCTTCCAGTCGTAAATCTTAACAGAGTTCATCTTCGGCAGTCTCTGCCTAACGTCGTGCTCATCCATGTTTCCACAAACCGCTACAACAGAAGCCAACTCCTCGAGGGCTGAGAGAGCACCCAGCTGAACCAGATCCCCTGCATGTATGATCAAGTCCGCGCCCCTAAACACCTCCAAAGCTTTTTCAGGAATTGTCCTCGCTCTGGTTGGGATGTGCGTGTCCGAGATCAACCCCACCAGCTTCAAGTTGCACGTACCTCCGGCTCAAAATCTTCTACAACCATAAACCGATGTCATTCGATTTGTCGTTGTCGCCAAACGTTGTAGGGGCACTGCCTCCAACAATAGGCGCTCCCCTTCAAAGAGCAGGTTTTGCACTCCGCCATATCGAAGGGCCTGATCCTTCTGATCCTCCTAGCCAAGTCCTCCTCCCAAAGGGAGAAGTGTTGCGGGATCATATATTGATTATGCACTCGTATAGGGAATGGGCTGATTAAGGGCGGGATGGAACCTCGTATAGGACACTTTCGTCCTCGGATAAAACTAAGACGCTGCCACATTTGGAACATCTATAGTATCGGTTCACTCCTCTTTCTGCCTTCTCGGTGCCTAGAAACTCCACTTCACCATGAGAACACTTTTCCTTACCCAATCTTCCTACTTCCAAAGAAAAATAGGTAACTTCTAAGATTTTAGAGTTGCCATTTTAACGTTAATTACAAAAGGCTAAAAGCTCAAAATAGAGTAGTTACACACATTTAATGAGGCTTTCAAATGATTGACTCCTACGACTTTGGCCACATCGTCATCGATGGAAAGCGGTACACCACCGACGTGATCATCTTTCCAGAACGGGTTATGGACGGTTGGTGGAGGAGGGAAGGCCATCGACTACACATCGAAGACTTAGGGAGCGTGGTTCAAGAAAAGCCCGAGGTGCTAGTCGTGGGCACGGGATATTCAGGATTGATGCAGGTCCCGTCTGAGGTTAGGGAGTACCTTAAGTCCAAGGGAATCGAACTGATCGCACAAAACACTAGGGAGGCTTGCACCACCTACAACCGCCTCATCCAGTCGAGGAGGACCGTAGCCGCTCTCCACCTCACTTGCTAAATCGATAAGGGATTCGTTCATCATTTATTCAACTGAGTCTTCGGCAAACAGTAGATACTAAAACTTTGAGAGTTATTCTGGTTTTGCTCTCCACTTTTATCACCTAAAGAACCCAACAGTGGTGCCGAAGACAAACATTTCAATGAAGGTTAAGGTCAGTATGAACGCTAGGAAAAGGACTGCTCTCGATTCCTTGACCCTATACAAAGCTTTAGGACCTAGGTAGAGCTGCAGAACTAAGCTGTAGAAAGCAGCAAACAAAGAAACGTACGGCAGAAATCCGCCCAGTATGCAGGGGCCAACCCCGTAGCACAGAGCTTTCCAAGCGTTTAAGACCGAGCCCTGGCCTCCCATCAGCTTACAGACGACGTGTAAGAACCCCGTTCCAAGAATCAATGTTATAGAGGCGAAGGTCAGAATTAGGAAGGGCTCGATTAAGTAGGCATAAATGCCCCATCGATCGAGCAACACGTTCTTCACGAGCCTGTAAGCCAGGATCTGGGCTTGATATGCTGAAGAAAGGTCTGTGCTTTCGATGCCGAGATAGTTCACCACCGGTGTGACTATCGAAAGAATCGTCGAGATCTGTAAGAAAAACTGGAGGGAAGGTTTCCATCCTTCATCTCTGACGCTTTCAAAGAACCCGTCAGGGTCCCCAACTAAACGTATCATTTTCCTCATGCTTTTCCCGCTCCCACACACTCCTTAATAATCTCCACTGAAGCGGTGGCGGCAACCTTTTTAACCTCACTAACCTTAGTAACCATTTCGTTCCTCAGCATTAAAGTCTCTACAATTTCTCTGTTCCAGCCTTCTTAATCTTTCTAACTTGAAAAGTCTTTAATAGGTGCAACTTGTTTGGACTGGCTTTATAGTAATGCATTTAAGCATGCATCAGATATCATTCCAAAACTCGATCATTTTTCAACGTCAAACTTATTAGCGGCAGAGTAACCTTTATATGGGCAAAGACGCCCCATGTTCATTTTGGCGATATGAACGCATGCCCCGCGACTCCGGCGGCGGCGTCAACCCGGACGACTCAAGGCGGTTTGCCCTTGGATGAAGGGTTTGACCTCCGGTCGCGGGGACAGAGATGAAGACCTGAGCAGCGCTTAAGCTTAGGTCTAAGATGGGCTTGGCGCTGTCCTAGATCCAGCTGGCTTTGCGGCTAAACGACTCCCAGTTTAAATCCGGTTGATCCTGCCGGACCCTACTGCTATCGGGGTGGGACTAAGCCATGCGAGTCGCGCGTCTTCGAGCCATGGCGGAGACGCGGCGTACGGCTCAGTAACACGTGGCTAACCTAGCCTTGGGACGGGGACAACCCCGGGAAACTGGGGCTAATCCCCGATGGGTGAGGAGGCCTGGAACGGTTCCTCGCCGAAAGGGCGTCTGAACCATGCTTTTAGACGTTGCCCGAGGGTGGGGCCGCGGCCGATCAGGTTGTTGGTGAGGTAACGGCTCACCAAGCCTATAACCGGTACGGGCCGTGAGAGCGGGAGCCCGGAGATGGGAACTGAGACAAGGTCCCAGGCCCTACGGGGCGCAGCAGGCGCGAAAACTCCGCAATGCACGAAAGTGTGACGGGGCTATCCCGAGTGCCGTCCGCTGAGGACGGCTTTTCCATGGTGTAAGGAGCCATGGGAATAAGGAGAGGGCAAGTCTGGTGTCAGCCGCCGCGGTAATACCAGCTCTCCGAGTGGTAGGGATGATTATTGGGCTTAAAGCGTCCGTAGCCGGCCTAGCAAGTCTCTCGTTAAATCCAGCGATCTAATCGCTGGACTGCGGGAGATACTGTTGGGCTTGGGGGCGGGAGAAGCCGACGGTATTCTCGGGGTAGGGGTGAAATCCTATAATCCCGGGAGGACCACCAGTGGCGAAGGCGGTCGGAAAGAACGCGCCTGACGGTGATGGACGAAAGCTGGGGGAGCGAACCGGATTAGATACCCGGGTAGTCCCAGCTGTAAACGATGCGGGCTAGGTGTTGGGGGGGCTACGTGCCTCTCCAGTGCCGCAGGGAAGCTATTAAGCCCGCCGCCTGGGGAGTACGGCCGCAAGGCTGAAACTTAAAGGAATTGGCGGGGGAGCACCACAAGGGGTGAAGCTTGCGGTTTAATTGGAGTCAACGCCGGGAACCTTACCGGGGGCGACAGCAGAATGAAAGCCAGATCGAAGGTCTTGCTGGACGAGCTGAGAGGAGGTGCATGGCCGTCGCCAGTTCGTGCCGTGAGGTGTCCTGTTAAGTCAGGCAACGATCGAGACCCACATCTCCTGTTGCCAGCGGGTCCCGTTGGGATGCCGGGCACACGGGGGGGACTGCCGCCGATAAGGTGGAGGAAGGGGTGGGCCACGGCAGGTCAGTATGCCCCGAATCCCCCGGGCCACACGCGAGCTGCAATGGCGGGGACAATGGGTTCCGACCCTGAAAGGGGAAGGTAATCCCGAAACCCTGCCTCAGTTGGGATCGAGGGCTGTAACCCGCCCTCGTGAACATGGAATCCCTAGTAATCGCGGGTCACCAGCCCGCGGTGAATACGTCCCTGCTCCTTGCACACACCGCCCGTCGTTCCACTCGAGTGGGGTTTGGATGAGGCGTGGTCCTAGTGGCTGTGTCGAATCCAAGCTTCGCGAGAGGGGAAAAGTCGTAACAAGGTGGCCGTAGGGGAACCTGCGGCCGGATCACCTCCTAAGAAAGAGCCTGTCAAGGCCAGCTGGAGGGGAAAAGCGTCCAAGCCAAATGCTGTGATTTTATTGTGATAGAAATGTTTTAGTTAGTTTATATTCTAAAATCCTTGCTTCATCGAACTGGTAAGACTTAAATGTAGGAAAAGGTAAGATAAATTTGGTGGAATTGTGGAATCTCCCATCCGAGAATTGTTCAGGGTTAAAGTCAGCGCCAAGGGTCAGGTGGTTATTCCTAAGACCATTAGGAGGGCTTACCATTTGAACGAAGGCACTGAAATACTGTTTATTCCCGTGGAGGAGGGTGTTTTGATAAAGCCTGTGGAAAAGGTTCTGGGATTGAGGGGCTTACTTGCGGAGCTTAAGGTTGACCCGCTTGAGTGTGAAGCCATTCTGGCTGAGGCGAAGAGAAGCCTCATGAAAGTGGTTGAATGAAGACGTACGTGTCGGACGCGGTAGCCTTTCTCTACTTTCTCCTAGACAAGCTTCCTCGTAAGGCAGACGAAGCCTTCAGGCAGGCTGAAAACGGAGAGGCAACTATTTACCTGCCCACCATTGCTGCGGCGGAGCTCTACTACCTTTTCGAGAGGAAGGGATGGTCTGAATATTGGACTAGGCTCAAGAATGCTATGTCAGGTGTGGCAACGTTTAGGTACTATCCTTTTAACGAGCAGGTGTTAGACCTTTTTAGGCAAACGAAAGCCAGAGAGATTCACGACAAAATAATAGTTTCAACAGCCAAGGTTGTGAAGGCTAACGCCCTCATAACAAAGGACGAATCCCTAAAGAAGCTGGGAGAAGTAAATACCATCTGGCTATAAATTAGGGTTCAATGGCATGGACGATGAGGTGTTAAATGACATTAGGGTGGAGGAGAAAACCTATATTCAGTGTTTGGCTTGAGAAATTAGAAATTTAGATGCTTTTCTGCGTGTCTTTCTGCTAAATTCAACACTCTTTGTGAGTTGGGCAAGTTTCTCTTCAGGCTTATCTGGCAATAATAATCCTCCTTCTCCTCTTCGGTTAGGGTCTCTACCATGAAATTTTACAGCGTTAATATAAGACTTCTGATATACCCCTCAAGATATTGACTGAACCACATATAACTATAAAGCTACTTTACAGAAGAGATGAAAGCGCGCCAAGACCCCCACCTTCCCATCTGCACCCAAAACAAACCCACTCCAACACTAGAGCCCAACCCAAACGCTTCATACCCGGGGGTAGGCTAGTCCAAATTTTTCACGCATGACGCACCATCCTGCGCATAACTTGCGCACCCAAACAGCACCCAAACCAGACTCCTTTGTCCCTTCAGAGCCCAAAACAAACCCCGCCTCGGCATGATGGTGGTGAGGAAAATTCTAGTCAGCGCACCACCAAGAAAATTTTCCAAACACACTAAGAATGTCCCCATTGTCTAGGGCTGTCTAGTTCTCCCCTTCCCCCCGGGTATATAGGGGTCAAAAATTTCTTCACCAACAAAATAAGCCTAGAGTAACCCTTATAAACCCCCAACCCCCATTCAAATAAACGTGGCGAATCCCCATGACGCCATAAACTCACACCACATGCAGTCCCCGAACCCAGAAAGCTCGAGGACGAAGGGTGGAGTGAGCCTTTCTCGCTCACCATGAAACCACGCACAAGCCCACCACACCAAACAGACACCACCACAAGTAAGCCCGACATGCCACGCCGTCTGGAGAACGGCCAGGCTTGAACGCCGAAGAAGGGCGCGGCAAGCTGCGATAAGCCCCGGGTAGGCGTATGCACCCATAGATCCGGGGAAACCCCAATGAGACCTCTCGCTGTAGGTTCTTCGGAACCTACGGCGCTCCGTAAGGAGCGGGAACCCCCCGAACTGAAACATCTTAATAGGGGGAGGAAAAGAAACCAAACGAGATTCCCCGAGTAGCAGCGAGCGAAAAGGGAAAAGTCCAAACCAAATCCGAATGGGAAACCATCCGGAGATGTAGAGTGGCGGACCCAGCCACCTCTTCGCTGGCGAAGCCGAAGTGGCCTGGAAAGGCCTGCCATAGAGGGTGAAAGCCCCGTAGGCGTAAGTCGGAAAGAGATGGGCTGGAGTTCCCGAGTATCATACCCCGGTTTGGGTGTGAGAAACTGGGAGTCACCAACTTCCAAGACTAAACACGTCTCAAGACCGATAGCGCACTAGTACGGCGACGGAAAGTTGAAAAGCACCCCGGAAGGGGGATGAAAAGAGCCTGAAACCAGACGGTTACCGACGTGTGCAGCCCAGAAGGGTAGATCCCTCCCAAAGGAACCTACGGCAACGTATCAGTACGAGGGAGGGGGACCAGGGTTGCACGCTCCGTCTAGAAACACGGGCCGGGGAGTTCACGGTCATGGCGAGCCTAAGGGTAACAAGCCCGTAAGCGTAGGGAAACCAAAAGGCGCACAACCAGCCTATGGCTGGCGAGGTGCTGGGTTTGAAAGAGCCTGGAGTCATGGCTGTGATGCTAGAAACTGGGCGATCTAGCCTTGGGCAGGGCGAAGCCAGGCGAAAGCCTGGTGGAGGCTCGAAAGGGTGCTGACGTGCAATTCGCTCCCTTGACCTGGGGCTAGGGGCGAAAGACCAATCTAGCCCGGTGATAGCTAGTTCCCTCCGAAGTGGGTTGCAGCCCAGCCTCGAGCGAGGCTGCCGGTGGGGTAGAGCACTGATTGGGGAGTAAGGAGTCGAAAGATTCCGCTTTCCTTTCAAACTCCGAATTCATCGGCGCCGTAGACCTCGAGAGACGGGTTCTAGGGGGTAAGCTCCTAGTCCGAGAGGGGAACAACCCAGACTGAGGTTAAGGCCCCAAAGTGCTGGCTAAGTGTCAAACTGAAAGGCGTCGTCAGCCTCAGACAGCGGGGAGGTAGGCTTAGAAGCAGCCACCCTTTAAAGAAAGCGTAACAGCTCACCCGCCGAGGCTGACGGCCCTGAAAATGGACGGGACTAAGCCAGTCGCCGAGACCCCAGGGTGCAACTGAACAGTTGCAATCCGGTAGGAGGGCGTCCCGACTGGGCGGAAGCTGGGCCGTGAGGTCCGGTGGACCGGCTCGGGATTGAAAATCCCGGTGGTAGTAACAGCAAAGAGGGATGAGAATTCCCTCCGCCGAAAGGGCCAGGGTTCCCCAGCAACGCGTCGTCAGCTGGGGGTAAGTCGGTCCTAAGGCTAGGCTTAACCGACCTAGCCGAAAGGGAAACCGGTTAAGATTCCGGTACCACGGAGGTACACGCGGCGACGTAAGCCCGGTGCCTAACGCTTTGGGGTAGGCTGAGCAAGGCTGTCGCCTTGTTTAACCGTATAAGCTTGGGGAGTGCCGTAACGGCGAGAACCAGGTGAAAACGGGAATATCTGCCCGTTTTAGGGCGGTTCAGCTGATCCCTGGAGCCCATGAAAAGGGTGCCGAGAAGGACCCTCCGTGACCGTACCTAGATCCGACACAGGTGTCCCTAGGCGAGAAACCTAAGGCGTGTCGGGTGCACACCAAGCGAGGGAACTCGGCAAATTAGCCCTGTAACTTCGGGATAAAGGGTGCCTGCGGTTTTGGCCTTTGGCTGGAACCGCAGGTCGCAGTGGCAAGGGGGTCCCGACTGTTTAATAAAAACACAGGAAGCCGCAAGCCCGAAAGGGTGTGAACGGCTTCTGAATCCTGGCCAGTACAGGTACCTGAAATCCGGGTTCAACCGGGCTAAGGGCCTGCAAACGCCGGGAGTAACTCTGACTCTCTCAAGGTAGCCAAATGCCTTGTCGGGTAAGTTCCGACGTGCATGAATGGAGCAACGAGGACCCCACTGTCCCCGCTTGGTACCCGGTGAACCCACGTAACGTGGACGAACAGTCCACGAACTCCCAGCGGGAAAAGAAGACCCCGTGGAGTTTTACTGCAGCCTGTCGCTGGGATATGGCTGTGGGTGCAGAGCGTAGGCGGGAGCTGTTGATCTCGGTCTCTCCGGGGATCGAGGAAGGCGACGATGGAACACCGCCCTTTCGCAACCGTGTCTCTCACCGGCGCCGAAAGGCGTTGGAACAACGATAGGTGGGCAGTTTGGCTGGGGCGGCACCCCCTTGAAAAAATATCGAGGGGGCCCAAAGATCGGCTCAGGCGGGACAGAAACCCGCCGCAGAGTGCAAAGGCAAAAGCCGGTCTGACTG